>JAABUJ010000058.1_pt1 | contig 264327 bp, 262 predicted proteins | sample 5559131 | NCBI WGS metagenome assembly JAABUJ01 (sample SAMN10711875, study PRJNA513366) | rock metagenome | isolation source: Antarctica rocks | place: Antarctica: Victoria Land, Mt New Zealand nord | collected 2016-01-07
TCGCCGTATTTTGTACATCTTCGGACCGCATCAGCCGCTACCTCAAGATATCGAGGAAACCTGCTCCAATTATAGCGAAAAAAGCCCGCCAGATCGACACCAGCGGCATTGCTTTTTCCGCAACCTGATAATGGATCGTACCTGATCCAGCCCATATTCTTCGTTCAGACGATTCGTGTGGAATCCGGCCTTTCGGCTGCAAAGGTAGGACGTGCGGAAGTCCTGGTTCACCGAACCGTAGATCGTCGCGATCCGCTAGGCTCAGGACGCCGGCACGCCGACGGCGTCTCGCGAGAAAGCACGGCATGCATTCCAACTGGCTTCGATTATGGCGATCGAAGTACGGCGGCATGGACGCAAGCGACGCGGTGAAAGTTCGAGATTTCCGCCGCGGCGCCTATCGCGAGCGGCGTGAGGTCGCGCGCTCGATGGCCGAGATCGTCCCAGACCCGCCGGGCTGGCTGACGGCGCTGCGCTTCGACATCGACACGGAGGTGGCGGGGCGGCCTCGATAGAGGCGGAGCTGCAGCCGCCGAACCTCGTCGTCATCACGCGCGCAATGGCCACGCGTATCTCGTGTACCTACTCGGCGCCTGGGTGCAGACGGTTTCAGCGATTCCCGTCGCCTCAAGGTCGTTCGTTATTCGGCCGCGATCGAGCGTGCATACACCGCAGCGCCTGGCGCCGACCCAGCCTACACGGGCCGCTGCCAGCACAATTCCTCTCCGACGCGTTCGCCACGAAAATCGGGCGCGACGCACCATATTCGCTGGACGAGCTCGCACGCTACGTCGACCTCAACGAGCCGGCGCTGAAGAAGAACCCGCCGATCGGAATCGGCAGCAACGTCGAGACCTTCGATCGTCTGCGGCGCTGGGCATACGTCGCCGTCGCCCACTGGCGGAGCGGCACGTACGAGGCGTGGTACGGCGCGGTCGCCGATGTCGCGGCCGACGTCGGAGCCGAGGGTCGGCTGAGGTCGTTTGCGATCGCGGGTTTGGTGCTCTATATAAGCGCTGCGGATTTAACCGCCCGGCCTTAGATCTCGTCGAGCATATCAGCTAAGATAACTCGGAGGCATTTTATATGTGATTCGCCACGCAATACCCGGATGTCCCGCTTCTGGAAATAGATTATGGTTCTGCCACTTAAAGCGCCGCACTTGAGGTCTGTATGAAGCGCGTATTTTCGTCGTCTGCATTAATGTTTGTTTTTTCATTTATCTTGAGCAGCTGCTCAGTAGGAACAAATGTTCCTACGGTTTCGAATGTTCAAGGCCAAGCAACAGCCGTAGCATCGCAGAACGAAAAAACATCACGCACTGATTTAGGGCAAGTCTGATCTGCGCAGCTAATTAGTGATTAAGCGGATCGACCGCCGGATGTGGGCAACTTTAGCGGCTATCGACGTACGGTTTTGTGCGATTCTATAGCTTTGGCCGTCATTTCATCGCGTTTGGGCATGCTAAAGCGTCGAGACCCGTAACATTCGCTTCTTTTGAACGAACAGGTTTACGAGTCCGAAGCAAACGTAAAGACGGTTCGTGTTCTTCGCGAGACCTCGATACCGGACTTTGCGAAAGCCGAACATTCCTTTTAAGATCCCAAAGACGTGCTCAACCCGCGATCGAGTCGATGACTTATGTTTGTTTGCTGCCATCTCGGCTTCGGAGAGCGAGCGATTCCGATATCCTCGCTTGCTCGTGAAGTCCTGTGCACAGGGAGCCTTCGCTCGCATCGCCTCCGTGTGGCCGGTGTAAGCCGCATCACCCCAGACCCGCGTTTCGTTCCCGTGAAGAAGCTGCGCGAACATCTTGCTGTCGTGAACGTTCGCCGCTGTCGTCTCCAGCGTGTGCACGATTTTGCTCGTACTGTCCACGCCAATGTGCGCTTTCATGCCGAAATACCATTGGTTGCCCTTACACGTCGAGTGCATTTCCGGATCGCGTTCCTTCTTCTGGTTTTTCGTCGAGCTCGGCGCGTTGAGTATCGTGGCATCAACAATGGTTCCCGTGCCGATCTTCACGCCATTGCGCTCCAGGTGCGCGTTTATCTCTTCAAACATCCGCTTGCCGAGGTCGTGCTTTTCGAGCAAATGGCGAAACTTGCAAATCGTCGTCTCGTCGGGTGCCGGAGCGGTTCCGAGATCGATCCCGGCAAACCGCTGCATGGACACGACGTCGTACAGTGCCTCTTCCACGCCGGGATCGCTCAGATCGTACCATTGCTGGAGCAAGTGAATTCGGATCATGAGATCCAGTCGAATCGGGCGCCGGCCCACTTCACCTTTGGGATAGTGCGGCTCAATGATTGCTTTCAATCCCTCCCAAGGGACGATGCGTTCCATCTCGCTAGGAACGCCGCACGCCGTGTTATCTTCGCATGACGCTTGAAGTCAGCGGAACCGAAGGAGATGTACTTGTCTCTCATAGTTTATAAGTGTATCATAAATTAAGAATAAATCGGAGATGCCATAAATGTTTGTGACCGCGGGCGGAATATCATATCTACCGAATGGTACGTCTACGAAAGCCGCTGACGTTCGCCCAGAAGATACCGATGCTTGACAACGGAGCGCGTCCCTCTGGCCTTTGAGGAACGGTGGCGAACAATGCAATCCAAAACTGGGTTCGCTTGGGCGACCTCGGCGTAGACGTCGGCGCTCGCGAGTGGCGGTGCCCGGAGCCCGAGGATCGCTCGGGCGATCGCGCAATCGACTAAGGCGCGTGAGCAGCGCGATAGCGAGAAGCGACGCTGACTCCGCGCTGCCGGTTGCGAGCGAGCGTTGGGCCGTCGCCGCCGTCGGATCGAGCCACGGCGCGCGGCTCGGAAACGGCATCGCTCGTGAAGACGACGGCCGCGCTCAAGCGCCGGCGGCGTTGCGTCGCGGGCGGAAGACGGCGGCCGCGACGGCGACGATGAGGAGAAACGCGAGCCCGATTGGCTCGAGGCTGTAACTGTACGAGCGGTCGAGCAGCCCCGCGACGACCGGGAACGCGACGAGCATCGCTTCGAGCGTCCACGCGTCGAGCGCGGCGAGCGGAAACCCCCAGCCGAAGTACCATGCCTGCGGCGTCGAGAAGCCGGCCTCCGCGAGGGCGAACGCAAGCCCGCGTACGGAACGGCCGGTGACTGCCACGGCCGCGACGCCGACGAGACCGAGCGCGCCGAGGCTGAAGATCAGCGCCGTGACGACGCGCGGCGCGACCGTACCGACGTGATCGCGCGTGCCGCGCTGCGCGAGAGCGTGAAGGTACGTCTCGCCGCCGAAGACGTAGGAGCCCGCGAGCACGAGGCCGATCGTCCACGCCGCGTAGAGTCCGCGCCGCGCGGGCGGCTGCCGGCGAAACGCGACGAGCGCGAAGAGTACAAAGGGTGCCTTTACGAGCCCGGCGAGCGTGACCAGCGCGACGGCGGTGAACGGCGCGTTCTCACCGAGCACGATCGCGGCGAGCGCGAGGTCGACCCCGATGAGGTCGTTGTGCGCGTTGACGACGTATTCGAGATAGAGCGCCGGGTTCACGCACGCGAGGGCGGCGAGCCGTTTGGGGAGCGGACTGCGCAGGAGCAGCGCGACGAACGCCGCCACGGAGACGAGCCCGAGGAGCCGCGTGCCGAACACGGCGCCGCCGAGGTCCGCGCCGCCTGAGACGACGCTCTGGAAGACGAGCCAGAGCGGGCCGTAGACCGACGCGACGATCGGGTCGCCCCAAAAGGCGCCGATCGCGCGGTATGCTCCGGGCAGCGCATCCGCGGCTGGGGCGTAGGACGCCGCGAGTCCCAGCTTCGCGTAGGCGACGTACGCGTAAACGTCGGCGCTACCGACCGTCCGCGCCGCGAGAGCCGTGGCCGCGAGCGCGATCCCCCCGCCGAACGCCGGGATCCAAACGGCGCGCGGTATGTCGCGGACGCGTCGCAACAACAGTGTCAGCGCGAGGACGAGCGCCGATTCCGTCCCCGCGAGCGCGAGGTCGGCCGCGTGATCGGCCCCGCGTGGATCGAGGCGCGGCGAGCGTAGCGGATACGGTAACGCTCGCGCGTCGGCGAGCGTGAAGTGCGGTTGTCGCAGATCGGTTTCCAGCGACGGCCGATCGTTCCGCTGCGAGAACGTCGCGCGATCGTCGACGCGCATCGCCGTGGCGAAGACGATGATCAGGGCGAGGATCGCGAGGACGATGCCCGCGTTGAGCGCGCGCGCGTTCAAAAGTGACGAAGCCCCCAGGCGTAGGAACGATCGAGCAGTGCGCTCGCGAGCGGAAAGGCGACGAGCATGGTCTCGATCGACCACGCGTCGAGCGCGGCGTAGGGAAAGCCCCACGCGTAGTACCATGACCAGGGCGTCGAGAAGCCGAGTTCGATCATCGCGTACGAGAGCCCGCGTACCGTGCGCTGCGTGACGAGCGCGTACAGCAGCGCGAGCACCGCGACGGCGGCGCTGCCGAAGACGAGCACTTGGCTCAGCGAGAACGCCTGCATGTGCTCGCGCATGCCGCGCTGGAGGACGGCCTGGAGATACGGCGCGCCGCCGAAGGCGTACGACAGCGTGAGAACGAGCGCGAAGACGAGTGCGGCATAGGCGACGCGCTCGCGCAGCGGCCGATTCGGGAACGCGACGAGCGCGAAGATCGCGAAGGGGAGCTTCACGAGCCCGGCGAGCGTCACGAGCGCGACGGCGGCGAGCGGCACGCGTGTGCCGACGAGGATCGCCGCGATCGCGAGATCGATCCCGATGAGATCGTTGTGCGCGTCGATCACGAAGTTCGCGTAGAGCGCCGGATTTGCGAGCGCGAGCACCACGGCGCGGCGCGGCAGCCCGCGGGCGGCGACGAGCGCGACGAAGCCGAGCACGGAGACGAGGCCGAGCCACCGCGTCGCGAGCACGGCGCCGCCGAGGCTCGCGCTCGAGCCCGACACCGCATGCTGCAGCGCGTACCAGGCGGGGCCGTACACCGACGCGCCGACGGGCGAGCCCCAGACGTGCGCCACGACGGCGTATGCCGGCGGGAGCGCCATGGCCGTCGGCGCGTACGAGCCGCGCAGACCGAGCCGGGCGTAGGCCACGTAGGCGTAGACGTCGCCGCTGCCGAGTGTTCGTGCGGCGAGCGCGATCGCGGCGAGCGCCGCCGCCGCGACGCCGGCAGCCCCGAACGCGAGCGCTCGCGGCGCCGCTGCGCGCAGGAGGAGCGCGACGATCGCGAGCGCGGCCGTCTCGCCGATGCCGAGGGCGATGCGGACGATGTGCGCGCCGTGCGGCGGCGCGAGCCACGGCTCGCGCAGTGGATACGGCAACGCGAGGCTCTCGCGCAGCGAGAAGCCGATCGAGCGCGGAGCGACGCCCGGCGCCGCGTGCTGGCCCGGCTGCGAAAACGTCGCGGCGTCGTCGAGCCGCGTGCCGAAGGCAAAAGCCAGCGCGAGCGCAGCAAACGCGAGAACGACGGCGGGTGCAACCCAGTGGTTGCTGCGCCGTGCGGCGCCGAAGGGGCTCATCGTTCTCGTCGGTTCGTTCTCTGCGCCGTGCGGCGTGTCCGCCGCGCCGCCCGCGTTTCGCGCTCAATGGACTGCGCGCTCGCTCGGCCGCTCGGCGCGAGCCGTCACATTGCGCCGTCACACCGATGACCCGGCAGGTCCGCGCGGGGTCGGCCGCGTAGGTGCGCGAGCATCCGATATCATTTTTTCGCGACGGCGCCGTCTTCGACGCCCGCGCGGCTCACCACATCGGACGGTCGGCGCTCGCCGCATTCCGGCAATTCGGAATCGCTGCGCTCGCGGCGCCAACGCCGCCTCGTCGGAGGCAGGCTCACCTGATTCGACGCGCCGCTTCGGGCGGCGCCGCGACCGAAAGGCCAAAGAGTGCCAACTGAGATCCTCATCTCGAGCGACCCGTGGGAAAACCGCGTCGCGATCCGAGAAGACGGAACGCTCGCCGAGATCTACTTCGAACGCGAAGAGAAGGTCATCGGCTCGATCTACAAGGGCAAGGCGATGAACGTGCTCCCCGGGATGGGAGCGAGCTTCATCGACATCGGCCTCGGCCGCAACGCCTTTCTCTACGTCGACGACATCAACAAGACGCCGCTGAACATCGGCGACGTCGAGATCACGCAGGGCCGGAGCGGCTGGACGATCACCGAGAAGATCAGCAAGGGCGACGACGTTCTCTGCCAGATCGTCAAGGAGCCGCGCGGCCTCAAGGGCGCGCGCATCTCGACGAACATCTCGCTGCCGGGCCGCTACCTCATCCTCATGCCGACGGGCAAGTTCTCCGGCGTCTCGCGCAAGATCGAGACGGCCGAGGAACGGAACCGGCTCAAGACGATCATGAAGATGATCCGGCCGCCGGAGATGGCGACCGTCGTGCGCACCGCGGCCGCCGGCGTCAGCCAGTCCGAGCTCATCGCCGATCTCGGCGTGCTCATCCGGATGTGGCACGGGATTCTCGAGAGCTACAAGCGCGCGCAGGCGCCGGCGCTCATCCACAAGGACATGAACCTCGTCTTTAAGGCGGCGCGCGACTTCATCACGCCGGAAGTCGATCGCGTCCTCATCGACGACAAGGGCGACTTCGAGAAGGTCCGCGACTTCATGCGGCTTCTCGGGCCGCAGTACGTCGACCGCATCGAGTATTATAATAACGGCCGCTCGCTCTTCGCCGACTTCCACATCGACGAGGAGGTTCAGAAGCTGTTGCGGCCGACCGTGAAGCTGCCCTCGGGCGGCTCGATCGTCATCGAGACGACCGAGGCGCTCACGGTCATCGACGTCAACAGCGGCAAGTTCACGGGCGGCAAGAACCTCGAGGACACGATCGTCCGCACGAACGTCGAGGCGGCGGCCGAGATCGCGCGCCAAGTGCGGTTGCGCGACATCGGCGGCATCATCGTCTGCGACTTCATCGACATGGGTACCGAGCACGCGCGCACGCGCGTCATCGAGACGCTCAAGAACGGGCTGCAGAAAGACCGCACGCGCTCGACGATCCAATCGTTCTCGACGCTCGGGCTCCTCGAGTTCACGCGGAAGCGCGTCGGCAAGGATCTCTCGGGCCAGTTGCGCGGCGCGTGCCCGACGTGCGCCGGCATCGGCAGCGTCATGTCGCCCGAGTCCGTCGCGATCGAGGCGTTCCGCGAGATCCGGCGCTTCGGCCACGAGCACCGCAATGGCGCGACCGAGCGCAAGGCGCTCGAGATCGTCTCGGCACCGACCGTCGGCGCCCAGATCGAGTACTGGTACGAGGACGAGCTCGCCGATCTCGAGCGCGAGCTCGACACGACGATCGCGGTGCGCGTCGATGTGGCGCTGCATCCCGAGAAGACGCGCCTCGAGGCGCTGCCCGACGTCGCTTCCGCGACGGCACCGCCGAGCAACGTGCGCGTCGGCGACGAGCTCGACGTCGATCTCGTGCGCACGAAGCTGCCGATCGCGACCTCCGGGCTCGCCGTCGTCGGCGATCGGCTCGTCGAGGTCGAGAACGCCGCGAACTCCGCGGGCGAGACGGTCAAGATCAAGGTCATCGACATCGACGAGGACGGGACGATCCTCGCCGAGCCGCGCACCGTCGCGGCGCCCGTGCCGGGCGAGACGAAGAAGCGGCGCCGGCGCGGCGGCCGCGGGCGCGGCACGGTCGTGGAGCTCACGCCGGCCGAGCAGGAAGAACAGCTGCGCGATCTCGCCGAGGAGGCCGCGAAGGGTCTCGACGGCCGGCCGGCGCTGGGCATCTCGACCGAGGCGGAAGCCGAGGCCGAGGATACCGAGACCCGCGCCGACGTGGCGGCAGCCGCTGCGGCCGTCGCGGCGGCGTCCGCGCCGACCGACGGCGCGATTCCCGAGTACGCCGCCGTCGATGCCAGCGGCGAGGGCCGGGCGTACGCCTCGTACGGCGGACCCGACGAAGGCCGGAAAAAGCGCCGCCGCCGCCGCCGCCGGCGCGGGCCGGGCGATGCGCCCACGACCGACACCACGGCGATCGCCGCGCCGCTCGTCGCCGATGCGGACGCCGGCGACGCCGAAGACGATGCGGAGCTCGAAGGCGACGAGGTCGCCGCTGCGGGCGACGCCACCGCGGCCCCGGTCACCGAGGAAACGACCGGAAAGCGCCGCAAGCGTCGGCGCCGTCGGCGCGGCCGTGGCGGCGCCCCGGACGGTACCATGCTCGATGGTTCGACGGATCAGCCCGGCGACGTCCCGGCCGAGGCCGTGCCCGAGCGTACGATCTTCCGCGTCGACGGCCGCGGCACGGCCGAGCCGACGGGCCGGACGGCGCCTCGCGAGCCCTCCCGAGCGGTCGCGCATCGCGAACGTTCGGGGCCCGTCGCTGTCGACGCGCCGCCCCCGAGCCTCAGCGCGCCGACGGAGCCCGAGGAGCAGCCGCGGTTCGCGCGGCCGACGCGTCGTCGCCGCGTGAAGGCCGACGACGTCGACTCCGAGCCGATCGTCCGCCCGGCGCTGCCGGGCGCGGTCGAGCCGACCGGCATGCAGGCCGCGCCCGAATCGGAACCGCTCGCCGCCGAGGCGCCGGTACCGGTCGCCGAGCCACCGAAGCGCCGCGGCCGCCCGCGGAAGTCCGAGGCCGATGCGGCGCCATCCGCCGCGCCGCGATCTGCCGTGCAACCGGCCGCGCCCGAGCCACCGGTCGCCGAGCCCGAGCCGCCAGCCGTGGAGCCCGTCGCGCAGGCGCCGGCGGCGAAGCCGATGCGCGGCCGAAAGCCGAAGGTGGTCGCGCCGGCACCTGAGCCCGAACCGATCTCGGCGGTGACTGCGCAACCCGAGCTGCCGCTCGCGGCGAGCGACGTCGATGCCGCGGAGGATGAGTCCGAGGACGACGAGCCGATGGCCATGGCGCCGCCCGCGCGCGGCCGCAAGAAGGCGACCACCTCGGCTCGGCCGCCGGCTGCGAAGAAGTCGCCCGCCAAGAAAACCGCGGCCAAGAAGGCTACGGCGAAGAAGGCTCCGGCGCGGAAGGCGCCGGCAGCCGCCCCCGCACGAAAGAAGCGGTCGACCTAACGGTCGACCGCTCCCGCGGAAGATATCGAGAAGAGCCGCCCGTCCGGGCGGCTCTTCGCTTAGGTTCCGGTTGGGATCCCGGCCTGCGCAGCGATCTTGCCCTGGAGATAGGTGATCGCGCTCTGGAGCTGCGGATCGGTCGCGGGGTCGCCGAGCTTCGAGGTCTTCGGCTCGACGATCGCGATGTCGGGCTGGATGCCGACGAGGTTGATATCGCGACCGCGCGGCGTGAGATAGCGCGCGGTCGTGATCTTCACGGCCGAGCCGTCGGGCAGCGGGTGGATCGTCTGCACGACGCCCTTGCCGTACGTCTTCTCGCCGATGAGCGCGCCGACGCCGTCGTCCTGCAACGCGCCCGAGGTGATCTCGGAGGCGGAGGCCGTATACTTGTTGACGAGCACGGCGAGCGGCCGTGGCGTGATCGCGACGTTCTCGGCGTCGTACTGTGTATCTTGGCCGCCGCGCGCTTCGACCGAGACGATCGGGCCCGACGCGATGAACTTCGAGCTCACGTCGATCGCCGCGTTGAGGTAACCCCCGCCGTTGTCGCGCAGGTCGAGCACGTAGGCCTTCGCGCCGTCGGCCTGCAGCTTGTCGAGCGCCTTCGTGAGCTCGCCCGCGGTGTTCGCGCCGAAGACGGTGAGGCGCGCGTAGCCGATGTTAGCGGGCAGCATCTTGGCGTACACGCTCGGCTGATGGATGATGTCGCGCGTCACGGCAACGGCCGGCTGCGTCGTCCCGTCGCGATCGACGACGAGCTTCACTTGCGTACCTTTCGCGCCCCGCAGGAGCTTCGCGTCCTGCTCGGTGGTGAGGCCCTTCGTCGACGTGCCGTCGATCGTCAGCACGGTGTCGCCCGCCTTGAGGCCGGCTTTTTCGGCCGGGCCGTCGGGGATCACCTGATTGATGACGAGCACGCGTGTCTTCTCGTCGACGCCGATCGAGATTCCGACGCCGCTAAAGTTTCCGCCGTCGAGACCCTCGTTGAGCGCGGCGTATTCCTTCGGCGAGAGAAAGACCGTGTACTTATCGTGGACCGATCCGAGGAGCCCCGAGAGCGCGGCGTACGTCAGTTCCGTCGGCGTGAACTTCTTACCGTACGTCGCGATCGCGCCCGCGACTTCGTCGTTGAGGAGTTTCGCATTAGCCGCGGGATCAGGCCCGGCGTGCAACGCGGGGAGCACCGGCGACTTGATGCCGCCCTTCTCGATGAAGGCGAGCATGCCGGCGCGCGCGCCGTCGAGGGCGATCTGCGGATCGACCTTCTTATAGAACTCGGACGCCAGCAATGAGTAGCTCATTCGCAACTCGTCGTTGTCGACCGAGCTGATCGCAGTCGCGCGACCGACGGCGGGAAGCGTCGAGACGAGCAGGACGCTCGCGGCGGCGATGAGCGGGAGGGTGCGTTGCATGATTACCTATGCTCGGTCTGCCGCAGGAAGGTCTTCGCGGCGGCGAGTTGCTTATCTCGGGGAGTGTCGATGATCGGCTCGTCGACGGGCTGCGGGACGACGATGTTGGGAACGATGCCGCGGTGCTGGATGTCGCGATCGAGCGGCGTGAGATAACGCGCGGTCGTGATCTTGAACGCGCCGCCGTCCGGCGTGTTGAAGATGCTCTGGACGACGCCCTTCCCGAAGGTCTTGGTGCCGATCAGCGTGCCGACCTTATCGTCTTGGACGGCGCCGGCCGTGATCTCGGACGCGCTCGCGGTAAACTTGTTGACGAGGATGACGAGCGGTGCCGCGCCGATGAAATCGGCGGCGTCGGCGGTCCGGGCGTCGCGCGTGCCGGCGCGATCGATCGTCGAAACGATGGTACCGTGCTTGATGAACAGGCTCGAGATCGAGACGGCGGCGTCGAGGTAGCCGCCGCCGTCGTCGCGCAGGTCGAAGATGTAGCCCTTTGCACCGTGCGCTTTGCCGTCGAGCATCGCCTTGCGCACTTCGTCGTACGAGGTCGACCCGAAGTCGGCCAAACGCACGTAATCGAAGGGACCCTCCATCTTCGAGACGACCGACGGCACGACGATCTTCTCGCGCTCGATCGCGAGCGTCCGCAGCGCCCGCGACTTCGAGGTGCGCACGCCGACGTCGACGGTTGTGCCGACCTTCCCGCGTAGGAGCCGTTCCACTTCGTCGAGCTTGGCGGCGGCGATCGACTTCCCGTCGACCGAGACGATGCGGTCGCCGATCCGCATGCCCGCCTTCGCCGCGGGCATGCCCGGCAACGGCGCGACGAGGATCTGCTTCGTCTTGGGATCCTGCTGGATGTAGACGCCGATACCGCCGAAGTCGCCGCCCTTGAGCGACTCCTCGAGCGAGGCGATCTCGGTCGGCGAGAGATAGACGGTGTACGGATCACCGAGCGAGTCGAGGACGCCGCGCAGGGCGGCCTGCGTCAGCTGTGTCTTTGTGACGTCGCCGGTCGCGTGCGCCTGGGCGTAGGCCAGCTGGGCGTTCAGGAGCGCGACATCGTGTCCCGCGTCGCCGGTGGCGTGCGGGGCCGCCGGCAGCTTCTCCGTCTGATGCTTGCTCTTGAGAAACGCCGCGAGCTCCTTACGTTCGCCGTCGACGAGCGTCTGGGGCTCGAAGGGCTTGTAGTAGCTCGAGGCGAGGCGCCCGTAGGCGTCGGCGATGAGCTCGGGGCCCGAGGCGCCGCTGCCGGAGAAGACCGTGTGCAGGTCCAATGCCGCGAGCGAGCCCGACGTCGCCGAAAAGATGCCGACGGGCTGATCGCCGAAATCGCGTGCCAGGAAAGCGGCACCGCCGAGCGTTGCGCCGCCGAGAACGGCGACGGCTGCGAGGATGCGGAGTGGTGTGGACAAGATCCCGTCTATCTGCGGCGGCCGTGCAACGTGTGTAGCCGTTGGACGCATCGGAGTCGCATTTGAGTTGCGCCCCATCATACATCGGCGGTTTCCCGGAGTTTCCCCGACGGGCGCGATCCTATCCGGGGGGCTCTAATGCAACCGTGACGTCGGCTCGACCGGCACCCCCGAAACGCGAATCTCGAAGTGTAGGTGCGGCCCCGTCGAGACGCCGGTCGAGCCGACCGCTCCGATCGCCTGGCCCTGCTGAACGTCCTGGCCGTCGGCGACGAAGATCTGCGAGCAGTGGCCGTAGAGGGTCGAGGTCGAGCCGCCGTTGTCGACGATGATCGTGTTGCCGTAGCCGCCGTAGGTGCCCGCGAAGATGACGTGGCCGGGCGCCGAGGCGACGATAGTCGCGCCCATCGGCGCCCCGATGTCGATCCCGGGATGCATCTCGAAGCCGCCGCGTCCGAATGGATTTGAGCGCATGCCGAACGGCGACGTGATCGGCCCCGAGGCGGGCCAGACGAAGGACCCGGCGCTCGCGACGCCCGCCGCCGGCGCGAAACCGCTCGGCGCCGCCGCGCGGCCGCCGGCGAGCTCGGCGGCACGGCGGGCCTGCTCGGCAGCGGCGGCCAGGGCGGCCGCGCGGGCCGCGTCCTCGCGCTGGCGCTCGCGGATCAGCGCTTCGAGGTTGCTCTCCTCGGCCGCCGAGAGGCTCTCGAGCTGCGCGACCTGTGTGGCCGCGCTCAACCGCGCGGCGGTCGCGGCGGCGAGCAGCTGCGACCGCTCCTCGGCGAGCGCGGCGAGCGCGGAGTGCGCCTGGCGCGCCGCCGCCCGGTCGGCTTCGAGGGCGTTCTGGCGGCGCTCGAGCGCGAGCTCCGCCGCCGAGACCTTGCGTTCGGCATCGCGCCGGTCGCGGATCGTGGTCTGGTTCGCGGCGATGAGGTAGCGGATGTCCTGCCAGCGCTCCGTGAAGTCTTCGAACGAGCTCGCCGAGAGCAGGACGCTGAGGTACCCAAGGTCGCCGCGCTCGTAGACGTCGACCAGCCGCCGGCGCAGGGCGTCGTCATGGAGGGCGAGCGTCCGCTGCGCAGCATCGAGCTCGCGGTGATTCCATGCGAGATTCCGCTCGCCGACGCGCTCCCGCGCCTCGATCGCCGTCAGGCGGCCGCCGACCTGAGCGATGCCCGTCTGCGTCAACGCGAGTTGCCGGCTGAGGTCGGCCGCGCGGACGGTCGTGATTCGCAGGCGGTCGCGCCCGTTCGCAAGCGCCGCGTGCGTCGCGTCGACCTTCGCCCGGTTCTCGCGGATGCGTTCGCGGACGTCCGCCACCGAGCGGACGGGCGCGGCCAGGCAGACGGCCGCCGCGACGAGCGCGGCGGCCGCGAGCGGACCCCTCATGTGCGCAGGTAGCGCCCGACCGAGGCCCAGGCGCCCGCGACGCCGACGAGCGCGCCGACGCCGAGCAGCTCGAAGCCGAGGCGGATGGCCGAGCCGTCGTCCGTGCGGATCGGCAGAAACGGGATCGCCGCGACGAGCTTTGGGACGAGCTCGACCCGCGCGACTTCGAGACCGATCACGGCGAGCAGCGCGCCGACGGTCCCCGCGATGAACCCCTCCATGAGGAAGGGGAGGCGGATGTACGCGCTCGAGGCGCCGACGAGCTGCATGATCGCGATCTCGCGGCGCCGGGCGAAGACGGTGAGCCGGATCGTGTTGGAGATGACGATCGCCGCGGTGAGCACGAGCAGCACCACGATGCCGAGTCCGATCTTCGCGAGGACGCCCGATAGCGCGAGGAGCCGCTCAACGGCCGCCTGCGCGTACTCGACGGTGGCGACGTGCGGCAGGCGGCGGATGGTCGCGGCGAGGGCGGCGACGCGCGTCGGGTCTTTCGCGCGCACGTGCAGGGCATCCGGGAGCGGGTTCGTCGTCAGCAGCGACGTATCGATCTGGCCCTGCATCCGCGCCCGCATCGCGCGCAATCCGGCGGCCTTAGAGACGTAGGCGACCGATCGGACGCGCGGATCGCGAGCGACGCGCGCGGCGAGCTCGTGCGCCTGCGCCGGGCTCGCGTTCGCATCCAAGAAGACGCTGATCTCGATCTTGCGCAGCGCGTCATCGCCGATCGTGGCGAGGCCCTCGCGTACGACGAGAAACGCCCCGAGCAGGAGCACCGTCACGGCGACGGTCCCGATCGCCGTGAGCTGCATCGTGAGATTCCGGCTGAAGTTCCGGCCGACCTCACTCAGGAAGAAGCGGACTCTTCCCCAATCCAATGCTTCGGCTCCGTACCAGCGTGAGGTCGGCCGACGCGGCGACGCCGGTCGTGCCGTTGGCGACGTCGTAGTAGCCGCGCTCCTCGTCGGCGACGATGCGGCCGTCGGTGAGGCGGATGACGCGGCGGCGCATGCGATCGACCACGAGTGCGTTGTGCGTCGCGATGAGCACCGTCGTCCCCTTGAGATTGATCCGGTGCAGCAGATCCATGATCTCGTTCGTGTTGGAAGGATCGAGGTTGCCGGTCGGCTCGTCGCAGAGGAGGATCTTCGGGTTGTTCACGAGTGCCCGGGCGATCGCCGTGCGCTGCTGCTCGCCGCCGGAGAGCTCGCTCGGAAACGCGCGAGCCTTGCTCGCGAGGCCGACGAGGTCGAGGACGCGCGGCACCTGGCGCACGACGTCCTTCGTGCGCGCTCCGGTGACTTGCAGCGCGAACGCGACGTTCTCCCAGACCGTCTTATCGACGAGGAGCTTGTAGTCTTGGAAGACGACGCCGACGTTGCGCCGCAGTGCGGCCACCCTGCCGCGGCGTAATGTGTCGACGCGGGTTCCGTCGACGACGACCTCGCCGCGGGTCGGCCGCTGCTCGCGGTAGAGCAGTCGCAGGAGGCTCGACTTCCCGGTGCCCGAGTGGCCGACGAGGAAGACGAAGCTGCCCTTCGCGATCTCGAGATCGACGGCGTCCAGAGCGCGCGTGCCGTTGGGGTACACGAGCGAGACGCCGCGCAGTGAGATCACGCGGCCCGGCGGGGCATCGGCATTGGGGCTCTCAATTCGACTCGCGAGCGGAGGGAAACCTCCGCTCGAAGTCAACCTCGAATCGGATGAAATGGCTTCGTGCGCTCGCGCTGACCGCCTCGCTCGTGGCCGCGATCGGTTCGCCCGCGTTCGCTGCGCTCGCGCCCGGCGCGACGGCGCCGGAGTTCACGGCGGAAGCGACGCTCGGCGGTAAGGCCTACGCCTTCGATCTACGCGACGCCTTGGCGAAGGGGCCGGTCGTCCTCTATTTCTATCCCGCCGCCTTCACGAGCGGCTGCACGCTCGAAGCGCACGATTTCGCGGCGGCGATCCCGCGCTTCGAGAAGCTCGGCGCGACGGTCATCGGCGTCTCCGGCGACGACGTCGAGAAGCTCAAGCGCTTCAGCGTCTCGGAATGCCGCAGCGCCTTTCCGGTCGCCTCCGATAAGAGCCACGCGATCTCGCGCGAGTACGATGCGCTCCTGGGTTTCGGGCCGGTCGCGTTTTCGAATCGTACGTCGTACGTGATCGCGCCGGACGGAAAGATCGCCTACGCGTACACGGCGATGGACCCGCGCGATCACGTCGCCAATGCGCTCGCCGCGGTGGAAAAGCTTCGGAAGTGAACGACCTGGGCGACGGTAAAGTTTGGCGCGCGTTCGACATTCCCGTCGAACGTTTTGATGAACTCCCATTCGGCGCGATCGTCATCGACCCGAGCGGGACGATCCTCGCGTACAACGAGTACGAGACGCGTCTCTCGCACCTCGAGCGCGACGAAGTCGTCGGCAAGAACTTCTTTCGCGACGTTGCCCCGTGCACCGCTGTGCAGGCCTTCGAGGGCCGGCTCACGTCGTTCCTCAAAACCAACGATCGCGTGAGCGAGGCCTTCGACTATTTCTTCCCCTTCGTCCACGGCATGGCGACGGTCGAGATCACGTTCCTGAGGCTCCCGCAGAAGGGCCAAATCCTCATCGCCGTCGAGCGCACGAACCCGGTGCCGCCGCCCGCCTAGCGAAGATACCGCCCGAACCAGCCGAGCGTCCGTTGCCAGGCGTCCTCCGCGGCGGAACCCACGTACGACGGCCGCGTATCGTCGAAGAACGCGTGCCCCGCTTCCTCATAGATCTTGAAGTCGTGGACGTGGCCGAGTTGGCCGAGCTCAGCGTCGAGCGAGCGGACGTCCTCGGGCTTTATGCTCGTGTCCTTGCCGCCCCAGCTCCCAACGACGGGCACGCCGACGTCGCTCGCGTACGCGAGGTCGATCGGAACGATCGGTCCGGCATCGGCACCGTACCGGACCTTGCCGTAGAAGACGCTCGCGGCGCGGAAGATGCGGGCGGCGTCGACCGTCTGCCGTAGGCAGATGCCGCCGCCCATGCAGAAGCCGATCGTGCCGATCGGGAGCTCGGGCTTGCCGGCGCGCGTGCGGATGAGGCCGGCGGCGCTCGCGACGTCGGCGTCGACCGTCGCGTCGGCGAGCTTGCCGGCGACCGCGCGAAACGGCTGGAAGTCCGCCGCGCCGTCTCCGCTTGGAGCGTCGAGCCCGGTGTAGAGGTTCGGCGCGACCGCGCGGTACCCGGCGACAGCGAGGCGGCGCACGACGTCCCGCAGCTGCGCGTCGACGCCCCCAGATCGCCTGGATCACCACGACGCCCGGCGTCGTCGCGGTCGCGTTGTGTGGCGCCGCCGCGTACGTCTCGAGGCTCCGGCCGGCGCTCTGCACGGCTGGCCTTTCGACGACGATGCGCGCGTCGCTCTCGGCGACGAATGGGGCGTGTGGTGCGCCGAGGCCGGCCGGCGGCCCGGCTCCGAGGAGCGTCGCACCGGTCCCAACCGCGGCCGTCGCGAGGAAGCCCGCGCGGTCGATGCTCCCGATCGTCCGCTGATCGTCGCTCATGCGCACGGCCTTCGCGCTACCAGGGAAGCGTCTTGCCTTCCCACGTGAGATAGGCGCCCGTCTGCGCCGGCGTGAGGCCGTCGATCACGCATGTCATGCCCGCGACCGACTCGTCGACCGTCAGCGTCGCGCTCGCACCGCCCATGTCGGTCTGCACCCAGCCCGGATGGAGCGAGATGACGATCGCCTTGTCTCCGAGCTGCTCGGACTCTTGCTTCGTGACCATGTTCAGCGTCGCTTTGCTCGCCGGATATGCGACGCCCCAGTCCCCGTCGGCCCGTTCGATCGAGCCGAGGGTCGAGCTCATGTTGACGATCTTCGCTTTCGGAGCGAGATGCGGCAGCATCGCCTGCGTCAGCATGACGGGGCATCCTCGTCATCGGGGCGACGGGCTTCGTCGGCCGGCGCCTCGCTGCGGCATGCATCGCGAACGGCGACCGCGTCCGGGCTCTGGTGTGCGATCGGGCTCGTGCGCGATTCGCGTCCGCGGCCAGCGCGGAGATCGTCGTGGGCGACGTCACGGATCTCGATTTGGTGCTCCGAGCCGTCGAAGGCGTCGATGCGGCGTGCGTCTGCACCCACACGTTTTCGCGCCAGTCGGCCGCCATGCGGCTCGTGATTCCATGGACGTCGAGCGGCTCGGGCTCGAGCATATCGTGACGGCATATCGGGCGCGGGGCTCCGACGGTTCGTCCACGTCACTCGGGACCGCGCCTGAAGCGCCTAGCACGTTGGTCCGCGAGCGCGATAGTGCCCGTGCCGCAGGGCTTCTTCGTTCCGCTTACGATTACGACGCATGAGCGGGCTCGTCGATCGCTTTCCGCCAGCGGCGGCGCACGTTGCCGTGCGAAGGTGCAAGCGAGAGCAGCTGCGCCTCGGCGTTGCCTGTCGGCGAGGATCGTGCCGGATTGGTAGCCGTCTCGGTGCGCCATGTCCTGACTCGTAAGCGAGCCGACATGCTGGAGTAACCGCAAAGAATGCGTTTTGAAGGTTACCTCATCGTCCATAAGGACTAAGCAGAGGAACGCTTCAGAAAACGAGAACCAGCATGCAAATCAGCTACCGCACCGTCGACGTCGACGGAGTCGACATCTTCTATCGCGAGTTAGGCAGCGCGAACGCGCCGGTACTCCTGCTCCTCCACGGCTTCCCGAGCGCGGGACACATGTTTCGCGACCTGATGCCGTTGCTCGCTGACCGCTTTCGCGTCGTCGCACCCGACTTGCCGGGATTTGGGATGTCGGCGATGCCGCCACGGGAATCGTTCGCGTACACCTTCGCGCATCTCGCCGAGGTGATCGGCCGATTCACCGAGATCCTCGGACTCGAAGAGTTCGCAATGTACGTCTTCGATTACGGAGCGCCCGTCGGCTTCCGTATGGCACTCGAGCATCCCGAGCGGATTCGAGCGATCGTATCACAGAACGGAAATGCGTACGAGGATGGTCTCAGCGATGGCTGGGCCGGCGTCCGCGCGTATTGGAACGATCCGAGCGCGGAACGCCGTAGCGCCATCGGCGTCGACGCCTTCAGCCACGAAGCGCTGCGCGGACATTACTTCGACGGCGTCTCCGATCCGAGCCGCGTCTCCCCGGACGGTCTCGCGCTCGACGAGTTCTACTTCGCGCGTCCGAATATGTACGAGATCCAGCTCGACCTCTTACTCGATTATCGGACCAACGTCGACATGTATCCCGCGTTTCAGCGCTATCTGCGCGAACATCAGCCGCCGGTGCTCGCAATCTGGGGACGTAACGACGGATTCTTTTTGCCGGCGGGAGCCGAGGCGTTCAAGCGGGACGTGCCTGCGGCCGACGTTCACTTCCTCGATACCGGTCACTTCGCGCTTGAGACGAACGCGGCGGATATCGCGACGGCGATACGGGCGTTCTTACGCTGATTTCAGCGGTGCCCGGGCGTACGCTCTGATCCGATGTCCGGATTGACGAAGCCGTATGTCTTCATCGCCGAGGCGACGGCGCTCGATTTCCTCAACACTCGGCCGTTTGCGGCCGAACGGCTGGAGAACGGCGCCGATCTCCTCGCGTGGCTCGAAGCAGCCGAGCTCGTGCCGCGGCCCGTCCTCGCTCGCATGCGCAAGACGGTCCGACGCGATGAGTTGAACGCGGTCGCGGCGCGTGCACGTGCGCTACGATCGTGGTTTCGAGAGTTCGTCGTCGAGTTCAAGGGCGCGAACGCCCCCGCCGACGCGCTCGGCCGGCTCGGGCCGCTCAATGATCTCCTCTCCCGCGACGAGGCCTTCGAAGAGATCGTCGCTCGCGATGATGGCGGCCTGGACCTCGAGGTCTCGCGCCGCTGGCGATCGCCCGAATCGCTCCTGTTCCCGATCGGCCAGGCGATGGCGGCCCTCATCTGCGAGGGAGATCTTCCCAACGTCAAAGCGTGCGAGGGCGCGGAATGCGTGTTGCTCTTCGTCGATCGCAGCCGTGGGCGCGGTCGACGTTGGTGCAGCATGACGAACTGTGGCAACCGGGCGAAGCAGGCCGCGTACCGTTCGCGACGGCCGAGGGATTGATCAGTCGTATTCGGTCGGCAGCGTCGCATCGCGGCGGTGCGCGAACGTTCGCGCGAGTTCGTCCGGCGTGATGCGTTCGAGCGAGAGCGGCGGCAACTCGGCCTCGCCGAAGAAACCGATCTCGGTCGTTTCGACGCTCGGCGTCGCCTCGCCGCCGACGATCGTGCCGAGAAAGAAGAGCTTGTAGATGTGCACGATGCGCTTCGGAACGTGAGGGTGCCGCTCGCGATCGAAGACGGCGACGAGCTTCTCGAGCGTGACGTCGTAGCCCGATTCCTCGCGCACCTCACGGATGGCGTTTTCGGCGGGCGAGGAGCCGACGTCACCCCAGCCCCCCGGCAGCGTCCAGCCGCCGTCGCCCGCGTCCCGTACGAGCAGCACGCGGCCGACAGCGTCGAACGCGGCGACGCGCGTATCGACCTTCGGTGTCGCGTAGCCGTCCTGCGCCGCGAACGCCGCGGCGACGACGCCCGGTTCGGCGTCGGTGACCGCGGCGGCCATCTCGATCGCGATCGTGCGGATCTGCTCGTAGCGATCGCGATCGTACGGGCCCGCCGCGTACGCGAGGCCGATCTGCGAGATCGCCTGCAGTCGCTGCGCCCAGCCGCGCCGTTCGTCCATGGCCGAAGCGTTGCACAATCGGTCCGTGAGGGCCCACCGCCCGGGGGAGCCGAGCGCGATCGGTCGCTTCGAACAAGGCGGCGCGATTCGGTCACGGCGAACGTCGCAAGATGCTCCGAGATGACGGCGCGCTGAACAAGGTCACGTCGATAGCCGGCGATATCGCACCGACGGAGTCGCTGCGGTACGTCGGCAAGTTCTTCCATCGCGTGAGCATCCCGGGTCGCATATGGCGCTTGAGTTGCACGTGCTACCGGCGTGGCTGGCGCATCCCGGCTTGGCTGCTCAAAGCCGTCAACCTCTACGTGTTCCGTGCGTTGCTGCCGTATCAATGCGAGCTCGAGGGTGAGGTGCTGCTCACGCATCAAGCCCTCGGCTGCGTGTTCTCGCATGCGGTTACGATCGGCAAGAATGTGAAGATCAGCCATCATGTCGGGCTCGCGGCGTACGCCGGTCGCATCATCGTCGAGGACGACGTGACGATCGACATGCACGCGGTCATCCTCGGATCTCGCACGGGCGGCATCCTGCGCATCGGTCGCGGCTCGGTCATCGGTTCGGGCGCCGTCGTAAATTTCGACGTTCCGCCCCACACGCTCGTCGAAGCGGCGCCCGGCCATATCGCCGGGCCCGTGCCGCGCGCCTAGCTCCGTACTCGATCACGAGGGAATCCGACGTGCAAGACCTCTTCGATGGAAAGTCGCTCGAGAACACGCTGCGAAATCAGTCGCTGCAATACAAGATTCGTGCGGTTCTCTACAACGCGGGCATTACAACGCGGCTTTGGAAGGCGAGTTGCGACGCGTACCGGCGCGGCTGGCATCCCGTCGCGTGGGGCATCAAGCTCTTCAACCTCCTCGTCTTCAAGGCGATTTTACCGTACGAGTGCGACATCCAGGACGATCTCTATCTCGAGCACTCCGGCATCGGCTGCGCGTTCGCGCACTTCGTGACGATCGGTAAGCGCGTGACGATCGGCCATCATACGGCCATCGCGTCGCAGAACTCGCGGATCATCATCGAGGACGACGTCAAGATCGGCATGCACGTCATCATCCTCGGCGCAGCTGCGGGCGGCATCCGGCGTATCGGCCGCGGCGCGACGATCGGGCCGGGCAGCATCGTCATGTCCGACGTCGCGGCGGGTGCGAGCGTCCTGCCGATGCCCTCGCGCGTCGTCCGCGCGGCCGCGCCGGTTGCGGTCGAGCCCGAGGCCGAACCCACGCCGTAATGCGAGCGGTCGCCTTTGAGCGCCTAGTGAAAATTACGCGAGTGGATGCCGTCGAGCGTGCCGCCGGTCTCGAGCGGCCAGAAGCGGCGCGCGATAACGTCGTGCGTGCCTTGCTCGAACTGCAGGACGCCCTCGATGACGAGCGCCTGCGACGCGCGGATCAGTCGCCGGTTGCGCTCGTAGATCTTCGGGTTCACGATGATGTTGACGAGCCCGGTCTCGTCCTCGAGCGTCAGGAAGACGAAGCCCTTCGCCGTGCCCGGGCGCTGGCGCGTGATCACCATGCCGCCGACCTTGCAGACGAGATGATTCGGCATCCGCAGTAACCGCTCGGCGCAGAGCACGCCGCGCCGCTCGAGCTCCGCGCGAAAATGCGCGATCGGCTGTGGCCCCGTCGTCACGCCCGTGCCCCAGATGTCGAACGTCGTCTCCTCGCGCGCCGTGAGCGCCGGGAGTGCGGGCTCGGGCTCGTCGTCGATCTCCATCGCGCGGCCGAGCTCGCCGCGCGCCTCGCGCTCGTCGAGCCCGCGCAGCGCCCACATCGCCTCCCGGCGCGTCGCGAACCACGGTGCGAACGCGCCCGCGACCGCGAGATTCTCGAGCGCGTCGCGCAGGAGGCCCGTGCGTGCGGCGAAGGCGCGCAGATCCGCGAACGGCGGCCCGGCGAGTGCATCCTGCAGCCGCGTTCGTTGCGCCTCGCCGAGCCCGCGGATCACGTGGAAGCCGAGCCGCGTCGCGCCGTCCTCCTCGACCGCGCTCCAATACGCGCTCTCGTTGACGGCGACGGGCCGCACGACGACGCCGTGCCGGCGCGCGTCGTTGACGAGCACCTCGGTCGAGTAGAAACCCATCGGCTGCACGTTGAGGATCGCCGCGAGGAAGATCGCCGGCTCGTGGCATTTGAGATACGACGACGCGTACGAGAGCAGCGCGAAGCTCGCGGCGTGCGACTCGGGGAACCCGTAATCGGCGAAGCCCTCGAGCATGTGGAACAATTGCTTCGCCGCCTCACGATCGATGCCGTTGTCGACCATGCCCTGCACGAGCTTGGGATAGATCTCGGCCATCCGCTCGCGCGAACGTTTGTGGCCCATCGCGCGGCGCAACTGATCGGCTTGGCCGGGCGAGAAACCCGCCGCTTCGATCGCCATGCGCATACCCTGCTCCTGAAAGAGCGGCACGCCGAGCGTGCGCTCCAGGATCGGCCGCAGCTTCTCGTGCGGATACGTCACGGCTTCGAGGCCGTTGCGCCGGCGCAGGAACGGATGGATCATGTCGCCTTGGATCGGGCCCGGCCGGATGATCGCGACCTGCATGACGATGTCGTAGAAGCACTTCGGTTTGAGGCGCGGCAGCATCGACTGTTGCGCCCGCGACTCGACCTGGAACGTGCCGATCGAATCCCCGCGCTGCAGCATCTCGTACGTCGGCGCGTCGTCCGCGGGAATCGTCGCGAGTTCGAGGTGCGGTCGCGACGTGCCATAGCGTTTCATGTACATCTCGAAGGCATCGCGCAGGAGCGAGAGCATGCCGAGGCCGAGCAGGTCGATCTTGATGAGCCCGAGCTCGGCGAGATCGTCTTTATCCCACTGCACGATCGTCCGGTCGCGCATCGAGGCCCACTCGACCGGCGCGACGCGCACGAGCGGATCGCGCGTGATCATCATGCCGCCTGAGTGGATGCCCATGTGGCGCGGGAAGCCGTCGATGCGGCGGCACAGCGCGAGCAGCAGCTCCCCGGTCGGGCCGCCGAGCGGTCCGCGGACGTCGGGGTCGGGATCTGCGCCGAAGTCGAGGCCTTTGAAGCCGTAGAACGCCCACGGCTTCGGGCCCTCGGCCGAACGTATCGGTTTCGCATCCGCGGCGGGCGGGTCGATCTGCTCGAAGCCCGGCGTGTACGCACGGCCCTTGGCTTGCGCGGGCTGGTCGTTCGCCTCGGCGCGCGAGCGGTGCTGATTGGAGCCCGCGTCGAGGTCGCGCCGCTTGCGCACGGATTCGGGGAGGTTGCTGCGGTCGTCGTACGCGGCACCGGTCGCGCCCGCGAGCGACTCGCGTGCGTCGTATTCCTTGGCGACCGCATCGACTTGCGCGAGCGAGAGTCCGAGTGCCTTGCCGACGTCGCGGATCGCCGAGCGCGTGCGATACGTGATGACCTCGGCCGTCATCGCGGCGTGCTCGCGATCGTACGTGTCGTACACGTACTGGATGACGCGCTCGCGATCCTGATGCGCGAAATCGATGTCGATGTCGGGGATCTCGTTGCGCTCCTCGGAGAGAAAGCGCTCGAAGAGCAGCTCCATCGCAACGGGGTCGACCGCCGTGATGCCGAGCGCATAGCAGATCGCGGAGTTCGCGGCGGACCCGCGGCCCTGCGCGAGCACGCCGAGCCGCTTCGCCGCCTGCACGATGTCCCAAACGATGAGGAAGTAGCCCGCGAGATCCATCCGCGCGATGATCCCGAGCTCGTATTCGAGCTGACGCTCGACCTTCGAGGAGAGCGGCGTGCCGTAGCGCTCGCGCGCGCCTGCCGCGACGAGCGTCCGTAAATAGCCGTGTGTGCTCGTCTCGCCCGGCGGCACGGGAAAGAGCGGAAACTGCTCGGCGAGCTTCTCGAGACGGAACGTGCAGCGGTCGGCGATCTCGAGCGTCGTGCCGATCGCGCGCGGCCGGTCGGCGAAGAGCCGCGCCATGCGCTGCGGCGACTGTAGCGCGAACTCGTGATTGGTCAACAGCAGCGTCCCCGCGCGCTGCAGTGACGTGTGGTGCCGGACGCACGTCAGCACGTCGTGCAGCGGCGCGTCGTCCGGTCGCGCGTACGCGACGCCGTTGGTCGCGACGTACGGTACGTTGAGCTCGTCCGCGAGCCCGATCTGCGCGAGCGCGAGCCGCGCGTCCTCGGCGCGCAGGTGGTTCTGGATTTCGACATAGAGCGAGTCCGGGAAGAGATCGCGCAGCGTCGCGTACCGTTCGCGCGCCGTCGCCGCGTCGCCGCGAACGAGTGCCTCCTCGGCGTAGCCGGCGGCCGAACCCGAGAGCGCGACGAGCCCCGCAGTCTTGCCGTCGAGATCGCTCAGGCGCAGCCGTGCCTCGCGCTTGCGGCCGCGCAATTGTGCCGCCGAGATCGCGCTCGCGAGGTTCGCGTAGCCGTCGCGGTTCTCGGCGAGCAGGACGATGCGCGGCTGACGATCGCGCTGCGCGGCGTCGAGGGCGCTCGCGCGCTTGGGCCGCAGTTCCGGCGTATCGAGCGTGAGCTCGACGCCGACGATCGCGCGCAGCGGCGTGGTCCGCGCCGCCTTCGCAAAGCGGACCGCGCCGTACAGCCCGTCGCGGTCGGTCAGCGCCAGCGCGTCGAGCCCGAGCTCGAGTGCCCGTGCCACGAGCTCTTCGGGATGCGACGCGCCGTCGAGAAAGCTGAAGTTGGACCGGCAGTGGAGCTCGGCATACCGCGCTGCCATGGGCGCTCAGCCTACATCGAACAGGTGTTCGATGTCAACCACGCTTAAAGCGTTCGTGCGTGATCGAGGTCGGCATGCTCGAAGGCGCTCGCCATGCGGTCGATTTCGGCCGCTCGCGCGCCGACGCTCGATGCCACTTTACGCCATGTGCTTACTGCAACTCCGACATCGCGAACGATCGTCTTCGCATCAGTGAGCTTCAAGTCGAAGTATCCCGCTACTTCGAAGAGCAGGTCCAGGGAGCACGTGCCTTCGGCGAGGCTGATGTTCGTCGTCAGCATCCGTAGCCGCTTGTCTACGGGTGTCGGGTTTAAGTCGTACGCGGGAGAGAGCGACCAGCCGTTGCGGCCTCGCCAGAGAAAGCCATGATTTCGAAGATGGTCATCGACGTTAGATATCAAGACGTTGAGCGCCATCCGCTTATATAATTCACGGACGTCGGCTTTAACCTGCGAGCCATGACGAACGAGTGCGTCGGCGATCTCAGGATAACTTCCATGCTCGCCATCGGCCATCTCGAGCATCGACATCGCCGATAGAAACGGAATGCGACGCTCCTCTGCACGATCGAATCTCTGCGATAGCAAGACGCTTCTTCCGCACACTTTCATCAAGTGATGCTCGGCTGTCTGGATGCCGGCCCGGTCCGCCAGCTGTAGCGCTACCTCCTCCCATGTCTCGATACTGTACTCATCGTTCTCTTTGGGGAACTTCGCGATTGCTAGCTTGCCGAACTGATCGATAACCGAAGCTTTCGGCCGCGCTCCGCCGAGTGATGACCCTGGTGCGAAAAGCAATCGAAAGTCTTCGTCGCTCTCCTCATCGCGCAGTATTCGCTCGGAAGCGACCAGCAAATCGCCGAGCTGCACGAGACTCGGGACGCCGTCCGGCAGCGAGGCCAGAAAATCGTTTGTTCCGGCTAAACAGAAACGAAGCGCGCCCATGCGCGTCCGATCGGCGACCCCGAGCAGGTACGCCGATTCGAAGAGCGTCCGAGGAGTGCGATGCTCGAGCTCAGCGCGTCGCCGCTCTGCCCGTAGCATCAATCGGCGTCCCCACGTATCGGGTGCTGAATCGCCGATCGATCCGGGAATCGTGCGATGCTTCGACCCGGGAAAAATGCCGGCGGTGAGTGCGAGCGCGGGTTCGATGGAGAACCGATTCGGATTCCGCAGCCAGCCGGCATCGTACTCGAAAACGCCCGTTTCGCTGCCCTTGCGCGTCTGCAGGCGAAGGAGGCCGAGCGGTTGGGGATGTCCGTCGATGTCGAGGTACACTGCGATATCAGGCATCGATCGATATCGCAGGCTGGCGTTTCCGCCGCATTCGTGTCGGCAGCGCATCCGAGACGAGAGCCTGACCGACGTGGTCTTCACTCGGCCCGACGCTGCCTCCGAATTCCTCGAGAAGGCCGAGGGCTTGAAGCACGGCGGCGTAGATGCCGATGCCGACGCTTGGATCGCCCGCCTCGATCCGATGGACGGTCATCCGCGATGTAAACGCTCGCTCCGCCACGATGCTCATCGATAAACGCCGCCGTCGCCGCGCTTCGCGGATGTCCGATCCGAGCCGGCGAAGCGCTCGTCGAACGGCCGCGGACGCGGAATGTGGAGTGGGCAATTGACACCTTCGCGAGACGTAAAGCCTCGTTAGTGTATCGCGAACGAGACGTTTTTGTCTAATCGACGAGGCGATCCCGGCCGAGCTCACCGCTTCCAGCGTGCGCGGGGAGCAGCGTCGCGAGGCTCCCGGCGAACTCGAGCTGATCGCTCGTGCACGCATGCGGCGGCTTGTCGTGCGCCAGCGCAACGGCTTCGTGCCGTGGCGGATGCGGCCGGTGGTGACCTGATCGAAGGCGACTTCCAGCACGAGCTCCGGCCGGAGCGCGACGAATGAGCGATCGCGCTCGGGGTCGCGACTCCAGCGCGACGGCGTCGTGCCGGGCGCCGAGCCGCTGAAGCCGGCTCCGTCGCTAGTATTGCCGACGTACGGTGCGAGGCGCCGGACGAGCGCCAGGCGTTCCGGCGTCGCGAACGCGCTGCAAAACCCGATGGAATCGAGCAGACCGGCCGCGTCGTAGAGGCCGAGCAGCAGGCTGCCGACGCGGTCCGTCGTTCCGGCCGCGAATCGGTAGCCGCCGACGACGCAATCCGCCGTGCGGACGCGCTTGATCTTCACGGCCCTCGCGTGAGCCCGTCATGTACGGCAGATCGAGCCGCTTCGCGATGACGCCGTCCATCGCGCCGCCGACCTCGGCGAACCATCCGTCGACGATCGCGCGCGACGTCGTCGCCGGACTGAGCCGCAGCCGACCGTCCGTCGGATACCGTTCGGCGATTCGTTCAAGCGCGGCACGCCGCACGGCGAGCGGTTCGTCGACCACGTCGCGCCGGTCGTCGCGCAGCAGATCGAAGACGAGATACGTCGCGGGCGTCTTCTCCGCGAGCATCGCGACCCGGCTCGCCGCGGGATGGATGCGCTGCGAAAGCGCGTCGAACGAGGGTGCGTCGCCGATCGGGACGAGCAGTTCGCCGTCGAACGAGCACGGGTCGAGCGGCAGGTCGCGCAGCGCGCGGACGATTTCCGGGAAATAGCGGCCGAGCGCCTGACCCGACTTCGAGGTCAGCTCGACGGCATCGCCGTCGCGATGCGCGAGGCATCGGAAGCCGTCCCACTTCGGCTCGTATTGCCACTGCGCGCCCGTCGGGATCTCCGCGACCGCGCGCATCTCCATCGGTGCGTAGCTCGGCGTGACGCTCATCGCACGACCGTTCCGCTACGCGAGCGTCCGACCATCGCACCGCGTGCGGCATGAGGAGAGCGCGAACGCCGGCGCGCTCGCACGCCGGCTTCGCGGTGAAGCACCTCGTCTTCGCGACGGTTCGCGGCACGGTGCCCGTGGCGGGCGGGCGACGAGTTCTACCGGCCCGGGAAGTGAACGGCGGCGCGCTACTCGTACGTGATGAGGCTCGGCTGCGGCACGACCTTCATCGCCTCAGCGGGCGTCATCATGTTGACGTCCTGCGTGTAGAATAATTTGTAACCTTCGAAGAACCCCGGCGTGCCGTGACCGGCGACGAGCCGATATTGGCCGAGCTTCTTCGCCTGCGAACCGAAGCCATCGATGTGGAACGTCGTCGCGAGCTGCGGTCGCACGTGGATCGCGCCCTTGCCGGCGATCATGTCGGGCGTGAACTCGTGAAGGACGAAGAGCTTCTGCGGCAGGTGATGCGCCGTGACGATGCTCGCGAGCCAGGCGCCGACGCCGTCGACTTCCGCGCCCGTCGTACCGCCGATCGTCGCGCCCGGTATCTGCGCCGGACCCATCTCCCACTCGGGGTCGAGCGCGAGCCCCACGTCGGGCTGATCGAGGAACTTCTCGTACCGCTTCGCTTCCGGTAAGAACTTCGCACGCCCGGGCTGGATGTCGAGGATCAGGATCCCGTGATGCGCGCGGATGACATCGAGATACTTTTGCACGGTAGCATCGGCGATCGCGCCGTTATAGTTTCCGGATGCGCCGGCCGCCGCATGCGCGATGACGGCGATGAGCTCGAACGCGGGGATGACGGGCCGGCCGAATTTGCGGTAGGCGTGGGCCTGCTGCTCAAGCTTCGTCACGATCCGGTCCGGTGGCTCGTGGCCGAGCACCCCGAGCGACGGCGCGTTCGCGGCGCCGTAATACGCGACGACGCGGTTTTTCGGAAAGAGCGGGCCGGCATACGGGGCGTTCGGCGATGGGGCCGCTTCTGGCGCGGCGCTCGCCGTGTCGACCCCCGCCGAACGTGTCGAGTTCGCCGCTGCCGGAGGCATGCGGTTCGCCGGCCCGGCGGGTTTCGAGGAGCTCGAGCAGCCGGTCACAAGGATGAGCGCCACGCTTATAAGTCCTAAACCGTACCGAATAAGCATTGGCGCTTACTGTCGCCGCGATACGCCCGCGACCTTCGTTTTCATGGTCGAGCGGGCGACTCGGGGTGTGCGGTCGCCCGCGCGCGCCGCCGGTTTACGGCCCGATCGAGAGCTTGACGAAGTCGGCCGGCTTCACGTACGTCGAGAACGCCTGCTGCACGTCGGCCGCATCGGTCGCGAGGATCTTTTCGGCGGCGATGTGATCCTGATCGAGCGGCGAGCCGTCGACCGCGTCGTTCAAGAGCGACGACCCGATCGAACTCAGCGAGGCGTCGCCGATGATCGTCCGGCGGACGATCGACGCCTTGATGAGCGAGAGCTCGAAGGTACCGACCGGCTGCGTCTGCATCCGGTAGATCTCGTCGTCGATCATCGTCGCGATTTTTGCCGCGTTGCCCGGCAGCGAGGCGTAATCGACCTGGAATTTGGCACGGCCGCGCGCGTCGCCCAGCGACGAACTCACCGAGTAGACGAGCCCGGCATTCTGCCGTAGGTCGCGGAAGAGGCGGCTCTGCTCGGGAGTGACCGAGCCGCCGCCGAGGATCGCGTCGCCGAGCATGAGCGGATAGTAGAGCGGCGCGGTCCGGGCGAGCGGGAACATCTGCGCGAGCGATACGTCGGTCTGATCGATCGGAAGCGTCAGCGTCACGTCGCCCGCCGCGCTGCGCGGGATCGGCGGCAGATCGAGCGCCGGCGGTGCGCCCGTCGCGTGCCAATCCGCGAAGGCGCGCGAGATCGCAGCGCTCGCCGCGGCGGGTGTGATGTTGCCGACGACGACGATCGTCGTGAGATCGGGCCGGAACGCTTTGCCGTAGTAGGTTCGGAGATCGTTGAGCCGTAGCGCGCGCAGCCCGTCGAGCGTCGGCTGGCGCAGCGTCGGATCGCCCGTGGGAACCAGCTTTGCGGCGAGCCGGCGCTGCGCGACGGAGCCCGTACTATTGAGCGAGGTGTCGAGCTGCTGTACGGCGCGGCGCTTCGCGAGATCGAAGCTCGCGGACGTAAAGCGCGGATGGAGCTCGTTCTCGGCGAGCAACGCGACGGCGCGCCCAAACGAGTTCGACGTCGCCTGCAGGCCGAAGCCGGAACCCGCGGATGCCTGCGCATCGAGCGCGTCGAGGTCGTGCTGATAGGTCGTCCGATCGCGCGTCGCGGTGCCGTCGTCGAAAAGCCCTTCGAGTACCGACGCCACGCCCTCGCTACCGTACGGCTCCTCGAGCGCGGGATTCGTGCGCACGTTTCCGGCCATCACGACCGAATCCGAGATGGTTTCGGGCTGAACGATCAGCGTGATGCCGTTCGGGAGCACGCTGCGCACGGGCGCGAGGTTCGAGGCCGGCACGGTGATGTGTGCGAGCAGCGGCTTCGCCCAATCCGGCAGCTCGGTCGGCGCCTGCGCGCCGATCGGCTTCTCCGGGCCGGTCGCCGGCGGCTGCGGTGCGGCGCGATCCGATGCGTTCGCGCTCGGCGTGAGCGCGCCGATGATCTCGTGCTCGGGCACGAGGTACGTTCGCGCGACGCGGTTGACGTCGGCGATGCCGACGCCCGCGAGCAGCTGCTGTTCGCGGGCGATCGAGGGCTCGTCGTCGAGCGCGATCGTGGTCGCCCAATCCGACGCGAGCGCCGAGATCGAGTTCCGGCTGAGTTCTTGGCCCGAGATCGCCTGGCGTTTCGTCGTCTCGAAGAGCTCGCGCGGCACGCCGTGCGCCGCATACTCGTGCAGGATGCCCTCGATCTTCCGCGTCATCGCGAGTGGATCACCGCCCTGCGGTAACGCGGCCGTCGCGAAGCCGAGCTGGCCCTCGTTGAAATACGGAAACGAGACCCATTCGCCGTCGAGGGCCTGGCCCGAGTTCGCGAGCTCGTGGAGCGGCCCGCGCGTGGCGTCGAGCGTCTGCTGCAGGAGGAACGACGCGAGGAAATCCGGGCTCGAGACGCCCGGCATGCGGAAACCGACGGCGGCGAGCGGATACACGAGCGAGCTCTTCCGGATGATCTGCGTACGGTGCAGCGGCGCGAACGGCACGTGCGCGTGCGCCGGGATCGGCTTGCGCGCGAGCGGGCCGAAGTACGATCGCACCGACGCAATCGTCGCCGCGGGATCGACGTCGCCCGCGATCACGAGCACCGCGTTATTCGGCGCGTACCACTTCTGCCAGAAGCGCTTGATATCGGGGCCCGTGAGCCGGTTGAACGCTTCGACGGTACCGACGCCCTCGTGCGCGTACGGCGTGCCTCCGTATGCCGCGGCTTGCGCCTGACGGAAGAAGTCGCTGCCCGGCGCGGCGCCGTCGGCGATGACCTCCTGTTCGATCGCACCGCGCTCGTTCTGCCATTCGGCCTGCGCATCGAGCACGTCGCGCATCCGATTGCTCTCGATATGGAGGATCGCGTCCAGGTTCGCCGCCGGGACCGTGAAGTTGAATTGCGTGAGCGTCTCGCTCGTCGAGGCGTTGAAATCGCCGCCGAGCGCCGTCGCGATCGTCCCGAGCTCGCTCGTCGAGAGATCGGGCGTGCCGCGAAACATCATGTGCTCTTGCGCGTGCGCCATGCCGGGGAACGCCGCGGGATCGTCGCGTGTGCCGACGAGATAGGCGAGATCGGTCGAGACCACCGCCGCGAGCGTATTGCGCACGACGACGACGCGCAGGCCGTTGGGCAGCGTCGCCTTCGTGACGTCTTCCGCTCCCAGGGGTGCGCTCGCGGCGGGTGTGGGGCCGCGGAGCCCGACGAGCGCGAGGGCGGTGACGAGCGCGACGGCGCGTGCGAACGGACGGCGGGACCAGGTCATTCTCACGGACTTCCCGCGCCGCAGCGCCGTCCCTCGGCGAGCAAGCGGTCAGCTCGCGAAGGTGTCGGGGACCGCGTCGAGCCGCTCGTCGAGCGCCGACCGGACTTCGTCGCGCAACGCCTCGCTCGGGAAGCGCGCGATCGCGGGCTCGAGGTACGCGAGCGCGAGCATGGCGACCGCACGGCCCGCCGCGATGCCGCGGCTCGCGACGTAGAAGAGCGCCTCGGGATCGAGCGAGCCGATCGCGCTCGCCTGGCGGAAGCGCGCCTCGTGCGAGGCGGCGTCGAGGGTTGGCGTCGTCAGCAGCCGCGCGTGGCGCGAGAGCAGGAGCGTGCCGTCGCTGCCGACGGCGTCGATGCCGCGCGCGGCGACGTCGCGTGCGACGCGCGGGCCGCCCGCGAGGCGCGCGCGAGCATGCTCGCCGAGCACGAGCCGCGTCGCGACGTCCGCGCGCGTACTGCCCGCGCGATGGAGGCTCGCGACGGCGAGATCGAGGTGCGCGAAGCCGCGCGGGCAGCCGAGCACGCTCGCGCGGCTCGTCGCGCCCTCGCCCGCGAGGTGCGATTCGACGACCGAGCGCGAGAGCGCGCCGCCGAGTTCGGCGACGTGCCAGCCGATCGCCGCGCCCGCACCCACGTGCGCCGCCCGCCGCATCGCGAGGCGCGCGCCGTCGTCGGCTTGCTGCACGACCACGTAGTCGAGCCGCGCGCCCGGCCCGAGGTCGATCTCGACCGTCCCCGCCGTGACGTTCTCGCGCGAGCCGACGTGCCGCTCGACGATCGTGGCCCGGGCGCCCGCGCCGAGGCGCACGACGGTCTGCGGGAAGACGGCGCTGGTCTCGCCCGGGCGGCTCAGCCAGATCGTCTGCAGCGGCGCCTCGATCGCGACACCCGCCGGCACGTTGATGAACGCGCCGCAATTCTGGAACGCCGTCGCGAGCGCGACGAAGCGATCGGCGCGCGGTGGCACGAGCTTGCCGAGAAGCGCGCGAACGGCCTCCGGTTCCGCGCGCATCGCGTCGGCGAGCGAGCGCAGCGTCACGCGCCGATCGCCCGTCGCCCCTTCGGGTTCGAGATACGTGCTCCCGACGTGGACGATGCCGCCCGCGTTCTCGGTCGCGAGCGCGGGCGCGTCCTCGTCGCCCGGCCGCGCGGCGGGCACGTGCGTCGGCAGCGCCGGAACGCGCATCCGGCCCGCGCTCCAGACTGCGTCGCCGAAACGCAGCGCGTCGTAAGGGTGGCGCCAGCCCGAGGGCATCTCGAGCCGTACGGCGCCCGCGCGCCGGTACGCGGTGAGCGCCGCGCGGCGCAGCGCCGGCGCGACCGCGCCGCCGCCCGTCGCGCCGAGCGCGTCGAGCCGCGCGAGCGCCGCGTCGAGCGTCGCCGTCGTGGCGGCGAAACGCAGCCGTGTTCCCTCAGACATACGGCGCTCGCTCGTCCGGGATCGCTTCGCAGAGTCCTCTCGCGGCGTTCCCGAGCCGAACGTCGACGGCGTTTTGAAGTTCGGCCGGCAGCACGACGCCTTCGACGGCCGTTCCGTCGTGAAGCATCTCGGCGCGAAGGATCCCGGCGAGCGCGCCGCACGCGAGCGACGGCGTCACGAACGGCTCCCCCGCGGCGCGGCGAACAAAGAGCGTCGTTCGCGCACCGTCGGCGATCTCGCCGAGATCGTTCAGTAGCAGACCTTCGAACGCGCCGCGCGCGCGCGCTTCGCGGAACGCGAGATCGTACGCCGCTCGACGCGACGTCTTGTGACGCAGCAGCGGATCGTTCGCACGCACGGTCGCGGCCGTCACGACGACGCGCACGAGTTTCGGCGTGGGATCGAGCTCGCGCATGGCGACGGTCGTCGCGCCGGTTGCGTGCAGCGTGACGCGCGCGAGCGTCGGCATCGCCGCATGCTTGCGCGTCACGCCGGTCGCCGCGGCGCGCAGCGTCGCATGGACGTCCGATACGTCGTACGGCAGGCCGAGGCGATCGGCGCTGTCGCACATGCGCGCGAGATGCGCGGCGACGTCTTCCGGTGCTGCGTCGACGCGCAGCGTCTCGAAGATCGCGAGCGGTTCGCCACCGAGAAACACCCGCCGTTTCACGAAGATCTCGGCCCATTCGGCGCTCGCGTCCGAGTCTGCGACGATCCCGCCGCCGATCCGCAGCGTCCCGAGCCGTGTGCGGCGATCGAGGTCGAGCGTGCGGATCGCGACGTTGAACGCGCCGCGACGGCCGGCCTCGAGCGCGCCGATCGCGCCCATCGCGATGCCGCGCGGCTCGGCTTCGAGCTCGGCGATCGTCCGCATCGCCGCGAGCTTCGGCGCGCCCGTGATGCTACCGCACGGAAACGTCGCGCGCAGCAGCTCGCCGAGTCCGACGCCCGTGCGGAGCGTGCCCGCGATCGTCGAGGTCATCGTCGCGAACGTTGGATAGCGCTCGGTCGCGAAGAGCTGCTCGACGCGTACGCGGTCGCAGACGCGATGCAGATCGTTGCGCAGCAGATCGACGATCATCACGTGTTCCGCGCGGTTCTTCGCGTCGCCGAGCGCGGCCGTGGCGCCGGGCGCCGTCGTGCCCTTCATCGGCCGCGTCTCGATGCGATCGCCCGCGATGCCGAGGAAGAGCTCGGGTGAGAGCGAGACGAACGCGCGGTCGCCGTCCTCGACGAGCGCCGCGTGCGCGACGCCCGCCCGCGCGACGAGCGCGTCGAACATCGCGCGCGGTTCGCCGTCCCATGCGAATCCGAAGGGCACGGTGAGATTAATCTGATACGCGTCGCCCGCTCGCAGCGTCGCGGCGATGCGCGCGAGCTCGTCGTCGTAGCGTCGCCGCGACCAGAGCGCGACGGGCGGCGAGAGCTCGAATGCGCCACCGTTCGAGGCCGGGGCGCGCACGAGGCGCGCCGCGGCGTAGATGCCGAACGCCGCGAGCGGTAGCGTCGCATCGCGCGGCACGGCGCCGTCGCCGATCGCCGCGCCCGCGAGCGCGGCACCGAGCTCGTACGTCACGTAGCCCGCGATCGCGTTGCCCGCCGCGAGCGCGGCGTCGAGCGTCGCGAATGCGGCGTCGACGTCATCGCCGCGCTCGATCCGCACGACGAGCGACGGATCTTCGAAGACGATCCGCTCTCCCGGCGGCGCGAGCTCGACGCGCATCGCTCGCGCGTTTCGCGCCCGAGACGCGCGGCTCCGGGCACGCCGGGGAGAACGCGCGCCGGAGCGGGCACGACCGGGACATGCGCTATCGGACTCTCGGCCACAGCGGCCTCAAACTTTCGGCCGTCGGCCTCGGCTCGTGGCTCACCTACGGTGGCAGCGTCGAGCGCGACGCGGCGACCGCGTGCATCAAGCGCGCTTACGAGCAGGGCGTGACGTTCATCGACACGGCCGACGTCTACAGCCGCGGAAAGGCCGAGGAGCTCGTCGGCGAGGCGATTGCCGGCTTCGACCGCACGTCGATCGTGCTCGCGACGAAGGTCTACTTTCCGATCGGCGATGGCCCGATGGACCGCGGCCTTTCGCGCAAGCATGTCACCGAGGGCATCCACGCCTCGCTGCGGCGGCTCAAGACCGACTACGTCGATCTCTATCAGTGTCACCGCTACGACGTGAGCACGCCGCTGGAAGAGACGTGCCGGACGATGGACGACCTCATCGCCGCGGGCAAGATCCTCTACTGGGGCGTTTCGGAGTGGAACGCCGACCAGATCGCGTCCGCGGTGACGCTGTGCCGCGCGCACGGCTGGGCGCAGCCGATCTCGAATCAGCCGCAGTACAGCGCCCTCTGGCGCCGCATCGAGGATCGTGTGCTTCCCGCGAGCGCCGCGTACGGGCTCGGCAACGTCGTATGGTCGCCGCTTGCGATGGGGATCCTGAGCGGCAAGTACCGCGATGCGTCGAACCCGCCGGCCGGCTCGCGCGCCGCGGGCCCGTCCGCGGACATGATGGATCGCTACTTCAATCAGCCCGTGCTCGACGCGGTCGCGAAGCTCGAGCCGCTCGCAAAGGAAGCCGGTGCGTCCATGTCCGCGCTCGCACTCGCGTGGTGCCTGCGCGAGCCCGCCGTCACGAGCGTCATCGTCGGTGCGACGAAGCCGGGCCACGTCGACGACAACGTAGCGGCGGCCGAGCTCGACGTCGATCCGGCGATCTTCAAGCGCATGGATGCGATCCTCGCGCCGGTGTTGCCCGACGAGCCGTATCTCGCATGAGTCGGCCGCCGTTCCCGCCGTTCACGCGCGCGACGGCGCTGCAAAAGGTGCGCGCGGCCGAGGACGCGTGGAATACGCGCGACGCCGCGCGCGTCTCGCTCGCGTACACCGAGGATAGCCGCTGGCGCAATCGCTCCGAGTTCCTCGAGGGCCGCGCGGCGATCGTCGCGTTCCTCGAACGCAAGTGGGCGCGCGAACTCGAGTACCGGCTCGTCAAGGATTTGTGGACGTTCGGCGACGATCGGATCGCCGTGCGCTTCCGCTACGAATGGCACGACGCGGCCGGCCGCTGGTTCCGGTCGTACGGCAACGAGAATTGGGCGTTCGCTGCCGACGGCCTGATGGTGCGCCGCGAGGCGAGCATCAACGACGTCGAGATCCCCGAATCCGAACGCCGGTTCCAGTGGCCGCTCGGCCCGCGCCCCGCGGACGTCGCCGGCCTCGATCCGAGCGACGACGTGCGCTAACCATCGTCGTCGAGCGTCAGGGTGAGGGGCGATCCTGAATGACGTGCGACGCGCGGAGCCGAGCGAAGAGATCGTAGAACGCGTCGTCCGTGGCTTGATAGTCCGTGAAACCGAGCTTCCGGCTCTTGCTCATGTCGGCGTGGCGTTCGTTTCCTCCGACGGCTGATACCGTCTCAAGGACATCATTTAGGTCACCTTCGTCCGACGCACCAAGCCGATGACGTTTCCAAGATGCGAGTGCCATGTTCGCGGTCGCTTTAAGACACCGTCATTCCAAGGCGCACCCAACTTTCGGCTCGGAATCGGCATGGCGTACCTCGAGCAAGGACGGCATGTTGCTGGTTGATTTCCTCCGCTCGCACGACGTGACTTCGCAGCGCACGGCGCTGTTGCGTCATGCAAGGAAGGCCCCGGCAAATTCGCCCTATTCATCATACGACGCATGGGTGAAAGACATAAGGTACGGAACATCCAATTTCGTATTTTCCAGAATCATCAAGACAAATACGCCGACGTTTTGCGCGGGCGACCGATCTGGTTGGCATTCGCCCGATCGCGCGAGACCGTCGGTGACGAATCAGTTTTCCTCGGAGCGTACGAAGGCGATTCCGCCGCGCTGACTGGCCACGTTGGTGGTGTCGCAGAATGGATGTTCGACAAGCGGCTCTCGCCCTTGCTAGAAGAGTTCCGCGGTCGGCTCGTCATCGACTGGACTGGCGGCGCAATCAACTGGGTTATCGCGCCCACGAACGATTTTCCGTACATCAACGTCGTGAGCGAGCACAACTCCGTCGGCATCGCTCCGCCGCCGAACCGCAAGTGGGCGGAGCAGGACATCGGATTTCCGTCGAGCCCATCGCCCCTTAGGCCATTGAACAGCGCGACGCTGTCTCCGTTTGAAGGCGACGTCACATCGCCGGACGCGACTGCGGCGTGGGAACGAACGAGAATCGGTCCAACATGCACCAGCGACTCATCCAGGACATCGAGACGAAGGCTACAGATCAAGCTTCGCTCGGCGAGACGGCGCACAGACGGCGCACATCGACATCGTCGTCGACAGCACCATCTTCGTCGAGGTCAAGTCGATCATCGGGGACGTCGTCGGTTCCGAGCTATCCATCGACCGCGATCAGGACGCGGAAGGACACCGGGTCGGTGATACGATCGTAACGGCCGATGTCGAACGCATTTCGGATGACGCGGCTGGATGGCGATCGCAGGGTGCCGAATTTGACGCCAATGAAAGCGTCGTCGCGGCGATAGCGTAAGCGCGGCCGACCAACATCTCGTTGTGGCCATTCCGTAGAAGTCGCCCGGTATCGAGAAAGTAGATTCCGGCATCGAGCGACGCGTGAATCGTGGCGATCGCCTGGTCCTCGTAGTTGCGGTTCTTGGCGGCATTCACGCCGTACGTCATCGACATCCGCACCCACGACGCCGCTGACACCGATGACGAGGGCTCGATTCGACGCGCGCTTTTCGAATGCAGAGCTGCTTGGCGAGTTGCACTGGGACGAAGCGAAATGATTTAGAACCGAAACAGAATGCCTGGATCGTCAATCGTACGTGCCGGCGACGAACCAGCGGCCGGCTTCGGCGACGATCCGGCAGAGGGCGCCGTCGTCGAGCAGCACGTCGTAGGCGTCGCTGACGAGCGGGGAGCGGCCGCCGTCGAGGGTCTCGCCCCACCAGGCCTCGTCGACCCGCCACGGTCCCGCGCACTCGAGCACGGCGCGGCCGCCGACGAGCGCCGGCCGGCCGCCGCGCACGCGCACCTCGACCGGCCGCGGAACGAGCACGCGGTAGCACGCCGTGCCCGTCGTCGTGCTGGGCGGCGGCGCGACGGCCGTCGCGTGCGGCGTGCGTGCGAGCTCGGTCGCGACGAACGGCGAGTACGCGACGCGCGCTTCGTAGCGGCCGCCGTCCGCGAGCCGTGCGCGCCGCGCGGCGCCGGGCCCGAGCGCGGCTTCCAAGCGCGCGAGCGCGATGCCGACGAGCTCGGGGTCGGGATCGCGGCCCGCGAAGAGCGAGAGCTCGGCGCCGCCCTCCTCGAGCCGCTCGGCGCGCAGCCGCAGCCCGACGACGGGCGACTGCAGCACGAAGCCCTCGAGCCGCGCGCGGATCAGGTCGAGCATCGTCGAGGCCTGGGCGGTCGGCTGCGCGAGCGGGATCGTGAGCGCGTGCGCTGAGCCGTCCTCGCACTCGAGCTCCAGCCGCAGCGCCCCACAGCGCTTCCCGAGATAGGTCGCGTCCTCGGCGACGCGCGTCGCGAGCGTCCGCAGCGCGAAGACGAGCTGATCCTCGCGGTCGGCCGTGCCCTCGCCGTAGAGCGCGCGATCGATCGCGACCAGGCGCGCGCGCGGGACGAGCGGCGCGTCGTCGCGGCCCGAGGCGCACGCGTGCCAGCGCGTGGCGCCCGGCCCGAAGCGCCGCACGAACGGGCCGTGCGGGAGCGCCGCGAGATCGCCGAGCGTTCGGAGCCCGAGCAGCGCGAGGCGATCGAGGATGTCGGGCGGTAGCTCGAGGGCGCCGAGCGGCAGTCCCGCGACGAACGCTCGCTCGGCGCCCGTCGCGACGACCGTTCCGTCGCCGAGCCGGGCCGCGACGCGCGCGACGAACGGGTTGGGCCCGAGCGCGGCGTGCAGCGGGAGCGCGGCGAGCTCGGGATCGCCCGCGAGCGCCTCGCGAACGCAGGCGAGCCAGCGCGCGGGATCACCCGCGATGCCGCGCATCTCCAGGAGCGCGACGCCGTCGCCGCCGTCTTCGACCAGCGGCGAGGCCGCGTCGAGCGCGTCGAGGGCACGTTCCCAGAGGGCCCGGTCGCGCGCCGGATCGCGCACGGCGACCGCCGCTTCCCGCGCGCAGGCGGCCGCCTGAACGAGCGTCATGCCGACGCGAGCGCCGAGGGTCAGCGCCCCGTCGTCGACGGCGAGGACCCGCCCGCGCTCGAGCCGGTCGACGACGATCACCGGCCGAGCGCGCAGCTCAGGATCGGCAAGCCGGGCGACGGTCACCTGATAGGCCGGCACGAGCGCGCAGACGATCGGCATGGGACGCCATCATGATCGAACATACGTTCGATTGTCAACTCGACGCCATTCCGAGATTAACGAGGATACGCTCGTGGAATACTGGCTCGTAACGGTGCATGTGCTTCAGAACGAAAGCTGCCACCATGGCCCATCTCCTCATCCGAATCGATTTATAAGATGCCGTTTTCGGTTTTCGGACCTGCGCCCGAACGTAGGAATGCCCTCGAGCTCCTGCCGCGCGGTGCCCTCGTGAAGACGGGCGACGTCGATCACGCTGACTGGAACTATGACGGGCTCCTGGGCATGGTCTCGAGACAGCGTTTCGCGCTCGTGCGCGACCTGCTGCCGCCCTATCGAGTCGGCCGGCTCCTGGAGGTCGGGTATGGAAGCGGGATCTTTTTACCGGAGCTCGCTCGGCATGCCTACCAGCTCTTTGGCGCCGACATTCACGAACGTTCGGCGGAGATCGAGGCGGTGCTCGGCCGCGCCGGTATCGGCGCGAAGCTCGTTACGTCACCGGCCGAGTCGTTGCCATATCCCGACGGATGGTTCGACGTCGTCGTGGCCGTGAGCACGTTCGAGTTCGTGCGCGATCCGAGCGTGGTGATCGCCGAATTCGCGCGCGTCCTCCAGCCGGGCGGTTGCGTCGTCATCGTGACCCCTAGTCAGCACCCGCTGCTCGATGCCGCACTCGCGATGGCCACGGGCGAGTCGGCCACGCGGGACTTCGGCGATCGCCGCAAACTCGTCGTGCCCGCGTTGATGCGCGCGATGCGGATGGAACGAGCCGCCAGCTTTCCGCCGTTCTTCCCCGTGCCGATCTACCGTGCGTTTCGCCTGGGAAAAAGGTCGGCCGTGCGGACGAACGTCGCTCAGGCCAGTGCGATGGTCCGTAGCGCGTAAGCTCGCCGCTCGGCGATCATCGTCGCGCCGAGCGCGAGCCAGATGAAAACCTCCGCGAAGAGGGTCCCCTCACCTCCGGTGATGTTGCCGGCGAAGAACACGGCCGCTCCCAGAGCGGCGAACGCGGCTCGCTCGGACGTGAGGCGCTTGCACAGGGCGAGCGCCGCCGGTACGAGCACGATCGCATAGGCCTCGCCGCTGCCGGGATACGCGATGAGCCCGAACGCGACGAGGAGTCCGAGCGCGAGATCGCCGTCTTTCGGAGATGCCGTGATGGCGAGAACGAGCGTTCCGAGGCCGAGAAGCCCCGCGATCGTGAGGAAAATCGGATCGTGCAGCGCCCCGGAGTACGACCCAATCGTGCCGCCGTGGCGCAGGAGCGCGGCGTAGAGCGAGGCGTTGTTCGGCTCGCTGTAGACGCTCGCGGGCATCCGCGTCGCGGGATTCGCGTGCCTGAACGAGGTGAGGCCGCCCGGACCGAGCAGCGGGATTGCCGCGACCGTCGCGAGCGATACCGTCACCACGCTCGCCACGAAAGCGGGCCACCGCCGACGCAGCGCGAGCCACAGCGGGACGACCGCGAGATAGGGCTTGACGATCGCGGCCACGCCCGCCGCAATGCCGGCGATCAGCCCCGATCGTGCGGCGGCGGTGGCGGCGACGACGACGGCGAGCAGGGCAAAGAAATTGGTCTGCTGCAGGAAGACGGTGATTCCGGTTGCCGGCAATGCGAAGGCCAGCGTCGCAAGCGCGGCACCGCCGCTCCAGCCGATGGGCTTCGCGAGCACGACGAGCGCAACGATCAGGGCGGTGAGGATCGCCACCATCCAGAGCGTGCTGGCAACGTGGATGTTCGTAAGCCCCAGCGGCGCCATGAACCAGATCGCCGCAGGCGGATAGGGAAAGCCGACGTCGAGCACCTCGGTCCGGAAATCGGCGCCGGTTGCGATCGGCAACAGCATCGCATGATACGTCGCCGGCGCGTACACGTTCGCGTGGCTGACGGCGGCCCGGCCGTACAGCCAAAAGCACAGGAAGTCCCACTCGCCGATATGGCGGACCGCCCCGATCGCCGTTTTCAAGAGTTCGAGTCCGCTAACCGCAGCGCAGATCGCGATTCCGATTCCGAGTCGTTTCGAGACCGCGCCCGCGAGCGTCCGCGTAAGGACGAAGGCGGCAAACGCGAAGAACGCCCAGTTCAAAACGATGGTGACGTGCCACATCGAGCGACGACCTTTCTCGGAGGAATACGTTTCAGCCTAGGCGATGGGGCCGGTACGGCGCATCCCGACAATCGAGTGTTCGGCGATCGCGTCGTTTAGCTGACCGCCCGTTCGCGGCGTGCGAATTCCAGCGGCGGTGCGATCTCGCGCACGCGCAGCGCCGCGAGCGGCGGGCCCGCGCGCTCGAAGGTCTCGCAGGCGAACCGCGCGCGCCGGCCGGGGGCGGCGCGCTTGTGCTTGAGGACGACGGCCTCCACGCCGAACCCGGCGAACGCGCAGAACGGCCCGGGCTCGCCCGTGAAGCGGGCGTCGCTCGCGCGAACGCGGACGCGGAGCGAGGCAAAGTAGCGTAATTCCTCCGGCGCGACGGCACCCAGGGCGACGAGGACGGCATTCGCGCGGTGGGTCAGGCTCGCGAGGCGGGTCCAGGCGGCCGCCCGCAGGCCGAGCGCCGGCATGACGATGACGCCGAAGGCGGCGGCCCGCGCGAGGATGTCGATCGCGCGCGCGGCACCCGCGCCGTCCTGCGCCCGCACGATCAGGAGCCGGTCGAGATCGACGCCGGCAGCGGCGAGGGCCGGTGGATACCAGGCGCCCTCCACGTCGCGCTCGAGCTCGACGATCGCGGCGAGCCCGCCGTTCGCGGTCGCGGTTGCGAGCAGGCGCGCGGCGACGGCCGAGCGGCCCGACCCGGGCGCCCCTTCGAGCGTCGAGATCGCGCCGCGCGGAAACCCGCCTCCGAGCGCCGCATCGAGTTCGCCGAGCCCCGAGCACACGATCTCGTCCTCGGCGAGGGCGAAGGCCTCGGGCGCGGCGCCCCGATGCCGGGTCGCGACGGCGGAGCGAAGGGCCTCGAACGCCGCGCGGCGCTCGGCCGGAGCGGTCGGCTGGAGCATGGGAGCTCATCCTAATCGAACGTATGTTCGATGGCCAATCCCGCGTTCTCGAGCGGCTTACCAGCCGGCGGTTCCCGGTTCGCCCTTGAACGGGCCCGTGACGTCCGCCGTGATCCAGCCGCCGTAGAAGTCGCCCGCCTGCGCCGCGACGCGCTCGTCGTCGACGTAGCACGCGTCGACCCGCGAGGCGTAAAAGGCGACGTAGTCCGCAATCGGCGCGAAGGCGGCGGTCGGCTGCGGGTAATACCAGGCCGCACGTGCGCTGCGGCGGGCGCCCACCGCGAGATCGTAATACGCCGCGCGGCTCTTGTATTCGCAGAAGCTGCTGCCGGCCGCCCGCACGAGCGCCGAGAGATCGAGATCGCGCGGCGGCAGATAGTAGACCGGCGGGTGGCTCGTCTCGAGCACGCGGTACGCGCCGTCGGTATCGGCGATCGTGCGCTCCGCGAAGACGATGCGCAACCGCCGGGACGTGCGTTCCAGGCGCGGCGGTCGCGGATAGTCCCAGACGGATTCTTTTCCGTTCGGCCTCATCGACTCCCCGGTGTTCGGCTGCGCGCGGTCAGCGCGGAACGACGGCGCTCGGATACGCCGAGCCGACGTACTTCCACGCCCCGCCGGTCGCGCGATAGAAATAGACGTTGGGATTTTGCGGATCGCCGTCGTTCTGAAAGGTGATCGGGCCAACGAGCGTGTCGTATGCGCTCGTCGCGGCGAGCGAGCGCTCGAGGCCGATGCGGTCCGTCGTGCCCGTGCGACGCACGATCGAGATGACGATCTGCGCGGCCGAGTACGCGAACGCGGAGAGCGGCGTGAGCGTGCCGTAGCGGCGCTCGAACTCGCCGCGAATGCGATACGCGGTCGGCGCGATGACGAGCGGCGGCATCGAGCTCGAGACGACGAGTCCCTCCGCCGCCGCGGCGTAGCGGGCGATCGTGCCGGGATCGAAGAGCCCCTGCGACCCGAAGATCGGGCCCGTGTAGCCCGCGGCGCGCAGCCGCGGTAAGACGGGTCCCATGTCGGGCGTCACGCCCGCGAGGAAGACGACCCCCGGCGGCGTGTCGCCGAGCGCGGAGCGCACGGCCGCGTCGTAATCGGGCTTCTGCCAACCGAACGAGACGACGCGCGCGGGGATTTTGTCCGCGTCGAACTGCTCCTTGAAGCCCGCCGCGACAGCGGGACCGTAGTCGCCGTCCTGTGTCATCACGACCGCGCTCGCGGGCTTGGCGTTCGCGACGATGTAGTGGCCCGCGAGCCGTCCCTCGCTCGAGTCTTTCGTCGTGAGCCGGACGATATTGCCGTAGCCGTGCGACGTCAGCCCGTCGTACGTCGAGGCGGGGCAGAGCACGGGCATCTTCCCGTTGACGTAGGTCGGCAGCGCGGCTTCCGTGACGCGCCCGCTGAGGTGCCCGATCACCGCGACGACCGAGCCGTCGTCGCAGGCGAACTGCGCGTTGACGATGCCCGACGCGACGAGGTTCTGATCGTCGAACGTCCGGATCAGGAACGCCTTGTCGAGCTGGCCCTGATAGTTGTTGACCTCATCGATCGCCGCGCGCACGCCGTTGCCGAGCTGCTCGCCGAGCGCCGTCGCGTCGCCCGTGAACGGCGCGACGACGGCGATCGTGACGGTCGCTCCGAGCCGCGTGTCGCCGTAGATGGCGTTCGCGGGGCGCGGCAGGGCGGCGACGCCCGCAGCCGCCGCGGCGCCGCCGAGAAAGCCCGCGCGCCTCAGCGCCATGCGAAGCCCGCGACCGTCGCGACGAGCGTCGCGACCGAGAAGATCATGTTGCTCACGAAAACCCGTTCGTTGAGGACGAAGACGTTCTCTGCCGTCGTGAAGAGCCGGCGCTCGTAGGCCGCGAGCGCGAGCGCGAAGAGCACGCTCGCGTAGTACGGCGGCCCGACGTGTGCGAAGAACCCCGCCTCGAAGAGGACGAGCGCGAGCACGACGTGGATGACGAGCGGGAGCCGGCGGCCGCTCGCCGTGCCGAAGCGTGCCGGGATCGAGCGGATCGACTGCGCGCGATCGATCTCGTGGTCCATGAGCGCGTAGATGATGTCGAAGCCCGCGACCCAGATCGTCACCGCGAGGAAGAGCAGCAACGCCGAGACCGAGACGCCGCCCGTCACCGCGATGTACGCGCCGAGCGGCGCGAACCCGTCGACCGCGCCGAGCACGAAGTGCACGCTCCAGGTAAAGCGCTTGCAGAACGGATACGCGATGATCCCGAGCGCCGCGAGCGGCATGAGCTCCAGGCACAGCGGGCGCAGCGCCGCGGCGGCGATGACGAGGATGACGAGCCCGGCGACGGCGGTGGCGAGCATGACGCTCGGGTCGAGGGTTCCCGCGGCGAGCGCACGTCGCGCGGTGCGCGGGTTCTTCGCGTCGATGTCGCGGTCGACGTAGCGGTTCGCCGCCATCGCGGCCGTGCGCGCGCCGAGCACCGCGAGCGTGATCCAGACGAACTGGTACCACGTCGGCAAGCCGCGCGCGCCGAAGAGCGCGCCGACGTACGCGAACGGGAGCGCGAAGAGCGTGTGCTCGACGCGGATCTCGCGCAGCACGAGCTTCGCGGTCGCGCCCGCCGACGTCGTGCGGATCGTGCTCACGCGCCGCCCTCGAGCGCGCCCGGCGCCGGCACCTCCGCGGCGCGCAGCGTTCCGCGCTCGATCGTGCCCGCGGGCAGTCCGAGATCGCGCAGCAGCGTCGCGAGGGCGCGCGGACCCTGGCCCGACCACGCGTCGGGCGTCGTACGCATCCCGTCGAGGCCGAGCTCAGCCCAGCGCGCCGTCACGCGCGCCTTAACGGCCGCGTCCATCGCGATGTCCGGTGGCCAGACGCGCGCGTAGCCCTCGTCCGCGCGCTTGCGCGTCGCGTCGATGCCGAGCTTGTGGCCGACGGAGACCAGGAACGAGCCGCTGTGGTCGAGGTCGTCGACGGGGCCCGGCATGACGACGAGGTCGCGCGAGGCATCGACGTTGTTGAGCGCGTTCCAGACGACCGCGCGCGTATCATGGACGTCGACGTCGTGATCGACGACGAGCAGGCAGCGCGTGAGCATCATCATGTGGCCGAGCCCCCAGAGCGCGTTCATGACCTTTTTCGCCTGACCCGGGTACGTCTTTTTCACCGCGACGATGCAGAGGTTGTGGAAGCCGCCCTCGACCGGCAGATTGTAGTCCGTGATCTCCGGGACAACCATCTGCAGCAGCGGCAGAAATAAGCGCTCGGTCATCTTGCCGAGCCACGCGTCTTCCATCGGCGGCTTGCCGACGACGGTCGCGGCGTAGATCGGCTCGCGACGGCGCGTGACGCACGTGACGTGGAACGTCGGGTACCAGTCCGCGAGACTGTAGACGCCCGTGTGATCGCCGAACGGGCCCTCGACGCGCAGGTCGTCGTTGTCGACGTAGCCCTCGAGCACGAACTCGGCGTCCGCCGGGACCTTGATGTCGGAAGTCAAGCACGTGACCATTCTGATCGCGCGGCCGCGCAGGAAGCCGGCGAGCGAGATCTCATCGACGATCGGCGGGAGCGGCGCGGTTGCCGAATACGTGATCGCGGGATCGGCGCCGATGACGACGGCGACGGGGATGCGGCGGCCCCACTTCACCGCGTGCGCGCGGCCCTGCTTGTGCTTCTGCCAGTGCATCCCCATCGTCGTGCGGTCGTAGCGCTGCACGCGGTACATGCCGACGTTCTGCGGGCCGCCGTCGGGCGGCCGCGTGAAGACCAGCGGCAACGTGACGAACGGCCCGCCGTCGAGCGGCCAGGTCGTGAGCACCGGCAGCGCCATGAGATCGACGTCGCCGTCACGCTCGACGATCTCCTGAACGGGCGCCCGCTCGCGCGCGACGGTCCGCGGGATGGCGAAGGCGGCCGAGCCGAGCGAGACGAGCTTCGCGAACGTGTCGCCCGGCGTCTTCGGAATGCGCAGCGTGATCGCGTTGCGGATGCGTTCGGCGACCGCGTCGATCGAATCCGCGCCGAACGCGAGCGCCATCCGCCGCTCGGTCCCGAACTGGTTCGTGAGCACCGGAAACGCGGAGCCGGCGACGTCGTGGAAGAGCAGCGCCGGTCCGCCCGCCTTCACGACGCGATCGGTGATCTCGGAGATCTCGAGATAGGGATCGACGCGCGCGCGAACGTCGGCGAGCTCACCCGCGCGCCGCAGCGCCGCAACGTACTCGCCCAAGGCATTGAAGGCCATATCTCGGGTTTCGACGCCCGATTGGTCCCGGCCGTTTCGACGCTCGATGCCCCTTCACCGGAGGTGCCGACTCGAGCCAACGGGACGCCGGAGCCGCCAGAACGAACGAACGCCCTTTGCTTCGAAATCGAGAGGCTTCATTATCACGAGCTGCTCGGTAGGTTTTGGTGGCGCCGTTCTCACCGCTCGATTCGGCGCGAGTTTGGCAATCGTAACGCTCGCCGCCGTCGTTCTCTGGGGACTCTTTGCGCCCGAGCATCGGCTCGGTCGAGTCGGCGTCTTTCGTGTCCAAGGATTCGATTACGATGCCTTTTATTGCGGCGGCAGAGTCACGGGGCATGGAGATCCGTACGAGCTCGAGCCGCTTGCAACGTGCGAACGTACGCTCGTCAAGCCGGCCTTGGTCTTACCGGTGCCATTGCCGCCATACGATCTTGCGGCACTTCACCTCCAAGCGTTGCCGAATGAACGGCGTGCTCGATTCATCTGGATCGGCCTCCTACTCGCTTCGATCATCGCCGCAGCGGCGTTCCTTCAGCCCGTCGTCGGCATGCCTTGGCCGGTTCTCGTCGGCGCCGTCTTGCTCGGGAATGGCCGCGACGAGCTTCCACTCGGACAGATCGTTCCATTCGTCTTGCTCGGCATCGCCGGTGCGGCATACTTTCTCGAACGAGGCAAAGCAAGCATCGCCGGCGTCTTCGCGCTGGTAACGCTCGTCGAGCCGCACCTCGGCGTTCCGGTGATCCTCGGCTGCGTCATCTTCATACCGAGGGCTCGAGTTGCAATCGGCGTCGGCGTCGTGGCGTTGGCCGCACTTTCGATCCGCGTTGCGGGCGTGGCCGGTTGCCTCGACTACGTTCGACGCGTGTTGCCATTCCATGCGCTTGCCGAGGCTCCGTTCGTCTATCAGTTCAGCATGACGTATTTGCTGACGATGCTCCATGTGCCGGAGCATCTGGCGATCGGCGCCGGCACGTTGACGTTCGTGGCCATGCTCGTAGCCGGCCTCGTCGCGGCTGGCCGGCTAGTTCGAAAGAGCGGATCGACGTCGTTCATTGCGCTCGTTCCGCCCGCATTCGTCTTACTTGGTGGAACGTTCATCAAGCAGCAGCAGCTCATCGTCGCGATTCCCTTATGTTTCGCACTCTTGAGATTGGCGAGGGCGAGAAGCGAAGCAACATGGTCGTTTGCCACGCTCTTCGTCGTCATGCTCGCATGGCAACCGGTTTTCGACGTCGTTAAGTCTGATCTCGAGGTGCTGGCGCTTTCGTTCGTCGTGGCGACGTGGTCACTTCTGAGTTTTCCGGCGATGAAGCGAATCCAATACAGCGTCGCCGTCACTGCGGCGTATGGCGTTATCCTCGGAATCGAGCACATGCACTTCGCGGGTCATATCATCTTGGCGACGCCATCCGTCCAATCGTTCGCGCGAGAAGCTCAGGGAGATGCGGACCTCGCGTCGTATCCATGGGGACGTCTTCATGCGAACGATCCCGGCGTATGCGGATCTGACGGTCGGGTTCGCAATTGCGAAGATCGTAACGTGGCTCGGACTCGGATCCATGGTCTTCCTTACCGTCCACTTCATGCGCGATCCATTCTCGACATCGGCTGGAGAGACTGCCGTCACCTGATCGAGCGTGCTGCGACACATGTACTCACTCGCGGACGTCTCGCCGGGATGCCGTTCGCTTCGCCGCGACCACGATGAGATGGACTTCTTGGCGATCACCCGGCGTCGGATCGAGCTCGGCGAGGAAGCAGACTGCGCCCGGGCGCTGCCGCGGGAACGTTTCGAGCGATCCATTCTCGACGTAATGCGACGCTTCCACTGGGGATTCACGAGATGATGGACGTCGAGCTGATTCCGATGCTACCGTATCGCGGCTTCGTCATCGAGACGAAAGCTAGTGTGCTGACCCGGAAGTTCGCTTACGAAATCTCGCTCGTCTTTTCGGCCGGCTCGTCGTCGCTTTTCGGTCACAACGCTACAGCGTTGCTCCCTCATCGCTCCTCGATCCGACCAAAAATCCTTCGCGATCTTCCGCGAGGAACTTCTGGGTCAGCACACTAGCGTTGTGCCGTACGTGCTCGGGTTCGGGATGGTTGCCCGGGAACGAACGGTGTACGCTTCGCGACTCGATCAGACGAACATCATCGCGGCGACGATGAAACGGTCGTGGTCTAGTTTCAAAGGCAACAGTTAGAAGATCTGCGCGACTTGATCGGTGACGACCGGGAGCGTTTCTTCACGGAGGAGGGAAATGGGGCGGCGACCGACCAGGACGGCGCGCGCGTGGCTGCCGCCTCCCAAACGTTGCGAGACGGTGAATTCCGTCGTCATCGCAGCAATGATGAAGAGACCGCGGCCCCTTTCCGAAAACAGGTCCCTGGGCAGGCGGCTGACATGTTGAAAACCCACGCCTCGATCGAGCACATGAAGGACCGTCTGGATGCCGCTCGAGTCTACGACGACATCCACGGGACCCTTCGCGTAGCGTGCGACGTTGCCACAGAGTTCGCCGAACACGATTTCTGCATTCGCGATATCGACGTCCGTAAAACGCTTCGTCGAGAGCGCCGCCGCGAACGCACGACGAGCATTGCTTGCGGCACCCGCATCGCCTGAATCGAAGTGCGAGCGCGTAATATAACGCTCCGATTCGTCGAAATCGATCTTGACGACGAGGATGGCGACATCGTCCGGTGAGCCGTTCGGTATCATGAGGGTTCGGATCATTGTGGCGGCCCCGGCCGTCATGTCAGCACCGACGCGTGACGCCGTTTCATGCAGACGGCGGCTGCCGTCGACGATGTTGTGCGATGCTTCGATGAGCCCGTCCGTGTAGAGCCAGATCACGCTACCGTTGGAAATCGTGATCGTGGATGCGTGTCCCTGATGCCCCTGGCGTAGACCGATCGGCAAGGTCAGATGGTCGAGATCGTGGACGCCACCCCGCATGTCGATCAGAAGCGGCGCGGGGTGTCCGGCGGACGCATAGGTCAAGGTATGCCCAACGAGGTCGAGGATTCCGACCCAGGCGGTAACGAGCGTGTCCGGATACTCTAACCGCATGGCCCGATCTGCCGCGTCGAGCATGAGCGCCGGCTCGGCATGAAGTTGGGCAATGCCCCGCATGATCTGCCGAACGACGCCCATGACGACCGCAGCCTCGAGGCCGCTTCCGGCGACATCGCCAATCGTTAGGAGTACACGACCGTCGAGAAGACGAATCGCGTCATACCAGTCGCCGCCGACCTGCGCGTCGCTGAGTCCGGGCTCGTAGATGGCATCGAACGAGAGGCCCGAGACCTCCGGGAGGTTCGCCGGAAGGGCCGCCTCTTGAAATAGCGTCGACCGCGTCCGCTCTCGTTGATGCTCCTTTTTCGATTCAAGCAAAGCGCGCTTATGGTCTTCGATGTCGACCGCCGTTCCGATCCACGAACGTATGCCGCCATCGGCATCGGAAATCGGCTGGACGTTAATGGTATGCCAGCGACCATCGCCCGTAGCAAAACGATCCCTCAATTTTGCTTCGTTACAAAACGATTTGCCGTTCACCATGGCGTTTTTTAGCAATTCGGCAAAACTCTCGTGCCCGTCCGCAGCAAGAAGAGGCGGCCAGAGCGTCGGCTGTGCGACGGTTTCGGCAAGATTTAGCCCCGTGTATGATATCCAAGCGGTATTGACGTAGTTGAGCGCGCCGAACCGGTCGTACGTCCAAATCATGTACGGGATCGCGTCAAGGGTCGCATTGGAAACCGCCGGGCTGTTCAATCGTCCCGCCTGTATCCTCTGGAGGAACGTCATCTCCAAAGACTTCGTTTAGGGGAATGAGGTTAGTCGCGGCTGACCTGGCGCCCCCCTAATTGGACTAAGTAACCGAATATGGACACAGACTAGGGTTGATCGTCGAGAGCGTAGCGTCGTCCGTCATTCCGTTACGACGCTACTGCGGCGAAATGCCTGCGCAGCACGGTCAAAAGCGCGAGGACGATCGCGGTCGCGGCGTGAGGGGAGCTGCCGGCTCGATCGCGCGCGTCGAGTGGGCTAAAGTGAGCGAAAGCACGTCACGACCATGAGACGCCCATGGGAGCGTGCCATCCGTCACGCGGCATGGAGATCCGTACGGGCGAGCCGCTCGCAGCATGCGAACGTACGCTTTCGAGGATCTTCGTACCGAGGTCTCGAGTTGCAATCGGCGCCGGCGCCGGCGCCGGCGGTCGGAGTCAAGGAGGGGAGGACGGTCCGAGAAACTGCCGTCATCCGATCGAACGTTCTGTAACACATGGCATGGTCGTTCGTGGAAATCTACGCCGGGATGCCCGTCTCTGCGCCGCGAATCGTGAAGAGATGTACTTCTTGGCGATCACCCGGCGTCGGGTCGAACGGTTCACGCAAGCCGAATTCGATGCGCGGCTCGGAAAGGAAGCGGACTGCGCCCGGGCGCTGTATGCCGCGGGAACGTTTCGAGCGATCCATTCTCGCGGTGATGTCCCCGGAGCGGTTATTGCCGTCGAAGCGGAAGATTTCAGTGCCGCACGAGCGGTCGTAGCGACGCTTCCGCTCGCGATCTACGAAATGATGGACGTCGAACTGATTCCGATGTTACCGTATCGCGGCTTCCTGTAGCCGCGATACGGTGCGGTCGCCTTAGCGCGTATTGATACGCGGGCCGGTGCCGCCGCCGGAGCCGCTGACCCCGGGCGGCAGGTGCTTCGACTTGAGCCGGAATGCGAGCGCGACGAGCGCAATCCCGCCGAAGATTGCGTAGAACGCGATGAGCCACGTCAGGTAGAGCACCGCAACGATCGGATGCGCGAACAGCCAGATCCCGACGACGAGCGAGAGTCCGCCGACGAGGAAGAGGAGCAATTCGCCCGGGACGTCCTGACGGAGCCGGATGGCCGCGACGATCTCGAGGACGCCCGTGATGACGGCCCAGATCGCGACGAGGAAGCCGAGCGTCGCGGCGGTGATCGCGGGATTGAGGAACGTGATCACGCCGATCGCGAGGCCGACGATGCCCTGGACGAGGATCGCCCACCAGCGCCCGGTCTCGGGGTGCGCGAAGCGAACCGCGGTCACGATGTTGAGAGTGCCGTCAACGAAGGCGAACGCGCCGAAGAAGATGACGACCGCATAGACCGAGGACTGCGGAAAAATCCAGATCGCGATCCCGAAGAGAATCGAGACGATTCCGCGGATCAGTGGGGCCCACCAATGGGCGTAGACGCGGGTCGCGCCGAGCGTCGGCAAGGTTGGTATCATCGCCGATACGGCGTACCCGCGCAGTCCGAAATCCATCGGAGCTCGCTCGGAACCCCGGTCGACTGCGGATGGAAAGAGGCCCCGCTCGCGCGAGGCCCCTTTGTGCTACCGAGTCATCGAGCCGTTATTCGCGGCTGCGACGGCGCGGCGGCCGATCGCCGCCGATGCCGCCCGGGCCGTTGGGCCGGAACTCGCCGTTGCCGCGCGGACGCGGCGCCGACGCCACCTCGTCGCCTTCGCCGTCGCCGGAGCCGCCGCCGAGCACCGCCTTCCGGCTCAGGTTGATGCGGCCCTGAGCGTCGATCTCGACGACCTTGACCATGATCTCGTCGCCGATCTTGACGACGTCCTCGACCTTCTCGACGCGTTGCGGCGCGAGCTGGCTGATATGAACGAGCCCTTCCTTGCCGGGGAGCACCGCGACGAAGGCGCCGAAATTCATGAGCCGCGTGACCGTGCCCATGTAGCTCTCGCCGACGACGACGTCCTTGGTGAGCGCCTCGACCATCTTCTTGGCCTTTTCGGCGCCCGCGCCGTCGGAGGAGGCGATGAAAACGCGGCCGTCGTTTTCGATGTCGATCTTGACGCCCGTTTCCGCGATGATTTTGTTGATGACCTTACCACCGGGGCCGATCACGTCCTTGATCTTATCCGGATTGATCGTGAGGACGATCATGCGTGGTGCGTACTGCGAGAGCTCGGTGCTCGGGCCCGCGATCGTCTCCTTGAGCTTATCGATGATGAAGAGGCGCGATTTCTTCGCCTCCATCATCGCCTCGCGCATGATGTCGATCGTGATGCCCTGGACCTTGATGTCCATCTGGATCGCCGTGATGCCATCGGCGGTGCCGGCGACCTTGAAGTCCATCTCGCCGAGCGCGTCCTCGAGGCCCTGGATGTCCGTGAGGATCGCGTGCTTGTCGCCCTTGAGGATCAGCCCCATCGCGACGCCCGCGACGTGACCCTTGATCGGCACGCCCGCATCCATGAGCGCGAGCGTCGAGCCGCAAACCGACGCCATCGACGACGAGCCGTTGGATTCGAGCACTTCGCTCACGAGCCGGAGCGTGTACGGGAACGTGTCGACGTCCGGCAACACCGGCACGAGCGCGCGCTCCGCGAGGTGGCCGTGGCCGATCTCGCGTCGCCCGGGCGCCCGCATCGGGCGCGTCTCCCCGACCGAGTACGGCGGGAAGTTGTAGTAGTGCATGTAGCGCTTGTTCGGGATCGCCATGATCCCGTCGAGGCGCTGCTCGTCCGAGATCGAGCCGAGCGTCGCGGCGGTGAAGACCTGCGTCTGCCCGCGCTGGAACACGCCCGAACCGTGCACGCGCGGTACGTAGTGGACCTTCGACCAGATCTCGCGGATCTGATCGGGCGTGCGGCCGTCGGGACGGATATGCTCGTCCACGACCATCGTCCGCAGTTCGTTTTCCTCGAGCGCCTTAATCGCGGTTTCGAAGGCCTTCGATTTGCCCTCGAGCTTCTCGCGGATCGCGTCGTCCTTCTTGCCCAGGCGCGCGATCGCTTCAGTGCGCGAGAGCTTGGCGAACGCGGCGTTGCGCGCGGTCTTGTCGATGACGCGCATGGCGGCCGCGACGTCCTTCTTGAAGTTCTTCTCGACCCAGGCGGTGAGCTCGGTGTCCTTCGGCGGCACCGGGAACGCGCGCTTGGCCTTGCCCGTCTCCTTGGCGAGCTCGTCGATCTTCGCGACGATCGTCTTGATCTGGCCATGCGCGAACTCGACCGCGCCGAGGAAGTCTTCCTCGGAGATCTCGTTGCCGCCGCCCTCGACCATCATCACCGCGTCAGCCGTGCCGGCGACGACGATGTCCATGCCGCCCGTCTCGTACTGCGACAGCGTCGGGTTGCAGATGTACACGCCGTCTTCGCGGCCGACGCGCACGGCGGCCACGGTCTTCTCGAACGGGATGTCCGACACGGCGAGCGCCGCGCCCGCTGCGCAGACGGCAAGCACGTCGGCGTCGAGCTCGGAATCGACCGAGAGCACCGTCGTGACGATCTGCACGTCGTTGCGGAAGCCCTCGGGGAAGAGCGGCCGGATCGGCCGGTCGATCTGCCGCGCCGAGAGGATGCCGTGCTCCGACGGCCGGCCCTCGCGCTTGATGTAGCCGCCCGGGATCTTGCCCGCGGCGTACATCTTCTCTTCGAATTCACAGGTCAGGGGGAAGAAGTCCACGCCTTCGCGCGGCTCTTCCGAGGCAGTGACGGCGGCGAGGACGACGTTGACGTCGCCATAGCGCACGAGTGCGCTTCCATTCGCCTGCTTCGCCAACTCACCGGTCTCGATCGTCAGCGTTCGGCCGCCGATTTCGAGCGTCACGGATTCGGGCACATTGTCTCCAATCGATCGTCTTTACGTTTCGTTAACATGGGGCGTTTCAACGCGAGACGATCTGCGGCCTGTGCTGCATCGATGTCCGGCTCGCATGCGTTCTGGAATGCGGAGGATCGACCATGAAGCACCCCGTCCCGGTACCGGCGCCGCCGGCCGTCCCGCAGCTCGGCCCGCCGACGAACCTGCGGCCGGCCGGACCCCACGCGGATCGCCGCCGCGAAACCCGAGCCGCCGCGAAGGCCGCCTTGAAGAAGGCGGCCTTCGACGTTCTGCGGGGTGCGAGCGGGCGACGGGGCTCGCCGTTCCGAGAAAAGAGACGCTCCCGAGCGGGGGGCGTCTCTTCGATTCATGCTCCGTCGCGACGTCGCGACGCAACCCGCCAGCGTTTAGCGGCGAAGGCCGAGCTCGCCGATGAGCTTGCGGTAGCGCTCGAGATCTTTCTTCGAGAGGTAGGCGAGCAAGCGGCGGCGCTGGCCGACCTGCATCAGGAGGCCGCGGCGGCTGTGATGATCCTTCTTATGGATCTTGAGGTGCTCGGTGAGCTGATTGATCGACGAGGTCAGGACGGCGATTTGGACGTCGGCGGAGCCGGTATCGCCCGGCGCGCGGCCGTACTTCTCGGAGAGCTCGAGCTTCTGTTCTTTCGTGATGGGCATGCGTGACGGGCTCCTCGTGCAGGATGGTCTCGCTGCGGCTCCAGTCGACGCTCGTGAGAGCGAACCAGGCCGGCGACCGACGGATCGTATCAGAGCGAGGGCGTCGCGGCAAGCGCGGCGGCGAGCGCTTCGCGAAACGCCGCCATTGCGAGCGACGGCTCTCGCGCGTCGGCGAGCTCGGCTGCGAGCGCGTCCGCCGTGGCCTGCGGGAGCGCGAGGACGACCCGGCCCGCGAAGCGTTCGTCGAGCTCCTCGATCGCGCGCTTGGCCATGTTCGCCTGCCCGAAGGCATAGGCATGATGGCTCGCGTTTGCGAGCAGCGCGAGCTCGGATTCGAGCCAGGAACGGTAGGCGGCGAGCATGGGTCCGCGCTTCGACGTGGCGAACGCGCCGCGCTGCATGGCACGTTACGTCGCGGTCGGCTCGACCGCCGAAATCCCAGTCGGTGGCGCGAAGGCCTTCGTCGTCGGTGATCGCGAGGTCGCGGTCTTCAACGTTGACGGCACGTTTTACGGCATCGAGAACGCCTGCCCGCACCAGGGCGCGCCGCTCGCCGAAGGGACGCTCGAGGGCACGACGGTGACCTGCCCGTGGCATGGCTGGTGCTTCGACGTCACGAACGGCACGATGCCCGTCCCGCTCTCGACGGTCGACACGTTCGGCGTTCAGATCGAGGGGACGACGCTCTCGATCGCGGAGGAACCGGGCATCTGACGCGCGTCGCGGAGCTCGGCGAGTCGCCGGCAGCCGCTCGCGAACATCGCGATCCGCAGCCCGGCGACGATCGCGTCGATGGCGACGCCGACGGCTTCGGCCGAACGGGTCGCGGGCTCGAGAAACGGCAGCGCGGCGCCCGCGAAATCGGCGCCGACGGCGAAAGCCTTCGCGACGTCGACGCCCGTGCGCACGCCGCCGCTCGCGACGATCGCTACGCCGGGGAACGCGGCGCGCACGGCCGCCGTCGCCTCCGCCGTGGGATACCCCCAGCCGGCGAAGGTCTCGGCGAGCGCGTAGCGCTCGGGATCGTCCGACCGGCGGCCCTCGACGCGCGCCCAAGACGTCCCGCCGGCGCCCGCGATATCGATGCCCGCAACGCCCGCATCGAGGAGGCGCGCGGCGGTTCGCGGCGAGATGCCGGCGCCGACGCTCTTGACGATCACCGGCCGCCCGAGCCGCGCGCAGAGTTGCGCGATCGGCGTCAGGAGATCGCGAAAGTTCGTGTCGCCGCCGGGCTGGAGCGCTTCCTGCAGCGGGTTGAGGTGCAGATAGAGGCCGTCGGCGGCGATGTCCTCGACGACGCGGCGCGCGTCGTCGATCGTGACGCCGTAGTTGAACTGCACGGCGCCGAGGTTCGCGTAGAGCACGACGTCCGGCGCGACCGCGCGCATCGCGTACGTCGCGAGCAGCCGGCGATCCACGAGCGCGGCGCGCTGGCTGCCGAGGGCGAGCGCAACGCCGCGCGCCTGCGCGGCGATCGCGAGCCGCTCGTTGATCTCTCGCGCGCGCTCGGTGCCGCCGGTCATCGACGAGATCACGAGCGGCGCCGCGAGCGCGCGACCGAAGAAATCGCAGGCGGTCTCGACATCCTCGAGCGCGCACTCGGGCAATGCTTCGTGGCGTAAACGAACGCGAGCGAAACCGCTCTCGAGGGTCGAGGCGACGTCTTCGTCGAGGCAGATATCGAGGTGGCGCGCCTTGCGCGCTTCGATCACGTGCGCCGCCGCGGGCGTCGGGTCGGTCATTGGCGAAACTGAGTCCGCTTCGATGCCGGGCAATTCCTATCGCCCGGCGCTCGGCGGAGGGGACGATGACACCGCGATGGTCGGAGCCTGGGATCCCGTTACGGCCACGGCCGGCGGCGCGCAATTCGGCGTGGCGCTCGAGACGCTCGTGCGCGAACGCGGCCTCGCGGGAGCCGCCGTCGCGCGCGGAGCGCAGCTCGCGCCCGCAGCCTTCGCGGCGCTCGTGGCGGGTGACGCGCGCGCGACGATCGGCGAGCTCGCACGTATCGCTACGGTCCTGAAGCTTCGCGCGCTCGCCTTCCTTCAGCAGGCCGGTATCCTCTCGCTCGAGACGTATGCCGCCGGGCTCGATCCGCTCTTCTTCCTGCCCCTGGGCACCGTACGGCACGACGCGCGGATCTACATGCGCGAGATCAATCCGCGCCACGCGGTTCCCGAGCGCGACATGTTCGTCCGCAATCCCGTGCTCGCGGCGCTCGCGGCCGATGCGCTGCTCGATCCGCTCGGCCGCCTCGAGCTCGAGCTCGCCTATCTCCTGCGGACCGCCGCGCTCGCGCTCACGCCGTCGGTGCCGGTCAGTGAATGACGTGAAGCCGGCCCCCTAGATGCTCGGGCTCGCGCTCGCCGCGGTCGTCGGGCGACCCCGCGAGTTCGCCGCCGAGAGCGCGAGCGCGGGGCGTCCGACGGCGTCGTGCGCCTTCGACCGGTCAGGTGGCGACGGCCGGTAGGGCGGCCTTGCGAGCGGCGGGAACTCCCGCCGGATGCAGTCAGGGATCGAAGGTAAGCGGATCGCCGCGCTCATTGGTGACGGATTCGAGGAAGCGGAGCTCACCGAGCCGCAGCGGATGCTCGAGGAGTCGGGAGCCATCGTCACGATCGTCGGCATCGACGACAAGGCGCTGCAGCGGATCCGGGGGAAGCGCGGGCTCGACGACGGCCAGAACTCCAAGGCCGAGGAAGTCGTCGCCGACTGCACGGCCGAGGATTTCGACGGGCTGCTGATCCCGGGCGGCTTCTCGCCCGACCGCATCCGGGCCAATCGCGAGGTGCAGCGCTTCGTCCGGGAATTCGACGCGGCGAAGAAGCCGACGTTCTCAATCGGTCATGGCGCGAGCGTGCTGATCTCGGCGCAGGTCGCGCGCGGTCGCACGATGACAGGCTCGCCCTCGATCGCCGACGATATCCGCAACGCCGGCGGCCTGTTCCGCGATCAGCCGACCGTCCAGGACGGCCACTGGGTCACGACGCGCGGCCCGGGCGACATGATCCTCTTCACGCGCGCCATGCTCGAGAAGCTTGCGACCCCAGCCGCCCAGGTGATCTGACGCGCGTTAGCCCGCGCGGGCATTGGGATCCGGCCGGGGGAGCGGATCGTAGCGCGCGAGCGCCTCGCCGAAGCCCCGCAGCGCCGTGAAGCCGATCGCCGCCGCGAGCCCGAAGGCGAGCCTGCCGGGCCGCCGGACCCGTAGCGCGTACGGGCCGAGGACGCCCGCTTCGGCCACGACGGCGAGCAGCGCGTACAGCCCGACGACCGGTCCCGTGCGCAATCGGGCCGACAGCGCAACGAGGGTTCCCGCGACCGTCGCGAAGCCGACGGCGACGGCGAGCTCACGGGGGACGTGTCGGCCGCGAAGATACGCGCCGAGCGCCACGCCCGAGGGAATCGCGAGCGCGTCGATCGCGGGGGCGATCGCGAGCGCGCGGGCGAGCTGCCGGCCGTAGAGCGGCATCGCGTAGAGCGAGACGCGGCCGATGAGGTCGGGCCGGCGGCCGAAGCCCGTCGCCGGGCCGCGCGCGAGCGCGAGGACGAGCGCGGCGCGGGCGACGTCGGGCGATCCCGCGACCCCGATTGCCGCGCCCGCGAGCGCCGCGGCCGCCAAGCGCGCGCCGAAGCGGCGGTCGACGCTGCGTCGCACGATCGCGATCGTCGCGCGCAGCGCGCTCACGCGCGCGGGTGCGTCGCGATGACGGCGGCGTCCGGCAAGAGCGAGCGTGCCGCCCCGACGTAGGTCTCGGTCGGATCGTCGAGCACGAGGAGCTCGGGCCCGGTGACGAGCGCGATCGCGAGCGCGAAGGCGTACGGTTCGCTCGGAGCGGGCAGCGCCGCGAGCAGCGTCGCGGCGCGCTCGCGCGCCGCACCGACGTCGAGGCCCCAGACCTCGGCGCGAAACGCGATCTCGCAGGCGTAGCCGTACGCCGTGCCGTGCCAGCCGCGCGCGTCGACGAAGCCGACACGGCGCTTCGCCGCCGGCGGCTGCAAGCGCGTGTCGAAATCGGCGACGTAGATGGTGCCCGTGGTCGGCGTGACGATCGCCGCGCACATGCGCGCCGCGATCGAGGCCTCGCGCGGCGTCGCGAACGCGAGGGTCACGAGCTCGCCGCGTTCGAGCACGAGCTCGAGGGGGCCGACCGTATCGCCCCCAGCGCTCGCGAACGTCGCGCCGAGCGCGCGGAAGATCCTCACGCCACCGGTTCGAGCCGGGCGTGCGAGCGCTCCGTGCGGCCGACCTTATGGCATTCCGTCCAGGCGCCGTCGCGTTCGAGTGCCACGATGTCGGCCGTGAAATCGAAGCGGCCCGTGCCGTCGAAGAAGGCGCTGCCGACCGCGTAGGCGTCGACGGGAACGTCCTCCGCCTCGAACGCGCGGATCTTCGGCGGATCGAACCCGCCGCTCGCGACGATCCGGACGTTCGGGTAGCCGGCCGCGTCGAGCGCCGTGCGCACGTTGCGCACCAGCTGCGGCACGACGCCCGTCGGGACGAACGTCCCCATCTGCGACCACAGCGATGTGTCGACGAGCGTGCCCGACGTGTCGAGCCGCACGCCCCAGAGCCGGTCGCCGAGGGCGCGCGCGACAGCGAGCGACGTGGCGACGCAATCATTGTCGAAGTCCACGAGCGAGATCACGTGCACGCTCGGATCGATGTACTCGGCGAACTTCTGCGTCGCGAGCACGGTGTCGCCGCCGTAGGCCGCGATGAGCGCGTGCGGCACGGTGCCCATGCCGCGCGAGCCCCACCACTCGGCGTTCGCGTCGGTCGAGACGCCGAGCGCGCCCGAGATGTAGGCCGCGTAGCCGTCGCCCGTCTGCATCTGATGGTGGTCGAAGCGTGCGGGAAAGAAGAGCACTTCCTTGCCGTCCGCCGCCGAGACGATCTCGCGGGCGTTGGTCGCGATGCGCGTGCGGCGCGAGAGCACGCCGAGATAGCAGGTCTCGAGGTGCGCGAAGAGCGCGTAGTCGCCCTCGATCGTGAGCACGGGCTCGAACGGCGCGATCTCGTCGCCGTCGTGCAGTGCCCGGACCCCGAGCGCGGGCCAGCCGTCGACCCAGGCCCCCGCGGCCTCGTGACCGGTGCAAAGCCTCAGGATCGCGAGCGCCTCGTCGATGCCGCAGAGCACGGCATAAGTGCGCTGGAAGACCTGCATCCGAACGCGCGGATGGTAGCCGTCGCGCTCGAGGATCTCGCGCGCGCGGTTGAAGTAGGTGTCGGAGTAGTAGCCGGCGCGCATCTTCTCGACGGGCAGGTTGAAGACGTCGGGCGACAGGCGCTCGAGGCGCAGCATGGGACGTTCGTTTCGAACCGACGAAGTCGGACCTCTCGTGAGCCAGCCGCCGAGCAACGCCGAGATCGCCCGCACGTTCCGCGAGATCCGCACCCTGATGGAGTTCGCGGGCGAGCCGTTCTATAAGTACATGGCGTACGAGCGCGCCGCCGAGACGATCGAGAACGCGCCGCCGCTCGAGCCGATGGCCGCCACGGGCGAGCTCGGGTCGCTGCCGGGGATCGGCAAGACGATGACCGCACGCATTGCGGAGCTGCTCGAGACCGGCCGTAGCGCCTATCACGCCGAGCTTGCCGAGCGCTATCCGCTGAGCCTCGTCGACATCCTCACGGTCCAGGGGATCGGCATGAAGACCGCGCAGGCGCTCTTCGCCGAGCAGGGGATCGCCTCGATGGCGGATCTCGAGCGCGCGCTCGAGGCGGGCTCGCTCGCGGGCGTCGCGCGCCTGGGCTCGAAATCGATCGACAATATCCGGCGCGGCGTGCTCGCCTTCAAGGGCCGCCGGACGCGCACGCCGATCGGCCGGGCGCTGCCGGTCGCGCGCGCCGCGATCGACTACCTCCGCGCGGGCGGCGCGGCGGAGCGCGTGGCATACGCGGGCAGCCTGCGGCGCGGCGAGGTGACGGTCGGCGACATCGATCTCGTCTGCACGTCTGCGGAGCCGGGCGACGTCATCGCGCGCTTCGTGAAGTGGGAGCGCGCGCGCGCCGTGCTCGCCGAGGGTGTCACGAAGGCGTCGATCTGGCTCGACGGCGGCCTGCAGATCGATCTTCGCGTCCTGCCCGAAGCCGTCTACGGCAATTTACTTCAGCACTTTACCGGTTCACGCGAGCACAATATCCAACTGCGCGAATATGCCGTTCGGCGCGGTTTGCGCGTGAGCGAGAACGGCATCCTCGATGTCGCGACGGGCGCGAACACGACGTGCCGCACGGAAGAAGACGTCTATTCGACGCTCGGCCTGCCGTTCGTCCCGGTCGAAATGCGGCTCGGCGTCGGCGAGCTCGAAGCGGCGCAGAACGGGACGCTACCCGTACCGGTCGCGCTCGCGGACATCCGCGGCGACTTCCACATGCACTGCGTCTGGAGCGACGGCATCCACTCGCTCGAGGCGATGATCGTGCAGGCGAAAGCGCAGGGCTACGCCTACCACTCGATCTCCGATCACTCGTGGGGCCGGCGCGGCATCGGGCTCGATCCGAGCGAGCTGCGGTCGCAGCGCGGCATTGCGAAGGAGCTCGGCCGCAAGCACGGTATCGCGACGCTGGCGTCGGCCGAGGTCGACATCAAGGGCGACGGCTCGCTCGATTACGACGACGCGGTGCTCGGCGAGCTCGACATCGTCATCGCGAGCGTGCACGACGCCTTCGACATCGGCCGCGAGGCGATGACCGCGCGCCTCATCCGCGCCTGCGAGAACCCCTTCGTCACGATCATCGGTCACCCGACCGGCCGCAACGTCGAGCAGTTTTCGGGTTACGAGTTCGACTACGATGCCGTCTTCACGGCGGCCGCGCGGACGGGGACCGCACTCGAGATCGACGGTCAGCCCGCGCGCATGGACCTCCCGAGCGCCCTCGCTCGCCGCGCCCGGACGTTCGGCGTGACGTTTTCGCTCGACAGCGACGCACACGCCTCGGAGCACCTCGGCAACGTCGCGCTCGCCGTCGGCCTCGCGCGCGGCGCGTGGATCACGAAGGCCGAGGTCCTCAACGCCCGGCCCCTCGAAGACGTCGTCGCCTTTGTCGCCGCCAAACGCGAGCGCGTCGGCATCGAGTAAAAAAAGCGTGCCGCATCGTTGCGAGATGCGGCACGCTTGCCGTGACCGGCGGAGTCGTACGTTAGTGGAAGAGCTTCGTCGCGTTGACGATCGTGTTGTAGACGCCCCACGCGAGCGGGGCGCCGACGAGGAGCCACGAGAGCGCCATCGCGGGCGCGTTGGACGAGTCGGCGGCGGCGGCGTTCGAGGCGATGCGGGAGTCCGTGCGAATGTCCGGCATCAGGCGGTCGCCCTCGTCGGCTCTACGGACCGTTTGGTGAAGAACTTGCTATCGAGCGGCCGCACCGCGAGGTTGCAGAAGAAGCCGACGACGAGCAGTGCCGCCATCAGGTAGAGCGTCGTGCTGTACGCGTCGGCCTTGGCAACGCCGCTCGCGATCTGACTCTGCCGGATGTAGTTGATGAGCACGGGGCCCGCGACGCCCGCCGCCGCCCACGCCGTGAGCAGCCGGCCGTGGATCGCGCCGACGTTGACCGTGCCGAAGAGATCCTTGAGGTACGCGGGAATCGTCGCGAAGCCGCCACCGTACATGCTGATGATCACGGCGTAGGCGACGACGAAGAGCGGCAGGTTGTGTGCGCGGCCGAGCGACGGGACGATCGCGTACATGATGGTCCCGAGCACGAAAAAGATCGAGTAGGTGTTCTTCCGGCCGAGCGAGTCTGAGCTCGAGGCCCAGAAGAGCCGCCCGAACATGTTGAAGATCGAGAGCAGGCCGACGAAGCCCGCCGCGGCGGCGGCCGAGGTGGCGAGCGCCGCGGGCGTCGCATGCGGGAAGTGACCGGGAAACATCTCCTGGACCATGAGCGATGCCTGGCCAAGCACGCCGATGCCGGCGGTCACGTTGAGGAACAGCACCGCCCAGAGCAGATAGAACTGCGGCGTCTTCATGGCATCGCCGACGAGCACGTTGCCCGTCGTGACGAGCTTCTTCGCGACCGTCGGCGCGACGTACCCCGCGGGCGCCCAGCCCGGCGCGGGGACGCGGACGATGAACGCGCCGATCAGCATGAAGACGAGGTAGATGAAGCCCATGGTAAGCAGCGTCGGCGAGACGCCCTGCGGCGCGCTCGCGGCATACCGCTTCATGAGCAGCACCGAGAGAGGGGCGCCGATGAGCGCGCCGCCGCCGAAGCCCATGATCGCGACGCCCGTCGCGAGCCCGGGCCGGTCGGGGAACCACTTGATGAGCGTCGAGACGGGTGAGATGTAACCGATCCCGAGCCCGATGCCGCCGAGAACGCCGTAGCCGAAGATCAGCAGCCAGAGCTGATGGACGGCGACACCGGCGCCGGCGACGAGCAGGCCGCCGCTGAAGAACAGCGCCGAGGTGAACATCGACTTGCGTGGGCCGACGCGCTCGACCCACTTGCCGCCGAAGGCCGCCGAGAGCCCGAGGAAGACGATCGCGACGCTGAAGATCCAGCCGAGCGTCGCGATGCTCCAGTTGCCGGGCGCGGTTGGGTCGCCGCCGACGAGCGAGGCCATCGGCTTGTTGAAGACGCTGAACGCGTAGACCTCACCGATGGCGAGGTGAATGCAGAGTGCGGCCGGCGGCACGCGCCAGCGATTGAAGCCGGGCTTCGCGATCGAATGCGACCGGTCGAGAACGTCGCCCATGGAACCTCGTAAGCGAAGAAGCTTGAAATCTATTTTCTTTTAGTGACGGCGATCCGATTCAGAATCCTTCCCAAAAACCGGGGTTTTCTGGGACGGTTCGCCCGGCCCGCCGGCTTCATCGCCGGGCGTACCGGCCGATGATTAGAGCGATGCTCGTTCTCTCTTCGCAGGTCATTTCGCCCGCGCTTCGTTGCGGACTGGCGTGCGGACTCGGTGGGCTGGCCGTCGTCGCCGTGATTTTCACGCCGGTCTGGTCGATCCGACTCGCGCAGTTCGACGCGGCGTTCGCGGCAATGATGACCGCATGCAGCGTGATGCTGGGCGTGACGGCGACGCTGATCGCCCTGCAGGCGCGCGTCTCCGGCTCGTTCGCGCTCGGCTCGCTTGCCGCCGGCTTCGGGCTCACCGCCGCGACGCTGGTCCCCTTCGAGCTCGTGTATCCCGGTCTGTACGGCTCGCTGCCGAGCCTGCTTGGCATGACCCGCCAGGCACCGAGCGCGCTCTTTCTTCTCTGGCATCTAACGTTTCTCGGTGCCGTCGGTGCGTATCAGATGGTCGTCGCCTTCCCGTTACGCGCGCCGCTGAGCATCCGGTTGCGGCGGCTCGCCTTCGTGGCCGGCGTTGGCGTGTGGCTCGGCGCGCTCGCCGTCGCGCTCTGGTGGCACGGGCTCCCGATCATGCTCGACGCGGTCTCTTCACGCCGTTCAGCCGCTACGTTTCGCTGCCGCTGTGCGGCTTGCTCGCGGTCCTCGGCGCGGTCGGCCCGCCGACGCAGCGCCGCTCGCACGTGATGCTCGACGTGTGCCTGCGCGTCGCGTGCGCGATGATGGCGACCGACCTGTACCTCACCGACGTCGGCCGCGGGCTGTATACCGTCGGCTGGTACGCCTCGCGGGTCGCCGAGGTGCTCGCCCTCTCGGGAACGCTCGGGGTCCTGATGTGGCAAGCCGCGGGCTCGTACGCCGAACTCGACCGGCTCGCGAGCCGTTTTCAGGGCGAAGCGCTGCACGACGGGCTCACCGGAATCGCGAACCGGCGCTCCTTCGATCTCGAGTTCGCGCGACGCTGGTCGGCGGCGTCGGAGACGCGCGGTCTCAGCGTCGCCTTCGTGGACGTCGATCAATTCAAATCGTACAACGACCGGTTCGGCCACGCGGCCGGTGACCGGTGTCTGCGCGAGATCGCGAAGGCGATCGATCGTACGATCCGCGGCCGGACGGATTTCGCCGCGCGCTACGGCGGCGAGGAGTTCGTCGTACTGCTCTCCGACACGACGCGCGTCGAAGCGCTCGCAGTGCTCGAGCGCGTCCGCGAGTCGGTAGCCCGCGAGACCGCGACATTCGGCGAACGCGTGACGGTGAGCGTCGGCCTCGCGGACATGCGTGCGGGCGAGCGTCTCTCCGATTTTCTCGAACGGGCCGATGCCGCGCTGTACCGTGCCAAGCGCGACGGCCGCGACCGCATCTTCTGGGAGGAGCGAGCGGTCGCCTAACGGATGGCCGAGGCGTGAGTGATCCGCGGGTCTGGGGTGCGACGGCGGCCGAACGCGATTCGCCGTTCGGGTGCGACGCGCTCGGCTTCGTGCACGACGACGCCTACTTTCGCGCGCTCGACGTCGCCGCACCGCCGGAGCTCGTGTACCGCTGGCTGTGTCAGTTGCGCGTCGCGCCCTACAGTTACGACTGGCTCGACAACTTCGGGCGGCGTAGCCCGCGCGAGCGAGATGCACGCAACGAGCGCATCGCGCCGGGTCAGCGGATGATGACGCTCTTCGAGCTCGTGCGGTTCCGGCGCGGGCGCGAGCTCACCGTGCGCTGCGCTTCGCGTGCCTACGCCGCCGTGGCGGGCGATCTCGCCGGCAGCTACCGCGTCGACCCGCGGTCCGGCGGCGTGCGCCTCATCGCGAAAGTGCTGATCCGCTATCCCGGCGGCCCGCTGCGCGTGCCGCTCCGAGCCGCGATCCCGTGGCTCGACCTCATCATGTTCCGCAAGCAGCTGCGAACGCTGCGCGCGCTCGCGGAGCGAGAGGCTCGCGGCGGTTTAGTCTGCGGCCCCGACGCGCTCCCGGCGCGCCGTCGACGCCGCGGCTGACTGCGGGAAGCGGCCGTAGGGCGGCGGCGTCGCGCGGGCGCCGCGCACGGCGTGCCAGAGCAGATCGTTGAGCGTGGCGTCGGGCACGGCATCCTCGTGCCGGAAGTCGAGCTCTGCCGATCGTTTGGCACCGTACGAGCTCGCCGCGTTCTTTTCCGTCATCGACACGGTCTCCGGGAGCGCATCGTAAGGGCGCGCATCGGGCGCCGCGCGAAACGCGTCGAACAGCGGTCGCGCCGCGGCGTCGTACGACGACATCGGCGGCAAGCCCAGGATGATCTCGATCGTCCGCACGATGCCCGCGGTCGAGTGATGCTCGTGCAGCACGCCGCCGGCGGCGTAGCTGCTCGCGACAAACGAATCCATGCGCTGATCGGAGACGTGATCGGGACCGTCCTGCGCGTCGTCCTCGACGACGAAGACGGCCGTGTCGCGCCAGTAGCGCGAGTGCGAGAGATGCTCGACGAGGCGGCCGACCGCGAGATCGTTCTGCACGTTGTACGATGTCGGCGTCAGCGCACCGGGCTTCGTGCCCGACGTGTGGTCGTTCGGGAGACGCATGATCTCGAGTTGCGGTAGCGTGCCGGACGCCGCATATGCGTCGAATTCGCGGGCCCATTCCTTCTCGCGGTCGAGATCGGAATACGTGAGATCGAAGCCGACGAAATGCGGATCGGTGACGTCCGCGAGATCGGTCATGTGCGAGCGCACGATGCCCAACGTATCGGGATCGCTGACGAACTCGCCGTAATTCCGCATCGTCACGCCGTGGCGGGCGGCGTCGTTCCAGATGTAGCCGGCGTGCGGCGTCGCCGCGACCGCGCCGTCCTCGAAGTCGTAGAGCTTGCGGCGGCCGCCGTAGACCTCGGGCCACATGTGCTCGAGGTAATCGTTCCCGAACGCCGCCGTCGACCAGTTATGCCCGTCGGCGCTGACCTCGGCGTCGGCGTACGTGTTGTCGAGGATGCCGAAGCGCCGCGCGATGGCATGGAGATTCGGCGTCACGCGCGCGTCGAAGAGTGCGAGCGACGGATCGCCGTCGGCACCGGTGAGATCGCCGAGGACCTGATCGTACGTCCGGTTTTCCTTGATGATGTAGATGACGTGTTTGAGCGGGCCGCCCGCGCGCACGACGCCCCGCTCGGCCGCCGGTGGATCAGCGAGCTCGGGCCCTCGTTGCCGTGCACCGTGCTCGTCGTCGCGGCGAGCTCGGCATCCGTCGGGAGCGCGATGCGCCGGACGCTGCCGATGCGGTTGGTCGCGACGTAGCCCGACTGATCGTTGCCGCGGTGGCTCGTGAAGGGCTTGAACTGCGGATTCGCGGTCGCGCCCTCGCCCATGCCGTCGACGACGTCGAGCGCGAGGCCGCCGGGCGCGAAGGCGAGCGCGGTCGGGTACCAGCCGGTTGGGAACGCGCCGAGATATTTCGGCATCGTACCATCGATGGCGAGGACGGCGACGGCGTTGGCGGCGGAGAGCGTTGCGTAGAGCCGCTTACCGTCGGGCGCGACGGCGAGCTGCGTCGGCGAGCCGCCGAAGAAGCGACCGTCGTACGGCGCGACGTTCACGTCCGCGATGCGCGTGCGTGACGCGAGGTCGATCGTGCCGATCGCGTCGTCGTCGGGCTCGGAGACGAAGAGCCGGGTGCCGTCCGTTGAGGACGCCAGGAACTCGGGATGCCGGCCGACGGGGATCGTCCCGACGAGCGAGCGCGTTCCGGGATCGACGACGGCGATGCTCGAGGCCGCCCAGCGCGCGACGAACACCGCGCGGCCGTCGGGGGCGAATGCGATGCCCGCGGGTGCGAGCCCGTCGTGACGACGCCGCTCGCCGGATTGTTGCGGACGTCGTGCTCGACGAGGGCGTCGGCGCGCTCGGGCAGGCTGACGCGGATCGGCGTGCGGACGACGCCCGTTTCGGGATCGACGAGCACGATCGCGTCGGCGAGATCGCCCGAGACCGCGAGCGTCGCGCCGTCGGGCGAGCGCGCGATGCCCGCAGGCCAGAAACCGCGCGGGAGCGCGATCGTTTGCGTCAGCGTTCCCGTCGCCGCGTCGAGATGGACGAGCGTGTCGTCGGCCGCGGTTCCGACCCAGAAGCCCGAGCCGGTGCGATCGGCGAGCGGCACGCCGTAGACGTTCGCGATCGCGATGTCGCGCACGGTCGCGAGTGTCAGTGCATCGAGGATTCGGATGCCCGGCGTGCCCGCGCCGGACTCGACGACGACGAGGAACCGGCCGTCCGCCGTCGGGATCGCGCTCTCCGGAAAGGTCTTGGTCGGAACGACGGTCCCGGGCGGCGCGGACAGCCGCCATTCGGTCGGCAGGATCGTCGGAGCGGTCGCGACGGCCGCATACGCCGCCGCACTCGCCGCGACGACGAGCGAGGTTGCCAGGAGCGGACGGATCACCGGATCAGGCGCGAGCGGCCGGGGCTCGGCGGCGAGCGCCTCCGGTGACGAGCACCGTCGCGGCGATCGCGCAGAGCGCGACCGTGATCGCAAAGAAGCCCTCGTGCACGCCGAGCAAATACCGGTGATCGATGAAGCGGCAGCCGTAATTCGTCCCGCCCATCGCGAGCGTCGCGATCCCGTAGGCGAGCTGCAGCCGGCTGCGCGGATCGACCGCGGCGCCGAAGAGCGACGGCGCGCCGCTGCGCCTCGCCGTCAGCCAGCGCACGACCATTGCGCCGCCGAGCAGGAAACACACGGTGCCGACCGTCGCGCCGAACGCGACCTCGTATGCATAGGAGCCGTCGAGCATGAGACGATCGTTCCCCGTCAGCGGGTCGGCGCCTCGCGCAAGCCCAATTGACCGTCGAAATAGATCAACTCGTCGGCCGTGGAGCGGGCCTCGGCGTCGGCGTCGAGCGGGCCGTCGTCGAGTTCGGCGTTCGGTCGCTCGATCAACAGCTGCGGATACGGCGACGACGAGTCGGCCTGCAGCCGGGCGGCCATCTTGCGCGAGTCGGCGGGATCGTACCGGCCGTCGCTGTCGCCCGTCTCGAGCAGCGTCGCGGGGTACGCGCCGCGTTCGACCACGTCGAGATAGGGCGACTCGGACTGCAGGTACGCGAAGAGAACGAGATCGGCGACCGAGCCGAACTCGGCGGCATCGGCACGGCCATCCGGGCGATTCTCGGCGTGCAGCAGTCGAAGATACCGTCGAGCGCGAAGACGGCGCGGTAGAGCGTGGGATTGCGCGTCAATGCCAGGCCGTCGGCCGACCCGCCCGCGCCCGTTCCCGCGAGCCCGAGGTGCGCGGCGTCCGCATGGCGTGCGTGCCGAGCCAGCGCGCGCTCGCCGCGAGATCGTTGCTCGATACCGTCTTGGATTCCAGGCGCGCCGCCCGGTGCCACGGTTCGCCCTCGTCGCCGCCGCCGCGCACGGCCGCGCGCGCGAAGACGCCGCCGCGCTCGAGCCAGGCGAGCAGCGCCTGCCGGAACTGCGGGCCGCCGATATCGCCGAAGGCGCCGTACGCGCGCAGGATCGTTGGCGTCGTCCGGCTCGGCCGCAGCCCGCGCCGCAGCAGGATCTCCAGCGGCACCGCGACGCGCGGGTTGCGGGTCGGGGCGTCGACGCGAACCGCGACGACGTCCTCGAAGCGCGCGGGCGAGCTGCCGAAGCGACGGGCTCGCCGAGCGCCGCGCCCGTCGCCGGATCGAGCGCGAGTCACGTCCCGGGCGCGAGATCGGTCTCACTGCCGAGCACGAGCGGGCCGCCGGCGGGCTCGGCGGCGAGTTCGCTGACGCGCGCGAACGGCGGGACCGGGAGCTGCGCGCTGCGCGCCGCCCGGGCCGAAGAGCCGGGCGGAGCCGTCGCCGCGCGCCACCTCGCGCGTTGCGAAGCACCGTGCACCGCCACGATTCGGACGACCGCCTCGGGCCCGGGCGGGACCAAGACGCGACCGGTCGCCGCCGTCTCGGTCCCGTCGACGGCGACGACCTCCCCGCGCGGCTCGCGGCCGTTCGTCACGAGCGCGAGCGTCCCGCCGACGTAGGCTCCCGCGTCGAGCGGGACGCCGTCGGCAGGGGCCGCGACTTCCCGAAAACGCCGCCGGTCATGGACAAAAAGACCGTCGCCGCGGCACCCGCGCCCGGGCTTGCGAACACGGCGAGCGCCGAGCCGTCGACGGGCGCGCGCAGCGCGCGGCAGGCCGCGGCCGAAGACGTACGTATCGCGGAACGCGGGTATGCCGAGGGTGTGGTGCGCGAGCTCGAGCCGAGCCTCGTGCCGTCGGCGCTCCGCAGCGTGTGGATGAAGCCCGTCCCGCCGCGGTCCCAGAGAATCGCGACCGGGTCCGAGCCGCCGCCGGCCAGCGGCACGGCGTCCGCGGGTTGCGGCCTGCCGTCGGTCCCGAGCACGTCGATCGTTGCATTTGCCTCGCCCGGCGCGCGCCGGGCGAGCGCGACGCGCGTGCCGTCGGGCGAGACGGCGAAGGTCTCGATGCCGCCGCCCTCCGCGAGCACGCGCTCACGGCCGGTCGGCCCGTCGCGCACGACGAGCGCGGGCAGTCCGTCGCCGATGCGCCGCAGTGCGAACCAGCGACCCGCGCGCAGGACGAGCGCGGTTCGCGTCGTCGTTCTCGCGACGAGTTCAGTAGCGCGCGCGCAGCGCCGGCGCGCTCGCGTCCCGCGCGAGATACTCGGTCGCGAACGCCGTCTGCGCGGCGGCCCAGGCAACGACCTCCGGCGAGCGGCCGTCTTCGAGCCAGCGATACGGGTCCGTATAGTGCTGCGCGTGATAGACGTCGACGACGGGCCGTGCCGGCGTCGGCGGATAGGCGGGGTGTCGTGCGGCCGTCGCGCCTGCACCGAGGAGTGCGGTCGCCGCCAGTGCCGCGAGGATGCGCGCGGTCACGCGCGAGTCGCCGCGCCGAAGCCCGCGCCGACCGCCGCGCCGCCGGCGGCGACGAGCCACGCCGGCGCGCGCGTCCTAGAGAGGATTGCTAGCGCGAGCGCCATGATGACGAGCCCGCCGCGCTCGTGCAGCAGGGTCGTGAGGATGGGATCGACGAGCGTCGCCGCGAGCATGCCGACGACGGCGGCGCCGCATCCGGCGAGCACGGCGCCGGCGCTCGGATGCCCGCGCAGGCGCCGCCACGCCGGAAACGCCGCGGTCAGGAGCAAGAACGACGGTGCGAAGATCGCGAGCGTCGCGACGATCGCGCCGAGCGCGGGATTCGGCTGCGCGCGGTCCGCGGCGCCGAGGAACGCCGCAAAGGTGAAGAGCGGTCCGGGCACCGCCTGCGCCGCGCCGTAGCCCGCGAAGAACTCCGGTGCGGGCACGTGCTGCGGCGTCGCGAGCCCCTGGAGATACGGCAGCACGACGTGGCCGCCGCCGAAGACGAGCGACCCCGCCCGAAAGAACACGCCGGCGCGCGCGGCCTCGCCGCCGCGCAGGCCGAGGACCGGCAGTACGACGAGCGCGGCCGCGAGCGTCGCGAACGCGACGCCGCCGGCGATGCCCGAGATCGCCGCCCGCGGCGCCTCGCCCGGCGGAACGCTTCGCCGGCATGCCAGGAGACCCGCGCCGCCGCCCAGGGCGAGCGGGAGCCATTGCAGGCCCGGCGCCGTGTGGGCCAGCGCGAAGGCGACGACCGCGGCACCCGCGGCGATCGCTCGCGTTGCCGTCGTTGTCGTAAGGCTCTGGCCGAGTCGGACGACGGCGATCGCGACGATCGCGGCCGCGACGCCCCCGAGGCCGCCGAAGGCCCCGCGCAGCCACGGCGCCGCGAGCGTCCGCTCGGGCGCCGCGCGCAGCGCGAGCGCGAAGGCGCCGAGCGCGACGGCCGACGGTGTCGTAAAGGCCAGCCACGCCAGAAGCGCGCCGAGCGGTCCCGCGCGGCGCAGCCCGAGCGCGATGCCGACCTGGCTGCTCGTCGGACCCGGCAGCGCCGAGCACAGCGCGACGAGCTCGCCGTACTCGCGGTCGTCGAGCCAGCCGGCACGCTCGACGAACTCGCGCCGAAAATAGCCGAGGTGCGCGACCGGGCCGCCGAATGCGGTCAGACCGAGCCGGCCGAACCGAACGAAGACCTCGAACCACCCTCTCACGTGCAAAGAACGCTTCGATCATCGGCGAAAGCGCACCGCCCGCCCGACAGCGAAGGACGTCACGATGGAGCTCCGGGATTCGATCGTCTTCTCGAACGGCGCGTACGCGCGCTACGACGACACGCGCGTTGGGTTACTCTCGCACGGGCTCAATTACGGGCTCGGCTGCTTCGAGGGAATCCGTGGCTTCTGGGACGCGGAGAACCGCGAGCTCTTCCTGCTGCAGCTCCGCGAGCACTTCGAGCGGCTCACCGCCTCGACGCGGATCCTGCTCATGGCGCTGCCGTATTCGATCGACGAGCTTTGCGAGATCGCGGTGGAAGTCTGCGTGCGCAATCGCTTCGAGTGCGACGTCTATCTGCGACCGCTCGCGTACAAATCCGCCGAGGACATCGGCGTCCGGCTCCTCGGCAGCGAGGACTCGTTCGCGCTGATCGCGGTGCCGTTCTCGGCGTACTATCCGCCGGGCATCGGCTTACGGTGCGGGACGAGCTCGTGGCGCCGCATCGACGACACGATGGCGCCCGCGCGTGCAAAGATCACGGGCACCTACGTCAACAGCGCCCTTGCGAAGAGCGAGGCGAAGCTCAATGGGCTCGACGAGGCGATCCTGCTCTCGCACGACGGGCACGTCTCCGAAGGCTCGGCCGCCAATCTCTTCCTCGTTCGCGGCGGCGTGCTCTTCACGCCCGATCCGAGCCAAAATGTCCTCGAGGGCATCACGCGCGGCACGGTGATCGATCTCGCGCGCCGCGAGCTCCGCATCGAGGTCCGCGAGCGGCCGATCGATCGCAGCGAGCTCTATTCGGCGGACGAGGCGTTTCTCACGGGCAGCGCCGCCGGCATCACGTACATCTCCGAGATCGATCATCGTCGCGTCGGCGACGGCGCGCGCGGACCGGTCACCGCGGCGCTCGCGACGTATCTCACAAATCTCGCGCTCGGTCGCGATCCGGCGTACGCCGATCGCGTCACGCGCGTGTATGCGGGTCGAGCCGCCGCGCTGCGATGATCCCGCTCGCGATCGCGCTCGTCATGGCGGCGTTCATCGTCTATCGCGTCGGCGCGTCGCTCGATCCGCGACGTAAGCAGCGCGAGAACACGCTCGTCGAACGCTTACCGAGCGCTGGCCGGCGGATGCGCCCGAGGCTGCGCGTACTCCCGCCGCCCAAGACGATCAAAGCGCCCGAGCTGATGCGGCCGCCGAAGACGATGCCGCCCAACGCGTCGCCGCAGGAGCCGAGCGTCGAGCCCTGGAGCGCCGACGATTGGTCCTCCATTCTCCGCGGACCTCGAAAGTAAAGCCTTAGTGCGTCGTCGACCGAGCGGCGTGGACGAGTTGCGTCAGCGATAGCAGCGCCGCGAAGACCGTGAACCCTCGCACCGTCCAAAAATAGTAGCCGTAGCGACGCCGCTCGGAGTCGATGAAGGATGGCAGTGCGAACAGGCGCCGTTGGTAATCGTAATCGGACGGTATGGCTTTCGATAAGCCGCTCGCAATGAACGGTGCCAGCAAGAAGACTGAGGCGAGCGCGACCGTTATCGCTAGCCAGCTGAAGAGCCCCATGTTACGGGGTCCCGAACGTCGTCGTACTCGCCTCGGCCTCGGACATTAATCGGAAGCCGTACGTCGCGTTGGCCTCGATGCCCGGGGTCGTCGCACCGGCTCCGATCATGTGGCCGCTGTTGTTCGCCGATGCCGTCGCGCCGACGCCGTAGCCGCCCGAGATTCCAAAGCTCGAGCCCGTGATGACGTTGGCGCTCGTGCTTCCGGCGTTGGGTACGACCGCCCCACCCATCGCATGACCGCTCACGCCGGGCACGACGCCATGCGAGACGCCGAGATAGCCGTAAACGGTCCCCTCGTTCAGCGTGATACCTGCTTCGATACCGTAGACAAAGCCGACTCCTGCGCCAACCGTGAGGAACGGCGAGGCGGCAGATGCATGCGGTTGAGCCGCGTGCTTGCCGAGTGCATCGACGTTCGCGCGACCCGAGCGGAGTACCGAGTCGCCCGCGACCTTCGATCGCGCACCGATGCTCTCACCTGGCGCGTCGCGGCGCCGAGCGGCGGTTGCGGAATTGTCGGCGACTTCTTGAAGAGCGTTGACTCGCACGAGAATCTCCCAGGCTAGCGCCTATTCGCGAGCTTGTAGGGCTACGCGTACATTCGCCGACCTTCGCTAGGGTGAAAACGACGCAAATGGTAGCACGACGGCTCTGCGCTCATGAGCCGACTCGCTCCTACGACGCGAGCCGAGCCTCGCGCTGAGAGCGGCGTACCGAGGGCGTCGACGTTATCGTTCGTCGCTGCCGGGCGTCGCGGAGTCAACCGGCGCATCGAGCGGCTGCGAGATCGGAATGGCGGCGGGCTCGGCGTCCTGCTGCGTCCACATCGGGACGTCGGGTGAGAGCAACGCGTTCGACGCGGGCCGAGCAGCGAGCGGTTCGGCGGCCGGCGAGAACGCGGCGATGCCGGCGTCTTCGCGCCACTGCGCGAGCCGCGCGAATCCGGAATAGGCGGCGCGCGAGACGCGGTGGATGAACGCGCGGCCCAGACCGAGTTCGGGCAGCTGCGTCGTCATCACAGCGATGACGTAGGGCTCGTTCAATTCGTAGACGATGCCGACGTCGTTGAGGGTATCGTGCAGCGAGCCCGTCTTGTGCGCGATGCGCACGTCCTTGGGGAGCGGCATCGGCAGCAGGCCGTTGTGCGTCTGGCCCGCGAGGATCGCGAGCATCTCGCGCGAGGACCATTCGTCGACGCAGCGGTCGCGCGCGATCTTGTCGAGCAGCGCGACCATGTCGCTCGGGCTCGTGCGCAAGCCGTACCGGATCGACTCGCTCTCGGACCGGATGTCGGCGGCGAGATGCGTGCGGTGCAGGCCGAGGCCCGCCATCGTCGCGTTGATCGCGCCGCGGCCGACCGTCCGGATGAGCATGTTCGTCGCGGTGTTGTCGCTCTGCGTAATCATCAGCCAGAGTAATTCTTTGACATTGCGGACGGTGCCGCCGGGCGCGTCCGCGAGATCGCCCCAGCCCCAGTCGCGATCGCGCTGCTGTAGGCGGACGGGCGTCGTCAGCGCGATGCGCCCGGCCTCGAGCTGCTCGAACACCTCGACCATCACGGGAATCTTGATCGTCGAGGCCGCGGGCAGGTCGGCGCCACCGTCGACGCCCGTCGTCAAGCCGGTGGCGAGATCCTCGACCGCGATGCCGACGTGACCCGGCGCGTGCGCACTCAGATGCGAGAATTGCATGTGCAGCGCGACGAGCGGCGCGGGCATCGTTCCGAGCGGCTCGAGCGCGGTCGCGCTCGCGAGCGACGGTAGTGCGGTCAGCGCGGCAAGCGTGAACCAACGCACGATATGTCGGCGACGCTTCATGGTATCCTTATCGGTCCTTCCGGGTCGATTCCCTTCGGCCGAACGGTCGATCGATGCACCGGTTCTTCAACCGGCGGGCGACGCCGCCGCCGGGTCCACCGGGGCCGGCGGCGCGGGCGGCTCGACGGGATGCGTGAGCAGCCACCGATGAATGTCGCGGACGTGCTTGGAATCGGCGAGCGCGTCGTGCGGATCGAGGTTCACGACGCCCGTGAGTTCCGCGATCTCGCGCAGCGACGGCGGCGACGCGAGGCCGAAGCGGCCCATGACCACGGACTCGATGTCGATGAGGTGGTAGTGCCACGGCGGGTTGCCGACGCGCCGGCAGCGGAAGTCGTCGAACGACGGCACCGCGCCGACGAAGAACAGCTTGCGGTCGTCGAGGCCGTACGCGGCGATGTCGGCCCGCAGGAGCCCCATCGCGTCCGCGAGCGGCAGCACGGGATCGGCGCTCGTCATCGCGGCCACGTAGCGCGTGTGCTGCAGCACCCACGGGTTGGGCGCGTCGGTGTGCTCGACGAGCACCGAGCGCTCCGCGAGCGTCGCCCCGTCGGCTTCGAGCAGCCACGCGAGCTGCCAGATCTGCGAGGTGTCGTGGACGCCCGTGGCCTCGGTGTCGAGATAGAGATACGCGGGCGCGGGGCGTGGGGCGTCGGTCGCTTCGCTCACGCGCGTCTCTTTCGTCGCGGCGGTCCGCCGCCTGCGTAGGGCGCGCCGTCGGCGGCAGGCGGCCGCGCGCGGCCGAGGATGCCGGTGAGCGCGACGAGCGCCGCGAGATACGGCAGCATCGCCATGAGATCGCTCGAGACGCCCGTGCGCTGTAGCGCGAACTGCAGCGCCGAGAGCGTGCCGAAGGCAACCGCGGCGGCCGTCGCGCCGAGCGGGCTCCAGCGCCCGAAGATGACGGCGGCGAGCGCGATAAAGCCGCGGCCCGCGGTCATGCCGTCGGAATAGAGATCGAGCTCGCCGAGCGAGAGGAACACGCCGCCGAGGCCCACGATCGCGCCGGCCCATGCCGTCGCGATGAGCCGGACCGTGCGCGGATCAATGCCCGCCGCTCGCAGCGCGTACGGATTCTCGCCCGCGACGCGCGTCCGCAAGCCCCATACCGTCGAGCGCAGCAGCGTGTGCAGCAGCAGCGCGGTCGCGAACGCACCTGCGACGAGCGCGATCTCACCCGGCCGGCCGAGCGCGTGCACCTCGGGCGTCGCCCCCGGCTGCCCGAAGACGGCCACGAGCGCCGTCGCCGTTCCCCCCGTCGCGACGAGGTTGAAGCCCGTTCCCGCAACGATCTGATCCACGTCGAAGCGCGTCGCGAGCAGGCCCAGCAACGCGGAGAAGAGCGCGCTCGCGGCGACGCCCGCGACCAGGCCGAGCAGCGGATAGCCCGTCGCGGAAGCGACGGCGACGCCCGTGAACGCGGCGACCGCGAGCGAGCCCTCGAGGGCGATGTTCACGATTCCCGCGCGCTCGCACAGCACCCCGCCGAGCGCGGCATACATGAGCGGCGCGCTCTTGATGAGCGCGAGCCAGACGAAGCCCCACACTGCGACGGCGCTCACGCCGCGCGCGCCGTCCGGCGTGCCGCGAGCGCGACGATCGCGAGGCCCTCGACGAGCGTGACCGCGTCCTTGGGCACATGCGCGAGCGCCTGCATCGCGAGGCTCCCGCTCTGCAGGATGCCGAAGGCGAAGCTCGCGACCACGATTCCGAGCGGCTCGAGCCCGCCGACGAGCGCGACCGCGATCGCGATGAAGCCATAGCCGGGCGAGAGCCCGACGTCGAACCGGTGCAGCACGCCCGAGACGATCGTCGCGCCGCCGAGCCCCGCGAGGGCGCCCGAGAGCGAGAGCGAGACGAACGCGATCCGCGCTAGCCGGATGCCTGCGCGGCGCGCGGCTTCGGGCGCGAGGCCCGCGGCGCGCAGCTCGTAGCCGAAGACCGTGCGCGCGAAGACGAACCACAGCAGCAGCGCGAGCGCGATCCCGATCGGCAACGCGATCGTCAGCCGCGTTTCTGGGAGCAGCGCGGGCAGCCACGCGGTTGGCGCGAGCAGCGGCGTCTCCGAGCCGACGGCGCCGGGCATCCGTAGCGGCCCTGTCACGAGATAGTTCGCGAGCGACGCGGCGATGAAGTTGAGCATGAGCGTCGCCACGACCTCGCTCCCGCCGAAGCGGCCACGCACGACGCCCGCGATCGCGCCCCACGCGCCGCCCGCGACCGCGCCCGCCCCGAGCAGCGCCGGGAGCGCGAGCCACGCGGGCGCCGGCAGCACGACGCCGACGAGTCCCGCCGCGAGGCCGCCCATCACGAGCTGGCCCTCGGCGCCGATATTGAAGAGCCCGGCGCGAAACGCGAGCGCGACGCCGAGCGCCGGGAAAAGCAGCGACGTCGTCTGCACGAGCGTCTCGGCGATCTCGCTTGGATTCCCGAGCGCGCCCGAGACGAGTGCGCTCGCGGCGTCGATCGGATTCGAACCGACGGCAGCGACGACGGCAGCCGCGATCGCGATGAGTCCCAATGCGACGATCAGCCGGCGAAGAAGCGGCACGGCGCAAACTACGCCGCTCGAGCGCGGCGTGCCCGCTCGCGCGTTAGGTCGTGGCCGTCGCTTGCGCCGGACCGACGCCCGGCGCGCACGCGATGATCGTCTCGACCACGCGTTTGGTCTCCTCGGGATCGCGGACTTGAATGCACGTCGCATCGGTGCCGCGGACCGGCGCGTCGTTGCCGCCCGGAAACAGCGCGTCGCCGATGAAGAGCATCTTCGCGATGTCGATTTTCAGCACGTCGCGCAGCTGCCCCATGCCGTACGCCTTATCGACGCCGGGCAGCGTTACGTCGATTGAAGTCGCGCCGCCGAGCCGCACCGAGAAGTCCGATAGCGACCGATCGAGGACGGCCTTGATCTTCTGGCGCTTGGCGAAGTCGGGATCCCACGGCTCCTTCGCTTCGAGCGGCGCCTCCTGACCGAGCGCAGAGTACGTGATCTGGCTGCCGCGATCTTCGATCGTCGGGCCCCACGTTCGCTTAACGTCGGTGTGCGTCTCGGCGATCGCCGCCTCGAGCGCGTCCTCGATGCGGCGCTTCTGACCGTCGTCGAGATTGTGCGCGTACAGTTCGCGCCAGCCGCCGTCGTAGCGGTAATAACGCGTGCCGCACGTCGGCAGGATCGAGAGTCGCGTCAAATCGGCGTCGTGCGGCACGTTCGGCAGCAGCTGCTTCTCGAATTGCGAGAAATCGGCGCCCGACATGACCGCGACAGGCACCGTGCGCAGAAGCGCCGCGAGCAACGCACCCATCTCGTCGTCGAGCTTGGATTTGCTGCGCGCGAGGGTGCCGTCGAGATCGAAGACCACGAGGGCGACCGGTTCCTTGCTCATGACGCGTTCATTCCGATGCGACGGTGCGTTGGCCCGTCAGTTCAGGCGCGACTGCCAGTCGGCCGGCAGGCGTCCGCGCGGCCCGGGAACCGGCTGATCAACGGGATGCGACCGCGGCGCGGCGAGCTCTCGTCCCTCGAGCTGGTCCTGCGTCACGTAGCTGTAGAACCAGTCCTCGCCCGGCTCGAAGCTCGCGATCACCGGGTGACCCGTCGCGGCGTTATGCGCGGTCGCATGCTGCTTCGGCGACGAATCGCAGCAGCCGATGTGCCCGCACTGCGCGCAGCGTCGCAGATGGAACCACCAGCCGCCCGCCGCCTCGCAGTCGGCGCAGCCGGTACCGCTCGGCTTGACGCCCGGGTCGATGCCATCGCTCGGATTCGACATGTCGTTGCTCCCCTCGGGTCCATCCGACCCGGTTGCGCGTTCAGGTACGATCGTCGTGTTTCCGCGATGAGCTGCGGCACGCACCGCTCTGCGTTAGCGCGTCGTCGCCGGTTCCAGCGACGCGAAGTATTCGTGGAGATAGGCGACGACGGTGCTGCCCTCACCGACGCTGGAGGCGACGCGCTTCATCGAGCCGCTCCGGACGTCGCCGACCGCGAACACGCCGGGCACGCTCGTCTCGAGCGGATATGGGGTGCGCGACGGCTTCCACGCCGTGAGCTCGTTTCCGGTGAGTAGGTAGCCGCGCGCATCGCGCTCGACGGCGTCCGGTAACCAGTCGGTCCGCGCGTCGGCGCCGATGAACACGAAGACGGCATCGGCGTCGCGCTCGCTTCGGACACCCGTCGCCGCGACGTGCGTCGTAAGCCGTTTCAGACGATCGTTGCCCGCGAGGGCGACGACCGTCGTGCCCGTTTCCACGTGGACGTTCGTCTTCGTGCGCAGCTGCTCGACGAGGTACGACGACATCCCGCGTTCGAGCGCATCACCGCGCACGAGCAGCGTCACGCTCGCGGCGTAGTTCGAGAAGAACATCGCCGCCTGCCCCGCCGAGTTCCCGCCGCCGATCAGGAAGATCGACCGGCCGCGCGTGGCGAGCGCTTCGGTCTGCGCCGCGCCGTAGAAGACGCCGCGGCCGACGAGCCGGTCCGCGCCTTCCGCTTCGAGCGTCCGCCACGTCACGCCCGTGGCCAGCACGACGACCCGTGCGGTCACGGTGGTGCCGCCGTCGAGGACGAGCGTTCGTGGCTCGCCGTCGAGCAGCAGACGATCGACCGTTCGCGTCACCAGGATCTCCGCTCCCAAGCGTTCCGCCTGGTGTAACGCGCGGCTCGCGAGATCGCCGCCGGAAATGCCGCCCGGGAAGCCGAGGTAGTTCTCGATGCGCGACGACGTCCCGGCTTGGCCGCCGGGCGCCTCGCGCTCGATCATGATCGTGCGCAATCCCTCGGAGCCGGCGTAGACCGCGGCGCCGAGGCCCGCGGGACCCGCGCCGACGATGGCGACGTCGTACGTGCCGCCTTCGGGCTCGATGTGCAGCGCGAGCCGGTGCGCGATCTCGCGCAGCGTCGGATCTTCGAGGACGGTGCCGTCGGCGAACGCGACGGCGGGATGGCGCACGCCCCCGGGAACCGACGCGGCGACACATTCGCGATCGCTCGCGTCGCTCGGATCGAACCACTCGTACGGCACGTGATTGCGTGCGAGGAAGTCGCGAATGTCGTGGCACAGCAGGTCGTCCCGCGTGCCGACGATCGTGACGCGCGATGTCGGAGCGACGGTGTATGCCTCACGGATGAGCGTCACGCGGCGGCTCAGCGTCGCGGCGATCGTCGCCGCGACTTCGGGCGATTCCGCGAGCATCGTGTGGAAGTCGCCGCCGTCGATCCGCGCGAGGCGCGACCTCCGAAGCGCGCGCACGCAGCCGAACGATGTCGTGCCGAGGGTGAGCATGATCTCGCCGAACGACTCACCGGACTCGAAGGTCGTGACGCGGTGCTCCTCGCCCGCGACGCGCCGAAGCACCTCGACCTCACCGTCGAGTACGCCCCAGAAGTAGGCGGGATCGCCGTCGTAGGAGACCCATTCGCCCGAGTTGACGTGGATGTCGGCCGAGCGTCCCGCGATCCGCGCCTGCTGACCGCGCGTGAGGCTCGAGAAGATGTCGATGCCCGCGAGCTCGTCCTGTGTGATCATGTCGGAGTCTTCGCGGCGGTCGCGGACGCCCCGGCCATGAGCTCGCCGATTCCGGCGCGTTGTGGCCGAGCGCGGAAGACGTGATCTGGCTCCCGCGATCTTCGATCGTCTCACCCAGGTCTGCGGCACCACGGTGCGCGTCTCGGCGACGGCCACGCGAGGCCGCGATGATCCTACGTGCTGGCGATCAACCATCACGTACGGGCGACCGGCGACGTCGCATGGCTGCGCGCGATCTACCCGAGCGTCGCGCGAGCGGCGGATTACATCCTCGCGCAAGTCGACGATCGCGGACTCGTCTTTTGTTCCGCCCGCGACGAGCGCGGGAACGTCTGGGCGATCGCCGGTTGGCGAAACGTGATCGCGGGTTACACGCTCAACGGCGCCGTTACGGAGATCAACGCCGAGTGCGCCGCGGCGCTCCGCGCCGCGGGCCATCTCGCCGAACTCGCGGACGACCGCGTCGGGGCCGATCGCTATGCGACCGGCGGTCGAAGCATCGCGAGTGCGATGGACGCGCACCTCATCAATCCCGAGAACGGGCTCTACTACCTCAATATCGACGCCGACGGCGTCGTACACACCGACGTCACGGGCGACGAGCTCTTCCCGGTGATGTTTCGCGTCTGCAGCGAAGAGACGGGATACCGCGTCATCCGTCGCCTCAACGCGAGCGACTTCTGGACGTCCGCCGGATTGCGGACGATCTCGCAGCACGATCCGCTCTACGATCCGAGCGGAAACGTCGGATTGCTCGGAGGCGTTTGGCCTGGGCTCACGTGGTGGTACGCCTTCGCCTCAGCGCGCTATCATCCCGAATTCATGGTAGCGGCGCTTCGCGCGTCATTCCAGCACTACGCTGCCAATCCGCGCAAGAACAATACGGTGCCCGGGCAGTTCGGCGAGTACTTCGACGGCGAAAGCCTCATCAACCGAGGAATGCGTCTGAGCCCATGGGAGCCGCCGCGTTATTTCTGGGCCGCGATCGAGGGCGTCTGCGGCGTCATGCTGACGACGGGAGCGCTACGCGTTGCGCCGCTCGTGCCCGCGAGTTGGAAGTGGGTCGCGCTCAAACGGCTGCCCTACCAAGGCCGCGAGATCACCTACGTCGCGGCGCGCCGCGGTGGCGCGTTCCACCTCTATGTTGTCGGGGACGTCGAATGCGATTTCCCGATGCAACGCTATGAGACCGATGTCTCCACGAGCGTCGTGGCGCCCTCCGGGGCGAGCATCGTCGTTCTGGTGCGCGCTGACGAGACGCTCGTGTTCGTTGGAAGCCACGACGAGGGAACGTACACGATCGGGCTCTCGAGCGTTCTCTCCCTCGGTCGCTCCTACAACGTCGAGACGTACGATAGCGAGCGCGATGCGTGGCAATCGACGGTCATCGACACGGCGATTCCCGTCGACTCGATCGGCCTCTCCATCGAGCCGGGCGGCTACCGCATCATCTCGTTGCGATCGCCTCGGCGGAACGGGATCGCGGTCAACGATGAGGCGTGACGTGCTGCCAGATGCCGTCGAAGCGTACAATGCGTCCGGTACGGTCGCGGATCGCCGTACAGCTGTCGAGCAACGAGAGCGGTGCGCCGCAGGCGTGTCTCGCAATGAGGGGTGTCCGTTCGAGCGAGTCGGCGAGTTGGATCTTCGCGAGCCAGCGCGATCGCTCGTGCGAATCGAAATACAGATCTTGCGCGACGTCGAGTGCGTAGTAGCTCCGCCGATCATAGCCGAGCATCGCGATGAGTGTCGCGTTGGCGGAGAGAACGCGACCGTCGACGGTCGTGGAGTACAGGCCGATCGGCGCGCCGTCGAACGTCGGTGCGATCGTTGGCAGCGGCGGTGGCTGCAATGCCGCAGCAGTATACAAGAGCCGTGCTTCGTCGTCGCCGAGCCGCAGGGCGTCGCAGACGTCAGCGATGACGTTCGACGAGCGGGGCGAAGCGACGCGCCCATCGAGCCAATTCACGATCGTCCCCTTTGGAACGCCCGAAAGCTTGGCGAGCAGACCTGGCGTGACGTCGTACGTCGGCCGATGCATCAAGATGCGTAGCGTCTCGCCGAACGAATACGCACTCGCTCGGCGGTGCCGACTCGACTTTGAAATAACGTTCATACGCCCCCGTTTCGTGCGTCGCGAATAGGCTCGGCCTCGATTGTGCGTCGAACGGCAAACGACCTACTGCCGAATCGTCCTTCTGTGGGCGACTATCGCGCGGTAAGCCATCGTACATCAACGCGTCGGCTACTGCGCCATACTCTGCAACGTTAGGACGGCTCGGCTCGCTCTTCGTGGCTCATCCATCGTCGAGAAGGGCGATCGCATGACGGTCGGATGCGTGCTCGTGCGCCAAAAGAATGGAACGCTAAGGTAAGCTCTCTTCCTAAACCATCACCGTCTGGCCGACGGTCGTCTTGAAAAGAGGTCCCACCATGAATTCCATACGTCTAGCGCTCTCCAGCCTCGTCCTCACGGCCGTCGTCGGCGTCGCACAACCGGTGCTCGCGGCGGACGATACCGCTATGTCGAGTGCCCTCGCCAAGTGCACGTCATCGAACCCGGCCGTCATGCTCAACACGAAATCCAAAGAATACGTCATCAGCATGTTCACGTCGCCGACGGCAGCCGGCTCCGTTCCGACGACCTCGAGCCCGCTGCCGGCCGCTATGATGGCGATGTGTCGATCCGACGCCGAGGCGCAGGGCGGGAAGCCCGCGTTCGGCGGGATGCAGATGTCGATGGGCGCGATGCTGATGAGCCTCAATTCACTGGACCTGACGCCCGCGCAACGGCACAAGATTCAAGGCATGATGCATGACGGATCGATGCGCGAAATGCGCGACGTCAATTCAATCTTAACGTCCGCGCAGCAGGCGCAGATGGCCGCCGAAATGCGCCAATCGGCATTCCCCGGGCCGTAATCCCGGGTTCGACTGCGCTGTCGACGGCCGGTTCTACGTCGCGGCCGGCGTGCCGGCCATGAGCTCGCCGATGCGGCCGCGGTCGAGCTCGGCGCGCTCGAACGAGCCGACGATGCGGCCGCCGTAGATCACGAGCACGCGGTCGGCGAGCGCAAGGATCTCGTCGAGCTCGAAGCCGATCAGCAGCACCGCCACCCCCGTGTTGCATGCTTCGACGAGCCGCGACTGGACGAGCGCGGCCGCGCCGACGTCGACGCCGCGCGTGGGCTGATAGGCGACGAGCAGGCGCGGCTCGCCCGCGAGCGCGCGGCCCACGACGACCTTCTGCTGATTGCCGCCCGAGAGCGCGCCTGCGCGCGCACGCACGGAGGCGGGCCGCACGTCGAGGCGCTCGATGATCGCCTGCGCGCGTTCCGCCGTCGCGCGGCGAACACGCAACGCGCCGCTGCGGAACGGCGGCCGGCGATGATCGCCGAGCGAGACGTTGTCGGCGATCGACCATGGCAGCACGAGCGCCTCGCGCCGGCGATCCTGCGGGATCGCGCGCACGCCCGCGTCGAGCGCGTCGCGGACGCTGCCCGAGCTGAGCGTGCGGCCGAAGATCGTGATCGTGCCGGCGTGCGGCAGCGCGCCCGTGAGCGCGTCGGCGAGCGCCGTCTGGCCGTTGCCCTCGACGCCCGCGATGCCGACGATCTCGCCGCACGCGACCCGGAGCGTTGCGCCCGCGAGCGCGTGCGCCCCCGCGCCCGCGCGCACGTCCTCGACCTCGAGGCACGGCCTTAGCGCGCGCGCTTCGCGCGCCGCGACGGCGGGCAGCTCGCCGCCGACCATCGCGCGCGCGATCTCCGGCATCGACGTCGCGCTCGCGGCCGCCGCGAAGACGACGCGGCCAGCGCGCAATACGGTCACGCGGTCCGCGTGCGCGACGACCTCGCCGAGCTTGTGCGTCACGACGAGGATCGCAGCGCCGCGCCGCGCGAGCCCGCGCAGCGTCGTAAAGAGCGTGTCGATCTCGGCGGGCGCGAGCACCGCGGTCGGTTCGTCGAGGACGAGGACGCTCGGCTCGCGCGCGAGCTCGCGCAGGATCTCGACGCGTTGCGCGACGCCGACGGGCAGGTCCTCGACGACGGCGTCGGGATCGACGTCGAGGCCGTGCTCGCGCGCGAGCTCTCGCACGCGTGCCTTCGCATGCCGCGCGCTCAGCATGGGGCCGCGCCCGGGCTCGTGACCGAGCACGACGTTCTCCCAGACGCGCAGCCGCTGCGCGAGCTCGAAGTGCTGATGCACGAGGCCGACGCGGCCCGTCGTCTCGCGGTCGCCTGACGTCGGCCGCAGCGCGCCCGCGGCGATCGCGGCGAGCGTCGATTTTCCCGCGCCGTTCTCGCCGCAGAGCGCATGGATCTCGCCCGGCAGCAGGGTGAGCGACACGCCGTCGAGCGCGACGACGCCGCCGTCGAAGCGCCGGCCGATCCCGCGCAGGACGAGCGCGGGGGCGAGCGAGATCACGGCGTCGGCAGCGGGCTCGGCTTGAATGCCGCGAGCGCCGAGCGCGTCGCGGGCGGCACGAGCGTGCCGGCGACGATCTCGTTCTTGAGCGCGTCGACGATCGCGATGTTCTTGGCGCCGATCGCCGCACGCGTGTACTTGTAATCCGTCAGCGAGACGCCGCCGTCGCGCAGCCCGAATTCGACCGTTCCCGACGGGATCTTCTGCGAGTGCACTTCTTCGGCGACGTCGAAGACGGCGATGTCGACGTGCTTGACGACGCTCGTGAGGATCTTCCCGGGCACGATCGCGTCCTGATCGGAGTCGACGCCGATGAGATAGTCGTTCGAGCGCGAGCGTACGGCGTCGATCGCGCCGAGGCCCGATTTGCCCGCCGCGACGTAGAGCACATCGGCGCCCGAGTCAAACGCGAGCCCGGCGAGCTCCTTGCCCGAGGCGACGTCGTCGAAGCTCCCGACATACTTCACGACCGTACGAATCTGCGGGTCGACCTGGCGGGCGCCCGCGATGAAGCCCGATTCGAACTTGCGCAGCAGCGGCGAGTCGACGCCGCCGATGAAACCGACCGCGTGGGTCTTCGAGACGAGCGCGGCGAGCGCGCCCGCGAGAAACGATCCGTCCTGCTCGCGAAAGAGGATCGACGTGACGTTGGGCTCGTTGACGACCGCGTCGATGATGGCGAAGTGGCGCCGCGGATTGTTCTTCGCGACGGACGCGACGTCGGTCGCCATGAGAAATCCGACGGCGAAGATCTCCGCGTCCTCGACGTTGGAGAGCAACGTGAGATTGGGCTGATAGTCCGCGGCCGACTTCGACTGCAGCACTTGGATCTGCGCGCCGAGGTCCTTCTTCGCGCGCAGGAGCCCGGCGTAGGCAGAGTCGTTGAACGACCGGTCGCCCAGACCGCCGACGTCGGTCACCATCCCGAGCCGGAAGGGCGCTTCGGCGCCCGGTGCCGCCGTGACGCCCGTCTCGGGCTTGCGATTGCACGCGGCGAGCATCACGACGGCGCACAGCGCGAGCGAGAGGGAGCGGCCTCGGATCATATCGATTCGACTACGGACCGCCGGCGGCCGATGCCTGTGCCCGCAGCGAGGGCGACGAGCGCGAGCGCGCCGCAGAGTGCGGCGATCGGCGTCACGCCGTACGCGCCGAGCAGGCCCGTCGAGATCGGCGGCATGACGATGCCTGCGACGCCGTCGAACGAGGCAGCGACGCCGAGGATCGCCCCGCGTTGGTTCTCGGGCGCCGCGCCGCTCACGAGCGAGGCCAGCGTCGCGTTCTCGATCGCGAGCGCGCCTGCGAAGACGACGACCATGAGCATCACGATCGGCGCGGCGTGCATGACCACCGCGAGCGCGAAGGCGGCGGCGAGCGCGACGAGCCCGATGTCGCTCGCGCGCCGCTCGCCGACGCGCGTCGCGAGCCGCCCGACGACGAGGAGCTGAAAGGCGACGCTCGCGACACCGAAGCCCGCGAAGACGTAGCCCGCCGATCTCGCGTCGAGCCCGAGCCGCTGCTGCAGCGCGAGGGCGAAGACGGCGAACCAGCCGTAGATCGCGAGGCCGTAGGCGAGCTTGCGCGCGAGGACCGGCAGCAGCGCCGGGTCGCGCAACTCGCGAACGATCTCGGCGGGCCCCGCCGGGACCTCGGGCTCGTCGCCCTCCGAGCGCGATTCCGGCAGCGCGACGATCGTCACGATGAGCGTGACGAACTGCAGCCCGGCGGCAAGCAGCAGCGGGGCGGCGTAGCCGAACTGCCCCGCGAGCAGGCCCCCCGTCGCCGGGCCGAAGACGAGGCCCGCGCCGAACGCGGCGCCGACGTAGGCGAAGGCCTGGGGCCGTTGCGCCGGCTCGACGAGATCGGCGACGTACGCCTGCGTGACGCCAATGTTCCCGCCCGAGAGTCCCTCGATGACGCGCGCCAGGAAGACGACGGCGAGGTTCGGCGCAAACGCGAGCGTCGTCCAGCCGATCGTCGCGCCGATCTGCGAGACGATGAGGACGCGCTTGCGCCCGATGCGGTCGCTCGCGGCGCCCCACACCGGGCCTGCAACGAGCTGGCAGAACGAGAACGTCGCGAAGAGGAAGCCGACGACGATCGCCGGCGCTCCGAAGTGCTCGACATAGAACGGCAGCAGCGGAATGAGGATGCTGAAGCCGAGGATGTCGATGAACGTGATCCCGAGGATCGGGAGGAGGCGCCTCAGCACGGAAGCCGCCTCCCCCGCCGCGTCAGACGTCCATCGGATCCGGAATCGGGACGGGCGACGGCGAGCCTGGGGGAACCGTCACGGGCGGCTCCTCGATGCGCGAGGGCGGCTCGACCTTCGGGGCGTTGGGATTCGGCACGGGCGCGCGAGGCGCGCCCGGTTCCTCGGGTTCGATGAAGCCGGGGGCAACTGCAGTCAGGGTCATCGGTACCTCCGCGCACGCCTTTCCCGTTTCCCGTCCGGCTGACATGGGACCGCTCCGACGGGGAATGATCCGACGCATGGGTCGTCCTACCGACATCGTCCTCTACCAAGCCGAGTGGTGCCCGTACTGCGCGCGCGTCCGCGCGAAGCTCACCGACCTGCTCCTGGATTACGCGTGCGTCAACGTCGGCCGCTCGCACGCGCATCGCGGCGAGGTTCAAGCCGTCTCGGGTCAGACGAGTATCCCGACCATGGTTGACGGCGACGTGACGCTCGACGACGACGACGACATCTTGCCGTATCTCGAGCGGACCTACGGCTCAAAAGCGGGCGCGGGCAAGGCGTAGCGCTCGTCGCGCGGCGCGAGCGCCCAGCCGGCGCCGGCGCCGGCGAGCGTCGCGAGCAGGTTAACCGCGTCGTTGTCGACGAGGGCCGCGCCGCGGATCACGGGTGCCGGGCTGCCGCAGTCGTGCACCGCGCGCTCCGTCGCCCGGTTGCAGTCGGGACAGAAGCGTAGCGCTTGCAGCGACGCGCCGAGCACGGAATCAACCGTCGCGCCGATCGCGCCCGCGATCCACACGGCGCTGAAGCCAGCGCCGAAACACGCGCGCGCCACCCCGCCGAGCAGGAGCGCCCCCGCGAGCTCGGCGAGCGTTCCCGGCAGCGTCACGCCGCCGGAGAAACCGGTGGCGATCGGCCGCAACGTCAGAATCGAGCGCGGCCGTCGCGCGGCGAGCGTGCCGATCTCGGTCGCCCACGTATCGGCAGTCGCCGCCGCGAAGGCACCGGCGAACGCGAATCGCGCACGAGGCGAGCGCCGGGCCGCGAGCGCGCAGAGCGCGGCGACGCCGCCGTTCGCGAGCACCTGCCGGGCGTTGCGCGCGCCGCCCTTGCCGATGTCGGCATCGAGGGCGGCCTTGCGGCGTTTTCCGACGCGCGTCAGGGCAACCGACGAGACGAAGAACGCGAGTAGCACGGCCGCTCCGCGGCCCTCGAGGCCGGCGAACGTGGCGGTGCCGACGGCTGCGGCCGCCGCCGCGCCGCCGACGTCGAGCGACCGCGAGCGGTATGCCGCGATCCCGATCGCGCTCGACGCGGCGGCGCCGAAAACGGCGGCGAGCCGCGGTCGCACGCGCCCGCCGAAGACCGCTACGCGGTCAGGGGCATGGCGAGCGCCGAGACGAGCCCGACCACGGTCGCCTCATCGGCGATGACGTCGACGCGCAAACCCGCGGCTCGGGCCGCGTCCGCCGTCGCCGGACCGATGCAGGCGACGGTCTTCCCGTGCGAGAGCGCGATCGCGTCGGGCACGTTGGCGAGGAGGCCGAGCACGGCGCTACCGCTCGCGAACGCCCAAACGTCCGCCTTCGAAGCGGCCTCGGCCACCGAGGGGTCGCGAATGATCGCTGTCCGATAGCCCGCGACGAAATCGACGGTCGCGCCGGTCGGGACGAGCGCCTCGGGCAACGCGTCGCTCGACTCCTCGGCTCCGAAGCAGAGCACGCGGTCGCGCGCGCGAATGCGGCCGGCGAGGTCGGTCCCCGTGCTCGCGGCCGAAAACGTCTCGGGCACGAGATCAGCAATAATGCCGCGTTCGCGGAGCGCGGTAGCGGTCTTGATCCCAACGGCCGCGACCTTCGCGCGGCCGAAGCGCCGCGCATCGCCGCCCGTCTTCGCGAGAAGCGTGAACGCCGCGTCGACGCCGTTGCGGCTCGAGAAAACGATCCAATCGTACGAGTCGAGCGCGGCGATCGCCGCAATCGCCGGGGCCGGATCGTCGGGCGATGCGATCTCGATCGTCGGTGCGATCAGGGGCTCGGCGCCCGCGCCCCAGAGCTCGTTCGCAAAATCGGCGGCGCCGGCGAGCGGCCGCGTGACGAGAACGCGCTTTCCGAAGAGCGGGCCGTCGTCGAACCAGCGGATCGTCTCACGTTCGCGGACGACCTGGCCAATGACGACGATCGCGGGCGCCGCGAACTTCGTGCGTTCGACGTCGGCGACGATCGTGTCGAGGGTTCCGACGAGCGTCTGCTGCGTCGGCTTCGTGCCCTCGCGGACGATTCCGACGGGCTGATCGCCCGGCATGCCGTGCTCGCGCAACTTCGCGACGATGCCCGCGAGGCTGCCCATCGCCATCAGGAAGACGAGCGTCTGCTTCGGGTTGGCGAGCTTCGCGTAATCGAGCGACGAGTAGCCCTTGGTCGGGTCCTCGTGGCCAGTCGCGATCGTGAGCGACGTGTTGTGGTCGCGGTGGGTCACGGGGATGCCGGCATATGCGGGCGCCGCGATCGCCGACGTGATTCCCGGCACGATCTCGAACGGCACGCCCGCCGCGCGGAGCTCTGCGGCTTCCTCGCCGCCGCGCGCGAAGATGAAGACGTCGCCGCCCTTGAGCCGGACGACGCGCTTGCCCTCGAGCCCAAGGCGCACGATGAGCGCCGTGATCTCGTCCTGCGACATCGTATGCGCGCCGGCTTTCTTCCCGACGTAGATCCGGTCGCAGCCCGGCGCCGCCATCGCGACGATCGCCGCCGACGCGAGATAGTCGTAGACGAGAACGTCGCATTGCGCGAGTGCCCGCGCGGCTTTGAGCGTGAGCAACCCGGGGTCGCCCGGGCCCGCGCCGACGAGCCAGACCTTCCCGACGCTCACTCCGTGAAGTCGTGTTCGAGGACGGCGGTCGTCCCGGCGCGGCGCAGGGCCGCCTCCTCGGTGCGAACGCGCAGGTCGAAGAGCTCGTCGATCAGCGACGCGAAGGTCATCGCTTCTGCGTGATTGGAGGTCGCGCGCTCGCGGAGCTTCGTGACGGCGTTGTGCAGCAGCTTCGAGACGATCGTGAGCGAGGCACCGGTGACGAGCATCTTCTCGCGCTCGGAGAGCTCCGGGCACCGGGAGAAGAGCCGCTCGATCTCCGTCTCGCGAATCGCTTCGGCCTTCTGTACGAGCGAGCTGACGACGGGGATCGCGACCCGCGACTGATACCACTGCGCGAAGCGCTCGGCGTGCTCGGCGATGATCGCCTCGACCATTGGAATCGATTCGCGGCGCCGCTCGAGCGTGGCGTCGATGAGTCCGCGTAGCTGATCGATGTCGGCGACGTGAACGTTCGGAATGCGGGCGACGTCGGGATCGACGTCGCGTGGCACGGCGATGTCGACGATGAACATCGGCCGCTCGGCCCGTGAGAGCATCGCCTCGGCGACCTTGCCGGGCGTGAGGACGAAGTGCGACGCGCCCGTCGAGGTCACGACGATATCGACGCGCTTGAGCGCATCGGTGAGACCGGGCAGTTCGAGCGCCGTGCCGACGCCGAGGTGCTCGATGATCTCCCGTGCCTTCTCGGCCGAGCGGTTGGCGACGAAGAGCTCGGCGCAACCTTCGAGCTTGAGGCGCTTCGCCGCGAGCGTGCCCATCTTGCCCGCTCCGACGACCATGACGGTCTTGTCGGCGAGCGTGCCGAGATGCTGCCGCGCAAGATCGATCGCCGCCGTCGCGACGCTGATCGAATCGCCGCCGATGCGCGTGCGCGACCGCGCCTCTTTGCCCGCGTGCAGCGCCTCGCGCATCAGCGCGTGCAGCGTCTTGCCGATCGAGCGCGCCTTCTGCGCCTGGATGTACGCGTCTTTGACCTGGCCGAGGATCTCGGCCTCGCCGATGAGCATCGAGTCGAGGCCGGTCGCGACGCGGAGCAGATGGTCCGTCGCCTGCGATCCGAGCAGCGTGTACATGTACGAAGACATGTCGCCGACGTCACCATGACGGAAGTTTCGCAGGAACGTCTTGAGCTGATCGACGCCCGCCTCGTAGTCCTCGAGCTCGGCGTAGATCTCCAGCCGGTTGCACGTCGAGAGCATCACGGCTTCTCGGACCATCTCATAGTCGCGCAACGCGACGAGCGATTCGGCCATCTTCGACGCCGGAAACGCATGGCGTTCCCGAACTTCGACGGACGCGGTGCGATGCGAGAGACCGAGACAGACTAGCGGCATGAGGTCCCCGTGAGGATACCGGCTGGCGGTGCGGCCGCTCGTACGAGCGGACCGGCGTGGGTCGAGCCTGACACGGTTTCTCGGGGGATGACGTGCGCTCGGTCACCGGGGTTCATCGAAGCGATCGTACGCGCGACCCGTCTTTCCTGGCTACGATAGGAGTCCGGCATACCCGTTGTTCGACGCCACCGGGGCTCAGGCGGTTGCCAAGAGCGACGCGACGGAGTCGTCCGCCGCCGCGATGGTCCGGTCGATCGCGGCGTCGTCGTGTGCGAGGCTCAGGAAACCGGCCTCAAATTGAGACGGCGCGAGATACACGCCGCGATCGAGCATCGCGTGAAAGAACTTCGCGTAGAACGCCGTGTCCGAGCGCTTCGCCGAGACGAGATCGACGACGGGCTCGCTCGCGAAGAAGAAACCGACCATCGAGCCGCGTTGCGCGACCTGATGTGGGATGCCGTGCCGCGAGAAGACGGCGTCCATCCCTTCGACGAACCGTGCGCCCGCGCGGTCGAGCTGGGCGTAGACGCCCGGCTCGCGCAACGCCCCCAGCGTCGCGGCGCCCGCCGCCATCGCGAGCGGGTTGCCCGAGAGCGTCCCGGCTTGGAAGACGCGGCCGTCCGGGGTGAAATTGTCGAGGATCGCGGCTGGGCCGGCGACCGCGCCGACGGGCAGGCCGCCGCCGACGATCTTGCCGAGGGTCGTGATGTCGGGCCGGACGCCCTCGCGCTCCTGAACGCCGCCCGGCGCCACGCGGAAGCCGGTCATGACCTCATCGAAGATCAGCAGCGCGCCGTGCTTGTCGCACACCGCTCGGAGCCCGGCGAGGAAGCCCGGTTTGGGGAGCACGAGCCCCATATTGCCGACGTAGGGCTCGACGATGAGCGCGGCGATCTCCGGCCCCCGCGCCGTGAAAAGCGCTTCGACCGCCGCGAGGTCGTTATAGGGCGCCTCGAGCGTATCGGCAATCGCGTTCTTCGGCACGCCCGCCGAATCGGGGACACCGATCGTGAGCGCGCTCGAGCCCGCCGAGACGAGGAACGCGTCGACGCTGCCGTGGTAGCAGCCGGCGAACTTCACGACGCAGTCGCGACCGGTGACGCCGCGCGCGAGCCGGAGCGCGAAGCTCGTGGCCTCACTACCCGAGGAGCAGAAGCGGACCTTTTCGGCGCTCGGGACCATCGCGACGACCAGCTCGGCGAGCTCGGACTCCATCTCGGTCGGCGCGCCATACGACGTGCCGCGCAACGCCTCGGCGCGCACGGCGTCGATGACGGCGGGTGCCGCGTGGCCGAGGATCATCGGCCCCCACGACATGACGTAGTCGACGTACGCATTTCCGTCGACGTCCGTGAGCGTGCAGCCGGCCGCCGAGGCGATGAACACCGGCGTGCCGCCGACGCCCTTGAACGCGCGAACGGTCGAATTGACGCCGCCGGGGATGACGGCGCGGGCGCGGGCGAAGGCCTCGGTGCTGCGGGTGCGGTCCATGCCGTCCCGATACCCCGCTCGGGCGCGGAACTCCGGGCCGCAGGTGTGCTGCCCGGCGCGTGAAAGCGCGGTCCATGGCTGCCCGCGCCGCCCGCGCCGTTTCCGCCAGCTCTGCCGTTTCGACCGCGCCGCTACGATCGGCGGTCGTCGCGACGCTCGTCGGGAACTTCCTCGAGTTCTCGGATTTCCTCGCCTTCGCGCTCTTCGCGATCCCGATCGGCCGGGCGTTCTTCCCGGCGACGAGTCCGGGGACGTCGCTGCTCCTTTCGCTCGCCACATTCGGGATCGGGTTTCTGACGCGGCCGCTCGGGGGGCTCGTGCTCGGCGCCTACGCCGATCGCGCCGGCCGGCGCGCCGGGATGATGCTCTCGCTCGTCATCATGGCGGTCGGGTCGGGCGCGCTCGCCGTCGTCCCGCCGTTCGCCCGGATCGGCCTTGTGGCGCCGCTCGTCGTCGTGGTCGCGCGGCTGCTCCAAGGCTTCGCCGCCGGCGGCGAATTCGGCTCGGCGACGAGCTATCTTCTCGAGACCGCGCCGCGCGGTCGCGAGGCTCGCGCGACGATCTGGCAGAGCGTCACGCAGACGTTCGCGACGATCGCGGTCGGGACGCTCGCGTTCGCGCTCGAACGCAATCTGTCGGCCGGGGCGCTCGACGCGTGGGGCTGGCGCATTCCGTTCGCGATCGGCATCCTGATCGCGCCGTTCGGGTTGTACTTGCGGCGGCATCTCCCGGAGACGCTCGACGTCGAGGAGGGAACGCGAACGCGCGGCCTCGTGCCGCGCGAGATCTGGGGCGCCCTCGTCGTCGCGGCCGGCATGACCTGCGGGCCGACCGTCTCGACGTACGCGAATTCATATATGGCGACGTACGCGCAATCGGTGCTCCACACGCCCGCGTGGGTCGGCTCCGCGCTCGTCATCGGCGGCTCCGCGTTCACCGCGATCGGCGCGTACGCGGGCGCGTGGTGCGGCGACCGCTTCGGCTATAAGCGCGCGATGAACGGCTGGCGCCTCGTCTACATCGTCGCGCTGCTGCCGGGCTTCGCACTCATGACGCGCCACGGCGCGACGGTCGCGACGCTGCTCGAGGCGCAGTCCGTGCTAAGTCTGCTCTTCGGCCTCGCCGTCGGGCCGATCTACGTGCTGATGGCGAACGCGTTCCCGCGCTTCGAGCGGGGCACCGGGCTCGCAGTCTCATACGCGCTCTCGGTCGCGATCTTCGGTGGCACCGCGCAATTCGTCATGCAGTGGCTGATCGGCCGCACCGGCAATCCGCTCGTGCCCGCCTATTACATGATCGTCGCGAATTGCGTCACCGTCGCGGCGACGATCGTCATCCGTCCGGCCGGTGCGTCGCGCGTAGCGCACGACGCCGGATGAACGACGAGCCGCGACGCTGGAGACATCGCCTCAGTGCGGTACCACACCGTGGAAGACGAATTGCTCGAGTGCGACGAGGATGCCGATGATCACGGTGAAGACGATACTGTGCGGGAACGTCTTTCTGAAGACGTCGCCTTCGCGGCCGCGTAATCCCGTGACCGAAACCCCGGTTGAGATATTCTGCGGTGAGATCATCTTGCCCATGACGCCGCCCGATGAGTTGCTCGCGGCGAAGAGCACGGGGTCGAGCCCGAGTTGGTTTGCCGCGACGACTTGGAGGTTGCCGAAGAGCGCGTTGCCCGACGTATCGCTGCCCGAGAGAAACACCGCGATCCAGCCCAGGAACGGCGAGAGGAAGACGAAGAGCAGTCCGAGCGACGAAACCGCAAGCCCGAGCGTATAGTTCAGTCCCGAATAATTCATTAGATAGGCGAGTCCGATGATGAGCGCGACCGTGAGGATCGCGATGCGCGTCTGCTTCCACGTCAGCGCGGCGCACGCGGCGAGTTGCGCCGGCCGGACGCCGACGAGCGCCGCGGTCAGCAGCACGGCGACGAGAATCGCCGTGCCCGTGGCGAGCGGCTCGAAGTTCCAGACGGCGGCGTATGGCGCGCCCTTATAGAGTGTGATCGAGACGGCTTTATCGAGACCGGGCCACGGGATTTTTTGCGCTCCGAGTTTGGCGATGCCGAGGAACGTCCACACGATGACGATCGCCGAGACGACGAGCCATGGAAGCCAGCCTCCCCACGGCGCGACCGGCTTCGCGCCCTTGGCGAGGGGCTCGGGAGAAAGCGCTGCGCCGAGTGCGTATTTCGCGTCGGGCCGCGGCCGCCAGACCCGTAAGAAGAGCAGCGTGACGATCAGCGATCCAAGCGACGACAGCACGTCGGTCAGCGCGTAGTTCACGTAATTCGAGCAGACGAACTGGCTGATGCCGAAGCTCGTGCCTGCAACGAGCAGCACGGGCCAGACGCCCGCGATCGCCGTGAGCCCACCGTAGACGCCGATGACGTAGAACGGTAGGATCGCGGCGACGAACGGGAGTTGACGCCCGACCATCTCGCCGAGGATGACGGGTTTGAGATGCGTGACCGCGCCGAGCACGGTGATCGGGACGCCGAGCGCGCCGAAGGCGACGGGCGCCGTATCGAAGATCAGCGTGAAGACGAGCGCTTCGATCGGCGAGAAGCCGACGAGGATGAGCAGCGAGCTCGCGATTGCGATCGGTGCGCCGAAGCCTGCGATGCCCTCGAGCAGCGCGCCGAAGCAGAACGCGATCACGACGAGCACGACGCGCCGATCGTTCGGAAGAAACTCGAGCACCCACTGCCGGAAAGCGTCGAAGCGTCCAGACGTGACGGAGACGTTGTACAGAAAAATCGCGTTGAAAACGATCCACATGACCGGCCAGATTGCGAAAACGACGCCCGCGAGAACCGCATCGAATGCGAGGCCGATCGGAAAGCGCCAGCCGACGATCGCAATGACGAGCCCGACGACGAGACCCGCGAGCGAGGCTTGCCATGCCGGGCGCCGCGCCACCCCGAGCAAGATGAAGACGGTCGCAATCGGTAAGATCGCAACGAGAAAGGACAGCCAAAGGGAGCCGCCGACGGGAGTCAGGAGCTGTTGGAACATCCTTCCGTCTTCGCTGTCGCTAAGCGGCGCTCCGTCCCGGAATCGTGTGGTTTTGCGTTCGGCGCTTTGCTGGACATGTCACGACCGCTCAAATATCGCAATAGAAAATTTTGGAGCTTCCCCCCTCGCCGTCGAGGCGATGAAGGCGTTCTTCTCCCGGAGCGCGTTCGAGGGGGACGCCGTCACCGCGCGTCGTTCTTAAAATAGCCGTCGTAACGTGATGCAGGCGAGAGCGAGATCGGCTAGATGTGGGCGTTCGCTCGAGCGTGAACTCCGCTCGTTCGCCCGCTTGGAGAAGGGTCGTCTAACCCGTATCGGCGCGGTGATCGCGACATCTCCGCCCGGCAGCTTCTCGGATCTACCGGGCGCTTATTTGAAGCCGTTGGTCGGGACCACGGCGGATGCGGGGATGGGCGCCGCGATGCCGGCCTTTTTGTCGATGATCTCCAGAAACGGCTTGATGATGTCGATCGGCATCGGAAAGATGATCGTCGAATTCCTCTCGCTTCCGACTTCGCTGAGCGTCTGCAGGTAGCGCAGCTGCATCGCCGCGGGAACCGAGGCCAGAATCGTAGCGGCATGACGAGAACTTGCGCGGCTTGAAACTCGGCCTCGGCATGAATGACCTTGGCGCGCCGGTCCCGTTCGGCTTCGGCTTGCGTCGCAATCGCCTTGACCATGTTTTCCTGTCAGGGCGACGTCACGAATTTCGACCGCGGTGACCTCGATGCCCCAGGCGGTCGTTCGGACGTCAAGGATATCTTGGATGTCGGCGTTGAGCTTCGCTCGTTCCGTCAGCATCTCGTCGAGATCGTGCTGTCCCAAGACCGAGCGCAACGTCGTCTGCGCGAGCAGGTTCGTCGCCGCGACGAAGTGCTCGACTTGGATGACGGATTTCTCCGGATCGACCGCGTGGAAGTACAGCACCGCATCGACCTTGACCGAGACGTTGTCTCGCGAAATCAGATCTTGACTCGGGACTTCCATCACGACGGTCCTGAGATCGACGCGAACGATCTGCTGCACGAGTGGAATCAAAACGACGAGCGCGGGCCCTTCACGTGCGAGAAGCGGCCGAGCGTGAAGACCACGGCGCGCTCGTACTCACGCAAGATCTTGATCGCGCCGCTCGCCACGATGATGACGGCCAAGGCAACGAGTGTGGGAACGACCAAACCGACAAGCATCTGAATATCCAATCCAGTCTGCCATCCAAACCGGACAGCACCCGGTATCACCGTACTCCAGGCGCCGGCGCGGCGCTATCGTTGGAAAGACGTGCTGCTCGCTCGCGACGGCGCGAGGCGTCCGGCGGCGCGCCGCGTCGTCGGCAGAGAAAGGACGCCCAGCGTAAATGCGCATTGCCCCGCATCGTCCCGATTTGGATGAAGCGAGCCGCTCGAATCAGCGGTTGTCCCGGCGTCAGTTCGAATCGAAAGTAACGCGCGACGGGTTCAGGCAACGTTGTGGTCTGCCCGAGCGAGAACGTTGCGCAAGCGGGGCCCTCGCTACCCTGGCCCTCGAGCGTCGCGAGAGCGCGGCTGGTCGTGCGCTTCCGTTGCGATGTTCCGTACGCGAGCGCCGTCACCGCCGCGAGTGCCGAGCCGGACGCCGCGATCTTCCATCCTCGAAGAGGCTTCACGGCGATCTAGACGATGACTGCAGCGACCGGTCGACGCAGCGACCTCGGCATCTCTCGGCCATAGCCGAAGCGCACGACGAGGTCGGGCCGGCCTGACCCGAGCCCGAGCGCTGCGGCGAAAGGCGAGCGCATCGTCGAAACCTCGACGGGTTGGTTGAGCATTGCCGTGCGGATGTTCGACGCGGCGGCGTGTAACGCGAAACGCTCGAAGCAGCGATCGGCTTCGACCCAGTGCTGCTTATCGTTCGCGTCGGATACGAAGACGGCGATGCCCGCGGATCTGCGGATGAACTTCGCATAGCGGTCACCGTCGGACGTGGGCGTCAGAACGACTCCGAGCATGGCGTTTCCGATCCAGCGCGGCACCGCGAGATTGCCCGAGGCGCGCGTGGAGAGTCCGTCACGTTTCGCGACGGCCTCTGCGTCGCTGAATCGGATCCAACGGCGCAGCTCAGCCATGAAGGATGGATCGTTCAATTGGACGCCATTGCCCTCAACGACATACTCCAGAACGCGTTCGACCTGCGGCCGGCCGGTCAGCAGCACGACACGAACCCCGTCTCCGCGCCCTGCCGCTTCAAGTGCATGAAGTTCGTGGCGCGGTAGCGATTGACCGTCGTACTCGCCACGCGTGCATTGCCGGATCGCGATTGCTTCGTACAGTACCGAAGCTTCTGGCCGTGCTGATTCGAGAGCGATGGTGACGGTGCCGCCTCCGGCCGCATCGAATCGCGCTTCGCTGCGAAAACCGTGTGCTCGCGCGGCCTGGATCAGGTTCTTGGTCGCGCAGCCCAGGCTCACGAAGAGGTGATGGTCGTCCGGATCGACGGCCGGACAGCGGCGCGACCAATCCGGTTCGATCGCGATCCGGTCGCGTCGCAGTTCGAATCTCCAACATTGCGTGTTATGGCTCGACGGCGCAAGCGTCGCGTAGCGAATAAGCTCGTGTTGCAACGCACGCCGTTCGGTGACCGCGTTATCGAAAGGCAGCCACGTTCGTCGTGCGGCTGCGGCGTATGGGTCGCGTTCCGCGATGCACGATGACAGCGACGCAGCACCGGCCGCCACCGCCGCGCCCGTGGCGAAGAACTGCCCTCGCGTCGTCAAGCGGTCGCTGTGCGGTGGCCGTAAGGTGTCTCGTTCCGGATGTCCATTCTCTATTTGAATGGAACCGGATGAAGCGGCCTCCCGTCTACCCACGAATCGCGCGATAGACGGGGTTGCACCGGAACGATACGATCGTGCCCCGCGACTCGACTTTGGGACGAACATAATATCTTTATTTTTTCGGGCACCGCGGCGGATCACGTTCACCCGCGTATCGGTGCCGACGACGACGTTGGTCTTAACGTGACGCTCGCCGCCGTGTTACCGCCTTTGCTAGGCGGGACGTCGATCGAAACGGTTGGGGCGGCGGGATCGGTCGTTCACTTCGCGAGAGCTGATCTCGGTCAGGAGCAACACCATGTCGATCGTATCCATTAAGTCGTACATAAACTGCCCCTTCTCGCTCTGCGTCAGCCAGGCCGACCTGACCGACCGGGTCCTCGGCGCTCGGGCGACCGGAGGCTTTCGACCGGCGTTTCGCGGGCTCGGCTTTCCATTGGCTGGCGGCGTGAAGCAGTCGGTCACCGTTCGGTCGCGCATGAGACTCGACCGCAGCGAGCCGGGCCGTTTCCACGATGAGATCGTCTTCGATGTGAACGCGGCGCCGGCGTGGATACCGAAGGTCTCCGGGACGCTCCGATTTCGCGTCCACTCACCCGGTGCGCAGCTCCTACTCGTCGCAACGTATCCCCCTCCGTTCGCGGTGATCGGCCGGATTCTCGATCGACTCGTCGCGCGTCGGATCGCCGTTTCGATCGCTCGTGAATTCATGGGCCGCCTCGTCTGCGAACTCGAAGGGACGTGGACCGAACGGCAGGTCGTACACCACGCGCCCATGCGCCAGAAGCCCGTCGAGTCGCTGGCGACGGCACGCGGTTCCGCGTAGCACGATGGCCGTGCTGCAACGTTTGCTTGTCGCGCTCGATTGCTCTGCGGCCGCCTCCGCAGCGCGCGACCTCGCGATCGACTGCGCTCGAGCATTCGGCGGCGAACTGATCTTCCTCGCCGTCGTGGACCGCGGGCTCGCGATCGCCGAGATGTCGGCACCTTCCGGAGCGTCCTACGACCTCGTCGCCGTGCTCGAAACGGACGCGCGGACAGTGCTCGACGAGGCGACGAGCCGCGCTCGTGCCGCAAACGTGCGATCCTCGACGCTCTTGATGGACGGACGACCCGGGCCGACGATCGTCGCGTGTGCGCGTCTTGAACATGCCGACGGCATCGTTATGGGAACCGCGGGCATGCGCGGGCTGAAACGCGCGTTCTTCGGAAGCACGGCTGCTAGCGTTCTCCGTGCGACCGGCCAGCCCACGATAGTCTCCATGGTCCGGATGACCCTGTTCGCGTCGTATCGACGTCGGTCGCGCGCGTCTTCGTCGCGTGCGACGACTCCGAACCCGCCGACGCCGCCTGCGATTTCGCCATCGACTTGGCCGCCCAGTCGGGAGCTTCGCTCGTCTTCGGGACCGTTCTCGAAACAGGCGACCTCATCGATACGTCCGCGATGTACGGGTACGACTCCGAGCTCTCGCGCGCGATCTGCGCACGGCGGCGATCGCACTCCTCGAAACGCTGACTCGCGCGGCCATGGCACGCGGCATCACCGCCTCCCGCGCGATCGTCGAGAACACGGTCGTACGCGCGACATCCGAGAACGACGACACGTCGCTCGCCGTCATCGCGGCGGCGAACGAACACGGCGCGAACCTCATCGTGATCGGAAGCCACGGACGGCGCGGTATTCGTCGGCTCTTGCTCGGAAGCGTTGCTGAGCGCGTCGTCTCGCGCGGGACGTTGCCGACCGTCGTCGTCCGCTCAGCGGTATCGAGCTCCACCGTACGCCAAAACTCGAGTACGTTCGGCGGCGACGATTCCGCCGTCGAGACGACGTCGATGGCGGCTAACGATTGGTAACGACGATGATGTCGACGCGAAAAGAACGCAAGCAAACGAACGAACGATCCAGAACGGAGAACGGCCGCTGGACTCCTTGCACATCGTTTCGGTGAGCGCCGCTGATGACTATCCCTCAGCGCTTGTATGGCCGCCTATCGAAGACTCGATGTGAGCGTAGCTTCGAATGCCGTGGTACTCCGTTAGCGTATTGATATTCGAGAACGCTGATTCGTCGCGAGCGATTTGGCGTATCCGCAAATGGTCGAGCACACGGCGGATCGAACCGTGACCCGAACGCATCATCAAAAGGCCGGCCCGAACGAATGCCGCCGCGTCGTAGAGAGATGCAAGCGGCTCGAACAGCGTCTCGCCTCGATCGTCGTGAACCGGAACGACGGCGTCGTCGCCGGCCTGCCATTGCGCCGCGAGGTCGTCGGCGAAGGCCGAGTCGAGATCCGGCGCGTCACCCGCTACCACGAAGACGAAACGTGAGCGGAACCGCGGAAAGCATGTGAGCATGCCTCCGAGCGGTCCACGTTTCGGCCAGCGATCGACCACGGCCGGGAACGGTAACAGCGCATCGATTGCATCCGGGAACGTTGCCTTACACGAGAGCACGATCTCGCGCAACGGCTCGCCCGGCTTTGGCGTGAAGTTCCGCGCGACGCGCGCGATCATCGGGACGCCGCCCGTATCGAGCTCGAGCTTTCCCGGTAGTCGCGTCGCCTCGCCGCCCGCGAGGATGAGGACGCCGTAGTCGATCATGACGGAATCGAATGAGGTGCGTGGCGCCGTGCGTACGACTTCGCGAAGTACGTGATGATGATGTCGGCACCGGCGCGAACGAAGCCCGCGAGCGTTTCGTCGACGACGCGGTCCTCGTCGATCCAGCCATTGCGGCCCGCCGCCTTGATCATCGCGTATTCGCCGCTGACGTTGTAGCAGGCAACCGGTACGTCGGAGATTTCCGCGACGGCGCGGATGAGATCCATGTAGGCGAGCGCGGGTTTTACGATGAGGAAATCCGCGCCCTCATCGAGATCCAGCGTCGCTTCGCGTATTGCCTCGCGCGCATTGGGCGGATCCATCTGATACGCGCGGCGATCGCCGAACTGCGGCGTCGAATCCGCGGCCTCGCGGAACGGCCCGTAGTAGCCCGACGCGAACTTCACCGCATACGACATGATCGGCATGTTCGGAAAACCTGAGCCGTCGAGCACAGCGCGGAGATAGCCGACGCGGCCGTCCATCATGTCCGACGGCGCGACGATGTCCGCGCCCGCCATCGCGTACGACAGCGCGGTGCGGCCGAGCAATTCGAGCGTCGCGTCGTTGTCGACGTCGCCGCGTTCGTCGAGCAGTCCGCAATGCCCGTGATCAGTATACTCGCAGTTGCAGAGGTCCGCGATGACGAGCAGCTCCGGTAGCTCGGCCTTGAGCGCCTCGATCGCGCGCTGCACGACGCCGCGCGGATCATACGCGCTCGATGCGTACGCGTCTTTGCGCGCCGGAATCCCGAAGAGCAGCACGGCGGGCACGCCGAGCGCGAGCAGCTCGCGGCCCTCGGCGACGACCTCGTCGAGCCCGAACCGGAACACGCCGGGCATGCTCGAGATCTCGCCGCGTGGCTCGCCGTCGTCAGCGACGAACATCGGCTGCACGAGGCTGCCGATGCGCACCGCGCGTTCGCGCACGAGCGAGCGCATGGCGGCGCTCGAGCGCAGGCGGCGCGGGCGTTTGCGCAGATCGACGAGGCTCGTCGGCCGGAACGTATCGGTGCCGGCGCTCATCGGCCGGTCGTCGCGAGATAGGCGGTCACGCTCGCTATCAATGCCTCGACGGTTGGCTCCGTTGCGATCGCATCGGGCGTGAATCCGGCCGCGCTCGCGGCCGCCGCCGACGCCTCGCCCATCGCGGCGACCGCGGGCCGGTCGCCCGCGACCGTGAGCAGCCGCGCGAGGTACGGCGCGATCGCCGCGACCGAGCCGCTCGAGGGGAACAGCAAGAGCCCCGGCACGCGTGCTCCGAGCACGGCTTCCACGGCCTCGGCATCGGCGGCCTCGACGACCTCGGCGCCGATCTCGCGGAACGCCGGTGCGATTTTGCTCGGGCGGTCCTGCGTCCGCGGCAGCAGGCAGAGCATCCCGCCGAGCGGCGACGTCGTCTCGTTCGTGACGGCCGCGCCGAGGATCGCGTCGCCGCCCTCTGCGAGCAGCCGCTCTGCGAGTTTGCGGCCGAGGTCTTCCGGCGTCGTCGGGTCGGACGGCACGCGCACCGCGTGGCCTCGGACGAGCCGCGAGCCGTCGGGCGCCGCGATCACCGCCGAGAGCGCGATCGTCTCGTGCGAGCAGATCGCGTACGCGCCGACGGGCGCCTGACAGCCGCCGCGCAGCGTCCGCAGGAACGCTCGCTCGCTGCGAACCGCGAGCTCCGTGCCATGATCCGCGAGCGCCGCATGTAGGCGCTCTGCGAGCTCGGGATTCGACGCGCGGACCTCGATCGCGAGCGCGCCCTGGCCGACCGCGGGTACGACGAGCGTGGGATCGAGCGGCACGGTATGCGTCGCGCCGATCCCGAGCCGCGTGAGGCCGGCCATCGCGAGCACGATTGCGTCGTACTCGCCGTCGCGCAGCTTCCGCAGCCGCGTGTCGACGTTGCCGCGGACGACCGCGAACCGCAGGTCGGGTCGCGCCGCCTGCAGCTGCGCGCGCCGCCGCGGGCTCGAGGTTCCGACGAGCGCGCCCGGCGGTAGCGCATCGAAGCTCGCGTAGTTTTCGGAGCAGAACGCGTCGCGAGGATCCTCGCGCGGGCCGATTGCTGCGAGGGTCATGTCCTCGGGCAGCTCGCTCGGCAGATCCTTGCACGAGTGCACCGCGTAGTCGGCGCGCCCGTCGCGCAGCGCGAGCTCGAGCTCCTTCACGAAGATGGAATCGGTGCCGAGCGCGGCCAGCGAGCGGTCGACGACGCGATCACCCTTGGTCGAGATCTGCATGATCGTCGAGGCGATGCCGACGCGCGCCAGCCGGCCCCCGACGTGGCGCGTCTGCCACATTGCGAGCGCGCTCGCCCGGGTCGCACAGACGAGCGTCGGCACGGGCCTCGCGCCCGGCGCGGGCCGCAGCGCCGCCTGCGCTTCCTCGACGGCGTGCTCAACACGGCTCGCGTCCATCGCGGCGAGCTCGTCGATCGGGCGCTCCGCGAGGTCGCCCATTACGCCCGCCCGATCGGCCGCGGGCACGACGGCCTTCGCGTAGGATCGGGCACGTCCGAGGTTCTCGGCCGCCGTGCCGTAGCGGCCGTCGAAGCGCTCGCCGAGCTCGCGGAGCAGCCGCCGCGCGAACGACGGCGAACTCCCACCGGTGTCGACGGCGAACGTCAGCGCGCCGACGCGGTGCGCGAGCGGCGTCGTGAAATCGGTCGCCTCGCCGCCGGCGGCGTCGTCGACGAGGATCGCCGCGGCGCGCGCGTCGGCGACGACCGTCGCGTTGACGTCGGGCCGATCGGTCGCCGTGTAGACGAGCCGCGCGCCCGCGAGATCGCCCGCGGCGTACGGCCGCGCGCGGAGCTCGAGCGCGCCCGCCGCGGCGAGCTCGGCGAGCGCGGGGCTCGCGACCGGCGTGACGACGCGAACAACGGCCCCGGCGGCGAGCAGGCCGCGGACTTTGCGTTCGGCGACGGCGCCGCCGCCGACGACGACGGCGAGGCGGCCGCGGAGATCGAGCGCGATGGGATACACGCGGCTTCCTTCGCCGCCCGGGGCCGTGGCGCTTCGCGGGAGTTCGGCGGCTGGCGTGCCAACGAACTCGGACGTGGTACGGGCGTCGGGGCGAGCAGCGCTCATCGGAGCGATGGTGGCTGCGGTCGCGACGGTGCCGGGACTCGGCGCCGGAACGCTCTGGGACAACAGCGAGACGGCCTACGGCGAAGTTGCGCGCGAAGTGCTCCTCACGCACGACTGGATCGTCATGCACCTCAACGGCGAGCCCTGGTTCGTCCAGCCGCCGCTCTATTTTTGGATCGCGGCCGCGTTCGCGCGCGTGCTCGGCACGACGGCCTTCGCGCTGCGGCTGCCCTCGGCGCTCGCCACGATCGCGATGGGCGCCCTCGTCTGCGCCGCCGTTGCGCGGACGTCCTCGTTCCGCGCGGGCGTGCTCTCGGCGGTCGTGCTCTCGAGCTCGCTGATGCAGGCGGTCGTCGGGCGGCTCGCGATCATGGATGCGCTCCTCGACGCGCTCGTCGCGGGCGCGATCTTCGCGAGCTACGCCGCGCTGCGCACGGGCGAGCGGCGCGCGTGGATCGGCGCGTGGGCCGCGATCGCGCTCGGCATCCTCGCGAAGGGGCTCGTCGCGCCCGCCTTGCTCGTTCTGGTTCTCGCGCCGTGGATGATCTGGGAGACGATCGCGGGGACGCGCATCAAGGCTCCCAAGCCCTGGGTCGTCGTCGCCGGGTTCGCGGTCGCCGCAGCGATCTTGCTGCCGTGGATCTTCGCGCTCGACGGCCGGGCGGGCGGCTTTGCGTTCCGCGAGCTCGTCGGGCACTATACGGTCGGCCGGTATCTCGGCACGATCGAGAATCAGAGCGGTCCGATCTGGTACTACGTGCCGGTCGTCATCCTCGGCTTCTTTCCGTGGGTCGCCTTCCTCGTGCCCGCCGGCGTCGCAGCGCTCGGCGAAGCGGCCCGCGATCGCGGCGGCTCGCTCGTGCGACTCGCGCTCGTCTGGGCCGTCGTGCCGTTCGTGTTCTTCAGCTTCGCGCATACGAAGCTGCCGAATTACATCGCGCTCGAACTGCCCGCGCTCGCGATCCTCGTCGGGCTCTGGTTCGACGACGTCGTCGAGCGCGCCGATCGCCGCGTCGCGGTCGCCTTCGCCGCGCTCGTCCCGGTCACGCTCGTCCTCGTCGCGGTTGCGGTCATGGCGTTCTCGCACGACAACCGGCTCACGCCCGAGCTCGACGCGCTCCGGCCCGCGTTCCTGGCGCTCGGCGGCGCGATGCTCGCGGGATCGCTCGCGTGCTTCGGGTTTCTCCTCGTTCGCCGGCTCGCGCCGCTCGCGCCGTTCGTGCTCGGTGCCTCCGGCATCGCGGTGGTGCTTGCGATCGCGCTCGTCGGCGAGCCGATCGTGGAGCGGTACAAGCCCGTTCCCAAGCTCGCCGCCGAGATCGATCATCTGCGACGGCCGGGCGACAGCGTCGAAACCGTCGGCGTGCCGGGCTCGAACGCGCTCGTGTTCTACACGCGGCCGGGCGTCATTTCGCTCGACGACGCCGCGCCGCTTCGCTGCGACGGGTCGCGCGCGTTCATCGTCGCGTCGAATCAGGCGTCGCTGCCCCCGGGTTCCCGTGTCGTCGCGAGCGCGGGACACGACGTCCTGTACCTCATGCGGTGCGTCGGCGAGCGGCGCCGGATGAATGCGCCGTGAGAGCGCGGTGAGCTTTCGCTGAGAATCGGTCGCCCGCGCTGACGTGCGGGCGCTCAGGTCGTTTCTTCCTCGTCACCGTCGCACCGATGAGCGACGCTCCGGAAGGAAAGACCCGATGTTTACGACCGCCATATTCTCCAAACTCGCCCTCGCCGGCGCCACGGCCGGCTTGCTCGCGAGCGCCCTGCTGCCGAGCGCCGCGAGCGCGCAGGAGGTTCAGCATCGCTTCCACGATCAGCAGGCTCGCATCAACCAGGGCGTCCGCAGCGGCCAGTTGACCCGCGGCGAGTATTACCGCGACGAGTCGCGGCTCCGCGCCGACGAGCGGGAGCGCAACCGCGACCTGCGCCGCGACGGCACGGGGCATCTGACGCCGGGCCAGAGCCAGCGCCTCAACTCTCAGCTCGATCGCAACTCGAACCGGATCTACGACACGAAGCACGACGGCCGCGCTCGCTAGGGGCGGCCCGATCGGAAAAAGAGGGGCGGGTCGCTTGACCCGCCCCTCTTTCTTTAGCCCGGCTCGGGCGCTACTTCGAGACCTTGGCGAGCATCGCAGGGGTCACCGGGCTCGCCTTGTTGCCCCACGACGAACGGATGTACGTAATCACCGCCGCGATATCGTCGTTGGAGAGCTGACCCTTCCAGGCCGGCATCTGCGCGCCGTAGCTCTTGCCGTCGATGACCTTTCCGTTGAGGCCATACAACAACGTGTGCTCGATGCCCGCCGGGTTCGCGGCGACGACGTCCTTGTCGCCCGCGAGCGCCGGGAAGACGCCGGCCTGGCCCTGGCCGTTTGCCTGGTGGCAGCTCGCGCAGTTTTGCGAAAAGATCTGCGCGCCCTTACCGCCGGCCGAGGCGGACGTGTTGCCGTTCGCAACCGTCGACGCCGCTCCGGCTGAATCTCCGGCGCCGAGTTTATTCGACGCGACCGCAGCCGACGCGGCCGCTCCACCTTGCGTCGAGGCCGCCTGTTCTTGCTGTACTTCGATCGCGCTATACATCGAAAGACCAACGGCAACGACGAGCACCACCGCCGTGATGCTCAGAACCCACGGCCGGCGGCTGAGCAGACGGCTCGGGCTGCGGTCGATGAACGGCAACAGGATGAGCAACAGGACGAGGCCACCCGGGATAACGACGGTCGCGAGAAGGTTGGCGATCGGCTGGATCGCGGCCGGCGTCTGCCCGGCGACGCGCAGCAGGCCGTACAGCCCGAGAAAGTACCATGCCGGATAGGCGATGAATTTCTGCGTCGGGTCGGCCTTCGCATCGAGCGGCGCGGGCGAGAAGATCGCGAGCAGCACCATGATGGCGAAAACCGCGAACGAGGCGACCGCATCCATGAACATCTGATTGGGCCAGAAGCGGCCCTGCGGCAGCTTTTTGAGATCGCGATCGACCGGCGGACCGGCCGAGCCGTTATGCCGGAAGATCGAGAGATGGGCGGCCACGAGTGCGACCATCGCCGCCGGCATCAGCCAGACGTGCAGTCCGAAAAAGCGGTTGATCGTGAGCGTCCCGATGCCGTTACCACCGCTGAGAAACTGCTGCGTGATCCCGCCGACGAACGGCACGGAGGCGGCGATGTTGATCGCGACCTGCGAGGCGAAGAGCGCGTTCATGTCCCACGGCAAGAGGTAGCCCGTGAGGCCGAGGACGAGCGTGACGACCATCAGCAGTACGCCGACGATCCACGACATCTCGCGCGGCGCCTTGTAGGCGCCCCAGAGCAGCACTTGCAGCATGTGCATGAAGAGCAGCGCGATCATCGCCGTCGCGCCCCAGAAGTGCAGGCTGATCACGAACTGGCCGAACGGCACGTTGTGATAGATGTAGTTCGTCGACTCCCACGCCGACGCCGTCGACGGCGCGTAGTAGAACGTCAGGAAGATGCCCGTGACGATCTGTAAGATCATCGCGAAGATGGTCGCGCTGCCGAAAGCGTACCAGTAGCTCGCGCCGCCCGGGACGTCTTCCGTGAGGAAGTCCGTCGTCTGGCTGACGATGCCGGTCCGCTGTTCGATCCAGGTAAGAACGCTCACGCGGTGTCCTTTACGGTCTTAGCTGTACGAGACGATGATGCGGTCCGGCGTGCCGGATTTGTATTGAATCCACGTAACCTGCGCCTGACCGCTCTGCTCCCGAAAGGGCAAGGGGTCGAGGCCGCGGGGCGAGGGTCCGGCTACTTTGACGCCTTCGGGCGTGAACTCGGAGCCGTGGCACGGGCAGATGAACTTCGTCTGATCCTGCACCCAGTTGAAGCGGCAGCCGAGATGCGGGCAGATCGAGCTGAAGATGACGAAGCTCTGGAAAACGGCGGGATAGCCGATCTTCGAGGCGCCCGCGTAAAGATCGGGGCGCAACGTCTTATACGCCGCCGCCTGCTCGTCCGAGAGCTTCACGCCCCAGACGAACTGCTCGTCGCTCGACGGCGGAAAATAGCCGTCGGCGTACTTGAAATTGAACGTGATCTTGATCGGCGGCGATTTGATCGCGACCTTGTCGAACTGGCTCTTCGGCAGGTCCGCCCACACGCCGCCGGCGCTCTTGGCCGGATCGACGAGCGACTCCGGGATCAGCGAGCCGACGAGCGGCACGGCCAGCACGAGCCCCATGATGCCACCGACGCCGAGCGTCGCGTTGGCGAGAAACTTGCGGCGGGACTGTTCTTCCGGCGAGCCGTTATCTTTGTATGCTTGGGCTTCGTGTTGCGCCACGGGCGGGCTCCTCACGTCTGGGACGGTGACCGAGCCCGAGGCTCGACGAACGAAAAATGCGACCGCGTGCCGCGAAGCCGCGGATGGCCAGAGTAACGGTAGCAGAGGCGTTTCGCCCCGACAAGCACTTTGGTATCGTCCAAGCGGGCGTGATAGGCTCGGCGGATGGCCTATGCCGTCCTCGTCGTCTCCTCGCTCCTCTTCGATTTTCCGTCGAACTTGCCGATCGGAGCGCTCCCGCTCGCCCTCTCTGACGACGGCGCGTCGCATTCCATCATCGCGCTCGTGATGGGCTCGGGGATGTTCGCGGCGCTGATCTTCAGCCTGCCCCTTGGCGATCTCGTCGACCGCTTGGGCCGGCTGGCGACGATTCGGGCCGCCGCGGTGCTCGGCGTCGTCTCGCTCCTCGGCCTCGCGGTGACGCTCGGCGAGGCCTGGAGCACAACGCTTATGGGTCTGCGCAGCATCGCCCTCGTGCTCTTCATGACCGCCGAGTTCGCCTATGCGGCCGAGCTCGCCTCGGAGGAGCGCGCCGTCTCCGACGTCGCGACGCTCGGCATGATCGGGAACCTCGGCTTCGCGACCGGGCCCGCGCTCGGCGTCTTCCTCTGGCAGCACGGGATCGGCCGCGTCCAGTTCGGCTGGGGCGCCGCCGTCGCGGGCCTCGCCGTGATCGTCGTCTCGTTCCTGCCGAGCCGCTATGACGTTCGCCGCGCGGCGCCGCGCCGGCGGCTCGAGCTCCGCGCCGCCTGGCTCCCGAGCTGCACCTTCGCGTTCGCCGCCATGCTGCAGGGCGGCGTGAACGTGTCGCTCGCCGTGCTCGTCTTCGAGCAGCGTGGGATCGGGAACGGCGCCGCGATTTTCGCGGCGTCGGCGGCCACCACGTTCGCACTGCGCTATCCCGCGGGGCGGCTCGCCGACCGTTTCGGGCCACGCGCGCTGGCGCTACCGACAGTGCTCCTGCAGGGCGTGGGCTGCCTGCTCGCAGCGCAGGCGCACTCACTCGGCGCCGTGATCGTCGCGCGCGTCTTCCTCGGCGTCGGCTGGGCCGCGGTCGTGCCGGTCGCCCTAGGCTTGCTCTTCGAGGTCAGCACGAGCGAGACGCGCGGCGCGGCGATGGGTGCTTACAGTCTCGCGTTCAACGGCGGCGCGGCGACGGGCGCGATCCTCGCCGCGGCGGCGGCGGCGCTCGGTCCGGGCTATCCGCTCGCGATCGCAATCTGCGCGATCGCGCCGCTCGCGGTCGTCCCCTACGTCGTCCGCTCGGGCCGGGCGCTGCGGCCTACGACGAGCAGCTGACCGAGAGGTCGCAGGCCCAGGTGGGCGGCGCGTCGCCGAGGTCGTCCGGCACGGCGGTTTCCGCGAACGGCGTCGCGAGCGCTTCGCGCAGCCGGCGCACCTCGTCGTCGTTGCCCGCGGTCGCGGCGCGAATCGCACGCTCGGCGAGCCAGTTCCGCAGCACGATGCGCGGGTTCACGCTGCGCATCGCCGCGATGCGCTCGGCATCGGGCGCCGTCTCGTGGGCGATCCGCTCGCGCCACCGCGCGAGGAACGCGCGTCCCGCGTCGGTGTCGGCCCAGAGCGCGAAGAACGCGTCGTCGCTCGTCGCGCCCGGCGCGAGCGGCAGCCCCGAGAGCGTCCGGAACGCAAGCGTGTAATCGACGCGCGCCGTCGCGAGTGCCGTGAGGAGCTCGACGAGCAGCTCCGCATCGGCCGGCTCCGGCCGCCCGAAACCGAACTTGGCGAGCATCGCCTGCGTGAAGGTCGCTTGAAAGGCTGGCCGGTACGCGCCCGCGGCGTCCGATGCGGCCGCCTCGTCGAGCAGCGGTGCGAAGGCGGCGGCAAGTGCGTGGACGTTCCAGAGCCCGATCGTCGGCTGCCGGTCGAAGGCGTACCGGCCGCCGACGTCCGTGTGATTGCAGATGAAGCCCGGATCGTACGCGTCGAGGAACCCGAAGGGGCCGTAGTCGAGCGTCAGCCCGAGCAGCGACATATTGTCCGTGTTCATGACGCCGTGCGCGAAGCCGACGGCTTGCCAACGCGCGAGCAGTCGGCCGGTGCGCGCGGCGATCTCGCGCAGCATCGTCGCGTACCGCTCGGCTCCGGTCAGGGCGGCGGCCTCGGGAAAGAAGCGCTCGGCGGCGTAGTCGGCCACGCGCCGAACGGCGTCGGGCTCGTCGCGGTGCGCGAAGAACTCGAGCGTCCCGAAGCGCAGCAGCGACGGCGCGATGCGCGTGAGGACGGCCGCGGTCTCGACGCGCTCGCGGTAGACGGGCTCGTCGCTCGCGGCGATGGCGAGCGCGCGGGTCGTCGGAATGCCGAGCCCCGCCATCGCCTCGCTGCAGAGATACTCGCGGATCGTCGAGCGCAGGACCGCGCGCCCGTCGGCATGCCGCGAGAAGGCGGTCATGCCCGCGCCCTTCACCTGCCACTCGAGCGGTCCGCCGGGCGCCGCGACCTCGCCGTAGGTGACGGCGCGGCCGTCGCCGAGCTGCGGATTCCACGACCCGAACTGGTGCCCCGCATAGATCGCCGCAAACGGGGTCACGTCGCCGAACCGCGCGTTGCCCGCGGCGAGCGCGAGGAATTCTGGCCGCTCGAGTTCGGCCGGGCCGAGGCCGAGGAGCGCGGCCACGTCGGGGTTCGCGTCGACGAGGCGCGGCTCGGGCAATGGCGTCGGTTCGTGGCGCTCGACGAACGGCGCCCCGAGCACCGCATATCCCTCGGCGAGCTCAAGCTCTTCGAGGTGGCCAAGACGCTCGCGTACCTGCATGAACCGCAGAACCGTTCTCCGTCGCGCCGTCGTTGCAGTGGGCGGTTTGCGGGACGTCGCGGCCGTGCTAGGCTCCGAGCATGCCCAGAGCCAGTTCGAACGGTCCCGATTGGATCCGCCGCGAGAAGGCCGCGCGCGATCGCGGCCTCGCGGGAATCGCGCCAATCCGGCGCTTCCTCGCACGCATCTTCGGTCTGAGGGAGCTTCCCTAACGGGAAGCTCCCTCAGATCCGGGCTCGGGGACTCGTTTTCGGATTCGGGTGGAAACGCGATCGGCTTCCGGCGGCGCCGGGCTACATTTTGTAGCTGTGCAGCCCGCTGACCCAGATGTTGACGCCGAGGTAGCAGAAGATGATCGAGATGAAGCCCACGATCGAGAGCCACGACGACTTGAAGCCGCGCCAGGCGCTTCGCGTGTGCAAGTGCATGTACATCGCGTAGACGATCCACGAGGCGAGCGCTGCCGTCTCCTTCGGATCCCACTGCCAGTAGGCGCCCCAGGCTTCCTTGGCCCACCAGGCGCCCGTGATGATGCCGACCGTGAGCAGCGGCAGGCCGATCGCGGTGATGCGATAGCAGAGGATGTCCATTTTCGCGAGTGACGGCAGCGTCGCGAGCCACAGCGCGAGCGCGTTGCCGTCGGCCGCGGCGGCCGTTACGACCGCCGACTCGCCGCCGACGATCCGGCGCGTCGCGGGCTGGGCGTACGCCGCCATCGAGACCGCGCCGCTCGCGCCACCGGCGCCGGCGGCCGCCGTGCCGCGCATCTGCATCGGCTTGCGTGCCGAGCGCTCGAGGCTCTCCTCGCCGTAATACTTGATGAGATAGAGTATCGAGGCAACCGCCGCGACCATGAACGCGGCATACGCCGAGACGACGAGCGGCACGTGGATCTTGATCCAGTACGACTGCAGCGCCGGAACCGCGGGCAGGTAGCCCTCGTTCCACGTCAGCGCGTAGGCGAGAAATCCCGCCGCGATGCCCTCGACGAACCCGCCGAGGAACCACACGTCGTACTTGTACGCGAAGCCGAGGAAAATCGCGACGCTCATCGCCGCGAAGAGCGAGAGCGAGCCGTAGAGATTCGTCAGCGGCCAGATATGGCTCGTCTGATAGCGATACGCGAGCTCGAAGAACTGCACGCCGCAGCCGATGAAGGCGAACGGAATGCCGATCGTCTTCGCGAGTCGGTCGCGCGTGAGCAGATACGTCAGGAATGCGAGCGTACTGACGATGTACGACGAGATCGCGACGACGATGAGCAGCTGGTCGGTATTCATGGATGCACCTCGGGACGGTCGGTTGGACCGCGTTCGGTCGTGTTATTGCGTCACGCCGTGGCGCCGGCGAAGCCGGCGATGCGCGGACGGGCGGGCGGTTCCTCGATGCGCTCGAGATCGCGCACGAGTGCGAGGAACTGCTCCTCGTAGATATCGTAGCCTTTAACGGTCGTCGCGGCGATCCCGACCTTCCACGTCCGCATCTCGCCGTCGACCCGAACGTAGAGCCGCGCGGGCAGGAAGTAGAACGACATGCAGAGCCCGACGAGCAGCACGAACGCGCCGATGCCCACGAGTGGGATGCCGGGGTCATGGCGATACTGGATGCCGCTGTAGAGCGTGTACGTGCCGACGCCGAGCCGATAGCCGTTGCCGATGTCGATCGACTGCGCGAGCGGGACGAGCACTTGGCCAATGTTCTGCGCGCCGTCGAAGACGGTGAGCAGCACGCCCGGATTGTTGGGCCGCGGGTCTGCGCCGACGGTGCCGCCGGGGCCGATGGTTCCGACGAACTTCGCGTATTGCACCGAGCGCGACGTGTCGCCGATCGCGAAGGCCTCGCCTTCCTTGAGCGGGCCGGTCGGGGCGTTGGGCAGCGGCCGGCCGTCCTTAGTGACCGTGAACGGCACGGCGAAACCGTACGACGCCTGATAGTAATTCGTGCCAGCGAGATCGAGTGGATGATTGACGCGCAGTACGGCGTTCTCGGTTTTGCCGTCCTTCTGCGTGACGGTCATGTCGGAGACGTAGTCGATCGGCTGGTAGACGAGGCCGCTGCGCGTCTTGATCGGATCGATCTTGTAGCGGAAGCGATCGAGCTTGAAGGACGCGCCGTTTTGCGGGATCGAGATCGTGTCGCCCGAGAGTACGATCGCCTGACCGCTGTAGCCGAACGCCCAGTAGAGCGTCGTGCCGGCGGCGATGATGACGAAGCCGACGTGCGCGACGAGCACGCCGCGGCGCGCCCAGTTGTGCTTATCGGCGAACGTCCACTCGGTGCCGCCGAACTCGCGCTTGCGCACGAGCCAGCCGCGCGCGCCGAAGAAGGCCTCGACACGCTCGCGTACGGAGGCCTCGTCGCCGCGGATCGCGACGCTCGCACTGAGCGGAATGGCGTCGATCTTGATGGCGCGTAGCGGCGGCAGCCGGTTCGGGATGACGCGCCAGAACGTCGCGAGGGTCATGCACGCGAGGATGAAGCCGACGATCGCGAGGTAGGCGGGCGAGTGATAGATGTTATCGAGGTGGAGCCGCAACACGATGCGCGCGAGCGGCGCCGCGTAATTCTTCGTGTAGAAAGCGGCGTCTTTGCCCTGATCGACCACGACGCCGATGAGCGTCATGACGCCCCACACGGCGAGCAGCGACATGCCGAACCAAAAGTTCGACAGTTGCCCGAGCACGTCGTCGAGGACGGCTTTGAGCGTCGAGCCGATCACGCGCGCTGGCGGCATGGCGTTGGTCGTCACTCGTCTTCGATCTTCATGCCGCGCAGCGACCGCTTCCAGGTGGGTTCGAGGAGGACGATGATCCAGATGCTCGCCTCATAGAGCACATACATCGGGACGGCGATCAGGAGCATCGTGACGGGCGACGCGTCGGGCGCCGCGAGGCCGCCCAGGAGCAGGATACCCATCAGCGCGTAGCGCCGGTACGTCCGAAGCAGCTTCGTATTGACGATGCCGATCCGCGCGAGCGCCACCATCACGACCGGCGTCTGGAAGACGAGCGCGAAGGCGAGAAACGTCAAGAGGATGATGTTGAGCGTCGGCTCGACACCGAAGGTCTCGTCCGCGATCTGGTTCGTGATCCCGACGAGCGCCGTGAGCACGCGATGAATGATAAAGAAGTGGCAGAACAGGATGCCGCCGGCGGCGAGGACGACCGATGGCGCGATGTATGCGTAGACGATCTTGCGCGTGCTCGGATGAAATGCCGGGACGATGAACATCCAGACCTGGTAGAGCAGGACGGGCAACCCGAGCACGATTGCGCCGTAGAGCGCGAACTTGAATTCCGTGAAGATGACGTCCGTCGGCGAGAACGCATGCAGGGCGATGTTCTTGCCCAGATACTCGTTCTTGAGCCACAGGATCACCGCCGGGGCAGGCCAGAACAGGCCGACCGCGAGCACGGTCACCGTGATGACCGAGACCATGAGCCGGTTCCGGAGCTCCCGCAGGTGCTCCGTGAACGGCATCTCCTTCTGATCCCACTCCGGGGACGCCGAGACCGGCGTGCGCTCGGCGAGCACGGGCGAGTCGGTCGCCGTCTAGTTCCGGGGCGCCGGAGGCTCGGGCCGGGTCGACGGGGCACCCATGATCACGCCGTTGGCATTGGGCGCTTCCTCGATGAGCTCGCTCTTGACCGAGCGCTGCTCGTAGGCGACGTCGGCGGCATGCGCGTCTTCGGCGGACGCAGCGGCGCGATGCTCGGTCTTCTCGCGTTCGTGCGCGAGGTCGGTCTCGGTCTGACCCGCGCGAAATTCGCGGCTCGCCTGACCGATGCCGCGGGCGAGCTTCGGGACGCGATCGGCGCCGAAGAGCAGGACGGCCGCGCCGACCAGCAGCGCGATTTCCATGGGATTTCCGAACATCGAGTGATCCTCCGGGCTCGAGGCCCAGCGGGTTCCTTACTGCGTGCGGGCCGTGCTCTCCCGGCCGAGCGAGTCGGCCAAGTCGGCGAGCTCCGCTCGCGCCGGCGAAGTGCCGAACGGTGCGAGCGACATCTTCGCACGTTCAACGTACGTCAACAGCGCGTCGTTCGTCTTCTCGAGACCGCCCGCGGCCGTTACCATCGAGACGAGTTCGGCAACGTCGGCAGCCTCACCGCGCTCGTGCTCGCCCGCGTAGAACCGCGCGACCGCCGCGCGGAGTTCCGGGCCGCCGCCGTCGAGGGCCAGGATGAGCGGGATCGTCATCTTGCGCTCGACGAAGTCGTTGCCGACGGGCTTCCCGAGCTCGCTCGCGTCGCCGGTGAGATCGAGCACGTCGTCGAGCATCTGGAACGCGATGCCGAAGTAGAGCCCGAAATCCCGCAACGCCTTGACGCGTAGCGGCGTGGCGCCGGCCATGATTGCGCCACACTCGGCCGAGGCGGCGAAAAGCGTCGCCGTCTTCTTCACGGCGATGTCGACGTAGGCCGCCTGCGGCAGGTCGAGCCGGCCGACCGCGCGGTGCTGCAGCACCTCGCCGTCCGTGATGTCGGCGAGGGTCGACGCCAGGATGTTCGGCACCGGGTGCGGGTAGTTTGCCGTGACGTTCTTGAAGATCCAGGCGAAGAGGTAGTCGCCGGCGAGGACGCTGACGCGGTTGCCGAAATCGACCGCGGTCGCATTGACGCCCCGGCGCGTGTCGGCGCGGTCGACGACGTCGTCGTGGATGAGCGTCCCGACGTGGATGAGCTCCATGTACGACGCGAGTGGCAGGTGATCGCGGGGGTCGGAGCCGTTGGCCTCGGCGGCGAGCAGCGTCAGCCGCGGCCGCAGGCGCTTGCCGCCCGCTGCGAGCATGCGCCGGACGGCCTCCGTGATGAGCGGGTTGTCGGTCGTAAACGACGACGAGAAGAACGTCTCGACGAGCCGGGAGAGGTTGCGGCCGCGCGGGGGAATCGGCGCACGGTCGATCATGCGACGCCCACATGAACGGCGATCGCGCCGCCGGCGAGGCGCACGAAACGCGATTCCCGGAAGCCCGCGGTCTCGAACCGGTCGCGGAGCGCCTCGGCGCCCGGGAAGTTCGTCAGCGAGTTCGGCAGGTAGCGGTAGGCACTCTTGGAGCCGCCGACGAGGCCGCCGACGAGCGGCACGAGCCCGTAGAAGTACGCATCGAACATGCGCTTGAACACGGGATTGGGCGCCTTTGAGACATCGAGATTAACGAATCGCGTCCCGGGCCGCAGGACCCGCCGCAGCTCGCGCAGGGTCTCGACGATGTCGACGACGTTGCGCATCGAGAAGCCCATGATCGCGCCGTCGAACGTCGCGTCGTCGAAGGGTAGCGCCATGGCGTCGCCGAGCGTGAAGCGCACGTCGCCCTGGGCCTCGCGCGGCGCTCGGCGGCGGGCGCCGGCGAGCATCGGCTCACAGAAGTCGACGCCGTCGACGTGGAGCGTCGGGTCGGTCCGCGCCAGATGGAACGAGAGATCGCCCGTGCCGCAGCAGACGTCGAGGACGCGGCCACCGTGCGGGGCGGCGAGCTCGGCGACGGCGCGGCGCCGCCAACGCTCGTCGACACCGCCGGTGAGCAACCGGTTCGTCGCGTCGTAGCGGGGCGCGATCGCCGCGAACATGTCGCGGACGTAGACGGACTTATCCAAGGACGGCCCGGACCGGGCGCGCTGGGGCGATGAGCGACATGGGCTCTCTGTTTGACGACGTGCGGGGCGGCCTCGTCATGGGTGGCCGGCGCGTGATAGGAGTGCGTCGGCCACGATGCGGGCCGGCGCACGATCGGAGGCGGGGAACGTGGAGCTGACCAGGAGGACATTCCCGGAACGGGCCCGCGCGCCTCGCAGAGTCCGCGTACCATGATGGCGTCCCGGATCGGCCTGGCCGACTTCGGCGCGGCCCTCGCCTCGGCGCAGGAGATCGCGCTCGGTTCGTTCGAGCTCGCACCGAACCAGCGGATCGTCCGCGAGCTCGAGGCCGCCGCGGATCGGGGGGCCGCCGTCACCGTGACGCTCTCGAGTTCGGCGACCTGGCTCCCGGACGCTGCGCGGGGTGCGCTGCTCGCTGGGAACCAAGCGGTCGCGGACGACCTGCGCGCCCGCGGCGCCGACGTGCGCTTCGCGGGACCGGGTGAGATGTTCCACGCGAAGGCGGCCGTCGTCGACGGCATCGCCTACCTCGATGACCGGAATTGGGCGAGCTCAGGGCCGCAGACGATGTTGCGCATCGCGGACCCCGCTGCGAGCGAGGCGGTGCTGCGCGCGCTCCGAGAGGCACCGCCGAGTTCGCTCGGGTCGCCGGACCTCGCGCTCACGAAGACCGCGGCGTTGTCGCTCGAAGCCGCGGTCCTCGGGCGTCCGGGCGCACCAGAGGTTGACGTCGAGACCGAGACGTTCTCCACGGGCCCGATCGCCGAGGCGCTGACGGCGAGCGCTCGTGCGGGCGTCCCGACGCGGCTCATCGTCGCGGGCGACTGGCAGGAGCGCTCCGACACGAAGGAGTCTGCGGCGCTGCTCGCCGCACGAGCGGCGGGCGTTGAGATCCGGACGGCCGGCATCTCGGAAAAGCTTGCCATCGCGGGCGCTGTCGCATGGACGGGCTCGGCGAACGCCTCGTGGTCGGGCGAGCACTCGATCGATTGGGGCTTCGTCGCCCGCGAGAAGCCGCTCGTCGACGAGCTCGCCGCGGCCTTCGCGGGCAACTGGCGCGCGGCGAAGCCTTGGACGCCACCGGAGCCGTCCAGCGCGGCGTCGGTCCCGGTCGCGGTTCCGGCCACGGCTCCGGCGCCCGATCAGGCCGAGGCGAGCAAGGCTTCGGCGTTGCGCGTGGTCGCGGCGACGACGTCGTCCGGCGAGGTCGCGAACAGCTCCGCGAGCTTGGCGACGGTCGCCGTCATGAACGCGGGCTCGTTGCGCTTCCCGCGATGCGGCACGGGCGCGAGATACGGGCAGTCGGTCTCGAGCACGAGGTGGTCGAGCCCGACCGACGCCACGGCGGCGCGGATGACGCCGGCGGACTTGAACGTCACGACGCCGCCGATCCCGAGGACGAACCCGAACTCCTCGACATACGTCTTGGCTTGAGCGGCGTCGCCCGAGAAGCAGTGGATGACGGCGCGCTTCGGCGGCCCCTCGGCGCGCAGCAGCGCGACGAAATCGTCGAAGGCGTCGCGCTGATGGAAGAGCACCGGCAGCGCTCGCTCGCGGGCATAGCGCAACTGCTCGGCGAGGACCTCGCGCTGCTTCGGCCGCGGGCTGTGATCGTAGTAGTAATCCAGGCCGATCTCGCCAACCGCGACCGGCCGCAGCGCTCCCGGCTCCGCGACGAGCGCGTCGAACGCCGCGGCGACGCCCGGCGGCGCGTCCTCTGTCTCGTGCGGATGGATGCCCACCGCCCATTGCGCGCCGTATGCCGTCGCGCACGCCTGCGCGCGGCGGCTCGAGTCGAGGTCCGTCCCGATGAGCACGATCCGGTCGATGCCCGCCGCCCGCGCCCGCTCGAACGTCGCCGCGCGGTCGCCGTCGAAATCGGCGTCGTGAACGTGCGCGTGCGTGTCGATCATCGCGGGCGATGATATCACGCGCCGGGCGATCAGACCGGCCGCGACGCGACGACCTCGAAGCGCCGTTTCGCGCGCAAGAACGGCGACTCGACGTAGCGGTAGGCGAGGTGGGCGAGCGCGATCGTGAGGCCGAGCGCGAGCGGCGCGATCGTCGCCGGCCGCGCCGAGCCGCCGAGCAGCCGCGTCACGCGCTCGACGCAGGGCAGGTGGAGGAGCCCATGCGCGCGCTCGCGCTGCATCCGCTCGGCGATCAGGTACGCGCTGAGCGTGAAGAAGAGCTCGATGTGCGCGGCGTCGGTTGCGCGCAGCGCGAGGTAGGCGCGCGCCGCGTGCGCGGTCGGCTCCCGCACGTCCGGCTTGAGCGGACGCGCCGCGCGTCAGCCGATCGGCTCCCGCCGCCGCACTCAGGCCGAGGCGTGCTCCGGCGTGACGGCGGCGTCCATGCGCGGGAAGAGCGCCGCCGCTTCGGGAGCCGTGCGCGTCCCGGGCGCGAGCGCGCCATACGGCGTCTCGCGTGCCCACGGTCCCGCGGGTTCGCCCGCGTAGCCGAGTTGGCGATACATGCCGGCCGCGGTTGCCGGAAGGACGGGGGCGACGAGGTGCGCGAGCCGGCGGATGCCGTCGCAGAGCTGGTAGAGGATGGCGTCGAGCTCGGTTGCCGCGTCGGGTCCGCGCTTCGCGAGATCCCACGGCCGATGCTCGTCGATCGCGCCATTGAGCGCCGCCACGAGCTCCCACGTCGATTCGAGCGCGCCGCGGAAATCGAGCGCCGTGAGCTTGCGGCCGACGCGCTCGCCGAGATCGTCGAAACGCGTGCCGAGCAGACTCGCCGCGGGTCGCGCCGGCACGACGCCGTCGCGGTACTTCGCGAGCATCGCGAGGCTGCGCTTCACGAGATTCCCGAGATCGTTGCCGAGATCGCCGTTGCGCCGCAGCCGGACCTTCTCTTCGCTGAAGCTGAAGTCGCTGCCGAACGGCGCCTCGCGCATCAGGAAATAGCGGATCGTATCGGCGCCGAAGCGCGCGACGAGGTCGAAGGGGTCGACGACGTTGCCGAGCGATTTCGACATCTTCTCGCCCTCGAGCGTGATCCAGCCGTGCGCGAAGACGCAGCGCGGCTCGGGCAACCCGAGCGCCCACAGCACCGCGGGCCACACGAGCGTGTGGAAGCGCGCGATCTCCTTGCCGATGAGCTGGACGTCGGCGGGCCAGAACGTCGCGAACCGCTCGTCGCCCGACGCGTAGCCGAGCGCCGTGACGTAATTTAGGAGCGCGTCGAGCCAGACGTACATCACGCCGCCGCTCGGCAGCGGGATGCCCCAATCCAGCGCCGTGCGCGAGATGCAGAGGTCCTCGAGGCCGCCCTCGAGCGTTGCGATCATCTCGTTGCGTGCGCGATCGGGTCGCAGCCGTTCGGGATGCTCGCGGTAGTGCGCGAGCAGTCGGTCGCGATAGCGCGAGAGCGCGAAGAACCAGTTCTCCTCGGAGAGCCACTGCACGGCGCGGCGGCACTCGGGGTTGGGGCAGCGGCCGTCGACGAGCTTGCTCTCGAGCCAGAACGTCTCGTCGTTCGTGCAGTACCAGCCCTCGTACGTGCCGAGGTAGACGTCGCCGGTCGCCTTGAGCCGCTCGAAGATCTCGACGACTTGCCGCGTGTGGCGCGGCTCGGTCGTGCGGATGAAGTCGTCGGGCGTCGCCTCGACGGCGTCCAGGAGCGCGCGCCACGTCGGCACGAGCTCGTCGCACCACGTTTGCGGGTCCTTGCCCGCGGCCGCCGCGGCCGCGGCAACCTTCGCGCCGTGCTCGTCCGTGCCGGTGAGGAAGAGCGTGGGCCCGAGCGTCCGGTGATAGCGCGCGAGTACGTCGGCGGCGATCGAGGTGTACGCATGGCCGACGTGTGGGGCCCCGCTGATGTAGTAGATGGGTGTCGTGACGAAGTAGCCGCGTTCGGACATTCCCGCCGCGTTCGCGCGCGCGCCGACCGGACCCCGGCCATGCTCACGTGTGCGGTCCCAATGGCGCTCAAACTGGTCGCGATGCGACGATCTCGTGGCGCGACTTGAGCCGCAGGAACGGTGCTTCGAGGAACCGATACGACGCGGCCGCGAGCCCGACCGTCAGGGCGAACGCGGCGAGCGGCGACAGCGCGCTGGCGAGCGGTGGCGCGTGGAGCGCGCTTGCGAGCCCTGCACATAAGTAGAGGCATGGCAGGTGCAGCAGATACAGCCCGTACGAGATCTTGCCGAGCCGCACAAAGCCGGTAAAGATGCGAGGTATGGTCGCTCCCGCCGTACCGATGACGAGCAGCCCGGTGCCGAGGCCGATCGTGCCATAGCCGAGGAACGTCCACGGCAACGTGGCGTCGCCGCCGCGAGCGGCCGGATAAACGAGCATAATGTTCGCGGCGTAGAGCGTCGCTGCGGCGGCTGCAAGCAGCGCCACGCGGGTTGGTGGTCGCCAGCCGGGTATCCTGCCGCCCAACGTCAGGCTGACGAAGGCACCGACGGCGAAGTATTGCAGATACGTAAACGTATCCGCCCAGATCGTCGGGATCAGTGGCGCGTGGCGCGCGCAGAGTGACGCGACCGCAACCTGGCTTGCGAGCCACGTAACGACGCATATCCAGCGCAATCGAGCGCTCGATGCCGCACGTGCGAGTATCGGAAAAACGGCGTAGAACTGCTCTTCGATGCTGATCGTCCAGAGAGGCCCGAAGCCGAACGCGAGCATACCGTACGTGACGGCGTTCCAATTACCGAGCATGAGTGCATACGAGGCGATCGTCTGCGCGTCCATCGAGCGCGCGTTGAGATGCGAGATCATGATCGCGCCGAGGAGCACTGTGAAGAAGAGTGGCCAGATGCGCAACATGCGGCGTACATAGAACGCGCGCAGGTCGATCGCTCCGGTGCGCGCTCGCTCGCGCTGCAGCAGCTCGGTGATCAGATACGCGCTGAGCGTAAAAAAAATCTCGATGCCCGTCGCTCCGGTCGCGCGCAGCGCGAGGTAAGCTCGCGGCGCGCCGTGCTGCAACGGTGACACGTGAAAAAGAAAGACCATCGCGAAGGCGCAGAAGCGCAATAGGTCAAGCTCGGGCCGGTAGAATCGCTCGCGCGCCGGGGCCGCGAGTCCGGACGTCGCCTGCATACGAAGAGCATCGTCGGCCGTGCAACGCGCAGGAATGAGGCCTTGGCGACGCGTTGCTCACATCAGGCAGGCCGTCGTCCGAAGATACACCTGTGAGTGCTCGCACGTTCCTCGTTGTCGTCCTTGCGATAACGCTCGTCGTGCTGCAGCCTTGGTCGCGGGCGCGGCTCGTGGATTTCGGCGCATTCTACTGTGGGGCTCGCGTGCTCGCCGCCGGTGCGGACCCCTCCCGCATCGAGCCGCTGCGGTCGTGTGAGACGAAGCTGCCGGCCGCGCTCCCTGGGACGCATGGCTTCGTAGTTCCTGTGCCTCTGCCGCCGATTGTAATTGCGGCGTTCGAACCGTTAACGAAGTTGTCGTATCGGGTCGCCTACGCGTTCTGGTTCACGACCATCCTCGCGGTCGGGCTCGGCGCACTCGTCGCGCTCCAACGACTCGCCCGGCTTCCGAGCCGCCTCGTCGTTCCGCTTGCGATCGTGCCGCTCGCGATTGTGCCGCTCGAAGTCGGTCAAGTCTCGATCTTCGCCGTCGCTGCCCTCTATCTCGCCGCACTCGCTGCGCGGCACGCGCGGGACCGGCTCGCCGGTTTGTTCGTACTTGTTGCGTTCGCTCAACCGCAGCTGGCGCTTGGCGCCGCCCTGGCGCTCGCCTACGCGCGTCCGCGATCCCGTAGCGTGCTCGGCGTTGGGATGGCGGCGACCGCACTGCTGACGTTCGCGATGGTCGGCACCGCGCGAACCGTCGCATATGTCTCGATTGATCTTCCAAGCCTGGCACGCGCCGAATACGGTCGCTACATGCAGTACTCGCTCACGGCGCTCTTCGCGGCCCTTCGCGTACCCCAGTCGCTGGGGCTTGCACTCGGTACGTTCGCCACCCTTGGTGCGCTCGTTGGCGGCATGCTCCTCGGCCGGCGGATCGCAGCCCTCGAGGATGACGGCGCCTATCTCGTGGCCGTGCCAGCCGCGTTCGCCGTCGCTTTCGGGACACACGTACACGCACATCAGATTGCAGCGGCGTTGCCCGCGGCGTTTCTCTTGGCGGCGCGGCAGAGCGCTGCGGCAAAGCGTCGCTGGATCGCGCCCATGCTGCTTGCGGTTCCGCTCGTATCCGCAATAAATTTCCCGCTCCTGTACATTCCGATCGCGAGCGCCGTCGCGTTCGCGGTTGCTCGCGCGCTCGGCGCTTCTCCAGGGCGCGCCGCCGTATGGGCGGCGATGCCGCTGCTGCTCGTCGTCCTCTCGCTCGAGATTCCGACGCGCGGCCTCGGGCCGATCGGGCCCCGGCCGTTGCCACTTCCGCCGAACGACTCCGCGATCGCGCTGTGGGCGGCGTATAACGACTGGACGGATCCGGCCCCGAACCTCTGGGCGCTTGCGTGTAAGCTACCAACTTGGCTCGGGCTCGGAATCGTCGTCCGGCAGGCGTGGATCGCGGCAGCGGTCGGCCGGGTAAGGTCGCCGCAAGCGACGCTTGTGCGGAGCACTTCGTAAATGGGCCGCCGCTTGCTTTCGTCGTGCCTGCAATCGTCGTCACGCGTGAGGGCTCGACTGCTGCCGCTCCTCGTCGTCGCGGTGCTGCTGGCGTACCTGCGGCCCTGGTCGCATGCGGCGCTGCTGGACTTCGGCGCGTTCTACTGCGGCGCGCGCACCGTCGCAGCCGGGTCGGATCCGAGTCGCGTTGAGCCGCTTCGGGCCTGCGAGGCGAGCTTAGCGCACGGGGCCGGTGCGACAGGCGGCGTCGCAGTGCCCGCGCCGTTGCCGCTCCCGGCGCTCGCGCTTCTCGCGCCGCTCGCGCGGTTGCCGTTCCTCGCCGCAAACGCCCTCTGGCTCGCGCTGTTGCTCGCGGCGGGCGTCGCGAGCCTCGCCGCGCTCGAGCGGCTCGTGCCGGCATTGTCGCCCGCGCTGGTGCGCGCGCTCGTGCTCGTGCCGCTCTGGGCCGTCCCGCTCGAGCTCGGGCAGCCGTCGATGCTCGCCGTCGCCGCGCTCGCTTGGGCAGCGCTCGCCGTCCGCGCCGGCCGCGATCGCAGCGCCGCCGCCTTCGTTCTGATCGCGGCCATCCAGCCGCAGCTCGCGGTCGGCGCGCTCGGGTCGCTCGTGCTCGTGCGGCCGCGCGCGCGCCTCGTCGCAGCGCTCGGCCTCGGCGCCGCCGCCGGAGCGTGGCTCGCGCTCGCCGGGCCGGCGCGGATGGCGGCGTACGTCGCGGTGACGCTTCCGGCGCAGGCGCGCGCGGAATACGGCGCCTACACGCAATATGCGCCGACGTTCGCGCTCGCGGCACTCGGCGTGCCCGCCGGGATCGGGCTCGCGCTCGGCATGCTCGCGACGCTCGCCGGGATCGTCGGCGGGATCATGCTCGGGCGGCGGATCGCCGAGCGCACGGCCGACCGCGCGTTTCTCGTCGCCGTGCCCGCCGCGAGCGCCGTGATCGCGACGGCATACGTCCACGCGCATCAACTCGCGGCCGCGCTCCCCGCGGCGCTGCTCCTCGCGCAGCGCACGCGCGGGTCCGGCGCGCGGCGATTCGCGCCGCTCGTGCTGCTCGCGGTGCCGTGGCTCGTCGCGGCGCGTCACCCGGCGCTCTATGCGCCGCTCGTTGCGCTCGCCGGCTTCGCGCTCGCGCGCGCGTTCGAGCTGCCCGCGCGCTCGGCCGTGACGTGCGGCGCCGCCGCGGTCGCGCTCGTCGCGCTCGCGACGCTCGGACCAACGGCCGGGCTCGGTCACGGCGACGTCCTGCCGCCGGCGCTGCCTGGCGCGGCCTCGGCGCAGGCGTCGTGGGCGGCCTACCTTCAGGCGGCGGATCCCGCACCCAACCCGTGGGCGCTCGCGCTGAAGCTGCCGACGTGGCTCGGGCTCGCGCTCCTCGTGCGACAGGCGCTCGACGTGGCCGAGCTGCCCGCTGCGCTCGGCCGGCGGTCCCGCTCAACTCGGACCCACGACGACCGAACTACCGTGCATGCGAACGTCGCTCGCTCCCAACGCTGACCGCGCGATGCTCGGCCACAGGTGACGTACATCTATGTGCTCGTCGCTGTTGCGGCGTGCGTCGGGTGGCTTCGGCAGCAGCGAGGCGCGCCGCCGCTCGGGATCGATCCGGTCGTTCGCGAGCGGCGCGCCGTGCCGCTCGGCTGGGTCGCGATCCCATGCGTCGTACTCATCGCGGCGTTCGTCGGGCTCGGCGTGCTCGAAGCGCAGCATCCGGTGCGCTTCATCGTCGACGGCATCGGCTCGCTCTCCTCGAAGCCTCCGGCGCACGCCGCGAGCGCTACCGCGCACCGAATCACGTTACCGTTTCCCTTTGTCCTCGACGGTCGGCCCGGCGCGGGCGCGAACGCGATCGCCTTCGCGCTCGGCGCCGTTCAGACGCTCGCCCTCGCTGCGCTTGCGGCGTTGCTGCTGCGGTCACGCGGCGGTAGCGCCGAACGGGCACTGCTCGTCGCGACCGCAGCGATCATGCTCGTCCTTGGATGCGTCGCTCCGACGTTGACGACGACCGATCTCTACGCATACGTCGCCTTCGCCCTCTCAGCGTCGCCGTACCAGCCGCACGACGCCGCCTGGCCGGGCGAGCACCACGCCCTCAACATCCTTTTCGGCACACCGATTTTCCAGATGCCTTACGGACCGCTCTGGAACATCGTCGCCGACGCGGCCGTGCGGCCGTTCGGCTCGCTCGCACATCAGCTGATCGCGCTACGGCTCGTCGGCGCGGCGAGCTTCGTCGCGTGCATTCTGGCACTGCGCAAGCTCCGATTGCCGCGCGCCGTCGTCGCCTGCTTCGCGCTCGATCCGACGTTCGTTCAGCTCTTCGTCGTCGATGCGCACAACAACGTTCTCGGACTCGCGCTGACGCTCTGGGCTTGCGCCATCGCCTCGTTCCCGCTCGCGATCGTGCTCGCGGCAGCCGCCGGTTGCGTGAAGATGCCCTTTGCGCTCGTCGGTGCCGTGGCGTTCGCAGGCCGCGGCTCGCGGCTCGCGCGGTGCGGCGCCTTTGCCGCGACGCTCGGGTTGACGGTACTCGTCTACATAATTGGAGCGGGCTCGGGCGTGCTCGGCGGCGTGCGAGCTTCCTCTCTCACCTTTACGCCGCCGCCGATCCTGCTCGTCACGCAGGCCATCGTCGGCGTCGTCGCCCTCGTCTCGCTGGCGGGCTGCCTGCTCTCGGACCGGTGGAACCCGCCCGCGGCGTGGGGCGCGCTCGCGTTCGGCTACTTTCCGCTGCCCTGGTATCTCGCCGGGAGCGTGCCTTATGCGGTGCGCTCAGGTGGCGGCACCGTCTTCCTCGTGCTCGTGCCGCTCGTCAGCGCGATCGTGTCCCGCACCTACATCGTCGACACACTTGCCGGGGGCGCAATCCAGATCGCCGTCCTCGGTGCCGCGATCGCGCTCGGCGTCGGCGAGTTGCGCGCACGCCTTGCGCGCCGACGCGAACGCGTACGCCTCGCCGCGAGCGGCTAGGCCGCGCCGCACGAGCTCCTTCGCGATCGCCGCTACGGGCGTTCCGCACGCGAGCTCGGCGTCGACGACGGCATCGAGCTCGGCGGGTTCGGGCGCATCGCGCGCGATTGGCGTATGCGCGAGGACGAGCGCGAGCTCGCCGCGGACGGGGCGTTCGAGCCCCGCGAGGAGGTCGGCCGCGGTCCCAAGGAGCTGCTGCTCGAAGCGCTTCGTGAGCTCGCGCGCTACGAACGCGCGCGCCTGCGGCGCGATCGCCGCGAGCGACTCGAGCGCCGCGACGATGCGATGCGGCGACTCGTAGAAGACGGTTGCGCCGGGCCGGGCGAGCGCGTCGCGTAGCGCCCGCCCGCGCGCGCCCGCGGTGCGCGGCAGGAAGCCGGCGAAACAGAGCGGCTCGAGCACGAACCCGGAAAGCACCGCGGCGCAGACGAAGGCGCTCGGGCCCGGCAGCACCTCGACGGCGATTCCCGCGGCCCGCGCCGCCGCGACGAGCTCGCGGCCGGGATCGGAGATGCCGGGCATGCCCGCGTCGGAGACGAGCGCGACGCGACCGGTCGCGGCCCGCTCGAGGATCGCCGCCGTCGCGACCGCAGCGTTCTGCTCGCGATAGCTCGCGAGCGGCTTCGACGGCAGATCGAGCGCGTGCAGCAGCGTGCGCGCGACGCGCGTGTCCTCGGCGACGAGGAGGTCGCAGTCGCGCAGCGCGTCGAGCGCGCGCAGCGTGACGTCGCGGAGGTTCCCGAGCGGCGTCGGAACGAGCGTAAGCCCCATCGCCCGCACGTTCGTGGCTTCGGCCGCCGATACGTTTCCATATGACGGCGGGACGCGCGCGGCTGGGATACATCGACGGCCTGCGCGGGATCGCGGTCCTCGCCGTCCTTGGCCACCACGCGCTCGCCGACTGGCAGCCGGCGTTCCCGCTCGCGGCGCGTATCGGCGATCTCGGCGCCCACGGCGTCGATCTCTTCTTCGTGATCTCCGGGCTCTGCCTCGCGCTCCCGCAGCTGCGCGAGGGCGCGCCGCCGCTCTGGGGCGCGGCGCTCCGGGCGTTTCTCTGGCGGCGCGCGGTGCGCATCCTGCCCGCCTATTACGCGACGATCGCGGTGCTCGCGGTTCTCGTCGCAGCTGGCCTCGGCGAACGGGCAGCGGCCACGCCGCACGCGCTCGCGGGCCAGCTCGCCTTCGCGGGGGGGCCATATCTCGCGGCACCGTTCTGGACGCTGCCGATCGAGGTACGCTGGTACCTCGCCGTACCGTTCGCGCTCGCGCTCTTTGCACGCTCGCGGACGCTCTTCACGGCCAGCGCCCTCGCGTGCGGCATCGCCTTCTACGCGTTGCCGGTCCCGATTCCCGACCTCGGCTACTTACCGGAGTTCTGCGGCGGCGTGTGGGCCGCGTCATTCGTTCTCGCGCCGTCGCGTTTCGAGCGCTACGCGTTGCCGGTCGCCGCGATTTTCGGCGCGCTGGTGCTCGGCTACGAGCCCGCGCCCGGCCGCGGCCACGTGGCGCTCGACCCCGCGGTCGTCGTCGCCGCCGTCGCGGCCGTGATCGCGTGCGGCCGGCTCGCGGCCGTGCGCCGCCTGCTCGAGGCCCGCGCGCTCCGCACGGTCGGCATCGCCTCGTACGGCATCTACCTCGCGCACGATCCAGTCCTGACGGCGGCGCACGCGCTCGGCACGCCGTGGTGGCTCGCCGTGCCGCTCGCCGTCGGGGCGGGGTTCGTCCTCTGGGCGCTCGTCGAGCGCCCGGCCTGCGACGCCGCGCGCCGGCATGCCCGCCGCGCCGGTCTCGCCGCACTGGTGAAACGCGGTCGCGCCCGAGTCTCGCCGCTCGCGTAGCCGCGTGGCGCTCGCGCGCCGCGGTACGGGGATGGCGCCGCGCGGCGCCGTACGACGCGGGCCATGACCATGGGCGCGGGCGGCGGGTTCGTCCGGGAGATCGAGCTCCGCGGACACATCCTGGACTCGGGCGTCTTCCGGCGCGTGCTCGAGCTCGTCATGGACGACGACCACGCGCGCTACACGATCGATAACTTCGCGGTCGGTCGCACCGTCACCGAGGAAAGTGTGGCGACGTTGACGATCGAGGCGGACTCGAACGAGCATCTCGAGGGCCTCCTCGTTCGGCTACGCGATCTCGGCGCGTTCGTCGCCGAGGACGGCGACGCGAGGACGGAACCGGCGCCGGCCGACGGCGTGTTGCCCGATGCGTTCTACGCGACGACGAATTTGCAGACCGAGGTCCGCGTCGAGGGAACGTGGCGCGCCGTCGCGCTCCCGGAGATGGACTGCGCCATCGCGATCGCGGACGGCGCCGCGCGCACGATCGCGCCGTCGGACGTGCGCGCGAACGATTCGATCGTCGTCGGTCACGACGGGGTTCGCGTGCACGCGTTGCAGCGGCCGCGCGACAAGGGCGTCTTCGAATTCATGTCCAGCGCCGTCTCGAGCGAGAAGCCCAAGGAGTCGCTCGTCGCCGAAATCGTCCGCGAGCTCATCGCGACGCGGGCGAGCGGCAAGCGGGTGCTCGTCGTCGGCGGGCCCGCGATCGTGCACACGGGCGCTGCGAACTACCTCGCGCGGCTCATCGAGCTCGGATTCGTCGACGCGCTCTTTGCGGGCAACGCGCTCGCGGTGCACGACATCGAGTCGCAGCTCTACGGCACGTCGCTCGGCGTCGATCTCGCGAGCGCGTATCCCGTCGAGGAGGGTCACGTCCATCACCTGCGCACGGTCAATCGGATTCGTGCCGACGGCGGCATCGCGGCAGCCATTGCGAACGGCCGCCTCCGCGGCGGCATCATGTACGAGGCGTACAAGCGCGAGATCCCCGTCGTGCTCGCGGGCTCTATCCGCGACGACGGTCCGCTGCCCGACGTCATCACGGACGTGATCGAGGCGCAGCGCCGCATGCGCGCGATCGTCCCGGAAATCGGTATGGCACTGATGATCTGTACGCTGCTGCACTCGATCGCCGTCGGGAACCTGCTCCCCGCGACGTGCAAGACGATCTGCGTCGACATCAATCCAGCTAGCGTCACGAAGCTCACCGATCGCGGCACGACGCAGACGATCGGACTCGTGATGGACGCGGCGTCGTTCCTGCGGGAGCTCTGGCACGGCGTGCGCGACGCCGGAAAATGATGACGGCCGGAGCCTCAGAGCACGAGCATCGGCAGTGCGAGCGACGCGGCAATCGTCGTCGCGAGATACGGCGAGAACGTGAGCTGCCGGCTCTCGCTGCGCCGCGCGAGCGTGACGCCGGCAGCGCCGAAGCACGCTCCAGCGAAGGCGATCGTCCCGAGGATCGGCGAGAGCGCGAGCGCACCGAGCGCGGCGATCTGGACGTCGCCCGCGCCGAGCCCGCGACCGCGCGTCCATGCCGAGGCGAACGCGAAGGGCACGAGCACGACACATGCCGCGAGCACGCTCGCGGTTTGGTGCGTGGCGATCTCGATCGCCGCGGTCAGGGCGAGCAGCGGCGCCATCACGGCGACGGGCACGGTTCCAACGCGGAGGTCGGCCGTGACCGCGAATGCGAGCGATACGAGCACGAGTCCGAGCCGCACGAAGGCGAGCGGCGTCGATTCGTGCGTCGCGTAGAGCGACGCGACGAGCGCGCCGACGAGCGGCACGAGCAGGAGCGTCATCGGCCGCGGCTCGCGGGCGGGGCGCTCGCGCATCCGGGGCAGGACGCTCGTTAGCCACGTCGCGGCCATCGCCGAGAGATAGCAGAGGCAGCCCGCGATGCAGGCGATGAGCGCGACGTACTGCGGTTTCATCATGGCGTTAGTGCGGCGACGACAGATACTGCGCGACGACGCCGCCGAAGATCATCACGAAGAGCGCGGGCAACATGAAGAGCGCCATCGGGATGACCATCTTCGTCGGCATGAGATTCGCGAGCTCCTCAGCGCGCATCATCCTTCGGTTCCGTACCTCTTCGGCGAGCTCGTTGAGCACGTTGGACATATTGGAGCCGAGGCGCTCGGCTTGCACGATGGACGTGACGACGGCGGAGAGTTGCTCCTGCTTGACGCGATCGGCCATCGCGCGCAAGGCGTCGGCCTTCGAGCGGCCGAGCCGAACCTCGGAGAGCGCGGCGTTGATCTCCTCGCCGAGCGGGCCGAAGGCGACGTCCTGAGCGTGATTGAGCGCGAGGTTGAACGCGAGCCCGGCTTGCACGGTCGACGCCAGCATGTCCAGGAAGTCCGGCAACGCCTTCTGGATCGCGGCCTTGCGCTTCTTGATCGCGCCACCCATGCGCGAGAACGGGAGATACGCCCCGGCGGCGCCGAGCAGCACGACGGCGCCCACGTAGATCGGCTGGAAGTCGCCCATCGCCGCGATGAAGCCGAATCCCGCCGTCACGCCGGCGACGCCGAACGACGCCATCCGCATGCCCATCTGCGCGGGCGAGACCGTATACCAGCCCGCTTCACGCAGTCGCTGCGAGAGCGTCGAGCGTTGCTTCGCGTTGAAGATCTTCGCGAAGGCTTGGCTGCGGCCCGAACCCGTCTCCCAGGAGAGCGAGTCGACGCGCTCGAGGCGCTGCGCGAGCTCGCTCTTGACCGGGATCAGCGAGTAGATGACGCCGCCCGCGGCGATCGTGAAGCCGATCGTGATCGCGATGATCGAGACGGGGAGACCGAAGAATTCCACTTACACGTCCAGCTTGAGGATCTTAGCGAGGCTGACGATGGCGCCGAGCTCGAGCACGCCGACGAGGCCGAGGATGCCCCAACCGATGTGTGTGTGCAGGAGCGCCTGCTTCATGTCTTGTTGCGTCGCGAGGACGAAACCGCCGACGAGCAGCGGCAACGCGCCGATGATCGCGCCGCCGAAACGTCCTTGCGCGGTGAGCGCCGACATCTTGCGCTTGATGCGCCGCCGCTCGCGAATGGTGATCGCGAGCTTCTCGAGGACCTTCGCGAGATCGCCGCCCGTTTGCATCTGCACGCGCACGACGCGGGCGAACATCATCGTCTCGTTGTTCGGAACGCTCTTGGCCAGCTCGTCGAGTGCGTCGACGATGCTGACGCCGATATTCGCGCGGCCGATGACGCGCATGAGCTCGCGGCGCGCGGGATCGGGGACTTCTTCCGTGACGAGGATGATCGCCTGACGGAAGCCGAGGCCGACCCGGAGCGCTCCCGACATCATGCGCAGCACCATCTCGAACTGGTCGGCGAAGCCGGCGTTGCGGCGCTTGCCCTTAAACTTCAAGAAGAACCGCGCGACATAGAGCGTCAGGCCGATCGCGATCAGCAGCGTACCGACCGCATACGGGAGCGGCGGGTGCTCGAAGACAATTAGAATGACCCACAAGACGGTGCCGACGGCGAGCGCCCGGAGAACGAAGTCCTCGGGCGTGATCGTCATATCCGCGTTCGCAATGTCCTTCGCGTAGCTCTCGCCGATCTTTCCGAGATACCGTCGGCCGTCGAACCCGAGGCTGTAGGCGAGCAGCGCCATCACGGCCATGATGCTCCCGCCGATCGCAAGCGGATAACCCGTTACCACGCTGCCGCCCGCTGCGGCTGCAGTTTCGAGAGCTCGCGCACGTCGAACTCGACGCCCGTCTCTTCGAACTTCGTCATGTTGTGCGGCAATACGCCGGTCGAGAGGAAGCGTCCGACGACCTTGCCGGATTCGTCGATGCCCTCTTGCTGATATTTGATGAGCTCTTGCATCGTGACGATGTCGCCCTCCATGCCGACGACCTCGGTGATGCTCGAGCACTTGCGTGATCCGTCGCGTAGCCGTTCGATCTGCACGACGACGTCGACCGCGCTTGCGATCTGCTCGCGGATCGCGCGGATCGGCAGATCGTAACCCGCCATGAGCACGAGGGTCTCCATGCGCGCGAGCGCGTCGCGCGGCGTGTTCGCATGGAGGGTCGTGAGCGAGCCGTCGTGACCGGTATTCATCGCCTGCAGCATGTCGAGCGCCTCGCCGCCGCGGCACTCGCCGATCACGATGCGATCGGGCCGCATGCGCAGCGAATTCTTCACGAGATCCCGGATCGTCACCGCGCCCTTGCCTTCGACGTTGGGCGGTCGCGTCTCGAGCCGCACGACGTGCTCCTGGCTGAGCGAAAGCTCGGCTGCGTCTTCGATCGTCAGGATTCGGTCGTCGTTGGGGATGAAATTCGAGAGGATGTTGAGGAACGTCGTCTTGCCCGAGCCCGTGCCACCGCTCACGACGATGTTGAGCTTGGCCTCGACCATCGCGCGCAAGAGGTTGACGCTCTCTTCGGGAATCGATCCGAAGCGCACGAGGTCGCTCATGTGCAAGCGCTTCTTGCTGAAACGCCGGATCGTGAGCGAGGAGCCGTCGAGAGCGAGCGGTTCGATGATCGCGTTGACGCGCGAGCCATCTTGCAGGCGGGCGTCGACCATCGGCGACGATTCGTCGATGCGCCGGCCGAGCGGCGCGACGATGCGCTCGATGACGGTGCGAAGATGGCGTTCGTCCTTGAACACGCGGTCCGCGAGCTCGATCTTGCCACCGCGCTCGACGTAGATCGTCTTGGGCCCGTTGACCATGATCTCGGAGATCTTCTCATCGCGCATCAGTTCTTCGAGCGGTCCGAGGCCGAGTTGCTCGTCGATGATCTCCTGTTGCAGTTCCGCGCGTTCCTGACCGCTGACGTCCGCGCGACCCTCGAGTAACGTCGTGATGACGTTGCCGATCTGCTCGCGCAGCTCGGTGAATTTCTGACCGTCGGTGTGCGCCCGACTCGCCGCAACGACATCGACGCGGCTCGTGACGGCGGCGCCGATCTCGAGCTTGAGCTTGCTGCGGCGCTCGTCGCGCCGGCGCTGTTCGGGGTCGTCGTGCTTCCGCTGCGGCTCGTCGCCCGGTTGCTTCTCCGACACGCCATCGACGCTCGTGTTGGGCTCGGTGTCGCTCGACGAAGTGGCTGGGCGCCGTTCGGCCGTCGAGAGCTGCAGGCCCGGGAACGTGCCCGCGCTCGAGTGCTCGAGGATCTTCTTCGCGATCGTCTCGACGGTGCGGGCGTACGAGCGATCGGCGAGTTTCGGCAATTCCCCGAGTACTTCGGTACCGAAGAGTCGCTGCACTTCGTTCGCATTGATCTCGGGCCGGCCGCCGCGGGCGTTGAGGACGATGGAGACTCGGTTGGGGGGGACGCCGTGCCGCGCGAGATCGGCCAGGAGGCGGCGGCAGGCCGATACGCCGAGCGTCGCTGGTTCGACGACGACGACGACGTGGACGATGCGCTTCATGAACGGCCGTACGAGGAACTCGAAGGGGCGAGGTGCGTCGAGAAAGACGACGCGATTCTCGAGCGAACGCGCGAGGTCTTCGAACGCTGCGGGCTTGATCGAAAAGATGTTCTCGGATTTGTCGAGGAGCTCGATGACGTCGATCTGACCGATCCGCGCCGTTGCGTGGATGTGCGCCGTCCGGTTGCGGTCGAGCACGCCCTCGGCGTCCAAGAGCGTCGCGAGCGTGCGACGCCCCGACATGTCGGCATCGACGATGGCGACGTTTTCGCCGAGACGCGCGGCGGCGCGCGCGAGTTCGGTGACGAAGGTCGTTGCGCCGGTACCGCCCTTCGAGCCCGTGACCAGGAACGCTGCGGCGTCGCTCATTCCTGCACGATGTGGTCCCCGTCGATGACGGGAATTCCCGGCTTGGGTTTTGCAGGGGCGGCGGCTGCCGGTGCGGGCGCGGCAGCGGGCGCCGCCGCCGGCGGCGCGGGCGCTGCCGGCGGCGCGGCCGCGAGGTCGAGCGTTTCGGCCGGTGTCGAGTTCTTCGGTTCGTCGGGTGGCCGTAATGCGAGCCGCAGCGTTGCATTGAGGTCGGCGACCGTCAGCAGGTCGGCTTGACGCGCGCTCACCGCGAGCGTGACGGTCGACGGCGGCAGCTTCGTCGGCGCGATGGTACCGATGGGCGGCGGACTCGGGGCAACGGTCGACGTCTCGTCGTTGACCGCGAGTACGGTCGCGTCGCGGATGATCGTGGCGCTCTCCGGCGAGCGGCCTCCGCCGCCGGTTCCAATCGAGGCGACGATGTCAACGTGATCGCCCGGCTGCACGAGCCCGGCGACCGACTTCACCGAATCGACGGGAATGGTGATCGCACGCTCGCCATCGTGCAGCGCTCCGGCGACGCCGACCGATGCGGGTTGACCGATCTGCGTTTGCATGATCGCCGTGCCGGCCTTGATCGCCGCAAGCGCGACGTCGCCCTCCGCCGTGCTCGCGTCGACGACCACGCCCGGCTCGATCGAGTTCATCGGCCGCAAGACCTTGGTGAGCATCTGCGGTTTGATCCGGGCATGCATCGGAATATCGACGCTCGCAACGATGACGGGCGACGTCTGGACCACGACGGCCTTCTCTTTCTGGTTCACTCCCGTGAGGTAGTGCAATGTGAGCAGGCCCGTTGCGACGGCCAGCACCACCGCGACGATCAGAGTGATGCGACGACTGTTCATAGCGGGAGCCTCATCGTGGGAAGCAGAGTGTGAGAAAGCGGAACGGCCAGCGCGCCGGCGGCGATCGCGAGCGCGTACGGGAGTTTGAGCGGGCGCTCGGGCGTGACGCTTGCGACGCCGGTATAGATGAGCGGCCGCGCGAGCGCGCTCGCCGCACGCAGCGTCGACACGAGCCGACCGGCGGCGATCGCGGTAACGATGGCGAGCACGCCGCCCGCAATCGAGGTGTAGATGAAGAACGCGAGCGCGTCAGCGGGCGCGAGGGAGATCGCGACCGCCGCGAGCAGCTTGACGTCGCCGCCACCGAGCCAGCCGCGTGCAAACGCGAACGTTCCGGCGACGAGCGTTGCGAGGCCCATCGCGAGCGCGACGAGTACGGCGAGCGGCCCGTGCGCCGCGACGAACGCGATCGAAATGAGCGCGAGCGCGATCGGGATGGCGTTGGGAATCCGGCGGGCCCGGAGGTCGGTCGCGGCGGCGAGGAGGCACGCGGCGACGACAATCCACATGGTCACAAGCGTTGTTTCGGCGACGCGACGTATCGAATGAAGTCCGCTCGCGCAGCGCACCGAGTGCGCTGGGCCACACCCTCCGTCAGCGACCGTGATCGAGGGGTGCGACGCTAAGATCGACTGCGGTCGCTCCGATTACTCAAATGGTGCACGGACGGTCTGCTGCTGAGTCAGCGTAAGCGTCGTCGGCACCGCTTCGCTTGTCGACGCTTATCGACTCGCTCGCTTTCTCACCCCTCACCATGGAGATCTCAACGTGAACAGCTTCAAGTCGATGCTCCGCGATGACGCCGGTCAGGGCCTCGTCGAGTACGCGCTCATCATCGCCCTCGTCTCAATCGTCGCGATCGCAGCCCTGCGCTTCCTTGGCACGAAGGCCGACAACACCCTCAAGAACGCCGGCTCGAACCTCGCGTATTAATCGGCCGAGATCCTCGGGCGCGGTCTCGGCCGCGTAACGCGGACCGTCCTCAGTGCTGCGCGCCGTTAGGCGCGCGGCATCTGCTTTTCCCCGGACGTCACGCGAGGCAGCGTCGTGTTCTCAGTTTCGCGTTCCGTATTTCGCCGGCTCCGCTATGCGTGGCTCGTCATCGGTATCTTCGCCGGGCGCTATCTCGCGACGGCAATCTACTTTCCGCCGCTCGACGGCGATCTGCAGTGGCAACGCTGGCTCGGCGAGCGGATCGTGCGCGACCGAGCGTTGCCGCACGCGCTCGGCGCCGAGACGTTCACGGCCGCGGGCGCGCCGTGGGTGCCGCAAGAGTGGCTCTTCTCGACGCTACTCTTTCTCTGCGGACCGCAGCATCGGTGGCTCTTCGCCGCGCTGATCGCGATGGCCGCGACCGCCGCGCTCACGATCTCCGCGTACGCGGCCGCGCGGCGCGCGGCGCATCCGATCGCGATCGCCGTCGCGACCGCGTTCGCCGGGATCGCAACGTTTCAATCGTTCGGCGTTCGCGTGCAGGTGTTGGCCTGGCCGTTCGTTGCGGCGTTCCTCGCGCTCCTCGATGTGGACGGCCCGATCGTGTACCTCGCGATCGTCGTCGCGGCGCTGTGGTCCAACGTGCACGCGAGCGCGATGCTTGCACCCGCGGTCGCCGGTACCGCGGCGCTCGGTGCGCTCGTCGACGACCGCCGCTCGCCGCGCGCGCGCCGGCTCGCGATCGTCGCCGTCGGCAGCGCGCTTGCGACGTGCGCGAATCCACTGGGCTGGCGGCTCCCAATCTACGCGATCGAGCTCTTCGCGAGCCCCTTCAAAGCGATGATCACGGAATGGTCGCGAACATCGCTCGTCGATCTCTCGTTCGCGGCTGGGGCGTTGCCGCTCGCGGCGCCGATCCTGGCCTTCGGGTTGCGGTCGTGGCGCGAACGCGCCATGCTCGCAATGTTCGGCTGGTTGCTCCTCGCGGCCGCGCGAAACATCGCGATCTTTGGTTTTGCGGCGCTACCGAGCGCCGCGTGCGCGCTCACGCGCGGAATCCCATATCTCCGGCGGGCGGGCGATACGTCACGCAGCGCGCGTCGTATGGCCATCGAACCCGCACTCGGCGTCGCGCTCGCGGCCATCCTCTTCGTCGCGAGCGCTCAGCGTGGCGCGGCGACGGGGGTGATCGGAGACCCGAGCGCCGCACCGACCGCGGCGCTCGCTGCGCTCGAGCGGCTGCCGGGCCATCACGACGTATTCTGCACCGACTTCGCATGGTGCGGCGGGTTGCTCGGCCATCCGCGCGATCGGGTTTTCCTCGACGGCCGCGCCGACCCATACCCGCAGGCCGTCTGGGACGATTACACGACGATCGTTCGCCTCAAGCCGCAGTGGCGCGCGCGGTTACGCGCGCGCGGCGTCGATCTCGTCCTCGTCGCGCGGGCGATGCCGCTCGAGCAGGTGCTCGCGGGTTCACCGAACTGGTCCGCCGTTTATTCCGACCCAACGTACCGCATCTGGCGCCATGTGGTTCGCGGCGCGACGCTCGCGCGCCGCTAACCGGCGCACGTAGAGCGGCGAGCGCCGCCTCGGCAACGGCGGCCACCGTGGCCCTTGGTGACGGTTCTTTTTGTTTCGGCGCCGAGTATGCCGAGCGAAGCGCCGACCGCAGTAACAGCCGCGACGGCTAACGCGACCGCCTTTGAGAGACGCGATCGGTCGACGAGCTGGTTCGCGCGGTGGGCATGACTGGAATCTCGAAGAGTCAGCTGTCCCGGCTCTGCGGAGAGATCGACGAACGCATCGGTACATTTCTCAATCGTCCGCTCGAAGGCGACTCGCCGCATCGCCTCCCGTTACGGTCATAAGCGCCGTCCGAGGCGATACGGACGGGCTTCGCGAGGTCCTCGCGTCGCCGTTGGGCCAAGTAAAGCCGAGCTGTTCTGGACCGAGTTCTTGCGCTCACTGATGCGACGCGGACTGCGCGGCGTCGAGTTCGTTCTTTCTAACGCGCACCTTGGCTGCAGGCGTCGGCCTTCACGAGAATTTTAGAGGCGCATCGCTCGCAGATCGCATCGACCAATCCGCTCGAGCATGTTAACGCCGTACGCTCCTACCCGAGCAGAGCGCCGAGTGGCAGGCGTAACGCCGCTCGATGCAGCTCGGAAGGGCTCCAAGTCGTAGCTCTTCCACCACGGCCCGGGACGCGATCCCCGCTCGGCCGACGACCAGCGTGAATTAGGCGGCGAGCGCCGCCTCGGCGACGAGCGCGGCGAGGCCGCAGAAGCCGATCGGCGACAAGAGGTCGGCGAGCGCGAGCCGCCGCTTCCGAACGGCGGCCGACAGCACCGCAAGCGCGGCACCGGCGAAGAGAACCAGAAAGGCGATGGCGGGCCCGAACGTCGCACCGACGAGCGCGGCGAGCGCGGCGCAGGCCGAAACGGCGATCCGGTCGTGGCCGACCACCGCGCTCGGAACGAACGCGAGGGCGCAGAGCGCGGCGATCGCGAGCACCGACCAGGCCTGCGAGACGAGCGCGAATGCCGCGACGGCTGCCACGCCCACGATCAGGACGTTTCGGATCGCCGTCGTTCGGCCGGCCGAGAATGCGCAGGCGAGTCCGACCGCAGCCGAGGCGCCGACGGCGAGCGGGATGGGATCGAGCCCGCGGCTCGCAAGGAACCCGCCGGCGGCGCCCGCGAGCGCCGTCCCGCCGATCGCGAGCGCGCGCGTGGCCGAGTCGGTCGGCACGCTCGCATAGCGGACCGTGCCGAACGCCGCGCCCGCGTAGAGGAGCGTCGATCCCAAGAGTCCGGCGGGATCGGTCATCCGACCGATCCCGGCGGGGGCGTGCCGTTGAGGTTGGGCGTCGGCGTCGGGCTCGGTGTCGGCGGCAGCGTCGGCGTCGCTCGGCACTCCTTGCCGTTGTCGCCGTTGTTCCCGTTGCTGCACGGCGGCAGCGTCGGCTCCGGCGGGGGCGGCGTCGCCGGCGGTGGCGTGGGATGGGGCGTCGGCGGCGCCGCCGTCGGCACCGGCGTCGGCGTCGGCACCGGCGTCGGCGGCGGTTTTGGCGTCGGTTCCGGCGTCGGCGTCGGCGCTGGCGTCGGCGTCGGAACCGGCGTCGGCGTCGGCGGCGGTGTGGCCGGATCGGCGGTCGGCGGGGCCGCGGTTAGGACCGGGCCGAACGTCGCGCAGCTCAGGGGCGTCTGGAGCAGGGGCGTCGCCGGAATCTGCGGCGGCATCGCGGTCGGCGGCACCGTGAGCGTCTGCGTGTCGTTTGCGCCCTCGAGCGAGCGTTTGATCGGCGACCCGAGGGACGTGCACGACATCAGTCGGCCGACGTCCGGCGAGCGAAAGAAATTCTGTGACGCCGAGGTCGTGGCGCTCGTCTGACCCCGAAACGCGGCTTGGAGGAAGGAGCCCTGGATCTGCGCGCTCGCCTCGAGCCCGATAAAGTCGTTCTCGAGCAGCACGCTAGCGTTGGATGAGGGGACCGGCACGCCGGTCACGGCGCCGCTGCAAAACGTCAGCGGCGCCCCGACCGGCTGCCAGAATCGAGCTCGCGAGGCCGTCAGCTCGCTGATCTGCGCTGCGGCGCAATCGGCGTTGGGGTCGACGGGCGGAGTGCCGTCGATCGTACTGTAGACCGAATAAATGGAATACGAGAGGTACGGGTTGTCGAGCGCATGGACGAGCCCGCCGTAGCGCACCCCGATCTGCGTCCGCTCGCTGAGCGCGCTGGCGCGAACGGCGAAGAAGATGCCGAAGAGCCCGAGGAGGAAGAGCGGCATCATCGCGGCGGTTTCGAAGAGCGCCTGGCCGCGCGAATGATACCGCCGGCCGCGATTCAGCATGAGCTCGGTACCGGCGCCGCGGAGAACGGCGCGATCGGAATGGGTCCCCACCAGCCGAGCCGGACGTCGAGTTCGTCTGCCTGGATCGGCGTGAGATACTGATCGGCGTTCGCATAGTCCAGCGCCGAATTGCCGCCATAGTTCACGTTATACCAGTCGATCGTTCCGGGCGATGGGACCGTGTACTTTTCCTTGGGTTGGAAGACTTGATCGTTGAGCGGATCACGACGTTGATAATCGTCCACGCTTCCGGGCTGCAACCAGTCTTGCTCGAGCATCACGTTGGTCGCGGCGGCGCGGCCGATCGCGTAATACGTCGTGAAGTGGATCGGACCGAAGTTCGGCACGAGCGGCGGTACGGCGGCGCACGTCGCGACGTCGATTTCGACCGGCCCGAAGATCTGCTGGTTCTCATTGGCCGAGCCGGCACTGCCGCCGTGGCCCAGATTCGGCAGCGAGACATTCTGGGCGTCTTGGGTGACGGTCCCGAGGCCCGTTCGTGTCGTCGGCTGCGCGCCGAGGATCGTGTAACCGAAGGCACAGTCGCCGCCCTGCGGATGAACGTTCGCAACCGCGGCCTGCGTGACGTTGCGCACCGCCGGATTGCATGATGTCTTGAGCGTCTGGACGAGCGACTGGGCGTCGGTCCACCAGTTTGCGAGCGTCGATTGCGCGGTCGCGTCCTGCAAAAATTGCGCGTCCGCGCTGTAGCGCGCCGTCGACCGAATGAACGCCGCGCGCTCGTCTATGTACGTGCGATTGCACGTTCCCGGATTGGTCGGACCGAAATTGTACGAGAACGCGCAACCGCCCGAGGCGTCGATGGCCAAGAGCATGCCGTCGAGCAGTCGGCGCGCGCGGAACTCTTCGATGTTGCTCGCGTAGAGCGTCGCTTCCATCTCGTTCCAGCGCTGGGCCTGGATCGACGCGAGTGCTTGCGCGGCCGAGTCGGCCGCGTTCTGCGCCCGGATCTGGTATCGGATCACGTTTGCGTAGTTGAGCGCGAGATACATCAACGCGAACGTCGCAATGATCCCGATCGTCCACATTGGGAGAACCTGGCCGCGCGAGCGAGCGCGCATCAGCAGCCCGCCGTCGGGTTGAGCGGATACGCGCCCGGTTGCGGGTACCCCGCTTGGACGTGCTGGTCCCATCCGTAGACCTGCTTGATGTCCGCTGAGGTCTGCGGATCGAATGCATGCCACTGCCGGAAGTCGTTAAATTGAGCCGAAGTATTGGGATTGCAACCGGAGTACAGCTGGCAGAAAACGCCGACGCCGTACTGCCCGTAGAGCGCCGTTAGATTCGGCAGGGGCGCGAAGAATTGCGCGAGCGCGGCGAACACGCGCTGATGACACGCGACCTGCTGAAACGTTGACGATCCCTTGCCTCCGGAGAGTCCGGGCTGTAAGTCCCCGCCCCAATTATCGGCGGTCAGGTATGTTGCAACGCCGAGTGCGATGAAATCTTGCTTACCGGGCGAACACGGCGACGACCACGGCTGGGTGTCGTCGCAATGCGCCATGTAATTGAAGCTCGCGAAGTACGGGGGCGTGTTCTCGCCCTTCGAGAAATAATCGCCCGAAAAGTTCGGCGGCGGGGACGAGCCGCCGCACGGCGCCGTGGAGTTTGCGATGTTCCCGTGGATACCGCACTCCTGCCAATACGATTCGGTGCTCTGGCCGAGGACGCCGAGCGCGGCGGCGAACGGTCGAAAAACGCCCGGTTTTGCGACCGACGACGTGGCGAGTTGTGGCTCCATCATCGAGACGCCGCCGTGCCGGTTGAACACCGAGTTCTGCGCCACCGTCGGATCGGTCGAATTATAGCCGTAGTCCGTCGGCATACTCGGCAGCGGCGCAGGCGCGGTCGAGTTCGTAATGTTGCCCGCGGCGATCTGCGGGAAGATCTTGCCGGTCGTCCCCGCCGGATTCGTCATGCCCAACGCGTTCTCGCGCGCGTTGACGAACGAAGCCGCATCGACGGTGAGCTGGAGAAAGCCGAGCACGCCCACCTGGATGCCGAAGAGCAGGAGCGTGAGGATCGTGCCGACGACGAGGGCGGTTTCCACCATGACGGCACCGCGCTCGCCGCTACGCGCATGGCGTTTCACTCGCGCGCCGCCGCCATCTGCGACATGTTCGTCTCGTTGGTCGTGACGGCCGTATTGCCGCTGTCGGCGACGTAGTCGAAGGCGACCATCATCGAGATCGTCAGCACGGCCATGACGAGCGCGTACTCGGCGAGCGTCGATGCGGATTCGTCCGCCGCGAGTCGACGGACGAGAATCGAGAAGCGTTGCGTCATTCCTTGCTCCTCTTCGGTCGGACAGGTTCGCACGTGAGTTATTTCGTGATGATCGTCGGCGTCATGATGAAGACCACATCTTGCTCGTTCTTCTGATAGCTCACGTCGCGGAAGAGCTGCCCGAGGATCGGGATGTCCCCGAGGATCGGGAACTTTTGAATATTCTTCTGCTCGATGCGCCGCACGAGGCCGCCCATGATGATGCTCTCGCCGCTCTGCGTCACGACGTCCGTCGAGATCGTACTCGTCTTGAAGGCCGGCACGATGAAGCCGTTGAGCTGGATGCCGTCGGCGAAGTCGAGATCGGAGACTTCCGGCGTGATCTTACTCTCGACGCTGCCGTCGCCCGTGATGTTCGGCGTCACGTTGAGCTGCACGCCGTACTTCTTGTAGTCGATCGAGACGGTGCCGAGGCCGCTCGAGACCGGGATCGGAATCTCGCCGCCTACGAGGAAGCTCGCGGCTTGGCCGGGGAGCGTCACGAGATTGGGTGATTCCAGGAGCTTCGCGTGGCCCGATTCCAGCAACAGGTCGAGCGTCGGTGCGAGCAGGCTCACACGAGCGAACGGTCCGAAGTTGAACGGGTTGAACGGGTTCGTCGCCTTGAGCGGATTCTCGATCGCCGTGAGCGAGGGCTGTGGGCTGATGTTGAACGTCCCGCCGCCGACGTTGCCGCTAATCGACGCCGGTTGCGCCGTACCGAGCCGCAATCCGAGCTGACTCTGTGCTGTGCGGTCGACTTCGAGGACGTATACCTTCACGTCGACCTGCGTCGAGGTCCGGGTGCTCAGACGATCGACGATCTTTCCGTCGACTCCGAGGAAGCGGCCCGCGGTCGCCTTGACCCGATCGAGCACGTCCTGACGCTGCTGCGCGTCGCGGACCGAACCGCTGACGACGACGTTGCCCGACGTGTCGGTATCGACGCGGACGCCCTTGCCGTCGGAAATCTTCGAGATCTGATCCTGCAGCGAGCCGAGCGGCTGCTTGACGACCACGGCGTTGATGATCGACGTCGGCGTCGTGCCGTCGTACTTAATGTCTTTGAAGCGGGCGATCGCGGCATCGACGCGCTGATACGCCACGATGTCGGGGACCGTCCCTTGGACGAAGACGTTGCTTCCGAAGGTTTCGACCTGAACGTTCGGCTCGGCGATGGCGGTGCGCACGATTCGCGCGACTTGGGAGAGCGACTGTTGCGAGACGGTCACCTCGTATTCGCGTTCCTGGTTCCCCTGCCAGATGAAGAGCGTCGTGTGACCGGCCGCCTTCGCGTTGACGACGACGGCCGACGTGCCGACGGGCACGACCCCCGCGACCTTGCCGTCACCGATCGCGAGCCGCGTCAAGCCCGGGGCCTGCACGACGATCGATCTGCCGGACTCGAGCGAGAGGATGCCCACTTCTTTTGCCGTCGCCGGCAGCGAGGGCGTCGCCACGGCGGCGATCGAGGCCAGTGCGGCGAGCCGAGTCAACGAGGAGGTGAGGTTCACGGTTAACTTCCCTAAACTCTGCGACACGCAGGTTCGACAACACACGTATGCCGTTAGTATCGGAAGCATGGCGGCGCACATGAGTGAGTTCGAAGAGGTAATCGAGTGGTAAACCATCGCACGTTCTTAGCGAGCGTCGGAATCGTGACCGCACTGGCGGCTCCGGCGTATGCCGCAAGCGACGCGCCCATGCCGCTCGCGACCGTCGCGCACCGCATGGGTCTCACGTATGCGTATCTGAATTTCGACGACTCGGTCTCGCTCACGGGCCATGGCCTCGCGGTCACGGTCCGGCCGGGCAGCCCGTTCTTCTACGTCAACGATCGCGAGGAGCCGGTCGCGGGCATGACGCCGACGTATCGGTCGGGCGACGTCGTGGTCTCCCCGGCGTTCGCGATGCAGCTTGCGACGCTCGAGCGTCAAATGGGCACCGTCGGGCGGCCGCATAAGCTGATCGTCGCGCAGGCGCCGATGCACGCGATGACAGCGCCCGCCGAGCGGCACGTTACGGACATGGCGATTGCGGCGGTCGCCGGCGATAACGACGTTCTCGTCAGCGGCACGGCGACGCCGAACTCGCTCGTGAGCATCGTGCTCAAAGCGAACGTCTCGCCGGAATTACCGACGGTCATCCTCAATCGCTCGTTCACGGTCGCCGATGCCGCCGGAAAGTTTGCAGTCGACATCTCGACCGCGCCCGCCTTCTACGCCGGGACGACCTACACAGCCGAGGGGGTCGGCGTCGACGACCGGACGCCCGTGACGGCGAGCTTCGAGCCACACACGATCGGCTCGCACTGGAAAGCGCTCAAGGATTGATCGCGCTCGCGTGCGCGGCGGGTTTCGGGCTCGCGGGTGGCGCTGGCGTCGCCGTCGCCGCCCGCGCGCTGGCGGGCGCCGTGCCGTTCGCGGACGGTCCGCGAACCGTGCGACCGCCCACCGCCGTGCTCGTCGGCTGCGCCGCGATCGCGGGCGCGGCCTTCGGCCTCCATGCCGAGCCGCTCCGCGCGGCGCTGTTCGCCGCGCTGCTGGTCGCGGCGCTCATCGGCTGCTGCTGGAGCGATCTCGCCTTCGGGCTCGTTCCCGACGTTCTCACGCTCGTGCCACTGCTCGTCGTCGCGATCGCGGCGCTCGCCACGCATGACGCACGACCGCTCGTCGCCATGACGTTCGTCGGCGTGCCGCTCGGGCTCGTGGCGTTCGTTTCTGGCGGCCGCGGTTTCGGCTGGGGTGACGTGAAGCTCCTCGCGCTCGCCGCAGCGATCGTCGGTATCGGCGCGTCCCTCGTCGCCGCGGCCGTCGCATCGTTCGTCGCCGCGGCCGTCGCGCTCGGCCGCGGCCGCAGCCGCGAGCCGATCGCGTTCGTCCCCTACCTCGCCGCGACGCTCGCCATCGCACTCGCTCTGCCGCTCGGAGGCCGCCCGTGAAGATTCACATCGTCGAGAACGAACGCACCGCGCGTCCGATCGCCGAACGCGTCGGTTGGGCGGGTCACCCCGTCTCGCGCATGATCGGACTGCTCGGCCGCGCGACCCTCGGCCCAGGCGAGGGACTCTGGATCTCCGGCTGCTCGGCGATCCACACGCTCGGCATGCGTGCGACGATCGACTGTTATTTTCTCGACCGCCACGATCGCGTGCTCAAGATCGCGCCCGCCATCGCGCCGGGGCGCCTGGCGGTCACGTGCCGCGGCGCGAAGAGCGTGCTCGAACTCGGCGCTGCGCCGGGCGAGCGCGGTATCCGCGTCGGCGACCGCCTGCAGCTTCGCTGATCAGCCACCCATGCGCTTTGCGCGGCGGCCGTGCTCGGCGAGATAGGCGAGCACGGCATCGCGGCGATCGCCCTGCAGCGTCACCACGCCGTCCTTGGCGGTGCCGCCCGTGCCGCACGACTTCTTGAGCGTCGCGCAGACGGCGTCGAGCTCGTCCGCAGCGAGCCCATAGACGATCGTCGTCGAGCCGCCGCGCCGCCGCTCGCATCCGACGCGCACGATGCCGTCGTCGGGCGGTGCCTTGGGATCGGCCTTCTTCGCAATCGCGCGCTTCGCCGGCTTGGGAAGCGGCAGCGAGCCGTCCGTCGAGTAGACGAGGCGCCGATCGTCCTGAGCCATGGCGCGCGCTTCTTCGCGCGGGCGCCGGGCACCGTCAGGCCGCGGGCGAGTGGCTGAGCCGGAAGCGTGTGAAATCGACGGTCGGCAGCGACTTGAACCCCGGCTTCGCGAAGAGATACCCCTGATAGAGGTCGACTCCGGCGCCCGCGAGCCACTCGTATTCCGCGAACGTCTCGACGCCCTCGGCGACGGTCCGAATGGCGAGATCGCGACAGAGCGCCACGATACTGCGGACGATCGCCTGTCGCGGGCGATCGGTATCGATGCCGCGCACGAGCTTCATGTCGATTTTGATGAGATCGGGCTGGAAGTCCGCGAGCAGGCCGAGACCGCTGAAGCCCGCGCCGAAATCGTCGATCGCGGTCGAGAATCCGAGGCGCCGATATTCCGAAAGAATGCCGCGCAGATGATCGGGTTCGAGGACGTTCTCCGTTTCGATCACTTCGAAGACGATGCGGTTGATCGGAAAATTCGCGGCGCGCGCGGCGGCGAGCGTCGTGCGGATGCAGAGCTCGGGCCGATACACGGCATTGGGCATGAAGTTGAGGTTGAGCTTGGTCGTGAGGCCCAGCTTCGCCGCGAGCGCGATCGCCGTCGTTCGGCACGTCTGATCGAAGCGGTATTGCAGCCGCTCGTCGACCAGCGCAATGATGTCGGCCGCGCCGGCACCATCTGTCCCGCGCACGAGGGCCTCGTATGACTCGATTCGCTCATGCACGACGTCCACGATGGGTTGGAACGCGAACGTAATTTGAAAGGGCAGGCGATCGCTCGTGCAGCTCGCGCAGCGCGTCGAAGTACTCTGAATCATCGCTCCCCGTCCCGTCAGTATGGTTGCAGCCGGAGGGCGGCCCCGACCATAGACTTCTTCGGCGATTCTACCGAAGATGTAAGCGAGACCCGGCGTCATGCGGAGCAACTGTGTTCGGTCCCATCTTTTACAATCTGGTGACGCTCCTCGTGATCCTCAACCCGATCGAGGCCGCGGCGATCTTCGCGACCCTCGCCGGCGATCGGTCGCCCGCCGAACAGCTCCGCATCGCACGTCAGGCTGCGATCGTCGCCCTCGGCATCCTGCTCGTGTTCGGCTTCACGGGCGAGGCGCTGCTGCGCGCGATCGGCGTCGGCTTTCCGGCGTTCCGGATCGCAGGCGGCTTGCTGCTGCTCAAGGTCGCCTTCGACATGGTCTTCGCGAAAGCGCCGACCAAACGCAAGATCACCGATGCCGACCAGTCCGACGCCGAGCACGCCGATGACCCGGCCGTCTTTCCGCTCGCGATTCCGATGATCGTCGGACCGGGCGCGCTGACCTCGATCGTTACGCTGATGGCCGCGACGCATCAGCAGCCGCTGCAGGTCGTCGGCGTCGTCGGAGTCGCGGTCTTCGCGATGGCGCTGGTCTGGGCGGCGATGCGCGCCGCGCGCTCGGTGTACCGGGTGCTTGGCTCCGCGGGCGTCAACGGCGTGAGCCGCGTGACGGGGATCTTGCTGGCGGCGATCGCGATCCAGCTCGCGATCGAGGGCGCCAAAGCTCTCGCCGCGCCCGACCTCATCAGGTGATCGAGAGCGGCCGGTAGCGCAGGCGATGCGGCCGCGCGCCCTCCTCGCCGAGCCGTGCGCGCTTGGCCTCCTCATACTCGATGTAATTTCCGGTATAGAAATACACCTGGCTGTCGCCTTCGAACGCGATGATGTGCGTCGCGATCCGGTTGAGGAACCAGCGGTCATGGCTGATCACCATGACGGTCCCGGCGTATTCCTCGAGGGCGTCCTCGAGCGCGCGCAACGTCTCGACGTCGAGGTCGTTGCTCGGCTCGTCCAGGAGCAACACGTTACCGCCCTCGAGGAGCGTCTTCGCGAGGTGGAGCCGCCCGCGCTCGCCGCCCGAGAGCGTCCCGATCTTTTTCTGCTGATCCGCGCCCTTGAAGTTAAAGCGGCCGAGATACGCCCGCGACTGCATCTCGAACTTGCCGACCATCACGATGTCGTTCCCGCCCGTGATGTCCTCGAAGACCGTCTTCTCGTCGGTGAGTGACTCGCGGCTCTGATCGACGACCGCGAGCTTCACGGTCTGGCCGATCGAGATCGTGCCCGAGTCCGGCTGCTCCTTGCCGGCAATCATGCGGAAGAGCGTCGACTTGCCGGCGCCGTTGGGGCCGATGATGCCGACGATCGCGCCCGCCGGGATCTCGAAGCTCACGTCGTCCATGAGCAGCCGCTCGCCGTACGCCTTCCTGACGTGCTCGAACGTGATGACTTGGCTGCCGAGCCGCTCCGCGACCGGGATGAAGATCTCGTGCGTCTCGTTGCGCTTCTGATACTCGTAGTTTGAGAGCTCTTCGAAGCGCGCCATGCGCGACTTATTCTTGGACTGCTGCGCCTTCGCGCCCGAGCGGACCCACTCGAGCTCTTTCTTGAGCGCCTTCTGGCGCGCGGACTCCTCGGCTTCTTCCTGAGCGAGCCGCTGCTGCTTCTGATCGAGCCAGGAGCTGTAGTTGCCCTTGTACGGGATGCCGCGGCCGCGATCGAGTTCAAGGATCCACTCTGCGGCGTTATCGAGAAAATAACGATCGTGGGTGACGGCGACGACCGTGCCCGGGAAGCGCTGCAGGAAGTTCTCGAGCCAGTCGACGCTCTCGGCATCGAGGTGATTGGTCGGCTCGTCGAGCAGCAACATGCCAGGCTTGGAGAGCAGCAGCCGGCAAAGCGCGACGCGGCGCTTCTCGCCGCCGGAGAGCGGGCCGATCTTCGCGCCCCAGGGCGGCAGCCGTAGCGCGTCGGCGGCGATCTCGAGCTGTTGGTCGCTGTCGCCGTCGGCCGCGAAGATGATCGCCTCGAGCTCGGCCTGCTCCTTCGCGAGCTTGTCGAAGTCGGCGTTCTCGTCGCCGTACGCGGCGTAGACCTCGTCGAGCCGCTTGCGCGCCGCGACGATCTCGCCGAGCCCTTCCTCGACCGTCTCGCGCACGGTTTTGTCGGGATCGAGTCGCGGCTCTTGCTCGAGATAGCCGATCGTGAGGTTGGGCATGGGCTTCGCCTCGCCCTCGATCTCGGTCTCGACGCCCGCCATCACGCGCAGCACGGTCGATTTCCCCGCACCGTTGAGGCCGAGGATCCCGATCTTTGCGCCCGGGAGAAACGACAGCGAGATGTCGCGCAGGATGTGCTTGCGCGGCGGGATGACTTTCGAGACACGATGCATCGTGAAAACGGGCTGTTGCGACACGCCGCCTGACTTCGCGAACGGCGGCCGATGTCCGGCGCGATCACCGCGTTAATCGATCCTTAGACTCGATTTAACACCGGCGGCATACATTCGTAACGTCTGGCACCCCCCACAGCTTTCGGATTCTCTCTAAAATCCGCGGGAGTTTTGCGTGTTCGTCCGTTCCTCGTTTGCATGCTTCCTCGTGGGCGCGTTCGGCATGGGGGTCGCAGCGGCGGCTCCGATTTCGCCGGCGTCCCCGCCGGCGGCGGCGGCCGAAGCCGCGTCCCGCTCTGCGGCGATCTCGGGCGTCATCCGGGACGCCTCTGGCCGCGCGCTCGCTGGCGCTCGCGTCTCGCTCGAGGGCGCGACGCCGTCATCGACTACAACCGCGGCCGACGGGTCCTTCGCGATCGGCCACCTGCAGGCGGGAACCTATCTCGTGACCGTCGCGCGCACGGGTTACGTGCCGTTCTCGACGACCGTGGACGCGGTCGAGAACGGCGGCGCGCCGCTCGAGATCGCGCTCGGGGAGGCATCGCAGAGTACGCTGCGCACGATCGGTACGGTGGTCCACGCGAGCTCCGCGACGTCGCTCAACACGTCGCCCGCGGCGACCGCCACGCTCACGCAGCAACAATACGTCGACCGGGCTCAAAACCAGGTCTCCAATCTCCTCGAGGAGCTGCCCGGCGTCGAGCTTACGCGCGCGTCATCGGGCGGCGCGCCCGGCGCGAATACCAACGTCGCGCTGCGCGGCGCGGACCCCTCGGAGACGCAGGTCCTCATCGACGGGCACCCGATCACGGGTGGCCCGGCGGGCACGTACCTCATCCAATTTCTCAACCCGAAGGTGCTCGGCAGCGTCGAGGTCGACAAGGGGCCGGGCGCGCTCGGGAACACGATCGCGGATCAAGTCAACGGCACGGTCAATTTCCGGACCCCGTCGATCACGAGCAAGCCGACGGGCACGTACGACTTCAGCTACGACAGTTACAACGGCAGCTCGTACGCTGGGCGCTTTTCCAACACGTTCGGGAAGGTCGGCGTTTCCGCGGCCTACGCGTTCTACGGCACGCCGGGATATAACACGCAGCCGGTTCTCAGCGTCGTGCCCGACGGCAACTCGACGCCGACGAAGTACGCCGACGCGACCGTCACGACGGCGATCGGTGGGAGCCAGACGTTCAACAATCGAGCCGAGAACTTCAAGCTCGGCTACAACTTTTCGCCCGCGACGTCGGTGACGTTCGGTTTCCTCGGGCTGCAAACGTACGTCGATTACACGAGCACGCTCACGACGGAAGAGCCCTTCAACATCATCGGCTATTGCCCAAATCCCGCGAACGGTAAGGCGCCCGCCGTGCAGGGCACCGGCACCGGCTGCGGTCTCGTATCGCGTCATAGCGGGAAGCCGACCTATACGGCGCCGGGCTTCGCGGGCCTCATCGGCCACACGGTCTACGCCTCGAGCACGCTCGACAACCTGTATCTCGGCAACTACGAGACCGACAACGAGCCGCTCTTCACGGGTGACTTCCGGACGACGCTCGGCAATGGGTCGCTGCTCGCGCGCTACTACGCGAGCTCAATTAGCCGCTTCATCTCCGATCCCAACGAGGCGTTCCAGCAGCTGCAGTGCGACGATCCGACCTGCAGCTTCGGCGTCTCGCAGGCAAACAAGGACGTGGCGAGCGCGTTCTATCAGCAGCAGATCGACATCTTGCACGGCGGCGATCTCGAGTACGAGCTTCCGATCGGCCCGAACACCTATGCCGTCTCGTTCGACTCGCACAGCGACCGCACGACGTCGGGTAGCGGCTCCGATCCCGCGCAGCTCGCGTACAACGTGCCGTCGATCTTGCAGACGTCGACGACGATCAGCGGCCGCGGGAACCTCCGCTTCGGGCGCCGTTTCGGTGCCGTGCTCGCAAACTATTTCTCGAACACGACGTTCGTCGGCAGCCGCTACGATCCGCGCGTCGGGCTGACGTATCAGGTGAACCCGAGTGCGATTCTCCGGCTCGCCGGCGGCAGCTCGTACGTCGCACCGTCCGCGCAGAACGCATTCAACACCATCCCGCACTTCGTGAATAAGACGTACTACGTCGGGCCGACGGTGAAGCCCGAGACCTCGACGTCGTTCGATCTCGGGACCGACATCCTGACGTCGAAGGATTCCAAGATCGTCTTCGACGCCTACGTGACGCGCGTCTTCGACCGGTTCTCGTCGTACCAGCAGCGCTTCACGCCGGCGATCACGATCGCGGGGCAACCGGCGACCGCGCTCACGACCACGTACAACGGCGGCACCGCGCTCGAGAAAGGGCTCGAGCTCAGCTTCGAGCGGGCCCCGCGCTACGGTCTCGGCGTGCGCCTCGATGCGAATCTGCTGCGCGCGTACGGTGGGGGCGACAGCTTCTTCCTACCCGGCTTCTCGCGCAACGGCATCTACGGCCGGACGAGCGACGGCTCGCAATTCCCGAGCTATCCGTACTCGCACGGGAACGTCCAGCTCGAGTACACGACGCGCAAAGACATTCGGCCCTCGGTCGGGCTGACGTACTACGGCGCGCTCAACTCGTTCCAGGAGCCGGGTTTCGCGCTCTTCTACGCGGGCCTCGACGCGCGCGTCGCCGGCGGCGCGCACGTCATCGCGAACATCCAGAACATCTTCAATCACGATGACAATCGGACGTATGGCATCTACGGCTTCGGCGTCGTTCCGACGGGCGGTGGCGCGCAGTCGCTGTTCTTCGCACCGCCCCGGATGTTCACGCTGCAGCTTCAGCAGAGTCTGTAGCCGCGGCGCAGTGGCGGGCCGTTTGGATTACAGGCCGGGCGCTCGCGCGCGTAGCCGCAGCCGGAGGTTCTTCGGAAACATCGTGAGCGCGTAGTTCTCGGTGACTTTCCGGCGATCGCCGCCTGGCCCGACCTCGAAGTTCTTCGAAATCATCGACAGCGCAACCGCGAGCTCGACGAGCGCGAGATTGCGCCCGGGGCACAGGCGCGGGCCCGCGCCGAACGCGAACGTCTCCGGCGGCGGCGCATCCGCGAGCCAGCGCTCGGGCTCGAAGGCGTGCGCGCGCGGAAAACGGCGCTCGTCGAGCGCGCTTGGCCGCAGCAGGAGCGACACGACCGTCCCGGGTGGCAGCGCGACGCCGCCGAGCTCGGTCGCGACGTTGGCCTCGAGCGCGAGGACGGGCGCGACGGGCCGCAAGCGGAGCGTCTCCATCACGACCGCGTCGTGATAGCGGAGCCGCGCGACGTCCTCGATGCGCGGGACGACGTCCGCGGGCGCCGAGCACGTCGTCGGCCTCGGCGGCGAGGCGCGCGGCGACCGCGGGCCGCTCGCCGATGTAGTGCAGCGACCACGCGAGCGTGCTCGCGGTCGTGTCCTCACCGCCGAGCAGCAGGTTGACGACGTTGGCGAAGATGTCCCGCGACGAGAGCTCGGGCGCACCAGGCGCTTGCGTCACCGCCGATTCGAGGAAGTTCCGCTCGCGCGGCCCGGCCGTACCCGAGCTCGCGACGCGTTCGCGCGTCTCGGCGACCATGCCGTCGATGCGCGCCCGGAGTGCGACGAGCGACCGGTCGAGCGCGCGGTCGGCGGGCAGCCGCACGTGACGCCAGTACGGATACGGCAGCGCGATGCGGCGGTTGATCATCGGGAAGAGCCGCTCGAGATCGTGCTGGATCGGCGCGGCCGGCTCTTCGAGCGTGTTCATGTCGTAGCCGAACGCGAGATTCGTCGTCACGTCGACCGTGTAGAGCATCGCCTCGCGCAGCACGTCCGTCGGCTCGTCGCGTGCGGCCGCCGCGAGCCAGCGCCGCTCGAGCCGCCGCGTCACGCGGGCGAGCGTCGGGAAGAACGCGCGGACGTGCTTCGCGTCGAGCGCCGCCGCGACGGTACGGCGTTGCGCGCGCCAGGCCTCGCCCTCCGCCGAGAAGACGCCGTTGATGCCCATCTCTTCGAAGACGTCTTCGATGAGCCCGATCCGCCGATAGACGGCGGGCCGCTCGCGCAGCGCGCCTGCGATGACGTCCGGGTCGCTGAAGACCACGGCGCGGCGGCCGGGGATCGCCATGGTGAAGACCGGGCCGTAGCGCGCGCACCAGCGCTCGATCGCGAGGTGCAGCGCGCTCGGCCGAAACGCGACGGCTTCCAGGAGAAACGCCATCCCGCGCGGCCCGGGCAGATCCGCAATCGTTCGCTTCGCGTGCGTCATCCCGTCGCTTTTCCGCCCGCATCAGTCGCCTCCGGCTGGATCGAAGCTGCGTTTCTTCTGAGCGGTCGACGAGTGGCTTTGTTGCGTCGCTGCCTACGCGCGTATCGCCAGTCTTCGCGCAGCCCCGACTCGATGCGCTCGGGGAACACTAGAGTGGCATATCCCTAGACGCGAATCCGCGACAATTACGACTCTTGGTAGCTCAGGCGTCCAACCCGGCGCGCGAGCCATGAATGCGGGTACTGCAGTGACTCGCGAGCCGCATAATTGGCGAGTGCTGCGTGACCGGGCTGGTCAGCGAGCTCGATCGCAGCGGCGGCTGCGCGCCACCGAAAGCCGATCGCGGCCCAGGTTTCGTATGCGTTCGCCAGGGCGTCCAGGCCACGATCGCGTTGACCGCTTGCGAGCGCAACGATGCCGATCGAGTATTGAGCTTCTGCGTCGGCACGTTTATCTGTGACCGCTAATGGGCTCGTTTTCGACTCGAGCGCGAGGTATCGGTCTAAGTATTGGTTTGCTCGTGTCGCATCGATGAGCGAAAGTTCTTGAGCGAAAGCGTGAAGCGAGTAGCGTTGAACGTCCATTGACGACCAATCAATTCGATCCGCGGTTTGACACGCGTCGAGCATTTCCTGATTCAGAAGCTGGGGTGAAGCTGCCTGTCTTGAGATATAAGCCTCATCTGATATTAGTAAAAGACGATTCTCATCGGAATCCGCAAAGTATGAAGCGTCTTGGAATTTGCGAATTGCCGCGTCCTCGTCGCCATTGAGGGCGTAAAGATATCCGAGGCTCCGTTCAACTTCGAGCCGGAAACCCGCCATATCATCGGACCATACGTTTAGTGGAGATATTTCGAGCTCAACGATCTCGCTTAATATTCCTAAGTCACGAGCATAAAAGCTTCGATTGGCCTGTAAGACGCCCATGAGGAAAACATCCGGAAGGCGAGCTGTCCGAAGTATCGTCATCGCTTCGCGAAGAAGGCGGTACTGCTCGTGATATCGCTCTTGAGTGCCTCGAATCAAGCTTAGAACGTGAAATGCTCGAGCTTTCGTCGTTTGTATCGAGACGATTGTATATGATTCATCTTTAGCTTTTGATCCAAGTTCGAGGTCAGCATAGATTGCGTTCCATGACATTCTCTCACTTTCCAGATAGCGATGCTGCGCGAACAGGATGATCGAAAGACCAAGCCAAAGCTCGGCCTCGAGACCAGATGTGATAGCAATGTCACCGATGATCTGCTTCGTTTCCTCAATGCAACGTTCGCCTTCGGAAACTGAGCCGATGCGCACGAGAAGAAACGAAAGTAATATCCCAGCCTCAACTCGGTCATTGAGCTCTTCTTTAGCTGATTTCCAAATCTCACGTGAAATTCGACTCCGGTCGTATGACGGAGTCTCGTGTAAATTCGGACGAAGAGGAGCTTCGCGCGAACTTCGTCGATAGCCGCGAGCTTTCGACGCGCCGCTTCTAGTCGCCCATGACGGTAGTCTTCGACTGCGCTTTCAAAACTCATTAAACAAAGTCGCCCTAGTAGGAAGAGGCAGCCACGTAATGTAGCTGCCTCTTCCTATTCGGACGCTGAATCCTGCACGTAACAAAAAAACGAACGATTGTTGGCGTTGCTCACGCCTTTTAGTCGAACTCTAGCCGGAGACGGCACCATGGTTTGAGCCGGAGACGGCACCATGGTTCGAGCCGGAGACGGCACCATGGTTTGAGCCGGAGACGGCACCATGGTTCGAGCCGGAGACGGCACCATAGTTTGAGCCAGAAACGGCACCATGGTTCGAGCCGGAGACGGCACCGTGATTCGAAAGTGCGGTTAAGAGGAGTGCCAGGAGTGCGTTCATCGTAGTGTCGGCCCCTTTTGTGAGACTTGGCCTCACTGAAACGTCGTCAAGCCCTACAATTAGGGTGATCGACGCAAAGTCGTTTTAGGGAAGGAATCCTTTTTCCATCTCGTTTTCTGATCGATTTTACGAGAATACGTCCTAACTCACATATCGGCGGCTGACGTGCGATACGTACCGTTGTCGCGACCCAGGTACGGCTCGAACCTGCGACCACAGCGTCTGCCTCGCCGCTCGACGCGACGTACGCCGCTCAATAGGGCAATGCTCCGAGGCGAGGGCGGCTCTCGCTCTTTATCGGACACACGTTCGACGCTGGTCCATTCTTAGCGTTGGCGGTCGGGTTCAGCTACGTCTGCTCCTTGCACCCCGGCGAGCTGACGACCGTGCGGTCACGCCCTCACTCGCCTGCCATCCTCGCCGTGCGAATCGCGCTGCTCGCCCTCGAGGACATCGATCGCCGGCCGATCGCAAGGAGTTCGGCGCCATGCAAGCGCCCGAGGCGGAGCTTACGCCCGGCGCGGTACGCCGCGCCGCCGTCGCTCCAGACCGTCTCGACGAGGCCGAGCCGGATGAGCTCGGAGATTGCGACGTCGCCGTCGACGCTCGCGGACTGCGGTCGGGGGCGCGACGAGAAGCCGCGAGCGAGTGGTCCGCACGTCGCGTTGACCACGACTAGAAATGCGGCTACGGCCCAAAGTGGATTGCCATGATCGATGACGGCCACACGCGCTTGCCAGATGCGTGCCGTTGCAATGAGCGGTGAGGTCACCATCGAGAGCCATCCGCGTGCCGGCTGCGAGTGGCGGCGAGCTCGGCGGTTACAATGCCCAGGATGAACGTCGGCAGCGTTCCCTCGTCGGCTCTGGCGTATGGAGAAGCGTACAGCGCGTAGCAGCCGAGTGCGATCAAGCCGAAGGTAAATCCGGCTCCGTTCTATGAGCGCGATGAGTAGCGGACAGAGCACGTACCATCGCATCTCGATCCCGATCGTTCAGAACGATCCGTTGCAACGGCCTCGCGGGCGGAACGAACGCAGCATCGAGCCCGGCGTCTCCGAGCAGTGCCGACGCCGTCGCCGTCATGCCGTGATGCGACGAAGCGAAGACGAGGAGCGCGACAATTGCAACGTAATATGGCGGCGCGATGAGCTCAGGCGGCGGCGCATGAATCGAAGATACGCTGCAACATTGAGCGCAGGCAGCGGGCTGCCTGCGGTGCGGCCGGCGAGCGCGGGATAGGCCAGGCAGAAGCCCGAGATCACGAAGAAGAGATCGACGCCCCGGTCGCCACACGCGGCAATCGCGTGCAACGGACCGGACGATGCATGAGCGAGCACGACGGCGAGGACGTCGATGCCTCGTAGGGCCGTCGATCGCTGCGTTGCTCGGGCGACCTCATATCGTCACTCCTTTCGGCGAATCGCGAGCCTTTGCGAGCCGATCGTTTGCACGATCCAGAAGATCGATCCCCGATGGCTCGCTTGCCGCGGGTCAGCCGGCGATGCGCTCCGAGGCGATCGAGGCGGCCGCTCGCGACTCCGTGAGCCACCAGCCGAGCGCGAGCAGCGGCAGCGCGGCCCCGAGCGCGACGACCCCGTCCCAGCCGAAACGCTCGTAGGCGAGGCCGCTCGCCGCCGAGCCGGCCGCGCCGCCGACGAAGAACGTGGCAATGAAGAGCGTGTTGAGCCGGCCGCGCTCGGCCGGCGCGAGCGCGTAAATCGCGCGCTGTCCGAGCACGAGCGTGCCTTGCGTCGCCGCGTCGAGCGCGAGCGCCGCGAGCACCAGCGTCCAGAGCGAGGGGACGAGCGTGAGCGCGAAACCGGCCGCGCCGATCGCGAGCGCCACTGCCGTGCCGATCCGCGAGTGGCCCGCGTCGCCGAGCCGGCCCCCGAGCGGCGCGACGAGCGCGCCCGTCGCGCCCGCGAGCGCGAAGATGCCGATCTGCGTCGCCGAGAAGCCGTAGCGCGGCGACGCGAGCAGGAACGTGATACTCGTCCAGAACGCGCTGAACGAAGCGAACATGAGCGACTGGTAGAGCGCGCGCCGGCGAAGCACGGGCTCGCGGCGATAGATCGTGACGAGCGATCGCAGCAGCGCGCCGTACGAGCCGCCGTAGGTCGGCGCGCGCCGCGGCAGCGCACGTGCGAGCACGATCGCGATCGCCGCGATCCCGACGGCGGCCACAAAGTAGACGGCGCGCCAGCCGACCGCGCCGCCGACGACGCCGGCGAACGCGCGTGCGAGGAGCACGCCGACGAGCAGCCCGCTCATCACGCGACCGACGACGCGGCCGCGTGTCGCATCCGGCGCGAGGTGCGCCGCGAACGGGACGAGGATTTGTGCCGCAACCGACGTGATGCCGACGACGATCGCCGCGGCGAGGAATGCCGCGTACGTCGGCGCGAGCGCGATCGCGACGAGGGCGACGGTCGTTCCCATGAGGACGCGCACGACGAGCGTGCGATTCTCGATGAGGTCGGCGAGCGGGACGATCGCGACGAGACCGAGCGCGTAGCCGAGCTGCGTTAGCGTCACGACGATGCTGCCGGCGCCCGCGCCGACCCCGAAATCCCGATCGATCGTCGCGAGTAGCGGCTGGACGTAGTAAATGTTCGCGACGGCGAGCCCGCAGGCGATCGCGAAGATGGTGGTCAGGCGGGGGGTCAGCGTCGGCACGCGTGATCCGTTCGCGCCGCGCGCCGAGCATCCGCGCCGCGGACGGCCTCGCGCCGCCGGTGACCCTGGGAGGAATGGCAGGAACCACCCGTGACGACGGTCGAGTCCCTCGCCTCATGCGCGCATGCTTGCCGATCGCTGCCGTCGTCCTATTCGCCCCCGCCTGTAGCGGCGGCAATTCCGTATCGCTCGCACCGCAGCAGAGCGTTTTCCAGATCAGCCAAGCCGCCGGCACGTTCTATGTCGATGCGACCGGCCCGACACGCAGCGCGCTCGATCCACTGCAAGCCGGCGGTCGCTACTTCTCCGGGTCGCAGCAGATCGTGTTCGACGCGCGAATGGCCGGTCCGATCCTCTCGGGCGACAATAATTACTACGTCTGGGGCATCCAGCGCGGCTCGGCGACCACGGCACCGTTCCCGGACGAGCCGAACGTGAAGTTCGATGCGGTCGTCGTCGCGACGGTTGCGTCGACCGGCGCGACGAGCGCGATCGTGAATCGCCTCGACAAGTCCCCGCCGACGCCGGTCGCCGCGAATCTCACGGCGCCCGATACGATCGAGATCACGATTCCGATCTCCGCCGTCCCGCCGACGACGGCCGGGATCACTGCCGCGAACTACACGTGGAATCTCTGGCCGCGCTCGGGCGTCGGCGGAACGCCCGCGGCGCAGATCGCCGCGTTCATCCCGAACAACGCCCTCGCGCCGCTCCTCTCGGTCAACCAGTAGCCGCCTCGGCGATCTTGCGATCGCCGCGTGCTCCGAGGGGTGTCGCCCGGAAACGCGTAGATCGCAAGGCCGCGCGCGACACCGTGCACGCGCATGTTCCCGAGCCGCTTGGGCAGCCTCGCGCCGCGACGGCTCCGTGGCGCACTCCGCTCTCCAGGCGTGCGCCCAAGCCGAGAGCGCTAACGCAAGCCCCTTGCTCGCGGCAGTCTCGAGCGGAGATCGAGCGAACCGCCGTTGGATCGAGCCGCCGCCGCGTTGGCGCCCCGGCTCGATGTCGTTGAATCGTTCATGCGATCTTCTTCGAGGACGCTCTGGACGTCGCGATGCGATCGAAATCCTCGACGGTCCGTCCGATCATCTCTCGCGCGAGCGCTTCGTCGACGCCGGGGCTGAAGAGATAGCCCTGCACGGCGCCACAGCCGAGCGCGGTCAGCGCCGCCCGCTGCAATTGGGTTTCGACGCCCTCGGCTACGACTTCGAGACCGAGCTCATGCGCGAGGCTGATGATCATCCGAACGAGCCGCTCATCGCCGAGTCGCGAACCCGGGCCGCCGCTGATAAAATTCCGATCGATCTTCAATCGGTCGATCGGGAGATCGCGGAGCCGGGTCAGCGAGGAGTACCCGGTTCCGAAGTCGTCGAGATCGATGCGAATGCCGAGCCGTCGCAGCCCATGCAGGGTCTCGATCGCGAGCGACAGGTTCTCCATCACGGCGGTCTCGGTGATCTCCAGCGTGAGGCTTCGCGGGTTGATGCCGGTTTCGAGCACGAGGCGTTCGACGGTCGCGCCGAAGTCGCGCGAGCGGAGCTGACTCGCCGACACGTTGACGCTCATCGACGGGGCCGGTGCAGGCCCGCTCTCCGTTTGCCACCGGCGCAGGGCCGAACAAGCTTCGCGTAACGCCCACCGCCCGAGCGGAATGATCATGCCGTTCCGCTCTGCCGCCGCGATGAAGTCTTCCGGCGATTGCGGGCCGGAGCCGGGACGATTCCAGCGCATCAGCGCTTCGAATCCGTCGACTCGACCTTCCGCGAGCGAGATGATCGGCTGGTAGACGAGCTTGAACTCATTGAGCTTGAGCCCGCCGTTGAGGGCGGTCTGCATCTCCATGTTCGAGGCGAACCGCTGCCCAAGCTGCTCGTCGAAGACGCGCGTAACGCTGCGGCCATTGTGCTTCGCTTCGATCATCGCGAAGTCGGCTTGCGAGATGAGCTCGTCGGCAGCGACGGCTCGCGACACCGTCGACGCAAAGCCCGCGCTCGCCGTAGCGTAGACGTCGGTCGTGCCGATATCGATGGGACGGGCGATGCAGTCGGAAATCCGGGCGCCGGCCGCGGCGGCCTCCGCATCGTCTCGGCAGTTTTTAAGGACCACGAGGAATCGGTCGCCCGAGGTACGCGCCACGAGGTCGCCTTCATTCACCGACTCGGCGATTCGGCGGCCGACTTCGATGAGCACGAGGTCGCCGCTCCCTCGGCCGAACGTGTCGTTGATGAGTTGGAATTGATTGATATCGATCACACCGACGGTGAAGCCGCGCGGACCGTCGTCGTCCTCACCCGCGGTCACCAGGTCGTCGAGCCTGCGCTTGAACTCCTCGCGATTGGGCAATCTCGTGAGCCGATCGTGAGTCGCGCTGAATTGCAGCCGTCGCTCAATGCGAGCGCGCGCTTTTATCTGTTCGCGTAACTCCGCTTCGACGCGCGCCCGCTGGAGAGCGGCGCGTTCGAGGTCGGCGATCGTCGCGCGCTGTTCGATGAGCGAAACCACCGCCTTTGCTCCGACGCGCAGCATGTCGAGCTGGCTCTGCACGAGTCGCTTCGGAACCGTGTCGGCAATGCACAGGGTCCCGATCGCGAAGCCCGACGAAATGAGCGGCACACCCGCATAGAAACGAATTCCCGGCGTTGATTTGACGTTTGCATAATCGCGGAACCGTTCGTCGAGCCGAGCGTCTTCGACGACGAGCATTTCATACGGCCGTTCGATCGCGACGCTGCAAAACGAAATGGATCGCTCGGTTTCCACCAAGTCCAAGCCATAGTGCGACTTGAACCATTGGCGATTCTCGTCTACGAGCGAGACGATGGCCATGCCGGCACCACAGATGCCGGCCATGAGTTCGGTGATGACGTCGAATTGCGGGTCGGTACCGGAGTCGAGGATCTCGAGCCGTCGAAGCGTCGCGAGGCGCTCGAGTTCGATCTCGTGTGCTGTTTCGACGATCGATGGTGGTGAGGCGGAGCGCTCCGCGTCGAAGTCGGCTGTGGTCTTCATGCGGTAGTTTCCTTGGCTGTTTCTAGAGGAGTCGGGTTTGGGGAGATGCGGCGCACGTATGGTACGACCGCCGTTGCTTGGCGCTCATGCTCGTTCCATGGCGTATCGTCGGACGATCCGCTCGGGTCGCTCCGTTCCGCCACACTTGCTATCTTCGGCAAGCGGCGTCTCATGTGTGACGAACATGTTGCGTCCGAGCCGCTTGGCTTCGTCGAGGGCGGCGTCGGCGAGCTCGAAGAATTCGGTTGCCGCCGGGCATGGCGAGCCGGCAATATGCGCGACGCCTGCCGAGACCGTAACGACGAGTCGATGGTAGCTCGCGTAGGCGATCAAGGACCGAAATACTTCCAAGACGAGCCGCTGAGCGAGCAGTTGCGTTCGCGCAGAGCGCCTACGTTCACGACGGTAAAAGTGATCGAGAGCATGACGGCGGTCCCAAGCGTGCGAGCGATGGCCTGATTTGTATTCGCGCGCTCGCATAGATCGGGATCGAGAACGGTCGTGACGATGACCAAGAGCGGGAAGGTCGCATGCCAGATTGCCCAAAACCAGGCCGAAAGTTGCTGATTGGCAATGCTCGTGATCGGTGAGCCGTTGAGGCCCGGGAACACGACGATGTAGGCCACGTCGTAAGGCCGCTTATGAGGTCTGCCGACGCGAGAACGTGAGGAACCGCCTCCCGTTCACCCTGAATTGCGAGATCAAAAGCATTGCCGTCATGAGGTCGGCAAGGGGCCATACCGTCGCGGCGATCGAGATGAATGGCCGATACACCGGCCCGGGCGAGGTACCGAGCGGAATGGCGAACAGCGTCATCGCGACGAGTGCGATGCATGCCCAATATGCCGCAATGCGGCCGCGGCGGTTATGCCTCCGGCCGCCGAGCCAAGCATCGATACACGTTTGAGTCACGTGTGAGCGAGTCGTCATCGGGTACCGGCCCACGACCGGAACCATGTCGAAATGCCGCTTTTCGCGATGCACTCTGTTCGTGCGATCCGCATGGTATCGGCTCCGGAAAGGTGCGCGGTCAAGTCGCCGTAGGCACTCTATCGGCAGAACGTCTTTCGATGCCATGCGTCACGTCAACCAAGTGCGCTACCACACCGAATGAATTTTCACGTACTTTGAACGACAACGTAAGCCATTGTGTCGCTGAAGCTGATCTTACCGATTCGGTATTCAGTACTCAAAGACGATCGAGTTGTGACGCGCGCTTGTCCAAATCAAATGATTGTCACCTAAGTCGCTCACTGTAGCAGACTTGCGGTCAGTCTACTCTCTCGAACTTTTCGGAAAGAAGGCGCAAGTTCTCCAGTTTCTGGTTTCGTTGTGAAACGGACATCATTTATGAGCGCACTTGAAGTCCCGGGCTCACGATCCGGACGTTGCGGCAGCAGCGAATTGAGCTCAAGAAACGGATCGACGCATGTTCTTCTATCGTCGTCCGACTTGCGGAGGCATCGACCATATCGATCGATGCGCTCGTGAAGCGTCGTGAGGCGGCATCGCGGATCGACGCCTCGTTCGCGTACCGAGAGATCGCCGAAATCTCGAGCAACGTGCCCGATTCCTCGAAGCGCTCCTCGAGCGGCGTGGCTTGAACGCGCGACAGAACGCTGCTTGCCGCCGGCCACATTGACCGGCAGCCGTCTTTTGACCAACGCGCGATGGCCTCGGATTCAGCGTTCTCGTTCGCGGGGGGACAACCGCAATGGCGGCGGCGATGGCGCCAACCGGCGCCCTACGAAAGGCCGACGATTTCGCCGTCGTCGTCGAGATCGATGCGTAGCGCCGCGGGGCTCGCGCCGAGACCCGGCATGGTGCGCATCTCGCCGCAGATCGGATAGATGAAGCCCGCGCCGACCGACGCGCGGACCTCGCGCACGGGAAGGGTCCAGCCGGTGGGAGCGCCCGTGAGCTTCGGGTCGCTCGAGATCGAGAGATGGGTTTTGGCGATGCACACGGCGAGATCGCCGAAGCCCGCCTTCTCGAAGGTGTCGAGCGACGCGCTCGCGCCCGGCGTGTAGCTCACGTCCTTCGCGCCGTAGACCTCGGTCGCGATCGTCGCGATCTTCTCGCGCAGCGGCATCGCGCTCGGATAAAGCAGGTGGAACGCGGAGGGCTCCTCGCACGCCTCGATCACGGCGTTCGCGAGGTCGATCGCGCCCTTGCCGCCGTCGGCAAAATGCGTGGCGACGGCGACGCGTGCGCCCGCCGCCTCGGCGATCTCGCGGATCGCCGCGTGCTCCGATGGGTGGTCGCCCGGAAACGCGTTGATCGCGACGACGGGCGCGACGCCGTGGATGCGCATGTTCTCGATCTGCTTGCGCAGGTTCGCGCCGCCGACGCGCACCTCGTCCGGATTCTCGCGCAGCAGCGCCTCCGGCAGCGGCTTTCCCGCGACGACGCGATGCGTGCCCGCGTGCAGCTTGAGCGCGCGCACCGTCGCAACGACGACGCCCGCATCGGGCTTCAGTCCCGACGCGCGGCACTTGATGTTGAAGAAGCGCTCCGCGCCCATGTCGGCACCAAAGCCGGCTTCGGTGATGAGATAGTCGCCCGTGCGGATCCCGATGAGATCCGCGATGACGGACGAGTTGCCGTGTGCGATGTTGCCGAACGGGCCGGCGTGCACGAGCACGGGCGTGTTCTCGAGCGTCTGCATGAGGTTCGGCTTGATCGCCTCGCGCAGGATGACCGCCATCGCGCCCGCGATCCCGACTTCCTTCGCGCTGACGGGCTCTTTCTTCGCGGTGTAGCCGACGACCATCCGCTCGAGCCGCGCGCGCAGGTCGTCGAGCGAGTTCGCGAGCGCGAGGATTGCCATGACCTCCGAGGCCGCCGTGATGTCGAAGCCCGTCTGGCGCGGCACGCCGTCGGCCGTGCCGCCGAGCCCGACGATGATGTTGCGCAGCGCCCGGTCGTTGACGTCCATGACGCGCCGCCAGGTGACGTCGCCCGGCCGTAGGTGCTTGCCGGCGACGTCGCCGCCGGCGAAGAGCAGGTTGTCGACCATCGCGGCGAGCAAGTTGTGCGCCGCCGTGACCGCGTGGAAGTCGCCCGTGAGATGGAGGTTGAGCGTCTCCATCGGGACGACCTGACTGTAGCCGCCGCCCGCCGCGCCGCCCTTGATCCCGAAGGTCGGGCCCATCGACGGCTGGCGAAGCGCGATCGTCGCACGCTTTCCGACGTGCTTCATCGCCTGGCCGAGGCCGACGGTCGTCGTCGTCTTGCCCTCGCCGAGCGGCGTCGGCGTGATCGCCGATACCACGACGTACTTCGCGAGCGGGCGGTCCTTCAGGGCCTCGATCGCCGCGAGGTCGATCTTTGCGACGCTGCGGCCGTACGGCTCGAGCAGGTCGGCGGGGATGCCCATCTGCGCGGCGATCTCGGTTGGCGGAAGGAGCGTCGCCGCTTGGGCGATCTCGATATCGGTCGGGAACGGCATGCCCATGCCTTCGCGCGTCGAGTCGAAATAGTCTTCGTGTGACCATGGGTACGCTGACCGGTAGACCCGGTGCCGCGAGGCACATTTTGCGTGCAGACGCAAATACGATCGCCGCAGCGGTGAGCCGTTCGGTGCGAACCTCGCGGAAATCTCGGCACGACGCACGCCGATGCGCCGCCCGAGTTCGACATCACGTTTCTCAACGATCCCGATCTCTCGATCAATCCGCTCGGCGCGCGCGGCATCGGCGAGATCGGCATCACCGGCGTCGCTCCCGCAATCGCGAGCGCGGTGTATCACGCCACCGGCGTCCGCGTCCGCAATCTCCCGATCAAGATCGTAGATCTGATCGCACCGAAAGGCCAATCCTCACGTGTCAACCGTCAACGCCTACTCCGCGAAGGCAGCGAAAGCGCCGCTCGGACCGACGACGATCGAACGCCGGGCGCCCGGCCCGGCGGATGTCGAGATCGACATCAAGTTCTGCGGCATCTGCCATTCCGACTTGCATCAGGTCGGCGACAAATGGGGCGGCTCGCAGTTCCCGATGGTGTCCGGTCACGAGATCGCTGGCGTCGTGGCGAGCGTGGGCAAGGACGTCACGAAGTTCAAAGTCGGCGACCACGTCGGCATAGGGTGTTTCGTCGACTCGCAGCGCTCGCTCCCGGGCTCGCCGCCCAACGTCGCAGACATCGAACAGTATCTCCCGAACGCGGTCATGACGTACAACGGCATGGAACGCGATGGCAAGACGCCGACGATGGGCGGCTACTCTGAGAAGATCGTCGTCAACGAGAACTTCATCATGCGCGTGCCCGAGTCGATCCCGCTCGATAAAGCCGCCCCGATGATGTGCGCGGGCATTACGTTGTACTCGCCGCTCCGTCACTGGGGCGCGGGCCCGGGGAAGAAGATCGCGATCGTCGGCCTCGGCGGGCTCGGTCACATGGGCGTGAAGATCGCGCACGCGATGGGCGCCGAGGTGAGCGTACTCAGTCAGACGCTCTCGAAGAAAGACGACGGCATCAAGATGGGCGCCGATCATTTCTACGCGACGAGCGATCCCTCGACGTTCGAGAAGCTCAAGAATACATACGACCTCATCATCAACACCGTCTCGGCGAAGATGGACTGGGACGCGCTCCTCGCGTTGCTCAAGCCCGACGGGACGATGGTCGTCGTCGGCATTCCCGAAGAGGAGGTGTCCATCGTCGCATTCTCGCTCGTTACCGGTCGCCGTTCGCTCGCGGGCTCGATGATCGGCAGCATCGCCGAGACCCAGGAGATGCTCGACTTCTGCGCTGAGCACGGCGTAACGCCCGACGTTGAGGTCATCGCGGTCCAGGACGTCAACGATGCGTATAAGCGCGTGATGAAGAGCGACGTCCGGTATCGATTCGTCACCGATACTTCCACGCTTTCGAAGAACTAATCCGGCCGGCGTCGATCGCGACGACGGTGAGTGAGAGCAGTCCGATCGGGCGCTCCCGCATCACGTCGTCGCCGACGCGCGCGCCGAGCAGCGCGGCGCCGAGCGGCAAGGCGATGCCGTCATCGCTCGCGCCGGCATCGACTTCGTCCCGATGTCCGGGGCCGCGCCGCTGTTGCCCGCAAGCCCGTGGCCGGTGCGCTTGCCGCGTCGGCATTCGACGGCGCGAAAGCTCCCGAAGCCGATCCCGATTATACATCGCTACATGCGAGATTGGCCAGCAGGCGTTGAAGATCGACGTCTTTGCCGACGCGCTCGATCGCATCGGCGACTCGGGCGCAAAGCGATGATCGATCGACCTCGCGAGCCGCCGTTTACACGTTAAGCGGATCTCGTAAGCATTTCCCGCGGTTCGATTTACTACGAGCGCAAGAAAGTCGGCGCTCTTGACATGCTGCGTCGTCGCGGTTTCGCCGTTGGGCGGCGTCACATCGCGGCGCTCATGCGCCGCATGGGCATCGAAGCCTTGTATCGTAAGCCATCGACGACTCGTCGTTATCTTGAGCATGTTCCGCCGAAGCGACGAGCCCGTTGAGAAATCCCGGAGCCGAAACGGTCAGGCAGATGCCGGGACGTCGCGTGAGTAACCCAGCCCCGGCGGCGGCATGTCCGGCGGCCTGCTTGTGACGGAAGCCGATGTACCGCATCCCTTTGCCTGAGCGATGCGCGCCAAGTCCGTCACCGGAATTCCAACGACGCTGTAGTAGATGGTTGATAGGCCGTCCAATTGCAGCGCATCGACGACGAGATTGCACCCGTCCGTCAGGTTCGGCGGCTCGACTGATGCCAAATTCGGCCCGCTTTCGTTCTGCGTCTTGCATATTCGTCAGTTAGCATGGTTAGTAATGTGAGGCTGTGCCAGTTGTCCGAACACGTGCAGAAGGTCGGCGAAGACGCCTACGGCCGTCATCGGCCGCAGCGCTTGGCGGTGGGCGGCGAGGTCGCGCGTTGGTTCGCCGTCGTCTTCCTTAGACGAACGCCCGGCTCATCGCAGTTGTCCGTCGGTCACGATCGAACGCGGTATGCGAACGCGTCGCGGCGATTCCTCGTCACGCCCGTCTCGGAGGTTTTAGCGTGGCCCGATCGTTCTCAGCCGACGTCGTCGGCATCGATATCGGCACGACCGGTGCGCGAGCCGTGCGGGTCGATGCCGTCGGCACGATCGTCGCGAGTGCGAGCGCGTCGTATCCGCTCCTAACGCCCGAGCCCGGCTGGACCGAGCAGGAGCCCGAAGCCTGGTGGCGCGCCGCTGCGACGGCCGTTCGCGAGGTGGTCGCCGCGCGCGACGTCCCCGTCGCGGGCGTGGGAGTCACGGGCCAGATGCACGGCTCGGTCTTCCTCGACGAACGCGGCGTGCCGCTGCGGCCGGCGTTGCTCTGGAACGATCAGCGCACGGCCCGCGCGGCGGACCAGCTCGAGCACGCCGTCGGCGCGGACCGGCTGCGCGAGATTACCGGGAATCCGGCGCTCACGGGCTTCCAAGCCCCGAAGATCCTGTGGTTCCGAGAGCACGAACCCGAGCGCTTCGGCCGGCTGCGAACGATTCTGCTGCCCAAGGATTTTCTTCGGTACCGGCTCTCGGGAACGCTCGCGACCGACGCCTCCGATGCGTCGGGCACCTCGCTGCTCGACCTGCGGACGCGCGCGTGGTCGCCCGAGATCCTGCGAGCGCTCGATCTCTCGGCGAAGCTGCTCCCTGAAGTATTCGAGAGCCCCGCGGTCGTGGCGCGCGTGAGCGCCGCGGCCTCGGCCGAGACGGGGCTCGCCGCTGGGACGCCGATCGTCGCCGGGGCCGGGGACAACGCGGCAGCCGCCGTCGGCAGCGGCATCGTGCGGGCGGGCGACGCGCTCGTCTCGCTCGGGACGTCGGGCGTCGTGCTGGCACATGCCGCCGCACCGCTGATCGACGGCTCGGGAGCGCTGCACGCCTTCTGCGCCGCCGTGCCGGGTGAGTATCACCTGATGGGCGTCATCCTCTCGGCCGGCGGCAGCCTGCGCTGGGCGCGCGACGTGCTCGGCGCGGACGCATCGTTCGAGGCGCTCGTTACCGAAGCCGCGACGGTACCGGCCGGCGCGCTCGGCGTGACGTTCCTGCCGTATCTCGCGGGCGAACGCACGCCGCACATGGATCCGGCTGCGCGCGGCGCGTGGCTCGGACTCTCGCTCGCGCACGGCCGGCCGCACCTCGTTCGCGCCGTGCTCGAGGGCGTCGCGTACGGGCTTGCGGATGCCGTCGATGCCATGCGCGCGCTCGGCGTCGATCCGGCCGCCTTCGCGCGCACGGGGAGCGGCTTCGCAAGTGAGCTCTGGACGACGATCGTCGCGAGCGTGCTCGAGCGGCCGCTGCGGCGCGCGGCGGACGAGGGGCCCGCGTACGGTGCTGCGCTGCTCGCGAGCGTCGGCGCCGGGGCGCACGCGTCGGTCGCCGCCGCGGTCGAGGCCTTTTCGCCGTCCCGCGGCGAAACGACGAAACCAGTCGCGGCCGACGCGACGACGTACCGGCGCGGCCTCGCGCGTTATCGCGCGGCGTATCCCGCGCTGCATGCGCTCGATCGCACGGCGCCGGGCGACTCACACGACGGTTAAGGAGTCAATAAATGGCAGAGACGATGCGCGCGATGGTGCTCGAGCGCCCGACCGTGATGACGATGGCGCGTCGGCCGCGCCCGGAGCCCGGGCCCGATGACGTGCTCGTGCGGGTGCACCGCGTCGGCATCTGCGGCTCGGACGTGCACTACTACACGCACGGTCGCATCGGGTCGTTCGTCGTCGAGCGGCCGCTCGTGCTCGGGCACGAGACGGCGGGCGTGATCGAAGGCGTCGGGAGCGACGTCTCGCCCGACCGCATCGGCGAGCGCGTCGCGATCGAGCCGGGCGTCCCCGATCGGACGTGCGAGTGGTGTCGCGCCGGCCGCTACAATCTGTGCCCAAACGTCGCGTTTCTCGCGACACCGCCGTACGACGGGAGTTTCGCGGATTACCTCGTGACGCCGAGCGATTTCGCGTTCGCCCTGCCGGCGAACGTCTCGCTGGACGAGGGTGCGCTCGTCGAGCCGCTTTCGGTCGGCGTCTACGCCGTGCGCCGCAGCGGCTTGCTCCCCGGGCAAAGCGCTGCGGTCGTCGGGGCGGGACCGATCGGGCTCGTCACGATGCAGGTCGCTCGCGCGGCGGGTGCCGGCCGCATCATCGCGATCGACCGCGAGGCCGCGCGTTTGACGACTGCGGCCGCGCTCGGCGCCACGGAGACGGTCGACGCGAGCTCGAGCGACGCCGAGGCGACGGTCGCCGAGCTTACGGGCGGCCGCGGCGTCGATGTCGTCTTCGAGGCGGCCGGAAGCCCCCTGACGTGCGCGCTCGCCGTGCGCCTCGCCGTGCGCGGCGGCACGGTCGTGAATATCGGTCTTCCGCCCGAGGACAACTTCCCGTATCCGCTCGTCCTCGCAATGGCGCGCGAGATCGACGTCAAGACGGTCTTCCGGTACGCCAACGTCTATCCGGCGGCGATCGCGCTCATCGCGAGCGGCCGAGTCGACGTCCGGTCCCTCGTCACGCATCGCTTCACGCTCGAGCGCGCCGAGGATGCGCTCCGGCTCGCGGACTCGCGCGCCGACGGCGTGATCAAGGCGATGGTGGAGATCGCCTGACCGGCGCGGCGAGAGGGGGCGAAAACGATTTCTAAGAAGCGAGACTGAACGGGAAACCTGGTTCCGCCAGGCCGCCGGCTACCGCGGTCGCGATTCGACCGTACGAGGAACGTTTCTATGTTCGCCCCTAGATCGGACGCCCGTGCGTTCCGCGCCGTGTCGAGCGCGTTACGCACGAGCGTCTACTCCATTTGGATGGCACTCGGCATCGCCGGCGCAGCGTCCGGCACGGCCTCGGCCGCATCCGCGACGTTCACCGCGAATCAAGCCGCCCAAGGCGGCGCCGTCTTCGCTGCCAACTGCGCGACGTGTCACGCCGCGAATCTCGCCGGCGGCGCGGGTCCGGCGCTCGTCGGAAAAGCCTTCCACGCGTCGCTCGACACAAACTACAAGGACGGCTTCCAGCTCTACGATTTCATTGCAAAACAGATGCCGCTCAACGCGCCGGGCAGCCTGAGCCAAGCGAACTATCTCGCCGTAACGGCATACGTCATGTCCAAGAATGACGTGCCCGCCGGCCAGACGGCGATGACCGTGAACACCGCCGCGGGCGTGAAGCTCGCGCACCTCGCGACCGCGCCCCCGAAGAACGAGAACGGCAGCGTTGCCGACACGTCGGGCCAGGCCGACGAGATCGTCCGCGTCGCTCCGCCGAGCACGGTCGCCTTCGGCCCGATGCCGGCGGGCGCGAACGTCAACGTCACCGATGCGATGATGCTCAACTCCGGCAGCGATGCGAAGGACTGGCTCATCGCCGGCAAGTCCTACGCGAACGACCGCTTCTCGATGCTCAATGAGGTCACGACCGCGAACGTCACGTCGCTGATGCCGGTCGCGCTCGTGCAGACAGGCATGACGCAGAGCTTCGAGACGACCCCGGTCGTCGTCGATGGCGTTATGTACGTGACGACGCCGGTCGTCGATCACAAGATGAAGGTCATGGCGCTCAACGCCGCAACCGGCGCGCGCATCTGGGAGACGACGTATAACCTCGAGCCGTTCAAGATCTGCTGCGGGCCCGTCAACCGCGGCGTCGCGGTTGCCTATGGGAACGTTTATTTTCTGACGCTCGACGATAAGCTCGTGGCGCTGAGCGCGATGACGGGCAAGCAGGTCTTCGAGACGACGGTCGCCGATCCAAAACTCGGCTTCTCCGAGACGATGACGCCGCAGGTCTACAAGAATCATGTCATCATCGGTAGCGGCGGCGGCGAATGGGCGATCCGCGGCTATGTCGCGTCATACGATGCGACGAGCGGCAAGCAGCAGTGGCGCTGGCAGTCGACCGACCCAGCGTCGTTCGAGAACGCGTCGTATAAGAGCGGCGGCGGCATGGTCTGGACGACGCCCGCGATCGATCCCGCAACAAACCTCGTCGCGTTTAGCACGGGAAATCCGAACCCCGATCTCTACGGCAAGGATCGCAAGGGCGACAATCTGTACACCGACTCGATCGTCGGTCTCGACCTCGAGACGGGCAAGCTGCGCTGGGCGTATCAGGAAGTCAAGCACGACGTCTGGGATTACGACGCGGTCAGCCCGGTGACGTTCTTCGACGTCCAGCAAGACGGCAAGACGATCCACGCCGCGGGCGAGGCCGGGAAGGTCGGCTGGTACTTCATCGTCGATCGCGAGACGGGGAAGCTCCTTCGCAAGAGCGATCCATACGTCGCGTTCTCGAAGAACGCGTTCAGCGCGCCGACGAAAGCCGGCGTCGACATGCTCCCGGGCGCCAACGGCGGTACCGAGTGGTCGCCCGCTGCGTATTCGCCGATGACGAAATACGTTTACGTCCTGGGGATGGATCAGCTCATGACGTTTACGACGCAGCCCGCGAGCGAGACCAAGGGGTCGCTTCGGCTCGGGAGCGCGTTCACGAACGTGAAGCCACACGGCGTGCAAGACGGTCGCTTCGTCGCCATCGACACGCAGACGGGCCACATCGCGTGGACCGCGATGACGCAGCAGCCGCTCGTCGGCGGCGCGCTCGCCACGGCCGGTAACCTCGTCTTCATGGGCGAGGGCGACGGCAGCTTCGATGCCTTCGACGCGAAGTCGGGCCAGAAGGTCTGGTCCTACAATCTCGGTGCCGGCGTCAACGCGCCGCCGATCACGTACGAAGTCAACGGAGAACAATACATCGCCGTGGCGGCGGGCGGCAACTTTCAGTTCACCTATCCGTACGGCGACGCGATCGCAATCTTCAAGCTCTCGAAGACGCAGACCGCCAACCGCTAAGCTCCCAAAGTATCGGCACGGGAACGGTTCACGCGCCGTTCTGCGTTCCCTTCGCCGCCGGTCGAATGGCGTACGAGGCGCGACGAACAAGAAGCCGAGCAATGAGCGACCGATCGATCCCGGCGGACGTCGATGAGCGAACGCGGCGGCGAATTCGAAACGCGATCGTGCTGACGCTCGGATTCGGCTCGGGTGCGATGGACACGTGGAGCTTCTACGCGTTTGGGAAGGTCTTCGTCGGGATCATGACGGGCAACATGATCCTCGCCGGCGGCAGCATCGTTCATGGCGATCTCGCCTACGTCGCGCGCACGGTCATCGCGTTCGTTGCCTATCTCGGCGGCTGTGCATTCGTGACGAAGGTCTGTGGGGAGCGACTCGAACGCGCGGTATGGAGTCCGCGGATCACGCGTTGCCTCGCGATCGAGCTCGTGACGCTCGTCGCGCTCGGGGTCGTTTGGATCGCCAACGCCGGTCGCGAGTCGCCGGGCCCTCGTCGCGCTGCTCGCAATCGGCGGCTTCGCACTCGGACTCCAGGGCGTCGCGACGGCGACCATCGGCATCCCCGACGTCACGACGACGTACGCCACCGGGATGATGACGAGCTTCGTCCGCAAGCTCGCGTCGGCGACGTCGCTCGCGGAGGTTTGGATGAGTGCGGCCGTCGTCGCGTCGATCGTCTGCGGCGCCGCGCTCGCGGCGCTCATTCTCGCTCGCGCGTCGACGTTCGTTCCGCTCGCGCCGATCGCTCCGCTCGTCATCGGGCTCGTTTTGGCCGCGCTCTTTCTGAGGCCGATCACAACGGAGTGACCGCGGTCGCGCGTCTTCCCTTACGGCGCGGCGTCGAGTGTCGAAGCCGTCGTGGCGATCTTGATATCGGGCGCCGGGCTCGCTGCGTTCGTGACGCGGATGAGCACGGCGCCATCGTGGTCCGTGCGGTAGACGCGAACGTGCGCCGCCGCGAGCGTCGCGAGCGTGCCCGCGGCGGGGTGACCGAAGAGATTCTCGCGCCCGACGGAGATGACGGCGGCGCGTGGCGTGACGGCCGCGACGAACGCCGCGGTCGTGCCGTACGCGCTACCGTGATGGCCGACTTTGAGAACGTCGGCCCGCAGATCAAGACCCTCGTGCAGCAGGCGCGCCTCCGTCGCGGCGCCGGCGTCACCCGTGAACAGCATCGCGAACGAACCGTATTCGAGCCGGAAGACGAGCGAGTTCTCGTTGATGTCGCTGCGCGTCCCGGCTACATACGGGATGCGCGGCCCGTAGAAGCGGAGGGTGACGCCGTCGTCCGTGCGCCAGACGTCGCCATCGCGCGGCTCGCGCATCGGCGTGCCGCGTTCGCGTGCGGCCGCAAGGGCGTCGCCGTAGGCGAAGCCGCCGTACGCTTGGCCCGAATCGGCGAACGCATCCGCGCCGAGCGCGCGCAGCACCGGCGGAATGCCGCCCGCGTGGTCGCCATGCGGATGCGAGAGCAGCACGGCGTCGAGATGATGGATGCCGTCGCGGACGAGGAACGGCACGACGGTTCGCTCACCGACGTCCTCGGCGGCCGATGATGCGTTCGACGGCGGGCCGCGCTCGAGGCGCCCGCCACCATCGACGAGGAGTGCGTGGCCGCTCGGCGTGCGGATGAGGAGCGCGTCCGCCTGGCCGACGTCGATGGCGGTGATGACGAGCCCGTCGTCGCGCGCTCGCGGCGGCCAGAGGCAGAGCGCCGACCCGCAGGCGAGCGCGACGACGGCGAGCGCGATGCGACCGCGCGCGAGCGCCCAGCCGGCGCCGATCGCCGCTGCGGCGTACACGGCGAGCGACCACGGCGGCGGAGGCGTCGCGACGATGTGCGCGGCCGGTAGTCCGCCCGCCCAGCCGACGGTGCCGACGATCGCGTCGACGAGGGTCCCTTCGAGGTTTGTCACGAGCGTGCCGACGAACGGCAGCGGCGCGAGCACGAGCATCGCGAAGCCGCCGAGCATTGCGACGCCGACGAGCGGCACGACGACGAGATTCGCGAGCGGCGCGTACGGCGCGATGACCAGGAACGCGGATGCGGTGAGCGGCCACGTTCCGAGCTGGGTCGCCGTCGCGACGCCGAGCAGTTCGGCGACGACGTGCGGCACGCCGGTGCGCTCGAAGCCGTCGGCGAGCGGACGTGCGAAGCCGAAGATCGCGGCGACGCACGCGAACGAAAGCGCGAACGAGAGCGACGTGACGCTCGCGGGTCGAATCGCGGCAACGACGATCGCCGCGGCGGCGAGCGCGTTCCACGAGAAGCTCGCGCGGCCGAACGCGCGTGCCGCGAGCACGAACGAGAGCATCGTCGCGGCCCGCATCGAGGGCAGATGATCGCCGCTGAGCGCGGCGTAAAGCCAGACGATCGCGATCGTCACGAGCGACGCGCCGATCCGATGCGCGCCGAGCCACATGAGCGCGAGATATGCGCACCCCGCGACGATGCCGAGGTGCAGCCCCGCCGTGACGAGGACGTGCACGGTACCGGTATCCTGGAATTCCGCACGGAGTGCGGGCGGAAGATTGCCGCGCTCGCCCCACAGCGCGCCCGCGAGAATCGTCGCGCCGGGCTCGCCGAGCGTCGCGTGCACGCGTGCTGAGGCGGCACTGCGCAGCCGCGCGAGCCAGAGCGTCGGATCCGCTTCGTCCGGCGGTGCACTCGCGACGACGTGCGGATGCGCGACGTGCCACGCAATCCCGCGTTCCGCTTCGAGATCGGCGAGTGCCGGCTCGCCGGGATTGCGCGCGCCGTCGAAGCGCTCGCGTCGACCGCGGAGTTCGAGCCGCGCACCGACGACCGGAGCCGGCGAGCGCAGCGACGCGAGCGCGAGCGAGCCGTCCGCGAGCCGTAGCGTCGTGCGGGTGCGATCGTTGGGTTCGCTCGCGACGTCGACCACGGTGGCGGCGAACGCCGTCGTGCGCGCGTCGCCGGGCGCGCGATCGACGTGGCCGCGGAGCGCGCCGTTCGCGTAGCCGAGGCCGACGGCGACGACGATCGCGATACTGAGCGCCGATGACGGCAATCTGGGAATCCCGATCATGGCGAGCGCGATGGCAACGGCCATGAACGCGTCGTTGGCTCGGCCGCAGACGATCCCGACGATGAAGCCGATTGCGAGTGTGATCAGGAGACCTCGAGGCACGGCATCCCATCGCGACGTGCACGCCGTGCGCTAGCCGGACGCGTGGTGGTGTTCGAGATCGGGCAGCGCTACGATCGAATACTGCGAGTTGGCACGCCATCAAAGGCCTACCGAAAAAAGATACCCGAACGTCGTACGCTACGTTCCCAACTCGCTCGAGCCGCGGCGAACAACGGACACGGCGCCCTCCGCGGCCCTGCAAGCTGCGCGCAGACAGAGCCCGGAAATCGTACGAAAGTACGCTTACAGCAGACGTCGACGTCGCGTGGTACATTTCGAGCATGAACGATTCGCTCGATACGCACACGACGATCTCGCGCCCGGTTGCGCTGGCGACGCTCGTGTCGCTCGCGACGGCCATGATGCTACCACGTCGCGCGAGTGCGGCTGGAGCGACGACCCTCGGACCGATCTTCGCCGCGCGCGGGCCATGGCTCGGCGGCAGAGAGACGGCGACGGAGGTCGCCGGCAAGGTCGTCGTCGTCGACGTATTCACCGTCGACTGCTTCAACTGCCGCAACGTCACGCCGACGCTGCGCGCGCTCCATCGAAGGCCCAATGTCATCGTCATCGGCGTTCACACGCCGGAGACGTCGTACGAGCGAGAGCGGGCACACATCGTTGACAAACTCGGGGAACTCGGTGTCACGTGGCCGGTTGTCCTCGACGATGATCAACGGGTCTGGAATGCTTTCGGCATCGAAGCGTGGCCGACGCAGCTCTTCTTCGATCGCAATGGCACGTTGCGCCATACCGTCGTGGGCGATTCTCAGGACAGCGACGTGCTCGCAACGGTCGCAACGCTCACCGTGTAACCGCGCGTCACGATCCAACCTGATCGGGGAGCACGAAGGCGTAGCCGTCCTGCTTGATCCGGCCGGCTCGGATCAGCCTTCCGAGCTCGAGCGAGACGGTCTCGCGCGTGCTTCCGATTGCCGAGGCGATTTCACCGTGCGTCATGACGACGTCCACGACGGTTCCGCCTGGGACGCGCCGACCGTAGTCGTGTGAAAGGCGCTCGAAGAAGTGAACGATACGGTCCGGAACCTTTGCGTACGAGACGTCCTCGATGATCTCCGACGCGTCGTCGAGACGGCCACTCAAGATCTTCGCAACATTGAGAGCGACCTGTGGATCGTTCGTCAGCAGCGCCATGAGATCGTCGGCCCCCGACATGCAGAGCAGGGTCTCTTCCATGCAGATCGCGATTGTCGATCGCGGCTGGTCCTTCTCGAAGAGGGCCTGTTCGCCGAAGATTGCGCCCGCGCCGAGGAGCGCGATCGTCACTTCTTTGCCGTCCGGGGTCAGACGCGCGAGCCGGATCCGGCCGTACTTCACGAGATAAACGATCCGCGCCGGATCGCCGACATCGAACACCCGCGTACGCTTCGGAAACGTCCGCATGCGAAAGAGATGCTGGTAAGCGTTGACCTCGCCGTCATTTGCATTCGAGAACAGGCGGCTTTGCTGGAGATACCAGACCTTGTTCGTTTCGAGGCCCTCGTCGTTCGCCACCGAGACGTCTTCGACGAGGTTCGCTCGATGCGCCTGGAAGTGGGCGGGTACCGATAGCTGAGTTCGCATGTGGACATCCTGACGGACGGACGGGGCAGTCGCGGTTCGGGGATTTCACCGCGGCGTTTTCGATTGGCCGCACTGCGAGCATGCAGCGCAACGACGCGGGATAGTGTATTCGAAGATGGACGTGCTCGTGTGATGCGGCGAGAAAGCCGAGTCGCGAAGATCGAGCCGACCGGCCGTTATGAGAAAACGGTAGACAACGCGACCACGCGCAGCGAGCGACATGGCTCGACCGTAGCACGCGCGGCCCGATGCTACCGTAAGCGGCCTCACGCCCCGTGGCGTCGCTCGTGAACGTGAACGGGCACCCGGCAATGCCGAGACGTTGCCGGCAACGCAGCGAGAACGCCAACGTCTGCGAGCTTGGATGACGCTTCGCGGCGTACGAGCGGAACATACGCGGCGGGTTCGAGCGTTGCCATCGCGACCCGCTCGCCACGCGCTCGGCGGCGAAGGGCGTCCCGGGCTCGTATCGCATAAGCCCCGTGATGGCGAAGCGCACGGTGGAACGGAGTCTGCCGCGCGGCATCGTCCTGATCGTCGCGGCGTTCTTCTTTTCGTCGCTCACGGGGTTCGTCGGGAAGTTCGCGCAGCACGATCCGGTCTCGATGACGGTCTTCGTGCAGTACCTCGTGAGCTTCGTCTGCTTCGCGCCGCTGGCGCTGAGGCACGGGCGCGCCGGGCTCGCGACGAAGCGCTTCCCGCTCTACGTCGTCCGCAGTCTCTCCGCGTCGGGCGCGCAGCTGCTGTTCTTTCGTTCGCTCGCGGGGCTGCCGCTGCTCGACGCGTCGCTGCTCTCGAACTCCTCGCCGCTGTTCATCCCGCTCATCGTCTTCGTGTGGCTGCGGAAGCCGGTGCGGCGCGCCGTCGCGGCGGGGCTCGTGATCGGGCTCGTCGGGATCGTGCTCGTCATCCATCCGAACCCTACGACGTTCGAGGATCCCGCATCGCTCGTCGCGCTCGGCTCGGGCTTGCTTTCGGCGATCGGGCTCGTGACCACCAATCGGCTCGCGGACTCGGAGCCGCCGTACCGGATCCTGTTCTATAACTTCGGCATCTCGACGCTCGCGCTGCTGCCGTATGCGGCGCTGACGTGGCGACCGCTGCCGCTCGAGCAGTTCGGGCTCTTGCTGCTCATCGGCGTGTTCTTCGCCGGGACGCAGTACTGCATCATCATGGCGTATCGGTACGCGAATGCGAGCGAGCTCTCGCCGTTCAATTACAGCGTGGTCATATTCTCCGGCCTGCTCGGCTGGCTCTTCTTCGTCAACACGCCGGGCATCGGCGCCGTCGTCGGCACGGTGCTCATCATCGCGGGCGGGATCGCGAGCATCGAGTTCGGCCATCGCGAGGGGCTCGGCCATGCGGTCGGCGCCGGCCACTGGACGCTGCGCCGGCTCGGCGGACGCTTCACGAGACGGCGCCGGAAGCTCGTCTGAGACCCGAGGTTCGCTGCTCGCGCGTGCGAAGTACCGCGCCATGGCTGAAGCATCCGAGATCGATCCCGCCGGCGCGCTCGAACGCCAACGCGCGGGCGCGCTTATCATCGACGTGCGCGAGCCGGACGAATGGGACGACGGCCATGTCGACGGTGCCATGCTCATCCCGCTCGGTGAGCTCGCGGAACGTCAGCGCGAGATTCCGCGCGACCGCGACGTCATCATGATGTGCCAATCGGGCCGCCGCAGCGCGAAGGCCCAACGCCAGCTCTCGGACGACTTCGGACTCGCGACGACGAATCTCGCCGGTGGAATAAAGGCCTGGCGCGAGGACGGCTTCCCGGTCGCTTAGCGGCATGGCCCCGAATGCGAGTGCGGCGCCGCACGAGTCGCCATCATGGGCGGCCTCCCGTCGACAACGGGGCCGGCCCGGTCGACGGCTCGCGCTCGGCAACGGCGCGCTCGACTGCGGGTTCGGCGCGAGCACGAAGCCGTTCCGGTTCGGCATGACGACGTCGCGCCGCCGTCGAGCGTGACGTCGACGCGTGTGATCGCGCCGTTGCCCGACCAGGCGAACCCCCGAACCTCGTACTCGCCGTGTGCGCCGAGGCGATCGCCGACCGACGGCTGGGTCACGATCGATTTCGTCTGCATGACGGAGTCGTCTTCGCGCGACATGCCGCCGGGCAAGAGCTCGGCGTAGTGCAGCTCCTCGCGTTCGCCGAAGGGCTTCGCGCCGAGCTCGAGGCGGCGGAGCCATTTCACGTTCGTGTTGCCCTCCCAGCCCGGGAGGAGGAGCCGGAGCGGAAAGCCTTGCTCGGGCCGCAGCATCTCGCCGTTCTGACCGTAGACGAGCAACGCGTCGTCGAGGGCTTTGGAGAGCGGAAAACTGCGATCGTAGCCCGCGCCGTCCGCCCCCTCGGCGAGCATCCACGCGGCTTCCGGCTGCGCGCCGACCGCCTCGAGCACGACGCGCAGGGGTACGCCCGTCCACACCGCGCACGACGCGAGCCCGTGCGAGAGGCCGACGCTTGTGAGCGCGCCACCCTGCCACAGCGGTTCGCTATTGCCGGAGCACTCGATGAAGTGCGTTCGCGTGACCGACGGGAGCCGCATGAGATCGGCCATCGTGAAGACGAGCGGCGTCTTTACGAGCCCGTGCACGAGCAGCCGGTGCGTTGCGGGATCGATGCGCGCGACGCCCGCGTGATTGCGCGTGAAGAAGAGTCCGTTCGGGGTGATCGCGCTCTGCTGATCGCCGAGCGGCGTTACGGCGACCATGGTCGCGTCCGGGGGCGATCGGGCGACGCTCGCCTCGAAGACCGACGGCTTCCCATAGGGCGGTATCGGACCGCCCGGGCAGCGCATCGACGGCGGGACGGCGGGCGAACCGGGCGCGATCTTCGCCGCCGGTTTGGCCGCCGCGGCGGCGAGGGCCGCGGCGGCGGCTTTCAGGAACGCGGCACGATCCACGCGGCGATGGGATCAGCCGGCGTTGATGTACGTGCCGTCGGGCGTCATCGCCCGAATCGTCTTGAGGGTCATCGCGACGGCGCTCTTAAACCTCTTCCCGTACGAGTACACGCGCATATCGAAGGGTTCGGCATTTGGGATACGCGCGGTATTTCGCGAGGCCGAAGGGGACCGCGGGCGTCGTCCACATCTCGACCTTCGTGAGGAGATGCTTGGCGTCGGTCGGCCCGACGAACTCGGCGACGACGTGGGTCGTCTCGTGCGCGCTGAGCGCGCCGCGCGAGGCGTCCTCGGAACCGGCATACGCGATCGGCGCCGGCAGCCGGAGCGTTGCACGCTGCGACGAGACGATGCGCATCGGCCGCTGGTCGTAGAGATAGTTCACGTCGAGCAGGTGCAGCGTCGCATCGCTCCTGGGTTGCGACTGACCGCCGCCGACGTCGGCCCAGCGCGTGAGGGTCGTGCCCGAGTCGGCCACGTCGGCCAGCACCGGTTGCCCCGAGAGCAGCGAGCCGAACTTCTCGCCGTGGATGTACGTGCGCTTAATCGTATTGGGATTGCACGAGCCGCCCGGCAGCCCGACCTGCGTCTCGAAGTATGCGAGATCGCTGCCTTCGGTCGTCTCCGTCGCGATCCCAATCTGCTTCTGATAGGCGACACCCGTGCCGAGGATCAGGCGCACCCATTCCCCCGAAGTGGGCGGCGGGAGCGCGGCGAGGATCGCCTGTTGCGTCGTCGTTGCGCCGGTCTGCGCGAGGAGCCGCATCGGGATCGCCGACATGCATGCTGCCGCCGCGGCCGAGGTCAAGAACTCGCTTCGGTTCATCGGAAATCCCTCTGGACGTTGGCCGTACTATTTCGAAGCGAGCGGACCGTGCGCCTCGTCGTACGAGCCGATCTATCCGCCGGTTTCGTCGGCTCGCGGATCCTCGTGGAAGAGGCGCTCGTACTCGTCGGTCGTGACGCGGTAGCATTCGCAGGAGGCGGCCTCGAGCGCGGCGCGGTTCTCGACGCGGATGACGCCACGCGAATACGAGATCACTCCGGCGCTCTGCAGCGCCGACGCGGCGACGCTGACGCCGGGCCTGCGCACACCGAGCATCATCGCGAGGGACTCCTGGGTGAGCTCGAATTCGTCGCGATCGACGCGATCGTGCGTGAGCAGGAGCCATCGCGCGCAACGCTCGACGAGAACATGCCGCGCGTTGCAGGCTCCGGATCGTGCGAGCGAGCTCATGTACGCTTGCGTGTAGCGATGAACGATCCAGCGCGCGTCGTCGCTCGTCGCGAAAAGCCGCCGGAAATCGTCGACGCTCATCTTGGCCGCCATGCCGGGTACCTGAACGATCCAGCGTTCGAGGAGCCGGCGCGAGCCGAACGCGCTCGGTGCCCCGACCACCCCTTCGAAGCCGACCGTGCCCGTTTCCACTTCGCTGCCATCGTCCATCGATGCGAGCATCGAGGTCACGCAACTGATCGGAAAGACGACCATGAGCAGTGGTCCGTGCAGCGAGCCCGGGTACAGAACGGTCCCGGAGTCGATCGCCGTGACGTCGAGCGTCTCGCGAATCGCGTCGAGCAACGGCGGCTGCAGACGGTCGAGCAGGCGATTTCCGGTCGTATACGTCGCCAACGGGTCTCCTCGACGCGCAAAGCGGTGCGGCAGCCGACGGAGTCCATGAATTATTCCAGATGTGAAATAACAGGGGTACGTGGCGCCCATGCTATGGCGGATGTGCGGTTCCGTCTATAGATATGTCGGTTAGCGCACACACCTCGCTCACTGAAACGGGGCTGGCTGCGAGCGCCCGCGAAGGTTCGCCCATGAACGCCGACACGCTACGCGAGCTTCAGGCACCGATCAAAGCCGGTTATCGCGCGGCGCCCGAGACCGCGCTCGTGACGCTCGCCGCGCGCGCGACGCTCGACGATCCGGCGGGGCTCTCGTGCAGCGTCGAGACCGGCCGGGCGCTCGTGACCGCCGGTCTCCATCCCGCAACGGGCGGCGACGGCTCGCTCGCGTGCTCGGGCGACATGTTGCTCCAAGCGCTCGCCGCCTGCGCCGGCGTCACGTTGCGCGCCGTCGCGACCGCGATCGACGTTTCCGTGCGCGGGGGTACCATCACGGCCGAAGGCGATCTCGATTTTCGCGGCACGCTCGGCGTCGATCGCGACGCGAGCGTCGGCTTCAGCGCGATGCGGCTGACGTTCGATCTCGAGAGCGACGCCTCGGACGAAGAGCTCGCCACCCTGCAGAAACTGACGGAGCGCTACTGCGTCGTTTTTCGTACGCTCGCCGCGGGCATCGCCCCGGACACCAGGCTCCGCGCCCGCTCGGTCTGAGCGGGCGACCGAGGGGCGTCCCGCCGCGCGCCCGAAAGCGCGTGGGCCGGTCATTTGTGCGGGGCACGAGTAGGAGAAGCATGCGGATCATCGTCACCGGCGGAGCCGGATTCATCGGCTCCCACGTCGTCGATGCGTACATCGCCGCGGGTCACGACGTCGTCGCGGTCGACAATCTCTGGGCGCACGGCGGCGGTCGCCGCGACAACGTCAACCTCAAGGCGAGTTTCGTTCACGCCGACATCAGAGACGCCGCGATCGAGCGCCTCTTCAAGGAGTTCAAACCCGAGCTCGTGAGCCATCACGCGGCGCAGCATAGCGTCGCGATCAGTTCGCGTGACCCCGTGTTCGACGCACAGATCAACGTGCTCGGCATGCTCAATGTCATGGAGAACGCGGTCAAGGTCGGCGTTAAGAAGGTGATCTTCGCTTCGAGCGGCGCGACGTTCGGTGAGCCCGAGCACCTTCCGATCGAAGAGAGCGCGCCGCAGCGCCCTGAGTCACCGTACGCGATCACGAAGATGGTGACCGAGCACTACCTACGCTTCTACAAGGCCGAGCACGGGGTCGACTTCACGGCGCTGCGCTACGGCAACGTCTACGGGCCGCGCCAGGATCCCAACGGCGAGGCGGGCGTCGTCTCGATCTTCATCGGGCGGTTCCTCGCGCATCAGGGCATCAAAATTTTTTGGGATGGCGATCAGACGCGCGATTACGTCTATGTCGGCGACGTCGCGGCGGCCAACGTTGCGGCGCTCGAGCGTGGCGGCGGCACGTGCTACTGCATCGGCACGGGCCGGCGTACGAGCGTTAACGAGATCTATCGCGGGCTCGTCGAGGTGACGGGCTTCGAAGCACCCGTCGAGTACCTGCCGAAACGACCGGGCGACGTACGCGACGCTGAGTTCGATTCGGCGCTCGCGGGCCGGGAGCTGGGTTGGCGGGCGACGACGTCGCTCGTCGAGGGCTTACGCAAAACGTACGACTACTTCCGAGAGCGCCAGCCCGCGGCCTGAGCCGCGGAGCCGGCACGCCGTCGGTCAGATCATGTTTCGAGCGACCAGTGGCCGTCCAGGCATTCGGCTTCGGCGAGCTCGAAGATCGTTGCGTAGGGCGTGAACTTCACGTGGTTGTTCACGGCCGTGAGCGACTTCGGTGAGCACAGGAAGAGTCCGAGGGCATCGTGCTGGGTGTAGCGGTCGAGATCCGCCGCCTTCTTCATGAGCGAGGGGCCGTCGGTCTGGGCCGCCATGTCCCAGTACATGTGGTCGAATTCCGGCAGTTCCGGGCCGACGCGGAACGCGCCGTCGGAACCGATGAACTCGCGGTGGATCATCGCCGGCGTCGCTTCCGAGCTGATGTCGAACCAAAAGTTGAGCAGCAGATCCCACGCCGGGACGAGCTTGCCTCGGCGAGCGCGCGCGCGCCCGAGAGCGCACCCGAATCGTCGCCGACCATAATCTCGACGGTGATGCCGAGATTCTGCTCGATGTCGTCCGCGATGAGCTTCGCGATGCCGGCAAATCCGCCGCCCGTCGCGATCTTGAGCGCGCGACCTCGCGGCCACTTCACCTTGGAGAACATCTCCTTAGCGCGCGCGGGATCGAGCGGGATCGGCTCGAGGTCGTCCGGCGCGCCACGGCGGCGTGAGGCTCGCGACGTTGGAGGCGTAGCCGAGCATGCCCTCGCGGATGACCTTCTCGCGGTCGACCGCCATGCTCAGCGCCATGCGCAGGTTCTTGTCGTCGAGCGGCACGTCGCGGTTCGTATGCCGGTTGAAGACGCCGACGAGAACGCGATTCGCGTCGCAGGCTTCGAGCCGTGCGAACTTCGAGTCCTTGACCTTTTGCGCGTCGGTGGGCGAGACTTCGGTGGCGATGTCGACCTCGCCGTCGCCGCCGATGCAGAGATCGAGCGCTTCACTCGGCGAGAGCGTGTTGCGGAAGACGACGTTCTTGACGAACGGTCCGCGCTGCATGTCCAATAGGTCGGGTTGGCTTCGAGCACGAGCTCGGGCGTCCGATCCTCTTTTTCGATCAGCCAGGCGCAAGCGAACGGCTTGGCGCGCTGGATGGCGATCACCGTCGTGATCGACGAGTACCCTTCCTTAAGGGTAAACGGTCCGTTGCCCCACGGGCCCGGTGCATCGACGATTCACCAGTTGCCGTTGCCGCTGGCCTCTCGCTTCTAGCCGAAGCCGGGGCCGTCCGTCCAAAACGATTTGCTCGGGACGTGGAAGCCGCGCATCTTCGCAAGCGCGAGGCCGTCGGGCTCGGGGAGATGGAAGTGAATTGTGTAGTCGTTGATGACCTCGGCGAAGGACTCCGGCGGGAAGTTCAGCCAGGTGCCCGGCGGATGGGGCGCTTCCCAGCGCTGCATCTCATCGAAGGCAAGCTTGATGTGATGCGCGGTGCACGGCTCGCCGTTCTGAAAGAGATTGCCCTTGCGGACGTCCATCTCGATCGTCTTGCCACCGTTGCTGTAGCGATGGCCCGTCGCCATCGAATACACCGCACGCCCGTCGTGGTCGGTCCGGATCGGCTCTTCCATGGTGTTCCACGTGATGAACAGCCAGTTGAGAGGCGAGGGATCGACGACGCGCAGCGTGGCCTTGAACGTCCGTTTCGCGGCGGCATCGGATGCCGTCGGCTCGATCGTCGTAGCCATAACGCTCCTGTCGAAAAGAATCTTCGGAGGCGGAGGTTTGCGCGAGGTGCGTGGCCTCCTTGACGAAACGGCCTCGGATATCCGCATCGCCGCCATCATCGGACGACGCGCGAATCGCCCGCGTCACGAGGGAGTTTCCATGGCCGCACACGTGCTCGTGCTGTACAACGCTCCGACGGATCCCACGCACTTCGAGCAGTATTACGAGGGTACGCACGTCCCGCTCGTCAAGCGGATTCCTGGGCTGCAAACGTACACGCTGAGCTCCGGTCCCGTCGCGGGCGGAGACGGTTCAGCACCGTATTATTTCGTCGCGACCCTGGCTTTCGAGGACATGGCCGCGCTGCAGCGGGGAATGGGTTCGCCGGAGGGCGCCGCGGCGGTCGCGGACGTGCCCAACTTCGCGACGGGCGGCGTCTCGATTGTGATGTACGAGACGCGCACCGTCTAGTGTGCTGACCCAGAAGTTCCTTGCGGAAGATCGCGAAGGATTTTCGGTCGGCTCGAGGAGCGATGAGGGAGCAACGCCGTAGCGTTGTGACCGAAAAGCGACGACGAGCCGGCCGAAAAGACGAGCGAGATTTCGTAAGCGAACTTCCGGGTCAGCACACTAGCGCACGACGAGGTTGACGAGCTTGCCGGGCACGTAGACGCGCTTGACGATCTCCTTGCCCGCGACGTGCGTGCGGACGTTGAGATCGCCGAGCGCGAGCGCGATCGCCTCGTCCTGTGGGAGCGCAGGATCGGCGATCGCCCGTCCGCGGATCTTTCCGTTGACCTGCAGCACGAGCTCGATCGTGTCGTTCGCGAGCGCGGCCGGGTCGAAACCGATCCAGCGTTCGAGATGGACGGAGCGCTCGAAGCCAAGCCGATGCCAGAGCTCGTCCGCAATGTGCGGTGCGAACGGCGCGAGCAGGATCGGGAGCACGCGCACCGCGTAGCGCATCGCCTCGGCCGACGCGTCCGGCTCGCGCGCGAGCCGCGTCATCGCGTTGACGAGCTCGTCGAGCCGTGCGAGCGTCGTGTTGTAGTGAAAGCGGTGCGAGGCCGTCTCCTCGGCGCCCGAGCGCAGCGCCGCGTGAACCGCCCGGACGACATCGTGGCCGGCGGCGGACGAGCGTGGCGGAAGAGCGTCGATCGGCGCAGTCGCGGCGGTCGCGAAGAACGGCTCGCTCGCGCGCCAGACCCGATCGAGGAAACGTACGCGCCCGGCGATCCCCTCGTCCGTCCATTCCATCGTGTCCTCAGGTGGCGTTGCCTTGAGAAGAAATAATCGCATCGCGTCGACGCCGTTCTTCTCGGCGGTTTCGTCGATGCCGACGACGTTGCCGCGCGACTTCGACATCTTCTCACCGTCGCGCAGGACCATGCCCTGGTTGAAGAGCCGCGTGAACGGCTCGTCGCGGCCGCGTACCCAGCCCTTGTCGTGGAAGTACTTGTAAAAGAAGCGCGCGTAGAGCAGGTGCAGCACCGCGTGCTCGGCGCCGCCGATGTACTGATCGACCGGCAGCCACGGATCAACCCGCGCGGTATCGAACGGTGCGCGATCGTTTCGCGCGTCGAGGTAGCGCGCGTAGTACCACGACGATTCGAAGAACGTATCCATCGTGTCGCTCTCGCGGCGCGCGGGGCCGCCGCAGATCGGACACGTCGTCATCATGAACGCGGCGTCGCGCGCGAGCGGCGACCCCTCGCCCGTGATCGGCACGTCGGCGGGCAGCAGCACGGGTAGCGCGTCCGTGGGCAGCGGCACTTCGCCGTGCACGTCGCAGTAGACGATCGGAATCGGCGTGCCCCAATAGCGCTGGCGCGAGATGAGCCAGTCGCGGATGCGATAATTTACGGTGCGCTCGCCGCGGCCGAGCGCGATGAGCCGATCCGCGATCGCCGCGCGCGCGCCCGCCGACGGCAGGCCGTCGAAGTCGCCGCTGTTGCACGCGACGCCGTCGTCGACGTAGGCCTGCTGCGTCAGCGGCGCGTTCGGATCGCCGCCGGGTGTCGTGACGACGCGCACGATCGGTAAGCCGGCGTCCGTCGCGAACGCGAAATCGCGCTCGTCGTGGCCGGGCACGCCCATGACGGCGCCCGTGCCGTATTCGGCGAGCACGTAATTCGTCACCCAGATCGGCACGCGCTCGCCCGAGAGCGGATTGATCGCGAACGCACCCGTCGGCACGCCTTCCTTCGCCATGAGGCTCGTGCGTTCGAGCTCGGATTTATTCTTGAGCGCCGCGGTAAATGCGGCGAGCGGTTCGGCGCGCTCGGGATGCACCGCCGCGATCTTCGCCACGACCGGATGCTCGGCCGCGAGCGCGAGAAACGTGACGCCGTAGAGCGTGTCGATGCGCGTCGTGTACGCCGCGATCGTCGCGTCGATGCGCTCGACGTCGAACGCGAACGTGACGCCTTCGCTCCGGCCGATCCAGTTGCGCTGCATCGTCCGGATCTTGTCGGGCCAGCCCTCGAGCGTCTCGCTGCCGGCGAGCAGCCGATCGGCGAATTCCGTGATCTTGAGAAACCACTGCGAGAGGTTGCGGCGCTCGACGACGGCGTCGCAGCGCCAGCAGCGGCCGTCGACGACCTGCTCGTTCGCGAGCACGGTCCGGTCGACCGAGCACCAGTTCACCGGCGCCTCGCGCTTGTACGCGAGCCCGTCCGCGTACAGCTGCAGAAAGAGCCACTGATTCCAGCGGTAGTAGCTCGGGTCGCAGGTCGCGAGTTCGCGCGTCCAGTCGTAGCTCGTGCCCATGAGCCGGATCTGGCGCTCCATGTTCGCGATGTTCGCACGCGTCCAAACCGCCGGATCGATATTGCGCGCGATCGCCGCGTTCTCGGCGGGCAGGCCGAAGGCATCGAAGCCCATCGGATGCACGACGTTGTAACCCGCCATGCGCATCATGCGCGCATAGGCGTCGCCGAGCGTGTAGTTCTTCGCATGGCCGACGTGGAGATCGCCCGAAGGATACGGCAGCATCTCGAGCACGTAGTACTTCTCGCGCGGATCGTCGTCGCGCGCGACGTAAATGGCGTCTCGCTCCCACGCCTCACGCCAGCGCTTCTCCGCCGCGCGGAAGTCGTACGTCTGCGCCCGATCCTCGATCATCTCCGCAAGCTTCCCGCCGCACGGCCCGCGCTCCCGGGCGACGACGGGGATGCGGGCGCAGCGGGCCTGCCGCACACCGAACGCCGAATCACCCGAGCGGTCCGCCGTACCGACGCGCCGTCTCGTAGGGCGCGGCGACTCATCAACTGGTCTCGAGCGAGGTACGCACGTCGGCGAGAACCGCGACGAACGCGTCGCGCCGCTGCTGGGAGATCGTCGCGAACGCCTCGTCGAAGAGCCGTTTCCGGAGCTTGTGCGCGGTGCGCACCGTGCGCGTTCCGTCCCGCGTGATGGCGACGAGCTGAGCGCGGCGATCGAGTGGATCCGGGCGGCGCTCGGCGAGCCCGTCGCGCTCGAGCGAGTCGACGGCGTCCGTGACGCTTCGCGCCGCGAGGCCGAGCTCCGCGGCGATCACGCCCGGTCGTGCCGGGCCGTCGCGGTCGAGCACGCCGAGGAGCTTGACGCGAGCGAGTGAGAGCCCCTGGAGGCGCAACTCGCCGTCGACGCGCCGCCGAAGCGCATGATACGTCTCAAGTAGCGCCTCGGCCGCGTCGCCGCTACTTGACGATACCGATGCGCGCGTGCTAATTATCTTGTAACCTCATAAAGAGGTACCTCACTATATCTCTCGGAGCGAATAGTGGTACGCCCGTCGCGCGGGCGCCCCTGCCCGGTTGCGTGTCGGCGCTGCATACGAGCGCCCGGGATCGCGCAAAACGTTCGAAGGAGTATCGAATGACCAACAAAGTCTGGTTCATCACCGGCGCGTCGCGCGGGTTCGGCCGCATCTGGGCGGAAGCCGCGCTCGAGCGAGGCGACCGCGTCGCGGCCACCGCTCGCGAGCTCTCGAGCATCGCCGATCTTCGGGAGCGTTACGGCGACGCCGTGCTTCCGCTTGCGCTCGACGTGACGGATGCCGATCAGGCGGGACGCGCCGTGCGGCAAGCGCACGCGCATTTCGGCAGGCTGGACGTTCTCCTCAACAACGCCGGTTACAGTCTCGTCGGCACGGTCGAGGAGGCGAGCGAGGCCGACGTCCGCGCCGTAATGGACACGAATTTCTACGGTACGCTGCGGGTGATTCAAGCCGCGTTGCCCTTGCTGCGGCAGCAGGGAAGCGGCCACATCCTCGGCGTCTCGAGCGGCCTCGGCATCGTCTCGATGCCGCTGATCGGCTTCTACTGCATGACCAAATGGGCGGTCGAGGCACTGCATGACAGCTTGGCGCAAGAAGTTCGCGCCTTCGGCATCAAGGTGACGCTGCTCGAGCCGGGCGCCTATGCCACCGAGTTCGGCAGCGCTGCGTCGCTCAAGATGGTCCCGGAGATCGAGGCATACGCCGATCTCCGGCAACGGGTATTCGCGGGACTGTCGCATGCGGAACGCGGCGATCCGAGAGCGACGGCCGAAGCCGTCCTCGCGGTCGTGGACGCCGAGGAGCCGCCGCTGCGCTTCGCGATCGGCTCCTGGGTGCTGCCTCGCGCTCGCGAAGTGTATGCGGCGCGCATCGCCGGCTGGGAAGCGTGGGCGGCGGTCTCCAACGCCGCGCAAGGCGAGCCGCAGATGACGCGTCAGTAATTCGCGGCGGCTTGTACCTCGGTGAGCGGTGTGTCGAGGCCGGCGAGCAATTCGGGACCGACGACCGCGAACGGCGTCGTTCCGTACGAGAGCAGTCGCGTGTTGAAGTCGTAGAGCGAGCCTTTGTCACCCATCTTCGCGTCGTATTGCGTCTGCAGGTTCTCGAGCTGATAGCGGCCGACGGTGTACGAGATCACGTAGCCCGGCGAAAGCGCGATGCCGGCGACGGCGGCACGCGCGGATGCCGTCGGGAAGCCGGTCTCATCGGCGAAGTACGTTGCGGCCTTCTCGTAGCTCCACTCGCCCGAGGCCAGCTTGCCGTCGACGACACACCGGGCGCCGCGCACGCGCTCCCACTGCGCGGCGTCCTCCTGCGGATCGAGATCGGCGCTGTAGAGGCCGAGCCGAAGGAACATCTCCTCGCCGTAGTACGCCCAGCCCTCGGCGAAGACGCCGCTGTCCTCGGTCGCGCGCACGAAGTCGGGATTGCGGCGCGCGATCGAGAGCTGCATGAAGTGGCCGGGCATCGCCTCGTGCGCGCCCGTCTGCAGGATCCGGTCGCGATCGAAATCTTCGTTGGGATCCATGCGCGCCGCGGCTTCGGCGAGCGACTTCGGCGGCGTAATGTAATAGAAGCCCGTCGTCTGCTTGCTCAAGAGCAGCGGCGCCTGCATCGACGCGCCGGGCGAGACGGGCTGCAAGAACGGCGGCGTCTCGACGACGTCGACTGCGCCGAGCCATGCGGGCACGGCAACGATGTGCTGCGCCTTCATGAAATCGGTCAGCGTCGCAATCTGCGTGCGATAATAGCCGACGAGCGCCGCGCCGCCCGGCGCGAGCCCGCCGCCCGTCGTGGGGCCGAGCGCCATGGCGTCGTGCTTCGCCAGGTGGTGGATCCACGCGCGCTCGGCCCAGCCGTGCGCGAGCTCGTCAGCCGCCATCTGCGCGATCTGCGCGCGGTCGAACGGCAGCAGCTGCTCGTCGTGCAGCATCGCGTCGTACGCGGCCGCGCCGATCGCGTAATTATCGGGCCACGTCGCGGCGTGCGCGTCGACGTACGCCTTCGTTGCCCTCAGCGATGCGACGGTCGCGTCGCGTGCCGTCGTGAACTGCGCGAGCTCCGCGGTATCAAGCTGCGCCTTGGCGGCATCGCTGAGCGCGCCCGTGAGGAACTCGACGCTGCCCGCGACCTGCTGTGCGCCGACCGTGCCGAAGAGCTTGCCCGGCGTCGTCACCATCGCTTCGCTCGCCGCGATATACGCGGGCGCGGCAGCGAGGCGCGTCACGATGCGCTGCCACGCGATCGTGCGATCGGCCGCGGTCGCCCCCGCGATGCCCGGTTGCGGCAGATGCTCGAACTGCGTAAAGAGCCCGTCGACGACGGCGTTCGCGCCGCGCGTGTAATCTTTCTGGAAGCGGCGATAGACGGTGAGGCCGCGCTCCATGCCGGTGAGCCGGGCGCGCAGCAGCTTGACGTCGTCGACGTCGGCGAGCGACGCGCACGAGACCGGGATCGCATCGAGCTCGCGCTGCCAGGTCCGAATCTGCGCGAGATCGGTCGCGTTCTCGGCCGCGGAGGGCGTGTCGAGCCGGCCGTCCTCGTCCGTGAGGCCGATCGCCGTCGCCTCGAGCGGATGCGCTTTCGCCCAGCCGAGCGTCATCTCACGGCCGAGATCCTGGATTGCCGCGTGCGGTGTCGGCGAAGTTGCGGCGCTCGCTGCGATCGGCGAGCCGAGCATCGCGCCGAGCGCGAAGGCGAGGGTTGGTGGAACGGTCGAGCGCGCGCGAAGGTACAACATCGGTACGCAATGATTCTCGTCGCGACGAACCCAGCCCCTCGTCACCCATGACGAGAGGGCGCGCACGAGGCGCGCACAAAGGCCAATCGATGGTCGCGAACGGCTCGCCCGGACTCGCCGTCGAGTACGTACTCGATGCGGACGATCTCGTCGCCATTCGCGCGGCACGCACGAACGGTCGCCGCCTTCGCCAAATCGGCGCGTTCTATTTCGTCTTCGGTGCGTTGCTCGTTGCGCTATGCGCAATTGCCGTGTCGATCGCGCCCCTCGCGCATGATCGATTGACGTTTGTGCTCATCGGATGCTCTGGCGCTGCGCAATGCATCTACGGCGTGATGATGATGGTGAGCGGCGGCGGCTTTCTCGGGGCGCAGCTCCGGCCGAAGATCGGCGAGCAGACGGGGGTCGCCGTCGACGAGCGCGGACTCCGGTGTCGCGGCGGCGATGCGGTCGAACGGCTACTGCCGTGGCATCGCATCGCCCGGATTATGCAAGACCGCGCAAGCGTTCGCATCGCGCCCCGTGGCGAGCGGGAGATAGCGATTCCGGCGCGCGCATTCGACGACGGCGGCGATGCGTTCTATGCGGCGATCTCGGATCGTATTGTGTCGCGGCGCATGCTCGTCCGGCGTTCGGAGGCCTCGGCTCGACATTACCGCGCTCCGCCGACGGAACGGTCACCGCTCGAGGCTGAAGCACGAAAGTCCCGCCGTGTCCGAGTGCGGTCGACCGCCGCTGCACGGGTGACCGATTCCTCAGCCGCGCTTCGAAGCGGTGGTTCGCGCGCGTTGAATCAGCGCGGCGACCGACCGGCGATGCCAGCTCGCCGTCGCGAGCAGAACGAAGTATGTCAGCTCGTAGCCGAGCTGCTCGGCGAGAACGTCGTGCTGGCCGCGGAGCGCCGTGCCGAGCGCCGCCTCGACGCCCGGCACGGCGTACGCATACGGTGCGACGATCGTCGCCGACAGAATGCCGTCGAAGCCGCGGACCACGCTGCGCCCCACATCGGGAATCGCTGAACGCCGTGAAGGCAGATGTTGATTCCGAGCGTGATCCGCAGGAGCGCGTGCGCGAGCGACCGATCCGAAGCCGCTTCCATATCCTACAGTTGGAACTCCATGCCGTCGCACGCGACGAACGCGCCCGTCATGCGGAGCGCTTCGGCGGCGGCCGAGTCTCGATCGAGCATCGGGTTCGTATTGTTGACGTGCGCATAGCCGACGCGCACGCGGTCGGGAAGATCGCCGAGCGCCGCGAGCGAGCCGCCGTCATGACCGACGGGCAGGTGCCCGAGATAGTGCGCGGGCTTGGGCATCCCGACGTCGCTGAGCTCGTCGTCGGACCAGAACGAGCCGTCGAGCAGGGCGAGCTTCGCGTCGGCGATCGCGTCGCGCAGGGGCGCGTCGAGCGCGGCGAAGACCGGCGCGAACAGCGCAACGCCGCCGGTCGTCCGGTCGCGAATCGAATACGCCACGACGGCGTCCGGCAGCTTGCGGCGACCGTCGAAGCCCGGTGTTCCGCCCACGACCGGGATCACGCGCACGTCGAGCCGCTCGTCGAGCGTGAACGACGTGCCGCTCGGCACGCCGTGCCACGCGTGCGGTGCGTCGAGGAACGGTGCGTAGGCCGGCTGCGACGCCGCGAGCTCCCGAACGACCGGACTCGAGTGAACGTGGAAGCGATGCTCGCCGTCCTGGCGCACGACCGCGAGCCCGCCGAGGTGATCGACGTTCGCATCGGTCACGAGCATGCCGGCGATCGGCGTGTGGCGCGTGCCGCGCGGCTGCAACGGCGCGAACGCCTCGATCTGCTGCGCGATATCCGGCGAGACGTTCACGAGCCACCAGCGATTGCCGTCCGCGGAGACCGCGAACGACGATTGCGAACGCCGCGGCGCGAGACCGGTTCGGGCCGCGTCGCAGTTCGCGCACCCGCAGTTCCACTGCGGGACCCCGCCGCCCGCAGCGGAACCGAGGACGCGCACGATCATCGCGTGACGGCCGGCTCCGGACGACGTGGCGAGAATATTGGCTCGGGCTCGGAATCGCGCAACGCGACGATGAGATCGTGGTGCGGGCTCAGGACGCACGCTGGATCCGTGTTGCCGGCGTCGCCCGTGAGCATGAACGCCTGGCAGCGGCAACCGCCGTGGTCGATCTCCTTGCGGTCGCACGAGCGGCACGGCTCCGGCATCCAGTCGTCGCCGCGATAGGTTCGGAACGCGGCGCTGTCGCGCCACGCATCGCCGACCGAGAACTCGCCGACCGTCGGAAACGTCAGCGACGTGATCGTCATGGCGGCGGGGCACGGCAGCATCCGGCCGTCGGGCGTGACGGTAAGCGCGACCTCGCCCCAACCGTGCATGCACGGCTTGGGTACTTCCTCGAAGTAATCCGGGAGCACGTAGGTGATGTCCATGCGCGCGCCCAGGCGCGCCTTGGCGGCCGCGACGATCGCCGCGCCGCGATCGACCTGCTCGCGCATCGGCAGCAGCGCCGCACGATTGCGGTAGGCCCACCCGTAGAACTGCACGTTCGCGAGCTCGAGCCGGCGCACGCCCTCGCTCTCGGCCATCGCGATGACATCCTCGAGCGTGTGATGGTTGAGGCGATGCAGGACGTAGTTGAAGGTCAGCGCGACATCGCGTTTCGCGACCATCCGCAGCGACGTGCGCTTCTTCTCGAAGACGTCGGTTCCGGCGATGCGCGCGGCGAGCAGCTTCTCCGGCGCTTGGAAGCTGATCTGGACGTGCGCGAGCCCGGCGGCGAGCATCCGCTCGAGCAGATCCTCGTCGAGGAACGTGCCCTGCGTGATGAGATTCGTGTAGCAATTGCGCTGCGTGGCGCGCTCGATGAGCGCGACCAGATCGGCGGGGCGCAGCGTCGGCTCGCCGCCGGAGAAGCCGACCTGCACGACGCCGAGTTCGGCCGCTTCGTCGATGACGCGCAGCCACGTCTCGCGCGAGAGCTCCTCGCGCGGCGAGCCGAGGTCGAGCGGGTTGTAGCAGTACGGACACTGCAAATTGCAGCGATACGTGAGTTCGCAGAGCAGCGAGAGCGGATTGCGAGCGATCATTGCGACACCAGAAGAAAGCCGCGCTCGACGAGCGCGGCGAGGAGCGAGCGGACGTCGTCCGCGAGTTCGCCCGGTTGCGCTTCGAACCGTTCGGCGAGCGCCGCGACGATCGCATCCGCGTCGCGCGTACCGTCGACGAGCGCGAGTGTCGCGGTCGCCGTCGTGTTGAGATTCACGACGCCTTCGGGCACGAGTAGCAGCCCCGTCCCGTCTTCGTTCTCGCGCAACCGCATGCCGCGCGCGAGCCGGTAGGCGGCCGTCGCGTTCATTTGAAGACGCCGCACGCGAGCGCGGTCGCATCGAGCATCGTCCAAAGCACGTCGCACTTAAAGCTCAGCGCCGCGACGCATTTGTCTTGAAGCTCGGGCGTCGTCGCGTGCTCGAGCACCCACGCGAGCGCGTTATCCGCGTCGCGCTTGGCAAGGCCGAAGCGGTCTTCGAAATACGAGAGGCCGGCGCGGTCGACCCACGGATACTTCTCGAGGATCGCGGTGACGCGCTTCTGCATGACGGGCGGTCCGAAAAGCTCCGTCAGCGACGATGCAACGGCTTCGAGCCACGGCTTGTGCCGCGCGAAATCGACGTAGGCATCGCACGCGAAGCGCGTGCCGGGCTCGACCAGGCGCTCGGAGAGCACGTCGGCGTCGTCGAGACCGACCGCGCGCGTGAGCCGCAGCCATTTCTCCGTGCCACCGGGACGCGTCTCGTCGCCGTCGTGATCGGCGATCCGCGAGATCCACAGCCGTCGGTACTCGCGGGACGGCAACGACGCCAACACGTAGGCGTCCTTCGTCGGGATGACCTTCTGATAGTAGAACCGGTTCGCGGCCCAGGCTTTGAGACCGTCCCGATCGAGCTTGCCCGCGACGAGCATTTCGTGGAAGGGATGTTTGTCGTGATAGCGCTGCTCGCCAACGGCACGAAGTCGTTCGACGAACGCGTCCTCGACGGCAGCGCTGATCACTGGGCCGAAACTAGCGGGCTTCGGTTCCGAGGTACATGGTGACTTCGAAGCCGGTCGCCGTGACGTCGAACGAGGGGCGGGTCCAGACCTGCTTGCTCATATCGCTCCTAACGAATGACGGGACCGGCTGACGAGAATTTCGCCGAGCTGCGAACCCGTACAAAGACCGTACTAGGAATGATTATCGATTCCTTTCGCGTCGGCCCGCGGCTGACGGAAAATCTATCCACCCTCGTCGAGGCCATTGTCGTCGCGATCGACATGCATGCATCTCTCGAAGGCAGGCATCCTCATCGCCGCCCTGGCGACCGGCGGGTATGCCGTCGCACGGCTCGTGCACCCGGCCCCGCACGCGGCAGCCGTCGTCGAGATGGCGCGTCCGCCGACCGCGGCGCCGGTCGCCGAGCGTCTACCGTCCCCTCCGGCTCGGGTGACGGTATACGTCGCGGGCGATGTGCGGCGTCCCGGAGTCTACGCGCTTGCGACCGGCTCCCGGATCGTCGACGCGTACCGTTCGGCGGGTGGCGCGGCCTCCGACGCCGATCCCATCGCGATCGACCTCGCCGCGCTCGTGCACGACGGCGAGGAGATCGTCGTTCCCCGGCGCGGCGAACGGCTCGCAAGCTCGGCGAGCGATTCTCGGATCGCGGACGTCTCGGAGGCGGCGTCGCCGCCGGCCGCGCGGCGACGGCGCAAGCAAGGGCGCAAGCACCGCCGAAAGCACGTCGCCCCGGTCGCCGCCGACGACTCGACGACCGCGACGGCGGAGGCTCAGAGCGTCGTCGACGTCAATGCGGCGAGCGCGGCCGAGCTCGAGACGCTCCCGGGTATCGGACCGGCACTCGCCGACCGGATCGTCCGGTTCCGCGAGCTCAACGGCCGATTCGCGTCATCGAACGAGCTCGCCGACGTCGCCGGGATGACGTCGGGGAAGCTCGACGCAATCGCGCCGTACGCGCGCTATTAAAGAAGAAGGCCCGCGATCGCTCGCGGGCCTCGTGTGACCGGGCGGTTGCGCTACCAGCCACCGCCGCCGGAATCGCCGCCACCGCCGAAGTCGCCGCCACCGCCGCCGCCGAAATCGCCGAAGGACGCGTTGCCCATGTCGGCTTGGCCGGCGTCGTTCTGCCAGCCGGCGTTATCGGTCCCGCCGCCGAGGTTCCCCTGATCGTTACCGCCCACGAAGCCGGCGTCGTTCTCCATGCCGCCTTCGCGCCGGCCGCCGAAAAGCTCGTTCCCGATGAACGCGCCGCCGAGGCCGCCGAGCAGTCCGCCCATCAGCCCGCTGCCGCGATTGGGCTGCCCATAACCCGGTTGACCGTAGCCTGGCTGGCCATAGCCGGGCTGGCCGTAGCCCTGCTGACCATAGCCGCCGGGACCGGGAGCGCCGGGGCCGCCGTAGCCAGGTCCGCCGTAGCCGGGAGGCATGCGATTGCGGCCCGAGATCGCGCGAAACACGGCGCGGATGATCAGGAAGCCGGCGATGAGGATGAGGATGAGCCAGAAAAGCGACATACCGCCTCCGAAAGACGAACGTGCCGGCGCGCTTTCGCGCCCGCGAGCCGCGCCACCGAGCGAACGCTCGTGACTGCGATACTGATCGAGGATGAGATTGACGCCCGTCGTGACGCCGGTATCGAAATCGCCCGTCCGAAAGTAGCCGCGCATGGCCTCTCGGATAGTATCGATCTCTCCCGACGGGAAGAACGCGCGGGCGGCGCGATCGGGGACGATGCCCTGAACCTTCTGATCGCGGACGAGATAGACCAGGACGCCATTGACGCGATGCTCCGCGAACGACTTCTCGACGGCGCTTCGGACCGCGGAGGGACCGCCGTCGACGGAGGGGACCGTGACGACCACGACCTCCTTGCCCGTGCGGTTCTCGAACTGTCCGATCTCGCCGTTGAGCTTCGCGACGGTCGCGGCCGACAGCAGATGCGCGCCATCGTCGACGTACGATGCCGCCCGCGCCGGCACGAGCGACATCGCGACGAGGATCGCCGAGAAGAGGCCGGCGAAGCCGATCGGCATTCGACGTGATCGAAGTGAAAGCATCACACCGTACGATACCCGCTCCCTGGCAAAGCGTTTCGTTTTCGCGCGGCGCGCGTTCAGCGGGAGGTGGAGACGATCGCCACGCCGAGGATGCTCGTGAGGAAGACCACGACGAAGAGCCAGATCGCCGCCTTCTTCGCGAATTCGAGGACGTCGTGGCGCCGGATGCGTCCGCGTCCGCTCACGACGACTGCGCGCGTCGCGCTTCCGGGGCTCCCCAGAGGCGTTCGAGATTATAGAAGTCGCGCTGATCGGGCGTGAAGACGTGCGCGACGATCGGCCCGAGATCGATCAGGATCCAGCCCCCGTCGGAGTAGCCCTCGGTGCGTGCAACCGGCAGGCCCGCAGCTTTGACGGCGTCGACGATCTTGTCGGTGATCGAGCGCGTTTGGATCTTCGAGCGACCGGTCGCGACGACGAACGCGTCGGCGACGATCGTGCGGCCCTCGAGGGGCAGGACGACGACGTCGTCGGCTTTGCCGTCGGCGGCCGCGTCCAGGACGATATCGAGTAGATCAGGCAGAGGCGGTTCTCCCATGCGGGCGTGCCGCGATCGCGGCGTGGGTTTGCGGTGCGACTTCGAGGCCGCGGCGCGCGAGCGCTGCGACGGTCGAGCGTAGCACCTCATCGTAGGCGCGGTCGAGGTCTTCGAAGGCGAGCGCCTCGAGCTCGGCACGTTCGGGATAGCTCCGGCCGGGCTCGAGCCCGTCTGCGAGGTAGACGACGATCGCGAGCGGCGCGAGCTCCGTGCCGCCGACCGTATGCGACCGGATCGCGTCGAGCACGCCCGGATCGTCGACGGCGCAGCGTTCGGCTGCGAGCGCGGCGCCGAGCGGCGCGTGCAGCACGATCGGATTTCGCCGCGAGAAGTCGTCGATGGGGATCCGGCGCGCCTCGCACTCCGCGAGCAGGCGCTCGGAGGACCAGCAACGCGCGAGATCGTGCAGCAGGCCCGCGGTCCGCGCCCGGACGGGATCGAGGCCGTGCCGCGCGGCGAGGCGCCCGGCGAGGCGCGCGACCCGGACGCCGTGCGCGTATCTCGTGGGCCGCTCGATCGTCGCTCGGGCCTCGCGGCTCATCGCGAGCCAGCGCGCGGCCGTCACGGCTCCATGGCGATCCGGGCCGCCAGCCGGTTTTCGAGCCGCGCGAGATGCGCGGCGTACAGCTCGCCCCGCAGGTTCCCCGCCCACATGACGACGGCGTCCTCGCCGTTGTCGCTGTAATACGCCCTGCGCGCCGCGACGACGGCGAATCCGTATTTCTTATAGAGGTTTTGCGCGACGCGGTTGGACTGGCGTGCCTCGAGCGTGATCCACGACGACCCGCGCGCGATCGCCTCGCGCAGCAAATGGACGAGCATCTCCTCGCCGTAGCGCTTGCCGCGCCACTCGGGATGGACCGCGATCGTCGTGACGTGCGCGTCCTCGAGGATCGCCCAGATGCCGCCGTAGGCGACGATCTCGCCGCCCGGCACGCGGCCGACGAAGTAGTGCGCGAGCTTGTTGTCGTTGAGCTCGCTCGTGAACGCGCTCGACGGCCACGAGGTCGAGAAGGAGAGCTTCTCGATCCGGAGCACGGCCCGGATGTCGGCCGTTCCCATCGTTTCGATCGCAAGCCGCCGCGGCCGATCGGCCGTTACTCCGTCGAGGTCGGCCCTCACCGGGAAGCGGCGTCTCCGGTGCGCTCGGCATAGTGCGCCTCGCCGTAGTCGGCGCGAAGCGCGTGCGCGGGGCCGGCCGGGGCGCCTGCCGCCGCGCGTCGCGCTGCGACGACGGCCGGAAGCTCGAGCGGAGCGACGGGGTACACGATGATGCCGAGTTCGCCGAACTCCGGGGCCGCGCCCTCCGCGGCGATCCCGTACCCGAGATAGCCGCCGGGCCCGGCCTCGGCCGCCACGCGCCGTGCGATCTCGGCGTGCGTGCCGCACGTCTCGAACGGGCCGCGGGGGGTGGCGAGCCGCACGCAGGCATGGCCGGCACGGCCCGAGACGAAGGTCGCGTGCGGCTCCGGGGCAAGCTCGAGCGGCTCGCACGCGTCGTAGGCCGAGATCCCGACGAGCGGCAGCCGCGCGGCGAACGCGAGCGCCTTCGCGTACGAGAGCGCGATTCGCAGCCCGGTGAAGCGGCCCGGCCCGGTCACAACGGCAATTCCCGCGAGGTTCTGCAGCGGGTGGCCGGCGAGCGCCTCGTCGACGAGCGCGAGGCCGCGCTCGAGCGCGTCGTTCCCGGCGCCCTCGGCCGCGCGGAGCGTGTCGCCGTCGACGTAGGCGGCCGAAAAGGTGCCGAGCGCGCCGTCGATGCCGAGCCAGCCGCTCACGGTCGGACGATGTCGAGGATGCGCGCGCCGTTGCCATGCCCCGCGATTGCGATGCGGATCGTTGCCGGAGGCAGCAGGCCGGGCGCCCGCTCGGGCCACTCGACGACCGCGATCGCGTCGCCGTCGAAGGCGTCGGCGAGCCCCGCTTCGATCGCATCGGCGGGATCGTCGAGGCGATAGAGATCGAGGTGCTCGACCGGCGGGGTGCCATCGTAGCGCTGGCGCAGGACGAAGGTCGGGCTCGAGACGGTGGCGTCGTCACCGTGGAGCGCGCGCACGAGCGCTGCCACGAACGCGGTCTTTCCGGCGCCGAGCGGCCCGGAGAGCGCAACGACGTCGCCCGGCCGCAAGCCCGCTGCGAGGAGCCGCGCGACCGCATCGAGCGCCGCGAGATCGGCCGCTATGCGCGTCTCGGTCACGGTCGAGAAGAACTCCGTGGTCGCGGCACGAACCGAGCGCCGATGTGGTTGCGAGCGGACGACGTTTTGGTCGGTGTCATTACCGGCGTGCTGTCGGCCGCCCTCGCGGCGTTCTTCGAGGCGGCCGTCGTAACGGTACGGTTTCTTTCATTCGAGCAGAACGCGTCGCCGGCGGACAAGTTCATCGCCATTGCAGTCGGCGGCGCGATCCTCGGCGGCATCGTCGGGTTTCTCGTTGCTACCTTCATGAAGCCGCGGCCGCAACCGCGCTGATACTCATGCCCGGAGTTTCTCCGGTACCCGCGCGCGCTCCGCGTTCGCGCTAGGACGACGTCGTGCAACGAGATCGCATAGCCCAGGTCAACGTCGAGGACGAGATGCGCGAGAGTTATCTCTCGTATGCGATGTCCGTCATCGCCTCGCGCGCGCTGCCCGACGTGCGCGACGGCCTCAAGCCCGTGCAGCGCCGCATCCTCTACGCGATGCGCGAGATGAACATGACGCCCGACAAACAGCACCGCAAGTGTGCGGGCGTCATCGGCGAGGTGCTCAAGAGCTATCATCCGCACGGCGACTCCTCCGTCTACGACGCGCTCGTGCGCATGGCGCAGGAGTTCACGCTCCGCTACCCGCTCGTCGACGGCCACGGTAACTTCGGCTCCATCGACGGCGACCCGCCGGCTGCATACCGGTATACGGAAGCTCGCCTGGCGCGTATCGCCATGGAGATGCTCGTCGACATCGACAAGAACACGGTCGATTTCGTTCCGAATTTCGATAACCAGGGCACGGAGCCGGTCGTTCTCCCCGCGCGGCTGCCGCAGCTGCTCGTCAATGGCTCCTCGGGCATTGCCGTCGGCATGGCGACGAACATCCCGCCGCACAACGTCGGCGAGATCAGCGCGGCGATCGTCTATCTCGTCGATCACGAGGACGACGACGAGGAAGCGCTCGACGCCGCGCTCGCCGAGATCGTCACGGGTCCCGACTTCCCGACGGGCGGCATCATCGTTGGCCGCGAGATCCTCAAGACGGCGTATCGCACGGGCCGCGGCTCCGTGATCATGCGCGGCAAGGCCGAGATCGTCGAGGAGAAGGGCCGTTACCGGATCGTCATCAGCGAGGTGCCGTTTCAGGTTACGACCGAGCGCATCAAGATTGCGATCGCCGAGGCCTACGCCGAGAAATCGATCCCCGGTATCGCGGACGTTCAGGACCAAACCAATCGCAAGAGCGGCATCAAGATCGTCGTCGACCTGCAGCGCAACGCGACGCCGAGCGTCGTGCTCAATCAGCTCTATAAGCACACGCCGCTGCAATCGACTTTCGGCTTCAACATGCTCGCGCTCGTGCCCGCGGGCGGCGACGTCGCCTCGCAGTCCACGGGCGCCTCGCAGGCGCTCGAGCCCAAGGTCCTCGGGCTGCGCGCGATTCTTCAGAACTTCGTCGCGCATCGCCGCGTCGTCATTCGGCGCCGGACCGAATACGAGCTCAACAAGGCGCAGGAGCGCGCGCACGTCCTCGAGGGCTTCCGGATTGCCCTCGACAACATCGACGAGGTCATCGCGATCATTCGCGAGAGCGCGTCGACGGAGATCGCGCGCGAGGCGCTCGTCGCGCGCTTCACGCTCTCGACGATCCAAGCCAACGCCATCCTCGACATGCGGCTACGCACGCTCACGGGGCTCGAGCGGCAGCGGATCGAGGACGAGTACGCCGGGCTGCTCAAGACGATCGCCGAGCTCGAGGACATCTTGGCGAATCCCCGCCGCATCGCCGCGCTGATCAAAGCGGACGCGGAAGACGAGGCGAAGCGGTTTGGCGACGAGCGCCGCACGCTCGTCGCGCCGGCCGAGGACGAGTTCGACGTCCTCGACGTGATCCCCGATACGAACGTTGTGATTACCTCGACCGTCGGCGGCTACATCAAGCGCGTTTCCGTCGATACGTTCCGCGCGCAGAATCGCGGCGGCCGCGGCGTCATCGGCATCGCGAACCTCAAGCGCGAGGACGTCGTCCAGAACTTCTTCATGGCCTCGACGCACGAGTACGTGCTGTTCTTCACGAACAAGGGTCGCGCGTACCGGCTGCGCGCCTACGAGATCCCGGACTCGACGCGTCAGGCACGCGGCACGGCGCTCGTCAACCTCCTGACGCTGCCGCCGGGCGAGCATGTGACGGCCGTCTTCGCGATCCGCAGCTTCGGGGGCGACGAGTACCTCGTCATGGTCACGCAGCGCGGCGTCATCAAGAAGACGCCGCTCGCCGAGTTCGCGAACATCCGGCGCAGCGGTCTCAACGCGATCGGCCTCGACGACGACGACGAGCTGCTCGCCGTCAACCTCTCCGGCGGCACCGCGAACATCCTGCTCGCCACGCGCGACGGTATGGCGGTGTACTTCTCGGAGAAAGACGTGCGCTCGATGGGCCGCAACGCCCGGGGCGTGCGCGCCGTCACGCTGGCACCGGGCGACAGCGTGGTCGCGATGGACGTCGAGGACCCCGAGCGCAGCGAGGTGCTCATCGTCACGTCGCATGCGTTCGGAAAGCGCACGCCGATCGAGGACTACCGGCACACGGCGCGCGGCGGCAAGGGCGTCAAGGCGTTCGCGAAGGAGCGTGAGATCGGGCACGTCATCGATCAGATCCTCGTGAAGCCCGACGACGAGCTGCTGCTCATCACCTCGAGCAATCAGGTCATCCGGATCCGCGTGGCCGACGTGCGCCGAGCGGGGCGCTCCACCAAGGGCGTCCGGCTGCAGCAGCTCGGGCCGGGCGATGAGGTCATCGCAATCACGAACGTCGGCGTGCAGACCGAGCAGGTCGAGGACATCGTCGGCGAGCCGCTTCAGACCTGACGACGGCGGGGTGCGAGTCCGGTTCCGCAACCGAGCGGGGCCGGGCGCGTGTCCAAACCGTCGGAGGACTTGAACCACATGAGCGCACTGCCCGACGTCACCCAGGCCACGTTCCAGAAAGAAGTGCTGTCGCACGACCAGCCCGTACTCATCGATTTTTGGGCGCCCTGGTGCGGCCCGTGCCGCATGCTTGCGCCCGTCGTCGAGAAGATCGCCGCGGCGAATGCCGGCAAGGTGAAGTTCATGAAGCTGAACACGGATGAGAATCCGTCGATTGCCGGCGAGTACCACATCTCCGGCATCCCGTGCCTGATCCTCTTCAAAGATGGCAAGGCGGTCGACCGAGTCATCGGATTTGTGCCCGAGGGCCAGATCTCGTCGATGCTGCAGAAGCATACCGCCGCCGTCGCCTGAGATGGCCCTGCGGGACGTGCCCGCGATGGCCCGGTTCCTCGAGGAGCCGGAACTCGCAGGTTTCGTCGGAGCGTTCGGATCGACCGTCGTGAAAACGACGGTCGATGCCGTTTTGACTGACGTTCGCACGCACGCCGTGCGCGAGTCGCAGGCGGTGCCGCCGTTCGGCGAGCTTGTCTCGCGGGCGCGGGCGCGACTCGAACGGCTCGAGCTCGACGGGCTCGTCGAAGTCCTCAACGGTACGGGGATCGTGCTGCATACGAATCTCGGCCGCGCGCCGCTGGCGGCCGAGGCCGTCGATGCGGCGCGCGCGGTCGGGCTCGGTTATTCGAATCTCGAGTTCGATCTCGAGTCCGGATCGCGCGGCTCGCGCTACGCGCGCGTCTCGTCGCTGCTGCGCGCGACCACGGGCGCGGCCGATGCTTTGGTCGTCAATAATTGCGCGGCGGCCGTGCTGCTGATCCTCGATACGTTCGCGAAGGGCCGCGAGGTCGTCGTCTCGCGCAATCAGCTCGTCGAGATTGGCGGCGGCTTTCGCTTGCCGGACGTGCTCGCACGCAGCGGCGCGACGCTCGTCGAGGTCGGCGCGACGAACAAGGTGTACGCGCGCGATTTCGAGCGCGCGCTCACGGCGAACACGGCGCTCCTGATGCGCAGTCACACCTCGAACTATCGCATCGAGGGTTTTACCGCGGACGTCTTGCCGGCGGAGCTCGCCGCGGTCGGCCGACGGGCGGGCGTGCCGACGGTGGAGGACCTCGGCGGCGGCGCGCTCGTCGATCTCGTGCCCTATGGCCTGCCGCACGAGCGAACGGTGCAGGAAGTCGTCGCCGACGGCATCGATCTTGTCGCATTCTCGGGCGACAAGTTGCTCGGCGGTCCGCAGGCCGGCATCCTCGTCGGGACCGCGGCCGCGATCGCGCGGATGCGCGCGAACCCGCTGCTGCGGGCGCTCCGCGTCGACAAGGCCACGCTCGCGGCGCTCGGCGCGACGCTCCGGCTCTATCTCGAACCGGGCGGCGTCCGCCGTATCCCGTTCTACGCGATGCTCGGCACGCCGGCCACGGAGTTGCGCGCGCGGGCCGACGCCTTCCGCGCGCAATTGCCCGAACGCGTGCGCGACCGCGTCGGGACGATCGCAACCGAGGGCTACGCGGGCGGCGGCTCGACGCCGCTCGCAACCTTCGCGTCGGCCGGCATCGCGGTTCGCGTGCCGGGGCGCTCGCCGAACGCGCTCGCGGCGGCGCTCCGCGTCGGCCGGCCGCCGATCGTCGGCCGCGTAGCGGACAATGCGTTCGTCTTCGATTTTCGCACGCTCCCGGCGACCCGCGAGCCGGAGCTGGCGGCGGCGCTCGTGCGGGAACTCGCGTAGTGCACGTGCTCGGGACCGCGGGTCACGTCGATCACGGCAAGAGCTCGCTCGTGCGCGCGCTGACGGGCACGAACCCCGACCGTTGGATCGAGGAGCAGCTGCGCGGCATGACGCTCGATCTCGGCTTCGCGCACCTGCGTTTCGATGACGGCATCGAGGCGGGGATCGTCGACGTCCCGGGCCACGAGCGCTTTCTGCACAACATGCTCGCCGGCGCCGCGGGCATGGAACTGCTGCTGCTCGTCGTCGCGGCGAACGAGGGCCCGAAGCCGCAGACGATCGAGCACCTTGCGATCCTTCGGTACCTTAACGTCAAGCGCACGATCATCGTGCTCACGAAAGCCGATCTCGTCGACGCCGAGGAACTGAGCTTCGCCGAAGAGCTCCTGCGCGATGAGATTCGCGGCTCGATCGCCGAGGGCGCCCAGGCGATCCCCGTCTCGACGGTCACGGACGCCGGCTTGCCGGAATTGCGCGCGGCGATTCACGACGCGCTCAAGGCGTTGCCGCCGCGCGCGCCCGAGGCGCCCGCGTATCTGCCAGTCGATCGGGTCTTCGCGCTGCCGGGCCACGGCACGATCGTCACGGGAACGTTGATGCAGGGCCGCGTCGCCGTCGGAGACACGCTCGCGCTCGCGCCGAGTGGCCGCGAGGTGCGCGTGCGGAGCCTGCAAGTCTTCGGTGCGAAGCGCGAGTCGGTCGACGGCGGCGCGCGCGTCGCGATCAACATCCCCGGCGTCGAGACCGCGGAGATCGCGCGCGGCGCGGTGCTCGCGAGCCCGCAGTTCGGGACGTCGGCGAGCGTCGCGGTCACGTTCGAGCCGCTGCCGGGCGCGCTCGCGATGCTGCGCCGCCGGATGCCGGTGCGCGCCTATCTCGGCTCGGCGGAGATTCTGGGGACGCTCGTCTTCGAGGCGGTCCCGACGACGACGGATGCGCTCGTCGCAACCCTTCATCTGCGCGAGCGGACGATCGTCGTGCCGGGCGGCGCGTACGTCGTACGGCGGCTGTCGCCGAAGACGCTGCTCGGCGGCGGGACGGTCGCCGCGACGCTGGCGGGCGAGGGCGCGCACGAGGGCGACACGCCGGAGACGGCGATCATGGTCGCGGCGCTGCGGGCCGCGGGCCTCGCGGGCGATACGGCCGCAAAGCTCGGGTCGGCGGCGAACGTGCGCGAGGACGTCGCGGAGCGGATCCTCGCCGAGCTCGTGGACGAGGGTCGAGCGCAGCGGCTCGCGCGGCCCATCGCGTACGTCGATGCCGAACGCGCCGAAGCCGTGATCGCGGACGTGCTCGAGCACCTGGTGGCAGCCGAGGCGGCGACGCCGTGGCTCGCGGGCACGACCGCGCTCGCGCTCTCGCGCGCGCTCGCGATTGCGGAGCCCATGCTCGTGCGCGTGCTCGGCGTCGCGGTCGAAGACGGCCGGCTCGGCGCGCGCTCGGGATATTATGCGACGCCCGCGTTCGTGCCGACGCTCGGGCCCGATCAGCGAGCGTTCTTCGACCGGCTCTTCGCGGGCGACCCGGCACAGCCGAGCGTTCCCGTAGCCTTCGACGATGTCGCGAGCGCGCTGCGAGGCGCGAAGATCGTCGGACTCGCGCAGGCGTACGAGACGCTGCTCGCGAGCGGCGCGCTCGTGAAGGTCGCGGACTCGGTCTACCGCGCGGCGCAGATCGCCGACATCCGCGGCAAGCTCGAAGCCTCGCTTCGCAAAGAGAAGCAGATCACAATGGCGAGCTTCCGCGACCTCACCGGCACGTCGCGCAAATACGCGGTGCCGTTACTCGAATGGTTCGATGCGACGGGCGTGACGATCCGGACGGGCGATCTCCGGATGCTGCGGATCGTAACGCCCAAGATGCGAGCCGCGACGTCGTCCGGGTAAGGCCGCGAACATGATCGATACAGCGAAAGAGTCCATCGCAAAGACCTTCCTGACGTCGTTGCGTGCGAAAGATTGGGCCCCAATGCGAACGTGCATGCGGGACGACATTACCTGGTCGCTTCCGGGTACCGGTACGATTTCCGGGCTCTCGGTCGGCGTCGATGCGACGATCGAGAAGGCGCAAAAGATCGCGTCGTATGGGCTGACGTTCACGCTCTTGCACCTCCTCGAAGGCGAGCACGGTTTCGCATTGTCGCTCAATAACACGGCGGAACGCGACGGCTTGAAACTCGACGAGTTTCTTGCGACCGTGTGCGTCGTGCGCGAAGGCCGGATCGCGTCGATCACGACGTATCTCTCAGACGTTGCGATGTTGAACGCATTCTTCGTCTGATCTGAGAGGATGTTCGGCACGCGCGGCCGACTGACGCGCGATGCTCCGCACGTTTGCCGCCCTCGGTGCCGTTTTGCTCGCGAGCGGTTGTGGTCACGTCGCCACGCCCGCGCGGGCGATTCGCGTCGGGTCGATCCGGCAGCCGGCCACGCTCGATCCGATGCGCGGCGGCCAGTACATGGATAACTTCGTCGCCGAAGCGCTCTTCAGCGGCCTCACGGTGATCGACGATCGCGCGCGCGTCGCGCCCGATCTCGCGCAGGCCGTCCCGACGCGCGCGAATGGCGGCGTCTCGGCGGACGGCCGCACGCTGACGTATAAGCTGCGGCCGCACCTCGTGTGGTCCGACGGCGTGCCGCTCACGGCGCGCGACGTCGTCTTCACGTATCGTCTTCTCACGACGCCCGCGACGAACTTTCCGTCGCTGAGCTCGTACGACGTCGTCTCCGCCGTCGAGGCGCCGGACGATCGCACGGTTCGCGTCCGCCTACGCGAGCCCGATCCCGACGCCGTCTCCGAGATCTTCGTGAACGGCCAGAACGGCGCGATCGTGCCGGAGCACGTCCTGCGCGGCGTGACGGATCTGCAGCACGCCGCCTTCGATTCCGCGCCGATCGGTTCGGGACCGTACCTCTTGGATCGCTGGGACCGCGGCACGGGCGTCGTCATGCGCGCGAACCCGCGTTACTTTCGCGGTGCCCCGAAGACGCCGCGCCTCGATCTGCTCTTCATCGCCGACGCGAACACGCTCGGCTTGCAGGTGCGCACGGGCGCGATCGATTTCGCGCAGATCCCGCCTGCGCTCGTCCCGCAGTTTCGCGACGTGCCGCACGTGCGGCTGCTCTCGGCGCCGTCGAGCACGCTCGCTGAACTCGAGTTCAACGTCCACGCGGCGCCGTTCGACGACACGCGCATACGCCGTGCGCTCGGTCTCGCGATCGATCGCGCGCGGCTCGCGCGGACCGTCTTTCACGGCGATGCCGACGTCGCGAGCGGACTCTTGCCGCCGCAGTCGCCGTTCGCACGCGCCGACGGGCCGGCCGAGCCGCCGAACCCGCACGCGGCCGCGGCGCTGCTCGATGCCGCGGGATGGCGCCTCGATCGCGGCGGCGTGCGGCATCGCGCCGGCATGCCGTTGCGCTTCACGCTGCTGCTGCCGAGCGGCAATCCGACATATCTCACGCTCGCCGTGCAGTTGCAATCGACGTGGCGTGCGCTCGGAGTCGCCGCAAACGTCCTGCCGGAAGAGACGAGCATGCTGCGCGCACCGGATGGACCGCTCGCGCGCGGCCGCTTCCAGGCGGTCGTCTCACCGTTTGGCTTCGTCGTCTCGGCCGACCGCTCGACGTTCGTTACGAAGGGTGCCGAGCCGCCCAACGGGTATAATTACTCGCGCTATGTCGATCCGGCGATCGATCGCGCGAGCGACGCGGCGCGCGCGACGGGCGACGTCGTCACGCGCGAACGGCTCTATGCGATCATCGAAGCGAAGCTGCGCGACGCGGCGCCGATCGTACCGATCGTCTGGGTTCGGTACGGATATGCGATCCGCGACGATCTGCGCGGCGTGCGGCCGGAGCCCGTGAACTCCGACTTCTGGAACGTCTACGACTGGTCGCTCGCGCCGCGTTGACCGGACATGAATTGAAACGGCACGACACTTGCCGCCGCACGTCTTGGTTGAGATCCTCATTTTTCTTCTTCATTGCGCCTCGCGAGGGAATCACCGACGAGCTTCCTCTTGGATCCGCTGTACCGCGCGTTCGCCGTGCTCCTTGCGTTCGCTACGCTCGGCGGTTGCTCGCACGCGAATCCGCGGCGTGGAACGATCCGTACTGGTTGCGCCGAGCCGCCGAACGGCTCTAGTGTGCTGACCAGAAGTTCGCTTACGAAATCTCGCTCGTCTTTTCGGCCGGCTCGTCGTCGCTTTTCGGTCACAACGCTACGGCGTTGCTCCTCATCGCTCCTCGATCCGACCAAAAATCCTTCGCGATCTTCCGCAAGGAACTTCTGGGTCAGCACACTAGGAACTCGCGCTACGTCGATCCGGCGATCGATCGCGAGAGCGCGGCCGCGCCCATTGTGCCGCTCGGCTGGCCGCGCACTTCGTACGCGATGCGCGACGATCTGCGCGGCGTGCGACCCGAGCCCGTACCTCCGACGTCTGCAACGTCGACGGCTGGTACCTCGCGCCGAGCTGAACGCTCCAGCCTGACGGCGCGCCGGCGGTGCGTGCCCGTGAGGGCCGGCGGCTATCGAATCGCGAACGAGTTGTAGACGCTATGAGCGGAGGTGCCGATGATCGCCCGCGTGCCGCCCCCGACCTCCGTCGCCGATCTCAGACGCTATTCCGATGCCAATCCCGGCTGGCAGATCGAGCGTGACGCCGACGGAACGATCTTGATGAGCCCCACGAATACCGATGGCGGCCGTCGCAACTCTCGGCTGAACTATCTCGTCGAGGCGTGGAACGGGCGCGCGCGCGGCGGCTACGTCTTCGATTCGTCGACGGGCTTTACCATGCCCGACGGCGCGATCTTGTCGCCGGACTGCGCGTGGGTCCGGGCAGATCGCTGGCGGGCGCTTGCGGCAGCGGAGCGCCTCGGCTACGCGCGGATCGTGCCGGACGTGTGCATCGAGATCGTGTCGCCGTCGCCGTCGAACGCCGAGCTCGTACGGAAGGCACGGCGTTATCGCGGATACGGCGCGAGCTACGTGCTCGTGCTCGATCCACAGCGCCGCGCCGTCTGGGCCGAAGGGAGTGCGCCGGACGGCTTCCCGACCGACTTCTCGCGGGTGATTACCGACGACGAGCCGGAGGCTCCGTAGCGTGCGCGAGCCGGTGCTTCGCGAGATGTCGGCCGACGAGTATCTCGCGTGGGAGCAGACGCAGCGCGAACGCTACGAACTCCATCACGGCTTCGCTTTTGCGTTTGCCGGCGGCACGTTCGACCATGATCAGATCGCGTTCGCGCTACGCGTTGCGCTCGGCGAGATGTTTCCAGCGCCATGCCGTACGTTCGGATCAGACGTGAAGATCCGGGTCGCATCCGAAACGTTCTTCTACGCCGACGTTGGCGTGGTCTGCGAGCCGGTCGAGGGACGAGCTCTCTTCGTCGAGCGGCCGCGGATCGTAGCCGAGGTGCTCTCGCGCTCGACGCGCGGTTACGATCTCGTTGAGAAGCGATCGGCGTATCGCGCGCTGCCGTCGGTCGAGGCTTACATCGTCGTGCATACGGCGATGCGTCGCGTCGAAGTCGACGGACGCGTCGGCGAACATTGGGAGACAGTGACGTACGACGACGAGATTGCGTTCGTCGGCACGCGTCCCGTATCGCTCGAGCAGGTGTATGGCTTACCGAGCGACGAGGCGACTTCCGGCTAAACGAACGTCGGCAGAGCGAAGAGATCGTCGCGGATGACACTTTTCGGCGGCGGCGCGGTAGCGGCATGCGTCATCCTCTCGTAAGGAGCCGTCGTGCCGTCTCGCGTTCTCATCCGACGATCGCCGATCGTCTATCTCGCCCTCTTTGCGCTCGTCGCGGTGCTCCTCGTCGCGACCGCGCGCTTCGCGTTCGGCGGCACGTTCGACGGCGGCAGCGATCAGTCGCGCATCGTCGCCGCGGTCAAAGCCGATAAGCCATCGGTCGTCGCGCTGCAAGTCACCGTCAACGGTACGCAGTACGTTCCGGTCGATCCGTTCGGCGACACGCAGGCGCAAAACGTTCAGGGCCGTGCATCCGGCTCGGGGTTCGTGTATTCCAAGAGCGGGCTGATCGTTACGAACGCGCACGTCGTCTCGCCGCCGACCGGCGGTCGGGTCTCGAACCTGCAGGTGCTCTTCGCGAACGGCGATCGCGTGCCGGGCCACGTCGTGGGCATCGACGCCGGAAACGACGTCGCGCTCGTGAAGGTCGACGATTATGCGAAGCTGCCGCCGCCGCTGCCGCTTGGAGATAGCAATGCCGTCGAGGCGGGCGAGTGGGCGATTGCGATCGGCGAGCCGCTCGAGCTCAAGCAGACGGTGACCGTCGGCGTCGTCTCAGCGTTCAACCGCTCGGAGCCCATCGGCAGCGAGGATGGCGGCCAGCCGCACGTGTTCAAGGGCCTGCTGCAGACGTCGGCTCCGATCAATCCCGGGAACTCCGGCGGCCCGCTCATCGACATGGCCGGACGCGTGATCGGCATCAACCAGTCGGTCGCGGGCGACGCGCAGGGCATCGGCTTTGCGATCCCGATCGATTCGGTACGCACCGACGTCGCGGCGCTTCTCGCCAACCCGAGCGGCGGCGACCGGACCGCGCAGGCGGCCGCGCCAAATGACCAATCGACCGCGCCGCACGGGCCGTCGCTCGGCATTAACCTCAGCGCGCTCAGCGGCGATATTCGTTCGCAGCTGAACTATAACGGTGAGGGCGGCGTCGCGATCGTCGGCGTGCGCGACGGCAGCGCCGCCGATGGTGCCGGGATCGTCCCAGGCGACGTGATCGTCGGCATCGACGGAAATTCCGTCACGTCGCCGGAACAGGTCGCGGCGGTCGTCCGCAATACGCCGAGCGGCGGCAAAGTCGATCTGCAGCTCTGGAGCGCCGGCAACCAGAAGGACGTCGCGGTCGCACCGAGCGAGTAGGCCCGACGCCCGGTAACCTGCCGCGGGCGGACGAGCGTCCGGCCGCGGCCAAAGGCGTCGGCATGCTCGGCGCGCGGAAACTCGCATCGGCCGCGGTACTCGCAATCGCCGCGTCAACGGCGAGCGCTCCCGGCACCCGTCGTTCCCGTGTGAGGATCCGCCCCATGCGCGGCACCGGCAGTACGAAATCGGCGATCAGCGTCGCTCCGGGAGCAGCTGCTGCAGTTCCGCGGCGACGGCGGACATGCCGGCTTGGTTCGGGTGATAGGGCACGGGCGAATCCCAGCCCGGCGTGACGGCCGGGTGATACTGCGCGACGAACGGCGACGACGAACACGCGTCGTGGCCGGTTCCGATCCGCGCTTCGCGTACGAGCAGCGCTCCGCTACGCGACGCGGCGTCCACGAAATCGGTCGTCAAGCGATCGTAGGTCGCACGCATGGCGTCCGCATCGGCCGGCATGAGCGGGACGCGCTTCGGGCACGTTCCCGCTCGAGGGAGCGCCGGGAGATACTCGACGAAGACGATCGTCGCCCCCGGTGAGCGCGAGCGAATCGCCGACGCGACGGCGAGCAGATCGGCCGGCAGCGCCGCGAAGCGCCGCGCGACCTCGTCATCCGGAAGGACCTCGCATGCGGCCGCGCTCGTTCCTTTCGTGACGGCCTCATCGCGGCACGATCGCCCGAGCAGGTCCGCCATATACCCGACGTCGTTGCCGCCGATCGTCACCGTGACGAGCCGCGTCCGGCGATCGACGGCATCGATCTGCGGCGGAAGGCTCTCCGAGCCGACGAGCACGTCGCGGATCGTCGCGCCCGAGCAACTCACGTCGACGAGCTCGTACCCGCGTGCGACCGCGAAGAGCCGTGCGTAGTTCGACGTCGACCGCGCGCACTCGCCGCTGCTCGCATCGTACGTGCCGACGCCAGGCCCCGAAGCATATGAGCTTCCTATCGCGACGTACCGCGGCGCGTCCCGGACGACGTGCCGTGTGTCCGCGGTCGATGCGGCACCCGCAGCAGCGCTCGACGCGAGCGAGGCGGTCAGAACGAGCGCCGTCGCACGCGTGCCGAGCGATCGGAATGCTGCCGCGGCGCGGCGCCGAGCGGTCTTCATGACGACGATACGAGGACGCGTGGCCGTTGGTTCGCTCGCCATACGAGGAGCTCGGGCGCTCGGCGCGAGAGAGGGCGCGGTGCAGGCGACGCATGGCGAGGTTTCCGAGCGGCTGACGCTCGCGCAGGCGCGCCGGATCGCACTCTTCGCGCAGGGCTTCGGCGAGCCGCGGCCCGCGAGCGTGGATCGCGGACGCCTGCGCCGCACGATCGAGCGGCTCGGGCTGCATCAGATCGACAGCGTGAACGTTCTCGTGCGCGCGCACTACCTGCCGGCGTTCTCGCGGCTCGGAAGCTACGATCGGACGCTCATCGATCGCGCGGCGTGGGGTCCTCGCGGCGAGCGCCGGCTCTTCGAATACTGGGCGCACGAGGCGTCGCTGTTACCGCTCGAACTCCATCCGCTGCTTCGCTGGCGCATGACGCGCGCCGATTGCGGTACGGCCGGCTATTCGAGCATGCGTGCATTCGCGGCCGAGCGGCGCTCCGAGGCGATGGCGCTGCTCGCGCGAATCCGCAGCGAGGGTCCGCTCGCGGCGGGTGACGTCGAAGGCGGTCGCGCCGGCTGGTGGGAGTGGAGCGAGCCGAAGCGGATGCTCGAGTGGCTATTCTACGCGGGCCACATCACGACCGCGACGCGCCGCGGCAACTTCGAGCGCGTGTACGATCTCGTCGAACGCGTCCTGCCGGCGGCGACGCTCGCGCTGCCGACGCCGAACGAAGCTGACGCGCAGCGCGCGCTGATGGAACGCGCGGCGCGCGCGCTCGGGATCGCGACGCTGCGCGAGCTCCGGGACTATTTCCGACTCGATCCCGCTGACACCGAACGCGCGCTCGCCGCGCTCGTGACGGACGGCACGCTGCGGCGCGTCGAGCTCGAGGGCTGGCCCGTAACGTACCTGCACCGCGACGCGCGACGGCCGCGTCGCATCGCCGCCGGCGCGCTCCTCGCGCCGTTCGATCCGCTCGTGTGGGAGCGCGCGCGCACTGAACGGCTATTCGGCTTTCGCTATCGTATCGAGATCTACACGCCGGCGGAAAAGCGACAGCACGGTTATTACGTGCTACCGTTCCTACTCGACGAGCGGATCGTCGCGCGCGTCGATCTCAAAGCCGACCGGCAGAACGCGCGACTGCTCGTGCATGCGATCCATCTCGAGCCGGACGCACCGTCCGAAACGATGGCGGCGCTTCTCGAAGAACTCGACGAGCTCGCGCGATGGCTCGAGCTCGATCGGGGCGCGATCCTGCCGTCCGTGCCCCGGCGCGGCGCGTGAGGCCCGAACGAAGCCATCGCGACGCAACGCGCGTCGGGGCGCGCGAGTTTCGATCACGGCTGGCTGCGCACCGCGCACTCGTTCAGCTTCACCGGGTACCGCGACCCGCGCAACATAAACTGGGGCGCGCTGCGCGTGCTCAACGATGACGTCGTCGCGCCGGGCGAGCGCTTTGCTGCACTTTCTGCAGATGTGGGTCGTGCCGCGTGCGGCTCGGCTCGCGCCGAACTACGGCCAGATCGACATCACCGTCGACGATCGGCGCGATCGCTGGCTCACCGTCGCGTCGGGTGAAGCCGGCGTCGCCGCACCGATCGCGATCCACCAGGACGCGACGTTTTCGGTCGCGCGGCTCGAACGAGCTCGGCTCGGCCATCGCGTCGCTGCGGGCCGGCTCGCGTTCCTGTTCGTGGCCGAGGGCGACGTCGCAATTCGGCGATGAGACGCTGCGCGCGGGCGACGCCATGCGAATCGCGGGACCTGCGATATCGACGCGAACGGGGCCGGCGAGCTCGTGCTCTGGGACGTCCCGCCGCTCGGCGCGCGCTAGGTCACCCAGGCGACGTCCGGCGAGCACGTTTCCAGATATTCCTGCGCCGCGCCGCGGCGGCGTCGCTGGTCGCGCGTCGAACGCGCGCAGCGTGCGCATCCCCGACGGTTATCATCCGGTCCCCGCCGGAAAGCTCGCGGCCGTCGTGACGTATCTCGAGATGTGCGAGCGGCCCGAGCTCCGGCCAGAAGCGCGCGATGCGCCGTGGCGGGTGCATCGCGCCGAGGCACCCGGTCGCGACTGGTACCGCGCGCTCTATCTTGGCATCGGCAGCACGCAGCTGTGGGCGACGCGGCTGCGGCTCGACGATGCCGGACTCTCCACGATCCTCGACGACGCGCGCGTCGAGATTGAGGTGCTGCGCGACGGCGACGGCCGCGACGTCGGGATCGCAGAACTCGATTTTCGCGTTGCTGGCGAATGCGAGCTCGTCTATTTCGGAGTCGTCCCAGAACTCGTCGGCACGGGCGCCGCGCGGCTGCTCATGAATCGAGCGCTCGCCGCGGTCTGGTCGCGGCCGCTCGCGCGCTTCTGGCTCCACACGTGCACGCTCGATCATCCCAAGGCGGTCGCCTTCTACGAACGCTCCGGGTTCCGCGCGTACGCCCGCGCGATCGAGATCTTCGACGATCCGCGCGTCCGCGGCGATCTGCCGGCCGAATTCGGCGCCGGGGTGCCGATGCTCTGAGACGCGACGTCCCGAGCGTTAGTGCTTGAGCGTGATGATGCCGAGCACGACTTCGAGGGCGATGAGGATGATGACGACGAGTTCGAGGAATTCGCCGCGTGCCGTCTGCGCTTGATCGGTGAAGAACCGGTAAATTTCGTTGACGGTCGCGAGCTTCGCGTCGATCTGCTGTTGCCAGTCGCCGAGGCCGAGGCGTCCGGCGGCCCCACGGAAGAGTCGCGCGTAATATGCGTCGCCGATGATCTTGAGGGAGTTCGACGAGCGATCCGTGAGCTCGGCGATGTCGACGACGAGGAATCGCAGCCGGTCGGCGGCTTCCTGCGCCTCGCGGCGACCGAGGCGCCGCACGGGCGGCTTCGGGTCGAGCTTATAAATCGTGTCGAGCTCAACGTCGAGGCGCGCGTCGTAGGTGCGTAACTCGACGAGCTGCGTGTTCGCGAACTCGAGGATGTCGAGCGTGCTGCGCGCGCCTTCTCCGCGGTCGTATAAGAATGCGACGTCCCATTGCACGACGGCGAGGTCATCGGGAAAATAGCCGAAGTTCACGCGTAACGTTTCGGTGACGGCGGTCGCGACCAGCGGCCGCTCTTCGCAGAGGATGAGGCTCGCGAGCTCCGAGGCGTGCTCGCGTAAGAGCGCCGGGCCCTCGACGGGCTCCGCGAAGCGGTCGACTTGAAAGACGAAGTAATCTTCGAGCACGGGATCGTGCGCGTCGTCGAGCGCATGCCCGATCTCCGCGAGCACACCGTCGAGCGCCGCGCGCGCCGCCGCGACGAGCGCGTCGTCGGAACGCAGCTCGCGCGTGAACGCAGTAAACGCGGACCAGTCGCCCGTAAAGCGCTGCGTGCAGCGGATCGAGACGACGCCGTAATCGTACACTTTGACGCGCAGCTCGAAGCCCGAGCGATCGGCCGGCAGTCGCGCGACGATCGGCGGATCGGGGAATTCGATCGAGCTCGTCGACGCTTCACGGCGTAGCTTGAGCGGCTCGCGCGCGACGCCCTCGCCGCCGAGCCGCTCGAGGCGCGCGAGATCGACCGTGTCGGCCACGTCGTAAACAAAGAACGCGTGAAACGCGCCGCTACGGACGCCGGGAAGGCCCATCGCTTCCGTCGTTCGAGAGGCGGCGCGTCGCGACCCGGACGGCGGTGCGAACAGACATCATACCCGGCGACGCGCCACGTAAACCGGCTGCAGGACCCCTAATCGAGCGAGCGACGCCGTCGACTCGAGCGAGACGTGCGCGCACGAACTCGATCCGTGCTCGAAAATGCGCAGCCCCGCGTTTGCCGGTGTCCCCACGGATGGATCGGGAGCTGACCGTTCACCTCGCCCGCGCCGTCGCGCGGCGGCGCTTTCACGAGGTACTCGGAACGCCCGGCGCTCGCGCCGGCACGCATCGGCGAGCGAGGCAAACGGGCCTTCGCGGAAGCGGCTCGAACGGAGGCGGTCATGGACATCGTATCGCCGGGTACGTGCGCGTGAACGCACGGCTTACCTCGTTGCTCGCCATCGCCGCGTTCGCAGCCCCGATCGTGGCGCACGCGGCCTTGCCCGCAGCCGATCCGTATCTCTTCAAGGGCATCCCGTTCGACATCTCGGCGCAGACGTACGGCGGGAAGCTCGTGGCCGGCGGCTTCAAGCAGATGCCGAACGGCGGAGAGCCGGAGCAGCGCTTCGCGGGAACGCTCCGCGGGACGAACGTCACCGTCGTGACCTTCGTCCCGCCCTCGTTCCGCGTCGAGAAGACCGTCGTTTATTTCGATAACGCGCCCGCGCAAGCCGTACGGCTCTTTGGCGACGTCGAGCAGCGGCTCGCGCGTGACTACGGCGATCCGAATTATGCCGAGCACGAGTTTCTGCCCCCGTACAAGGCCGGCGACGCCGCGCGTGCTTCGGCCGCCTTCGCCGCGCACAAGGCGAAGTTTCAGTCCGCATGGACGACGGCGCCCGGCCCGCACGGACACGTCGACGCGATCATCCTTTCGATCGACCGGCAGTCCCACGTCCGGCTCGCCTACCAGACGAAGGCGTGGGGCCGCTACATCGATTCGAAGCGTGGCTCGAGCACGAGCCCCACGCCCCTCCCGTAGCCGCCGGTTCGGGATCATGGATGCACACGACGGCGCGGCTGCGGATGAACCGTACGCCTGCGCCGTAATCTCATCCCGGCACGTGCATCGTGGCGACCGCGAGCGATGCGCAGAGCCAGCCGGTGCCGAATAAAAGGCCGCCGGTGACGTCGGTCGCGTAATGCGCGCGCAGGACGAGCCGCGACCATGCGATGCCGGCGGCGCACGCAATGAGCACGACCGTTAGGACCGCGCGCGACGCCTCGGGCGCACCGACGTCACCCGCGAGCACGATCGCGCCGCCGATGAAGAAGACCACGGCCGTCGTCGCGTGGCCGCTCGGGTACGACCAGTCGGGCTCCCGCGTGAGGAGCGGATCGCTCGGTCGCGGCCGCCGTAACCGTAGTTTGAGGAGTCCTGCGGCGGCTTGCGAGGCGACTTGGGAGAGCGCGAGCCACCCGACCGGTCGCAGCGATGCGTGACTCGCCGCTGCGAACAAGAAACCCACCGCGAGGAGCGGGGCGAGCGTCCACCAGCGGCCGAGCGCCGTGAAGACGGCCGCGAGCCGTACGCCGCGGCCACGCAGATGCGCTCCCGCACGGTCGAGCGCCGACCACGGCCGTTGGCCCACGGAGGCTCCGAGCGTGATGCTCGCCGCGAACGCCACGATCGCGGCGATTGCGAGAAACGTGCGGTCTATTCCGGAGCGTCCGCGAACGCCTCGCCGACGAAGACGCGCAGCGCCTTGCGCGCGATCGAGAAGCGGACGGGCGTCTTCCCGAACGCACTCCCATCGATGCTCACCAGTTGTTTGGGCTTCGTCTTGATTACGATCTCCTCGGAGGTGATGGCGATCGAGCCCGGCAGCATCGTCTGCTTGCCGAAGAACATCGCGACGTATGTCTCGGCAACATGCAGCAACGAGGAGCCGGGAGAGGCGTAGAGCGCGAGCTTGCCATCACGAATCGTCGCATTCGGGAGGACGGGCTGGCTGCCGAAATAGCGGCCATTCGCGACGAGGATCTGCTGCGCGACGAACTCGCGCTTCCCTTCGTTCGAGCGCACGCGCGCGCGGAACGCCTTGTGTGCGAGCATCGGGGTGATGCCACCGACGGCGTACGCCGCGCGACCGACGATCGGCTTCAGGATCTTCGGCACATTGTCGGCGATCTCCGAGCTGAGACCGATCGTCGCGAAGTTTGCGAAGTGCGTGCCGTTAACGATGCCGAGATCGACGCGTGTATGGCGCCCCGCCGCGATCACGTCGAGCGCCGCCGCGAGATCGAGCGGCAAACCGAGCGTCTGCGCGAAGCTGTTCCCTGTGCCGAGCGGCAATACGCCGAGAATCGTGGACGTTCCGGCGAGCACGTCGCACATCGTCGTCATCGAACCGTCGCCGCCCGCGACGATCACCGCCCCAGCACCGGCCTTGACAGCGTGCTCGGCTGCGCGCCGGACATGCTTCTCCTTCGGCGCGACGACGAAGTGCTCGATGGCGATGTGTCGCTCCGCGAAGAAATGCGGGAGATCGTTCTCGTGCTTGCGCGCCGCGCTCGCGTTCCCATGGACGATCACGTGGATGCTCATGTCTTCGACCCTAGCCGACGGGCGCGCCGGACTCGTCGGTCGTCATCGATTGAGTCGCAAAGCGAAGGAAGAGCGCGATCGTTTCGCCGCCGGCGTACCGGATGAAGAGTGCGCCGTCGCCGTTCGAGCGATTATCGCGGGCGAACGCACCGCTACTGCCCTGCATGAAATGGATGTCGTGGACGCCGATTTCGGGTGAGAATCCGAACGTCGTATCGACGATCTGACCCGGATCGGAGAAATAGTCTCCGAACACGATCACGATTGCGGTCGCATCCACCTTCGCCCGTTCGATCTGACCATCGAAGAGATTTTGAACCGTGACGCCCATGCCGTCCTCGGGAATCGGATACATGTCGGCGATCGGGAAAAGATCGTCTCGGACGTAGTCGAGGCCGCGACCTTGCGGACCGGTTGGAATCGCCGTGAATCCGGGCGGGCCCGTTGCGAGTTTCGCGAGATCGGCCTTCGTGTTCTGCGTAAAGTTCGGTTCGTAATGGACGAGGACGTCGGACTTATCCACCGACCGAACGTTCACGGCGATTCGAAAATCGCGTCCGTCGGCAGTGACCCAGATCTCGTAATGTGGCGAACCCGTGCTGAGCTTCCCGTCTTTTACGGTTCCGACCAAGACGCCGTACGAAAGCTGGCCGCCGTGCCGTCCCCGATTAGCCACGGATCGCTACCGAGCATTCGGTGAATCCGCGCGATGTTCGGGGTCGCTCGATCGTGTTGTCGATGCTGGTGCGGATCATAGAACCGGCGTACCGCAATCGTCAGAGAACGAAGCGGCGCCCTTCCGGCTCGCGAACCCGAGAGGGCGCGGCGTCGCTCCGTCGCGGGAGTTCGGCTTCCCAAGCGTAAAGTGATCGTCCGCAGAGCCGATTGACAACGCTATGCCAAGCACGATACTTCACGAGCGCCCAGATCGAGGCGGTGCGAATTCTCTTGCTTCGACCATGGTGGAGCGGATTGCGGTATGCGATTGGTCGGCGACGCGACTGGGCCCGAGCGCGCGCAGCCTATAAAGAAGACGACGGACGTTGAGGCGTGGCGCTCGGACAGGATCCGTCGAGCTTGCGCGTGAGCAACGGATCGCTCGGTCGCGGTCCGTTCCTCTCGTTCGCCCCGTTGACTACGTTGCGAGCAGTTCCGGTACGAAGATCTCTTCGCACGTTACGCGACGCTTCGAGAGCCCCTGCTCGTAATGGTAGCGCAAGTAAGTATCGATGGCGTCGAAGTTCTTGTTAAGGCCGTAGGGCCACCAATCGTCGCCGAGTACGTCGCGGTCCTCGTCGACCCGTTTCGTAAACCACGGTAGCATCGTCGCCATGTTGTTGAAGGTCATGCCCTTCGTATATTGCTCGATCGTCGCGGCTTTCGCGGCGCAGAAGCCCTCGTAGACCGCTTTCACGACCTCCGGGTTGGCGGTGGCGAACGATCGCTCGACCACGACGGTATGCATGATCGGGAAGATGCCGGTGCGCTCGAAATACGCGCGCTCGATGGACTCGTAATCCTCGAAGAGCCGACCGACCGTCGGTCGCTTCTCGAGGATGCACTTCGGAATGTCGGCCGAGATGAGCGCGTCGATCTGGCCTGACTCGAGCATCTCGCCGAGGTCGGCACCCGGCGGCGCGTGCGAGACTTCGACGTCGGCGGGATGGGGATGTGATACGAAGTCGAGCGGGTTGAGTGGGAAGTCGATTCCACCCACGACCCACCGGCACCGATTCGGTTGCACGCCATATTCGTCGGACAAAATTCCCTTGGGAATGACGCCCGCGTCGTGGCCGTAGAGCGCGAGTTCGCCGATCGTCTTTCCCGCGAGGTCTTCCGGCTTCGCGATGCCCTTCGTCGTGTTGATGTAGATCGCTGAATGTCGGAACGCTCGGTTCGGGAATATCGGGATCGCCACGAGCGAATCGTCGGCGTCGAACGCGCGCAGGAAATACGTGAGGCCGAGTTCGGAGACGTCGTATTTGCGATCGCGCAGCATACCTTCGAAGATCTCGGTGACAATGCGCGCCGTGTGAAAGGTCGCATCAACGCCGTCGATCTTAACGGTGCCATCTGCAAGTGGGCGCGTGCGGTCGTAGTTCCAGAAGGCGATGTCGAGTTTTATGTCGTTCATGGATCGCGTTCCTTTCGCGTCGTCGTGGCTCCGGATGGGGTATTCCCTACCGACCGTATCGTAAACGCATTGACTGTCCCTCGCTGCGCCGATCGCGCTGCGTTAGGATAGATCGACATGAGTAAAGTCGCACGGGCAATTCAGGACGTCTTCGAAACCGCCTCGCTCGGCGCACCAGAGAAGGCGGTCGGCTTCGTCCTCTGGCGCGTGGTTCATCGCTACGTGCGCGAGATCGACCGCGCGCTCGTGGACCTCGATCTCACCCACCTGCAGTTCACGACGCTCGCCATGGCGGCTTGGCTCGGACGCTCCGCGGAGCCCGTCACGCAAGCCGAGATCGCCCGGTTTGCGGAGATCCATCCGATGCAGGTCTCGCATATGCTCAAGACGCTCGAGGCAAAGCGCCTCGTCGCTCGAAGTCGGAATACGCTCGACGTGCGGGCCAAGCGCATCGAGGTCACGACAGCCGGCGTAACGGCGCTCCGCCGCGCGCTACCCGTCGTGATTGACGTTCAAGAGCGACTTTTCGGCGACGATGGCCACCAGAGCAGCGGGCTCATGAGCGCCCTCCTTCGCATTGCAAACGCGAACAAGTCCTGAGCGCTTCGTGTCTCGGCTGGACGCATCGACGTACGCCCTCGCGAATGGAGTCGGCCCGCGAGAAGCGGTGCCGTGCGCGATCCGGCTCCCATGACGTTCACACTCGAGGATTACGACCGGCTCGTCGACGGTCGCGAAGACGAACGGCGCTTCGAGTTCGTCGACGGCCAGATCTTTGCTTTTGCGGGCGCGATGCCGGTGCACAACGCTCTCGTTTCGCGAATCGTTGTGCTGCTCGATGGTACCGTTTCGGAGCCGTGCCGGGTCTACTCCGGTCAGCAGGGCGTGCGGATTGGCGAACGGCAGCTCTACGTGATCCCTGATATCGTCGTATCCTGCGAAGAAACGCAACGACAGCAGCGCGACCTCGTCTCGCCGCTGGTCATCGTCGAAATCGTCTCACCCGCGACCCGAGACTACGACATCGTTCGCAAGGGGCGGTTCTATGCCTCACTGCCATGCCTCGCGAACTACGTTTTCGTCGATACCGCCGAGCGCCGCGTTACCGTAGTTACGCGCGAACGCGAGGCATGGTGGTCCGAGAATTCGACGAGCGGCGAATCGTTCGTAATTACGAATACGCGCTTTCGATGCGAGTTGCCCGTCGATGAGTTATATCGGACCCTCGAGGTACCATCCGACTAACTCGTAGGTGGCGAGCAGGCGAGATTCGGCGCGAAATGCAGTCCTGAAGGCGCCGCCTGAAAAGCGTTGCGCGCTCGCCGCTTCGGCCCTCTGCTGGGCGAGCGCCGCGTTGATGAGCTCGAGCGGTAGTCGGAGGAATCTCTTTCGCTCATTCGATCGGCGCGAAGAGACGTTCGATATCCGCGGCCTCGAAACGCGCCGCCGAAGCTCCGTCCTGCGAGAAGATGGCCGCCGCGAGCGAGGCCTTGCGGCTCTGTAATGCGACGATCTTTTCCTCGACGGTTCCCGCTCCGATAAACTTGTAGACGAAGACGCGTTGCGTTTGACCGATGCGGTGAGCGCGATCGGTCGCCTGACGTTCGACGGCGGGGTTCCACCAGGGATCGTAATGGATCACGGTATCCGCTGCCGTGAGATTGAGCCCCGTACCGCCGGCTTTGAGGCTGATCAAAAAAACCGGGACTTCGCCCGCCTGGAAGCTCTTGACGACGCGCGCGCGGTCTTTCGTCTTTCCGGTGAGTACGACGTAGGCGATTCCGAGCTCGTCGAGCGCCGGTGCGATGATATCGAGCATGCTCGTAAACTGCGAGAAGATTAGCACGTGACGACCCTCCGCGACCATTTGCGGCAACGTCTCCTTGAGCAAATCGAGCTTGATGCTCTCGGTCGACTTGCGCAGACGTTCGGGGAGCAAGCGCGGATCGCAGCAGACCTGGCGTAGTTTGAGCAGCGCATCGAGGATCACGATCTGACTGCGCGCCAACCCTCGTTCCGCGATCTCCGCGCGCACGCGTTCGTGCATCGTCAAGCGAATCGTCTCGTAGAGGTCGCGTTGCGAGCCGACCAATTCCACACGCTTCACGATCTCGGTTTTCTCCGGTAACTCGCTCGCGACGGCTTCTTTCGTGCGACGCAACAGGAACGGCCGGATCCGCTCGGCCAGCAACCGGCCGCGCGGCCCGTCGGCGTGTTTTTCGATCGGCGTCCGGAAGAGCCGTCCGAACTGCTTGCGATCGCCGAGCGCGCCGGGCAGTGCGATCGAGAAGAGCGACCACAGATCGCCGAGGTTATTCTCGACCGGAGTTCCGGTCAGGCAAAGTCGATGCCCCGTTCGCATTCCCATGGCGGCCTGAGCCGCCTTGGACTGCGGGTTCTTCACCGCTTGCGCTTCATCGAGAATCAGGCTGTGCCACGTTCTCTCTGCAAGCGTCGTATCGCGCGGCAATAACGCGTACGTCGTGATGACGAGGTCGGCGTCGGCGATCTCGTCGAAACGCGCGGCGCGCGTGGGACCCTGCAACGGCAGGACGCGCAGGCTCGGTGCGAAGCGCGCCGCTTCGTCGCACCAGTTGTGGACCAAGCTCGTCGGCACGACGAGCAACGCCGGCCGCTCGAGACGCCCCGCTTGTTTCTCGCAGAGCAGATGCGCGAGCGTCTGGACGCTCTTGCCAAGCCCCATGTCGTCGGCGAGCACACCGCCGAACCCGAAGGCCGCGAGAAATTGCAGCCAATCGAGTCCGTCACGTTGGTAGTCGCGTAGCTTGCCGCGAAATTGCTTCGGCACTGCGATTCGCGTGACTCCCGTAAAGTCGCGCAAGCGCTCGCCGAGCTCGCGTATGCGGTCCGGAACATCCCATCGCAATCCGACCGCGGCTTCGAGTTCGCCGACGAGTGCCGCGCGGGCGCGTGGCACGCGCAGGGCGCCGTCATGCAGCGAGCCCGGGTCGTTCAGCTCGACGAGCGTCGCGATCATCGCTTTGAGCCGTTCGGCGGGAAGCGCAAGCGTCGTCCCGAGACCCGCGACGTGGACGTAGTAGAAGGCTCCCTGCGCGAGCCCTTCGAGCGCGTTCGGGTCGGCGAGCGCTTCGCGCCGCGACAGTAGGTCGGCGAGCATGGGAAGAAAATCGTAGCGCTTTCCGTCGAGATCGATTCCGAGCGCGAGATCGAACCAGCCGTCACTCCGTTCCGCGATCGTCGGATGCCACAACGCATCCTCCGAAAGATCGATGAGAGGAGCTTCGAGCGACAGATCGACTTCGATCTGCCAGCCCTCGGCACGGAGTTGCGGGACGTCCCGGTGCATGAAGATCGGCCAAAACGCGGCCGCGTCGCCTTCGCAGCGCAGAAACATTCCATTCGAGGAGACCTGCGAACGTAGCTCGGCGTCGTTAACGAAGCCGAGCGCCTGTAACCGCTCCGATGCTTTCTTCTCGTGCTTCGGCGAGCGAGGATAGCGCGTCGCTTCGCTCCCATCGACGACCCGAACCTCGGCAGCGTTCGTCGTCGGATCGATCGTTTCACCCGCGTAGGATAGCGTGTACTCCGCGATGTTGATCGCAGCCGTATGTGCGCGCTCAATCGTGCGGAGTTGCAACTGGGGAACGGGTTTTTTGCGAACGGTTCGTTCGGTCACTTCGCGCGGAAGCGGTAGTTCGAATCCCGACGTGTTCTCCGAAAGGGCCTTGCGCACGCGTACGGCCTGCGTGGACGTCAGCGCCGGCGCCTCGAGGAGTCGTGCGAGTGCGGCCTGCGGCATGCCGGCGTCGAGCACCCCCGCGACGGCGTTGCGCGCATCGACGTACCACGGAATGTCGCCCGGGAGCTTGCGTAGCTCCGCATCGTCGAACTCGAGGTGCGGCTTCTGCGACCCGTCGGTCTCGAGCTTCCATGTGACGCGGACGGTTCGCGGCGGTCCGAGCGATAGCGCCGGGCTCTCGAGATTATCCGCGTGCGCGCGACCGGTCGCCACGATACGGCGAACGATCTCATCGGCGAGGGTCGAGCGTTCCCGGTATGTGTCCTGTAAGACGCGCAACAAACGCCCGACGATGCCGTCCGTCGCTCGAACCGCTCGAGCCGTACCGTTCGCTAGCGCCTCGCACGTGGTTTCGCGCACCTTGGTCCAACGTTGTGTTTTCGACAAGCGCACGACGAACATACCGATCGGCAAGCCGCGTGAGGACCGCGCCTTCCCGTCGAAGACATACGCGATTTGTTCGTCGCCGGGAGACGACGCGGCCTCGACCTCCGCGATCGATTCACGCAGGCGTTGGAGCCATACATCGACGTGTGGGTCGTCGGGAAGACGAACCGGTGCCGGACTGGCGCTGAGCCGGCTCGCATCGAGCGCGGCCAGCATCGTTGCCACCACATGCTTGCAGTCCGCGCTCATCGGGCACGTACAAAATCCCGCTGCGAGCGTGCTGCCCGAGCGAGATCGTGTGATGTAAATCTCGACTTGGTAGGGGAGCGGCCCCGACCCGACAACGCGCGAGCGAACCGTGTGCCCGTCAGCGCCGAAGACGATGTTCCGTACGCGCCCCTCGCGCACGTACGCCTGCGCGCGCGCGATGACCACAGGCTTCAATTTGGCCCGCAGCGACGACCAGGCACGTTCCAAGATTGCGGCCGAATCGAGCACGGCGACCCCCTTTCTCTCATGCAGCGCCCGGGCCCGCTTCCCGAGCCTTTCTCTCGAAGCGGCAAATCTCACTTCGCGGAACATGTACCGTTTAAATAAGGGTATCTGACGTTCCCGTACCGTCGTGCACGGAACGAAGGTGAGCGACCGTCCGCTTGTCGTTCGACGCTTGGGAGGGATCAAAGCACGTGCGGTACTCGCGACGTGATCTGCGTTTTCGAGATTTCCACCACGATCCACAGCGAGTGCACTGCGCTTTCAGAAGTAAATCGTAATCGTGAACGTGGATGAGTGCATCGATGAAGGTTGCATACATTGTGGTGCTCACGAATGGGGAGCACTTCACCGACTCGAAAAATGCCGAAATCATCGTTGAGGCGATTGGCCGTCACGAGCCGATCGTCCATGTCGAAATGGATATGTACGGCGATGGTTCGTCGACGAGAAGTGTCGATCTCATCACGCGCAACGTCGTCATGCTGGTTCGGTGTCCCGAGACGATCTACGGTGATCGCTTCGAAGCGTTGGTCGGTTCGAAGGTGACGAATCTACGACGATGACGGTCGTCGACCCCTCGGCTACGCCTCGATTCGCTCGTACGAAAGCACTCGGTCGCTCAGGCGTCGGATCGCGTCGACCGGCGTCGACCGTTCGAACTCGAGACTTATGCCTTGCCTTGTTTTCACGATGAGCTCGATCAATCTCGAGGTCGAAAAGAGTTCATTGCCGCGCGCTCGGTTGCAACGGCCGCACAAACCGATGACGAGGTCGTTGGAAACCAATCGTTTCTCTGAGGCGGTTAACCGCTCGTAGATCTTAGCGATGACCGACCGTGGGATCGCATGATCTGCTTGGATACGCGAGTCGTCTTGAGCGCGACGTACGAGATGCCGTAACTCGTCCGGTAACGCCGACATCCAGTTCACTTTTTCGGCATCCGTCTCTAACGAAGCGAGCGATCCGCGAATCGCATTGAAGACGTCCGTTCGATACCTGCTGAGGCATTCGAGAACGGCTAACCCCTCCGCGTCTGCGAACGGCTCCGCAGTGCAATCCGCGCACGATGCAATGTTTCGCACGCGATACGCAATCCGTTCGTTGATGTTGAGGCTCGCCTGGCTCGTCGTCGCCGAGGGGGTGATCTCGAACTGAACCGGTCGCATCGATGCGTGGAGCTCGCCGTCTGCAAAGAGATGATGAGGGATGTAGCGACCGCCGGTTAGCCAGTGGCACGTGTGCCCTTGATCGCAGAAGAAGCCGATCTGCTTCGCTCCCTCAAGATAGAAGCGTGCAACGCGTCGCAATGATCCGCAGTTCGACGTGCCGCGATCGCACGCCGGACACCCGTCATCGAAGTCCTCGATGAACTCTTCTTGAAAGTACTTCCTCGGAGCGTCCGTGATGAGCTCGCCCATGGCAGGAGAGCTGATCGCAGGACATCGGTGCCCGAGCCCTTGCGAACGGTCGTTCGTTGTGATGCGCCCCTCTCATCGTCCACCACAGATTGTGGTACGTCGATGGTCGGCATTCGTTTATCAAGAAAGCCTTACCGAGATAGGACGTCCTTCCCATCATCCGCATCGCGCGGACCAACTCCTCGACCGAACCGCTGCAGACGATCGTGTCCTAGAACGTGGTGTACGAGTCGAGGCTACTTAGCGACGGCTGAGGTGCAATGAAGGTCGTAATCGCTCACGCTTTGGAGTCCTTCGAGCTGCAAGCAACGGTGCTGTAATTGCCACTCATCGTTCTGCTCGAGGAAGAACGCGCCGATAAGACGGACGATCGGCGCATTGTTGGGGAAGATGCCGACGACGTCGGTGCGCCGCTTGAGTAAGTGCGGGAGTTCGTTCGCGTGCTTGCGAGCGGCGCCCGAACTCCCGTGGACGCTCATCGTCTGGATCTTAGCCGACGGGTGCACCCGACTCGTCGGTCGCCACCGATTGCGTCAGGAAGCGCAGGAAGAGCGCGATCGTTTCGCCGCCCGTGTAACGGATGAAGAGCGCACCGTCGCCGTTCGATCGATTGTCGCGAGCGAAGGCACCGGAGCTACCTTGCATGAAATGGATGTCGTGGACGCCGATTTCGGGTGAGAAGCCGAATGTCGTGTCGGCGCTTTGGCCCGGGTCGGAGAAATAATCGCCGAACGCGATCACGGTTGCGGTCGCGTCCGCTTTCGCTCGCTCGATCTGCGCATCGATGAGATTATGCAGCGTGACGCCCATGCCGTCCTCAGGAATCGGATGCATGTCGGCGATCGGGAAAAGATCGTCGCGGACATAATCGAGGCCGCTACCGTGCGGACCGGTTGGAATCGCGGTGAATCCGGGCGACCCGGCTACGAGGTGCGCGAGATCGGCCTTCGTGTTCTGGGCATACTTCGGATCGTAGTGGACCAAGACGTCGGACCGATCGACCGAGCGAACGTTCACGGCGATGCGAAAATTCCGTCCGTCGGCAGTAACCCAGATCTCGTAATGCGGCGAACTCGCGCTAAGCTGTCCGTCCCGGATCTTCCCGACCAACACGCCGTAAGAAAGCTGGCCGCCGTGGCGCCCCCGATTACGCATCGATCGCTACCAAGCATGTGGTGCGGCTGGGTGACCATACGGGTCGCTCGACCGACGTATCAAGACTCGTATGGATCATAACGACCGGAGTACCGCAATCTTTTCAGATCGAAGCGGGGCTGATGATTCGCCTCACGAGCCGATGAGTCGCACTGCGGCCCGGCGCATGGATGCACGCGACGCTTGGCGGCGGGTGCATCCATCTCGTCGAATTAGGCGACGGTCGAGGCTTCGCGATCCTTCGGCAGCAGCTCGCCGAGGCCGAACATTTCGATCAGCGAGCGCTGGATCGGTGCGACGGCGTCGTTGATCTGCGTGACGGGCATCTCGGCCGGGAGGACCGTCCGAAGCGGCCGGGCGCCCGCGGGGCGACGGACGAGATCCAGTAGGGCGTCGGAGACGAGTTGCGGATCGCCGGCATCCTTGACCGCTTCGGCGAACTTCTCGATGAGTTTCGCGGTTGCGCCGTACGCCTCGACACGCTGCGGATCGTCGGGCTGGATCATCTTGCCCAAGATCTCGGTCGCGAACGCTCCCGGCTCGACGATCGCGACGTCGATGCCGAACGGCCGCACTTCGTACGAGAGCGTCTCGGCCATCCCTTCGAGCGCATACTTCGACGAGACGTACACGCCCACGAACGGGAGGACGAAGCGGCCGACGACGGAGCTGATGAAGATCACGAGGCCGCTACGGCGCTCGCGCATACCCGGCAGAAACGCCCGGTCGACGCGATGCGGCCCGATGACGTTGGTTGCGAGCTGACGCTCGAACGACTCGGGCGTGAACGCCTCCAAGAGGCCGTTGTGCGCGGTCCCGGCATTGTTGACGAGGACGTCGACGGCCCCGGCGTCCCCGAGGATGCGCTCGGCGGCTCGATCGACGGAGGCCTGATCGAGGACGTCGAGCTCGACGACCTCGACGCCGCGCGCTTCGAGGGCCTTCGCGGCGTCGGTGTTGCGGCCGTGCGCGTCGCGTATCGTCCCGAACGTGCGGTATCCGGCTCCGACGAGATCCTGGGCGATCAGCTTTCCGAACCCGGAGCTCGCTCCGGTAACCACGGCTATCTTCTTTGACATGGCCGTATAATAGGCGTCATACTGCAGAATGAACAGTACGCACCAAAAAGTAAGCTAGGAGCTATGACAGAGACGAACGTTCCGCTACGAGGGAATTGCTATCTGCAGGAGTGTGGAGCGAGAACGATCCTTTCGCATGTCGCGAGCCGCTGGGGCTCGCTCGTGCTCGCGTTGCTGAGCGCCGGCACGACGCTGCGTTTCTCCGAGCTCCGCAATCGGATCGGCGGCGTCTCGGAGAAGATGCTCGCGCAGACGCTGCGCGATCTCGAGCGCGATGGGCTCGTCTCGCGCCGCAGCTATCCCGTCGTTCCGCCGCGCGTCGAGTACACGCTGACGCCGCTCGGTGAAGGCATCAGCACGCACGTGCTCGCGATGGTCGACTGGATCAACGAGCACACGATGATGCTCGCGACTGGCGTGAGTGGCGCGGAGCTCGATCGATCCTAAGCCTCACGCAGGTCGATGTTATTCGAAGCAGCGCCTTGATGCGCCTCGGAAGCGCATGCGGCTGCGCTTTAACTACGGGTTGGATCGTTCGTTCGAGATCCAATGCTGTAATACGTCGCGCATCGGCGCCGGCGGGCGGCCGAGCAGCTTTTCGAGCGCCGGATCGACGGCCGCGAACTCGCCGTTGCGGCTCGCGACGAACAAGCCGAGATACATGTCGGCCGACGCTTCGGGCATGACGCGCTCGAGCGCACCAGCGCGGTACTCGTCATCGGATATCACGCTGCGCCCGATCTCGCGGCCGGTGAGATTGGAAGCGATCGCAGCGATGTCGGCGAGGTCGAGCGCTGCCGAAGCGGTGAGCGGCGGCGTAATTCCGCTGAGCTCGCCGTCACCGGTCAGCGCGGTCGCGGCCGCCTCAGCGAGGTCGGCGTGAGCCGTCCACGAGACGGGACCGTCCGCGGGCCTGACGATGCTGCCCGTCTCGAGCGCACCGCCCATGATCTGAAGTGCCGAATCGGCGTAGAAGCCGTTGCGCAGCGACGTGAACGCGAGGCCCGAGGCATGCAGCAACGCTTCCGTTGCAGCGTGGCCGCGCATCGGCGCGAACGCGGAGTCGGCATTTGCGCCCATGTGGCTCGTATACACGACGTGTCTGACGCCCGCTGCTCGCGCGGCGTCGATCACGGTGCGATGCTGCTCGACGATTCGCGCGCCGCCGCTGTTGCTCGAGATCATGAGGATCTTCGAGGCGCCCTCGAACGCGTGGCGCAGACTCGCGGCATCATCGTAGTCGCCACGTCGTACCCGAACGCCGCGCTCGGCGAGCGCGTCGGCCCTCTCGGGATCGCGGACGCTGACACCGAGTTCGGTCGCCGTGATCCGTTCGAGGAGCAGCTCGGCAACGGCTCCGCCGAGCTTGCCCGTGGCGCCGGTGATGACGATCATGGTCATGTCCTCTCCGAGTGGCGCAAAGCGGTTCGTAACGGAGCGGTAACGATGCTAACGCATTTTTGTTTCATCGGTAACGAGCAGGGTCGGGTCACGGGCTCCTCGGCGCCGGGGACTCTCGGTTGAATGGCGCGGCGCGTAAGCGCAACGTGCCCGATCCGCGCGCCGACGTTCGGGCGAAGATCGTCGCCGCCGCGACCGAGCTGCTCCTCACGGATGGACGCGATGCGCTGACGACGCGGGCGGTCGCGGCCGCGGCCGGCGTTCAGGCGCCGACGATCTATCGGCTCTTCGGCGATAAGCGCGGCCTGCTCGATGCGGTTGCGGACTACGGATTCGCGACGTATCTCGCGAACAAGGAGGTCCGTGCGCCGGGTATCGATCCGGTGGACGACCTCCGTGCGGGCTGGGATCTTCATGTCGGCTTCGGCCTGGCGAATCCGGCACTGTATCCGATCATGTACGGCGATCCGCAGCCCGGGAGCGCGATGCCCGCAGTCGCGGCCGGCAAGTGCATCCTCGACGCGCACGTGCGGCGCATCGCGCAGAGCGGCCGGCTACGCATCACCGAAGCGCGGGCTGCCAATCTCGTTCACGCCTCGGCATGCGGCACGGTCCTGACGCTCCTCGCGATGCCCGAGAACGAGCGCGATCTCGGGCTGTCGGAGACGGCGCGCGAGGCCGTTCTCGCGGCGGTTACGACCGGCTCCGGTGGGCTCGAAACGCCGGGACCCTCTTCCGCCGCAATCGCCCTGCGCGCCGCCCTTCCCGATGCTACGGCGCTGAGCGGCGGCGAGCGACGTCTGCTCGAGGAATGGCTCGACCGTCTCGCGACCTAGCCGCCACATCATCGCTTTGCATACTTAAAATTGACGTCAGTCACAGCGCAGAGCTTCGAGTTCGCGCACGCCGGCGTGATCTGGGCCCCGGATCTCGTTATCCGCAACGAACGTGGGTCGGTCAGCCCTCGGCGTCGCGCGATCACGTCGTCAACGCGCAGCGCCGCCCGCTTTACCGACGTCGTGAAGAACGCGTACTGCGTCTTGCTGACACGCGGGAAGCGAGGGTCCACGATCTGCATCCTCGATACGGAGACGCTGGCCTACGTTGCCGAGCGAAATCGATGATCACTCGCGCGCATGGCTCAGTAACGTGCACCTATGCCGAAGCTTTCCAGCTGCCTCCGAGTTGACTCGTACCACGGATTACTGTAGTTTGTAACTACAATGAAGATTCGGCACGTAGCCGCGCGCGAAGCGAATCAGCGATTTTCGTCATTACTCGCTGCGGCTGAGCGGGGGGGTGAAGTCATCGTCATCACACGACGCGGAAAGCCGGTAGCGCGCTTAATCCCGGAGCCCGCGCAAACGCAATCGGCAGAAGTCGATTGGCTGGAAGAGTTTTCGCGTCCGATGGGTGGCGGCTCTTTCAAGCGAGATGAGTTGTACGATCGTGGAGATCGATAGATAGCAGCCGCGTTCGACTCGAACGTTTTCCTCTACGCGCTCGATCGCGATACCGATTTCAAATACGAACGCGCGAGAACGCTCGTGTTAGCTGGCCGAGCGGCGGGAGCGTCGGTTACGATTCAAGCGCTGTGCGAAGTTTTCTCCGTCCTAACGACGAAACGAAAGTGGAGCCATTTCGACGCCCGAGCTATCATCGTAAGATTAAGCGAGAATCTTCGTGTTATCGAGCCGGCGCTCTCAGACGTCCTGCGAGCCGCTCAGCTCTGCGATGAGCACAAGATCTCGTTTTGGGACGCGCTCATGATCTGTGTTGCCGCAAGCGGTGGCTGCACGTCTCTCATCACGGAAGATCTCCAAGACGGACGTCGTTTCTCGGCCGCCGACGCCGGGCGGTCCATCCGAATCGTCAACCCGTTCGACGATGTGAACCTCGCGAAGCTCGCAAGGGAAGGCTTGAACGCCTGACGCGGACGTGGCCATCGAGAACACCTCAGGCGAGTCGCCGTTACGTTGAGCGGCGGGAGGTCCGCGCACGAACGCGAGGCGACTCGCCGTGCTCGGCGTAGATCGTCAAGAGCTCGACTGCGTCGTTACCGGCTGCGCTCATGAGGTGCGGAACGCGCGTCGTAAACTCGGCAACCTCGCCGGGTTCGAGGTCGAGCTCGTGCTCGCCCAAGATTAGCCGAAGCCGGCCGCGCAGAACGTACAGCCAGACGAAGCCATCGTGAACGCGCGCGCTGAGACGGTCGACGCGGGTGCCGCCGGGAAGAATCGTCTTGAAGGCGCGCAGGCCGCGCGCTTCGCTTGAGAGCGGCACGAACGTTGCTCCGTCTCTCCGAAACGGTCGATCGACTCCGAGCTGCGGCTGCGGTGCGGCGCTCGGGACCAGCTCGTCGAGCCGGACGCCATGCGCGCGTGCGAGGGTCAGTAGTAGCTCGAGCGTCGGGCGCCGACCGCCAGACTCGAGCCGCGAGAGCGTACTCGCCGAGATGCCGGTCTCCGCCGCGAGATCCGCGATACTGACGCGCCGTCGCCGGCGGACATCGCGCAAGCTCGGTCCGACGCTCGCCAGAATGCTCTCGATCGAGTCGCTCACGCCGAGAACGTGACAAAACGGCAAGAACTTTGCAAGAGGCTCTCGATTCGGCGTAGCCTCGAGACATGGAAATCGATTGGGACGTCGCCGTCATCGGGGGCAGCTTCTCCGGACTGAGCGCGGCGCTCATGCTCGTTCGCTCGCGGCGTCGCGTCGTGGTCATCGACGCGGGTGCGCCGCGAAACCGTTCCGCCGCGCACATGCACGGCGTACTCGGTCACGACGGCCGCTCGCCGCTCGAGCTCCTCGCCGACGGTCGACGAGAAGTCGAGCGATACGGCGGAATCATCCGCTCGGGGCGCGCGGTCTCCGCCGCGCGCGATGATGACGGCTTCACGCTCCGGCTCGACGACGACGAAACGCTGCGAGCGCGACGGCTGGTCGTCGCGACGGGACTTCGCGACGAACTGCCGGAGATCGACGGTCTCGCGGAGCAGTGGGGCCGCGGCGTCGTGATCTGCCCGTATTGCGACGGATGGGAGGCGCGCGACTCGCGCATCGGGATCCTCGCGACCGGCCCCTTCAGTGGCTATCAGGCGCAGTTGCTGCGGCAGTGGTCGCCGCGCGTGACGTATCTCGCGAACGAAATCGAGGTTCCGAGCGACCAGGCGCGTGCGCTCGAGGCTCGCGGCATCGAGATCGTCATCGGGCGCGTCACCCGACTGCGTTCCGTCGACGGCGTGCTGACGGGCGTTACGCTCGACGGCGGCCGACATGTGGACCTCGACGTGATCTTCATCGCGTCGCGCTTGATGCCGAATGACGGCCTGCTCGACGGGCTCGGCGTCGAGCGAGATCAGACGCCGTTCGGCTCGTTCCCGAAAATCGATGCGATGGGTGCGACGAGCGTCTCGGGCGTCTGGGCGATCGGGAACGTCGCGAATGCGGTGGCGAACGTCCCGGTGGCCATGGGCGCCGGAAGCTTCGCAGGCGCGGCCGTGAATATGGACCTGATCACGGCGGAGATCGCTCACGCGCTCGAGACACGTGCCATGGCCGAATCCGCATGAACCTTGACGGTTATGTGGCGGTCGAAAAGGCCGCGTCGAAGGCGCCGGCCGGGGCGTCGAAGTTGAGCTTGCGGAGATAGGCGAGCGACTCGGGCGCGCCGAGCTCGCGGTCCATGCCGCTATCCTCCCACTCGATCGAGATTGGGCCGTCGTAGCCGATCGCGTTGAGCTTGCGGAAGACGGTGCCCCACGGCACGTCGCCGTGACCGACCGAGACGAAGTCCCAGCCGCGATGCATGTCGCCGAACGGGAGATGCGACGCGAGCCGGCCGTTGCGGCCATCGAACCGGCGCACCGACTCCTTGCAGTCGACGTGATAGATCCGGTCGGCGTATGCGTCGAGGAACGCGACCGGGTCGATGTCTTGCCAGATGTAATGGCTCGGATCGAAGTTGAGTCCGAAGCCGGGGCGATTGCCGATCGCCTCCAGCGTCCGCTTCGTCGTCCAAAAATCGTAGGCGATTTCCGACGGATGGACTTCGAGCGCAAAGCGGACGCCCTGCGCGTCGAACTCGTCGACGATCGGCGACCAGCGCTCGGCGAAGTCTCGGTAACCGTCATCGATCATCTCCGGTGGCACGGGTGGAAAGCCCGCAACCGTAATCCAGATTTTCGAGCCGGTGAATCCGACGACGGTCTTGACGCCGAACCTCGCGGCGGCGCGTGCGGTCGCTTTCATCTCCTCGGCGGCGCGTCGGCGGACGCCCTCGGGATCGCCGTCACCCCAGATGCGCGCGGGCAAGATGTTCTTGTGGCGGACGTCGATCGGATGATCGCAGACGGCCTGACCGACGAGATGCGCCGAGATCGTCCAGCAGCCGAGGCCGTACCGCTCGAGCAGCGCGCGCTTCTCGACGACGTACGCATCGTCGGCGAGCGCTTTATCGACTTCGAAGTGATCGCCCCAGCACGCGAGCTCGAGCCCGTCGAAGCCCCAGGCCGACGCCTTTTGGCAGATCGTCTCGAGCGGCAGATCGGCCCACTGGCCGGTGAATAGCGTCATTGGTCGAGTCATAGCGATGGTGTCTTTCCCGTCGGCGTGGACGGCGATGTTTCGACGCTATCGATCCGCGTCCAAGCGGCGTTCGACGCAGCGCTTCGCGCGACGGCATCGAGCACGAGCTGCACGCGAAGCCCATCCGCGAATGACGGCTCGGGCTGCTCGTCCCGAGCGATGGCGCCGAGTACGTCGAGCACCTCGTGGGTGAACGTGTGCTCGTAGCCGAGGAGATGCCCCGGCGGCCACCAGCCGGCGAGATACGGATGCTCGGGCTCGGTGACGAGGATCCGCCGGAAACCCGATAACGTCGCGGGATCGTCCGCGGAATAATACTGCAGCTCGTTGAGCGTCTCGAGATCGAAGGCGAGCGAGCCGCGCGCGCCATTGATCTCGAGGCGCAGCGCGTTCTTGCGGCCGGGCGCGACGCGCGTCGCCTCGAACGTCGCAAGCGCACCGCGGGAGAAACGCGCGAGAAAGACGACGGCGTCGTCGACCGTCACGGTCGCGCGGTTCTCCGAGCCCGGTTCGACGGGCCGCTCCGTGACAAAGGTCTCGGCGAGCGCGCCGACGCCCGTTATCATCTCGCCGAGCAGATGCTGCGTGAGGTCGACGACATGCGCCGCAAGATCGCCGAGCGCGCCCGAGCCCGCCTCGCGCGCGTCCAGGCGCCACGTCACCGGCGCGTTCGGGTCGACGAGCCAATCCTGGAGATACGTCGCGCGCACGTGCCGGATCGCGCCGAGCGCGCCCGACGCGATCGTCTGCCGCGCGAGTGCGAGCGCGGGCACGCGCCGGTAATTGAAGCCGACCATCGCGCGCACGCCGCGTCGCGCGGCGAGCTCGGCCTCGCGCGCCATTGCGCGGGCCTCCGCGACGGTGTTCGCGAGCGGCTTCTCGCAGAGCACGTGCTTGCCCGCGCGCAGCGCCGCAATCGCGATCTCGGCGTGCGTTGCACCCGGGCTCGCGACGTCGACGAGCGCGACGTCGTCGCGTGCGACGAGCCGCCGCCAGTCGGTCTCGGTGGCCGCCCACCCGAGCCGCTGCGCCGCGGCACCGACCTTGACGGCGTCGCGGCCGCACAGCGCGGCCATGCGCGGCACGAGTGGCGCGTCGAACGCGCGCGCGACGGTGCGCCACGCCTGCGAATGCGCGGCGCCCATGAACGCATAGCCCACCATGCCGACGCCGATCTCGCGCCGGCCATTCGACGGCATCAGAATCCGACGGGCAGGTGGCGGTCGACGTTGGCTTTCGTAACGACGGCCGAATACAGCGTGATCGACGCGGGCACCGCCTGCTCGACGAGATCGCTCTCGCCTCGATCGAGCGCGATGAGCCGTGCGAGATTGATCGCCGAGCCCGACATCGACGGCGAATAGAGGACGGTCGCCGAAACGAGGCCGCCGTTCTTGATCTCCTCCATCACGCGCTTCGAGCCGGCGCCGCCGACCATGAAGAAGCCCGTGCGGTGCGCGTTCTTGATCGCAGCCTCGACGCCGATGCCCTGATCGTCGTCGTGATTCCAGAGCGCGTCGAAGTGCGGCTGCGCCTGCAAGATGTTCGCCATGACCTTCTCGCCGCCGTCGGGCGTGAAGTCCGCGGCCTGCCGCGCGACGAGCGTGATGCCGGGATAATTCTTGAGCGCCGCCGCGAAGCCGGCGCTGCGTTGCTTCGTGAGCTGCAGATTGTCGAGGCCGGCGATCTCGACGACCTTGCCTTGCTTCAGACGTTGACCGATGTAGTTGCCGGCCGAGACGCCCATGCCGTAATTATCGCCGCCGATCCACGTCCGGTACGCGAGCGGCGTCGAGAAGATGCGGTCGAGGTTGACGACCGGGATGCCCGCGCGCATCGCGCGCTGCGCGACGGCGGTGAGCGCTTGGCCCTCGCTCGGCAGCACGACCATCACGTCGACCTTGCGATTGATGAGCGTCTCGATCTGCCCGATCTGATCGGCCGACGTCGCGCCGCCCTCGGCCATCACGAGCGTGACGTCGGGATGCTTCGCGGCCTCGTTCTGCGCGTTCTTCGTGATGGCGGCGAGCCAGCCGTGATCGGCCGCAGGCGCAGAGAAGCCGATCGTGACCTTCTTGCCGCTCGCCGCGGCGCCGCTCGCCACGGGGCTTGCGGCGCCGGCGCTCGCGGCGTCGGTCGCGCTCGACGATGCATTCGAAGATGTCGGCGAATTGGTGCAGGCGGCGAGCGCGGCGGCGGCCGTCGCGGCGGTGGTCGAGAGGAAAAGGCGTCGTAACATGGGGTTTCTCCTAACGCGAGCGGCCGCCGCGGCTCTGCAGGAGCACGGCGACGATGATGATGATGCCTTGGGCGATGCTCTGGACGTCCGTCTGCAGATTGCGAAGGACGAAGATGTTGCCGATCATCGTGAAGATCAGCACGCCGACGATCGAGCCCGCGATCGAGCCGCGGCCGCCGGAGAGCCGCGTGCCGCCGATGATGACGGCCGCGATGGAGTTGAGCTCGTAGAGATTGCCGACGGCGTTCGAGCCCGACGTCAGCCGCGCGGCGAGCAGCGCGCCCGCGGTCCCGGCGCAGATGCCGGAGAGCACGTAGAGCGCGAGCGTATGGCGCCGGACGTCGATGCCGACGAGCCGGCTCGCCTCGGCGTTGCCGCCGATCGCGACCGTGCGGCGGCCGAACGTCGTGCGGTTGAGGACGAACCAGCCGATTGCGACGACCGCCGCGAACACCCACACGGGAATGGGCAAGCCGGCGATCGTGCCGGAGCCGAGCGCGTTGAAGGCGTTGACGGTGACGGTTTGCGGCACGCCGCCGGAGATATGCTGCGCGAGGCCGCGCGCGCTCACGAGGATCGCGAGCGTCGCGATGAACGGCACGATATTGCCGTACGCGATCAGCGTGCCGTTGACGACGCCGACGAGCGCGCCGACGAGGATCGCGACGAAGAGCATGTCGACGGCGCCGAGGGACTGATTGATGTTCGTGGTCGCCCACACGCCCGCGAGCGCGACGATCGCGCCGACCGAGAGATCGATCCCGCCGCCGATGATCACGAACGTCATGCCGACGCTGATGATGCCGATGATCGACGCCGACGTGACGATCGTCGTGAGGTTATCGATCGTGAGAAAATACGGCGACGCGAGCGCGCCGACGATGATAATGAGAATGAAGACGGCGATGAGCCCGAGGTCGTGCCCTGCGAGGAGCCGCGGGCGCGTCACGCTGCGGTTCCCGACGCCATGACGAGATCGAGCACGCGCGCCTCGTCGAGCTGATCTGCGGGCGCCTGATGCACGATGCGGCCCTCACGCATCACGAGGACGCGGTCGGCGAGTCCGAGCACCTCGGGCACCTCGCTCGACACGACGATCAACGCGACGCCGCGCGCCGCGAGCGCCCGCACGAGTCCGTAGATCTCGGCGCGTGCGCCGACGTCGACGCCGCGCGTCGGCTCGTCGAGCAGCAGCAGCTTGCAGTCGTGCAGCAGCCAGCGCGCGATGACGACCTTCTGCTGATTGCCGCCGGAGAAGTCGCGCACCGCGCGGCGCGGCTCCGCGGGCCGAACGTCGAGTTGCTTCAAGACCGTTGTGACGGCATCGAGCTCGGCGCGGCGATCGATGACGCCGGCGCGCGCGAAGTCTGCGAGCGTGGCGACCGAGGCGTTCTTGTATGCCGCGTCGTCGAGGAAGAGCGCCTGACGCTTGCGCTCCTCGGGTGCGAGGCCCATGCCGCGCACGACCGCGAGCGCCGTCGAGCCCGGCCGCAGCGGCGCACCGTCGAACGTGATGCGACCGGCCGTCGGCCGCGCGGCGCCGTAGATCGTCTCGAGCAGCTCGGAGCGACCGCTGCCGACGAGCCCTGCGATGCCGACGATCTCGCCCGCGCCGACGCTGAAACTCACGTCGGAGAACGCGTTCGCGCGCGACAGTCCCTCGACGCGCAGCGTCTCGCGGCCCGGCTCGGCGGGCGGCGCCGGACGCGGCGGAAACGGATACTCGATCGTGCGGCCCGTCATGAGCCGGACGAGCTCACGCTCGGGCGTCGCGGCGTCGAGCCGCTCTGCAACCGTGCGGCCGTCCTTGATGACCGTGACGACGTCGGCGATCGCGCGGATCTCGTCGAGCCGATGCGAGATGTAGACGACGGCGACGCCGCCGCGGCGTAGCTCCCGGACCGCGGCGAAGAGCGCGGCGACCTCACCGCGATCGAAGACCGCCGAAGGCTCGTCCATGACGATGAGCCGCGCGTCGTGCGAGAGTGCCCGTGCGATGCTCACCATCTGCTGTTGCGCGGGCGCGAGCGTCTCGACGAGCGCATCGCTCGGAATCCCGTGGGCGCCGATCCGCGCGAGTAGCGCCTCGGCGGCGCGTCGCGTTGCAGCGCGGTCGGCGATGCCGCCGCGGCCGAGCTCGTGGCCGAGATAGACGTTCTCGGCGACCGAGAGGCCGCCGATGAGATCGAGCTCCTGGTAGATCGTCGCGATCCCGAGCCGCAGCGCGTCCGTCGGCCGAAGCAACGTGATGGGCGCACCATGCCAGAGCAGCTCGCCGCCGTCGGGCCGCTGCGCGCCGGCGACGATCTTGATGAGCGTGCTCTTGCCTGCGCCGTTCTGCCCGAGCAGCGCGTGGACTTCGCCCGGCCGCACCTGCAGCCGTACGCGATCGAGCGCGCGAACGCCCGGAAACGTCTTCACGACGTCACGCAGCTCGAGGAGCCGCGTCACGCCGGCGTCGGCATCTCTCATCATCGCCGCCAGGCTCCGATTAAAAAAGAAACCGACATTATTCCGTCGTATCTGGGGTCGTGGTCACGCAACATTACGGCGTCTCACGATGAAACAACTCCGCCATAGGTTGTTTGTGCACCTTTTCTCCGGCGCACCGGCAAGATCGTGAATCTCGATGCCGGGGCGCTTCGCGCGTTGGAGCCGGTGCTGCCGAAGGCGCGGCTCTCCGACGAGGCGCCCGAATTTGCACGGCATCCATACGCCGTGCATGCGCGTCTCGCGCGAATCGTCGCGCACGGACGGTGCAGCCGGAGCGACCTCGCGCACACGACCGGACTCGCGCGATCGACGGTCGCCGAATACCTCGCACCGATGCTTGCGGCTGGGCTTATCCGTGAGACGGTGGCGACGTCGCGTGCTCGCGGGCGGCCCCCTTCGGAGCTCGCGCTGGATCCGAACGCCGGCGCCGTGCTCGTCGCGGATCTCGGCGCGCATCACGCGCGGGTCGCGCTCGCCGGTCTCGATCAGCGCGTCGTCGCCCGCGACGCCTTCGCGATCGACATCGCCGCTGGCCCGGCGGCGGTGCTCGACGAGATCGCCGGCCGCTTCGATGCGATGCGGTCGCAGGTGGGCGTCGCGCCCGAGTTGGTCCGAAGTGTGGTGATCGGTGTGCCCGGCCCCGTCGATTTCGAGCGCGGCATGCCGGTTCGGCCGCCGATCATGCCGGGCTGGGACGGCTTCGACGTCACGGGCTCCATCGGCGCGCGTGTCGGCGCGCCCGTCCTCGTCGACAACGACGTGAACTTACTCGCGCTCGGCGAGGCGCGCGTCCGTGCGCCTGCGCAGGCGCCGCTCCTGTTCGTGAAAGTCTCGACGGGGATTGGCTGCGGCATCGTCATGGCGGACGGTCGGCTGCACCGCGGCGCCGACGGCGCCGCGGGCGACATCGGGCACATCCGCGTGACGAATCACGGCGATGCCGTGTGCCGCTGCGGCAACGTCGGGTGCATCGAGGCGGTCGCGTCGGGGAGCGCGATCGTCGCGGCGCTCGAGCGCGACGGTGCCGCGGGCGTCATCGATCTCGACGGGCTCGCGCGACTCGTGACGGCGGGCGACGCGCGCGCGGTACGGCTCGTCCGCGACGCGGCGCGCGAGATCGGCGAGGTCGTCTCGATGCTCGTCAACGTCTACAATCCGGCGGCGATCGTGCTCGGTGGCCATCTGGCGCGCATCAGCGACGATCTGCTCGCCGGTATCCGTGGCGTCGTGTACCGGCGAGCGCTACCGCTTGCAACGCGACGACTCGTCATCGCGAACACCGAGCTCGGAGAGTTCGGCGGGCTCATCGGCGGCCTGGTGCTCGCCATCGAGCGCGCCGTATCACCGGCTGCGATCGAGCGGCTCGTCGGCGCCGCGCGCTAGCCAGAAGTCTCGGCACTCCCTGCGACGGTTATGACCCGATCTTCGCGTCGGCCGCTGACGAGCGGCGAGAACACGACGGGCTAGCGGCGATCGTCCGGTCGACGAGCGACACGCGCGCATCCTGGCCGAGCGCTCGCAAGGTGAGCCGCGCGTCGGCGAGCGCCCGGCACCGCTTCGCCGGCGCGTTCGGCTCGACGTCCGAGTATGCGTCCGCCGCGATGAGCTCTGCGGAGGCGGCGTCGGCGAGACGGCCGGCGTGCCGCAATGCGGCCGCGCTCGCGAGCGCCGCACGGAGCGTCGCCGCGTCCTCGGGATGCGGCCCAGCACCCGCCGTGGACGACAGCCCGTCCGCGATCGCCGCGAAGGCCCCGGCCGGTGTCGAGAGCGACGCGGCCACGGCGGCGGCCGAACCGGTCGACGATCGCGGCGCGACGGCGCGCCCGCAACCGGCAAGAGCGGTCGCGACGAGCGCGGCTCGCGTAGTGTCGCCGCCGGCGATCGACCGCGCGCGCGCGTCGCGCAACGCTCCGCAGCGCAAGGCCGGGCGATTGGGATCGACGTCGCCGTAGGCGTCGGCCGCGATTAATTCGGCGGAGATCGCGGCGCGGCCGTCGCCGCAGGCGCGGAGGACGCGCTCGCTCGCGAGCGCCGATCGTAGCACGCGCCGGTTCTCGGGGTGCGCGCCCTCGCCCCAGGTCGACGAGAGTCCGTCGGCAACCCCGGCGAGCGCGGCACTCGGGGCGCCGGAGCACGAGGCCGTGCTCGGGGCCGCCGGCGCGCTCCGCGGCGCGAGGATCGTGGTGCCGAGCGCGCCGGCCGCGGCGAGCGCGATCAGCCCACGTCGCGCGAATGCGGTCATCCGTTCGCGGGCGAGACGCGGACGCGCTCGGCGCGCTGCGGGAAGATCGCCACCCCGACGACGATCAGCGCTGCGATCACTGCCGACGCGGCGATCCGGCTGAGCGCCAAGCCGCCATGCGCGTGCGGCTTGTCGAGCAGATCGCCGACGGTCGCGCCGAGCGGTCGCGTTAAGATGAACGCAGCCCAGAAGAGTCCGGTTCGCGAGATGCGCGTGAAGAAGTACAAGGCAGCGACGATCGCGAGCGCCGCGGCGAAGACGAGCGCGCCGCCCTCGAAGCCGAGGCCGGCCGAGTCGGCCGTCCAGTCGCCGAGCGCGGTTCCGAGCGTCTGCGAGAACAGGATCGTCGCCCAGTAGAATGCCTCGATCTTCGGCGTCGCGACCGACTCGACCGCGACAGAGCCCGCCGTGAAGTACCAGGTCGCGAGCGACGCCATCAGCAGTGCGAAGAGGATTGCCGAGCCGCCGAGATAGCCGATGCCGAGCGACCGGTCAGCGAAGTCGGCCATCGTCGTACCCGCCGTCGTCGTCGCGACGATCACCGCCCAGTAAAGATACGGATGCAACTTGTGCGCGCGAATCTGTACCAGGACCGCAATCGCGAAAATCGCGACGAAGATCGCACTCGACCAGAGATAGCCCACGTTAAACGTCATCGAGACGGCATCGCCGCCCGTCTCGCCGAGCGTCGTCGCGAGGATCTTGAGGATCCAGAAGGTGAGCGTGACCTCGGGGACTTTCGCAAGGGTCGTCGCGACGCGCTGTGTCATCGCGGCCACGTTACCCGCATGAGATGAATCGCAGATGAACGCAACTGAGTTTCATGAGCGCCTAGCGATCGGTGCCTGCGCTGCCTGCTCGAAGTACAACACGTCTCCGGTCACGCTCGCGACGAACGCGCGTTTGACCGAACACCGCTTCGTGAGGCCGTCCTTAACGCGAACGCGACGGGGCGTCTCCGGTACCGGCAAGCATCGCACGCGGGTCTCGCGAAATGCTCGGACTCGCAGTACGAGGAAACGCATGCTCGATCCGGCCCCGATGAGGTTCACGCTCGAAGACTACGACCGGCTCGTCGACGGCCGCGAGGATGATCGGCGCTTCGAACTCGTGGATGGTCAGATCTTTGCGTTCGCCGGTGCGATGCCGGTGCACAACGCGCTCATGTTTCAAATGGCGGCGCTGCTCGACGGCGCGATCAACGAGCCGTGCCGCGTCTATACCGGCCAGCAGGCGGTACGGATCGAAGAGCGGCAGCTGCACGTGATTCCCGACGTCGTCGTCTCCTGCGAGCAGACCGAGAAGCAGCAGCGCGACCTGCTTGCGCCGCTCGTGATCGTCGAAATCCTCTCGCCCGCGACTCGGGACTACGACCTCGTGCGCAAGGGCCGGCTGTACGCAACGATCCCGAGCCTCGCGAACTATGTCTTTGTCGATACCGCCGCGCGCCGCACGACGGTCGTGACGCGGGAACGCGACGCGTGGTTCTCCGAGAACGCCGCGAGCGGCGAGTCATTCACGATCGCGAACACCCGCTTTCGATTCGAGGCTGCCGTCGATGCGCTCTATCGCTCGCTCGACGTACCCGCCGTATAAGCAACAGGAGATTGAATGCAGCTCTTCGCCGGTCCAAGTGAAGAGTTCATCGCAGATGCAACGCAACAGCGGATCGCGGCGCAGCTCGGTGACTCGTTCTACGATTATTACCGGTTCCGGGCTTCGGCTTCGGAGTTCACGGCGTGGCGCAATTCGCTGAGTGCGCTCGCGAATCAGCTGCGCTACGCGGGTGTGCGCGACCATGGCGTCGTCCTCGAGATGCAGTTGCCGCTGAGCTCGGCGCGGCTCGATGCGTTCGTGTTCGGGCATTCGCCCGCTGGGCGCGAGAGCAGCGTGCTCGTGGAGCTCAAGCAGTGGACGGCCGCGACGCCGAGTGACTTCGACGGGTGCGTGGAGACGTATATCGGCGGCGCGCCGCGTAAAGTGCTGCATCCGTGCCGCCAGCCGCTGTCCTATGCGGAGTATCTGCAGGACATGAACTGGGCGTTCGATCCGGCGCAGAATGGGATCGCGATCGTGCCGTGCGCGTGGCTGCACAACATGCACCCCGGCGCCGCGGGCGATTTGGTCGATTCGAAATTCGCGAACGTGCTCGAGCGCGTGCCGATGTACCTGAGCCACGATGCCGATCGCTTCAAGACACTCTTCGACGACACGGTCGGGGCGGGCGGTGGCATGGCCGTGATGGAGCGTGCGCTGGCCGGGAAGCACGCCCCGACCCGTAATCTCCTCGAGCAGACCGCGGCGATGGTTCGCGGGGAGCCGCGCTACCGGCTCGTCAACGATCAGATCGTCGCCTACGAGGCCGTGCTCGCGATGGTCCGCCGCGCGCAGAAAGAAAAGAAACGGAGCAAGGCGGTCGTCGTCGTCACGGGCGGGCCGGGAACGGGCAAGTCCGTGATAGCGCTGAACTTACTCGGGACGTTCTCGAAGATGGGCGTCAACGCGCAGCATGCGACCGGCAGCAAGGCGTTCACGGAGAATATCCGGCACGTGCTCGGCCGGCGCAGCGGCGCGCAGATCCGCTATTTCAATAACTTCGGCGATGCGCCGGAAGATAGCGTCGACGTCGTGCTCGCGGATGAAGCGCATCGCATCCGCGCGACGAGCAACAACCGATTCACGAAGAAAGAGAAAAAAATCGGATCGCGCACAGGTCGACGAGATCGTCGATGCGTCGCGCGTCTCGGTATTCTTCCTCGACGATCATCAGGCGGTGCGCGCCGATGAGGTCGGCAGCAGCGCGTACCTACGCGAGGCGGCCGTGCGCCACGACGCGCGTTTCGAGGCGATCGACCTGCGCGCCCAATTCCGTTGCGCCGGCTCCGATGAGTACATCGACTGGGTCGATCAGTTGCTCGAGGTGCGCAAGACCGGCGTCACGCGGCTCTCGACGGATGCGTATCCGGTCCATCTCGTCGACGACCCGGCCGAGCTCGAACGAGCGATCGTGCGGTTCAACGGCGAGGGCGTCGGTGCGCGGATGATGGCCGGCTTCTGCTGGCCGTGGTCCGATCCGAACGCGGACGGGACGCTCGTCGACGACGTGACGATCGGCGATTTCCGGCGGCCGTGGAACGCGAAGCCCGACGCTCGCAAGCTCGCGCCGGGCATTCCGCCCGCGCAGTTCTGGGCGACGGATCGCGGCGGGGAGCATCAGGTCGGCTGCATCTACACCGCGCAGGGTTTCGAGTTCGCACACGCGGGCGTCATTTGGGGCCCGGACCTCGTCATTCGCAACGGCACGTGGGTCGGCCAGCCATCGGCGTCGCGAGACCACGTCGTAAAGACGCGCAGCGGTGCGCGCTTCACCGATGTCGTGAAGAACGCGTATCGCGTCTTGTTGACGCGCGGCATGCGAGGCACGACGATCTGCATCCTCGATGCCGAAACACGGGCGTACGTAGCCGCGAGAACCGGCGGCTTGCCTGCCGAGGCTTGACGTAGATCTTTTCCGGCTGTCACTGCAATGAATTGACGCTCTCAGATCATTGTAGTATTGTTCTACAATGAAAATCCGACACGTCGCTGCCCGCGAAGCGAATCAGCAGTTCTCAGCGTTGCTGGCCGCGGCCGAGCGCGAAGGCGAGGTCATCATCATCACGCGCCGAGGAAAACCGGTCGCTCGATTGATTCCGGAACCGGCGCAAACGCAAGCTGCGGAGACCGACTGGCTGGCTGGATTTTCTTGGCCGATGGGCGGCGGTTCGTTTTCGCGAGACGAGCTCTATACTCGTGGAGATCATACATAGCTGCCGCGTTCGACTCGAACGTACTCATCTATGCGTTCGATCGTGAAGCCGGCTTGAAATATACGCAAGCGAGAGCTCTCGTTCTCGCCGGACAAGCCGCGGGGGCATCGGTAACGATTCAAGCGCTCTGCGAAGTCTATGCCGTGCTAACGACGAGAGGAAAGCGGAGACACGCCGAAGCGAACGCTGCAATCGAGATTCTGAGCGGTAATCTTCGCGTCATCGAGCCGACGACTCAAGAAGTTTTACGAGCGACGCAGTTGTGCGAACAGCACAGTGTCTCATTTTGGGATGCGTTCATGATTTGCGTCGCTGTGAGCGGCGGTAGCACCGCCCTCATCACGGAAGATCTGCAAGATGGGCGCCGTTTCTCGGCTGCGGACGCCGGGCGATCGATCTTGATCGTCAACCCGTTCGATGACAACAATCTGGCGCGGCTCTCGGCAGAAGGCTTGCGCATTTGAGCTCCCAAGACGGTCGGGCGGCGAGAGGTCGGAGCGCGACGAGCTCGGCCCCGCGCGAGACAAAACGCCAGCTGTAACCAGCTCGCACGACGCGTGCTGGTTGACCAAGCGAGGTTGACTAGGTAGCATTGCTTATCATGCGGACGGTGAACGTGCTCGAGGTGAAGACAAAGCTTTCGGCGCTTTTGGCGGAGGTCGAGGCCGGCGGGGAAGTCATCATCGCTCGCGCCGGGATACCGGTTGCGCGGCTCGTCGCCGTCGAGAAGCTTCCGGCTCGACGGCTCGGCATCGACGACGGGCGGATCGAGATTGCGGACGACTTCGACTCGTTCGTCCCGGAAGGGTTCGATCGCTGAAGCGGATCTTACTCGACACCAACGCATGGCTTTGGATGTCCGGGGCGAGCCAACGCCTGGGTCCTCGGGCTCGCCACATTCTCGAAGACGAAACGAACGAGATCTTCTTTTCGGTGATCACCGCCTGGGAGACCGTGATCAAAGCGCGTCTCGGAAAACTCACCGTTGTTGGGGAGCCGGACGATTACGTCAGATCGCGTTTACGGATGCAGCGACTCACGATGCTGCCGTGTACGCTCGACCACGTGCTCGGTGTCGCGAATCTTCGCGACCATCACCGAGACCCGTTCGACCGCCTGCTCGTCGCGCAAGCTTCGAGCGAGAACCTCGCAATACTCTCATCAGACGAGCGCTTGCGCTCCTACGACATCGAGTGGATCGACGCGCGCGCGTAGCTCTCGCGGAATGCAACGCTTTACGCCATAGGCGTAGATGCGGCCGCGTCCATCAGCCGATCGTCAACGTCCAGGCGATGACATCGTCGGCGTGTGTAACCGCGCTGCGAGCTTCCGATGCGCCGAACGTCTCGGCCGCATCGGCGAAGTCGAGGGCGTCGGGATACCTCGTCGGCAGATAGTACGCATCGGCGGCGAGTACCGCCGAGCGAATCTCCGTAGGAATCTCGACATGGAGATCGGCAAGCGCGCCCAAGAGGACGCGACCGAGATGCGTCGGGACCGTATCTCCTTGAAGATCGGTGATCGCCGCTTTGAGAGACTTCTCGATCGCCTGTTGCGCGTGATAGCACGCGAGATGCGGATACCGGTCGACGATCTCCGCGGTAAGATCGCGATCGGCGCGCGCCGCAGATCGCCGCCGAGCGACCCGCTCAGGCTTCGGGACGTGCATACGCCTCGATCGCTTCGGCGAGAATCGTCAACCCGAACGGATTGCGCCGGAGCCGCTCGCGCCAGTCGTCGGCTTCGATGCCGATCACGTCGCCGAGGACTCCGCGCACGTAGATCGCCGCGACTGCGCCTCGGACGTCGCCATCGACGACGACCGCGAGATCGAGATCGCTCCACGGCGAGATCTCGTCCCGCGCGAACGAACCGAAGACGAGGAGCCGGGTGACGTCGACCCGCGATCGGCACACGTCGATCGCGTCGACGAGCGCCTCGCTCAAACGCGCTTTTTGCCGACGGCAACGCTCGTCATACCGGATCGGCAGCCAGCCGCCGGGATAGACGTTTGATTGGGATGCGCGCGGTAGCGGCATGCACGACACTTCTACGCTCCGCGATGCGTCGCCCGTCCGCCTCAGCCAAGCAGCCGCAGGGCTGCGATCGCCAACGCGACGAAGCGTGGGCATCCGCCGGTCGAGACCTTGTGGGTGCGCCATGGATGAGATTCCGACGGTCAACACGCTGCGCTGTGACTCCGAGCTCGGCAGCTGGACAACGAGCGGCTGGGCGCCCACGATAGGCGATAGCTTGTTCGGGCTCGTCGAGCGGATCTGGGACTTCGACGGGGCGCTCGCCTTTCGGCGCGAGCAGCTCTTTCCGAACGGCCTCTTCGAGCTCGTGGTGCAGCTCGACGAACCGCATCGGCTCGTCGACGAGACGGCGACGGGTCCGTTCCCGGCGATCTGCTTTGACGGGCTCCAGACGGCGACGACGACCATCGAAGCGCCGCGCGGGCGTTTCCGCGCGCTCGGGATCCGGCTGCATCCGCCCGGCGCCTTCGCGCTGCTCGACGCGTCGCTTGGCGACGTCACCAATCGAAGCATCGATCTGTGCGCGGCGATCGGCCGGCCGCGGCGGAACTCGCGGACCGGCTCGACGAGAAGCGCGATGGTGCGGCACGCGTGCGGACGGCTGCGGCCTGGCTTCGCGCGCGGCTCGCGCGGGCGCGAGCCACGGACCCGATCGTCGGCGACGTGTACGCTCGGATTCGCAGCGACGGGGGATGCCTCACGCTCGGGCAGATCGATCGGCTCGACGGGCGCTCGCGGGCGCGTCTCGCGCTACGCTCTCGGCAACAGATCGGGCTCTCGCCGAAGCGATACGCGCGGGTCGTTCGCTTCGGGCGAGCGCTCGAGCTCCTCGGGGCCGCTCGGGCCGGAGTACCGCTCTCGGCGCTCGCGCTCGCTGCGGGCTATTACGATCAGGCGCATATGAACGCCGACTTTCGCGAGCATGCGGGTATTACGCCGCGACGGTATCTCGAAGCGCTGCGATACCCGAACGGGACGCACCTCGCGCACGCCACCGACGGCGACGACGCGGGACGTTTTCTCCAAGAAGCCGCGGTCGCGATCGCGTAGGATCGTCGCATGAGCACCGACGCCAAGCCGTTTTCCGGCCAGACGATCTTCCCGGGACTCGTGTACGTGGACGCTCGCGCCGCCATCGCGTGGTTGCAGCGTGCATTCGGGGCCGAGATCCACGTCGTGTACGACAACCCCGATGGCACCGTCGCGCACGCCGAGCTGATCATCGCCGGCAACATCCTCATGTTCGGTCAGTCGCGCAAAGACAACCCCGACAATCCCGTTCGCTCGCCGAAAGAAGTGAACGCGATTACTGCGGGGATCTACGTCGTCCTTGCGGACGCTGCCGCCGTTGATGCTATGCACGCTCGCGCGTTAGAGGCCGGGGCGACGATCAGGAAAAGCGCCGAACGACACGGATTACGGTTCGCACGATTTCAGCACGAGCGATCTCGATGGAAATCCCTGGACGTTCGGCACGTACGGGCCTGACATAGCTCGTAAACTTCCACCGGCGGCGAGACGCTGAGTCGGTCCGCGCCAGCTTTCGAAGCCCGCATGCTTTGAATGCGCGTCTTACGTACGTTGCTTTACTCGGCTTGCTGGCGACGCGAACTCCGTACGATGTCGACACTACGAGACGAAAAACTTACGCATCCACCCAAAGGGCGGACGTCGGCCTGATCTTGTAGACGTAGGCGATCGGGACACCGTCGTCTTCCACAACGGAACAGCCGCTCGTAATCGCTCCGGGTTGCTCTCGAAATGCCGGGACGCACTCGCGACCCCGCCAGATGACCTTTACCTCTGATCCGTCCCCGATCTTCGCCTCTCGCCACGCGTCGAAGATGTCGTCGATCTCGTGGACCTTGCGTGGGAACGTGGACGTCTCCGTGCGCTCGTAGTGGCCGAGGACGCGATGCGAACCGTCGGATTCGCGAGATTCGACACGCACCAACTTGCCTTCGCGAATGATACGTCCCGTAACGACGCCGGCTCGAATGATCGGCACCTCGTCTCCTTAATCGGCATTACCTACGGGAGCATGCGTCATCTCCGGAGACGTACTCGACGGCGCCGAGTCAACCCCGGCGAGCTCAGCGCCTTGTCTCTGCTCGAGCGTCGTGCGAATTGCATTGCCAAGAGCAATCCAATATTCTGCCGGTGGAGCAGAGCGCGCAACTGGGTGCGTCGTCAAGACGCATAGCGTGTTGCCGCGCCAAACCGAGCCGTCGCTGCGGAACGGGAGACCAGTAATTCGCTCGTACTCGGCTCGGTACGTTCGTCCGTAGAACACGACGAATCGTGGATGATGCTCGTCGAGGCGGCTGCGAATTAGCTCGATCCGTTCGTCGCGATAAGCCGTGCGATCGGTCCGAACGCTTACGCTGACGGCGTGATGCGCGGACAGCTCGATGAGCGCCGTCTCGTCACGTACGTATCCCAGGCGATCGCGCTGATATCGGGCTACCGCATCCATGTCCGTAGCTTCGCCCTTGAACGCGAGGAGCAACTGGATCAAGCGTCGCCACGTCGACTGCGTGGGAGGCCGCTCCGATCCGTGCCAACGCGTAAAGCCGCACTCGAGATGATGCGCCTTGCAATCGATGAGCTCGCCCGCGCCAAGGCGGCTCCACGCCTCATGCGTTGCGTCGCCGTCTCCGCCCGGTTCCATTCCGACGAACCAATACGGTGCAGCCCACGTCCGTAGCCGAACCATTCGCGAGCTGCATGCTCCGTCGCATTCATCGCGTCGGAACTGCTATTCGGTCCTCAGCTTCCCTGCCGCGGCGGTGAGGCTGCTCTGCCGTGGTACGGTTGACAGGGTTTGTCAGGATTGTCAGCTGACAAGCCTGACAAATGCTTACGGCGAATCCGTTCCAACCTGCGGCCGGGGCTCGACCCCCGATCCTCGTCGGCCGCGAAGCCGAGCTTGCGTCGATTCGCGATGCGACGACGCGTCTCGAGCACGGAAGCGCTCCAGTAACGATTGCGATGCTCGGACTGCGTGGCCTTGGAAAGACGGCGCTGCTTTCTGAACTCGAAAGCCGCCTCGATGCGGAGCGCGTCACGATCGTGCGGATCGAGGTGGAGCGCGACCGCTCGGCCGCGAGCCTCGTGCGCGCGAAGATCGAACGCGCGCGCGCCGACGGCCGGAGCCTGTCGAAACGCCTGGGAGTCGCACTCGATGCCGCCCTCGCTCACCTCCCGACCATATCATACGAGCTTCCGGAGCGACTCGGCGCGGTCTCGCTCTCCGGGGCCGGAGAGGAGCGTCACGACGACGAGACGGGACCGCTCACCGAGGCCATCGCAATCTTCAACGAAGCGCTTCACGCGCAGCATCGCAGCCTCGCAATCCTGATCGACGAGATACAGGACGCCGATCTGCCGTCGATCCGATCGATCGCCGCAAGCGTGCACCAAAGCGCCGCGACGAAGGCGCCGATCCTGCTCGCCGTGGCCGGATTGCCGCAGGCCGAGATCGTGTTCAAGCGCATCAGAACGTACACGCAGCGCTGGGACCATCTCTCGCTCGAGCTGCTGACGCGTGCCGAGGTCGCGAACGCCATCCGGATCCCGATCGTTGACGCGGGCGCGACGATCGAGGATAGCGCGCTCGATCTGCTCGTCGATGCGTGCGGTGGCTATCCGTTCTTTGTGCAGCTCTTCGCGAGTGCGGCATGGAACGAACACGTCGCCGACGCGATCACGATCCGAGACGTTGAACACGCGATACCGCCGGTCCGCGCAAAAATCGAGAAGACGTTTTACCGAAGCGTGCTCGACACGCTGACAACGCGCGAGCTTGCGTTCGTCGCCGTGCTCGCCGAGCTCGGCTCCGGGCCGCGATCGTTCTCCGACGTCGCTGCACGACTCGGCGTGCCGACGGAAAAGCTTGGCTCGCTTCGGATGAATCTCCTTAAAAAAGACGTCATCATCTCCCCCGGCCCACGCCTCCTTGAATTTCGCGTGCCGCTCCTGGATCAGTATATCCGCCGGCACCTCGACGAGATACGCTCGGAAGCGGTCCGGGCTTACGAAGCGGAATTAAAGCGCGATCGAGCAACGGAGGGTAATCGCTGATGCAGTTATTTGCCGGTTCGAGTGAAGAGTTCATCGCCGATGCGACGCAACAGCGGATCGCGGCGCAACTCGGAGACTCGTTCTACGAGTACTATCGCTTCCGGGCGTTCGCTCGCTGAAAGAAGTGAACGCGATGACTGCGGGGATCTACGTCGTTCTTGCCAACGCTGCCGCCGTCGATGCGATGTACGCTCGCACGGCAGCAGCCGGGGCGATGATCAGAAAGGCGCCGAACGACACCGACTACGGGTCACATGACTTCAGCACGAGTGATCTCGATGGCAACCCTTGGACGTTCGGCACGTCTGGCCCGCACGCCGTCGGGTGAGATATAGCCGCAGCCGCTTCGGTAGACGCCGCCCGAGACCGTGACCGTGCTGCCGGTGACGAATCGCGCGCCGTCCGACATCAGCTACGCGACGGGATCCGCCACTTCGGCGGGTTTGCCGACCCGGCGAAGCGACGTCATCTCCCGAACGTGCTCGCGGAAGGCGTCGTCGCGCAGCGGACCGCTCGTCATGTCGGTCTCGATCATGCCGGGCGCGACGGCGGTGACGCGGATGCCTTCCGGACTGACTTCTTTTGCGAAGCCGATCGTAAAGTTCTCGATCGCCGCCTTACTCGTCGCGTAGGCGACAAAACTGGGCAGCCCGCCGAGGCCCACACCGACCGACGACAAGCTGACGATCGACCAGCGCTTCGATCGCCGCTAGGTCGGCGACGTCGGCCTGAAACGCTCGCGCTCGGCCGTCGGCCCGCTCGATCGCCGCGACCGTCTCGCGCGCGGCGTCGGCGTGAGCCGTGTAATTGACGGCGATCGTATAGCCGTCGGCGGCGAGCCGCCGGGAGATGGCGGCGCCGATCCCGCGCGAGCCGCCGGTGACGATGACGAGACTCGGCACGTCAGACCGCCTCGGCCCAAGCGATCGCGTCGGCGCCGGCGTACAGGCGCATCGGGCATGACGGATCGGTCGCCGCGCGCCATACCGCTTCCGCCACGTCGCTCGACCGAGTGAAGCGCTCTCGCGGCTGCTGCATCCCGGTCGTGACCTGCGCGAGCTGGTCGGCATACGCGTCGGGCAGATCCTTGCCGAGCCGGCCGTTCGCGCGAGCGTTGGCGCCGAACGACGTCTCGGAGGCGCCGCCCGGAATGACGAGACGCGCGCGGACGCCGAACGGTTCGAGTTCGAGCGCGAGCGATTCGGTGAACGCGTTGATCGCCGCCTTGCTCGCCGTGTAGACGGAGAGCAGGCGGAGCGATCGCAGCGTCACCGACGACGTGACGTTGATGACGACGCCGGAGCCGCGCTCTCTGAGTTGCGGCACGAACGCCTTCGTCATCGCGATCGTGCCGATCGTGTTGGTCTCGAACACCTCGCGCAGCAGGTCGATCGACGTGCCCTCGAGCGCGTTGATCAAACCGACGCCGGCGTTGTTGACCACCACGTCGACCGGTCCGGCCGCATCGACGGCGCGTGCGATGCTCTGCGCGTCGGTGACGTCGAGCTCCAGCACGCGAAGCCGGTCGGAGGCGGGCAGTACGTTCGCGTGAGGATCGCGCATCGTGGCGACGACCGTCCAATCGCGATCCAGGAAATAGCGCGCGGTTTCGAGGCCGAAGCCGGACGAGCAGCCGGTGATCAAGATCGTGTTTTGCGTGCGTTCCGATAGCATGTGCAGGAACGTAGCATGGCTCGGCCGGACTTTCTACCGTTGCACGTTCGGTTTTCGTTAGCGTGAGTCCGACTATGATCGATCCGCTCACTCAGGTCGTAGGCTTGCTGAAGCCCAGCATGTCGCTCTCCAAAGTGGTCGTCGCCGGGGGCGCCTGGGCCGTCCGGCGCTCGATCGAGGGGAGCCCGTTCTATTGCGCGGTGCTTGAAGGCTCGTGTCGGCTTTCGATCGCGGGACGCGAGCCGATTGCACTCGAGCGGTCCGATTTCGTGCTCGTACCCGAGGCCTACGACGTCACGCTCTCGAGCCTCGAGCCGCCGCCGGAGGGCGTGATGTCCCTGCGCGTGGAGACGAGCCCTGGCGTATTCCACATCGGGAGCACCGACGACGAACCCTCGGTGCGCATGCTCGTCGGTCACTGCTCGTTCGGCTCGCACGATGCGGGACTGCTCGTTTCGCTTCTGCCTCACGTCGTGCATCACCGGCAAAACGAGCGACTGAGTACGCTCGTCAAGCTCGTGGACGACGAATCGCACGGCGATCTGCCGGGCCGCGAGATGATCACGTCGCGCCTGCTCGAGGTCATGCTGATCGAGGCACTGAGATCCGTGTGGGAGGTCGCGCCGCCGCCAGGTCTGCTGCGCGGTCTCGCGGACGAGTGGATCGCTATCGCCTTGCGGCAGATGCACGAGAACCCGACTCGCGCCTGGAGCGTGGCGGCGCTGGCACGTGAGGCCGGCCTCTCGCGCTCGACGTTCTTCGAGCGGTTCCGGCGCGAAGTCGGCGTCGCGCCGATGGAGTATCTGCTCGGTTGGCGGATCGCACTCGCGAAAGATCTATTGCGTCGAGAACGCGTCGGCATCTCGCAAGTCGCCGAACGCGTGGGTTACGGCTCGGCGAGCACATTCAGCGTCGCATTCACGCGTCAGGTCGGCATGCCGCCGATGCTCTATGCGCGCGAGCACGCCGCCGCGAGCCAGATATAGGCAATTGGGTTGACAGGGCTTGTCAGAATTATCAGCTGACAAATCCGACAAACGCTGACGATTCGATCCTCGCCGAGCTTCGGGTAGCACCGGCCCTCCGGCTAGGCATAGAGCGGCGAGACGTACGCCATTTTGCAGCGGAGAGCGATTATTAATGCAGTTGTTCGCCGATTCGAGCGAGACGTTTATCGCGGAGGCGACGCAGCAGGAGCTCGCGACGAAGCTCGGCGACTCGTTCTGCGACTACTACTGGTTTCGGGCGTCGGCGCCGGTATTTACGGCGTGGCATAACTCGCTGAACGCGCTCGCGAGTCAGCTGCGCTACTCGGGCCTGCGCGATCACGGGGTCGTGCTCGAGATGCAACTGCCGCTGAGTTCGGCGCGGCTCGACGCGTTCGTCTTCGGGCTCGCCGGCCGGGCGTGAGAGAGCAGCGTGCTCGTCGAGCCCAAGCAGTGGACGGCCGTCGCGGCGTGCGACTTCGACGGGTGCGTGGAGACGTATCTCGGCGGCGCGCCGCGCAGGGTCTTGCGCAACTGCCGCCGGGCACTCTCGTATGCCGAGTACCTGAAAGACATGAACTGGGCGTTCGACCCGGGGCAGAACGGCATCGCGATCGAGCCGCGCGCGTGGCTGCACAACATGCACCCGGGCGCGGCGGGCGAGCTCGCCGCGCCGAAGTTCGCGGACGTGCTCGGGCGCATCCCGATGTACCTCAGCCACGACGCCGACCGGTTCAAGGCGCTCTTCTACGAGACGGTCGGCGCGGGCGGCGGGATGGCGATCATGGAGCGCGCGCTCGCGGGTAAGCACGCGCCGACGCGCAACCTGCTCGAGCAGACGGCGGCGATGTTGCGCGGCGAGCCGCGGTACCGGTTCATCGACGATCAGATCGTCGCCTTCGAGGCGGTGTTCGCGATAGTGCGCCGCGCGCAGAAAGAGAAGAAGCGCGGCAAGGCCGTCGTCGTCGTGACAGGCGGCCCTGGGACGGGCAAGTCGGTGGACTCCCTTAAGCGGCGCGACGAGGCGCGGTTCTAACCGGGACGTTCTTTAAGAATTCCTCGATCGAGACTCGTAAAAAAGAGGCGAACCTGTATTCTCCGAATCGACTGTTTTGTATTTCTTGCCCGACGATCGCTTGGCCCAAATGCGAATCGATGCTTGAGGACGGTGACTTGGCTGACGCACAACGCGGTGACTATGAAGTGCACGAAGTTCAAGCGTTCGAAAGGGAGTTGCTCGAGTTCCCCGGCCGCGGAATTCTAGTGGCGACGAACGACCCGGGATCGTTTAAACTCGGTAATGTCGAGGAAGCGATGGCGGATGGTTCGATGCTGGTTTCATTCCGAAACAATGGGACTTGGCGGCGGAGCGAGCCTGAGCTGATTCCGAGCTCCCGACTTATTGCCGACGCTTCAGTCGACAATTTCCGCTACTCGTTCAACAACGTAGTGCGCGGGCGACGCCTTATTTTGCCGATAGACCGCCCGTTCGTTCAGGCCGTACGCTGCGAAAGCGAGCTCGACCGTCGCTTCAGTACGGTCATCGTCCGTAGGTTAGTTCTTATGAACGGGACTTGGGAGGCGTACGAAGATGCCATCGTCGTATCCGTCAACGACCTGTACCCATATCTCTTCCTGATGCGCGTCTCGCAGCAGAGCTTCCTTGCACCCGTGCATCCTGCTATCAATGCGTTGATCGCGCCTGTCGGCATCGAGGAGCCGATTGTCGGCGCCTCGATGCTGCACGTTGATGAGCTGCGAATTCCCATTGAAACCTCCTTGAGATTCGCCGATATGGAACCGATTCTCGAAGCAACGGCCGACTTCAACGAGGCGCGTATTCTGCAAAAGATCAATTTCAGAAACCGAGTGCGCATCGAATCTTGCGAAGAGCCTAATTGGACGACGAGCCACGCCGTTCTCAGTGGTACCGGCTATTCTTGGAGCAGATCAGATGGTTTCGCCCCGAGCAAAGTTTCGCTCGCCACTTCGGAAGTTAGAGTCGAGCTGGCACCGGGTGCTCCGCTGATCTCGCGCGATATCTTTGTCGGCACTTCGATCGTGGCGTCTAATTGCTATATTCTGACGCCGGATCCGCCGCTGTCGATCATTCCCGGTGTGCAGGCCTACTCTCGCGGGCTTCAGACGTCTTTACTCGGAAGAAACGTACTGTTATACAAGCCACCGACAAACGATTCGAGCATGCCAAGCCATTCGCTCGCGCTGCTGTGCTTAGAAGCCTCATTCTGCGAAGACGAACTGAGAGTGCTAAGCCAGTTTTTTACGCTTCTTGGCGGCTGTCGCGTCACGCATGTCTTGCACGAGTCATTCGACGCGCAGAAGAAACTGACGGTAGAGTACGGTACCCGATCGAAGGCAACGAAGCAAGCCTCTCCTGCGATACCGCTCAACAATCATCTTCCCGTCGGCTACGCGGCAATCGAACATCTGCCGAATCTCCTGGAAAGAATGGCTTCTGTCTACAGAGTCGGCGACAGTGCCAGCCTGGATGCGGCATTGCACCATTACGTCGAAGGGGTTGATTCGTCTTACTCCGTTACTAGGATCCTCCGGCTCTCCATCGCGTTCGAAGCTCTCGTCAACCTGGTCACCGGTGATCGAATGACAAGTGAGAAAATCATCGAAGACGATACTCTTTTCAAGAGCATAGAAACGCTGCTGAAGAGCGTGCTCGACAATCGTGACAATTCGTACGTCGCCAGTCTGACATCGATCCAAATCGACCGCCTGAAGACCAAAATTCATAATATGAACCAAGCATCGAACACAAAAAGAATTAGGTTGTTCTGGACGTTGCTCGGCGTAACGCATTCAAACGAGGACGACGAACTCATCCGGCGCCTGAGGAATGAATCAACGCACAATGGCTACGTCTCCGATGACGGCGAAGACGTGTGGAAGAACTACGACGATTCTAAGAGGTTGGCGGATATGTTCAATCGTTGCTTGCTAGCGTATCTTGGCTACGAGGGTCCGGTGCGGAAGGCGGACAGTCAGGACTGTGTTCATGCGCTCACCAATGAGCCATACGTCGTAGCTTCAATCTAGAACGAGGCGGCTATCCGCGAAGCCGGCTGGCTCGCGTGCCGGCGTTCATGATAGCCAAGGAGTGGCCTGCCGCAGCCGAGCGGGACGGAACGCAGCCTGCCGAAACGCCGGGAGCCGCGCTCGACATGGGAGACGAGCGTTACGACGAGCAGACAGGTCCGCTCACCGAGTCCATCTCGATCTTCAACGAGGCACTTCACGCGCCGCACCGAAGCCTTGCGATTTCGATAGACGAGATCCAGGCCGCCGATCTGCCGTCGATCCGCTCGATCGCCGCGAGCCTATTCGAAAGTGCAGCGACATAGGCGTCGTTCCTACTCTTCGTGGCCGGACTGCCGCACGTGGAGATCGTGCTCAAATGCGTCAGAACCTACACGCAGCGCTGAATCCATCTCTCGCTCGAACTGCCGACGCGTGCCGAGGTCGCGAACGCAATCCGGATCCCAATCGTTGGCGCTGGCGCGATGATCAAGGACACCGCGTTCGATCGGCTCGTAGAAGCGTGCGGTGGCTATCCGTTTTGCATGCAGCGCTTCGCGAGCGGCATGGAACGAACACGTCGCAAACGCGATCATGCTCCGAGACATCGAGCGCGCAATCTCGCCCGTCTGCGCGAAGACCGAGAAGACGTTTCACCGGAGCGTGCTCGATACGCCGACGACGCGCGAGCTGGAGTTCGTCGCCCTGCTCGCTGAGTTCCGCGCCGGGCGCGGTCGTTTTTCCGACGTCGCCGCGCGGCTCGGCGTGCCGACGGAAAAGCTCTAGTAAGCGAAAGCTGACTACTGTAAGAAGACCGCCTTTACGCGAGGTTTTCGGCCTCGAGTTTCGCCTTCTGGTTCGTTAAGGCTTGGTTCAAAAGAGACTAGCGATCCAATCGATAGATTCGAAAGTCGTGCGTTCTTTAGATCGAAGTTGTTAAAGTAGTACGATTCGCCATTATCGGAAGAAATAAATCCGTATCCTCCGGGATCTAGGATTTCAATTCGGCTTACCGTGCCGTATCTTTTCAAGTTAGATGAAGACGTAAAGCTAAAAACATCTTCGATGCTAGCTTGTAGTTTTGATCGCAGTGCTAAGTTGCCTGCGATGACAGCGGAGACTTGAAGGAAGACGCGGTGAACGTGGCTTGGATCTGCGTACTTCAACAGATCATGTTTATCGGTTATGAGGGCTACAAAGTGATCAAAGTTCTGGGGGCTTCTTATGACAGCCTCTTTAATGAAAGCACAGCCAATCAATTCGACAGCTTTCGTTGCGATCTGCTGATCATAGACATTTCTTGAAAATGCGTCTTTCGCAACGCGGTAGCCTTGAGCGTACCAGTCGATAGCTTCTGGATTTCCCTGACTTGCCTCGAAATCGCCTAATCCTCGATAACATTGCAAAATCAGGTTGAAAGCAAGAATCTGCTGTCGAAACTGACTTCTGTTATCAGAGATAATAAATTCAAAGTCCTCGATGGCCTGCTTATAACGTGCTAGCATCATCTTTGAACGACCACGAGTGAGTCTTGTGAATGGGCAGTCCTCGATTGCGACAGCGCGTTCAGTTAACTCTAGCGCTACATCGAATCGTAGCCTTAAGTGGTTCAAAAGAAATGTTGCGTAAGCGTTTAAAATCCGGGGATTGTTCGGCTGGGTATCCAGAGCCTGTTCAAATTCATCTTCCGCATCGACCACATTGCCGTTGGTCCCGTAAATGTATCCTGCAATTAAAAAAACGTCGATGTAATCTGGGGCAACCATCCTAGCTCTATCGAGCCGAGTCTTAGCGTCTGAATTTTTTAATTTCATAGTCAAACTGAGTGCGTCTTTGAGATACGAGGCTGAAATGACTTGGCTCTTATTTTGGGGGTCTGGGCGTAGCGCAACTGGATCGTACTCGGAATTAGTTGCCTTCAACCCATCTTGCTGGACTTGGCGTAGTTCCTCATCAAGCACGAGAAACTGACGATATGATTCAGAAGAAGCGGGATGAAACCGACGAAGATATTCCGCTGCAAAGTCGGTAAGAAAATATGCTTCATCTTTAGTCCGAAAAACCATGCTTGTTGCAAGTAGCCCGTTTAGGATTGCCATGTAATCAAGCTTGTATCGTTCTGCAAAATAGTCAATCTCAGCCATTGTGAGTGGGCGCCTGCTTGCCAACAAGATTTGCAAAAATGTCTTCGTGTCAGCGTCAAATGTCGCGAAGATGCTTTCAAAGCAAAACTCAAGCAATTCGTCCGGTTTCTTCGCTAATGCCTTCGGCGATGCGCCGTTCGCAACTGAACCTACAAACCACTTTATCGCAAGTGGATTAAAAAACAACGACTTTCCGTAGTGTTCTATGTTCTCCGCGGAGGCCTCGCTAAGCTGCCGAACGTTTAAGTTTACTGCGGCTTTCCGAATTAATCTCGAGGCCGCTGAACTTTTTAAGGGAGCTAGTAAATATCGTTGTTCGAACTCTCCAATTCCAATTCGTGATGTAACAATGATTTTCGATTTTGTTGGAATTTGACTGAGGAAGTCGCGTATTGCGCCGGCATTTATAGTTTCAAGGTTGTCAAGGACGAGTAATACGGGAAATGAATCCATAAACTCAATAATGCGATCGATGCTTTCTGAGATAGGAACGCCCATTGCGGCTTGTACATGATTGAAAGCTCCTAGAGCATTGTCAATCGCGTTTTGAATATCGCGGACGCCACTAGCTGAAAGCGACTTAGTTTTTAAGCTCACCCATACAATCGCTTCAAACTGAGGCGTTGAAGAATCAGAGAGTCTGTCCAATAAAGAGTATAGCGTCGAGATCACAATAGACGATTTGCCAACGCCGCCTTCGCCGATGACTGAAATTACAGGTTTATTCGACTGAAATAAACGGAGTAGCTCGATCGACTCCGCTTCCCGCCCGATCAACCCGGTGTCATCGAAGTCTGGTTGCGGAAGATTGTGCAATACGCGATCCTCGTTCGTCGGAATCTGAAGATTTAAGACGAAATTTGGATCAGCATCCAACTTCGAGCGTGCATCGAAGAGATGTGGTAAATCTAGCCCGTCGTGTGTCAGAATTGCAACCATCGCCGAATAACATTTGGATAGATCGTCAGCTTCGAGCGGGCGGCCATGCATCACTCGATTTCGAGTGCCAACAAGCCCATCGACTTCGGTACAAAAGCGAAGAATTGGATCAGTCTTCGGGACGCCTTTGTTTACTCGTCTCAAAATGTCGAGGCACTCTCGAAAGTCTGCATATTGTACTAAATCGAGCGGCGGAACCTCTCTTGAACCTAAATCCGCCTCTGCTTTTGCCGAAAGCGACTGCCGTTGCTCTTTGCTCAACGACTCGAGAAATTTACTTTGGGAAGCACCCAAATGAATAAGGTGCCTAGTATCTGCTTCAAGCGAATGAATAATCGCAAACGCGGTAAGCCTAGAACGACTGTTGTTGAGAGTCATTGCCATTGCGCACCTCGAGCTTTAGCTCCCGGCGGTACTTTCGCGGCATATTCCACCAGGGGCGGTCTTGCTCCCCGCTCCATGCAACTGCTTAGCTAGCATTCGTGGTCATAGGCTGCTAGATATGAACGTCGACAAGATGACCGAGCGCGTCCGCGAGGCGCTCAATGAAGCCTTTACGCGGGCGCTGCGCGAGCGCAACTCGTCCGTCGAGCCGGAGCACGTCCTCGGAGCGTTGCTGGACCGTGCGGACGGCGTCGTCCCCGCCCTCCTGACGAAGGTGAACGTTGACGTCCGGAAGGTGGATACGGCCGTCGCCGGCGCGATCGGCAAGCTGCCGAAGCTGTCCGGCTCGGGCGACGTCTCGCCGCAGCTTGGCGGGTCGACGTCGCGGATGCTGGTCCGCGCTCAGGACGAGGCTCAGAAGCTCACTGACGACTACGTCTCGGTCGAGCACCTGTTGCTCGCCATGCTCGAGGGCTCCGGCACCGTCCAGACGCTTCTGCGCGACGCCGGCGTGAACCGCGACGGCGTGCTCGGGGCGCTCCGCGACGTGCGCGGCAACCAGCGCGTTACGACGCAGAACCCCGAGGGCACCTACCAGTCACTCGAGCGCTACGGCCAGGATCTCACGATCGCTGCAGGCGCGGGCAAGCTCGATCCGGTCGTCGGCCGTGACGAGGAGATCCGCCGCGTCGTTCAGGTGCTCTCCCGCCGCACCAAGAACAACCCGGTCCTCATCGGCGAGCCCGGCGTCGGCAAGACGGCGATCGTCGAGGGGCTCGCGCAGCGCATCGTCCGCGGCGACGTCCCGGAGTCCCTCAAAGATAAGCGTATCGTCTCGCTCGACATGGGCTCGCTGATCGCGGGCGCCAAGTTCCGCGGCGAGTTCGAGGAGCGCCTCAAGGCCGTCCTCAAGGACGTCCAGTCCTCCGAGGGCCGCGTGCTGCTCTTCATCGACGAGATCCACAACGTCGTCGGCGCCGGCAAGTCCGAGGGCTCGATGGACGCGGGCAACCTCCTCAAGCCGCTCCTCGCCCGAGGCGAGCTCCACCTCATCGGCGCGACGACGCTCGACGAGTATCGCAAGTACATCGAGAAGGACGCCGCGCTCGAGCGCCGCTTCCAGCCGGTCTTCGTCGATCAGCCGGGCGTCGAGGACACGATCTCGATCCTGCGCGGCCTGCGCGAGCGTTACGAAGTGCATCACGGCGTGCGCATCAAGGACGCCTCGCTCGTCGCGGCGGCCGTGCTCTCGAACCGCTACATCGCGGACCGCTTCTTACCGGATAAGGCGATCGACCTCATCGACGAGGCCGCGGCCAAGCTGCGCACCGAAATCGACTCGATGCCGCAGGCGCTCGACGAGGCGTCGCGCCGCATCATGCAGCTCGAGATCGAACGCGAGGCGTTGCGCAAGGAATCGGACGACGCCTCGAAGCGCCGGCTCGAGAAGATCGAGCACGAAATCGCGGAGCTGCGCTCCTCGACCGACGGCATTGCCGCGCGCTGGCAAACTGAGAAGGCCGCGGTCCGCGCCATGCGCGACGTCCGCGTGCAGATCGACGCGACGCGCAACGAGATCGAGCGCGCCGAGCGCGCCTACGACCTCAACCTCGCCGCGCAACTACGGTACAGCAAGCTCGCCGAGCTCGAGCGGAAGCTCGCGGCGGCCGAGGCCGCGCTTCCGGGCGACGACGGCACGCGGCTCCTCAAAGAAGAAGTCGATGAAGACGACATCGCGGGCGTCGTCGCTCGCTGGACGGGCATCCCCGTCGCGAGGCTGCTCGAGGGCGAGATGAAGAAGTTGCTCAAGCTCGACGAGGAGCTGCAGAAGCGGGTCATCGGCCAGGACGAGGCGGTCCTCGCGGTCGCCGAAGCCGTCATCCGCTCGCGCAGCGGCCTCGCGGACCCGAACCGGCCGATCGGCTCGTTCATCTTCCTCGGGCCCACGGGCGTCGGGAAGACCGAGCTCGCGCGGGCGCTCGCCGAGTATCTCTTCGACGACGAGCGCGCGATGGTGCGGATCGACATGTCGGAGTATGGCGAGAAGCATTCGGTCTCGCGCCTCATCGGCGCGCCACCGGGCTACGTCGGCTACGACGAGGGCGGCCAGCTCACGGAAGCCGTGCGCCGCAAGCCCTTCAGCGTCGTGCTCTTCGACGAGATCGAAAAGGCCGCGCCCGACGTCTTTAACGTTTTCTTACAAATCCTCGACGACGGCCGCCTCACCGACGGTCAGGGCCGCACCGTGGACTTCAAGAACACGATTTTGATCATGACCTCGAACATCGGGAGCAATCGCATCCTCGATTATCGCGGCGACGAGCCGGCGGGCTACGCGGTGATGCGCGCGACGGTGCTCGACGAGCTGCGCCGCAGCTTCCGGCCGGAGTTCCTCAACCGCGTCGACGAGACGGTCGTCTTCAAGGCGCTCGGCGAAGAGCAGCTCGATCGCATCGTCGCGATCCAGATCGACCGCCTGCGCGGCCGGCTCGCCGATCGCCGGATCGTCCTCGACGTCTCGGCGGGCGCGCTGCGGCACCTGGTGCAGGTCGGCTACGATCCGACGTATGGCGCGCGCCCGATCAAGCGCGCCGTGCAACGCGAGCTCGAGACGCCGCTCGGCCGGCGCATCCTCGCTGGCGAGATCCGCGACGGCGCGACCGTCCTCGTGGAGTACGACGAGAACGCCGGCAGCCTGACGTTCCAGTCGGGTCTGCCGGCTTTTCCCGAGTTATCACTCCCGAACACATAAGGCCGAACGACGAGTGGGGTCGACGTTCCAACTGGCACGATCGACCTCGCTTACGAACCGACGTTCTCGCCCGATTCGTCGTCTCAAGGCGCCGGTTCGCCGTACGCGAATCGAAGACGCGTGGAAGCGTTTGCCGTGCGGGCCGACAAGCGGCGGCGGCTACTCGACGCGGCACTTGCCGAGCTGATCGAGCTATGCTCGGCGAAGGCGTCGATACGCGAAGTCTTCGTCTTCGGATCCTATGCGACGGGCGCCGTCGGCCCTCATAGCGATCTCGACCTGCTCGTCGTGCGCGAGACTGATCTTCCGCGACTTCAGCGCGGAGACGATCTGCTGATCGAACGCGACAGCCCGATCCCGGTCGATCTTCTCGTCGTGACGCCGGTCGAGTTCGAGGAGCAGCTCGCACGAACGAGCTTCGGGAAAACCATCGTTCGATCGATGCGGCGTGTGTATGCAAGCTGATCGGGACGCGCTCGCTCGATCGTGGATGAACGGCGCGTATCAGGATCTCGAGATCGCGATCGACGGCGTCGCGCGCTGGCCGAATGCCGCATGCTTTCACGCGCAACAGTCGGCCGAGAAGGCCCTCAAGGCCGCACTGGTCGCGCTCGCGGGCGACGTAGCTCGAACCCATGCGCTGATCGCGCTTGCGGCCGAGCTCGACGGAACGGGGCGCCCACTCGATGCGCAAACGCTCGAGGCGTGCAAGATCCTCGATAAATTTTACGCCCCGACGCGGTACCCCGACGCGCTCGGCGGCATCGATCCAACCGAGGTGTTCACCGAGCGCGAAGCGCGCGATGCCGTCGAGCGCGCGCGTTACGTTGTACAGTTCGTTGAGAATCTGCTCCCCAAGTCGTCGGACGCGAACGCACCTTAACAGGTTGCGGAATTTCGCGACGAAACCGTCGTCAAATCAAGGTTTGCGAAGGCCTTAGCCCCGTCTTCGGCCGTTTTTGGTCTGTTCGCTTGATTCGCCGAGCTCTTTTTTCGACTTTTGCG
>JAABUJ010000059.1_pt1 | contig 263020 bp, 297 predicted proteins | sample 5559131 | NCBI WGS metagenome assembly JAABUJ01 (sample SAMN10711875, study PRJNA513366) | rock metagenome | isolation source: Antarctica rocks | place: Antarctica: Victoria Land, Mt New Zealand nord | collected 2016-01-07
GCGACGGCGCCGACGCCACTTCGCCGGCGGCCGGCGCGTCGCCCGCGACGGCGCCGCCGCCGCCGGCGGGCGGCCCGGACGCCGCGCCCCAGGTTCCTGCGCATGCAGGGCCACTGCTTGTCAGACATGCGGCAGCAGAAACCCTAGCATGGGAATGTGGAGGTCATCACGCGGTATTTGAGCGTCCTGCCTGCCCCACCAAGCCCCAACCTCTCGCCTCATCATGAGTGCCACAGTGCTGCGCAGACCGTGATGCGCGCTTGCAGGCTCACGATGCACACATGCAGCCTTCAACAGGCTGCAATAGCTCTGTGCGTGCGCGCACCGCCGGACATGCCGCGGCGCGGCGAGCCGCTGCGCGCGCCGCCGGCGCGGCTGCTCGCGCCTGGGCCGCCTGCGGGCCGCAGCCGCAGGTTGATGACCGGCGCGCGGCGCGTGCCGCCGCTGTCCATCGACTGCGCGGGCCCCGACGCCGCGGGCGCCGGCCGGCGCGCGCCGGTCTCCGCGCTGCCCGTGGCCGCTGCCGCGCGCGCGCGCAGTGTTAGGTTCTGGACAGGAGGCCATGCAGGGGTGGCCCGCACTGGTAGCAGGGTGTCTGATCTGGCTCGCGCCGCAGGTCGACCGCGCCTGCCAGGGGACAGCGCGCGTCACGCAAGCGCGCCCAGATCGCCTGGCGCGTCTGGACATGCATAGGGCTAGGGTTTGGTGCCCCGCGGGCCCCGCGACGGGCGCACCCGCGCCGCCGCCCGCCGGCTCGTCATCCTCGGCGTCGCGGAACAGCGTGGCCGGCGCGCCGCCCAGGCGCATCAGCGCGGCGAAGGCCAGGTGGCGCAGCCGCGGCTCGCCGCCCGCGCCCAGCAGCGCGTGCAGCGCAGCCAGCCGCTCCGCGCGCGGCTCCTGTGAATCTAACCCTAACCCTAACCCCAGCTCTGCGCCCGGGCCTGCGCCCTCGCCCGCGCCGGCCTCCGGCCGCTCGCCGCCCGCAGGTGCTGGCGCGTGCGCGTGCGCGCCGTTGCTCGTGGCCAGCGGCGCCGGCGCATTCGCGGGCGGCGCCTGCGGCGCCTGCAGCAGCGGGAGGACGTCCTCCAGCATGCCCTGCCTGCGCGCAGCGGCGGGAGCGTCGCGCCGCGCCCGCCGGGCATGCGCTGGCGCGGTTACATGTTGGTGTCACGGGCGGCCGCGGTGGTACGAGCAACCCGACAGACTGCGCATTCAGCTCCAAGAGATGTTCCTACGCACTCTGGACAGCGCCACCGGCCGTACCTGTGCGGGCAAATGCCCCTACGACCATAGACCGAGGGGCAGCACATGCTCCTGCTCGACCAGGGTGCCTCGGGCGAGCCGCACCGTACGGCCGACGCGCGCTCGCGCTTGATGGCGCCTAGTGCCTGCGCGAGCATGGCATCCGCGCCGCCCGCGCGCCCCGCCAGCCGCGCGGCGCACGCGGCCGCCGTGCGGCGCAGGCGCGCCGGCACGCCGGGCCGCAGGTACGCGCCGAACAGCGCCTGCAGCCTGCGCGACACGCGGAGTCGCATGCAGCTTCTGGGAATTGAGGTATGGCAGTGTAGGGTACTCACGACCAGCGCTCGCAGCCTGCGCGCGCCTGCGCTTGCAGCAATTTGCGCTAACAGGCGCGCTGCATGCCTGCATCCCGTGCGTGCCTCAAAAAGTTCCCCGCCTGCGCTGGCGCGGGGAGCCCCCGGTTGGCAGCCGCACCAAGCAACAGCCCCCATGAGCGGGCGCATGAGTCCATCAGTGTGACCAGGCTGGGGCAGGGCTTTTCCGAACGCGCGGGAGCGTGGCCCGGGCAGAGCGAGCCGGGCGCGCGCCTGCGGCCCAGCGCGCTCGGGTGCGGCAGGGCGCCCGCCAGGCGTTCCAGCGCGCAGAGCGCCGCGCAGCCGACGACGTGCTGGGCGCTCGCGCGCACGGCCTCGAGCGCGAGGTGGCGGTCCAGCTGCGCCACCACGCGCGCCAGCAGCTGCGCCGCGGCGCGCGTGTAACGCCGCGCTTGCCGGTCAGGCAGGCGGCGTGTGCGCTCGCGCGCGCGGGCCCGCGTGCGGGGACAGGCGGCCCGGGGCGGGTATGCCCCTTGTGACGCCCGGTCGCGCGACGGCTGCGGGCAAGCGCGCATGACTGGACAGCTACAAACCCGAGCTGCTCCTGCACATGCGCCGCAACTACGCCGCCCTTTCAAACTGTCATCAACAGGTGCAGCGGGCCGGCATCTGCTCTTGAGCGCGGGGCCGCGCGGGGCGGCGCGCGGCGGCGCAGGCACCTCGGGCGAGCGCGGGCGCAGGCCGCCGAGCGCCGTGACCAGCGCGGCGGTCAGGCCGGCATCGTCGTACGGGTTGCCGCGGTTGTCGGCGCCGGCCGCAACCTCCACCAGCAGCTCGGCGGCCTCGACGGGCGAGCCGCCGTCGGCGCCGCGCACCGCCGCGACCGCCAGCGGCAGCGCCTGCCGGCGCGTGCGGGGCGCTCGGTGGCCGGCCGCGCGGCAGCGGGCGCATGCCCAGCGAGCCGCGGCTGCCTGGTGGAGGCTGTGAAGCCCTGACTCGGGGGCCAATGTAGTCATTGGCGCGCCGCACTTGCAGCCCGCCTGGGTCCTTACCCTGGAGGGTTGGGAGTGCCGGCCGCAGGGCGCGCCTGGTCGACGAAGAACTCGGCCAGGCTGGCGAAATGGCGCGCGCGCGGCTGCTGCGTGGCCGGGTCGAGCGCGCGCGCGCGCAGCGCCCGCAGCAGGTGGTCCAGGCCCGCCCAGTGCGTGGCGGCGTCCGCCGTCGCGCCCAGCGCCATCACCGCCTCCACGCGCACCCTGGCGCGGAAACCCTTGCCGGTCACCCTCGCGGGGCGGCATGCCACGCCGCGCTGCACGGCGGTTCGCCCCGGGTTCGAGGTGCGGCCCGGAGCAGCGGCTGCTATTCACACTCTTGAGGCTATACGCATGACGGCTGCGGCCTCCCCCGCAATCCTGCCGCCTGCGCACCCGCCGCGTCACGCGTCCCGCGCTGCAACGCCGCCGGCCAGGGCACGCCAGGCGGGGCCGCGCGCGGGGCACAGGGCCGGGCCGACCTGCAGTAGACGGCTGGGTTGTCCATGCACGCGCGCAGCGCATTAACCACGCCGTACGTGGCCGGCCGCAGCGCCGCCAGGCCCGCCACCGCCGCGCTCTGCCGCCACGCGCGCGCGCCGCTCGGCCGCCGGTACGGCTGCGCCGGCGCCTGCTCTGCGGCAGGCGCGCTGTGCTCTGCCCGCCTCACGGCACCGCCGGGGGCCCTGCTCGGCGCCGCAGGCGCCGCGACAGCGCAAACGCGACAGGCCCCCATGCAGGCGCAAGGATCGCACAGGCAGGCGCGGGGCGCGCGACAGGCAAGCTGCGCCGCGCCGCCCAAACCCCGGCAGGGCGGGGGCTGGCAGGCGCTGCGGTGGGGCGCTGGGAGCGCGACCGCGCCTGGGCCACGGCGTCGCGCGAGCGCTCCAGCTGCGCGGCCCACATGGCCTCGGGCTGCAGCACGGCCGCGGCCGCCAGCGACTCGCCGTGCGGGTCCAGGCGCACCCACTGCACGGGCTCCTGCTGCGCGGCGCCTGCGGGCGCGCGGCCGCGCCCGCTCCAGCCCGCAGGTTTGAGGCGCGTGTGAAAGAAGGCTGAGATCATAAATGTCAAACAGGTGCATGGCGCTGACCAAGCAACCCCGTAACCCTGGAGCGCCTGGCACCTGCAATGTTGCGGCTGTGCAGCAAGGGCAGTAGGCACAGAGATCTTTCTTCAGGACGGCAATCGGCGCCCGCCAGGGAGCGCTGCTCGAGCACTCCACGCGTCCTGAACATGAGTAATGCTGCCCGGCGGGTCTGAAACAAGCACCCTCGTCCTCGGCGGGCGCGTCGTCGCGCTCGTCGCCCTCCGCTGCCTCGGCCTTGCGCTTGCGCCCGGCCTTGCGCGCGCCCGGCTTGCTGGCCACGCGCAGCTCCGCCAGCGTCAGCGCCGCCGCGCCGACGTTCACGGGGTGCTCCACCGGGCCGTCCGCCTCCTGCACCAGCACCTGGCGCCGCCGGCAGAACAACGCGGGGCGTCAGGGGCAGCGCCAGCGCCCTAACCCTATCCACTGATCCGGCGGCGGCGCGCTGCCGCGGACCAGGCCGGCGTCGTCGAGCAGGCTGCTTAGCTGCTGTGCTTTACCCGGATTGGGGCTACCTCCTGACGCATCCCCCTGGACATAATGGGGCGTGCGGATGTGCGGAGTTTCACAGGCGGCACAGGGAGCACGCATGCGCGAGCGCAGGGGCGGCCGGCGACCTTCACAATGCCAACGGAGGACCCCTCCTTGCTCGCGGCCGCGGCGGCGCGCTCGGCGGCGCGGCGCGCCGCGGCCGGCCCCGCCTGGCGCACCGCCAGCTCCAGCACGCTCTTCTTCCTGCCGTTGCGCGCCACGCCATGTGGCTCTGGCTCTGCTGCTAGGGTTGTTGACCTAACCCTCAGCAGGTCAGTTACACCCAGCTGCAGCGCGCTCTTCTTCCTGCCCGTCGCGCGCCGCGCACCTGGTCTGCCGCTATGTCTGACATTCCCTAACCCTACCCTACACCTGGCCAGCGTCGCGACGCGCCGCCGCTGATTCCACCCCGTGCACACGCCGTGCGGCTGCTCGGGGCTGTCTGCGGCTTGGCGCCTGCAGGCAACATGCAGCCGGGCGCCAGCTCCGACCAGCGGCACCACTGCCAGAGCCCGTCCCGTGCCGTGTCAGCACCAGGGCCCTGCTGCCAGGGGCCTGGCCCGACAGCTCCTGCCGCCCTTTGCAGCCAACACGCACACTCGTGCTGGTTGAGTCGGGTGCGCCATCAAGGTCACCGACCTCATAAGGTAGGGGGAGGACACCCAGAACCTAACCTCTGTCGACCGCAGTGACCTCCCTGAAGCGGGTTGTTGACACGGACCTGTGGAACTCGAACGCGGCCGTCAGGTGCGGGCAGCCGCGCCCGGCGACCCAGCGCTCGTGGAAGGCGGCCACGTCGCGCTTGAAGCCGCCGGCCTTGCCGACCTCGCCCAGGAACTCGCGCGTGCCCAGCAGCCGCGCCGCCGCGCCCGCCTCGCGGCCTGCCGCCGCGCGCGCGCCCTCAGCCGCTGCGCGCGCGCAGCCCGCGCCCGCCCGCGGCGCCGCTGCCGATCTCATGACTCCCGCCCGCCCACCGCCGCACCCCCCGCATGTCTGGCACAGAGACCCGCATGCCCACCTGAGTCCGACCCTTCCCGGCCAGGCAGCACAGAGAGATGCAGTGTCTGATGTGAGATAAAACGGTCTGCGAGCATGCCCCTCGGCAGCCCAGCATAGCCAGGGAGGCTCAGAGAAAAGCCGCGAATGCCGCAGGAGTGCAGACTCCCGCTTGTGCGCGCAGCGGCCCCTTGCGCGCGGCGCGGCACGGCGCGGCCACATGGCGATCCAGCAGCCGCTGGAGCAAGATAGATGCTTATACATGAGGTCATACCAGCCGTTGCAAATACGCCCAGCTAAGGAGACTGATGGGCTTTAGGGTGGCGGCGCGGGTGAGCGAGCCTAGTTGCGCGCCGCGCACCCTTGTGCGCGGCGTGGCAGGACGCGACAACGTGGCGCTCCAACAGCCGCTTAAACATGTCCTCGCCCATGCGCCGCTCCAGCATGCCGACCACCGCCGACGCCTGGAACAGAGAAGGGTTAGGAATAGGACTGGGGTGGACACGCGGGCGCGCCGGCGCGCTGGCGGCGGGCGTGATGGTTGCAGGGTGCCGGCTGCAGCGCAGCGCTTGCTGCGATGTGCGCATGCATGGCGGTGCTGCGAAAGCGGGGGTCAGCGCGCCGGGGGCGCGAGGCGCTCGAGCGGGCTGTCAGCCTGCCTGGCGCGCAAGCATGCTTCATAGCAGGTCCGCTTCCACAGCCGAGCATGACAACAACGCAAGTTCATTCGATGCGCTGAGAGCCCAGCCTGCCCCGGCCCTCGTGCTGGCCGGTCTGCTCCGGGCGAGAGCACGCCCGACAGGACGCGGCGGCGCAAGGCGCTGTGCCTGGCGGCTGCGCGCGAGATCGCCGGCGAGGCGCGGCGCGCTGCCGCGCGTCAGGGATCGGGCGCGCCTTCCAGCGCCGCAGCGACGCGCCGGGGCCCAGCTCCCCGGTGGCGTGCAGGGCGCCCCAGGGGTAGCTCGGCCCGCGCATGTACAGCGGCGGCGCCGCGCCGTCGTCCGCCAGCCACACCGCCTCGCGCTCCTTGGCGCGCCTGCCGCGCGCCCGGGCGCCCCTGCAGCTTAAGCTTAGGGTACAGGGTCTCCCGCTCGCAGCATACGCCCCGCTGCACGCCCAGGGCAGCGGCCCTCTTGCGCGTCGGGCGGCGCCGCGCGGGCCGCACCGGTACAGCAGCTCGTTGCGGCCCATGAAGCGGCGCACATAGACGTCCTCCAGGTAGCCGGCCAGGCCCTCGAGCAGCCACTCGTCGGCGGGCGCGCGCGGGCGCAGCCACACGCCAAACCACTGCCGTGCCAGCGCGCGCGCGCACGCCAGCCGCGCCTCCATTGCCTGCCGCACGGGAGGGTCATAACCCTGTCCATAGCCTGCTGCACGGGATAGAATACCAGCACTATCGCCTGCCGCGCGGGAGCCTCTGTGCGGGCTTGCCGGCCGCCCGCACTGGCCCTAGAGCGTCCACACGACCCAGCGCGCCCGGATACGAGCGGCTCTCTGACTCTGACAATCGCACGCCTGTGGCCCGGCCCGGCAGCGACGCGCGGCATGCCAGCGCGCGCGCTAGGCGCGACGGCGCGCTTGCCCCATGCGCACAGCCTGGCAGACGACGGCACCGCTTGCGCCCGACGGGGGCCGCTCGAACAGGCAGCCCCCGCACGGGTGGCATCAAGCAGCCCCGGGCTTGAGCGGCGGCGCAGCGGCGGCGCGCCTGCTCGATGGCGCGCGCGCTGTAGAGCAGGTCCGCGGAGCCGATCTGCATGCCGGCCGCCAGCTGCACCTCCGCTGGCGCGCACTCGGGCGGCACAAACACCTGCCCCGCCGCGCACAGGTTAGGATTATCATCGAGTAGGGTCATCACTGGTCATGCTATCCGTATACCCTGCGCCGACCCCGCGTCCAGCACCAGTGGGCGGCACGCACGCGGGGACGGGTCAGGCCGCGCTCCGGAGGCGCGGTCGCCCGCGGCGCCGCGTGGCGCCTCGCCGCGCGGCGGCGGGCTTGCATGCGCGGGCTGCAATGTGAGGGGGCCCGGCGCTGCGCGGCGGGCGGGCCCGGCCGCGGGGCCGGCGCGCGCGCGCGCCTGGTGGAACGCGGGAAAGGGAAAGCGGCAGCCCAGGAGCGTCTCGAACAGGCCGAGCGCCGGCGGCAGGAAGGCCGCGCTGTGCGCCAGCTCCGCGCGCTGCGCCGGCGGGCCCAGGTGCGTCACCAGCGCGCGGCCTGCGCGCCGCGCGCCTAACCCTGAATGCACACCCTGCCCGGCCCGGCGCCCCCGCGCCAGCGGCGCTGCCTGCCTGCGCCGCCGCGGGCGCCGCGGGCGCGCCGGAGCCAGGCGGCGCCTGCTCGTGAACACGCGCGCCGCATGATCGGCGCTGTCGTGCGCCCTTGCGGACTGCGTACTGTCAGGCGGCGCATGGTGCTCATGCTGAAGCGCTGCACCTCGACCCTTGCCGGTGCGGGAATTTGGGCGATCGGGCTGCTGCCGCTGGCGGCGGGGCTGGCCTGCCACGTTAGCGAATGGCGCATGCGGCTGCTTCACAGCCGGCGCGGGATTACTCAGCAAGCGCAGGGCCCGCGCCTGCAACGGCAGCGTCTGCGACGGCCGCGCCGTTTGCGTGCCCGGGAGCGCCCGCGTCGTCGCCCGCGGCCTCCCCGCCTCCCAAAGGCCCCCCGGTCCCCGGCACGACAACGAACGGTCCTGCGGAGCCAGGCGGCCAGTCGCTCCGTCAGCTATGAGCGCAAGGATGCCGTGCGGGCAGTGATGCTGTCGGGTTGCCCAAGAGCGCGGCTCATGCGCATGCCTCACCCTCGCTGCTGGCAGCTGGCTGACGGGAGTGCCCTGGTAGGTCCCGATGCGACGCGTAGTGCACTCCCTGACCATGTGCTGCCCAAGTGCTGACGGCGCGTGCCCCAGCCTTGGACCTGGACACTGCACCCTGGAGCACGCCCCGCGCAGGGGCTCGAGCCTGGCGGGGGGAGGTGGGGGGGCGCCGCGTGCGGGGCCGCGCCCACGGCCAGCGCCAGGTGGCAGGGCGGCGCGGGCGCGTCCACGCGGAAGTGGAACGTGCGGCCGCCGGCCGCGCCGTGCGTCTGGCGCAGCAGGCGGCCGGGCGCCGCGGCGACCTCGCCGGCGGCCACGCCGACCGCCAGCGCGTACGTCGCAGCCGCGCCCGGCGTGTCCACGCAGGGGAACCAGGCGCTCGCGCGCCGCGCCTGCGCGCCCCGCGCCCGTGAGCCGCGGGCGCCGGTGCACGCCCCGACCCTGCCCGCACGAGTCTCGGGCCCCAGCGGTGCGCCGCTGCGCTCGATACGGCTGAAGTAGGGAGACCGCCGCGCGGTCAGGGGCGCCGCTCTGTGCTGGTCTGTGCTGCGAGTGCCGGGCGGGCTGAGGGGAGCGTCAGGCAGACCCTGTCGCGATACGGGCGCCTCGAGCGGGTGCGCCGCGGCTCTGCAGCCTGCTGGGGCGACACCCGGGGCCGCGCGATGGCGGGGAGCGCCCGCCTCGCGGCGCGCCAGGGCGCCGAGCAGCGGCTCGCGCGGACCCGGCGCGCGGCCGCACCTCGCCCGCCGAGCGCACAAACGCGCCCCAGAAGCACAGGCCGCCGCCGGCGCCGCCCGCCGCATACTCAACGCCGACCTCGAGCTGGCGCCGCGCCGCGGGGCCGCCCTCGTCCCCGACGTCCGCGGGCGCCGCCTCGGCGGGCGGCGGCGCCGCGGGTGCCCCGCCGCCGCCCTCCGCCAGGGCGGCCGCGGCGGCGGCGGGCGCGCCCGCGCCGCCGCCGCCGGCCGCCGCCGCGCGCTCAGCGCGCTCGCCGCCGGCGCGCGGCAGGTCGATAACAAGCGTCGGGTCAGCCTCGCGCTGCAGCGCGCGCTCGTACTGGAAGAACGCGTGGTCCGCCAGCGCCGCCGCGCCTGCGGCCCCGCCGAGCTGGGCTGGAATATCGACGCCCGCTGTCTCGGTGGGGCTCTGGCATGCGCCTGCCTGCGCCGCGCCGCGCGCGCGGGCGCCCGGCGGAGCTGGGCCGCCTGTGGCAGCGCGCCGAGCAGCCGGGCGGCGGAGGGGGGGCTGCAGGGCTGAAACGGCGCGCACCCTGCTGCAGCAGCCCGGGCGGCAGGCCCTCCTGCGCCCGCTGCCGCAGCTGGAAGTGCGCTGCTACGCCGTCGACGGTCACGCGGCGCACGTCGAGCTGGTACGCGTGCAGGCCTGCCGGCCAGGGGCCGCGTCAGCGCGCAGGCGCGCGCCGGGATGCCGCGGGGCGCCGGCAGGGCCCGTGCGCACCGATGGTCGTCGCCGAGCTGGCGCACGAGCACATGAGCAGCGCGCGCCTGCCGCGCCCGTGCGGCTCTGATGTTGCACCCGCGAAGCATCATGATTGACATTGCTGTGAGCGTCGATCGCCCAGCCGGTGGTGCGGGCGCAAGCGCAGGGCTGAGCGCGTGCTCACCCGTCCAGGCGCTGCTGGCCGGTGTCCACAGCCAGGCTCAGCGCTATGTGCTCCACAGCCGGGAGCGTGTTCATGACGAGCAGCGAGCATGCTCGTCAACTTGAGGCACCCGGGGCGGAGCTAGAGCGGCGGTACGCCTGTGCGGTGCATCAGTGCTGACCAGCGCACTGACAGACCCTCAGCGTACACGCTGATTGTGAAAAGCATCATGGGAGCCCAGGAGCGTCAGGCAAAATGCCCCAGGCGCTCCTCTCAGGCAAGTCTGCAGCTGTGCATGACACTGATGCATGTTGAAATGCATGTGGGCCTTGCGCACCTCACCGATGTAAATTTACGGATTTCCAGGTGTTTGTTTGTGCTTTCTTAATTCACCGCCCCTCAAAGCTACGAGAGGAGTCTAGCCCCTGCCGGAGCCCGAGTTTATACTCGGGCATTTTGGCCGAGGCCATCATTCTTGAGATCGACAAGCTTTGTACCGAAGTCTCAACGCAATATACTGCCAGTCAGCTATATGGCAAACCTCGTGAAGATGGCCTCCCTCTCGCGCCCGCTGGTGCAGCTGCGCAGGCTGGTCGCGCCTCGCGCGCGCAGCCTGCAGACTCGCTCCGCGGCCGGCCAGCAAGTCAGCGTGGAGCAGCAGGGGCAGCAGAATGGGCAGCAGGCCGTGCAGCGCCACAGCCAGGGCCAGACTGCGCCGGCGCGCCGGTCGCGCCGCCCGTCGCTGACGCAGCGCTTTGGTCCTGAGACGACTGAGCTTGCGCCCATGATTGCGCCCTTCCTGCCGTCGCGCATGCCCTCCCTGCTGCGGTGCGCTCACAGCACTGCATTTCCAGTTGTGGAGGTGATGTAATAGGCATGCAGTCGTGCCTGTGGCCTCGGTTCGGCAGTACTTGCTGTAATTTGGCTGACTTAAGCCCCCTTGGCCTCTGCACGGCGCTGTGCGCCTGAAAGCGCAATCTTGGCAGCCTGCATAATCGGCATGCCGAACTCTACCGTAGAGTACAGTTCCGTCGGTGCAGGGCCCTGGACAACGAGCTCAACTCCTTTGCGCGCGTCTTTGACTTCCCCGGCCTTGAGCTGGAGGGCGACAGGCGCGCTCCCCTGGCGAGCTCCGATGGTCGTCGGCATGTCGATCGCACCCGAGAGCCTAGAGTGTTCTGGAGAGCGCCTGCGCCAGGTGACAGCATAGAAGCAGGCAGTGTAGATCGTGCCGGGGTGACGCAGGGCACCTGGTGCGCGCAGGACGAGCAGCAGCGTGGCGCCGCTCCCCGGCGTGGGCCTGGGCGCTGTTGACATCCAGGAGACGCCCAACGCCTACATATTCAAGGTCGACGTGCCCGGCCTCAACAAGGATGACGTCAAGGGTGCGCCGCCCAGCCTGGCTTTCCGGATTCAGTGCGCGGGTTTTCATGGCCTGCTGGGGCACCGGTGCCTGGCTTGGCATGCTTATGGCTGTTGCTCTTGTGCAGGGAACGCCCTTCAAGCCGACCGCCTCGCCCCTGCGGTGATAGAATTGTTTGAGTTTCAGCACGCCACCGCTGAAAGGGTCCACACCACAGTCAGAAAAGGGAGTCCGACGCGCGCGGCGCCGCGCGCAGTGCGCGTGACGCGCGACGGCGTGCTGGTCATCGAGGGCGAGCGCAAGCAGGAGGAGGAGAAGGAGGAGAACGGCTTCAAGCGCTACGAGCGCGTGTTCGGCCAGTTCGTGCGCCGCTTCCGCCTGGTGCGCGCGGCCCACCGGCTCTCGCGCCTGCGGCGGTCGCTTGGCGCCTGTGTCCCACTTTGCCGGGCTTCATTGCCCGACCCCGTTGGATGCTCGAGTGTCCAGACCTCCTTGGCTTGCATGCTGGAGGCGAACGCGCGCTTGAAGGAGGCCCGGCGGCTGCTGCAGCACACCTGCGGCCTGACACCCATGCTCCGCAGCAGAAACTGCCATGCATGGCTGACGTGAGGGTGTTGTGCGCAGCCGGACAACGTGGAGGCGCAGAAGATCAAGGCGAAGACGGAGAATGGGGTGCTGCACATCGAGGTGTGCGCCCACAGCGCAGTCAGTGCTCAGGTCCGTGCATCCATGCTATGGTGGCAGGGCAGATGGCATGGCAAGCCTCCTAGACCCAGCCCAAATGCACAGTCTAACAGGCTTGCCACACCACCTGCGCTTGCCACCATGGAATGTATGTGTCTGGTGTCCGCCTGTGCTGAGCAACGGCGCTCGGGTGCACCCGCATTGTCGGAGCATGTTCTTGAGCCTGCGCGCGTGCGCGCGCCCAGGTGCCCAAGTCCGAGGAGCACGACAAGCCGCACCACGATGTGACGATCGACTGAGGACGCGCTGGCCGGGGCTGCAGCGCGGGCGTGCAGCTGCCTGCGGGTTTCTTAACTGTGACTGGAATACGCGCAACGTGGGCTGCGGAGGGATATTGCCAGTGTCCTGCAGCACTGCTCGGCGGGTGGAGGCGGGCCGGGCTGTCCTTAGCGTGTGTGGTTGAGTGCTGCTGCGTGTGTTATGAGGGAGAGAGGCCGTGTGCGGCAGGCTGCCGCCGGCAGCAGTGCTCGGCAGGCGGAGGTTGTTTGGGGCACACTTTGGGCTGCATGTGCAGGGCGTCTGGTCGTCTGTGATGTGTGGTCAAAAGCCGTCAGCTGCTGCGCGGTGCACGCAAGCATTTTCTCACCGACATGCAGCACTTGTTTCGTTGAATTTGCTAGTGCAGAAGTTGAGTGCTACCATTTTGGCTTTTGCCATGTAGCTAAGTTGCTTTCATGTGAGAGTTGGCGTTGCGCTCAGGGCGGCTGCATTTGTTTAGCAGATGTCCTGTCACATTGTAGCTAGAAGTCAATGCGGTCAGCAAGATGTGAGACAGCTTGTAAACTCAAATGAAGTAGGCTAAAACCCAGCACTGCTTGCACACCGGCGCACAACGTGCGGGTTGCTTATGAACAGGCTTAGGCCTATGTGCATCAATTGCATGCAATCGACAGCACTGCCTTGCATACCTCTCGGGCAACCGCGCTGGAAGACCATATTACAGCACTGCAGACGCCACCTGTCTCATCTGTCCCAGACACCAGGGTTCAAGCCACTATTGATGCGCAAGCCTGTCACGCAACACATGGATATTCAAGAGCAGCTCTTCAATCACACAACCCACTCTGTCGAGAAATGCAACCATGGACAAGCAACGGCAGTGCAGAGGACCCTGCGCCGCCTCTCACTTTTTGTTGGTAGGCGACCGGGGGCCCGGGCGCCAGAACACGCACCGCAGGTGCCTGCAGGTGCAGCATAGGCACTACCCTGCCATCCTGTCAAAGTCGTCTGCCGCACAACACGGCAACGCTGGCGGAAGCCAGGCCGTGCAATCGTTGTCACGTAGACATGCTAGGGCATGCGGCACTCGCTGATACGGAATAACCAGCATCAACAGGGCACCTCCGCAGATCATCCCTCACCTCTCACTGCTGCTACAAACGACAGAGATGCCCAAAAAAACGGCACTCTGAGCGTCATCACGGCCTGCCGCTGCGCAGGCGCTTCTGCCGTTGCCTGATCAAGTACTGGTACAGGTACACGCCGGAGATCGGCAGGACCGCGTACAAAGCAGCCTGCAAGGCGCACACGTGCACTGCGTCTTGACTCTGTACGCTGCGGCATGACTGAGAGACGGCGGGCCTTGCGACAGGGCATGTCGCAGCTCACAAACGCTGCAGACTGCGCACAAACAAGCACAGCCGCATGCATCCACCTGTGAAAGCACTGTACAACCAGACCAGCGCGCCTGGCAGGCGCGGTGGTAGTCGAAGCTGAAGTTGAGCGCGTTGGGCAGCGCCAGGCTGTGCAGGCCGCGCGCGCGCAGGTAGGGCAGGCCGGCGTGGTAGAGCGGCATCTCGCCGCACGCGATGCCCACCGGGTACAGCACCAGGAACAGGGAGTACCTGCGCCGCGCGCATGCACAGGCGCACGCGCTCTGAGCAATGTCATGCAGCCCCTGCTCTGGCGCGCTGCCTGTGGTGGGGCTGACTTGCGCACTTGGACAACTGCGCGCTTCTCAACCACAGTGTGCGCCACCACAGCCGAAGCAGCAGAATGCAGGCCGAGCCGGCCAGGGAGGCGGGAGCGGCCAGCGTGGCGCGCGCCTGAGCCAGGTCAGCAGCGCCGGCGGGCGGCCCGCGAGCGACAGTGCATACCTGCCAGCCACACGGGGTCATGAGGCGTGCACGAGAGGCGGGACGCGGCGGGCGTGCGCCCTGCAGCGGCCGCACCAGGGGTATCGCACGACGTCTGCCAGCGCCCAGCATATGAACATGACCGGCACCGCCCAGTGCGTCCACAGCTGCGCGCGGCAAGCGCGCCGTCAGGTGCGGGCTGCCCGCGTGCGACGGCGCCCTCTGGTGCGGGCAGCGCTGCGGGGTTGCCACACAGGCTCGCGCCGGGGCCTGGGACACGCACGGCTGTAGGCGCTGCGCTCGCCGCACCTCAGGGACGCTGTGCAGGACGAGGAAGAGCACGTTGGAGCGGCCAAGCCACTGCAGGAACGCCAGCGCCGGCGAGCCCTTCACCAGGCCTGCGCTCGCCCGGGCGTGCCTCAGCGGGCGCCCGGGAGAGCGCGGTCTCTGTAAACTTCCTGCCAACGCCCAGGCATGCCTATGCCAGGAAGCTCAACTGCGTGCCTGCGCACGTGTGCACGGTCTCCAGGAGAGCAAGCCCCTGGCACAGCCCTGGCGCGCGGGCAGCAGCAGAAGTCAGAGTCGTTTGTGCGGCCGCCAGTCCCTCAGCCACTTCGGTACAGTGCCAGACTGTTGTGAGGCACGCGTCAAGCTGCCGGCGCTCCAGAACAGAGTAGCGGGCGCGTACGGACAGTGGGCCCAGCCGTCGCATAGACGCTGGACGGAGCGCGTATCAGGGCAGCCACAGACTGGCCTAGCGCGGTGCCCCATCCCAGGAACTGCGCCAGATTGTAGGCAGCCAGGTAGGGAGCCCGCACAGCGGCCATCGCGCTCGCAGTGCCTGTGCTTGAGTCTGCGGCAAGCTGTGCCTGCGCAGCGCGTGTTGCCGGTCCACCCCTGCGCCACTGCCGATTGAGGAGGACTCCCTGGCCGCTGTCCACAGTCAGGCTGTACTACCGCTTTCGAGGTTAAGCTGTGTTGGACCCCTAACCCTGGTCCAAAACAGCTACCTGAAGGTGCCGGCCAGAGCTACCTGCAGAAAGCCTGGCCTTGGTTTGTGGCAGCTGCTTTCTGCTGCCACTTTAATTACTAACAGGAAAGCACCAAGCAAAGATATTTCGGCGGAGGCTGCCAGTGGGTGCCCAGGCGCACACACTGCGCAGGACATTCACCGCTCGATACACGGTCCTGAGCAAGCCGGCAGGGAGTGCGCACGAGCATGGCCAGGGACGCACCGGTGGTGCTCCCGCCAGAGCTGCACAGCGCGCCGCGCGGCATTCTCGAGGTGAACGCCCCGGCGCTTGGCTCAGGGATTGCTGGTGCGTGCGCTGGTGCGCTTTCACGTCGGGGAGTGAGCAGCCGGCGCGCATCTTCGCAATAATCCGCGCCCGCGCAGCCGCACGCTGATGCTCCTGTCTGCCTGGCACTGCAGAGCTATGTCCGTGCCCGGGCTCTGTCGCTGGCGGGCTCCTCCGCCGTCTCGGACCGGCTCAACCTGCCGCCCGAGACGGTGGTGAAGGCCTTTGCGGAGGCTATCCGGGTGCTGCCCGCGCACATGAGCTACCGCTTCTCGGAGCTGGACGCCAACGAGCCGCAGCTGCAGCTGGTGTTCAAGCACGACTGCCTGTGCGGGCCCATCACCCATCACCCACTGCACCGTTGGCACGTGAGCCTTGCTTGCCCTGAGTCTCCAGGACGCAGCAGCGCCCCGCTCTCATGCGGAGTCAGTGGCGCGGCGACGTGCCTCTAGCACCGAAAAGCAGCTTTGCATGGGCGCCGCGCGTCGGCCGGCCGCGCGGCGTTGTCGCGAGGCCGGCGTGCACAGCGCCGCGGCGAGCGGCTTGGTTCTGAAGCGCCAGTGTTTACGGACGCAGGAACCTGGGCTGCCTGGACGCGGCGTGCACGCTGTGCGTGCAAAACCCGCAGCGCCGCTGCAACGACAGTTGCTTCGCGCCCAAGTACCTGGCCGGCGACATCCTCAAGGCCAAGTGCGGCGCGAGCATCCGCGCGGAGATCATCATGCGCACCACCGGCTCGCCCGCGCCGCAGCAGCTGATTGGCGACGTCCTGCTTGAGGCGCGACCCCGAGCGCTGCCCTGCAGCATTACGGCGGAGGTCTGCGTTGTAAAGCTGCAGTGGAGCGGTGCAAACTGCACAAAGATGGCACGGAGTGCTGGTGAAGCTCACGCTGAATGACCCTGCCCATGGCTGCGCTGTATGTGAGCTGACTGTGGCTGTTCATAGGCTCCTGCGTCTGGTCCGGCCCGCCGCGCTCCGGCGCTGCTCGCTGCGCCGCGGCCTGACGCGCGCGCGCGCGCCGCAGGAGTGCATCCTGGACGGCAAGCAGTACGCGGCGCTGCAGGAGGCCGGGCGCGAGAAGTATGAGGAGGACGTGGAGGGCTGCGTGCTGCTCTTCAACAACCAGGCGAGCGCCCTGCCGAGCGCACATGGCTGAGGGTTAGGTGTGGTCAGGTTTTTCGCCTCCACCGCCAGCGGCATCCCCGCCGTCCACCACCATGAGGTCGCTGGGCTCCCCGTCGCCCTCGCGGGCCCCCTGCAGGTTGACGCGCGGCGAAGCCGAGCGGCGGGGCTGGGCCCCTGCGCGCGCCCGCGTGCATTCGGCCGAGCGCCCGGCGCAGGCGCCAGGCCGCGACGCCCTTGAGCCAAGCCAGCACACGCTCAGGGCAGAACGGCTCTGGATTTTTTTGCCGGGGACGGCAGCATTGTGTGCGGGCTCTGCTCGGGCGGCCCCGTCACAGGCCTGCGGGCAGAGCAACGTGCAGCGGGTGAGCCTTCTTGTTGGGATGCTGGGCGGGGCGCCTGCGTGGCTGCCCGGCTGACCCGGGCGCTGGGCGCGCGCAGAACAAGCCGCTGCTGGCGCCGGGGCGGCAAGCGGCGCTGAACGAGGGGCACCGCGTCGTGGTGGGGCTCTCGCGCGGCCAGGCGTACCTGCCGGACCTTTCCGTCACGGGTGCGCGGCGCCGCCGGCCGCGCGGCCGGTCACCCGTCAAGACAACTTGGCACCTGTCGAGCGACTTTGCCGTGCCTCTTGGAGTGCGGAAGAAAGATCCGGCAGGGTCTGTGCGCTCGCCCAGGCAGTGCATAATTTCAGCCGCAGACCTGCTCGCTTCTCGCAGTGCTGTCAGAGGACCCTGCATGTGGAGCCTCTCTGCGAGCACTGCCAGTGCCACGGCATAGATGGCGGCGCCGACAGCGGCGCGTAACCCTAACTATTGTCCCCAATCTAACCCTAACACCTCTGCTGCTTGAGCGCAGGCAGCTCGGAGGCGCTGCTGTCGGGCGTGAAGCCGCCGTTCCGGCTGCTCGTGCGCGCCATCAACCCCGATGGCAGCCCGGCCGGGCACATCCGCTTCGCAGTCTCCGAGGCGTTTGTGGTGCGCAGTTTCGGGCGCACCCTACCTCACTCCCGATGTGCACCGCCGGCGGTCCGTTCTCGTCCGCCGGCGATCCCGGTTGGCTGCCTTGTCGCTGATAAGGTTGAGGCCGCTAAGGCTTGAAAGGAGATCAGATGGATGCATGGCAGTCTGCTCGCTTCGGCGTGACCCCTGCCTGAGGGACAAGGCGCGGCGGCGGCGCATGGCCGTTCGGGTCTGCGTGCCCCCGCCGCGCACGGCGCCGCACGCCGCCGGCCCCTGCCGGGACCCTGGGGGTTGCCCTAAGGCGGCCGGCGCGGCGCAGGTGGCCACGCCGCGCGTGCGCACGGCGGTCAAGGCGGAGATCCCGCACGTCGACGACCACGTCAGCAAGCTGCAGGCGGTGGGCGTCATGACGCAGAACAAGCTGCAGGACATCACGGCCGCCGCGGCCGCCGTGGGCGTGTTCAACATCGACGTGCCGCACAACTGCGTCACCAAGGGCGCGCGCCCCTGCGCACCCCGCCGCGCGAGTGCCCGCCGCTTGCCGACGGCGCGCCCCGGCGCGGCGAACGCGGGCATGATCGTGCAGACGCAGTCGCCCGTGCTTCACCCAGACATGCCGCACGCACGGCTGGCGGAAGCGCTTGCCACCCGCGCTGCAAAGCTGGTTGTAACCTCCACCTGCCCTAGCTGACCGTAACCTAACCCCACCCAGTCCACGTGCGGCGGCGCGCAGTCGGCCAGTTCCGGGAGCTGGTGGAGGCGGCGGAGAAGGACCGGCCGCTGTGCGAGACGCTGAAGAAGGTGCTCAAGCTGACCAAGGCGCGCCCAGCCCTGACTCCCTGCGCCGCTCGAGGAATTCGCCGCGGCGGCCCCTGCCCGCGAGCGCGCCCGCGCAGGCCGCCGGCTGAGCAGCCGCCTGAGCGGGCCTCTGTCGCCGCTCAGGGGCCGCCGAGGCCTGGCGCCTGTCAGGCTGGCAGGCGGCGAGAGCGCTTCTTAGTCTTAATTGCGCGTGGGCGCCTGGTCCGTGTGCACTTATGGTGGCGGGCGCCGAGCCGCGACGCATCCGGCAACTGATACAGGCACTGCCGGGCAGCAAGCGAGGCGCGCAGGCTCAGGCCGCCGCGCCGGGTGCAGGGGTGGGAGCTGGCGCGGGACCACGCGATGACGGCGGTGGGCACCGACAACCAGATGCGCATCTGGTATAGCGACAGCCCCGCGCTCGACGGCGGCCTGCTCTTCAAATGCGCGCTGGGCTCGGTCGACCTGGAGAACCCTGTCGGTGCGCGACCCGCCGCGCGCCCGCCGCCGCCCGGCAGCGCGCCGGCGAGCGGCCGGGTGGCGCGCTTTGAAGCAGATCAGGTCGTGGCGTGCGGCGGCGGCCCGCTGTCGGGGCATGCGGCGCGCGGCAGGACGTATAATCTTTGTGGCTAGCAGTAGGTGCGGAAAGGAAGAAGACGTCTGCCAGTGCTTGGGAGGCCGCGCTAACCGTGATAAGAGGCCGCATTCATCAACGCAAAACAGCTGCCGCGGCCGCCGACCGCGCCGCCGCGCGCGCCAGGCCTGCTGGAGAAGCGCGGGCCGGACGCCGGCGGCGGGGGCGCGGCCGAGATGGAGGCGACGCTGACGGGGCAGCTGGGCGGGCCGCAGCGCGACTTGGCGCGCCGCCTGCAGCGCGCCGCCGCGCTGGCCTGGTGGCGCGCGGGGCACCCTGGCTGGGCCATCTGGCCCGTGGACACGGAGGCGTTTATGCGCAACGCGCAGGCGTGGCCCCTGGCATGCCTGCGGGCACGCGGCGTGCTTTGCCCATGTTTGCCCCAAGCGGCTGAAGCGGGCGGCTGACCAGAGCCCGGCAGGGGTGCGCCTGCCTGGCGGGGCGTGAGCAGCCTGCTGGCCGCTGGCCTGCGTGCCGCCAGGCGGGGTTTGGGCGGAGGCATGCCTGTCCTCAAGGGTGGGGTCGTGCGGGCTGCGATGCTGGGAGCGAGCATGCGGCCGCCGCGCATGGGTGGCGCTCGCCCGGCGGCCCCCCTTGGCAATGCCGCTCCCATCAATTGTGGGCATGCGTGTGCCACACACCTGGTGCCCAGAAATGCGGGGCCTGCCGCGACGTGGCGCCCCGACCGCGCAGGGCGGCCCAGCCATGGCGCTGCCGGACACGCCGGCGGCGTCGTCGCCGTCGCCGTCCGGCTCGGCGCGCACAGGCTCGGGGCGCACCTTCCCGGGCTTCGACCCGGACCTGCCGCTCGCGCCCTCGGTCAACAACATGGGCTCTGCCTTCCCGCCCGCCAGCGCCGGCCCCAGTGCGCGCCGCGGCCCCGTCTCGCGAGCCGGGCCTGGCGCTCATGCGGAGCGTTGCCGGCACGGCGGCCTGGGCGGCTGTGGCACCCCCGCCGATGCTCATGCCTGCGCCCCCGCTCTGCCGGGTCGGCCGCTCCCGCACAGCATTGCTCGTGAACCGGGTACACTGCTGTGGCGGCGCTGTGATGCCAGACGCAGGCAGCGAGCTGCATGCACTCTGTCCGCGGCCGCGCAGGCGCGGCGGACTATGGCGCCGCGGCGCCGCCGGACGCGGCGGGCGCGCGCGCGGCGAGCGCGCCGGGCGCGATCGAGGCCGACGCGCGCGCGAACTCGACGCGCCAGTTTGCCGGCGCGTCCATTGCGCCGGCCGCCAGCACGCCGGCGCAGGTCGCGGCGGGGCACCTGAACGCGCTGCTGGACCGCTCGGAGCCCGGGCGCCTGCTGTCCACCACGGCCCAGCACTGGGGCAAGGGTGCGCCCGCGCCGCGCGCCGCGGCGCACGCGCTGCGGCGCCCGCCTCCTCTCTGCCTGCCAGCCAGGCCCCCAAGATGTTTCCACTGTGGCCGGGCGCTGCTCCTCCACCAGGTTGGCGTTGCCAGTGCGGCGCTCCGCCAGCCAGCAGCGGGGCTTGCACGGGCTCCGCGCGAGGCTGCCTGCCCGCCGCGCCCGACGGCGTCCGGCTCTCCCAGGTGCACGCGCTGAGGGCGCGCGCGCTGCGGGCGGCAGAGAGCTCGCGCCACCCGCTGCCCACGCTGCTGTCGCCCTTCGCGGACACGGAGCAGCAGAACACCGACGTGGAGGCCATGCCGCCGCCGCCGCCGCCGGGCGCCTCTGCGAGGGACCACGTGCGTGCCCTCGCCCGGGGCAAGGGGCGCCGCTCGCGGCTGGCGTGGGGAATGGCTGCATAGGTGTTATTGAAGCGGCCTGCGGGCACGGTACGGGCGCGCGCGAGGGAAAGCCGGCGCCACTAGCTTGTCATGGCCCGGCGGTCAGCCTGTTGCAGCATGGTGCGCGGACGGCAATCTGATTTGGACCGGCGGGCGCGGCGGCTGGGCCGGGCATGCAGGAGCGGGGCGCGCAGCGCTATAGACGGCCTGCTGCCCCCTGATGCCCTCAGCAGGCCGCCCGCACGCGCTCACGTGGGGCCGGCCGCGCAGGCGCTGGAGGCGCGGCCGAGCGAGTGCGAGGGCCACCAGCGCAAGCGGCAAGCGCTGCAGGCGCGGCTGTCTGAGGTGCTGGGCCAGCCGGCGGACGAGGGCCTCTTCTCGCGCTGCTTTCCGTCGCTGCTCGACGGCGCGCTGCCCGACGGTGCGGCCCCGCGGCGCCGGCGGCGCGCTTGGCCGCCGGGCGCCGGGTCCCGCGCGCGCCAGCGCTGCATGCCCCGCTCTGCGGCCGGGGCCTGACCCTAGAAATACCTGGGCGCCCTTTTTTCTTGCCGGCAGCGCCCCGCGCGGTCCCCGCATGCTGCGGAGCGCGCCGGATGGCCAGGGGCTCAAAGCTGCTCTGCCCCGCTCCGCCATGGCGCGACAGGCGCAGGACCTGCCTGGGGTCCTGCTTGTGTTGTGGGCCGACGGCAGGTCGCAGGCAGCTGGCCCCCATGTCAGCGCCGCGGCTGGCTGGCTGCGCGCAGCGCAGGCCGCCCCGGTGACCTGGGCAGCCGCGGCGCGCGCAGGCATGCCGTCGGCGTCGGGACGGCCGGATGCGATGTTCAGCCTGCCGCTCGGCGCGCTCAACAGCCAGCCGTCGTACGCCAACGGGCAGCCGGGCGAGGCGCACGGCAGCGGCGGCGACGACGGCGGCCTGCGCGACATGCTGTCGCCGCTCCCCTCGTTTCGCCAGGGCGAGCCGGCTGCGCGGTGCGCGCCGGGCCCCCGCACCCCCCCCGCCGCCAGCTCTCGGCGCTGTGCTGGGGGCAGCTCGCCGTGTGGCTCTAGTATGCAGGTTGGAGCAGCAATGTGTGCGTCCAGGCGCCCGCCTGCCGCGCCGCTTGCAGGCAGCGCGGCCAGCCGCAGCGCCGCGCAACACGCAGCGCGCCCGCCCCCCGCGCTCCGGCGGCGCAGCGCCGGGCCCGACAGCGGCGCGCCGCGCGCAGGGCGCCCGGCGGCGCGGCGGCGGCCGCGCGCGCGCTGGGCGGCTACGACTTTGGCGAGCAGGAGGCGCTCGCCGCGCTGCTGACGGGGCCGACCAACCCGGAGGCGCTGCGCAGCCAGGAGTCGGCGCTGATGCAGTACCTGAACGACTGCCTGGCGGCCGAGGCCGGGCCCGGCGGCCTGACCAAGCTCACCTCGGGTGCGCGGCCCGGCGGCGGCGGCGCCCGCGGCGGTCCTCGCGGGTGCAGGCGCCGGGCGCGCGCACGGGCTGTTCGACGCCGGCGCGGCGGTCGCCTGGGGTGGCAGGGGTGGCTGCGCCGCCCGGGTCCGGTTGGGATGCAGGCAGCCGGCGCTGCGGCCGCTCGTGCGGCTGCGCGGCCGTGATCGCACGCGCGCGCGGGCGGCCAGCAGGCGTGTTACGCCGGCGGTGCGTGGGTCGGGTGGGGCTGGGCCGCCGGGGCGAGCGATGCGCTTCGGCGGGCCTTCCCTTGGGGCATGTGCCGGGCGGCAGGCTGAGGCAAACGGCCTTGGGCGCCTGCTCTGCGCGTGGGGCTGCCCCTGTCGCCTGCCCATCCACGCGACACAGGGCCCCGGCCGGTCCCGTCTGCGCTGACGCGCGGCCGGGGCGCACCCCGCAGGGCTGAGCTACGGGCGCGTGCTGCGCTCGCGCGGGTCCAACCTGGGCGAGGCGCGGCCGAGCGCGGGGCTGCAGAGCATGCAGTCGGTGGAGGCCGCGCTGCCGGCCGACCGCGGCGGCCGCCACGCATGACGGGCGCGCACGGCTGCCCGCCGACCGCGCGTCCGCCCCCGCGCCCGCCCGCTGCTCCCCGCGCGTGCCATGCGCCCGCCTGCGCGCGCGCTGGGGCATGTGGCACAGGCGCCCACCCTTTGTGAGACGCTGGCGCGCTGTCCGCGCCTGCCGGGGCGAGGCACGCGCGCTGCGCAGGCACAGCTGCCGTGCGCAAGTCCATGTATTAATATGTAGGCAGCGCACACTGAGTCTCTGTCGCTGCCTGCAGCCGCGCGACCTGGTTGGGTTGCGTGGCTGCGGCCAGCTCGTCTGTGCCGCATCGTCGCAGTGCGATGGTCACACGTGTTTTGCGGGGCCGCGGGGGTGAGGACACGGCAGCTTGAGGCTGTTAGGGCACATGAACTGTCTGCCAGTGTCCTGGGCTTGCTGTCCTGAGGCGGGCTCCTGTCACAACATGAATTGCACTCACCCTAACTATTTTTGAACAGAGCGCACGTGTCCGCGCGCGCGGCGTTTGGGTGCACTTTTGGGCAGCCAGCGCCTGTTTGGGACGTGGTGTCTATTCGGAAGGACTGTGTGTTTGCGCAGCGTGGCTGCCCGCAGTATTGTGCAATGGGCTCTGCTTGCATATGTATGTGTTTTAGACTGGTGCTGCGGTTGCTGTGTGTGGTGGGGTGCTGCGCGTCCGGGTTGCAGCCTAGAGTCTGGGTCACAGCTATATGCTGCTTGTGTGTGTCGTCGGGCAGCACGTGTGCTGTTCCTGTCAGGGCTCCACTTTATCGCTTACACGCTGCCTTCTAGGTCCACTTGCTACACGCTGGCCGCAACTTGAAATCCATCTGTAGTCGAGGCCCTACAGGGTGCCCAGCCGTACAGTCCAGCGCTGTACGACCTGTTGGCCATCGTGGCAAGTACACACACTCCCAGCGCCGTGCAAACTGGTTTAACAAACAAGAAGCAGTGCTCTCACAGCACCATGGCTGACCAGCCCGCCGACCTGCCCTTTCACAGCGCTTCGGCGTCCCCTGAGGAGCTCGCCAAGGCCATATGGGAGGCCGGCAAGGAGAGCATCGCAGACAAGCTGGGCACGTTTGACAACTCCCTTGTATTGACGAACAAGGTCATCAAGGAGGGCGCGCGTGGCCTGGAGCAGAGCAACGACAAGTTTGCGCCGGAGGCACAGGTAATGCACGCCGCTACCCCGCAGCAGCTCTGCGCGGGAGGCGGCGCCTCAAGGCCTTGTACTGCCTTGTTGCAGAGTTGGGCGGTGAGTATGCAGGCCATGCTGGCGGCTGGCTTGCAGCGCTATGTCTGTAACGTACAAGCGGGACGTGAGTGCAGTGCCAACCCTTCAGAACCAGTCTTATACAGTGGGAGTTTAGGAATTAGCTACTCCATTCCTACACAGTGAGGCAGTCTGGGGACTGGCTCCACAGCGCGCCGCCAGTGCACGCGGCGGCGCTCGCCTGTCGAGCGCTGCCACAGCGCCGGCGCGCGCGGTGGGTGCCGAGGCGCTCGAGGGCTGCGCCACGGCCGGAGGCGCCCGGCGCTGACGCGGGCGGCGGCGGCAGAGGGTGCTGTCGCTGAAGGAGCGCGACGACGCGCCGCCGGAGGTGAAGAAGGTCGTGGAGGCCGTGCGGAAGCACGTTTTGGCCGAGTACGGCGAGGGGCCGGACCACAAGGCGGTGCGCCGCCGCGCCGCACGCGCCGTGGCGCGCACTCGCGCACCTGCTTGACCAAGCAGAGTCACAGCACCCTCTGACGCAAGGTACACTCCCACGCTGCACACCTGCTTGCCCGAAGGGGGGCTCACGGCCGCGCGCGCTGCGCCGGCAGGTCGTGGAGACGATCGTGAAGGCGGCGCACGAGGCGATGGACCGCAAGCCCATCGAGAAGGTGTGCGCTGCGAGAGCCGGCTCAGCGCATCATCCTGCCGCCGCCTGTGTCGTGTGTTGCAAGGCGCAGTGTTCATGGCGGGGGTGGCGCTTCCCCGCATGCATGCGCGCATATGTGGCGCCTGCATCATGCCAGAGCAGTGCAGGCATGTTTCAGCGGCGCCCCCGTGACCGGGTCGCGCGCCGTGCCGCAGGTGCAGGAGAAGTTTGCCAACGCGAGCCTGAGCCCCGAGGAGGCGGCCACGCGGCTGCTGAAGGAGGCGGAGCGTGAGATCGTGCGCAAGGAGATGGCTGACAAGGAGCTGGAACGCGGGGTCAAGGGGAGCGGCGTCGGCCAGGACTCGCTCGCGTCCACCGTCCAGGCGCGGCCGCTGCTGCCCGACGCGCCCGCAAACAGTGCAAGTGTCATGGAGGGCATGCCACGGTGCCGTGAGCCGAGCCTGATGCGCCGCATGCAGGCGCGCGGCGCCTCGGCACCAGCTGCGTGTCTGCTGTGGCATGCGGTGTTGCCATGGAAACTTGCAAGGCTGTGTGCACATCCGTGAGGCTTTGCCGAGCTCGCAAGCGTGCACTCTGCTATACACACATTGGGAGCACATGCATGTGCTCCCATATGCCTGCAAGTTTCCATGTGCCTGCAAGCTTTGCTTGAAGAGCAGTCACCAGCATGAAAAGCACCAGCAGCCATGACGAAGCGCGCTGTGATGTCTGCACAGCACCGTACTTGCATTGTCCTGTTGGATGGTGACAACAGAATGGTGCCGCATAGCTTTGTATTCCGGGCATTGTCTGACACTCCATGTGCAAGACATCCAACCCTGTATGTTCCTGCGGCGGTGCGGCAGTCTGTCATCGACCGCGCCGACCGACCCAACCCGCCGCCGGCTGTGGTCGAGGCGAAGGCGGTGCTCGCCGCCCAGATCGAGGCCGCGCGGAGCAAGGCGCCTATGCCTGCGCCAGCGGCAGCCGAGGGAGCCACTGCAGAGGAGTGATGAATTGCGAGGTCTGTGTGGGACTGAGTGCTGACGGGCTTTTGAGTGACGCACATGTATACGTGTACACGTGTATACGTGTGTGCGTGACGGAGTCTACCGTCAGGTGCGCAGTGTGTGACAAAGGGTTGCTGGGTGAACGCTTGTGCACAGGCGTGCTACACATAACGCTGAGAACTGTTGCACCACCTGCTGGTGGTGGCGGTGGTTGCATTCGCTTTAGCTGTGATTTTCATGTCCCTGCTCTAGTGAGACAAGGTGTGGTTAGGGCTTGATACAAAACTCCCTCGGACAGCTCGACGCAAGAGCACGCCGCAAGCGAGCCGCCTGTAATCCGCATCGCGCAATGTGCTCAACGATGCTATGCTCTATCAAGCGCCCGGTTGCCAACGGTAATGCCTGGATTGGTGTGGAAGGCTTTGTGCCTTGTCACTGGAGACGTGGGTTCGTCCGGGCTTTGATAAAGAAGAGTTGCTGGTCTACCCCCGGCCACTACAAAAACAATGCTTCACCTGAGGCCCAGAGTTCTGTTGGGCGCGTGCAGCATCCACAGGCCCGCCAGTCTAAGGCCTGTGCGTGCCATGGCCTCAGCCTCGCAGGTGCGCTGCAGCGCATGTCAATGGCTAAACGCTCTTAGACAGCGACTTGGAGCATACTGCAAGTTGCCGTCGGGCTTGGCCAACTGGGTTGTGACCGCCTTGCGCAGGACCCGTCGAGGAATGTGAAGGCAGTGCCTGCAGGCGAGGAGCGGCAGAACGCTATTGCAGACGCCATCGTTCGCAACGCTGGCGCAAAGCTCGAGAACATGCCTGCCGACAAGGTGCGGGGACTGTGTTTGTCAGCGCAGAAAGCAGCGCAGTATGCATGTCCCGGCATGCGCTGCGTCCACCATCTCACGCTGGTGGACGACAGGTTTTATGAATACACTGTCAGTCTTATTTCTCCGGCAGGCGTTTGAGCGCTTCGGCGACCCCAGCATCCCAGTGGAGGAGGCGGCGGAGAAGCTGATGCGCGCCGGCCAGAGCAACGCGGTCAAGAAGGAGGTGGCCGGCAAGGACACGCTGCCGACAGACGGCGTCAAGGGCTCTGGCGTCACGGCCAACTCCATGGCGTCCGCTGGGCAGGCGCGCCTGCGGCAGAAGGCTCTCAGGCCACCGTTTATAGGCTATGTGCGCCGCGCCCGAGGCCGAAGGCTCCCAGGCCAGCGTGTTCTTGGGCTGAGCGCGCCGCCCCGGAGACAGAAGGGTCCCAGGCCAACCGTTGTCTAGGCTAAGCGCGCCGCGCCCGAGGTAGAAGGCTTCCAGGCCATCGCTTTCAGGCTGTGTGCATGCACTTCGCCTGAAAATGTGCGACGCGCCCCGCAGAGCGTGGTGGACCGCGCCGGAAAGGCCAACCCGCCAGAGGCGGCGCAGATCGCAAAGGCGCGGCTTGAGGAGGAGGTGCAGGCGGCGCGGAACGTGGGCGGCTTTGGCAAGCAGTGATGGGCCTGCGGCAGCGGGGTGGCATGCTGTTCAGCTGACTGGGTTGAGCGTCAGGACTTTCTGACGCAACTGAAATGCATCATGCGCGTGCTCAGACCATGCAAAGCTCACAGTGCGTGCTCACACCATGCTAAGCTCACAGTGCTGCCTCCCAAGCACAAGTCAGTGCCGCAAGGCTTCGCTCCCGTTAATGCTGCATGGCGGTCATGTCGCGACTATGTCCCTCAGAGCGCTATCAAGACTGGGGTACTGGAATGCATAGCCCGCCTGCTGCGTGCGTTCCGGGAGCACGCGCTGCCCGTCCAATGCAACTGTGGCGCCTTCGCCCAGGATCACCTGCCGCCCCACCCGAGCCTCAGTCGCACGACGTTGCGCCTGAGTGCCCCGGGTGGGGCGGGCATGACGGCTTCACCCGCTTGCAAGCCTGCTGGCTGCCTGCCTACGACCGGCCATGTTCAGCGCTGACGTTTCTCCTAAGTTCACGTTCCAAGGCTTCTGTCCTCCCTGCTAACTGAGTTCTGCGTTGCACCCCAGTGCCAGCGCTTAGCATGACTGCTTGGCACTGCCAAAACCTCTAAGACTGCCCACGTCTCCGCATGCCCTGCGCTCCTGGCTGCCCGCTGGGCGCCCAACCGCCGCCCCCGCAGCAGCCCGCTACGGCCCTGGCACGCCGCCAAGCCCAGCCCAAGCAGCCCCAGCTGGCTGAAGCACGCCTGGAGCTAAACTACCGGAAGATGCTGGCCAGCGCCGGCCCCACATGGCTGAACTGGAAGCGGAACCCCGCGTCGGCCGCGCGCTTGGGCAGCACGCGCTGGCCCTCGAGCACCACGCTCGCGCCGGCGCCCAGCAGCGTCTGCCCCCCCGCGCCAGGTCTGAGATGGCGCTCGCCTGGCAAGCTTGCTCGCGAGCGCACACGCACCGCCCAACGCGCCTCTCAGGCAGTGGCCCCTGGCTTCCCGGGGCAGCAAGACAGTGCTGCTGCGGCGCAGTGTACTGCTGGCAACACTGTGAGACCCAGTGGTATGCACGCGCCGTTATTGCCACTTTCAGCACAATGCGAGTGTGACGCAGCAGGGCTGGCATCCTTGCGCGGCTGCGCAGCTTGTGCGCTGGAGCAGCGAGGCAAGCGCCGACAATGACGCGCAACCAAATGGCGCCGGCATGCGGGGCCGCACGCGTCGCGTGCGCACGCCCGCAGGGCAGGCCGCGGGCGGGGCGCGCACCGCCAGGGCGAACGCGGGCACGGGGATCCAGGACGGCCGTCCGAGCGTGGAGCCGAGCGCGGAGCACAGCTCGGTCATGCGCACGGGGTTGGGCGCCGTCGCATTGTACACGCCGCTGAAGGCGGGCTGGGTGAGCGCGCTGATGTACAGGTTCACCAGGTCGTCCCTGCGCGGCCGGGCGCGGGGTTGCGGTCCCGCGCGGGGCGTCCGCGAGACACCCAGGCATGCGCTCAAGACACTCCTGACCAACAAAAGTCGCCGCTAGCCCAGGCACCGCGCTCCTGCAGCCGCTGAGGCTCAGCGGCTGAGCCCCGCCTTTGGATGCAGACGCATGGTGAAGGCAGGCCCACATCGCATGTGGAGGGCGGGCGGGGCGCGCCGGTGGATCCAGGAGCACCACTGCCGGCCGGTGCCGAGCGGGCCGCCGGCGAAGATGTTGAACACTGGCAGCATCTTGCCCAGCGCGCCGCCCTCCTTGGCCAGCACGATGCCTGCGGCCGCCCATGCGGCTTGCCACTCGCTCAAGTGCACTGGGCACCGCCCTTCTCCATGCACGCGTTGTTTACGGCCACCAGGGTGGCTACACACTGGCTCACGTGCGCCGCGCCGCACACTGTCCGCCCCGCGCAGGCGATGCAGGGGCCGCTGCGCGGCTCCCCGGCAGCCCTGCAGGGAGGAAGGGTCTTGCCCGGCACAAATAGAGGGCTCGCAGGCCACAATAAGCCATGACGGCCGCTGGATTTAGCAGCTGTGGCCGTGCCCGACACGCAGCAACTTTCCTGCGCCGCGGGATACTGCCTTGCCCTGCTCTGCCCTGCGCCAAAGCAGGGAACCCCACCTGTGCGGATGATGACGGTGCGCGTGGGCGAGCGTAGCGCCTCGGCCTCCCAGTCCCGGCAGACCTCCGCGAGGTAGTCGCCGCCCACGCCGCTCGCCTCGCTGAACGTCTGCGTCTGGCTCACGCCGTAGTAGCCTGGCGAACGTTGCGCGCGCAACGTCAGGGCCCTGCACAGGGACCGCGCGCCGGCACAAGCACACACAGCCGAGCACGGTGTCTAGACACCCGCGACCCTGGCACAGCGATGGTGCACACTGAGCAGCCCAGCAGGCCAGTCCAGTGTGCGTAACGGCCGGCGGTGCGCGGGCCGCGCGCGAAGCACTGTACGCACTGCAAAGGCGGGCGCGTGCGCGATAACTCCCGCCAGGCCTGCGAGCGCGCACCAATCGCAGACGTGCTGACGAGCACGCCCGGCCGCTCGCCTTCCGGGCACGCCCGGATCGCGTCCTGCGCAACCACAGCAGCCTGCTTGCGGCCGGTCCGCGCTGCCTGCCCTCTGGCAGGGTCCAGGGGCGCATGCTCTGACATGCTAGGTTGCAAGCCCTGACAGGGTCAGGAAGCGGCTGCCCCGGTGCACGCAGGCCGGTGAAGCGGGCAGCGGCGCACCACAATGGCGCGGGTCACGCCCACGCGCGAGCGCTTGATCTCCGCCTTGATGGCAGGCGTCCAGCGCGTCCCGATAGGCTCGCCTGCACACACAACAGCGACGCTTTGACCTCTGGTAACAATCTGCAACGTTAGACAGTATAGGGTCAAACACACAGAAGCGTTCTATGCAGAAATGGGTGTGTCAACAAACCGCGTCAGTGCGACATATGGCACGTCAAGCAAGGCGGAACAAGCGTCCGCGCTTTCCAAGGATGCTGGAGGAGCCCGACCGCGGCCTGGCCATGCATCTGCTCCCCCCCCGCCGCGCAGGAACGCCCCGGGCTACAGGCGCCAGGCGCGGGCAGGCGGCGCACCGGCCAGGTTGACCACGCCGCTCGCGCCGCGCACCGCCGTGCCCCACTGCGGCGGCGCGAAGAACTCGGTGCGCGGGAACGGCAGCTTGCCCCTCGCCGCGGACACGTTGCGGGTCAGCACGCGCGCGGTGTGGCCCTGCGCTGCCAGCTTTGCCACCAGCCGGGTGCCCACCAGGCCGGTCGCGCCTGCGAACGCAGAGCAGGCGAGTTCCTTTCAGCATGGCTGCCCTTGGTCGCTGCTGGTACTGCTAACCACGCTTGCAGTGAACGCAGCAGCTTGCGGCACTGTTCAGGCGGACTGCATATATGTGCGGCATGCATGTGCGGCTCTATCGCAGCTACAAGCTCACCCTTGCTGCACGCAGACACACACAAGCGAGGCACCTGTTATGGCCACAGTCAGCTTCTTGTCCGCCGCTGCCTGGCAGGTCGCAGCAGCTCGGCGCGCGACACGGTGCTGCTGCGGCCGCGTGGCTCTGATGGCCCTGCCGCCAGTGCGGGACGCTGCGCCTGAACTACACAGGCGCTCGGACGGTCTTCGCCTGTTCAAGCCCGGAGCGCCTGGCAGCGAGCATGGCTGGAATGCGCGCTGATGCCCAGCCGCACTGCACCGCATGGACGCCTCCGTCAGGCGCGGAGCCGGCATGGCTGTAATTGCCTGCTGATAATGTCGTCTAGTTCTAACAGGCCAGAGGCTCCGGCAGTGGCTAGCCACTGCGGTGCTGGCACCAGCAATCTAGGTAGGGTACCGCCGCTTGGCCGCAGCCCTAGGAGCAGCAATGCGCAGCTGCTCAGCTGCCTTTGATAATTACTTACGAATCGGCCTTGCTTTGGTAATAGCTTGGAGCAGGGGCGGCCGTCTTGCTGCTTGTGCCGAGGCTCTTTCCCTATATTCTGAGGCAAAAGGTCTGGCCAAAGGCGAGGCCAAGGCAATACCAAGGGCCGACCAGTCTCCCCACTTCCTCCCGCCAGGGCCTTGGCGGCTCCAGCACGTGCCAGTAAGGGCGGCAGGATGTCTCTAGCGAGCTTGCTGGAGCGGCCGGCGATGCCGCGTTGCAGAGCCTGCTCTGCACAGACAGAGTGCGCGCGCGCCTCCCGTGCCCCAGCACTCGCCCCAGCTTGGAGAGGTTGGAACGAGCGGGCGCTGGCAGACGCCGACTCATAGGCTGACGACGCGTCTGCTTGTGCAGGCTCGCCAGGCGGCAGCAAGGGCAGGCGCACTGCCTGCCGCACAGGTTCGGCTTGATAAGGTGGCGCAAGCCTCCGTGAGCAGGCGAGCGGAGGGGCTGAGCCGTGATCCGCGCCGCAGGCTGCAGCTTGCGCCGCGCCTGCCACAGCAAGAGTCCGCTTTGGCCAGGCGAAGGCTACGCGGTCGCCAGCACGCGGTCACGAGCGCCACGCTCGCGGCCGAGCGCCCGCGGTGAGTCCTGCGGCGGCGCCCTCGGCTGCGCACCCTGCTGAGGACAGGCAGGAGGGTGTGCTGAAGTCGGCAGCGGCTGCAGGGAGACCAGGGAGACGCGGCCGAGCAGCGCCGTTGAGCACGTCGATTGGGACTCGCTGGGCTTTGGCGTCGAGCACATGGCGCCGGTGCGCCTGCGCGGCCTCCGCAGCCCTGCACGCCAGCTGCTGCGCTGCTCGCAGCCGCGCCTCGCTGCAAGCCGCGGCTGCAAGCGGGGAGGGCTGGCGCTACAGGTGATGTACAGGGCGACATACACACCGGACGGCGGCTGGCAGGGCGGCCTGGAGCCGTACGGGCCGCTGCAGCTGCTACCCAGCGCACAGGCGCGCAGCGGCCCGCGCCGCAGCTGGACGGCCGCTGAAACAGCCCATCCTGGTTTGCGGTCGGGGCGCCGCCGGGTCTGCCTGACGGCGCAGGCGCCCGGCGCTGGCGCGGCGCTAATCCTGCCCTCCCCCGGCGCGCCAGGTGCTGAATTACGGCCAGAGCGTGTTCGAGGGCATGAAGGCGCAGCGCAGCGCGCGCGGCCGCATCGTGCTCTTCCGGCCGCAGGAGAATGCGGCGCGCATGCGCGCAGGTGGGTGGTGCCAGACGAGCCATGCTGTGTCGTGCGGCACTGCCACGCCGCCTGTGGGCGCACAGCAGAGAGTAATGCTTGGAGCCTGGGTTCTCAGAGTTGCCCGGCGTGCGCAACCGGGCGTTGCGCACGCCCGGTTGCGGTCCTGTTTGCAGAGCCAGGTGAGCCGGCGCCGGTGGGTCGGCGCAATGAGCTGTACGGCGCGCGCAGGCGCGGTGCGGCTGAGCATGCCGCCGCCGTCGGCTGAGATGTATGTGGAGGCGGTGACGTCGGCGGTGCGCGCCAACGCGGCCTGGGTGCCGCCGCGCGGCAAGGGCGCGCTATACCTACGCCCGCTGCTGCTGGGCACGGGCCCCATCCTGGGCCTAGGGCCCGCGCCGACCTACACGCTGGTCGTGTACGCGGCCGCGGTCGGCTGCTACTTCAAGGTGCGGCCCTAGGGGTTAGGGTAGGTCGCTGCCCCAGCGCGCGGGCGCCGCGGCGGTGCGGACCGGCGGCTGTCCGTGCTGCTGGCAGGCTAGCTATCGCGAGGCATTGCGGTAGCGCAACTGCCCCCCCTGCAGCGCGCTGGTACATGCACCGATGGGGAGGTGCGTGTTAGACGAACTGTATTGCCGTGGAGGCGCTGTGCTCCACTGCTGCGCCTGCGCTGCGCCGTCCCGCACGGCGCGCGCCGCCGCGTGCAGCAAGCAGAGGCGCGCGGCTGAGCTGCACCGCGCACGCGCGCGCCGCAGTGCGGCCAGCTGACGCCGCTCGACCTGATCGTGGAGGAGCGCTTCCACCGCGCAGCGCCCGGCGGCATGGGCGGCACCAAGGCCGCTGGCAATTACTCGCCGGCGCGCGCCCTGTCGCGCCGCCGCGGCTTCTGTGCTTCTTGTGACCAGCTGGCTGACCAGCTGGCTGACGTGTAGCGGCGGGCGATCTGCCTGTGTTTGGACCAGCGCAGCGAGTGTTAGAGCAAGCAGTGCGGCACCCACCCGGGGGGCTTCAGATGGCGACTGCTGCTGCAGCTGGAATGCCACTTTGGCACAATTCATGGGGCTTCCGGCCCCCTGGGCAAGGACACGCAGGGTCTGACACGCCGCGAGGGTTTTTTTGCGCGCAGGTGCTCATGACGCAGCTGGCCGCCAAGGACGCCGGCGACAGCAACATATGCAGGGCTTCCAGGTCTCTGCGTCAGCATGCACAGGGTCTGACGCGCCGCGAGGCATGTGCGCAGGTGCTGGTGACGCAGCTCGCCGCCAAAGACGCCAGCTACGCCGATACATGCAGAATTTTTAATTCTCTGCGCCAGCATGCACGGGTTTTGACGCGCCGCGGGCGCGCGCGCAGGTGCTGATGACGCAGCTGGCGGCCAAGGAGGCCGGCTATGCGGACGTGGTGTACCTGGACGCCAAAACCGACACGTGCCTGGAGGAGGTGTCGTCCTGCAATATATTTACTGTGAGCGGGCGCACCATCCGCACGCCGCCCTTGCAGGCGCGCGCCCCGGCCCGGCCGCCCCGGCCCCAGACACGTGCTTGGAGGAGGAGGTTTTGTCCTGCAACATCTTCACCGTGGCCGGGTGCACCATCCGCACGCAGCCCCTGCAGGCGCGCGCCCCGGCACGGCCGCCCCGGCTCGCGCGGCGCCCCCGTTAGGTTGTGCGGCGCATGCTTCTATCTGCCCGAGCCGCTCGGGTGCGGATGTGTGGGGTTTGAAAGAGGCTGACGTGTGCGGATCGTGACCTTGCATACAGCGCTGCATGAGTGGGCCGTTCGTACGCCAACGCCCTCGGAAACATATATGCCAAACGGTGTGTGCAGTTGTGCACGCACCGGCAGAACTGCGGCACGCTCGCACTCGCCGCAGCCGCATGCGTCTGCGCCTCCATGTGTTGCCGGAGCATGACTCTGCCAGACATGCAAGGATGCCCGCAAGAGCCCGCTCCGAGGCTGGCGGACCGGCGCAGGGCACCATCCTGCCGGGCGTGACGCGGCGGAGCATCATCGAGCTGGCGCGCGCACGGGGGTATACGGTGGAGGAGGTTGCCATTCCGGTGACGGATGCGATGGAGGCTGACGAGGTGTTCACCACCGGCACTGCGGTCGTGGTCTCCGCCGTGGGCAGCATGACCTACCAGGCGCGCGGCGCACGGTCAGGCTGAGGCAGGAGTGGCGGTGCACTGCTTGTGCGGTGTCGAGGTAGGATCCACCCGAGGGCACTACCAATTTGCGGTCCGCTTACAGCCAAAGCGGGCGGCAAGGGTGCACAACAGGCTCTGTGCGTCATGCCTGGCACTGCCCTTGCTGCAGCCGCGTCACGCTTAACCCTGAAGAGACCGCAACCGCGCGTGAGAGCCTGTGCTCGCCGCGGGCAGGGGCGGCGGCGGCAGTTCTGCAGCGCGGGCGAGCCCGGGCAGGTGGCGCTGGAGATGTACGAGGCGCTGACGTCGCTGCAGCAGGAGCGGGCGCAGGACCCCTACAACTGGGTGCACCCCGTGTGCGAGGGCTGACTGCTCCTCGGGAGGGCTGGCCACTCCTTGATAGGGCTGACCGCGCTTCGGGCGGCCTTGGGGTAGCAGCCTGGCGGAGGCGACGCACGCACTGTAGCTAGATGCACTGCGGAGGGGCGATGCGGTTTGCGGGGTACCTGGGTGCGTCCTGGGGGAGGCGGCACGAGGGGGCAGGTATCGCGCGATGGGAGCGCCATGCCGTGGCCTTGCAGGCGGCGGGCTCAGCCCTGCGTCAAGGCATGTCCAGGAAGGCGTCCGGCCGCGTGGCTGATGCCGAGGCGCTCATAGGACATGGACCGGGTGTGACAATGTGAGGAACGCGCATCATGCCAGGCCTTGTCTGCACTTTGACGTTCCATATTGGAACAGCGCAGGGCAGCTTCTCCAGGTCAGGCCCAGGGCTGCTTGCCAAGGGCTGCCTCTCATTGCGCCGGCTCTGCTTCTGCGTGACTCTGCGGGGCACTTGTGGGCCACACTGCAGAGCACTGTAGTGCCGCAGAACTTGTGGCGCCACTGCGGTAGTGCGTGTTGTGCGTTGATGCTGGGGTGAGGGTAGTGCTCAGCAGTCTGGCAAGTGCTCATCAATCCTGTCAAGTGCTCAGCAATCCTGACTGAAGGGCGTGCAGAGAGACCGCATGGGTGCATATAAGTGACAGGATGCAGATTCTGTAACCAATTCAGACCATGCACTGCTCGAGAGCAGGCTCTGCACACCCTGCATGCCGGACATGCCTCGCACTTTTTCAGGCAAGAGCCTGGAGTGGTATGCTCTGGCCTGCGCATCTGTACTACCAAGCACAGCACGGAAGGCGTCTCGATGCACGAGCGGTGTGAACCGACACGCTGCCGGGTATGGTCCCATAGCACGGCCATTGGGTGGCTTCCACTTGCCGCAACTGTCCCACCCGTGCCAGCATCCACTGCGCCTGGCGGCTAGCCCGCCGGGTTGATCACGCCCAGGTAGTCCTCCTTTATGGTCCCGACGCAGAACTGCGACCCCGCACATGCGCTGGTTCACCGCACATGCCAGGCGGGACTCACGCGTGCTAGGCTGGGTAATCCACTACGTAATGCACTACCCTGGAGCAGCGCAGCGCCTGATTAAGCCACTACGCCCATAAGCAGCGCCTGAACGAAGCACGGCGACAACCTAAATGACATTTAACACAGGTCCCTACGCAGGGCCAACCAGGCGGCGGCGTGCGCGGCGCCTGGCACAGCGTTCGACGCTGCCAGCGCCGCGTTCTGGGGTAGCGTAGGGTACTGTAGGGTCCCTAACCCTACCGCCCTCTGGGGGCGGGCGCGCACGATCTCGGTGGCGTCCATGCGCGTGCCGACGATGCGCATGCGCACCTCGGCGCCCGCCTGCACGCGCACCTCCTCGTCCGCGCTCACGAACGCCGGCTCGTCCGTGGACACAAAGTCAAAGTCGTCCGGGATGAGGTGGTTGGACACGAACAGCTGCAGCGGGCCCGCGTCCGCGAAGAAGCCGACCTGCGCGCCCGGGGCCGCGGCTCAGCGGGGCCTCTGCAGGCGCGCTGCTCGCGCGCGCGCGCCGAGTGATGGGGCTACCGTGGTCTGTGAGTCTCCCACGCTGCAACAGAACGATGGCTCACAGACCAGCCCTTTCCAGCGGGGCCTCTGCAGGCATGCTGCTCAAGCGCGCGTCCGAGTGAGGGGGCCACCATGGCCACCGAGCCTCCAACGCTGTAATAGCCCAAGCGCTCGTAGACCCGCTCGTGAGCGGGACAGCGCGTGCTTTTGGACGCAAGCACAGAGCAGGGATGTTGAGAGCGTGCCAGTGGCTGGCCGGACCGGCGCGCGCGCCTTGTTCACCGAGCTGACCACGCAGTCAATCACCTCGCCGCGGAACGGCCGGAAGACCAGGCACATGTACTTGACGTTGAAGGACGCGCTGCCGGTGCCCTCGCGGATCATGCCCTTGCCCATGCTCAGCACGTTGGTCACCGCGATAATGAAGCCGTACCGCCCGCTGCATGTGCCCTCAATCTGAGGCGCACAAGTCCGACGTGTGACGCCGGCCCTTGCTCTTTGCACTGCATACTTGCACGGCAGAGCTGCAGCGTCCGGCGCTGAGTGCGCTGCAGGCCGGCCCACCTCCGACCGCAGCTTCTGCTGGAGCACCTCGGCCAGGCGCGGCCCGAAGAAGCGCGGCTGCAGCTCAATCTCGCGGTCGAGCTCCAGGTGGAAGAACATGCTTCCTTCGCCGCCTCATCGGGGCCGGCAGCGCCCGCACATAGTCGCTTCGCGCGCTTTGCCGTAGGGCACGCACGGCTGGTGTGACCAGCTCCTTGGGGCTTTGCACGGTAGAGACTGGAGTTACCTCCCCCTTTACTGCAAGTCCTGTTCCTGCGTCAGACCAAGCGCTCGAGTGACGTCTGAAGACCGCACGCTAAGTGTTAGTTGGTGACTGTCACAGCATGCATCCGCCTCCCAGCGCTGAAGTCCCTTGTAGCCCAGCGCTGGCTTGAACTGCGGGGGCCCACATTTGGAAGCAGGGCGCATTATTGGGCCCAATGTAGGGGGCCCGCAGCTGGACTGATGTGAAAGCGGTGCTGGCTGCAGAACACAGACTGGCTGAGCTGAGAGCCACAGCCCACCTCCACAGAGTCTGCATTCTCACTGCCAGGCTGCGCTAGCCGCTGCATGATATAGGTCAGAGCGCGATGTCCCCTCTGGCGCACGCTTCCTGCCACGGCGCCAGGGCCAGCCAAGTCAGGCCGTTCTGCTGCAACAGGCGACGTTGCTGCCCTGCATCCCGTGGTGAGCGGCCGATCCAGCCCTTGCACCAGCGATCTGGCTTGCTTCCGGCCAAGCACTCGCCCGCCAGTTGGGGTGTGCACCGCGCTCTGACGACTCTGCCCGAGGCGTGCAGGAGCTGTGGCAGAAAAGCCTGCGGTACTGAGATTGTTCACCAGACACAGCTGCAGACAGGTGTGCTTCCTGACGCCGCAGAGCAGCCTAGCTGCCCCGTCCTGGCCCCGTCCTGGCCCTGGCGCTCAGCACCGGACTGCCTCAGGTCCAGAGGAGGCATGCCGCAGCGGCGGCTGCAGCAGCGGCCCCGCAGCACGCGTTTGACATCCCTGCGGCGCCCATCCTCATCCCCGACGGCCCGTGGCGGGAGGTTGACGGCAGCGTGTGCGCCGCCAAGGGCTTCAAGGCCCAAGGTGAGACCCGGGAGCCCGCTGCCCGTCTCAACCAGCCGCGACTCCTGCGGCCCCTTGCAGTCTTGGCACTCTCGCTTGGCCGCCAGACTCGTCGCACATTTCCAGCGCTTAGTTGTGGCAGCAGTGTGGCGGCCCTGCACAGCAGTGTAAAAGAAGGCGGGGCGGGGGCGCGGCAGGCATGGCCGGCGGCCTGCGCGCGAGCGGCCCCAAGGCGGACCTCGCGCTGGTCGTTGCAGACGGCGACGCGGCCGCCGCGGGCGTGTTTACCACCAACATCGTCTGCGCCGCGCCCGTCACGTACTGTCGCAACGTGCTGGCGAAGCGGGAGACCGTCCGCGCGGTGCGCGGCCCGCGCGCTCCCGCGCCGCTGCCGCAGCCGGCCGCGCGCCGTTGACAGTATAATACTATGTTACTATGGTGTACAACACATGTGTGCATAAGCAGCGTTCCGCACCGTCTGGGTTCGAAAAGTGCCTTGTGATGCGCACAAGGGGTTTTGCTCGCACGCCCAGGGATTTTTGCGCGCGCGCAGGTGCTGGTGAACGCCGGGCAGGCGAATGCCGCGACAGGCGATGCGGGGTACCAGGACTGCCTGGCCAGCGCCGATTGCGTGGCCAGCGCCCTTGGCATTAGCGCGGGCGAGGCGCGTTAACCAGAACATGCACGAACTCGAGAGCATCATTACGAGAGCATCATTACCTCGCGCTTCAGGGAGCACGGGAGGCGTCACACCACTGCTACCTCGCCTGTATTTGTTGTGCCTGCCTAATTTCAACATAGTCGTCATCTGCAACCCAGCCACTGCCGATCATTGACATGTACGTACTCGAGCACGCGGCTGTAATAGGACGTATCGATGCCGCTCTTTTCTATACAGGAGCGTGCCTGGGCAAGCGCGCGCGGCGACCCCGGCGCGGCGCGCGCGCAGGTGCTGCTGCTCTCCACCGGCGTGATCGGGCGGCGCATCAAGCTGGACGCGCTGCTGGGCTCGGTGCCGAAGCTGGCGGGCGGGCTGGGCGCGGGCGCCGAGGACGCGCACCATGCGGCGGTCGCCGTGACGACCACCGACCTGGTCAGCAAGAGCGCGGCGCTTGAGGTGCGGCGCCCGCTTCGGCCCACACAGGGTCACTGAGACCATGCCAAACAGCATGCGCGCCGCGCGGCGGCCGCCGCAACGAGCGCCAACCCGGTCAGCCAGAGCACGGCGCTGGAGGTGCTGCGCCTAGGGTCACAGGTCCTGGCACAGCAAGAGCAGCGCCGGCGGCAGTGCAGCTGGCGGCGCATGCACCGCCTTGCTCCCCTAGAATAGCCACTCGCTCTCTCTGAGAGACTGCCCGCAAGCGCCGCATGCAATATTCAGAGGCCGCAATGCGTCCTCCATGCCGCACACTGGCCGCGTGGCGCACGCATTCGCTGGGAGGGCCACATGCGCTACCCCGGAACGCTGTCAGATCCGCGGCGCTGCTTTGCTTGACCTCTCGCGGCACCAGCTCTCCTGCGGGCGGCCGAGCCCATGCGCCGGGCCGTGTTGCGACGCCGGCGCCCGCCGCCTCTGGCGAGTTCCAGCTCTGATGCAGGCGGCCGAGCCCAGGCGCCAGGGCCGTGACGCGGCGCCGGCGCGCGCCGCTAGGTGCACGAGTCCGATCATAGGTCGCCCCACCCTAACCCTGGCCAGGGCCATGAACACGCGCCTGAAACGCGCAGGTGGACATCGGCGGCGTGCCGGTGCGCGTGGGCGGCTTCGCCAAGGGCTCCGGCATGATCCACCCCAACATGGCGACCATGCTGTGTGTCATCACGTGCGATGCGGCCGTGGCGCCGCCGCTGTGGCGCGAGGTCGTGCGCCGCGGCGCGGTCGCCAGCTTCAACCAGGTCCGGCCCCTACCTGCTCTGGCGGGCGGCCCGGGGCGGGCGCTCTGTCTGTGGAGGCGTGATGGCTGGCAGGGCGCTTACGGGCTGCACTGGCAGCAGGCCGTCGGCGCTCAGGGGACCGCATGCCGCGCATGGCCGTGCGCGCGCTCTGCTGCGCGCGTTGTAGCCGACCTGGCCGCCCGCCCTCCCTTGGGGCGCGTGCATGCAGCAAAAGTACGCTCTCAACCACGCCGCCGCCTCGCATCGCATCGCAATAAGGTGACCAGACAGGCACAGAGCTTGGCGGCACCTGCGGTGACGGCGCGCGGCACGCGCGCAGATATCGGTGGACGGCGACACGAGCACCAACGACACCGTGATCGGCCTGGCCAGCGGCGCGGCCGGCGGCGCGCCCATTGCCGACGCCGGCTCGCCGGAGGCCGCGCAGCTGGAGGCTGCCGTGACGGCGCTGCTGCAGGTCCGCTGAGGGTAGGGGTAAGGTATCCTGTTATTGGGAAACATGTGTGTTAAGTGATCTGCTGTGCCGAGCGGCGGCTCACAACGTGTCCAGCCCCATGTTTCGTTGGCGCATGCAGCGCATCTCGCGCACGGCAGGAGGCAGCGCCTTCGCAGGCATAAACCTGCAGCGCAGCCAGGGGCCTGCGCGCGCGCGCCAGGGCCTCGCAAAGTCCGTGGCGTGGGACGGCGAGGGCGCGACATGCCTGATGGAGGTGTCGGCGGCAGGCGCGGCCGACGACGCGGGCGCGCGCGCGGTCGCGCGCGCCGTCTCCGCCTCCTCGCTCGTCAAGGCCGCCGTGTTCGGCCACGACCCCAACTGGGGCCGCATCGCGTGCGCCGCCGGGTGCGCCCCCGGCCGTACATGCAGCCCGCCTTTGCGCCGCGCCCCGGCCCTTTATGGCCATGGCCGCTGTGTCGGGCTGCAAGCCTGGCCTGGGCGCGCTTCGCGCGCCGCTGGGGGCACTTGCCGCCGCGCCGCGCGGCCCACCCCCGCCCGATGCCTCGCACGGCGCGCTCCTGCGACACGAGCCGTCCGTGCCCGAACAAGGTGGCCTGCAGCCCATGCAGCACTTCCGTGACAGCGCTTGCCAGGGGCAGCCGGGCCTGTGTTGCGGAGGCGCCGCTGCTGTCAGGGCGCATGCTGCGCGCCTGTGCCAAGCCAGACCTGGCGTGCGCGTCGCCGGATGCGGACACGGGCTCGCCCTGCGCATGGTGCAGATATGCCGGCGTGCCCTTCGACGCCGACGCGCTCGACATCCGCCTGGGGCCCATCGGCCTCATGGCGGCCGGGCAGCCGCTGGAGTTTGATGCGAAGGCCGCCAGCGCATATCTGAAGGACACGACGGCCGTGCACGGCACGGTGCACATCGACCTGCGGCTCGGCGACGGGCCTGGCGCGGGCGTCGCCTGGGGCTGCGACCTGAGCTACGACTACGTAAAGATCAACGCCGAGTACACGACCTAAGCCGCTGCCGCGCGCCGCGGCCCGGGCGCCAGGCCGGACGGCCTAAGCGGCTGCTGCGCGCCGCGCGCGCGCTCTGCAAGCTCCGAGCTCTGCACGGCTGCACTGCGGCCTCGCGTGTATGCCGCGCGGGCTGCACCGCGAGCGCGGCACTCTGGTGTTGTAGGCAGCCCTTGCCTGTTCATCAGTTCTGTACGGGATGAAACAAGTGATTAACGAAATTTGGCGGATCATGCCAGGGTCCTTCCTGGTGGGAGGACAGAGCGGGCAACTGGCAATGAGCTGGCGGTAGCAGCGCATGCTCCGACAGCGCAGACCTCACATGCAGTGCTTGACAAGCACTGCTTGTATAAGCAGGCCAGGTGGAGCAGCCCATGCTGGACCCCTGCCGAGCTCCACATGTACCGGGAGCCTCCTTTTCGAGCTGGAAAGCCCAAAAGGAGGAAATTTCCGTCCTTTTTCTCAGCAGCTGCATCAGTCGAGTTGCGCGCGGCGGTGCTTGAAGTAGCGCACACAGACAACAAGGAACACTTGGTGAAGCCTTGCATAGAAATTGTCCCGCACAGAAGGAGGCCTGCAGTAACTAGGCGGCAGGGATGCACAGCCCACGAAATGCTCCGCGCCGGAGCCAGGAGTTTGCGAGGGCGCAGTCTGGCGCCAGCAGCTTGAGTGCCCTGCCTGAGAACAGCGAGGTCACAGCGCCGCTCCTTCCCCAGCCCGGCGCAGATGCGGAGGCGGCGGGCAGAGCGCAGTGGGTGGTGGAAGACAGCGAGCCGGAGGATGAGGACTTGTCCTGGTTCGGGGAGGTGAAGAGGTGCGTGCCCTGTGCTTGCCATAAAGCATGCTTCGGGATTGTGTTTATGTAATGCGCCAAGTCTGGACCCAGCGCTCCCTGCTGTCAAGCATGCTCTTGTAACACACGCGGAAGTACCTCCTTTATTGCTCCCCACAGAAACATGTGGGCAACTCCTGTCGCGCCACGACGGCAGGTTGCTCCACTTCACCGCGCCGCTGTCCATCGAGAGTACGCTCTGGTTTGTGTGCAGCAGCATGATCTCGCTCGCCTTTGTCGGGCACCTCGGCAGCCAGCCGCTGGCGGCGTGCGTCCTCGCCAATTCCGTGTACAACATCAGCGGCTACAGCCTGGTGGTCGGCATGGCTGCGGGGATGAACTCGCTGTCAGGGCAGGTGGGGCACGCCCGCGGTCACGCCCAGGCCATCCCTGCGACAGCAGCGTGGGTCCTGCGCGCTCGCTGTCGCTGCCCCCGGGCAGACATCTGGTACTCAAGGTCCTGCAAACCTAGTCAAGCTAGGTGTGCACCGGCGTGAGGATTAATGGCGCCGGGCGTGGCAGGCGTTTGGCGCGGGCAACCTGAGCGCCATGAGTCTCATCCTGCAGCGTGCGCTGATTCTCAGCTGCTCGCTGAGCGCGGTCGTGTGGGCTGCCTGGACGCAGCTGCCCGTCCTCCTGCCCCTCCTAGGTGCGCGCCCCGGGACGCTTGCGGCCGGCCGTGCAGCAGGCGTGGGCGGAGTCTGCGTGCCATGCCCTCGCCTGCCTGCTGTCTTCGGTTGGCATAGCCAGCACATCACTACGTGACGCGTGCATGCAAGCGGCAGCCTGCGTCCGCGCTTTTGGTGGGCATAGGCGTCGCCTGCCAGGCATGCATGGGGGTCGTTATTGAGCAAAAGCGCCTGGACGGTGATGCAGATTCAGGTTGGGATTCAGGTCTAGGGTAGGGTCATGGTCAGGCGCGCTCCACGTGCAGGCCAGGACGCGGGCATCGCGGCGGAGGCGTCGCGCTTCCTGCAGATCAGCGCGCCCTCGCTGCTGCTCAACGCGGTGTCGACGTGCATCCGCAACCATCTACTCGCGCAGCTGGACGTCGTGGTTGCCTCCCGTGCGTGCCCTGCGCCGTGCATGGGCCTGATCATGCCGGCGGTCCGCATTTGGTCAACAGGCGTATGGGACTGCCGCACACAAGTTGTCGCATGAGATCGCACACGGCGCGTCGCGAGCCCTGATGCGCCGCTGTGGCTGCGTGCGTGTCTTGATATGAGCCATGCAGAACTGAGCGGTGGCTGGGAGCCGCGCGTGCTACTGCATGCAGCTGTCCGCGCATGCAGCCGTCCCTTGAGTGCGGAGCCAGCACCTTGTTGTCGCCAGTCAGCAGGCCGACCGTCGCCCGTGCTCAAGCGCCGACCGCGCCGACGGTGACGGTGACGGTGACCGCGCGCGCGCGCGCGCAGTGATGTCCGCCGCGCTGACGGTGGTGACGCCCGTGGTCAACTACCTGCTGATCTACGGCCTGGCGCTGGGCCTGGACGGCGCCGCGCTGGCCAACAACGTGGAGGCCGGGCTGTACTGCGGCATGCTCGCAATCTACTTCGTGGTCAAGGAGCGCGGCCTGGTCAAGTCCGGGCGGCATACGTGGCACGGCTGGCGCGCGCCCTGTTTGAAAGTTAGGGATAAGAGAAACCTGACCCGGCTGGGTGTGTGTGCAGTGCCTGCGGCCTAATCCGGGGTCGGCCGCGCGGCCCGAGCGAGGCCGGGCGGCCGGCGCGGCGCGGCGGGCGGCGCGCGCCCGGCATGGGCATCGGTGCCTGTGCCTGTCTTGCTGCGCGCAGGGCTGGGGTTGGGTGCAGTGCTGGCCGCCTCGCTCATGGTCAGCAGTGCATTCTGGTCGAGCACGGCCGGCGCCCGTACCACGGCCTGTGCGGCTCCTAGCAACCCCAAGGCACCTAGGCTATCTCTGGGCACACTGTCGACGAAAGTTTGACGGGAAGGGTGCTATGCTGGGGTTGAGGTGCTGCACGCAAGGCCATCTGCGATGCTGTCATAGACAGGCACATGAGCCAGGAGAAAGCCACGCCAGGGCGCCAGAGTGAGGCGCTGGGCTGTCGCGGGGCAGGTCCTGGGGCGCGTTTCGGGGCTGGGGCCAGTACCTGGCGATCGCGCTGCCCGCGCTGTCCATGAAGTGCACAGGCGCGCGCCCTGAGCGCGCTCCCGCTCATGTCCATGAGACCTGTGCCCTGCATGCCCAATGTGAAGGAAAGTTGCCTATGTCACCCTGGGGCGCACAACCATGCGCTGCCGGCACTGCATGTGCAAGGACCAGGCTGCGGCCCTGGTGCCTGTTTGTGCTGGGAGTGCAGTGCTGTGGCTGCTGTGCAACGTCAAGGAAGACAGCAAAGCCACCCTGAAGCACATGGCTGCTGCTGCCTCCTTGAACCTGTTAAGTGGTAACAAGTCGGAGTGCCGCGGAGAGAGAGAGAGCGCCGGAGGGCCTGAGGGCTGGGCTGCTCTGCATGCAGAGTGGTGGTTGTTCGAGGCGCTCGTGCTCCTGGCCGGCATCCTCCCCAACCCTGACCAGGCGCGCGTTTACCCCGCACTGTGCTGGCCTGCACTTCATTGTAAAGCCTCTGCTGAGCAACAGGTGCAGTAGTGAAGCAGCGTGAGAGACGGTGCACCTGAGTGTCTGGAAGAGGGCGGAGGCAGGGTGCTGTTCTACCTGAGCGGTACGGCATGGCTGATGCGCCCACCGGCTGTCAAAACGTTTGCATGTCAAAGGTTTGCACTGCATCAGGCGAGCACGGGACCCGAGCGCGGGGCCTGCCGCGCGCAGAGCGTGTCCGTGACCGGCATCGCCTACAACCTGACGTCGTTCACCTACCTGCTGTTCCCGCTCGGGCTGTGCGGTGCGCAGCCGTGACGGGCCTGCACGAACCATCGCTGCGCATGCTCTTTTTTATTATGTCTGATACATGGTCATCTTCCACACCGGGTTGTACCGCACCGCTTTGCACCGGTCCGGGTGCATTGACCCCGCACCTACAAGTGCGCTGCATCTCCCGCTTCTGCTGCCCTGAGTCAGCCAGCGCCACAACTCATGTGGGCAACAGGGGCAACAGCATTCTGTTATGCGCACGGGCCCTGCTCACGTGACGATGGGACCTGCGGGCAGATGCGCTCTCAACAATGGTGGCCACGAAGCTGGGCGGCGGGCGCTGGCGTGGGGCGCGGCACTCCACGCGCGTGGCGCTGTGCCTGTCCGCGGGCGTCATGGTGGTGTCGTCAACCGTCATCGCGGCCGGCAGCGGCCTGTGGCCGCGCCTGTTCACGCACGATGCGCAGGCGCGCAGCTCTCGCGGCGTTCATTTTTGGGGCTGGAGCGCGACCATGTGTGCGCGCCTGCGCTGATGTGCGTACGCGTTTCTGCGCATAATCGCGGCGCTGCGGCGCCGACTGACGCGAGGCGGCGCTCGAGCCGGCGTGGCTGGCCTGTCGGCTGCGCGCAGCGGGACTCCTGTGTCTGTGCAGGCGGGCATGCTCGGTAGCATGCAGGGACTCTCACTGCTAGGTGCTTAACGAAACAGCAGCGCTGGTCGGCCTGCTGACCTGCATGCCTAGCCCGTGCATGTCTTAGCCTGGGTCTAATCCTAGCCTGACCCTGAAGCGTGCCAAGCCGGCGGGCGGCCGCGCAGGTGGTGGCGCTGTGCGCAGCGATCCTGCCCATCGTGGCGGTGTCCTCCTTCACCGACGGCCTGAACGCCACGCTCGCAGGTGCCGGGCACGCGCCAGGCGGCCCCCCGCTCGCTCCTGCTGCCCAGCCCCCGTGTCAGCGACAGCCTGTCGTGTTATGTGGCGTGCACGATCGCCGTCCGTACATTTTCAGTGGGCCGTCCTGCTTCAGCGACAGAACTTGAATAAAACGAATGCGGCGTGACAAGCATCCTGCATCGCGTTCATGCGGTCTTGGCGAGCATGCCTGTCTGCACCGCATGGTCTTGCAGGCGGACATCGGCGCAGCAGCTGACTCTCGCCGAGCGCATGCGCCGCGACGAACTCTCGAGGCTGTCGGCAGTTATTCAGCAGCGCTGGGGCGCCCCCGACGCGCCCGCGCGGCGCGGCGCAGGCGTCGTCACAGGCGCCGGGCGGCAGGCGACCGGCGCAGTGATCAACTTCTGCACGTACTGGGGCGTCGGCCTGGCGCTGGCGGCCACGCTAGCCTTCCGTGCGCGCATGGGCGTGCGCGGCCTCTGGGTGGGCGTGCTGGCGGGCAGCGTCACGCAGGCGCGGCTCGCCCGCGGCGCCGCCCGCGCGGGCCCGCGCGCGCGTCAGGGCGCGCGTGGGATCGCTGGAGCGTGGCGGGGCTTGTTGTGCGGCGGGCCGCCGCGCTGGCCGCGGCCGCTGCTGCGCTGCAGCGGCGCCCGTGGATATGTGCGGGCGAATGTAAGGCCAGCATTTGGCTGTTACGTCATCCTGAGTTGCCCAGAAAGGTGGGCAGCCGTTGGTGTTGCCGACCTGAGCATGCGCATTAGTGCAAGATAAACAGCGTACACTGCGCCGCGCAGGCCGTGGTCATGCTGACCTATGTTGGGCTGCTAAATTGGGAGCGCGAGGCGGCGCGCGTGCGCGGCAAGTTTGCGCCGACGGGCGCCGCCGCGGGCGCCGCGGGCGTCGCCGCGGCCAATGGGCCCGACGATGGCGGCAGCGCGGGCGCCGCCAACGGCGCGCGCGCCACCGGCGACGTGGAGGACGGCAAGCTGCTCGCCGGCAGTGTGCGCGCCCGCGAGGCTGAGGGGCTGCTAGCCGCGGATGCATCCGGGCCAGCGGGGGAGGGGCGAGAGGGCGGTCGGGCGTCTAATGCTGGCGCGCGCGAAGCGGGGCGGCCCGTCCGCAGTGCGTTTGCCGGGCGGCACGCCGCCCCATCCGCGCTGCCTGACCAGCCGCTGGCGTTGGGGGCCGGGCCGGCCTCTATCGCGCCAGTGCATGACGCTGTGCGGACGCTGCTGTGATGATGTTGGGGCAGCTGGCAGGCACTGCTTGCAACCAATTTATTTATACAGCGGCTGTGTGAAGTGCGTACTGCCGCGAGTCTAGCGGTGAGCTGTTGGGCATAGCTTGCATGGTGTGGCCTAGGTATCGGTGACATTAGCGGCAGCCTCGAGGCACGCAGTAAAAGGGTAAAATTTGCTTGGTTGCTACAGTCCTGAACAGCATGCGGCTGCTCAAGCTTTCAGCCTCTGTATGGAAGTCGCCGTGCAGTCTCAGGGCCTCCCACGAGAGCAGTGCTTTGTGGTGCATGCCAGCAGCCTGCATCCCAGCAGCCTGGAAACCCCCTGTTAGGGCCAAGCCCTCTCTCAGCAGAGCACAGCACGCACCTCATGCCGCAGTCAACCTGTGCTGCTGCAGCGCCACAAGCTGCTTCAGCCTGTGCACATTGGCTTGCCTCGTCTCTGAGCACGTGACTACAGGGGCGAGGTGCACGCGGCTGACAAACATCCGTCAGCTCAACCAGGGCACGGCCTCTTCCAGCGTCGCAACAGCCGAGAACTGCAGAGCGCGGTGCCTCAGAGCGCGGACACGCCTGCGATGGCCAGGGCGTGTCGGCGCAAGCGCAGACTGTTCAGCGCACAAGCGGCCTGATGCGCCTGCGACGCCGGCAGCGGCAGAGCGATGACGTACACGTCAATCAAAGATGCCGCGGCGCAGCTGTCGCTGCAGGACAAGCAGAAGTACAACCTGTACGTGCTGACCGGCGAGTGCACGGCGCCGAAGCAGAGCCGGGGCCGAGGTGCGCGGGAGCCACGCGCGCGCATGGCCGGGCGCACCGCCGTGCGTCCAAGCGCGTGAGAGGGCAGGCCGGGGCTGGCCCGCGCAGACTGGTACAGCGTGCTCAAGGTCACGGACCCGACGCTGGTCGACGATGATGGCCAGCAGCAGCGCGTGGCCTGGCAGGACATGCAGGTGTTTGCGCCCACGCCGGCGGAGATGCCGCAGCCGGCGCAGCTGCATGACATCATCCGGCTGCACCGGATCCAGGCGCGCGGTGGGCAGCGCCTCCCCCTCCGACTGCCCGCAGCGCGAGCAGCTGCCCTGCCCGCAGCGCGAGCAGCTGTCCAAGGGCGCGGGCAGCGCATCGCGGGCTCGCTGACGCGCGCCGCGCGCGGCGCGCAGGTGCAGGAGCTACTTCAGGGTATCGCTCAGGGTGTCAGTCGTGCGCGCGCGCAGGTGCAGGAGCTACATCAGGGTATCGCTCAGGGTGTCGCTCGCGCGCGGCGCGCAGGTGCAGGAGTTCAACGGCAAGGCGCAGTTCGTGTGCAGCCTCAGCCGCTGGTCCGCGTTCTGCCTGTACAACGGGAGCCCGCAGGCGCGGCCCCCGCGCACGCGCGGCCGGCGCCTCGCACGCCCCGTCCCGGCACCTGCGTTCCCCGGCCCGGCGCCGCTGCCCGGCGCGCGCGCTGCCTCGGCAGGCCGCCGAGCACGGCGCGGGCGCCGCAGGGTTCGCTGGAGCCCTACCAGCATTCCGGCACGGGCTTCTCGGGCGTGCCGGCGACGGAGGCGGCGGTGCAGGCGTCGCTGCGCACCTTTGGCGCGCAGCTGCGCACCGGCCCGTCCTCTCCCGGCCTTGGCCCGGGCGGCAACCCCAACCAGTACCAGCGCGCGATCCAGACCGCGCAGCCGGGCACCGCCTTCGACCTCACCTGCAAGGCGCGCCACGCCGCCGGACGGGCCGCTGCGAGAGCACCCCAAGCGCTCCTGAGCCCACTGGCTGCTGCCGGTGCAGAAAGGCCGCCCGCGGACTGCCAGCTCGGCTGAGGCCTAGCCAACAGGGCACGCCAGTGCCTGAGCCAGGTCGGCGTGCTGCGAGCGGGCTGGCAGCGCGCACGCAGGCAGCAGGGGCACAGGAGCCGGCGCGGGTCCGCTGCCGCGCGGCGCCGCCGGCGGGGCGCCGCGACAGGCGGGCACAAGGTTCAGACGGCAAGGCGGTGCACCACTCACACCCTGACCCTGACCCTGTGCGCAGGTGCTGTCCGTGGAGGTGCCGACACAGCCGCGGGACGCGCCGCTGCCGGCGCACGCGCTGCACACGGCGCTGTACGTCTGGGACGGCACCGACGCGCGGCCCTTCCCGCGCAGGCGCGCGCCCGGGGTTAGGGTTAGGGTCCAATGCAGCCTCGGCCGGCCGCGGGCCGCCCCGCCAAGCAGTGCTGCGGCATTGCCGCACGGCCGGCAGGGATGCGCGCCCACCGTGCTGTGCCGCCCGCCTGCGCTCTGCGAGCTGTACAGCAGGCGCGCCTGACAGAAGGGGCTCGACATGACAAGCAGGCAGGAGACACGCGCAGCATGCTCAGCCCCGGCCCCGTTGCTGCTCTCCCCGAACACGTCCGCCGCCGCCGCGCCGAGCGCGCATGCCGCGCGCAGCATGGACACGCGGCCCGGGGCCGGCCATGAGCCGGCGGCGGCCGAGGCCGGGCCGCCGGACGCGGCGGCGGACGGCTTTCAGCGGGAGCTGCTGCGCCTGCAGCGCCTGTCGATGCTGCCGTGGCCGGCGGCCGCCGCGGAGGCCCCCCGCCAGGTGCTGGACTCGTCGCCCCCCGCTTCAGAGTGCGGCTGCCGAGCGCGGTGTGGACGAGGGGCGCGTCTGATAACGGCTCCTAGTCCTGTGCATGCAGAGTCAGTGCGGAGCACGGCTGTAGCTGTAGTGTGCTGTATGAGAGCTTCTGGGTAATAGCAGCGCTGCACAAGCTCAGATGAGGCTCGCGCCGCATGCGAAACAGCCTCATCCGTTGAAGCTGCTAGCCAAGCGCTTCCTGTGCAATGACATGTGCATGGTGTACCGTGAACCACCGCATGGCTTCCAGCGCCAGCGCTTCTAGACAGCTTGCCACCCGCGCACTGGGCCCAGCTGACGCCTGAGCAAGCGCGGCGCCGCGGCCGGCAGCTGCCGAGCCTGGGCACGCTGCTGCCGGTGGTGCTGTTCCAGCTGGCGACGCCCGTGCTGCTGCCGTCGGCCGGGGCGTGGGTGCGGCTGCGCAACGTGCTGCCCTACGTCGTGGAGGGGCAGCTGCAGGCGCGACGCGGCCCGCGCGGCTCCCTGCGCGGACGCCGGGCTGCGCCGTGCTGCCTGTCGCGCGTCCCTCCTCCCATGGCTGCCAGAGCATCCTGGAGCGGCTCTGCTGTGGCGGGACACCCCGAGCCCGGCGCTGCCGTGAGGACGTCCCATCCTGCAAGGCGCTCCCTGGCAAGTGCCATGTGCGCATCCGGTGTCGCATCAATTGCAGTCCGTCAGCATGCATCAGTGCCGCTTGCGCATGCTTTTTCTTGCTTTATTCACACCACCAGGGTGGCCGCGCAGGTGCTGTACACCGACAGGAGCAAGTGGTCGGGGGCGCTGGCAAACCACGAGGCCCTGGACCATGAGGCCGCGCGGCGCCGGGACAACAGGGTGTCCAGTGCGCCCCCGCGCCCCAGCGCGGCCGCTCGCGGCTTGCTGAGGAGCCAGGCCAGACCCTTGAAGGATGCGCGGCAGGCAGGAAGGCTGATGTCGAGCATTGGCAAGTGACCAGGCAGCGTGACCTCAGCATCTGCCACATCGCCCGCTCCATAGCCCCGTCTAGCCCAGCCGAGTCCACCGATGCTCCCGCCCAAACGCTCACGGCGCTCGCGCCTCACGTGCGGCTGATGAGCGGCGCGGCCGCGCGCCAGGCTGGGCCGAGCCGGCGCGCCTGCTGGGCAGCTGCCTGCACGCTGAGCAGCCGTTCACCACGCTGCGCCAGGTCTGCTTCGCCAAGGGCGTCCTGGGTGCGCGCCGGTCCCTCCCCACGCTGCGCAGCAACTGTGTGCGCACGCAATTTACGCTCTATGGCCGCGAGCCCATGTTGACAACATGCTCAGCGTGCTCGTATTGGCGCACATGTCGTAAATATTGCAGATTCCTGTAAGAACGGCAAAGAATAGATAAGCGCACTGCCTGTGTCGCCTCTACACGGCTGGGCCCTGCTGGGGCGCCGCACAAGCGCACGGCGGTGCCGCCAGAGCGGTAGAGTGCAGCCTGGCGCAAGGTCGCGGCGCAGCGCTGCGTCCACATCAGGTAAATATGAAAGCAACTGCAACGACTGCTAGCCGCCTCACGCCCAGGAGCGAGCGCCACAGGCGGCGCCCGGCGGTGCAGGCACGGCACCCTACCCTGACCTACCCTAACCGGCGCAGGCACGGCGGGCGACCGGCGCGAGGCGCTGCATGTGAAGAAGTTCCGCTGCCTGGTGCGCGTCGTCGGGCACCAGCCGGAGGATGCCGCGCTGTTCTGCCGGAGGCGCGCGGACTGCCTGCCGCCCGGCGCCGCCGGCGCGCCCCCGGGCGGCCGCTCCGCGCGCGCGCGCGCGCGCTTGCCTCCCCCGTTGCTGCGCTGCGCGCTCCGTGACGGGCCGCTGCATGCATGTGCCCTAGTCACGGCGGTGCTCGCCCAGAGGTCTGGCAGCATTCCGGTTTGAAATGATGCGCCGTGTGCCCTCCTGTCTCGCTGACAGCAACGCCAGCGGGCATCCTTGCTGCGCACCTGCGTCGCCCGGCGGCCGCGGCGCGCCGCCGCAGCCCGCGCACGGAAGGCCGCGCGCCGCCCCGAGTCGGGGCGCGCAGCTCTTAGCTCGCGCTGCCGACGCGCGCCGCACGCGCGGCCGCAGGCGCGGGCGGCGGCGGCTGGATGTACGCGGTGCAGCTGACGCTGGAGGACGCGACCGGCGAGGTCGACGCCGCGCTGTTCGACGCCGACGGCGCCGACTTCTTCCAGGCGCGCTGCTTTGAGACAAATATTTATATAAACTAAAGCACTGGCGCCCACGTGGGGAAATTGCAAACTGCGTCGGTTTGTACCATGGCGGCTGCCTGCAAGCAGCAGCGTGCTGTGCGCATTCTCAAAAATCGCGGCTCCGCTCGCTCGCACGCCCTCTGGCATGAGCCAGGGACAGCGCCTGGAGCACCGAGCACCGCTTGCCGCGCGGCCCATGCCACTCAACTTGATGTGTGTCGCGCAGCATGACAGCTGCAATGGATTCATGCATGATTATTTGCTCTCCAACCGTGCTCCAGGGCAGCACATGACGGCTGCATGTGGCGTCATGCGTCATGCGAAGCAAACCTGCACTCCGCCCATGCACCTGACACGGAGCTCATGGCGCGTGCAGGGGCTGCCGCCGCAGGACCCGCGGGCGGATGGCGGCGCGGCGGCCGCGCGCCTGCACGAGGTCATGCGGCGCCTCCTGGGTCAGTGCACCGACAGGCGCGCCCAGGCGGCTGCGCTGTGTGGGTGGGCGTGCATGCCCTGGGCTGTCGCCAGGTCTGCTCGCCGAGGCGGCGCCGCTCGTTCGCCACAAGGATGCTCCTCGGTGCCTGGAGCGCCTAGCCAGGCGCGCGGACTCTATTATGAAGTTGCAGTGCATGGAGGCCGTCAGCGGCACATGCGGAAGCCAGCGCATGTACACTCTGGGCTGCCTGCTTAGGGCGCTCTACGCCGCACGCGAGGCCCGCAGCCCTGTCCCTCTGCGTTCACTGTCGCCTGGCAATGGCGCGCAGGGAGGGCGGCGAGTGGCTGGACTGCTGCCTGAAGCTGTACTATGGCGCCCTGGGCGTGGGCCTGCGCATCTTTGACACGCAGCTGGCGCCCTACACCATGGCCACATACCCGGTCGACCCCGCGCGCTAGCGCCGTATGCTACTTCAGCTCGGTTGGCTTTGCAGCAGTGCTGTGCACTGTAGCCCTCGTCTGGGTGCGTCTGCTTGAGCTTGTGGCGGTTTGTCAGGAAGAAGGCATGTGTGCCCAGGCTTGCATGGGCACTCAGCACTCCCAAGGATTGGGGGGGTTGACCAGCCATTATCTCACCTGAAACATATGCGAGGCGAGAAGGCAAGTTTTCCGGAGACAAAGGAGGAAAAGCAGATAAGCCGGCAGGCACTGTTTTTAGCTCAGCAACACAGAGCGGAAGTACTTCAACGCATATCGACAAGCAGCGTGCATGCCCGCTGGTGCCGTCTGGGACGCTGCATGCGATAGTGCTCCGCATTGGCCTCTGTGCAGCATAGCTCAGTCAGCAAGCCTACTTGCACCGTGTGGGTGTGACTTGATGGGCTCACCAGCCTCGCACTAGTGTCCAGATCACCTACCCCAATATGATCCGGCCCGCTTGGGCGGCCCTGCTGCTGGCCCTGCTCGCGGGCGGAGCCCAGGCGCTCTACGAGGAGCAGGCGGCTGAGGTGTCGTGGAGCCGGCAGCACGTCGGGCGCGTGGAGCATGCGCGCTTTGCCTTCAAGGGCCGCGCGCGGGCGTTCGTCGCGACGGCCGCGCGCGCCGTCGCCTCGCTGGACCTGCGGAGCGGCGACGTGACCTGGCGGCGCGTGCTCGCGCCTGGCGACCCCATCGACGCGCTCGTGCTCCTTCGGCGGCCGGCGGCGGTGGCGACGCTGTCGGGCGGCGGCGTGCACGCGCGGGCATGGCAGGCCAGCGACGGGCTGCTGGTGTGGGACGCCGCGCCGTGTAGCCCGGGCGAGGGCGGCCCGGGGCGCGCCGCGCCCGCGCTGCTGCCCTCCGCGGGCGGGCTTGGGCCCGCGTGCGTCATCGTGCTCTGCGGCGCGCGGGTGCAGGCGCGCGGCCCGGCTCGCCAGGCGCCTCCCTGTGCGGGAGCGTGGTCGGCCCCACTGAGCAGACTGCGTGGAGCACAACACCAGCAGGGCATCAGGGAAGCTTGGCTCTGTTGGGAGGCAGCGTGGACTTGCCAGCGAGGTGCTGGCGACCCGCTGCTGGGCTGGCAGGCGGCTGCAGGAGGCCATGCTGCGGGGACCGCTCTGTCCGCGTGTCACTTCACCTCACCACGTGCAACGGTAGGAGAGCGCCGGCCTCCCGCCGGCAGACACGCCGCACGGCGAGCCAAGCCCTGTCCGGCAAGTCCACCCAGCGCCGCTCGTGCATCGCCAGGGGCCTGTGACCCACTGCGACACACGCGCGCGCCGCGCGCGCAGGCGCTGGCGGCGGACGACGGCCGGCAGCTGTGGGAGCACGAGCTGCCGGGAAACTGGGAGTCGGCGAACATTGAGCTGACGCCGGACCGGGAGGCGGCGGGCGGCGACGCGGCAGGCGTCGCCGTCACCGGCGTGGCCGCGGGGTGCGCTTCGCGCGTGCCGCACTTGACCAGGTTAAGTTTTAGGGTTGCACTGGAGGCGTACAGGGCCATCCTGACGGGGTCCGCATGACTTATCTTGGTGTGCGAGCAACGGCCGCCCCAGCTCGGCAGTGCTGTGGTGCGGGAGCTGGGTGGACCAGAGCCTGGTGAGTTCTGCACACGCGATGAAAGTGCGTCCCTCCGCGCACCCCTCACCCTAAACAAGACCTGGCGCCTCACGCCCGCCCCGTAAACCGCAGGGGCATGGCAGTCGTGCACCTGCACCTGGCGCTCGCGAACGGCGTATTGCTGCACCGCGTGGAGCGCGCCGCGCCGCAGCGCGTGGCCGGCCGCGCGCTCTCGCGCGGCGGCACGGTGCTTGCGGTGTCCGCCGACGGCGCGAGCGTGTGCACCGGCGCGCTGGCAGGCGCGCTGCGGCCCCCTCCCTGACGGTCAGAGCCCGTGCTTGACGGCGACGGGGCGTGTGCGGCGCGGCGGGCGTGCAAGGCAGCGCGCGGCGAGGCCTGCCTGCCGCATGCGCTGCGGAGGCGCCGGCAGCGCGCACAGCAGGCTGGGATGTGCAAGTGGCGTGCGCGCCGCCGGCCGCAGCCTCTGTGTCGCCCCTGCCAGGCGGTGCGCGGTAGGGCGGCCGCGCCCGGCGCCCGGCCCGCTCGCGCCAGCGGCGCGGCGCGCGCCTGCGCCCTAATCTTCAAGTTGGACAGGGCTGCTCAGCGCGCGGCCGGCTGCCGCGCAGGCTGCGGGCAGCTGGCGTGCCAGATGCTGCCCGGGGAGGCGGCCTGGCCGCGCGTCGGCGCGGGCCTGGAGCTGCTACCGGTGGAGGCGGGCGCCGCGGCGGTGGTGCGCGGCGCCGCCGGCATGGCTGTGCTGGCGCTGGGCGGCGGCCGCGTGAGCGACGCGCACCTGGCCCCGGGTGCGGCTGCCCCGCCGCGCCGCGCGGCCGCCCCGGGGGGGAGGGGGTTTCCGCTCGCCGGCTCACGCAGCCGGGCGCGCGTGAGCGGGCGAATGCAATGCGCTGGGTCTGTGCGTTTAGAGGCCCGCCGCTGCGTGCTCCACGTTCTTGGCGCTGCTCTGCGTGAGCGCGCGCCTCGTGAAGCGAGGCCCGGCTGCTCAGAGGTGTTCGTGCTCGCGCCGTGATCGTGGCGGCGCGGCGCGGCGCGGCGCGGCGCAGCGCGTCACGTCAAACTCCGCCTGCAGCGCACGGGGCGTGTGGCCATCCGGCGCACCCCATTTGTAGCCTGCAGGCGGGCTGGCGGAGCGCGCGCCGCGGCGGCGGCGGCCGCCTGTTTCCGATCAGTCGCGGCTGACCCCGCGGCGGCGCGCGCGCAGGCGCCAGCGCAGCCGCGCACGCGCTGCCACTGCGCGATGGCGCCGAGGCGCTCGTGCTGGCCGGCGCGCTGCCCAATGGCGGCCCATGGCTGCAGGCGGTGACTGTCGCAGGCGGCAAGGCGGCCGCGGGGCCGAAGCAGCCGGTTGCCGGCCTGCAGGGCGCGCAGGTGGCCGGCGAGCCGCTGCCTGTCGCCGCGGTTGCCACTGCCACGGGCGTGACTGATGCGCCGTCCGCGGACGAGGCGGGCATCAGGCGCGCGGCCCGCGCAGGGGCATGCGTGCAGGGCCGTGGGTGCAGGGCCGCGCCGCCGGCCTGTGTGGGCCGCCCGGCGGCGGCGGCGGGGGCTGGTGCGGCGTTGCGGCAGCCGCCCACGTCCGGCCTGCGGCGCGCCGCGCGCCGGGCGGCTGCGGCGCAGAGGCGCCGCGCAACCGCTGTGCATGTTGGCGCGGGAAGCCGTCAGCAGCAGCTCGCGCGGCGCCCACGCGTCCGGAGCACGCGCAGGGCGCTGCTGGTGGGCGGCGACGCCGCGCTGGCGCTGGCCGCGCCGGACGCGCCGCCCGGCGGCGGCGGCGGCCCCGCCCGCGCGTTGCGCTTCAAGGCCGCCTGGGCGCGCGAGGAGGCGCTGGGCGCGGCCGGGCCGCCGCTGTTCCTGGACCTGCCGGCGCCGTCGGCCGCGCGGCTGGCGGCGCGGCGCGCCGCAGCGCCGCGCCTGGGCGAGCGGCTGCACGCCGAGTGGCTGGCCGTCAAGGCGCGCGCCCGGGCGCGGGGGCCCGAGAGGGCGGGGTCAGGGTCAGGGTCGCACCTGTGCGCGGCGCCTGATGGTGCTTGACGCCTCTTGGGCCCGGCGGCTCCTGGCCTGCCCGGCGGTGGCCCGGTCTGACAACGGGCAGATGGCCAGGGCCGGGGCCTGTCTTGAGGTCCGAGGCGCGCCTGCCCCCGCTGACGCGGGCGCACCCCCGCTGCTGGGCGCCGGCCCACGGCTCCGACTGGTGCCGGCCGGCCGCGATGCTGCGCTCAAATGCTCGAGTGGCGGCCGGAGCACGGCCGGCCGCTGCGCGCCAGGCTGCAGGGTGGGGCAGGGCGGAGGGGCGCACTGAGAGGGGCGTGCTGCCGGCGCGGCGAGCGAGCCTGGGCCTGGGGGCGCCGGGCGAGGAGGCTGCGCTGCGCGCCGGACTGCAGGGTAGGGTAGGGCTGAGGGCTGCGCGGCCGGCGCGGCAGGCGGGCCTGGGCCTGGCGGCGCCGGGCGAGAAGGCTGCGCTGCGCGCCGGACTGCAGGGTAGGGTAGGGCTGAGGGCTGCGCGGCCGGCGCGGCAGGCGGGCCTGGGCCTGGCGGCGCCGGGCGAGAAGGCCGCGCTGCGCGACTTCCGCGCGCGCACGTCCAGCCGCCTGCTGCCGCACCGCGACCCCAACGGCTTCCGCCGCCTCATCGTGCTGCTGTCCGAGGCCGGCGCGCCGCCCCGCCGGCGGCCCTGCATGGCGGCCTTGTGCGACGGTCTTGCGTGAGCAGCTGGATCTGTCCAGGGTTTGGTTTAGGGTCAATAAGTCGCTCGGCTCGGATGCCACGATGACCTGCTTCGCGGGGGGGATGCCCCATAGCGCCCGATCGCAGCGCCGCGCGCTGCGCGCAGGCAAGCTCTTCGGCCTGCACAGCGGCGACGGCGCCGTGCTGTGGAGCCTAAGGTTTCCGGCCGGCGCCGCGCCGGCGCGCGTGCTGCCGTGGCGCACCTCACATGACACTGCTCAGGTGGCGCCCTCGCGCCTGGCACGCCGCCGCTGGCTCCCTCAACTTGTGTACGTTCATGACTAACGAGGGCGCTGCTCAACGTGCCATGCATGCACGACATTGTAGAGGCCGCGCATCTTTGGCTGGCTCAGGCAGGTCAAGATGGCCCTGAGGTCAGGGGTTGGCAGCATGCAACGGGCAGGGCCCGCGGGCCGCGCTCACGCCGGCCTGCCTGCGCGCGCCCCACCATGGCTCGCGACCGGGCACCGCGCGTGCGTTCCGGCTACGCGTGCGCGTCCCTGCCGGCCAGCGTGAGTGCGACCGTGCCCTCCCTTACCCTAGCTCTACCCACCCGCACCGCGCCACGCAGGCGCCGGAGGTGCTTCTGCTGGGCGGCGGCGGCGAGGCAGGCACCGCGTACTACGTGGTCGACGCGCACGCCGGCCGCCTGGCGTTGCAGGGCCGGCTGGACATGCATGTTGCGCAGGTCCGCGCGCACTTGCCAATGCGCCGTATGGGGCTGGCTCTGCTTGTGTCTGGTGGTGCGGATGCTCCGGTGGTGGCAGGCCGGGGAGCAGCTAGCGCTGCTGCGCAAACGCCACGCGCAGAGCAGCGCGCTGACCTGCCGCTCGGCCCCGCCAGGGTCTGCCTGAGCCCTGCGTACCCTCGTAGGTCATGGAGCTGCCGGCGCCGCTGCATGAGGGCCGCGCGGAGCAGCGCACAGACCTGCTGCTTTGCCCCACTAGGGTTCGTCTTAGCCCTACGCACCCTCGCAGGTCATGGAGCTGCCGGCGCCGCTGCACGAGCGCCGCGCGGAGCAGCGCGTGTACCTGCTGCTCAGCCCCACTAGGGTCTGTCTTGACGCTACGCACCCTCGCAGGTCATGGAGCTGCCGGCGCCGCTGCACGAGGGCCGCGCGGAGCAGCGCGTCTATCTGCTGCTCGGCCCGGCCGGCGCGCGCGGGGAGCCGCCGGCGACGCGGCTGCTGCCGGACACGCCGGCCGCGCGCGCGCACCTCGCGACGCACGCGGAGCGGCCGCTGCGCGTCTGGCGCGCCAATGCCACCACGGGCGCGCCCCCCCTATCTGTGGTCACTCAGGGGGGCGCAGGGCTTGGCAGCAGCTGGTGCAAGTAGATAGGCAGTACAAACAAATTAGACCATACGAACCAGCTAGATAGTACAAACAGACCATACAGTGCAAATGGATGGACAGTACAAACATCTCTGATGTAGCTTCCAGCGGCTGCACTGCTTCTTCCTACCCACTCAATGCCAGCAACAGGGATTCCGTCCCGGACACACCAACTCTGCTTGTCTCCAGCGTCAGGCCAGAGCGACGCGCTGAAATGAGACACCTGACCCTCTGCCCCCCGCCATGTCAGGGTCGGTGGAGGGCTTTGCCGTGGACGCCGAGGGCGCCGCCGCGCCGGCCTGGGCGGTCGCCTTCCCGCCGCAGGAGGACCGCATCCTCGCGCTCGCGGCGCCCGACGCGCAGAGCCCCGTGTACTCCTACGCCAAGGCGCGCGCCCGCGCTCCAGCCCCGCATCCCCCGCACCCGCTCCCTCTCCGCCCTCGGGAGGGCGGAGCTCCTCGCGTTGCATGGGCGCGCGCGAAGCCGCGCGTGCCCGCAGGGCGCGGCCGCGCAGGCGCCCCTGAGCCGCAGCTTGTTCGGCGCGGCTTCGCTGAGTGGAGGCGAGCTGCAGAGCGTCCAGCCTTGCCCACGGGGTTTTCCAGCGCATGAGCCCACCGTGAACGGGTAACTCCTATCTGGGGCTCTTAGTGTGTGTGGTTTAGGGTATGCTTAGGGTCCATCACAGAACAGGCCCGCCGCCTGGGATGTGCACGCGCGCGCGCGGCCCAAGCGCGGCGCCGCGCGCGCAGGTGCTGGGCGACCGCAGCCTCAAGCTCAAGCACCTGAACGCCAACACGCTGTTTGTGGCGTCCGGCGACGGCCGCACGCTGACCGCCAGCCTGCTCGACACCGTCACCGGCCGCTTCCTGCACCGGCAGATCCATGCGGCGCGCGCACTCGCTAGAGGCCGCAACGATGCTCTTCGGCAGGGCTTGCAGTTGGTTACTTGTACGTGACTGCCGCCGCGCACAGTTTGCGCGCGCGCACCTTGCTCCTCTTGCCGCCCGCGCGGAGTCGCCAAAGTGTGTGCGTCACTCTGGCCCTTGTCTGCTGACCTGGAGCGGTCGGTCACTCCTGCCACGCTTTCCAGGCCCGGCGGCGTATCGCTCTGGGCACTGGCGGCGGCCTGCCCGGGCGCGCGGGGCCGCGCTGACGGGGTGGCGGGCGCGCGCGCTGCAGGGCGCGGGCGGGCCGGTGCATGCCGTCATGGCCGAGAACTGGCTGGTGTACCACTACTGGAGCTCCGCCAACGTCCGCTTCCAGGTATAGGGCAGGGGCATTAGGGCCACAATCGCCGTGCCGTAAGTGCATGGCAGCTCTCAGGCGTGCACGCACGGTGTGCGTGCGGGAGTGTTTGTGTCACGGCAGTCGCAACGCGCGCTGGCCACGCTCAAGGATCACGCGCGAGCTGCGCACCCATGTTCCCAACAGATGGGCAGGCGATGGGGATTTGCGCGTATGTCACCGCTGCGTGCTGCTAAGCCGTAGGGCATATAGTTGGGTCTCTTTGCAGGGCAACACAGCCTCACGAGCGCTGCGGGCGCGCGGCGCAGGCGACCGTGGTGGAGCTGTACGAGGTGCTGCCGCAGCCGCTGACGCCCGCCGGGCTGCTGCTGGGCTCCGGCACCAACGCGACGCTCTCCGCATTCCAGCCCACGCCGCTCGAGGCGCGGCCCCTGGCCGCGCTCGCGCTACCCTACCCTACCCCATGCGCATGTCGCACATCGCGTGCGCGATGGTGCGAAATTGCTTTTTATGTGGGCGGGCCTGTGCTGGCAGCAGCCGGCACTGCATACACCCGGCGTTGGCCGGCTGCTGGTGGTTGCTGGGAGCTTGCGCGAGCGAGCGCCGCGGCCTGCGGTGCCAGCCCCGGCCGGCAGACCCAGCAGCAGCTGGAGAGGGGGCGCGCGGGCTGCGTGCAAGGGCACAAATAGGCGAGGGGCGCGGGGCTGGACCGGGCCGCGCAGGTGCTGACCCAGACGTACTTCACGCCCTTCGGCGTCAAGGCGCTGGCGGCGTCCACGACCGCGCACGGCATCACGTCCAAGATGCTGCTCTTCGGCACGCACACCGACCAGGCGCGCGCGGCGGCGCGGCCGGCCCCGCAGCCCTCACAGCGCTGGCACTGGCAAGGCTTGTCTACAGTGTATGGGCACGCACACCGACCAGGCGCGCGCATCGGCGCTGCCGGCCCGCCAGCCCTCCAGCGCTGGCACCGCTGCAAGGCTTGTCCAGTGTGTGTGTCTGACACTTCTGCGGCGCCTTAGCAGCTCAGCGACCAGGCGCGGCCGCAACCAGGTCCTATGCCCAGCGTGAATCCCCACCCTATCATTCACCCTAAATTGCTGCGCGCTAAATAATACCGGTGGCAGACTCCCCACCCTACTATTCACCCTAAATTCCTGCGCGCTAAATTCTACCAGTGGCAGACTCGGGCCGTGCGGCTCTGGGCGCAATGCAGGGCGCCTGATGGAGGTGTCCGCAAGAGCGGTGGCCGCCCCGGCCCCTCACCGAGCGGCCCCCTGACGTAGGGCCCCCCGCCGCGCGGCAGGTGTATGCCATGGACAAGCGGCTGCTGGACCCGCGGCGCTCGCGGCGCGCGCCGACCGCGGAGGACCGCGCCGAGCAGCTGGCGCCGTACGCGGAGGAGCTGCCGGTCGCGCCGGGCGGCTACGCCACGTTCAACAAGCAGGTCGCCGGCCTGCGCGGTGCGCCCCGGCGCCCGCGTCCCCACGCCGCTGCTCTGGAGCTTCGCCATGGGATATCCGGATCTGGATTTCCGGTGGACGGTGGCCCCAGATTGCAGTTTTCACCTTTCACCTCTATATGATACTTGCAGTTGCCAGGGTAGCTGCTCGGGCGGATACCCCTGCCGCCTCTGGCCCGGCTCGGCGCTGCTTGGCAAGGGACGGCTGCGCAACGGCGCCGCTCGGGGCGGCATGCGCACGCAATACCCAACTGTCCGCCTGGGCTGCACCCTGGTCTGTGCAGCCAGCAGCGACTCGGTCCGGTGCGTCGCGGGCGTGCCGTGCGATCAAGCATGCGGCACACTCGAGCGCTCACCCGCATCTTACCCGAAGCGAGCAGCCGCCCGGGGGCGCGAGCAGGCGTGGCGTGCGCGCCGGCGGCCATGGAGTCGACGTGCGTCATGCTCGCGCGCGGCCTGGACCTGTTTCTGAGCCGCGTGCAGCCGTCGCGCACGTTCGACCTGCTGCCCGACGACTTCCCGTTCGGCACGCTCGCCGTGTTCACGGCCGGCATGGTGGCCGCGGCGGGCGCGCTGCGCGTCATGGACGCGCGCGCGGCGGTCAAGCGCAAGTGGCAGTGATGCGCGCGCGTGCGCGCGCATGGCGGCGGCGGCTGCTCGGGCTTGTGCCTTGGAGCCAGCGCAGCTGTCGAGCGCAGGCGGCGCGACTTTGCGCGCCCGGCGGCTGCAGCGGCCAGCCCCATGCTCGCGGCCGGTGGGGGTTTGGAGCTGCGGCGGCTCCGTGCGGGTGTTGTCCTGGGCTAGCGTGGGCCGTGTGTGCGTCTGTGCCCTACCTCCGCGCTGGACGCTGGCATACCTGCAGGGTATGTTGCGCAGTCGCTGGGCTGTGCATGGTTGCCGCGAGAGCAAGCGCATAAAATAGAACAGAGCACCTGGGAGCGCAGGTATGCGCAACACGATCCGCAGGCATCACTACAATGCTTACAAAATGCGGCACGCTGTCTGAGCTGAAAGGGCGGTCCACGGCATCAAATGCGAAACCAAGCATGTACATATGTACATGTCACAGCAGGGCAGGCATCCCAATCGGGCGCTGCGACGTGTCATGCATGGCTGCAGACAGGATGACAGGCGAGACAACTCGAGCCCTGGCCACTCACCGTATGGCCCCTGCGGGAGCCAATGTCCCAGCTGGGCTCCCAAACAAGATACAAGCAGGACAGACAGCGGACACCTGCTACAACCACGCCTGCTCATCCACAAGCACTCGGTCGCGCACCCGCGCCTCCACCGACAGCAGAGCGCGCGGGCACCCCGACACAGTGCGGCCCTGCCTGCCTCAACCCTGTGCTGACCTAGCTCTGAAGGGCGGGAGCACTCGCCCGCAAGCGCACACTTGCCTCGCACCGCCGCTGCGGACAGACGCGCTTCGGGTCCGCTGTGCTTGTGGTACGCACAGCACCGCCAGACAGCATGTTCGCCGCTGCGGCAAACCCCGCGCACCCCGTGACCACCCGCGCGCCGGGCGCGCGGCGCCGCGCTCGGCCGCGCGCCGCGCAGCGCCCGGCGGCAGGCTGCAGGCCGCCCCACCCCGCCCCTGCCCTGCCGGCTGCGGTCAACACTCAGCGGAGCGCTGCGTAATGCGCCGCACGCGCCGGTTGTACTCCTGCCGGCTGCTCTGGTACAGCTGCGCCGCCTCCGGGTTGGCCGGCGAGGCGCAATTGGGGTCTGCGCGCCCGGCCAGGGTAGGGTTAGGCTCTGGGCCGCGCCGGCAGGGCGTGGGAGGTCAGGCCGTCTGCGGCGCACGCCCTGGCAGGGCCGTGGCCTGCGCGCGCGGACCGCACGGCAGGGCAGCGCAGCTGCATGCGCGCGCGACCAGCTGAGGCAGCGCATGGGGGCCGGGATGTGCACGCAGGCAGCGCGCCTGTCAGCAGGCTCTGGATGGACGTCAGGATCGTGCACACGTTGTGGCACGGCGACCACTGGTCCTGGATGATGTCCCTGCGCCGGCGCATCTGACCGGGTCGGCTGCGGCCCTCGCGGCACAGCCCACGGGGCAGGAGACCCTCCGCACAGCCGCAGCAGCCGCTCTGACCAAGCACTGAGGAGCCTGAAAAGCATGCAGTGGGTGCGGCAGGCTGTGCGCACAGGCAGATCGTCCCGTCAGAGTACACGTTCGGGTGGAACACTTCGGAGGTGAAGCGTACGCGCGGCGGTTTGTCCTGCGCGCGCAGCACGCCGGCGCACCGCTTCAGGCGGCAGGCGGTGCAGCCTCGCCCGCCCATGTTCAGGCTACTCGGGCTTCCAGGCTGGCCCCCACAAACAAGGGACACCAAAGGCCTTTGGCGGCTCACGGCCTGCAGCGGAGCACTCGAGCAGCAGGCGCTGCCTCCGCCTATGGTATCGACAGCGCATCCCCACAAAGGCTGTTCGCTCGCGCTTCGCTAGCTCGTGGCCTGGGTGTCGCGGACAGCCCAGTGCGAGCAGAGTCAGCGCCGGGCCGCAGAGCCCCGCACCGGGTAGTTCTCAGTGAACGTAATCCTGCACGGCACCCCCACGCCTGCTTCAGTCTCTCGTCGCTGAAACACAGGCTACAGCTCGACAGAACATGGTGCAGCGTTGGCGGCCGGGTGGCGCCGCGTCCCGCTCGGACCGGGGCGCAGAGTCAGCAGGCTCGCGCACCGCAGGCTGAACACGCCGCCCTCCCACACCGACTCGTCCGGGCCCAGCACCGACGCGTTCCAGACCATGAGGTTCTCGTCGCTGTGGGGGCTCGCGCTGCATCTGCAACGGAGCGCCCCGCTCCTTGGAACAAGTGACACTGGACGGTCCACAGCGTGCACAGCAGGCGCCGTGCAAGGCGCGGGAGCTCCTGCCACAGCGCCAGGCCCCAGCGCGCACCCTTCCGGAGGAGACTGGGAGATGGCCTTCAGGTCGGACAGGAGGCGCAGCGAGGCTGCACTGTTGGCCATCTAGCGTAGAGAGCAATAGCAGCTCTCTTGTCCTAGGACTCTGGACCCTCGCTCTACTTGCTGGGCGCACCAGCCATCAACCCTCCCCAACAACCTCGACTCGACTTGCCAAGAGCCCCAGGACCCCAGAAGGAGACTGACTTACCACCAACATAGCTACATCGCTCTCCTGTGTGCCAGGCACCATGAGCATGGTGGAGCGCCTTGGCTCGCACTGCGCAGCAAGCACATCTGCCGGGGCGCACTGCTCCTGGCCGTGCCTGCGTCGCAGGCGAGAGGGCCTGGCGCCACGTGCCAACACTGCACCCTCGTGCAGTTTGGTATTATGTCGACACGCGGTAGAGGCGCGCCGGACGGCGCCTGCGAGGCGGTCCTCTGTTCGGCCGTGCGGCGCACGGACGGACAACGCAGGCTCCAGACCGCTTGACGAGGCCGAGAGCAGTGTGCATGCAGCTGCGCCGCTTGCCGCGGAGCCAGCAGCAAGCGCGGCCATTGGCGCCGGCATGGACGTGCCTGCCTTCCTCGCTGCCGGCCTGGCGCTGGCGCTCGCCGGGGCGCTGGCCGCTGCCGCACCGGCGGGGGCCGCAGAGAGCGGCGTCGCGTATGAGCCAGGCGCGGGCGGCGGGCTGCTGAAGAGCCTGGCCGGCGCGGCGTACCTGGCGCTGGTGGCCGTGTTCGTCCTGCGGCTGCTCAGCAAGCGTGCAAACTCCTCGCTGACCCAGGTGCGGCTCTCGCTGGCCCCCTCCAGTGCCGACAGCCGCGCCCGCGTGCCTGCAGCGGTGCCTGCGTCACGCACAGTCACTCCTGGTGCCCGGAGCTGGCACGGTGCTAACAGCAGCGCTGAGAGAGCCGCGCCGCGCCGCCAGAGGTGGGCCTCGCTGCGGGAGCGTGGTGAGCCGGAGGAGGCTGCAAAGCCGGCGCAGCCGACGCGGGCGACTCCGCTTGCTGCCCTGTGGTGCGCCTCGTGTGGCCGCTTGTACTGCGTGCAAAACATGCAGCGCGGCAGTGGGCCGCGCAGGCAGCTCTGGCAGGCTCCTGCTGAGGCAGTCGGCTGCCTGAGCATTGTCAAGCGCTTGCTCCTTCTGCAGCTGAGCTTTGCGGCAGCCACTCCTGCTGTTCTACTTACTGGTTGGGTTTACAGTGGCATGTCTCTGCCTATTGAGGCCTTGACTGGACCGTAGGCCTGCGGCTCTACATATCGCAGGCATGCGTCCGTGCCAACGTGCGTCCGTGCTGCAGCGCCGCTGCGGATATTGACAGTTGGGGAGGCGCAAGGCCTGGCACCTGGAAGCTGAGCAGGCTTGCAAAGGAGCCGGGCAGCCCGAAGGCCCCGGCTGACGCGCCGCGGTCGCGCACAGGGGCGCCGCGCAGGCGGGCGGGCTGGCGTACGGCATGTGGCTGGTGAGCACGGGCGTGGACGCGTACTTCGACCGCCAGGCGATGCCCAACCAGTACACCGTGCGCAACATCACGGTCACCATCCGCACCGTCACGCAGGGCCTGGCCTACCTGGCCACCTTCATCTTCGGCGCCAACGCGGTCGGCCTGACCGGTGCGCGGCATGTATATCACTAAGTAAACAGTGACGGCTGGCTATCCTTCTGGACCTCCCGCAGCAAAGAGCAACCAAGGGACATTCCACATCGCTCATGGAACTGAAGGCCAATATTCAATTTCAGCTGGCGGCGCCGCGCCATGGCACGCTGTGGCCGCTGCGGTGTGAACGGCGTGACTGCGAGCGCCGCGCTGGCGCCCTTGCGCCGCCACGCATGCGGTTGCCGCGGTGTGTGTCAGGGCTGTGCTTGCACTGTGAGCGCATCCCGCTGCGCGCTGGGAGCTGGAGTGTTTTTTTTGCTAGGCGTAGGCTTGTGCAACAGAGCACAATGCCTTTGTGACACAATGGTCCCGCGTGAACTGGAGTGATCCATAGCTGGCATCTGAGCGCTGATGCTCGCACGTGCTGCGCGCAGCGCTCGCCGTACAGCTGGTGATAAATCCGGAGGCTGTGGACGACGGAGAGGCAGGCGACAAGGCCACCACGGAGGCCGCGGGCGAGGATGCACGCAGCCGCTGAGCGCGTCGGCTCTTGGCATTAGCCGCTGAGGGGCGCTTTGCGCCGTGATGTGGTGTGGCACAGCATGTTGTGAGTGAACGAGGGCGTGGGGGCGTGTCCTTGCTTGGGTAGCATCAAGTTGTCATCGAGCAGGTAGTGCATGCATGCACGCTCGAGGGTACCTGTTGGATATCTGGGATGACCCGTATGCCAGGACTGGTTTAATCTACAGCCGCAATACGCTCCACGGGTACCTCTGTTACAGCCGCATGCACACACGCTCACAAGCCTCACAAGTCTGCACGCAGCCTATGACCCAGTCAGCCTCGACCCACACCAGCGCAGGAAAAGGGTCCCCAGGAAAATTGGGCTCACCAGCAGGAAACGCGTGGCCCACCCACCTCTTGCTCGACACGCAAGAAACCTTGCCACCATGCCAGCCCTGCCTTGCCTTCCGCAGTGTGCGCCAGGCAGCCCTGACTCCGCGCACCTCCGCCCCTTGTGCAGAGACTGCGCTCGGCCACGCACCACGCGCGCACCACGCGCGCCTCTCCGCGGCCCGCCGGTCCGTCACTGGCCGCTGATTCGGCTCGTGACCGCGCGCACAGCCTCGCCGGCGGCCTGAGCGCTCCCGGCTACCTGCACAAAGGCGCCCAGGTCATCAGATGTCGCATGGCAGTCAGCTGCACGACGCGGCGAGCGCGCACCTGCTGCAGACGCCGCAGCGCGCCCCCCAGCAGCGGCAGCTCGTCCGCCGCTGGCGCGGACGCGTCGCGCCCCGCTCCGGCCGCGCCGTCCGCGACGGCGCGCGGGCTCTCCGCGCGCGCCTGCGACCCCCACTGCAGCCCCAGGCCGCGCAGGGCGCCGCCCACCCAGGCGCCAGCGCCCTCAGCCTCGGGCTCTTGCACTGCCGGCGTCCTGCCAGGCTGCGGGACGCCCTCAGCGCTCGGCGCTGACGCGCTCACCAGCTCGCGCAGCGGGCGCAGCGCGCCGCCGAGCCAGGCGGCAGCGTCGTCCGCGGCCGAGCGCGGCGCGGCGGGCTCGGCCAGCTGCGGCGCGGCCGGCGGGCCCAGGCCGGCGCGCAGGCGCGCGCTCGCGGCCGCCAGTGGCGCCACCACCGCTTCGCGCACGTCCGTCAGCCGCGCCTGGGCCTGCGTGCGCGGCCCCGTGACCATGAGCAAGAGCGCTCTGCCCGCGCGCGCGCCGGACCCCGGTGCGCTCCAGCACCGCCGCAGGGTCAGGGCGCCGCTCCCCGCGCTGCGTGCTGGGCGGCCCTGCCGAGCGGAGCGCTGCCGCGTGCCGCGACGGTCTGGCCTCCCTCGGGCACGGGGCGCGCCTCGACGAGCGGCGCGGGCAGCGCCGGCCGCAGCACGGCGGGCAGGCGCGGCACGCCGAAGACCAGCAGCAGCACCACCAGGCCTGGCCATGCCCTTCAGCGTGAGCTTGGTGCCGGTGAGCTTGGTGCCAATGAGCGTGGTGCCGATAGCGACGAGAATAACGCTTGCGCAATGACGCCTGCGGCTGCCGCGCGCACCGGCCAGCAGGTATGGGCTCAAGAGCAGCGCCGTGCCCAGGAGGATGGCCGTGGACACCTCCACGGGGTGCTGTATCACGACTGCGCGCCCGCACAGCGGCAGGTTCAGTTGTCGGCTGCGCCGGTGAGACAAGGGTCAATGTGTCAAGCTCCTTGTGTGCACGACATGTGTGACAGAGCTTGCAAGCATGCAGGCAATGCTGCACGCGCATTGGTGAGCCGGGAGACAGGCGCACAGGAGAGGACGCGAGAGGCGGCCCCGGCTGCAATGCCTGGGTTCTGGACGACCAGCGTCACAGCCAGCACGACAGCCGCGGGCAGGATCAGAAATCTCAGAAGCACGCGTGTCAGCCGCGGCACCTGGAGCACAGCGCGGCTTCCTGCTCAAGGTGAGCGCACAAGGCGAGATTCGGCAGGTTCACACCACTTGTCAAGCCATTGCAAAGCCAGGCGCTGCTCACCAGGTATGCGATTGCGAAGGCTGCAACCAGTGTGACGGGCGGGTTGTGCAGCAAGAAAGACAGCACGTCCAGCAGCGTCGGCAGCTGTGGCACTGGGAGGCTCAGGGCTGCAAAGCTCCCCAGGTGGACCTGCTCGGGCGCAGCGCTCGCTGCGGGCAATGCCTCGGCATACACGCAGGCTCCGGCATGCACGCAGGTCGCCCCCGGCCGGGAGAGCTGTGGCCTTTTCCTGAACAAGACACCGTGCCCAGCCGAGCTGGAACACCTGAATTGGCTTGATGCTCTTTTACAGGTGCTCGACTGCGGAGTGCACTTGGCACGTGCGGTGGCAGAGCCGACCATCGGGCGCAGCAAACACAGCAGTGCAGTGCGTGCTGCAAAGCAGGCAGTGTCTGGAACAGGTGAGCATAACAGGCCTGCAAACCTAGCAAGTTCACTTACGAACGCCCGAGAAGCAGCTCAAGAGGTGCCTGTCTCAAGAAGCTCTGTCGCTGGGCGCGCAGCTAGGCACGCCGGGCGCCCTTAACGAGCATACGCGCAGCCCGACCCCGAGCCTAGTTGTGCGGCCCCTTCCTAGAACAAGGTGAGCATAACAGGCCTGCCAACCTAGCAAGTACACTTACGAACGCCCTACCAAGCAGCTCATGAGGTGCCTGTCTCAAGACTCTGTTGCTGGGCGCGCAGCCTGTCTCAGGACTCCGTTGCTGGGCGCGCAGCTTGGCACGCCGGGCGCCCTTGACAAGCAGTTGCGCAGCCCGACCCCGAGCCTAGTAGTGCGGCCCGCAGAAGCAGGGCTGCGGCGCCGGCGGCAGCACGGCGCCCGCCGCGCCGCCCCAGCACAGGCCGGCGGAGCAGCGGCACACCGCGAGCTGCCCCGGCGCCAGGTCCGCACCCAGCGAGTCGCGGCTGTAGGTGGCCGCGCACTGCGGCAGGTAGAAGCCGGCCTGGCGGTGCCAGACGCCGCCGCCGCCGCGCAGCCAGCCGGTGCGGCCGTTGAGGATGCCAAGCTTCGCGCTGTCCGGCAAAAGGATGGTGCAACCGCGATCAAGAACATACAGCCCCCACTGCGGGCTCTCAAACACGTGGAGCCAGCACAGGTTGTGCGCCCCGTAGCCCAGCGCCTCAGCGCTTGTGTAGACCGGCTCTGCGCGCGCGGCGCACTGCTGTCAAGCACAGCCAAGCGCACAGCTGCACCACAGCGCCGCACGGCAAGCCGCAGCAGGCGGCACCCGAGGCCCAGGGCAGCTGCAGGCACCAGGGCGCCGGCCGGGGGCGCACCCGCGGTGAACCACGGCTTGCCACTGCCGCGCGCCATCGGCACCAGGCTGTCCAGGTGCAGGGGCAGCTGGCTCAGCCCGGCGCCCGCCCCCTGCTCGGGGGTGGCGGGCGCCGCAGGCCGGCCCTGGCTGGCGACGGGCGCCTGCCGGCCCGGCCCGCGCCCGCGGCGGCCGCGCACCGCGCGGATGAGGCCGCCTAGGGCGGAGCCGGGCGCGGCAGGGCCGGGCGCCTGCCCGCAGCGGCCCAGGGTGTGAGCATTGCTGTGTGTTGGCAATGCACATAACAAGATGTCAGCCTCCACCGGCACGATTGCTCGTTCCGGCGCAGGCGTGCCTTTGGGGACTTTGCGTCCGTGCCCGCCATGGCCTTGGTCGGCCCGCCTGCGCCAGCCGGGGTAGCTGATTGGCCGCAGAACGGCACTGCAGGCCGAGAGCGGGCAGGGGGTGCGCCGGCACCGCACCGCAGGCAGGGGCGGGCCTGGCGCACCGTGCGTCAGCTGGTGCGAGAGACGGCACAGTCCTGCGGGCGCGGGCTCAGCCGGAGGCCGCACACAGGGTGCAGCGATGCCAGGTGCTCGGGCCGTGGCTCCGCCTGGTGGGCTCCTTGCGCACAGCTCACTCGCAGCTCAAGCTGACAAGCTCCGGCTCGTTCCCTCAAGTGTTGGCTGCCTGGGCTGTCCCGTGCTCATACAAGGGGATGTAACCCTGGCCAGTGCCCTTCAGCTGCTGCCATGAATGCTCTCCAAGGGCGCTTGCACATTACAGGCCAACCTGCGCTGCAGGCTGCCTGGGTGGCGCTGGTGCCCACGTGCCGTGTAGCGGCGTGCAGGAGCTGCGGGTGTGGCGAGCGTTGTGCAAGACAAGGCGGCAGGTGTGCGCGCTCGCCAGCAGCGGACCTCGCGGACACAGCACCGCGCCACTTGCTGCTGCGAAGCAAGGCAATGACCTGTGTGATTCGCAGGCCGACAGCGGCGAGGCCAACAGCGGCAAATGAGGCAAGCCTGTAAACGCAGGCGCATGTTTCTGTCGGGCACCAGTCCATGAAGCGAACTCAACATCGCGCCGGAAGCATGCCCTGGTGATTCACTCATCGCACAGTCTGCTGCAGAGACCAGACCACGTGCGCCTTCACAGCCAGCGCAAGCAGCGCTGGACGCTGTGTGTTCAGAAGTGCGGCACATCACCAGCAGACCGTGCTGGCAGCCATGCCCGTTGCAGCGGGTGCAGGCTCGTTTTGGAACAGGAATTGGCATCCTGCGCAGTTCTGCGTCTTGTGAAGTTCATGAGCGCGCCTCTGCAGCCTGGAGCGCATTGAGCGGCGTTGAGCGGCCCTGGAAAGCAGAGCGAGTGCGCCAGAGCTGTCCCGCGTGGTCCTGTGAGTGTGGCTGATGAAGTGTGCAACGGATGGAGCAGACAGCATGCAAGGGGTGTGCCGTAAGATGCAGAGCAGAAGGGTGTTTGGGTGCAAGGGGCGCGCGCCCAAGCAAGCATGCCACAGGCACAGTGAGCCTTAGGATGCAGGTTGGCTGCAATTTTGGGAGCGCAGCGCTGTCAAATTGACATACTATTGCAGGTGCTGGCGGAGCGGGTGCCATGCAGTCCAGAGGTCCCTCATCCGCTAGGAACATCATACTTGTATGGCAACTGACCGTGAGTGCTGCTCCCGGCAGAGGTTGCAACAGGGAGCTGGTGGTCACCCAGCCTGAACAGTCAATCCTGTCATACGCGACGACACCAGTCGCACAGGAAGCGGTCCGTGGCAAACACCGATACGTGGGCGCAACCAGTGCCATGCCGCATGCAGTGTGCGACGTGCATGTTGAGTGGTTCAGCAGCTGCTGCGTATGCCTGTGAGCATGCTTGCTTGTGAAGGCCATGCGCTGTACATGCATCCTGCCTCCTTAGTTGTGGAATGGCGCTCATGTCACCGCATGCATGGGACGCTTGCGCTTGCTGCTGTTGCCTCATTGTGCTGCTTGCATGCCTGGCTAATGTTTTCACACCCTCGTTCATACATGGCACTGCTTCCTTGCAACATTGCAAAGTTCTTGGACCAATGATAGGGATGTCACCAGGGCTTTACCAGCTTGCCATCAACAGACTCAGCTATTTAGAACCTCGGCCGTCGTCGTGTTTGCCCAAATGCCTGGCATACCTCCTGCACATGCTCCATCGAGGTGCGCAGCGCACTTTGTGCTCCAGTACGAGAAACTTGTTCTGCTTGTGACGCATGGCAAAGCCGAGCCAAGACCCTGACTTGCAAGCGGTTTCACCTGCTGGCAGGCATGCAGTTGCTGAACCACAAGAGGCCTCGGGAAGTCGAGCTGTGGTGCAAGCTTTGGGCGGACCATGTGCAATTGCTCCAGAGCCTGTCTGACGGAGCATCTGGTGCGAGATCAGCGCTGGGCGCTGCCAGGAGATCGGCCAAAGCAGGCCTTAGCCAAAGTCCTGGCAGCGCACATCCCCTGATCTGGCACCAGATGCTCCGTCAGGCAGGTTGTGGAGCAGCCGCATATGCTACGCTTGTGCCCAAAGCTTGCACCACAGCTCGACTTGCCAGGCTGCTTGTGGTTCAGCGCCTGCGCTGTACCAGCAGGTGAAAGCGCTTGCGAGTCAGGGAGTTGGCTCAATCATGTCATCGGCCACAAGCAGTCCAAGGTTCACGCACCTGAAGCACAGAGCCCGCTGCGCAGCACGATGGAGCATGTCAATCATCGGGCGACAGGGCAGCAGGTCTGCCCCGTGGAGTCCACGGGCGCTGGCGCGCACCACGTGCTCTTCCAGTGTCACATTGCAGCTCTCTCTCGGGTTTTTTGCATGCTCTACATGCTGCACAGAGCCATTGCTCAGGCCGCATCTGCATGCGCACATGCCGCCGTAACATGTTTCCTGCGCATGCAGGACATTGTGGTCCTCGCAAGGGGATCCCACCATATGATGTATGTGGTGCGCTGCACTCCCGAGCGACGCTTGCAACGCGGCGAGTGTGCAAGGCCCGCCTGCCCCATGTGCCTGGCTGCATGCCTGCTGCCAGCGCATTCGGAGCGAGCCCAGGCACTGCCACGCTGGCCGTGCTGCATTTGCGTGCGCTTGCGCTGCCGTGACGTGTGCATTGCGTGTGCAGGAGGCCGATGTGCTCACAAGACGGCGAACAGCAGGTTGCAGGAGGTGCGCTGCCGGCTCCGCTGCTCTCGCAAGAATCGCTTTCCGTGTATGGTCTTGGCCTGTCAAGCCATCAGTCGTTCTGCCTTGGGATGACATGCAGGGCAATCTTCTGCCGCTGTCGCGGTTCCTGTTAGGCGTCTTCATGCATGCGCACTGTTGTGAATTGCTGTGCAAGTCTGCAGGTGTCAACATCCAAGCTGCGCAGGGCAGGACAAGCAGGGCACCTTGTGCAGTGCATCGCACGCCGCGCCGGTGCGCGTCTGCAGGCTTCCGCAGCGCGCACCGGCGCGACGTGCGACGCACTGCACAAGGTGCCCTGCCCGTCCTGCCCAGCGCAGCTGCAGACGCGCACCGGCGCGGCATGCAACGCACTGCATAAAGGTGCCCTGGACGTCCTGCCCTGCGCAGCTCGTGCATTGACACGTCCACTGCTTTCGCCTGTCCAGGGCATTAGCAGCATGGTTACAGGTACACACAGAGCATCCCCAGGCGCTGCCATCACGCCATTGACACGCTTCCCGCACATGCAGGAGGTCGAGACGCTCCTGTTGGCATCAAGAGTAATGTACAAAGTGCGCTGCCCCGAGCATGGCATGCCCTGCTTCAAAAGAAACCGACTGCTTCTAACCCTTATGCTGCCTCTGCCGCTGCCTTGGCATGACGTGTAGACGGCATAGGCAGCATGAGGTTTAGAAGCAGCCGCTTTCTTTGGAAAGCAGGTGCATGCCATGCTCGGGGCAGCGCAATTGTACATTTCTTCTGATGCCAACAGGAGCGTCTCGACCTCCTACATGTGCGGAAAGCGTGTCAGTGACGTGATGGCAGCGCCTGGGGCCGCAGAGCAATCTTGTGCGCTGATAATTGCAAATTCTGCTGCGCTGCTATAACAAGCAGGCTCACTGTGCGTGCAGGCATCCATGGCAACCGCTGGCGTGGTCTACCGCGTGCGCTTCGAGGTGCGCAGCCCCCGCAGCAACTGTCGCAGCGCTTCCTTCTGCATGCTGCTCTAAGCTGTCTTGACTGGACGCGCGGAGCAGCGTGTACCGGATGCATGCGACGTGCCTGCTCGGCGCTGAGCTGCTGCAGCATGCTCACTGAAAGTGCAGGCTCACATGCATCCAGTCCACAATCTGTGCAGCTCCACGCGCTTTTGCCGCCAACAGCGTCTCCGCCTCCGAGCCGCCGCTGCCGATGGCGGCTCCGCCGTCAACGGCCGAGATCCTGCCGCCGCCGCCGCAGGCGCCCGTGACGGCGCGCCCGGGCCCCTGCACTCCACGGCCTTGCTACTTTTGGCTTTGTTGCCGCCTGCCGCATGTCAGTCTCACAGCATCTGCCCTGTCTTATGGCCCTGCATGCAAGACGGCCCCCAGGCACGCACACAAAACCACTTCCAGCCTCTGTGAATAGCCCTCTCGGTCGGCGCGCGCTGTGTGACAGGCGCATCGCGTCGCAGGCCGCCAAGCAGCCGCCGTTGCCGCCGCCATCACCGCCGCCGCCGCCACCTATGTTGGCGTCTCCGCTCCGCAGAGATGCGCAGGCGGGATCGCTCGACGACCCCGGCCGCCGCATGGCTGGCCTGTGAGGAGCAGGCTGAGGAGTAGGGCGGGGGCCAGTAGCCCGCTGACACGACCGTCATGCCCAGCATGCCCACGCTGGCGGTCGCGTGGGTGGCAGCCTTGTTGGCTGACAGGATTCTGTGCTTGGGGCACATACGTGCATGTAGGGGATGTATCAGGAGCGCCGTGCTGCACCGCAGGCCTGCCTGTGGCGCACCGCACAGACGCGGCCGGTTGTGCATGCAGGGGGTGCATGCAGTGGGTGCATCGTGACCTGCATATGCATGCAGGCTGAGCGGCATGGTCACTGCCATCCAGAGCCAGCCGCAGGCCCTGGACCTGAGCGGCCTCATCGCCCTGACTGAGTTGGAGCTGGTCAGACCTTGTCTTGATGCTAGGGGCGAACCGGCCAGTGCTGCTGCGCATCAACGTCGCGCAGCGGGTGCAGCGCATGTCGTGACCCTGGGGCAGCTGCCACTGCTGCAAGGTCTGACAGCCTTGCCTGCCTTGACTGCTTCAGGCGCTGCAAGCTGCGCGACGTTGATGCGCAGTAGCGCCGCCTGGTTCGCCCCTAGCGTCGAGCCGGGGTCTGTCCCCCACCAGACGCGCTGTACTAGATAAAGTGTTGCAGTGCGGGCCGGTGGGACGGAGGAGGGCAATCTCTGTCGCTGGCAGTGCTCAGCTGCATCTTGTAGGTTATCACGAGTTGGACATCACTATACTCAAACGGCGCAGCCTGCTTCTAGCCTCGACTGCCCGTTCAAAAGCAACGGCCGCAGGACCAACTAGCCCCTCTAAAAGCAGACTCCCACCATGACGGCCTCAGACAGCTAGACCTGAATTCATATCCCATCCTCCCATCCAGGTGTGTCAACCCAGCCGAGCACAGAAACTCACCCCAACGACAGAAGCGGCGGCGGAGCCCGCCGCGGCACCCTATGCTCGCTGCGCCAGCGAAGGCAGCCTGTGGCCGGGCGGCCGCAGGTTGCTCAGGCCGCCCACGCGCATGTAGCTGTCCGCGGCGGCCGCCACGCAGGCCGCGCCGAACGGCGACCCGGAGTCTACCACCTTGAGCGCGAAGCGGTCCGCCACCGCGTCGCCCAGGATGTCGCGCACGCCCTCGAGCACCGCGGCGCGGTAGGCGGCGTGGCGCACAAAGACGCCGCCGTCCACCGCAATCACCGTGCGCGGCGGCTCGCCGCCCGCCGCCTTGGGCCTGCACAGGCGGCCCCACAAAGGTCGGCGGGCAGGGCCACGCCGGCTGGCGCACGGCCGCAGCCACCAACTGCGGTGCAGGAGTCAGCAGGTCGCTGCCTGGTGTGCGCCTGTGAGAGCCTGTGGCCCACACCGCGATAGCGCCATGGGGGGAGCAACAACACGTCTCCCTAACCCCGGCTGGGCGGCAGCGACGGGCCGGTAGCGGCGCCGCGCCTGTCGCGGTGCAGATGGCGCAGGATGCCGGCGAGCGTGGCGGCGATGAGCCGCGCGCTGCGCTCGCGCACCAGCACGCACACCTGCTGCACCTGCGCCGGCGCCGCACGCCGGGCTCGAGTCAGGGCCTGGTGACACCTTCGTCAGGCGACTACAAGAAGTTTGCACCATAGAAGCCTTTCTGCAAGGCAAACTCGCTGGCACACGACAGACCCCGGCTGTAGCTGCGCCGCTCTGCCTTGCCTGCCAGGGCCACCCGGCACTGCAACGTCACCAGAGCAGCGCCCGAGTGCACACCTGTGTACGCCCTGAACAACTGACGTCCCTGGCCGCGGCTGGCGCGGGGGCCGGGCAGGGGCCCACGCCTCGCGCCGCACATCGGGCTTGGCCAGCGCGGCCGGCAGCCCGAACGCCTCGGCCAGCACGCCGCCGACGCGGTCCAGGTCCGGCGTTGCGTCCTCGGCCGCCTGGTTCATCAGCGTTGTGGTGAAGCTGCCCTTTTGCCGCAGCTGGTCCGGCACATCGCCGCCGAACAGCTCGCCCGTCTCGGCCAGGCTGCGCGCGGGCGAGCGGGCGCGCTGCTGTCATAGCCTGTCGAGGCCTAGTGGAAACCCTAACAGGGTACCATCACCGTGCGGGCGCACATGGCATTGCAGTGCGGCAGCGAGATGGCACCGCATGCGCCCAAGCCGGTCGTCTTCTCACCGCTGCAGCGGCACAGCGCCCGGTCCGGCGGGCAGCAGAGCACCGCAGGGGCACATAAGGCCGGCCGAAGGGACAGCCAGTCGTAAGCCGTGCGAGGTGCGCGCCTGAGCAGCAGGCGGCGCGCGATGTCGCCGATGTACAGCCCCGACGTCATCTTCTCGAACTGCGCGCCAGTAAGCGCCCCCTCTTAAGCGCCCCCTGTAAGCGCCCCCCGTGACCGCGCGCCGCACGCCCGTCGCCGGCGCCGCGCGTGCGGCCTGCCGCCGCGCCAACACTCCTGACAAGCGCTGCTGGTGCAGGAGTGCGCCGCCAGCAGATGAACGCCTGGGCCTGTAAGAGGCGAGGTCGCAGCTCGAGGCCCCACCTGCTGCTGCCCCGGGTTGTTCGACGCCTCGTCCAGCTCACGGTCCTCCGCCAGCACCGGCAGCTCGGGCACCGCAAAGCCTGGCCACTCGATGTTCACCACCTGCGCATGCGGCGCAGCTTGTGAAAATAATTGTTTACGTCGCAAATTTTCCTTGTGACAGGCCTGTAAAGCTTGCATCTGTAGAGATGACAATGTTGAGTCGCCTTAGCATATTAGCGCACCATGTCGGGCGTGCGCGCGCGATACCGCGGCATCCACTTTGTGATGCGCCCCAGCTGCTCGATGTAGCATGCGTTCGTGCCTGGCCCGCGGCGGCGCTGAGTCCATGGGCCGGCAAGCGCAGCCTGTCTGATTTGTCTCAGCTTACAACGCACTGCCAAGCTGAAGCACTGTCCATGTGTTCCCGCAAAACTCCGCCTGTGCTCGGGGCTATGCAGCATTTGGCACTGGTGAGCCACACACAGGGCTGCATTTGAAGACCTGCTGCATCATACCACTTGCAGTGACACACCATGCGCAGGGGTGGCTGTTCCACTTCAGGACAGGCGCAGACGCGCGCCTTGGCCTCAACTGCCAGAAGGCCTGTGAGGGCAGTGCAGGCCCGCAGGAGCGCGCCTGTGCCCATGATGACAGAGCCGACGGCGTCGGGACCGTCCAGGTACCGCGCTGCTGCCAGTGCGGCCACGGTGTCGTTCACCAGCGCATTCACGTGCACCTTTGTCAGCCCCTGCGCCGGAGTTCTCCACGTTTGCGTGCGCTGTGCGCGCAGCTTGACAGACAGCAGTGTGTTGCTCCCTGTGCCACCGCATCTGCCCATCTATAGAGGTGCAACAACCTAGCAGGGACATAGGCTCAACACAGCTCTGAAGAGGGACAAGCGCATGCATCATCACTTGCAAGTAACGCTGCTGGTTTTACATGTACACGCTTACCAGAGCAGATGACTTATGCACAATCAGAGAGCACACGCAGGAACGGACGCTTGGCAGAGCAAACGCTCCCTGTGCGTCACCGGCACATGGCGCAGGCCACGGCAAACCTCTGAAGGCCGCGCCTGCCTGTGGAAGGCTTCTCGCAGCAGCTTGGCGGGGTCCTCGCCCACGGCGCCAGGGTTCTCAAAGCCCTTGGTCCACTGGATCAGCGTCCCCGAGTCCAGCGTGTGGTGGTCCACCGGGAAGCTGAACCCAAAGCCCAGCACAGGCCGCGCGCGGTCCGCAATGGCCCTGCGCCGCGCCGAGGCAGCGCTGTAGCAGCTGCGCCTGGTGCGTCTCAAAGTGCAAAATGCGGAGCGCAAGCGCCCGACGCTTGCACGCTGACCGTATATAGCAGTCTGCAGCCTGATGATATCAGCTAGCCAGCAACCAGCAACCAGTGTGTGTCAATGATGGCATGTCAATCCGTATGTGAAGGTAATAGGAGACAGTATGCACGACGGGAAGCCTAGCCAGCGTTGCACGACGGGGAAGCCTAGCCCCGCACCAGCCCTGCTCCCTGCTCCAGTCTATCATGTGCCGCACAATGTAGTCCAGGAGCTCGCTCACAGGCACCTTGTGCAGGCCCGGTGGTATGACAGATATGTCCACCTTCACCTCCTCCTGTTAAGAGCACCGGTGCCCCAGTCACCCTGGCATCTCTGCAGAAGCATGCCAAGCATAACAGCTGTGTCTATGTGTGTCGTTCCGCAGTAGTGCAGCACTTGGCGCTGTTAGGTGCAGGTCCAGCCAGGCAGTGCAAGCTTTTAACACTGCGGCAGAGCCAGGAGCCGCAGAATGAACTGGTATGAGTGCTCCTGCAGCAGCGCAAGGTTCGGCGAGCTCGCTGGAGCAAGGGAGTCACCACAGCGTGTTTTGCCGCGCCTAGCCGCGTGTACAGGAGCCGCAGGTTGGTGCCCCCAAAGTCGATGGAGTAGTATTCTCCGGTCTCCTGGCCTTGCGGCAGGACGTCGACCATGGTGGGCAGCATGAGCAGCGAGCTGCGCTGCTTCTCCCGCAGGCCCAGCTCCAGCTGCGCATGCGGCGGAGAGCACGTGAGCGGCGCGGCAGTGGCTTGCACTGCATGCAAGTGCATGCATATGCTCCCAAGCGTCCTCTGCTGCGTTGCTAAGAGCCCAGAGCTGAGCGTGCTCAGTAAAGTTGGCGCGAGGGCGCTCTCGCGGGAGCTCACCTGCTCGACAAAGGCCTCCGCAAGCCTCTGCAGCTCATCCGTAGAGATGTGCAACTTCGCCTGGTACTGTGGACACGCACGGAAAGGGGTCAGCTTGATAAACACTCTGCAGCTCGCACGTCCAAGGCCAAGCACGTGTCCTGTACCTCTATGAACGCGACCTCACGCCGCCTCTTGCTGTCCATGCGGTCAAAGGCTGCGTCGCCTGCCGCGGAGTCCATTGGTGGCTCCAGAGCGCTCTGCAGCGCTCACACGGTCCGTCGCATCGAGCAACACTTACTACACTACTGCCATGCAAGCTGTTCAGCGCCCTTTGCCTTGCAGTGCTACGTTCTTGGGTCAACCCCTTCTGTGTCTGGTGGGCCAGGCTTGCAGCAATGCGGGCCCCTTTGTGCGCTGTGCTGCGTCATTGTACCTTGGCCTGAATCCTTCTTCTTCCTGTCTGTCAGCGCACACTGGCATGCCAGATCTGGCATGCATGCGCCATATGGCAAACTCCGAAAGTCTGGCGTGGGTAATTGCCGCAGCACTGGCAGTGTGACAGAGCATTCCCTGGTACCATGGAGGTACGGCACCACCGGTTTAAGCCAGGCAGCAGAGCTGGTGCTGCGATTGCTGGTTGCTTGCAAGGAGTACAGCGCAGAAACTGACTGAGGCGCTTGCCATTGCGCACAGGGGGGCCTGGCGGCGGACACGATCACGCCGCACCAAGTGTCAATCTGCATCATCCTGCGCGCCTACCTGGACCCGAGCTCTGGTATTGAGGTGCGCCAACCTCTCCTGCTTGTACGAAGTAATCCTCTGCAGCGTGCCTGCCACGTAATCTCCCACTTTGGCAAGGAGTGAAAAGCAAGAAAAAAAGTTAAGATTTCTCGCGGTGGCAGGTATTTGGGCAACAGGATGCAGTCTGCGCTCTGCTGGAGTGCATACAGCCCACCAAGGGTTTGCGGCAGCCGTCCCTGGCGGAACTCCTCGCCGAGTTGCAGGCCAGCGGCCCGGGACTGGTTTGCGCTGCAGTTACCAAGCACACCCCTTGCCTCACGCCTTGCTTACGCTGAGCCTCGGCATAGACTGTCCTGCTTCTGCTGTATGTTTTAAAATGTCTCTGTTGTTGCCCCGGTGTGCATAGGTTGAGAGCAGGGTATCAGGCGCGCGGAGCAGGTTGCATGCACTGGTGCTTACTTGCTCGTTACTGAGGGCTGTCAGACCGCTTTGGGCACCAGCACTTGAGAGGCTGTCTCAGCTGTGATAGTTGACGAGCGCGGACGAGTTTCCTATGGCGCTCGCCCTGCGCCCTCGCTGTGTTGCATTAGCGCAGCGTCCGGCGGCAGGCGCGCGTCAAGTCAGGCCGCGCGCGCGCAGGCCAATCTGCCGGCGGGCGCAGGCGCGTGGGCGGCGAGCGTCGTGGCGGAGCAGCTGCGCGCGCTGGCCTGCCCGGACGACCTGCTGACGCTGTTCGCCGAGCTGGGCGGCCTGCTGGCCGGCGGCCCCGGCGGCCTGGGCGCGCCCGGCGGCCAGCAGGCCGCGGACCCCGCGTCCGCGCTCGGCCTCTTCCTGCGCCGCCGCGTGCTCACGTTCGAGAGCCTGCAGTTCGAGGCGCGCCCGGACGCCCCGGGGCCGGCGGGGCGGCGGTGCGCCGGGCGCGGGCGGCGAGCCTTCGGCCGGGCGTGCAGAGTACCCTGCTGTGCGTGGCCTGGGATGCCCTGTGTGTCTGCTTCTCCACTTGGAGCGGCAGGGGTCCGGGAGCGCTCGTGCCCCGTGTGTGCAGAAATAGCGCCAGCCCCGCCGCGCATGCCACGCGTCCAGCCCCGCCGCGGACGTCCGCGGCAGGCCGTGTGCCGCCTGTTCATGGACTTGCGCGCGTACACGGAGGCGGCGCAGCTCGGCGGCGGCTACGCGCGCACGGCCGCGGCGGCGCGCGCGCGCGCGGCCGCGGGCCGCCTCGGCAGCCAGAGCGGCAGCGGCGCGCCGCAAGACGCGGGCGCGCTGGCGGCGCTGCTGCATGGCGCGCTTGACGCCGTGCCGCGCGAGGCGGGCCGCGGGCCGCCCGGCGCGGCCAGCGCGCTGGTAGCCGACGTGCGCGCGGCCGCGCCCGCGCTGCCGCAGGCGCGCGCCCTCGCGTGCGCTGCCGCTGCGGCGGGGGCACGGGTTTGTTTAGCGGGCGCGATAGTGGCAGCCAGGCCACCGCTCGGCTGCTGCATCATATGCCTGGAGTGTGCACCAGCCAGCCGGCCAAGGTCGGCTGGCTGGTTACGCAATAACGCAGTACTCCTAGTAGCTCTGTATCTGCCTCTGTACCCTGCCTGTGCGGCCTCTGTCTGCACAATGCCATGTGCGCCAACAGCAGTGGTTCTCAGTTTGAGCTCACATAGTGCTGCGGGCTGACCCTAGGTTTGAGCCTAGGTCTGAACCTAGGTCTGATTCCAGGTCTGACCCTAGGTCTGAATTCGCGCGGCGCTGCAGGCGCACCTGCTGGAGGCGCGCGGCGCGCTGTATGCGGGCGATGCGGCGCTGGCCGTCACCGCGCTGCACCGCTACTTCGACTACGCAGGTGCCCGGCCCCGCGCGCCGCCACGGGCCGGCAGCCTCTGGTCTCAACACTCACTTCTCCCTCTGACGGTGACCCTGGCTCATGCGCTGTCACTATATTTCCGTGCTTAATTGGTGCTTCACATGCGCGCTTGTGCTGTCAATTTGACACCGCGCCGCACCGGCTACCCGCAGTCACGTATGCGCAGGCCCCGGACTCGGCTGCTGACCGGGCTTGCTGGCGAGGTGCGAGGAGAGCACGCGAGCTGCTCAGGGTGGCGCCGGCGGCACCGTGCGCTGATGCGCAAGGGCGCCGCGCCGCACGTGCAGGCGGCGCCGGCGGCAAGGCGGGCGGCGACAAGGGCCGCCTGCAGACCGCGCTGCTGAGCCTGGGCGCGTGGCACACGCAGCTGGGCCATGTGCAGGTGCGGGGCCCCGGCGGCGCCGGGGGCGCAGGGGCGAGCCTGGCACGCGGCGCTGGTAAGGTAGCGCGCAGGCACAGCTATCCTTGGAATGTGCGCAGCGACTGCCGATCTGTAAGGACATGCAAGGCCCTTGGCCGCCTATTCAGGTTGCTTTTAGAACAGACACGTCTTGCTCAATCAGAGTTGGGCATGACTGCAGACGAAAGGTTGCGGCCAGAGGTGCACCTGGGCCAAAAAGGGTTGGATGGGATGCCGGCTCGTGGCGAGCGCGCGCGCGCACGCGCGCAGGGCGCGGCGATGGCGCTCAACGAGGCCGTGCGTGTGGCGCAGCAGCACGGCGACCACGCCGCGCTGACGCACGTGCTGGCCGCGCTGCTGCGGCTGCTGGCGGCCGCCGCGCCGCCGCCGCCGGCCGCGCCCGGCGAGGCGTGCGGCGCCGGCGGGCCGCCCGGCCACCTCCTGCACACGCTCCGGCTCATCCGCCGGTGCGCCCGCACCTGCCGCGTGTAGGGTTTTGGGGTCCATGCTATGACCGTCTGGCTTCCACAGGTTTGGACGCATGAGCACCCGCCCTACCTGCCGTGAGGCTGGGGCGTGCTCGACCTGCGCCGCTGTGCGCAGCCGCGCGGGGCAGATGCGCCCGCACCTGCTCGCCTCCCCTACCGGTGCACCGCTCGTTCCGGGCTTTCTCCCCTGAGAGCGCAGCTGCGCGTCAGGCCATGGTGCGGGGCCCGCGCGCGCTGTGAGCGCGATCGAGGGAGCGCGGCGGGGCTGCGGGCGCCTCAGGGCTGGGTGTCCGTGCGAGCCCCTGTACGCGCGCGGCGTGCGCGCAGGTGCCTCCGGCGCGGCGAGGAGCTGCGGCTGCCGCACCTGGCTGCCTATGCGCGCCTGGCGCTCGCGCGCTTTGCGCTGCAGCACCGCCTGGCGCCGCCCGAGGCGCACCAGCGCGCCGAGCGCGCGCTGCCCGCGCCAGAGTTGGGTGCGCCCAGCGGCCTGGCCCGGCCGAGCAGCCGGCTGCGCGCGCCGCCCGTGTTCAACGGCACGACAGCAAGGGCGTGCGCTTGAGCACGACCGTGATCCTGTAACTCCCATGTGTGCAATGTGTCTGGGCCTAACCGCGACGCTGGTGCCGCACTCACGTATGGAAAGATGTGCAGGCTAACTTGCTCGGGCGCTAGTGTCAGGCAGCGCGTGCGCAGCACCCCGCCAGCGGGCCGGCCGGCCCTGCGCGCTGCCTGCTGCGCATCCTTTCTCGCGCGCCGGAGAGCGAGCGCAGCCCGGCCTGTCTGCCGCCAGGGACCGCCGCCCGCGCCTCACCGAGCCGCCTCACCCTGCCCGCCCCTGACCCTAACCCTGTCCAGGCGCGTACCTGCCGCTGGTGGAGGCTGGCCGCGCGCAGCGCAGCGTGGCGCGTCTGCAGACCGCGGCGGTGCTGGCGGCCGCGCTGCCGCCGCCGGCGGCGCCGCCGCCGGGCGAGCGTGCCGCGGCCTCGCCCGGCGGCGGGCCCCAGGCCGCCCTGCGCGCCGCTGGCGCCGACCTGCTGCCCGCGCCGTCGCCGGTATTCCGATCTGCGGATGCGGGTGCTGCACGCCGCCGCACCTACCCGAATCTGTCTTGCAGTCTCGCGGAGGTCCCACCTGCCATGTCGTGTATAATGCGCCGGCAGCTGGACCTGCCGCGCACGTGCGGACATGCGCATGTACCGTCTGTGCTGCGCGCACTGTCGGCCTGAGCATATGCTCGCCCTGTGCGTGCGTAGCACAGCACTTGCACTGGACCCTGGCCCGGGCCAGGGTCCATGCGCAGTGAGTGTACTTGGCGGAGGGGGCCCCACCATAGCGCCCGTTCGCAAGCGCGGTGTCACCGGCGGCGCACGCCGCGCCAGGCGCGTGCGTGGCTAAGGCAGGCACCGTTTGCGAGCGCCCGTTTGCGGGCGCAGAGACGCCGGCGCCCATTTGCGAACGCCCGTTTGCGGGCGCACGTGTCGGGCGCGGTGACGCGGGCGGCGCGCGCCGCGGCAGGCGCGTGCGAGGCGGTGGCGGGCGCGGTGGAGGGCGCGATGGCGTCCGCGCACCTGCTGCGCGGCGCCGCCTGGCGCCGCTCCGGCGCGCCCAGCCTGGCGGCCGCGTCCGCGCTCGCGCACCTTGCGGTACAGCCCGTCCTGTGACTGCGGTGCGGGGCGGGCGCACGGGGCGGAGCGGGCGCGCGGGGCGGGGCGGCCTGAGGCGCAATGCACGCGCTCGGCGCAAGGCGTCGTGGGTCTCTCGCGAGCGGCTGAGGGCCGGCGGGCTTGCCGTTGCGGCCGCGCGTGCGTGCGTGCCGCGGCAGCGGCAGGCCACTGACTGCAGGCTGTGACCCAATGGAGCATTGAGCAGGGCGGCACTTGCACAGGCAGAGCGCTCGTCCAGCCTGAGCTGCTCATTCGATGGATGCCGCTCTTCCGGCTGCGCGTACGCTGTGACCCTGATTTGTGGTCGCCTCCACAGCGCGACACGGTCCTGGCAGGGCGGTGCGCGGCGCGTTGGCTCTGGCAGCTCGTGCCCGTGAGGGGCGCGCTGGCGCGCGCAGGTGTACCGCGACGTCGCCTCCGCGGACGACCGCTGCCTGGCGTACGCGCAGCTGGCGGTGGCGGCCGCCGAGCGCCAGGGCTATGCGGCCGCGGAGCGGGTGCGGGCGTGGCCTCATGGACACTCTCGTGGGGTATAGGTTATGGGGGGCCCTAGGCACACTCCTGTGGCGGCTGCGGCCGCACTGTGTGCGGCGCGGCGTGGGGCGGCGGCGCGGTGCACCCGCTGTGGTGTCCCCGTGTGTCTGCCGGCCGAGCCCGTTGCCAGTGGGCGCTTAAAGCCGGTGCGTGCAGGCAAACAGGTCTCAGCAGACATTCGCAGTCCGCGGTGCCCTACAGACTTGCCGTGGTCTGACAACCCAGCACCGGGCAGCCATGTTGGGCAAGCTGGCGCTCCAGCCTGCAATCCCTCAGTTGCGCACAGGGTAAGGGTATATACACGACAGATGATGGGCGAGAGTTTGAGAGCGCGGGCGGGCGCGGCAGGTGCTGGACCTGGCCGACGCGGAGTTCCCGTTCGCGGCCGGCGGCGCGCTGCGCGCCGCGCGCCTGGGCATCGCGCACGGCCGCGCGGTCGCGCGGCGCGACGCGCGCGCGGCCGAGCGCCTGGGCGCCGAGCTCGCCGCGCTCGCGCCGCCGGACGACGCGACCGACCTGCCCCTGCGGTGCGCGGCCGCCCTCGCATGGCGGCCGCTGCGTTGGGCTGATCGTGGGGCGGTGTAGGAACCTGCGCGCTCTAGATCGGCGCCACAAAGCTGCCATGCGGTGCGCGCTGCCCCTAATGCAGTGACGACTCGCTGCGGCCGCTGTCAGCACGGCGGCAAGACTTGTGCCGCCTCCCAGGCGGCGCCGCCCATCTGACCATGCGATGTGTGTGCTGTGTTGCACTACCTGTGCCTCCCTGCGCTTCGCTTTGTGCGGTGCTCGCAGCCGAGGCACGCACGCCGTGCGTGCCCTCCCAGCCGCCGACCTGCCTGCCGCTCAGCCTGGTTCAGCCACAGCGCGGCGCGCACCGTTGGCGGCCAAAGCCCCACCCCTGACCCTGTCAGTGCATACGCGTCTGCAGCATGGAGGTGGAGCAGCGCAACGCGGAGGCGCTGCTCGCCGCCGGCCGGCTGGAGGACGCGCACGCGGCGGCCTGCAGCCAGTTCGCGACGTGCGCGGACGCGGGCATGCAGGCGCGGTCCGTCCGCCGTAAATAAGCCGCAACGCCAAATTATTTCAAGTGACACAAAGACCATCAAGTTGTTGAAAAAAGCTGTTGGCTTTGTCCGCGCGGGGCACTGCCGCCCTCCGGCCGTGCAGGACGGCACTGCAGGGGCATGCAGGGAGCCCTGCACCCTTCAGTGGCCGCCGCAGCGCCAAGCACCTTGAGCCGCTGTCGCGGCCGCGCCCGCTCGCACCATGACCCGCCGCCGCAGCCGACCCGGCGCGCTGAGCCCGGCGCCGGCGGCAGGATGAGGCGGTGCGCGCGCTGGTGCTGCTGGCGGACGTGCAGCTGGCCGCCGGGCTGCCGGCCGCGGCTCTCCCGTACGCGCTGGCCGCGGGCGCGCACGCGCGCGCGTGCGATGCCGACCTGCTGGCGCGCCCCGCCGGTCCAGGGGGGCGCCGGCAGGGCGCCGTGCAGTGAGGAGCATGGCGTGCGGACATGCACCGGCACAGGGAGACTGACATGCCGCCGCACTTTGCATGGGCTCAGCGCGGCAGGGGCGGCTCGAACATGCCATGACAGACCATCGACAGCAGAGTTTGCAGCTCGGCGTGCCCGGAGCGGCTCAACCACACCATGACAGACCAGTGATAGCCACGTTCGCAGGTCCGCGTGCCCGAGCGCAGAGCAGGCCCGAGCCGTTTGCGGGGGCAGCGCAGGCCGCCGAGGCGGGCGTGCGCGTGGCGGCCGCGTCCGGCGCGCTGGGCCCCGGCGCGGCGCCGTCGGCCGGCGCGCGCTTGCGCGCTGACCTGCCGCTGCTGCTGGGCGCGGCGCCCGCGCCGGCGCGCGCGCGCGCGCAGCTCACGCTGGCGGAGGGGCTGCTGTCTGCCGCCAGCGCCGCGCAGCTGGCCGCCGACCCCGACAGGCGCGCGCGGCCTGGGTGGCTAGGGTGGGCTACCCTACCCTATGTCCCGGGGCTGAGCGCCTGCGACGACCCGCGCTTGTGCAGCTCGTGAGGCGGAAGCGGGCGCATGCGGCGCGCGCCGCCGCGACAGAAGGCGGGCGCCTGCCGCCGTCGGCGCAGTCAGCTGCTGACTGACACGCGCCGCATGCGCGGGTTGCCGCTGTCAAGGAGGCACAAATGATGGGCATGCGCTTCAGCTGCAACGCTCAGTGAGGGTTTGTGACCGCGGGCAGGGTGCTGCAGCCGCTGGGCGCGGCCGCGGCGCTGTTCGAGGCGCTGGAGGACTGGCGCGGCGCGGCGGCCGCGCAGCACCTGGCCGCGCTCGTGTGCCAGGCCGCGCGGCGCACGCCGCAGCGCAATGCCGCGGCGGCCGCGTTCTGCCGGCTGGCCGCGCGCGCGGAGGCCTGCTGCTGACGCTGCGCGCGGAGGAGGGTTTCGGAGCAGGGTGTGAGAGGAGGGCGGCCGCACTGGCGCTGTCTGCGGAGCGGGTGCCGCCCCTGCACCGTCCCTGCCTGTCCGCACGGCGGGCGAAGGGGGTGGCCGGGCGCGCGAGCCGCTCGCCGCACTTGGTCTACATCGCGGTGCTGTAAACGCTGCAAGCACCCTGTCGGTCCTGAGGCAGGCATCCACACTCCTTGCAAACCAGACACTTGCATCCCAAAGTGTAAAGCTGACCAGTGTGTGTGTTGATAGGAGCCGCGCCTCATGTGTCACAGCGCGCTGCAGCAACGTCTGCTTACGCACCGGCCCCAGTGCGCGCAGTGCATGCTGCGTTGTAGCATGGCTGGCAACGTGGCGCGGACTGTGCCCGTGACGTGCGCTGCTGGCGAGCGCGCGCACCTGCCGCCTTGCCTTGCACAACGCTCGCTGCACGTGCAGCTTCTGCCGGCCGCTATTGACACCGTGAGCACCTGCGCCACCCAGGCAGCCTGCAGCGCGTGCTGGTGTAACGTGCAAGTCGCTCCAAGAGAGCTTGATGGCAGCAGGTCAAGGGCAGGGTTGCACGGGACTGCCCAAGCAGCCAGAACCTTTGAGGGGGACGAGCCGGAGCTTGTGCAGCACGAGCAGTGAGTGAGCTGTGTGCAAGGCGCCCAGCAGGCGGAGCCGCGGCCCGAGCACCCGGCATCTCTGCACCCTCCGCGTCGGCTCCGGCTGAGCCCCTGCCCGCAGGGCTGTGCTGCCTCTCGCACCAGCTGACGCACGGTGCGCCAGGCCCGCCCCTGCTTGCAGCGCAGTGCCGGTGCACCCCCTGCCCGCTCTCGGCGTGCATTGCCGTACTGCGGCCACTTAGCTCCTCCGCCGGGCGCAGGCGGGCCGAGCACGGCCATGGCGGGCACGGACGCAAAGTACCCAAAGGTACGGCTGCGCCGGAACGAGCAATTATGCCGGCGGGAGCTGACATCTTGTTATGTGCAGTAGCAACACACAGCAATGCTCACACCCTGGGCCGCTGCGGGCAGGTGCCTGGCTCTGCTGCGCCTGGCTGCGGCCCAGACGGCCTCATCCCCGCAATACGCCGCCGCCGCCGGCGCGGGGCGGGCCGGCAGGCGCCCGTCGTCAGCCAGGGCCGGCCTGCGGCGCCCGCGACCCCCGAGCAGGGGTCGGGCGGCGGGCTGAGCCAGCTGCCGCCGCACCTGGGCAGCCTGGTGCCGATGGCGCGCGGCGGCGGCAAGCCATGGTTCACCTCGGGTGCGCCCCCGGCCGGCGCCCTGGTGCCCGTGCAGCTGCCCTTGGCACCACAGGTGCTGCCTGCCGCGGCGTGCCGTGCGGCGCTGTGCCGCGGTGGTGCTCTCACTGACACGCAGCGGGCGCCGCGCGCAGCGCCCGTGCTTGCGCACGGGTGGGAGCTGGGCCTGGGCAACAGCACCTATAATTGGCTTCATGTATTCGAGGACTCCTGGGTCGGTCTTTATGTGATAGACCGCGGCTGCATCGTGCGCATCCCGGACGGCACTTTGTCGGGGATGCTGAACGGCTGCAGCGGCTGGCTGCGCGGCGCGGCGGGCGTCTGGCACCGCCAGGCCGGCTACTATCTGCTGCAGTGCGCAGCCACCCACAGCTGCGACTCGCTGGGCGCGGACCTGGCGCGCGGGCAGCTCCCGGTGTGCTGCTGCCTGCACGGTCGCTGCTGCGGCGGCGCGGCGGGCGGCATGCTGCCGCCGGTGCCGCAGCCCTGCTTGCGCGGCCCGCAGTAGGCCTGTACTTGTCCTTGGCCTGTACTTGCATCACAGTGTTGTATATTGGTGATGCAAGTACAGGCCAAACGGACTGCTGCCTGGAAGTGTTGTATTGCCACTTTCAAAGCGCTATTGCTGGACAGCGGGTGAGGTTCTGCCCTGCATGCCACTGCGCGTAACGAGGGATGCGCTGCCGCGCCTGCTTGCCTGCAAAGCTCACCTGGTCCTGCCGTGGAGGCCACTGCTTTTGTGATACAGGCTTTTGTGGTAAAGGTTTTGTAACTAGCAGCATGTTACAGGAGCCACACGTGTTATGGCCGACATAGCAGGCACCCAGAGCAGATCATTGTGTGTTTTGGGCTACTACGCGACGCAAAGCGCTGGCTCTCGGCAAGCGCTCCGCTGAAGGTGTCCAGGTTGCAAGCACCCGAGGGTCGCCGCGCTCTCAGCGCCAGAGCTGCCACAGCCGCGTGTCTGGTCCACCGCATGCGCAATGCATACCCAACACCCGTGCGCGCACGTCAGTTTGGCCACGATGCGCTCCATGCGCTGCGGCCGACCCGCAGTTCCAAGGACTCGTGTGCTTGCGACGTGCTTGCTCAGGTGCGCGACCTTGCGCACAAAAACATGCCTGCTGTGCTTCGAGGGCGTCCTTGGCACACTTGCGCGGGCTTGTGCTGCGGACGAGCTGCACCCGCTGCAGAAGGGCACGGCTCCCAGCATGGCCTGCTGGTGGCATGCCGCGCTTCCTGAACACGCAGCGTCCAGTGCCGCTGGCGCTGGCCGCGATGGCGCACTTGGTTTAGCCTCTGCAGCGGACAGGAGGTGCGCGCCTGCGTCCACGAGCTTGCCTCATTGGCCGGTGTCAGCCGGCAGGTGACAGAGGTGTTACCTTGCTTCCGCACATCAGGCCAAAAGCACTGTTCATGAGCCTCATGTGAACAGGTAACTGTCGATCTCGACTTTGCGCACCCATTGTCCCCTAGGGTACAGCTTCCGTGAAGATGAAGCAGAGTAGTATAAGAGCCATCGTCCTATGTGAAACCGGTAGACTGTGTGACTTCCAAGCGAAGAATACCTGAACTATGCACTTGCAACTCCTGTAAGTGCCTGTCTGGCTCTGAATGTCACGAAACATACACCGACTGTGCTGTGCAGCAGGCTATGCGCGCGTCGCTTCGACTCCTGAGCTCCGTACAGAGGGCCGTGACCCCCCAGCACAAAAACAGCTTTGTGGGGGCGGCCAATGCGGGCTCGCTGCCCCGCTCCGGCTGTGCCGGGCTGAGCAGCCTCTGCAGGCAACTTTGGTGCGCTTCAAGGCCAATGTGGGTGCCCTGTGTCACGCTGTCGCCTGCCTTCCACTGAGTGCGTCCGCCTCGCACTGGCAGGCCTGCGCCATGGGACGCACAACCAGACGATGGCGCACTGCCCGAGCGGAGCACCGCGTGCGCCAGCGCGCGGCCGGCGCCTGCGGGCCCGCCTGCGTGCGAGCGTGTGCCGAGCAGGACCGGCAGCACCGGTGCCAGTGCCAGTGCGCAGGGCAGCGGTGGCGCCGCCGAGGCCGCAGGCGTGTCAGGCAGCGCGCCCTCGAGTGCGGCTCACGCTGCGGAGCTGCCCTCACCGGCCGCGGCGTCTCGTGAACAAGGGGATGCTGACTCGGCAGAAGCCGTCGAGGCGCTCCCTGCGGCAGCCGCGCTGCGCGGCGCGGCTGCCGCGCCGCACGGCAGCGCTGAGTGGTTAGGGCCGGAGGAGGCTGTGGGCCGTGGGACAGGCGGGGACGGGGGTCGGGAGGAGCCGGAGCAGGCAGCCACCCCCGGCATAAGCAAGGCGGTGCTCCGCAAGAAGCGCTGGCGCGAGGCCCGCAAACGGCGCTGGCTCGCGGAAAACGCTGCAGGCGGCGAGGCTGCGGCCGCGCTGTCTGCCGCGGGCGGCGACGCGGCGCGCGGGGTGCGGGAGGCAGAGGCGGAGCCGCAGCCATGCGCGCGCGCGGGGCACCGCAGGCAGGGCGGCAGCGCGCACGCGCCGCTCCATCCGCTCCTCGAGCAGCTGCGGCGGGCAATGGCGGCGGGGGCGCGCGCGCCCGACGCGGAGGAGCGGCGCCGCGCGGAGCTGCAGCGGTGGATCCTGACGCAGCTGCTCGCGGGTGCGGCCCGCCGCTCTCGCTGCCCCGGATGCAGCCGCGAGCCGCGCCGCGGCCCGCAGGCGCTGCCACGGCAGCGCGCCGTGCGACTGCGTGTGCAGCTTGCGCACGCCCTGCAAGCTCGATCGCGGTGCCAGGTTGAGCGCGCACGGCGCCAAAGGCGCCCATAGGTCGGGGCACCCGGCCTCCCGTCTGCCTTGACCTGCTGTCGCAGCCGCGGCCTGAATGCCTGATGCGCTCGTCCGTCCCACAACCCGAGCCAGGCAGCGGGCTCCTCCTGCCGCGCGCGCGTCCCAGACGAGGGCTGAACCCGAATTCATACCCTCACCGGCGCGAGCGCGCCAGGCGGCATCCCGGGCTGCGTCGCGGCAATGCGCGCGAGCCCGGGCCGCCTCACGGCTGAGGCGTACGGCATTGCGCTGGAGATGGCGGCGCGCGAGCCGCGCCCGACCTGGCCCTGGGCGGCGAGCTTCGGCGTCGGCGGCGCGCTGACGCGCAAGGGCAACCCGTCGCTCAACCGGCTGCCGGCGCTGGCGTTCAACGAGGTGTACGCCGCAATGCGCGAGGACGGCTTCCTGCCCGACACCGCCTGCGTACGCCAGGGCCTGAACAGCCGCGCGTACGGCCTGCCGAATGAGGCGCGCCGCCCGCCGGGCCCCTGGCCCATCTGGCGCTGGCTTTGTAGCGGGCTGGGTCCGGGCGCCTGGGCTGTCGTGCTGAGGCAAGCCATGCCAAGCACAGTGCCCTTCAGAGCCCTCCTGTTCGCAAGGCACCCCTACCTTTCTGCCGTGCGGCATGCGAGCCAGCAGCACTAGGACGCAAACGGGCCGCCGTGTGCAGCGCAGATGGCAGCCGGGCTGCTGGTTGTCATGCTGCTGCGACCCTGTCGCCCTAGCGCCATGTGCACAGGGGCCGCATGGCACGCCGCCGCAGTGCCGCCGCCGCATGCCTGAGCTCGACTCGTGTTTGTGACCAACCTGGGCCCTAGGCGCGCATTTGTGGGCCCGGTTCGCTATAGGGTATAGGCCCTATACCCTATACCCTAAACCCCTATATAGGCGCGCATTTGTGGGCCCGGTTCGCTTGGTGCCCGCGGGCGCGGGGCCACAGGCAACTGCGCCCACTCAGGACACCGCAGCCAGGCGGGCATGGCAGAGGCTGTCTGAAGCCTCAGCACCCCGCGGACCGCAGGCCTTCAAGCTGCTGACGCGGCTGGCCACGGAGGGCGCGCCAGTGGAGCAGGCGCACCTCGAGGAGTGCGCAAAGCGCTACGCGCGGCGCGGCGACCGCAGGGGCGTGCGCGATGTTGTGCGGTGGGCGGAGGCGCGGGTGCGCGCCGCCGCAGCCTGCTGCGCCCACGCCGGCGTCGCCGGCGCCCGGCAGCTGTTGCAAGGGTGGGGTTAGGGTTTCAGTGAGCCTGCTGCGGCTCGCACCTAGCCCCGCAGCAGTGACGTGGCGCGACGCGGCCGGGGCATGTCGGCGTCGCTGGCCAGTGGCCGCGCTCCGAGCGGCCCGCGGGCGCCGGGCGCACGGCAGAGTCTGCACAACTGCACAAAAGACGCACGCGAGGGCCGTAATTGGCGCCGTGCGCGCGCGCCTCGGCAGGGCATCCCCTTCACGTACTCGTGGGTGCCGCACATGATGGCCGCGCACCTGCGCGCGGGCGACTTTGGCGCCATGCGCACGACGCACCTGGCGGCCACGCACATGCGCGTCACGCAGCCGCAGCTGCGCGTGGAGCTGGACGCGCTCATCCGGGGCGGGCACCTCAGCGAGGCGCAGGCGCGGGCCCCAAGCCCTTACTACCAGTAGGGCGCACACCCTAACCTTCTCCTGCCTGCCGGAGCGAGGCGCGCTCATCCAGGGCGGGCACCTCAGCGAGGCGCAGGCGCGGCCCCCAGCCTGACCCCCAGTAAGCCGCAGACCCTAGCCTCTCACGCCTGCCGTAGCTGGACGTGCTCATCCAGGGCGGGCACCTCATCGAGGCGCAGGCGCGGGCCCCAACCCAAGGTAACATCAACCCAATGAAAACCATCGTCCGCCCCATGTCAGCGCACTGCTGGGTCTCATGCGCCAGCTTCAGCGCTGCAGTTCATTGTAGAAGCACGGGAGGCCTCCAAACACGTTCAGGGGTGGGGTAGGGGTCAGGTCAGCACAGGCAGCTCCGGCAGAAGGCCGCGCTCCTCTCCGCCCGCCCAACCCCGCCGCGACCCCGGCGCGCGCGCCCAGCGCAGGCCTACATGGACGACTTCGAGCGCGGCAGCCGCGAGGCGCTGGAGCACCACACGCTGCAGCGCCTGCTGCACGGCTACGCGCGCGCCGGCCTGCCCGCGCCGGCGGCGGCCGCCTTTGAGCGCATCCGCATCGGCGGCCACACGCCGTCTCCATCCGACTGGGACGCGCTGCTGCGCGCGCACACCAACACGGGCGACCTGGCCGGCGCGCGCGCCGCGGTTGCCGCACGCGTGGCCGCGCGCGTGCCGCCGGCGATGGCCACGTTCGCCGCCCTCGCACACGCGTACGAGCTGCACGGCAACGCCGGCGCCATCGTGCGCGGCCCGCCCGCCTGCGGGGCGCCGCCCGGGGCGCCCGCAGGAGCGGGCGCCGCGGCGCACGCGCCATGGCGAACACGGTCATGCGCACCTGCGCGCGTTTCAGGGGCGTCAGAGCCAACTCCCCTGCAAGGCTGCCCTGCCGAGCGCTCTCCCTCCTGTTGTTGTGGCCCCCTGCCGTTGCACCTTGTGCGCAGCTGCAACGGCCACCATGCAGATCGCGTCACCGGCCGCCGCGGTTCGCGCGCTGAGCGCAGCAAGGCCGCGCGCGCAGCGCGACATGCTGCCCATGGTCACCCCGCTGGCCGAGGACGCCGGGCTCAAGGCCGCGTTCTTCGACACGCTCGCGCGCGCGCACGTCGCGCGCGGCGAGGTCGCCGCGGCGCGCGGCGTGCTGGCCGAGATGCGCGCCGCGGGCGTCGCGCCGGACGGCCGCTACGACGGCCGCTCCTACAAGAAGCTCGGGCTGGCACTCTTCCTGGCCGGCTGGGAGGCTGAGGCGGCGGCCGTGCTGGGCGAGATGGTGGCCGCCGGGCGCGCGTCCGCCCGCGACGCGGCCGCGCTCATGGCCGGCTTTGCCAGGGCGCAGGCGCTGGAGCGGCAGGGCGCGGCGGCCGGCGGCGCGCGGCTTGCGCCGGGTGAGCGCGCCGCGCTCCCGCAGGCGGGCGGCCCGCCGCCGGGCGCCGACGAGGACGCGGCGCCCGGCGATGGCGCGGCGCCCGGCGGCGGCGCGCGCGCCGGCGCGCCGGGTGCGCCGGGGCAGGACTGGCATGCGGCGCCCGGCGCGGACGCCGGCGTCGCCCGGCACGAGGGCGCCGGCGGCGGCGGGCGCGGCGCGCCGGGCGCGCCCGAGCGCGATGCGGGCGGCGGCGGGCGCGTGCTGTCGGGCCTAGATGGGGGCGCTGCCCGAGCCGGCGGCGGCGCCCCTGCAGAGCGGAAGGCTACCCTGCAGTAAAGAGTACATGGAGGGCGCGCGGGCATGCGTGAGAATAGGTATGCGCGGGCGGTGTGAGGGCTGCAGGCGGCCCTGCAGGGTTTTGAAGACAGTGCACCGGTACACGGACCTGTGGAGGGTCTGTGGACGTGCAGAGAGTCCTGCACAGCCTGAATGTTGACCTGCGCCTCTGTGCGCACCTGCTTGTCTTGACCTGGCAAATCCCTGTCTCCCGGGTGGCACCCATTGGGCCCGTTTCATGCTGCTGCATGAGCAGCACAGCCATGTGTGGAGCTGCGCGGCAGCCGTCCTGCCTGTGGTCGGGCGCACATGTTCTGTTACAAATGCTACATCCAGTGCCGTATCTGGCGCCTGTGCGCCTGCTGGGGGCGTTCTCCCTGCACCACACACGCTCGCCAGCCATGCCAGCGCAAGAGCATGCCCCTAGCCCCAGCCAAATGTGCCGACTCGCAACAGCAGAGCATAACAGGCCACAAGGGTGGGGCGGCAGGGCGCCCGCCCACTTCAGGCTGCAGGTGCGTCCCGCCCTGCGGCGCGCTTCGCCCGCCGCTTGCCGGTCCCCCGCTCCTCCAGCTCGCCACCAAGGCCCGCCCGCTTCCCGGCCGCCCCCCCGCCGCGCCCCGCCCGCGTCCCTGCCGCGCCGTCGTCGCGCCCAGCGCGCTCACCTGCCGCCCCGCCGCCGGCCGCCGCCGGCCCCCACGCGCCGCCTGCAGAGGCCGGGGACGGCAGGGTCGGGGCCACGTGCGCGCGCTCAAACACCGCGACGAAGAAGCCGTCAGTGCCGTCGAGGTCCGGGTCGACGCGCACCAGGCGCTCGGCGCCTGCGAGCGCGCCCGGCCGCCCGCGGCGCGGCCACGCCGGCAGCGCGTGCGCCAGCGCAAAGCCGGCCGCGGCCGCCTCCGGCAGCACCTGCGCGCGCCACAGCCGCTGAGGTGCCTTCCTTCGCTGCAGCATCTCTGCCGGCACCGAAGAGCGGCAGGCCGGCCGGCAGCCGCACGCTGTGCGCCCTGCATGCTGCCGGCCCACCCTGCGCGCCCGCTTCCCTGCACGGCACGCCGCGCGACCCTGCACGGCTCCGCGCAAGCTCCCCAGCCCTGTGACATGCACACCCTGCACACAACCCCACCCCCTACCTCCCCCAGCCCCGCCTCGGCCGCTCGGGCGCGCGCACCGCGGCGACCACGGCCTCGTTCTCGCGCTCGTGCACCGAGCAGGTAGAGTAGACCAGGCGCTCGAGCGCGGGCGCGGTCAGCGCATGCCGCAGCGCGCGCTCCTGGAAGCGCGCGAGCTTGTCCAGCCGCGCTGCCTGCGCGGCGCCCTCGGGTGCCAGCTGAACCGGGCCGCCCTCCGCGGCGCGCGTGCCGGCGCCGCCTGCGTCGTGCGGGCCGCCGCCGCGGGCGGCGGCGGCGCCCGCGGCAGCGGGTGCGGCCGCGGGCGGCACCAGCAGGCGGTCCAGCGCCGCGGCCGCGGTGCCCGAGCCGGAGCAGGACGGGTCGAGCAGGATGCTGCGCACGGCCGCGAACGCCGCGTCACCGGCCAGGTCGAGCGCGAGGAAGTCGGCGCAGCGCGGGTCGACGCGGTCGGCCGCGCCAGCGGCCGCGACCGCGCGCCGCAGCCGCGCCAGCCGCGCCGGGTCCTTGTCCACGGCCAGCACGCGCCCGGCGCTGCCCAGCAGGGCTGCGCGCGGGTGCAGCGCGTGCGGTCGCCAGACTCCCCGCTGACACAGTCATGGGGAGAGCAGGTCGCAGTGATGCATGGTTAAGTTGAGCCTACCCTGCCCTTCCTTAACCCTGTAAACGCGGGTATACCCCAGGCAGCAGCCCCACGCGGCGTCCTCAGCCCCGAAAGATGATTGCAGTGTCTCGTCACAGATGGGTACCGACCAAAGTCCCTTCGGATTGTTGTGACATCGTGTGTCATCACCGGACGCCGCGCTTGCACCACACCCCGCCACCCTGCCAGCCTGCAAGCTCCTGGCCACCCCTGACAAGGCAGCATATAGACAAGGTGTTGGCCCCTGACATGGCGCCTGTCTTTGCCTGGCCAGCGCGCACCCGCCAGGTGCGTGGTCTTGTTGCCCGGCGCGGCGCACGCGTCCAGCACCGTCCAGTCCGGGCCCGGCCGCAGCGCGTGCGCGGGCATGCACGACGCCTTGCTCTGCGCGCGCGCGGGCCGTCAGCGGGCCCCGGCACGACACACGTGCGAACCCTGCCAGGGCACTGTGCGCGAGCCTTTGGTGAGAGCATGCCTGAACCTAATAGGGCAGAGCAGGACGGGTCACAGCAGCCGCAGGCCGCAGCGGCAGAACGATGCGTGCGCCGCTGCGCGCAGCCGCGGGTGCCCCTACACGGCACCCGCGCAGCATGCCCGCACGCGGCTTGCCCCGGCGCGCGGCGGCCGTGCCTGCAGGATGAGGCGGCCGTCCGCGACGAGCGGGTGGTCGTGCAGGTCCGTCCCCGCCGGGAACTGCAGCACGTCCGGCAGCAGATCGTCCAAGCGCGCCTCCTGCGGCGCCCACGCGCCGGTTACCGTGTGAACGACGCAGGCGCGCGCCTGGCACGCCCGCGGCAACTCGCAGGAGAGCGCGCGCGTGCGGGCGCGCAGCCGCGGCTGGCAGAGCGCCCCGCGCGCGCAGCACGGCAGCAGAGTGGCGGCCGTCTGGCAGCCCAGGCGCCGGCGCGTCAGCCGCAACAGCAGACAGCGGGGGGCGCGCAGGAGGGGCAGGGGCAGCCTGCTGGGGCGCTCACAGGGTGCGCGTGGCGCGCGTGCGGCTCCGGCGGGGCGCGCAGCCATGCGAGCGCCTCCGCGACCGAGCCGCGCATTAGGTTGACGCGCGCCGCGCGCAGCCGCGGCGCTGCGCCGGGGGCGGGCCCCGCGCCGTCCTGCGCGGCCGCGGCGGCGGCGCGCTGCGCGCGGCTGAGCTCCGCGGGGCCGCTCGCCAGGGCGGCGCCGGGGGCGCTGCGCGCGCCTGCGGCGGCCGCGGCGGGCTCTGCCGCGGCAGCGGCGCGCAGCTCGTCCTTGACCCGCAGCACCGCCCGCTCTGCGGGCCCGCGCGCCGCGCAGCCCTGGGCGGCAGGCACAGTGAGTCTGTAACCCTACCCCTGTCGCTTGCAGCAATACTGGACTCCTGGGTTGTAAAGTTGCAAGCGCAGGCCGTGGAGCAGCACTGCCCCATCATGCACACATTTTATGGCATTGGACCGAATTTGGAGCAATCTGCTAGCCACCGCCACTGCCTGCCGCATCAGGGTTGCGCCCACCAATACGTCTGATGAGAGTGCACAGGTCGCACAGCCGGGTTCCTCAGCCGGGCGGCTGCAGCGCCAGGGCAGCATCCGCCGGCAAAGCGCAGACGCTCGGCGACGTGCGCATCACGTGGCACAAGCACCGCGCGCGCCTGCGCGGCACAACAGCGGCGGCGGCGTGCGGAGGCAGCGCGACGGCCGCACCTGCCCGAACATCACCTCGTACGCGAGCACGAACGCAGTTGCGGGCGTCAGCCGCGGGTGCGCGTCCAGCAGCCCCGCGGCGGCCGCCGCGGCCCTGATGGCCGGCAGGCGCCGGAGCGTCTCGCACACTACCGCGTGGGTCGCCTTCTTGTGCTCCACGCGCGGGGCGAGCGTCAGCGCCTGCTCTGCACGCGGCCGCGCGCTTCAGTGGCGCCTGCCAAGCGCGCTTCAGTGAGCCTGCCATGTGCGCTTCAGAGGAGCCTGCCAAGTGCACTGTTGGACAACAGTATAAAAAAGGAGTGCTCAGACGTTCAGCGCGCATGGCCAACCAGGGAGCGAGGCGCGCGCACCTTGATGCTGGCGCCCCCGCGGCCGGCGGCATGCGCGCCGAGCAGGCGCGCGAGCGCCTGAGCGGCCTGCCTGTCGATCACCGAGCTGGGCCACCAGGGCTTGTGCTGGCCGTCAGGCTGGGGCGGCGGCTGGGGCGCCGCGTCACGCGCTGCGGCCGGCGCCGCCCCCGCCGCTTCCGCTGAAGCACTGGTCCTCGACACCTTGCGCGCTGGCTGCTCGGCTTCGTCGCGCGGCGCGTGCTGACGCGCGAGCCCGGCGGCGGCGTCCGGCGCCTTACGCTTCTTGGGGCGCGGCGCGGACGCCGCCTGGGGGGCGCGCAGGCGCTCCGTCTGAAGTATGCTGCGCGCCTTTTTGCGCATCGTGTGACCGGCCGGACCACCACGGTGTTCACTATGTCCCTTTCAGGTGCCTGAAGCTGCAGCTCCCCAGCAGCCACAGATAGTTCGACGCTTCCACCCACTGATGGACTGGTTTTGTGGACCTGATGCCGCGGACAGCCTGCAATCACAACTCCTCTACACCTCGAGCAAGTGTGCGGAAACCTGTCTGGAGCTGGGAGGGTCTCGTGCCAGGCACCGCAGAGCTGTCTCTGACAGCTGTGATTCTTGGTGTGCGCCGAGGCTGCCCCTGCGCACGATGCCAGCGGCCCGGGGTAATGGCGGGCGTGGGGGCCCTGCACAGTAGGGGCGCCCCAGGCAGGATGCTGGCAGCGCAGGGCGAGGCTCAGGCGCTGGAGCAGGAGGTCCTGGTGCCGGGCGCGTCCGGAAGCAAGCCGCCGCTTGCATCACGCCTCAGGGCGGCCTGCAGCGCGGGGCGGGTTCTGGCGGTCGCGTTCGTCCTAGCTCTGCTCGTGATCTGCGGCCTGCTGCTGGCCAGCATGCGCCAGGGCTCCGACGATGAGTTTGAGGAGGGCAGCGGACGGCCGCTGGACCTGATGAGCGGCGGCATTGGCATTGACAAGCTTGGTGCTGGGCTGTTTCTAGTGTGCGCACCGGCTCCGTGCGCTGCCCTGTCACGAGAATTTGGTAGCAGCAGCACGCAAGCAGCAAGCTGCGCAGATCTTGCTGAGCCCTGGCTCTCCCGTCTGTGCTGTTGTATGGCAAAGTGCCGCGCTCTGTGGAGGACATTGGAGGATTTTGCGTGCGCCGCAGGTCCAACAGGACCGTGCTGCTCCTGCAGCGCCGCTCCAAGCACAACGACGGCAAGTGGGGCCTGCCGGGGGGCAACGCGGAGGAGGCCGACGCCAGCCTGCTGGACACGGCGCGGCGCGAGGCCGCCGAGGAGATGGGGGACGTGCCAGACTTTGAGGTCACCGGCGTCGTCGAGACCAGGTCTGCGCGCCTCGCCGCCCGCTGCTCGCGCGGGCGCGCGAGCTGCTCCCGCTGTCAACGGCGATGATGCACTGTAGGCCCCTGCTTCAAGGTATGAAGGGTTAAACTCAGCCCGCTGCCGCCTAACACACAGCAAAGGCTTGCGGCGCTCTGCAGGAGCACTGCTTCCCCCACCTCCGGCCGGCGCTCCTGCCTCAGAGCCCGGCCGGGCGCGTGCGGCGCAGGAGGGGCAAGCGCATGCAGAAGCGCTATGATGTGTACGTCGGCGGCGTGGCGGCCGAGGCGCGGGCCGCCTTTGAGCCGCACCTCAACGACGAGCACCGCGAGGCGCGCTGGTGGCCGCTCGACGCCGGCCTGCCGGCTGCCGGGCTGCACCCCGTCGTGGCGCGGCCCGGCCCTGCTACCATCTGCAGCGGGCGCATGCAGCGGGCGCATGCGCAGACGCGTATGGTGAAGCGCGTCGTGCGAGACCGGCGCGGCCAGCGCTGATCGTAACCCCAAGACGCTTCAGGAGGTGCATCTCGTCTGCGCACAAGTCTGACGTGTGCCTGGCTATCCCTACCCTGACCCTACCCTCATCTGCCCAGCTGGACACAGCGCGGGCGGCGCGCGCGGCGCAGGCCGCCGTGCTGGCGCCGCCGCTGAGCGCGGTGCTCGCGGCCGCGCTGCCACACTGGCAGGTGCTGCAGCCGCGCGCGGAGCCAGTCGCGGCGGCGCGCGGCGGCGGCGGCGGCGAGGGCGCGCAGGCGTTCCTGCAGCGGCGCGGCGCGGGCGTACTGTACGGGTGCGGCCGCTGTTAGGGTTCAGGGTAGGGCTAGCCAGCGGCCCGGGCGCGCAGGCGTTCCTGTAGCGGCGCGGCGCGGGCGTGCTGTACGGTACGGCCGCGCCCGGCGGCCCGGCCCTCCGGCGCCGCGCGGGCCAGCGCCGCGCCACGCGGCGGGCCGGCGCGCCGCGGGGCGGGGCCACCGGATCTGCCGGGGCGCCTGGCCGCCGCCGCGGCGCCGCGCCGCAAGCTTCCTTTCTGAGCGGCATTCTGAGAGTCGTGTCCGACATGCGCCGGCTGTCTGGCCGCATTCGCGTGCGGGCTTCGCGGGCAGACGTAGGTGCCAGTGTGAGGCGAAGTCCTCGGCGTGTGGCAGGTCTTGCAGACGGGCGCGCCTGCGGCGACAGGTCCGGCGGCGAGCTGCTGCTCGTGCACACCGCGGGCGCGAAGGGCGACTGGCGCATTGCGGGCGCCGACGTGGGCGTGTTCGACACGGACCTGGCCGCCGTCGCCGCGCGCGCCGCGGAGCGCCAGCTCGGGCCTGCGCCGGACGCGGACGAGAAGGGCGCCGTGGACATGCAGTGCGCGCCCGCTGCGGGCTGCGTGGGCGTGAGGGGTGGTGGCCTTGCCAACTGCTCACGCTGGTGAAGCGCAACCCTGCACAACTGCTCTGTGCATGGCTTCGCACAACTGCTCCGTGCATGGCTTCGCACAACAGCTCGTGCACCTCTTCAGCAGGCAGGGCGGGGTGTCCGCACCGCTCGGCCGCCCCATGCGCGCCGTGTGTGCTCTGATCGTTGCAGGCCGCGCATGCGCTTCTGCCACGGCGAAGCCGTGCACATCGTCATGCACAGCGCTCCGGTGTAACGAGGTGAAGCCATGACGCAGTGGCTGGTGCGAGGCGCGCGCCGCCGCACGCGCAGGTGGGGCAAGCGCAAGGCGCGCATGTTCACGGTATACCTGCGGGCGCTGGCGCCCGCGGCGCGCGGCGCCTTCACGCCGCGCCTGGCGCACGGGCTGGCCGAGGCGCGGTGGGTGCCGCTGGGCGAGGCGCCCGCGCTGCCAGGCCTGCACCCGCTCGTGGCGCAGCTGCTGGCGCGGCACGGCGCCGAGCTGCAGGCGGCCTTCGGCACGGCGCGGTAGCAGCTGGCGGTATAGGGTTAGAGTCAGAGCAGCACCCGCTTGTGGCGCAGCTGCTGGCGCGGCACGGCGCCGAGCTGCAGGCGGCCTTTAGCTTGGCGCAGTAGCGGCCGGCGGCGCTCACGGGGGAGTTCCTGGGTGGCATCCGCCGCAGGCCGCCTTTGGCATGGCGCGGGAGCGGCTGGCGGCGGTCCGCGGGGAGTTCCTGTGAAGCAGCCACTGGGGAGCTTATGTGGAGCAGCGCTGTGGCCAGAGGCGGTCGCTGATGGTGAGGAAGCAGAGTGCAAACCTCGCCACACCTGGAGTGTGCTTGCAAGAGTAAGCGGGAGAGCTACGCCTGTTGCCCATACCTCCTGGAAAGCTCCTGCCCTGGCTCGCACTGCAAGACCTACCTCACGTCAGCTGCCACCATGTCAAACACCATGCCGCTTTCATGTTGTAATTGACACGTTGAGCGCCGGTGTGCAACGTTAGCCGCATGCTGGCTATACCTCCGGATGTGCCTTCCACGCTGTTCTCAAGCCACCAAAATCACACTGTCCGGCACCTGCACCAGCCCCGTCCAGCTTCAACACTCTACGGCACACTGCAAGGACGCCTGCGCGCCTGCCAATGGCTGTACTCTCTGCAAGCAACCTGACAACGAAATCTGCCCTGCCTAAACTGACACGGCCTCCTGCTCTGTGCGCTCCACCAAGAAAGCCTGATGAGCAGGCGCAACACGGAAAGCCAGCAGCATAACTCAGGCTCGGACTCAACAGCCGGCTTGCACATCGGACACCACCAATTCAGCTGTGCACACTCATCATGGGCCTCGTCAGATGCTGCAGGAGCGGCCCCTGAGCGCTCCTGGCAGTCTGTGCTGCCACTCGGGTGCTCCTGCAGCCCCGCAGCACACTGCATACTGCCGCCGGCATGCCTGTCTCATCACATAGTTCTGGTGATGCCGCTGGGCGCCATGCAGCCCCCTAGCTGCGCGCCGAGGAGCTGCCCTTGCTCTTGTCGGACGCCGCGGACTCGATGCCGGCCTCGGACGAGGCAGTGCCGCGGAAGTTGGAGGAGCCGCCGCCGCCGCCGCCGCCGCCGCCGCCGCCGCCGCGGCCGCCGCTCGCGCCGTTGCCCTGGCCGCCCGCGCCCTGGCCGCCGGCCTTGCCCTGGCCGTCGCGCTCCTCGTGCGCCTGGCGCGTGGCCTCCTCGCGCTTGCGCTGCGCCGCCTGTGCCGCACTGCAGGTTCAGCTGTCTCGCAGATCGTGCCTCTCAGGCGACAGTGCATCAGCATGTCGTGACGCTCAACAGCATGCAGGCAACATTTTTTCATACGTGGGTTTTTTCATGCATGCGGCGCATGCAGCTTCGCAAGCCATGGCAACTCCAAGTGGTCCACACCACGGGGCGACATGGCAGACTGTGAAGCGACATCGGAAGGGCGGGGTCCGTGGGGGCAGCTGCTGCAGGCCAGGGCCGCGCACGATCTCGGTCGCCTCCTTGCGGGCCTCGGCCAGGATGTTGATGGCCTTCTTACGCTCCACGGCGACTCCGGCCTGCGCCTTGGCCTGCTGCAGCTCGCTGATCGCCGCCGCACGGTCGTCCTGCCCGCCCGCGCGGCCGTCCTGCCCGCCCGCGCGGCCGTCCTGTGCGCCCGCGCGGCCGTCCTGTGCGCCCGCGCGGCCGTCCTGCCCGCCCGAGCGACCGTCCTGCGCGTCCGCGCGCGCGGTCTCACCAACGGCTTCACGCGCTCCGGGTCGCAGTCTTTGTGCGAGTGCGGCGCCGCAGCGCGCGCCGCCGCTCGGGACATGCACGGGGTGCCGGCCGCGCAGGCACTTGGCGGCCGAGCGTAAACCTTGCATCAGCGGAGCCACTGCACCGAATGGCTGGCGCCCGAGGAGGACGCGCTGCGCTAGGTTAGGCGCATGCCTAGCCTGCTCTGCTGCCGCACACACAGCCTGGAGCGCGCGCTGTGCGGTGGGTCTGGCTTACGTACAGTAATCATAATGCCTGCACATGCATAGGTAAAGTTAGAGCCACGGCAAGACCTGCACATGCCGCTGATCTTACAGCGCGCCCGGGCCCGCGCCTCGCCGGACCGGCCGGGCGGCAGCGCCTTGCGCTCGTCGCCGTACAGCGGGATCATGATGAGGAAGTCGAGCACGTCCGCCTGCTTGAGCCCGGCCACGTCCGCCACGCGGCGCACCTGCCGGCCGCGCGCCGGGGCTGGCATGCGCGGTCCAGCGAATGCCCGCCCGAGCACAGGCGCTGCACTGCTCCGCGCTGAGCGGCGCAAGCTCTTTCGCCAGCCGCGCAGCTCTTGTGGTGCCAGGTGCCAATCATGGCTCCTTGCTTTTCACAGGCACACCAGGCAGTGCAGAGCGCGTCACAGACCTTCAGCCCCTGGGCGCCTGGCACTGTAAGCAAGCTGTGACGAGCACTGCAAGCATCGCAAGGCAAGCATCGCAAAGGCATGCGCATCCTCAGGCGGCGCGGCGCGCACCAGGTCGCTAAACTCGGTGCGGTTCAGGTGCGCGTCGTAGCCGGCGTGCTGTGACGTGCCGCCCGGGGAGGTCACTAGCCCGCGCGCGCGCTCCGCGCCCTCGCTGCCCGAGTTGTCCAGCAGCCTGCGCGCAGGCGCGCCTCTCGCGCTCTGCAGCGCTGCCCAAATTTTTCTCCGCTGCATGCCTGTTCTGGGCGAGCTGCTGCGCTCCCGGTCAGGCAAGGAGCCAAGGCTGCCGTCAGGCAAGGGGCCAAGGCTGCATCACACGCAGTCCAGGCGCCAGTTGTCTGCATGGCGAGGAAGGGGACGAGGCTCACATCACATGTGAATAGGGCTGCAGAAGCTCGGGGCAATAGCAGCGCACTTGTGACCCACAACCTCATGCCTGGCCTTGTGCACGGCGCGCAGGGCACCTGTCTGGAGCGCTGCAGGACTGGGCATGATTTTAGGATCTCAAGACTGCCTGCAAGCCACCCGGTCAGGACCTTCTGTGGTCCTCGCGAGCCATGCAGCCGTCCTCGCCCAATTCTCTGTAACGGGGCATGGGTAGGGTTCCAGGCCAGCCCACGGGGCACCTGCTCAGCGCCTTGCAGAGGTCCTTGCGCTCCACACGGCCACCCTCGCCGCGGCGGTCGGCCCAGAGGCGGAACACGGCGTCCAGCTTGCGGCGCTCCAGCACGCGGCTCAGGTCCTCGGGCGCCTCAGCCGCGCGCGCCACCTCCTGCTCCACGCGCTGGTCCTGCGCGCCGCGCGCCGCCACTCCGCACCGGCTGGCACTTGCAAGATAGGGTCTGGTAGGACATGCGGTCAGGAAAACAGAGCTTTAACTACATACTCAGCCGGCGCGACACCGGGAGTTCCCAGGCCGCTGCTGCCGTTGGCAGCCCCAGCGGCACAGTCCGCCCCGGTTGGCACTGAATAGAGGCGGTCAGGAGCACAGACGGCTGACAACACACTTTGTGCCGGCGCGTCGCTGGGTGCCACCAGGCTGGTGCTGCCGCTAGCCGCCCCAGCGGCACGGAACGCTGCACGACGCCCTCTGCCACTCTGCCTGAGCGTACTGCGTGCCCGCGCGGCTTGCGGGCCGACGCATGCGCACCTCCGAGCTGCCTTCCTCGCCCTCAACCTCACGGGGCTCACCCACGCGGCTGATGATCTCGTCCAGGCTGGTCTCAGTCTGCAGGCACCTGAGCGCCATGTGAGCCGCTCAAGGAACAGGCTTGGGCTGACGCCGGCGCGCATGGCTGCACCACCCCTGCCTGAAGTCTGCTTGCTGCATTGCCCGTGCGCTGAAGCTTGGCCTCACGGTCGGAGGACCGGCAACATGCTGACGCTGGCAGCACAGGTATGGAGGCACTCTGGAACATCCGCGCATGCACGCATGCTCCTCCGCGCGGGACACGTCGCGCAGACACGCCCGGGCGCCCCAGGCGCCGCACCAGGTCTCCAAAAACTGCCCAAACTCCTCCTTGTTGAGCGTCCTGCGAGCGCGCGCGCAGGCGCTGTCAGACGTCCCTGGACACGGCGCGTGCCACAGCGTCAGAAGGCAATGCTTGCGGCTCCGGCGTGCGAGCAGCGGCGTTGGGGAGGGCGCGGCAGCGAAGGCGGCCCGGCCGCACCGGTCATTGCGGTCCTTGTCGAACAGCAGGAACACGTCGAGCGCGGAGTCGCGCGCTGCCGACAGCGGCGCGCTGGGGTTGAGCTTGCCCAGCGCGTCTGTCAGCTCGGCCAGGTCCACGCGCCCGTCGCCTGCCGGGCACAGAATATCAACAGGTGACTTACAGCCAAGCATCAGCCAACTGGTGACACACGAAAGAACGTTTCAGCCAATGAGCGGTAGACCCCCAGCTGAGCCTGCTGACGGCGAGGTTGGCCACTCCGTGCACGTAAAGATGTGATCCAAGTCGGCAGCGCGACCCGCAATGGGGGTGGGCGCGGGGCCGCGCACTGTTGGTGTCCACGCGGCGGAAGAGGTCGGCCACGCGCTGGTCGGACATCGACTCGATGATGCGCGCCCTGCCTGCCGTGCCCTGCGCACGCGCACCCGCAGCGCCTCAGACGCGCGTCCGCCTCTCCTACAATAGCGCTCGTGCCACCGGCGGCCGGTCAGCGGAGCGCGCAGGTCACAGGCTGCGACACCTGCCCGTGACTCCGTGCTGAAGAGAGTGAGGAGCGCGTGCACACCTCATCCTTCTTGCTCTTGCTGGTGACGTTCTTCCAGATCCCGGCCGTCTGCGTGAGGCCCCACACCAGGGCTACGCTGACCGCGATCAGCGGCAGGTTGGACAGCGGACCCCTGCGCGGGCGGGACACAAAGGGACTGTGCTTGTTGGCCTCCACCCCCTTGATCCGCACTCGATCTGCGCTCGTGTGCGCAAAACGCAGGCCCTGGGCGTGGGAGACATATCCCTGCGCCTCTGTTGTGCAACACATGCACAAAGGGGGAACATGCTGCGTGACAGGCGACGATTGCACATCTACCTTGGACATCCACACGATCGCAGTTTCACCAGCAACGGGCCCTCTGGTGTCGAACAGCAGCTTTTCACATTTTCTGCTAACAGTGTGACAGGGTGCCTGACTGCGTAGGCGCTCACGGGCGCGATTTGGTGTGTACACAATATGCACAGCATGGCCGCGCGCCTGCTCTCCTGCGGCGCATCCGGGGAGCCCGCGGTGGCATTGGGGTCCACGCCGTGCTCCTGCTGCCTGCGCGCCTGCGTCACCACCCGCCGCCTGCAGGCACGGCGAGTCAGCGGCGCATGCGCGTGCACAGCCGCACCGCGTCGGGCTTGCACGCTGCAGGACGCAAACGGCCTGGCCGCCAGGTGCATTGGGGCGACCTGCATGTTTCTTGTTATCCCAGCAGTACGGCACCAACGGCCTCCTCAATCCGCGTGCAACCAGATTAGGCCTCCTCTTGTGCCTCCTAGGGTGTGAAGGGGGGGCCCGCTGGCCCGAGCTTGCCAAGTTGCTGAGCGCTGCGACAGCAACCTTGTCTCCTGCCTCCCTCCTTCCGGACACGCAGAGGTGGGCAGGATGCTGCTGTCCAGCCTGCCGCAGCCGCAGCGCGAGTATGCGCCGCCGGCCGCGGCGGCGCCCGCGGCCGCGCTGCCGGCGCGCATCTCCAAGGAGCCGCCGCCGTACGGCTCCGCCGAGCGCAGGACCTACGTCCCGCGCAAGCAGGAAGACTTTGGCGACGGGGGTGCGTGCGCAGATTGCAAGGCGAAACAGCAACCCGCAGCCTGCCCTGGTGCTGAGCCGTGCTTCGCCATACGCAGCAGCCACCGCGTGTAAACAGCCTCAGGGCCGGTGCCAGCGCGGAGGCGCGCCGGCGCCCGTCGTGCCGCAGCGGGGTTGCTGAGCGCGGCCGGGCGACGGGGGCGCAGGCGCGTTCCCGGAGGTGCAGGTCGTGCAGTTTCCGCTTGGGATGGGCCGCCCGGACAAGGCGGGCAAGGGCGGGCAGACGCTGGCGGTCACGATCGGCGCGGAGGGCGGGATCAACTACGACGCGGTCGTGAAGCAGGGGCGCAACCGCGACAAGGTGGTCGCCGCCACGCACGGCGCCATGGTGCCCAAGCTGGACCGGCTGACCGACGGGGTGCGCTCCGCGACCGGGCCCGCCTGGAGCCCGCTCGCCGAGCGCGGCAGCCTGCTGTATGCAAGCTGACGCCTGTGTCTGAGTCGGCCTGCAAGCACACGGGTAATTTTGCTACAGCTGCGCTTTGCCGCTCTGCTTGCACGCAGTGTGCCGTTGGCAGCGCGCGTGCACCCGGCAGCGTCCCCGAGCGGGGCACGGCGCGCGCGCGCTGCTCGCGAGTGCGCTGCGGTCGACATCCGAGCCAGAGCTGCGGCCGGCGCGCAGAGCCTGGAGCGGCCGGACGCGGAGGAGGCGGAGGCGACCGCGAAGGAGACGCAGGCCGCGTTCGACAGGATCGTGGCCAACCGGATCAGCGCCGCGCAGCCCAAGACGCTGCCGGCGCAGCCGGGCGCGCCGACGTACATCAAGTACACGCCGGCGCAGCAGGTGGCCCGCGCGCCTTCGCAGCCCCCTGCCCTGAGCGCGCGCCTGCAGCTCCCTGCGCTGAGCGCGCAGGCAGGGGCAACCTGTAGACACGCTCAGGCGACTGCACTTGCTCGACTGGGCGGAACCCTCTGCTGGGCGCCCCTGTGCGCGCAACGTGCAGTTGCGTCTGCTGGGCGGGCCTGCCTCTGGACCTCCGGCTTTGAGAAGTGCTGACGGCAGAGTCGAGCTCGAGGCTTACAGCCTGTGAGGCAGAGCGCTGGTCGCCTGCGTCAGCAGCAATGGGAGGCATGAGGCGGGCGGTCGGAGAGCCGGCGTGGCGGCGCGCGCAGGGCGCGCAGTACAACAGCGGCGCGGACCAGCGCATCATCAAGATGCAGGACATGCCCGTGGACCCGATGGAGCCGCCCAAGTTCCGGCACAAGAAGGCGCGCCGGCCCGCCCGGCCAGTCCCCCCCGTCCCGCCGGTCCCCCGGGCGGGTCCCCCCGGCTGTCACGTGCGAAGGCGGGGTAAAGTGACCCTTGGACGCTGACCGAGCGCTGGTGCCGCCTGGCCCCGGTGGTGCCCGGGGGGCGCAGTGCGCCCTGCGGGCCCCCCGCGCCCGGGCCACGCGCTGCGGACACACGCGGCGGCGGCGGGGCTGCGCTGGCCGAGAGACCTCGCTTGGATATGTGATTGCAGCTGCAGCGCTGTGCAGCACAGCGGAGCGCGCAAGCGACGTGCTGCAGCTTGCCACAGCCGGTGCATGCGCCGCGCGCCTCCGGCGACCATGGCCATGCCGTAACGAGCATCGCCTGCGGGCTGCAAGCCACGCATGGGCGGGCTGTGCCCTGTCCTCTGGCGTCGCCTCGGGCTGCTGCCCGCCGACTCGCCGCGGCCCCTCCTCTGGTGCGACTCGAGTGGGAGCGCGATGCCTGCGCGCGCGCGCGTGCAGGTGCCGCGCGGCCCGGGCTCGCCGCCGGTGCCGGTCATGCACTCGCCGCCGCGCGCCGTCAGCGTGAAGGACCAGCAGGACTGGAAGATCCCGCCCTGCATCTCGAACTGGAAGAACCCCAAGGCGCGCGCCCTACCCTAACCCCGCGCAGCGCCCGCCCCAGGCTTGCCTCAGGCCTGCCTCTGGCTTGCCTCGGACATGCCATCATACTCGGCATTGCCTGGAGGCTGTTTGTTGCTTGGAGGCTCGTTTTCACAGCGGGCGCTGCTGGTGCAGTGCTGACGAGCGCGGGCGCCGCCAGGGGTACACCATCCCGCTGGACAAGCGGCTGGCGGCGGACGGCCGCGGCCTGCAGGAGACCGCCATCAACGACAACTTTGCAAAGTTTACGGAGGCGCTGTACGTGGCCGAGCAGAGCGCCCGGCGGGCGCGTGCCCCCCGCCCCTGCACCACAGGCCGCCCTGCCGCGCCTGCCTGCCGCCCTGTGCATCCCGCAGCAAGAAGCGGCCACACAGTATAGAGCCGATTCTGAGAAGCGAGGCTGCGCTCACGACGCGCCCCCGCTGCCCCGGGCAAGCTGGCGGCGAAGGACATCTGGGGAGCCTGCTCGGCGCGGCGAGGGGCACCGTAAAGCCTCCAACACTCGACATGAAGTTCATCAGCCGGGGGCCTGCTCGGCGCGGCGAGGGGCACCGTAGAGCCTCCAGGACTCGAGCAATGAGGACATGAGCCGGGAGCGCGCGCGCGCCGCGGCAGGCGGTGGAGCTGCGCGCCAAGGTGCAGCGCGAGCTGGCGGCCAAGGAGAAGGAGGCCAAGGAGCGCGAGCTGCGCGAGCTGGCCATGCGCGCGCGCCTGGACCGCGCCGGCGGCGCCGCGCCGCCGGCGGCCGCCTCGCGCGGCGCCGGCGTGCCCGCAGGCGCGCCCCGCCGGCCCCGCCGCGCGCGTACTGCGAGCTGCGCCTGTGATGCGCGCGACGTCTGGCGTCCCCTGCGGTGCACGTCTGTCAACCTTGCTCTTGCCACAAGGCCTTGCTGCAGGCTGGCTGCAAGCACTTGGGAGCCCAGCCGCATGACTGCGCGCGGCTCCGGGCGCAGTGGGCGACACGCGCGGCGCGGAGACGCCGCCGGGCGGCCTGCCGCCGCCGCCGCCGGGCGGCCTGCCGCCCCTGCCGCCAGGCGGCCCGCCGCCGCCGCCGGCGGAGCGCGAGTCGCGCGAGGACCGCGCGGAGCGACTGCGGCGCGAGGAGATCAGGTGCGGCCACAAGGCGCAAGGCACAATGCGCGACCACGCGGGAAGCCCTGCATGGTGGCTGCTGCGAGCGCTGAGAGCCGCGTTCAGGCGTCGTCGCGCAGCCGTAGCGCGGTGCTGCGGGCTGCGCACTCGTCGACGCGCCGGCCGGCCTCCTCATCACATGCCCTGCTGCGGCGCGCTGGTGCCACAGCAGTGGGCACGATGTGGGCGAGCTGCGACGCTCGCCATCGGTGCACCACCACGCCACAAAAGCAGACAGTGTGCCGCCTGGGGAGGAGCGGGACGCGGCGCCGCGCCTGTCTGTCCAGGAAGCGAAGGACCGGCGGGCGCTCCAGCACAGCACACGGTCGTCGCCAGCCGGCCGCGCTGCAGCGCGTGTGAAAGGCGCTTGTGGAGCTGCGGGGGACGCAAGCGTGAGGACAGCGCGCCGTGCGCAGGGAGGAGCGCAAGCGCGAGCGCGAGCGCGAGCGGCGGCTGGACGCGCGCGACGCGCACGGCGTGAAGAAGTCCAAGCTGACGCGCGACCGCGAGCGCGACATCAGCGAGCGCATCGCGCTCGGCCAGGCGCGCGCGCGCTGCGCCGCCCGCCCGCCCCGCGCCCGACGCCTGCTGCAATAAGGGTAGGGTTGAGGGTATATTGTAGGGTTAGCAGTGCGCACGGTATGAAGAAGTCCAAGCTGACGCGCGGCCGCGAGCGCGACGTTAGCGAGGGCATCGCGCTGGGCCAGGCGTGCGCGCCGGCGCCGTAGTAAATGCGCATACAGCATCTCCGCCCATCTGTGCAGGGATGGGGCAGCTGCCGAAGCAGAGCCCAGCGGCCGCTGCGACCAGGCAGCGAGCGTGCACGGTGGCCTTGCCGCGCAGCCTGGACTGTGCTGCCGGGGCGCATTGTGCTGGGGGTGTTGCGGTGCGGCGGTCTGGGGGGAGGCTCTCTTGTGAGCAGCGCTGCGTATTGCAGGGCGGCGACGTTCTGGCGAGCATCGACTATGCACTCGCCAGAGCGGCCTGGCACCGACGCTGCACACGGTCAAAACAGGCACACGGTCTCACACACTCGCCGCTCAGGGTTGTCAGTTCAGACTGCAGACCGAGGTCGAGCGCGTGCGCAGGCCAACGTGCGCACGGGCGGCGGCGAGGCGATGTACGACCAGCGGCTGTTCAACCAGGAGGGCGGCCTGGCGTCGGGCCTGGAGGCGGATGACGCGTACAACACGTACGACAAGCCACTGTTCGCCGAGCGCGGCACCGGCCTGCACCGCGCGCCCGCGCGCGCCGCCGACGAGGACGCCGACCAGGAGGCCGGCGTGCGCACCGAGAAGTTCAAGCCCGACCGGGTGCGGCCGCTCGCATATAACCCTGAAACTAACCCTAAGCCCGAGCCAGGGTGCCGCATGCAGCCGCGGACGGCCGTGATCAGCGGAGTGAGCGCAGCCGGACAGTGTCCCTGGGCTGTTCCGCGCACTTGCCAGCGGTTGCACGCCCTGCGTCAAGGCCGGGCGCGGCGTCGGTCGGAGCGGCTCGCATGCTCGTGGTCGCCGCGTGCAAAGACGTGTTTGAGCGAGGGTGAATAGTAACTGCTTTTTGCATGCACGCACAGAGCTGCTCGAAGCGGCTGAGCCTCGGCATGCACCGAAGCGTCTCGCAAGCTCGCAGTGCACCAGGGCTGTGCCTTGGAGGCCCTCTGCACAGCGCTTACGCTGTCACGGCCTGCACGCACCCGCGCGCCTGTGCGGCCCGCCGGCCGAAGCGCGGCCCGTGCCCACGCGCGGCAGGGCTTCCAGGGCGCGGACTACAGCGGCCGCGACGCGCGCGGCGGCGCGGGCGGGCCCGTGCAGTTCGAGCGCGACCCGGCCGAGGCGGACCCCTTCGGCCTCGACCAGTTCCTGACCGAGGTCAACAAGGGCGGCAAGCGGCCCGGCCCGCTGGACGGCATCGGCGGCGGCGGCGCGCTGCGCGCCGGCGGCGGCGGCGGCAGCTACGAGGACTACGCGGGCGCGCCGACGCACTCGCGCGTCGAGTTCTCCAAGGGCCGCGGGTGATGACCTGGTTAGGGTTTGGGTCTGTGTTTCTAAGCATAAGCAGGACAGGGTTTTGCAAGGCAAAGCGTTGGTTTCAGCAGTCGCTTGCAGCGACCGCTTTGGACGCTCTGGTTGTTCCCGTCCGTTCTTGGGCGTGCCCTTCCTGCTAGCCCATGGTTGCGTGCAGGTCGCTCTGTTAGGAGGCTTGGGCATGGGCACCTGTTGCAGCTGAGCGGGCTGCGGATGAGAGCTAGTGCGGGTCTGCCAATGTCGTTGCGAGGCAGCGCGGAGTGTGCATGCCATCATTCGGTGCGGATGCCGATGCGCACGCCACTGGGTGAACTTGTGCATGTGCTGTGCTGTTCCCGGCTTGATCTGTGCCAGGTACGTGCAACATGCAGTGTTGCAGTGGATGTCAGGCGAGGCTGCGCGTGATTGCCCTGGACACTGCGAGCGGCGCTCTGTGCGTGAGTTCTGGCTTGCCTGTCTCTTGTCCGGGGTGAGTGAGAGCGCACAGTGTGATGTATGTGTTGAACGCATGACTTCATGCGCTGTGCACGCTTAAGGGACCAGTGTCAGCCTGGAGCGTGTAACAAAGCCACGCGTGTCATGGGCGCCGTTACGCGTGAACCAAAGCAACTGCCATACCGGCGCTGAGCTCTTTTTATTGACCGCTACGTTTGGCCAGCTCCTAGTGTTTTTTAGGCGGCGCCCCGCGCCTCTGCTGCCTCCACCCTGACACCAAGGCGAGCGCCGCATAAAGCTCGGTGTGCTGCCCCACCAGAGGTTGCACCCTTTGGTCACCCGCCTGCCGCCACAAGCTGCCTGTCAGTGTGTGCAGACGTGCACAAGGTCCATATATCCATGCATGCAATCATCGCGCAGTAGGCGTGCCTGAGCAGTGGTGCTGAGGTGCGCACAGGGCACCTTCGAAGCACAGCTGTGCCTGCCAAAGCCGTGCCTGCCAGAGCTGCACAGCTGCCCTGGTGCAGCGTGTGGCGTGGCAGTCGGCGGAGGCTGGGCAGCACCCCCCTTGCTTCCCACCGCCTGTGTTCCCTCTTCCAGCAGCCGCGCCTCTGGGGCATGCTGTCCTGGCACCCCCTGCTTGCCACATGATGCATCTGCCTGTGCAGTGTGCAGGCCCGTCTAGCTCGGCCTTGCCTGCAAGTGCAGGGCACGCGCATACCCTGTCAAGCTCTGCACTCACCCTGTGCGCCTGCAGCTGTGCTTCCAGCCAGGCGACGCGCTCGTCTGCTCGGCTGCCGCGCAGCTGCAAGCGCCCCACGGCCGCCTGCAGACTTCCCACCTCGTGCGTGAGAGCTCGAGCCTGCGCCTCCCATACCGGTTGGCGCACCCACTGTGTCTGTGTGTGTGCTGCTGGCCTGCAACTGCCTCTCTGTAGCATATGTGGCACACAGCTAGCTCTATGTAACAAGATGCTAGTTGCTTGCAGCTTGTGTTCCGGGTTAAAACTCACCCGTGCCCTCGCTACCTCCGCCTTAAAGTGCCTGAGCTCTGCAGCCGCTACTGCTGTCCCTGTGGCGCTCTGGCACTGCCGAGTCTGCCACCGGTGCTCCGCAGCGTCCCTGTCGCGGGATGAGGCAGCACTTTTGAGCAGGTGTGTCATCGAGCGCCGGAGACGCGCACTGAATGCCGACTGCGTGCTTTGACTGGGCACAATCTTGTGCTCGACCCTACACCTAGGAACATGGACAGCACCTTCTCAGAAGTCTAGCTCTCTCCTGTTTGTGACTGTGAGCTCCCTCCTAACGCCGTAGCACGCCTGTGCGCCCTCACTGTGCAGGCAGCCTGCAGCCTCGCGGGTCGCATTGCTGGAGTGCACCTGCGGCCACCACATTTGAATACCCCGCTGCCTGTCCTGCATTGACCTCGGCGCGTGCGGTGAAGCACTGTGGGGAGCAGTGAGGGGCGCACGCACTCCCTGGCCGCACCCGCTGCGCACAAGAGCGGGCACCTGCGCTGCGCAGACAGACAGCGCCAGATAGGGGCGACGCTGAGCCGCTGATGACCTGTTCTGTCAGCGCGAGCCACCGCCTGGACTTTTGTACACCGCTGCGTCACCGCGCAGTGTCCCTGCCGCAGGCCAGCGCACGGCCTACAGCGTGTCACAGGGCCAGGCGACGCGCAGCGCGGCACTTCGGGGAGATGGCAGGCGCCTGCGCAGCAGACGGCCGCAGTAGCGGGCTCGACGCCCGGGGGGCGAGCGGGCCGCCCCTGGCGGGGCTAGAGCCGGGCCGGGAGGGTCCCCCATCGCTGCGCGCCCGGCGCCGCGCGCCTGGTCCGGCCGCGGCGTTGGAGAAGGCAGCGGAGGAGGCGCCGGGCGCCAGCGTGCTGAGCAGCCCGCTGGATGGCGACATCTTCGCCCTGCTCGTGCCGGCGATCGTCGCAGTGTTCCTGGACCCCGCAATGGCGCTCATCGACACGGGTAGGCGCCCACCCTGCGCCATGTGTCGCACCTGCCCGCTGCGCCTGCCCGCCGGCCGGGGAGCGCGCCGACGTAAGAGTGCGGTGGCTGCTGCCAGGCTCAACAACTGACTAAAGATAACCAGCAATCTCGTGTCTGAGGCAACCTGTCTGGCAGCGTCGGCACAGCTCCGCCGCTGGCGCGCGCCCCTGACGGCTGCGCGCGCGCCCGCGCAGCCATTGTGGGCCGCCTGGGGCTGGTGCCGCTGGGCGCGGTGGGCCTGAGCAACCTGGTGCACTTCTTCGCGACCGTCTTCTTCTCCTTCCTGCTGGTGGTGACAACGCCGCGCGTGGCCGACGCGCTCGCGGCCAGCGACCCGCGCAAGGCGCGCCGTGCGCTCGCAGGGGCGGCCGCGCGCGGCTCTGTCTCTCTTTGTGGCGTTGGCGCGCGCTCAGCAAGGACAGCAGCGGCAGGGTGGCTGGTGGGGCCTAACAGGGCAGGGGACGAGAGTGTGGGGCTTTGCAGCAGGGGCTTCGTCCTGCTGTGCCACGTGCGGCGCTCCTATGCATGTGCGCCACCTTGCACAGAGCCCAATGCGTGCCCCTCGCTCGTCCATGGGCTCTGTGTCCCTTGCACGAACTGGAGATCCGCAGGAACCAGGAGCGCTCATGTGGGCTGACGCGAGGACAGGCGGGACGCGCACACGATTTGGTACTCAAGCAGGTCACGCCATGCGGCAGGCCTCTGTGGCAATCGCGCACAACCTGATGATCGCGGGGGCCGTTGGCGTGCTGCTGGCGGGCGCGCTGTGGGGCGGCGCGCCCTGGCTCATCCAGCGTGCGCGCCCGAGCCAGCGGCTCTGCCCAGGACAGAGCATGCCCTTGCCAACGGCCAGACGTGCGGTCCAGGGCCCCTGACGCACTGCCTGTGCTCTGCTCAGCGCCGCGCAAGGTCCGCAGGCTGCTGTGCACAGAGCTAGGGCGCAGCAGGCCGGCGGCCCTGACCCTGTCAACCCCGCGCTGCGCCGCCGCGCAGGGTTCTCGCCGAGCGAGGCGGTGGCGGCGCAGGCGGTGCTGCACCTGCGCGTCAAGGCGCTCTCGGTGCCGGCGGTTCTGCTGCTGTTCGTGCAGCACGGCGCGTGGCGCGGCGCGCGCGACACGCGGTGCGCGGCCGCCGCGCGCCGCCAGCCCGCCCGCTCGATCCGCGGCCGCGGCGCGCGGCTGCGCCGCCGCCGCCGCGCGCGTGCCTGCGGGGCGGTGCCGGCGCTCCTGCTTGCGCGCGGGCCGTGAGCTCTTATTGGTGCAGAGCTAGAAACATGCAGTGACGTCCTCTCGAAAGGCTAGGCCTGCCCTGCCTATGATTCGGAGTGGGATGATCAAGAGGGATGATCAGAAGCGAGCGCGCAGCGGTGTGCAAGCGTGCGCTGTCCACGACGCGGGTGGTGGGCCGACGCAGGACGCCGCTGCTGGCGGGCGTGGCGCAGAACGCGGTCAACCTGTCGCTGGACCTGCTGCTCGTGCTAGGCATGGGCGTGGGCATCGTGCGCGCCCTTCTGTACCACTTTTGCAGCCAAAACTGGGAGGGGTCCTCACGGCGCTCACATGCGCATAGGGCATGGGTGCCTGTGGTGCTTCATGGGCCCCAGCTGTGGTTGCAGGATGGCTGCTAGCTGTGAGCCATACAAGTTGCCGCCGTTCCTCATGGAAGTTTGATGAAAGGTCGATTGACATGAAAAGCAGGCCCCATGGTTGGGGGCGGGGCGCTGCGCAGGTGGGCGCCGCCGCCGCGTCGACCGCGGCGTTCTACACCGGCACGGCCGTGATGACCGCGCTGCTCGTGCGCAAGGGCGTGCTGGTGCCGGCAGACCTGCGCAGCGCGCCCTCGGCCGGCGAGGTGCGTCGCATGCAGCGTCGCGCTGGGGCCCCTACAGTCGCTGCGCGAGCCTCGTCGAGCGCGACTTGCTGCAGGACAGCCCCCGGCGCCTGGGCGCTCAGCGAATGCACCGCCATCCAGCTCTGTCACCCCGCCGCGCAGGTCGGCGCCACGCTGCGGCCGGGCGTGCCGTACGCGTTCTGCATCGGCTCCGTCGTGTTCTCGCTGCTGACCGCCACCAACCTCGTCACCGGTGTGTGACCCTGCGCCTGATGCCGGCAGGGTAAGGTAGGGTTACGCACCTGGTGGCACCATGCGTCCCCGCAAACCTGCTTGCGTGTCGTCTTGGAGCGCATGTCTGCAGCGTGCGAAGGGCCGAGGCACGGCCCGCAGGCGGGCGTGCCCCCGCCTGCGCGCGCCCGCGCCCGCCTCGCAGCGAGCGTGGGTCGGGGCTCGCGGCAAGCGCGCGCGCGCCGCGCGCGCAGGCCTGGGCGCCGTGGCGCTGGCCGCGCACACGGTCGTGAAGCAGATCATTGACTTTGCAATGGCCATCTTTGGAACATTCTCGACGGTCGCGCAGACGCTGGTGGCCGCGTCGCTGGGCAAGGTGCCCTGGCCTGATGACGCGCTTTCTATGTTGAAATAATCTTGTTAAAAAAAAAAGCAAGGAAGTCTTTTATGTTGCGGACAGTAAATTGACTCTGTTCCCTGCCATTGCTCTCTCCTGCCCTTCGAGGGCAGCGTGTGTGGAGCAGACTGCGAGCTTAATGCCGCAGCGTGCTCAAGCTCCGCTCATGCTGGTGACAGAGTAGTGGTATGCCGCGAGTCCCGTCCCCCTTCACGCAAGAAGCGTGAAGGGCTGGGCGAGCGTGTCAAGGCGCCATGCTCTTGAGTCCAGTGTGCGGATCTGAGACCGGTTCTCTTCCGTGTCAGGGGGCCCGTGGGGAAGCGCGCGCGTACCTCGCGCGCCTCCTGCAGCTGGGCGTGGGCGTGGGCACGGCCACAGCGGCCGGCTTCCTGCTGGGGCGCACCGCGCTGCCCGCGCTCTTCACCGCCGACGATAAGGTGGGTAAGTTTAGGGTTGACCTGCCCCAAGCCTATCAGCAAATGCGCTGGCTGCCTGCGCCCCGACCGCCGCCGCGTGTGTGCGGGCCTGCGGTGTGCGCGCTCGTGCATGCGCGCGTTGCAGGGGCCGAGCGGTGCCTCTGTGGACGGCAGGCGGGCGGGCCATAGGTGTTTACATGCCCGCCGCACCCTGCAGCAGCCGCCAGCATGCGGCGCCTAGCGTGCTGAGACGCCAGCCCACATGGTGCAGTGGCGCTGGTCGCTTGTTGTGTGGTCGCGCAAAGGCGGTGCGCGTGCGCTTCGGTGGGAGGCCTGCTGCCCACAAGCTGCGCAGTGAGGCCGTGCAACCCTGCACCGGACCCCGCGCAGGTGCTGGCTGCGGTGGCGAGCGTGCTGCCCGTCATGGCGCTCGCCATGGTGCGAACCCCGGCGCCCCGCAGATGCACGCTTGGCGAGGGTGCGTGTCGTGCGTCTCCATGGTGTCAGGGCCCGGATGTTTGTGCCAAGGGGGGGCCCGCTCAGCGCTTTGCGGGGCCGTCACGCGCCTGCATGTGCTGTGTGCGGGCCCGTCAGAGGGCGCGCCCCTGTCAGAGCGCACATGCCGCTCCATGCAGGCATAGCTTGGCCCACGGCCACCAGTGTGTGCTGAGTCTGAAAAGTCGGGTGTGGGCGCGCCGTGCTGCATAGCAGCGGCGCAACAGCGGCGCCCGCCGCTCAGGCCGCAGGCCCCCGCCGCCTGCCGGCACTGAGGTAGGATTAGGGTTTACTGAGGCGCGCGCGCGGCGGCGCGCGCAGCCGCTGGCGCCCTGCGCACTGGCGCTGGAGGGCACCGTGCTGGGCGCGAGCGAGATCACCTGGGTTGGCGGCCGCACGGTGGCGAGCGCGGCCGGCGCGGTCGCTATCCTGCAGCTCGGCGCGACGATGGGCTGGGGCCTGCGCGGCATCTGGGCCGGCATGGTCTCGCTGGTGCTGCTAAACTTTGCGTTCGACGCAGCGCGCCTGGCCTCGCGCTGGTCGCCGCTGGCCGCTGCGCACGGTGACGCGCCGCGTGGCGCCATCAAGGAGCACGGCTCCTGAGCTGCGCCGCCGCGGGCAGGACCGCCGCGGCGCGCCCGAGCGGCGCCGCCGAGCCGCCGGCGCCCGCGCTCGTGCTGCGCGCGTGGTCTCGCGCTGGCTGCCCCTGGCCCAGCGCGCGGCGCGGCTGCATGCCCGCTGAACAGCCACGGCTTGGGCAGCACCCGCTCTGGCGCAGCGCGGGCCGAGCGCAGGGCGGACTGCTGAACGCCCAGGGCAGGGCCGACCGCTGCGCGTCTCGCGCCGCGCGACCTGGCAGCCCCTGGCCAGAACGCGCTGCGGCGTGTCGGTGCGCGCTCGCGGCGCCTCTGTTGGGGGACTGCGTTGCGTTCAACCCAGCGCGCTAGGCCATTAGTCGGCTGGCGCTGAAGCTGCGCACCTCGAGCGCTGTCGCACCCGCAGCGGTGCACGGCTCAGCAGCAGCGCCCGCTGCAGTCCGCCCTGAGGCAGACCCAGCGCCGGTGGTGTCGGAAGCGCCATTGCTGCACCTCATTTGGGCGCCTGGCGCTTTGCTCTTTTGTTTGCCACTGCTTGGCACCAGGCGGGGGGTTGCGCTGCCCGCCCCGCGGCGCGGGTCAGTGCCCAGGTTCGACGGAGCGCGCCTCTGCTGGTGACGCGCGATATTGTCCGCACGTGCACACCTGCCCTGCGTCATGCATTCAGTGGAGTGTGGGTGATACGCTTGGACCAAGCGACACGGAGCGACATGGAGGTGCCGCAGGCTGGTGAGCGCATGGTGTTCTTCCGTGGCAAGCAGTGTTTGTGTAGGCGCGTTTCCCATGTAGTTGTTGGATGGTGAGGAGCAAACGTTGAGTATCAGCACTGCAGACTCTGTGTACCCTGCTGCCTGTGCGACATGCATGTAAGCACGCCCTGTAAGCACTGCGGACATGCATGCCGGTGGGCAAGCGCTTTAAGACATTCAAGGCCGACTCCACATGCGGGGGCATACACGGCCCGGCCGACAACTTCAGCAAGAAGAAGAAACGAGGACTGCGCATGTGCATGCATGTGCCTGCATCTTAAGTACTGACTCTCCACCTTTGTCCAGACTCACACCACAGCTGTGCAGTCAGCAGTCGCGCAAGCACCTGTCCTGCCTCGAGGGGCGCTCTGGTGGAGCCATGGCGGCGTGATTATGCAGCGGACGCACTGCAGGGCGCCTGGCGTACGGTCAGCCCTGAGAGCGCAGCTGTCTGCGGTGCTGCAGCCGCACGGCGCGCCCGAAGGCGCCCGCAGCGCCAGTCACCGGCAGCGGAGGCCGGCGCAGCGCACCCGCTGCAGCACTGCGCTGGAGAGCTCGGAGCAGCACTCGACAGCCATCAGGTACCTCTCTAAAGCACACGGCGCACAAGCCCGCTGCCAGCCCTGCTTGGAACACCTTGTTCCTTGCCAATGCACTGCGGTCACATCAGCCTTCTTCGGAGGCGGGTCCGAGTGAGCCCCTCTGCATAACGGCCGCAACAGCGGGGCGGCGCGCGCGCAGCGATGTCGGCCTGCCCCGGGCGGCGGTCGTCGGCGTGCTGGGCGGCGGCCAGCTCGGCAAGATGCTTGCCACTGAGGCGGCGCGTGCCCGCCCGCACTCTTTTTGCGGCCCCGCTGCAGCTTTCAGACGCTGGGGGCTGCTCCCGCCCCGTGCTCAGCCAGCCAGCAGTGCATGGACACCACTTACCGGAGCCGCCGTCCTTGCAAGCGAGCGAGTGAGACGCGGGCGCCGCGGCGCGGCAGGCCAAGATGGGCGTCCGCGTCAAGGTGTTGGACCCGACGCCCGGCTGCCCGGCCGCTGCGGTGGCCGAGCACACGCTCGGCAGCTTCAGGGACCCGGACATGATCCGGCGCGCGCCCGGCCGCACCCTGCACGACTGTCCGCATACATATCTGCGTATGTAATGAGCACTTTGTCTGCATATGCTGGGGCACTGCACTCTGCACTCTACTGTCGCTGCTCGGTGGTGGACACCGTCAGGCTGCCTCCTGCGTGGCCGCCTCGCGAACGCGCCGCAGCGGCGCAGTGCCGCGTCCAGCCCGCATGGCCTTGCAGCGCGCGGCAGGAAGGCGGGCCCGAGCGTGCAGGCAGTTTGCGGCCGGCGTCGACGTGCTGACGGTGGAGATCGAGCACATCGACGCGGGCGCGCTCGAGGCGGTGCGCGCGGAGCTGGGCGTGGCCGTGGAGCCGACGCCGGGCACGCTGCGCGTCATCCAGGCGTGCGGCCCTGATTGCAAACCCTAACCCTGTCCCGGCACGAGCCTCTGGCGCCCGTGCGCCGCGCCCCCGCGCCCGCCTTCGCCGGCCGGCGCGCTGCGCCGTGCGCGCTGAGGGCCGCCCGCGGGGCTGCGCGGCGCCTGACCGCAGCGCGCGCGCAGCGCAAGCTGCTGCAGAAGGAGCCTGACCCTACCCTTAAGCTGGCCGCGCGCGCAGGACAAGCTGCTGCAGAAGGAGCACTTTGCGGCGGCGGGCGTGCCCGTGGCGGACTTCCGCGGCGTGGCCAGCGCGGCCGACGCGGACGCCGCCGCCGCCGACTTTGGCTTCCCGCTCATGCTCAAGTCGCGCCGGCGCGCCCCAGGCCGCCGCAACATATAGCACGAGGGACTGCAGTATCTTCTTCGCAGTGAAGCGCTGTGTTTTGCGGCCCTGCCCTGTGGCCAGCTGAGATATACTGATATTTTGTGAGGAGGTACAAGTGAAGGACCCCAAGTAAATGGAAAATGAAACTGCAGCGGCGGCGCAGGCTGGCGTACGACGGCCGCGGCAACGCGGTCGTGGCGAGCGCGGACGCGCTGGCGGCCGCGGTGGAAGCGCTGGGCGGCTACGCGCACGGGCTCTACGCGGAGCGCTGGGCGCCCTTCACCAAGGCGCGCGCGCGCCCCGCTGCTGCTCCTTCGCAAGGCTTGCCGGAGCGGGCTTGGCAGCTCGCGTCTGGTGCACACCGTGGTGATTGCGGGTGGTGAAGGCGGCCCATGGAACTATCCATCAGATTTGTGGAACGGAAGAGCTGAGGGGGTTTGCGGCACTCTCGCTGGCACATGCTGCGGCGCGACGGCGCGCAGGGCAGGCCGGAGCGCGTGGGGTGGCGGTGGATGCGGCGCGCGCGCACGCTGCCCGGGGTAGGCCTGGCCGCGCGCCCTGCGGCGGCGGCGTGGCATGCGGGCGCGCTCCTGCTCGCTGCGCAGGGGCGCGCACGCAGGCTGGACGTGCAGCGCCGGGCGTAACGCATGTAGCGGCGCGCGGCGCGCAGGAGCTGGCGGTGATGGTGGCGCGCGGGCGCTCGGGCGAGGTGGCCGCCTGCCCGGTGGCCGAGACGCTGCACATTGACTCCATCCTGCTTGCCGCGGAGGCGCCGGCGCGCGTGCCGGCGCGGTTGCGCGAGCGCGCGCGCGCCGTTGCCGAGCGCGCGGTCGCCTGCCTGGACGGCGCGCCTGCCCCGGGGGTTGCGCGTGGGGTCAGCGGCAGATCGCGCAATTGACTGCCTGGTCGGCGCGCTGCCAAGGGGGCTCCTGGGGCATGAGCCGTGTGATTTTCTGCCTGCGGGCACCTCCCTCAAGCGCCAGCCAGGCTGACGCGAACCAGCGCCCGTCGCACGCTGAGCCTGCCGTGCCTCGCGCCCGCAACTTGACCGCAGGCAGACAGCGTGCATGCCAAAACATGCGCTGGCAGGAGCGCCCAGAGCCGGGCAGTCTGTGCGGTGATTGTAAAAGGCGCAGCCGCGCGGGGCCCCAGGCGCGGGCGTGTTTGGCGTGGAGATGTTCCTGCTGCCAGACGGGCGGCTGCTGCTGAACGAGGTCGCGCCGCGCCCGCACAACAGCGGCCACTTCACCATCGAGGCGTGCGCGGCCAGCCAGTACGGGCAGCACCTGCGCGCCGTGCTCGGCTGGCCGCTGGGCGCGCCCGACCTGGCCGTGGGCTGCAGGCGCGGGCCGGCGCTTGCTGCGGCCGCAGCCCACTGCCTCGACGGTTGCAAGAGCTGCGTGTGAAGCCACCCGTTCAGCCCTTAGGCTGCATCGCCGCGGACATCAGACAGGACGCCGCGGACAGTCCAGGACAGTCCAGCTACGAGGGGCATCTCCGAGCCGCAGACCCGACCTCTCGGTGTGAGTACGGGCCAGTCAAGATGCCCATGCGGGGCGACGTGGGCGTTTCATGCGTGCGCGCGCGCGCGCAGCATCATGCTGAACATCCTGGGCGAGGCGGACGGAGAGGAAGGCATGGCGCGCGCGCACGAGGTCATGGCGCGCGCATACGCGGTGCGCGCGCCCCCCGCGCCCGCGCTCCAACATGCGGCTGCGGCCCAGCTCGTGCAAGCATCGCTCCTTCACGCGCGTCCCCTAATGGGCAGAGCTGTCGCCCCGTGCGCGCCTGACGCGCAAGTCATGTCCTGCATGAGTACAGCGACATGGTGCCGCGTGGCAGCAGCTCCCAGACGCAAACCCTAACCCTAGCACGACCGCGGATGCGCTCCGCTTGCAGGGGCACAGGGCGAACATTGGCGCTCCGCTGCATGGGTGACGGATGCCGGGCCGCGCGCGTGCGCCGCGCGCCAGGTGCCGGGCGCGAGCGTGCACTGGTACGGCAAGCGCGAGGTGGTGGCGCAGCGCAAGCTGGGCCACGTCACGATCGTCGCGCCGGACGCGGCGACCGCTCACGCCCGCCTGGCCGCCATCGACGCGCGCGCGGAGGCGCTGCTGTCGGCCACGCCCGCGCCCGCGCCCGGTGCGCGCGCGCTCCGCCGCTGCGCCCGGCTGCTGTGGAAGCAGGCACCGCATGGTGGTGAAACGGACCGTCGAGACGTCACTCATCACTTTTCATGCGTCTCAGTTGGCATGGCAGGCACTGTCTCCTGCCAATGTCTCGACGATGCTCTGGCAGCAGCGCCTGCTGGGCGCCACACCGAACAAGGGGCTGCGCGCTGCTCCGGCGTGTTAGCAGCCGCGCACAAAAGCGGCGCCCACATCTGGGGGTCATCATGGGCCCCGTCTCGGACCGGGCCACCGTGCGGGTGCTGACTCAAAGGTATCAATGGCGCCGCGCAGAGGGCCGCGCGCGCGTGGGCATCATCATGGGCTCCGACTCGGACCTGGCCACCATGCGCGCGGCCGCGGAGGCGCTGGAGGGCCTGGGCGTGCCGGCCGAGGTCACGATCGTGTCGGCGCATCGCACGCCGGAGCGCATGGTCGCGTACGCGCGCGGCGCGCACACGCGCGGCCTGCAGGCGCGCCGCCGGCCGCGCGCCGCTGGAGCGCTGTCACTGTGGCGCCCGCTGTTTGATTGGGATCCGGGGTGGGCTGCCCCAAGAAACAACATGACGGGGGTGGTGGCAGCGCCTTGGGAGGCCCTTTGCGCGCCCACTATGGGGTGCCGAGTCGAGTGCGCCGGAGCACTCGCAGCCCAGCCTGACCTCACTGGAGAGGCGCCCATGCAGCGGCAGCGCCCAGGGGCGCCAGCAAGCGCAGCAGCTGGCGACGCTCGCGCCTGTGCATGCGCCTGCGCGCCTGTGCATGGACGCGCCCGCCGGCGGCTGTGCCTGTCATGGACTCCTCCCCTGTGCCCTCTGGCCCACCCCTCTTTGCTCACTGAATCCTCCCCTGCTGTGCCCCAGGTCATTATCGCGGGCGCCGGCGGCGCGGCGCACCTGCCCGGCATGGTCGCCGCGCTGACCCCGCTGCCAGTGGTGGGCGTGCCCGTGGTGCCGCCGACCGGCGCGGCACTGAGCGGCGTCGATGCGCTGCTGTCCATCGTGCAGGCGCGCAGGCCGACGCCTGCATCGTCTTTGCAGTACAGCCACGTCATTTGGACGTTAGGATGGGGCTCCGCCTGGTTTCGTGGGTGTCCTCGTGCGTTCCATGCTTTTGTGACGCGGGCTGGTAGTACGCGGCTCACACAGCCAACTGGGACACATGAGCAGCTCGGGCGCTCTTGGGCTTGCGCGCTGACACGCCCGGCGGCGCGCCACCAGATGCCGCGCGGCGTGCCGGTCGCGACGGTCGCCGTCGGCAACGCGGCCAACGCGGGGCTGCTCGCGGCGCGCATCCTGGCGACCTCCGACGCGGAGCTGCAGGGCCGCGTGCTGGAGCAGCAGGCGCGCATGGAGGCGGAGGTGCTCGCCAAGGCTGCGCGCCTGGAGGCCGACGGCTGGCGCGCGTACTGAGCCGTATCTTATCCTAAATCTAACCATATACCCTACACCCGGTCGCCATTGAGGCGGAGGTGCTCGCCAAGGCCGTGCGCCTGGAGGTCGATGGCTGGCGCGCATACTGAGCCGGCCTGCCTGGGCCGCGGCACAGGCGCTTGGCCGGTCTGGGGGTGCCGGCTGAGGTCGGGCGTGCGAGATTTGCGGCGTGCGGTGGTCGCTTGCGCTGGCAGCAGGGCCTGGAATGCGGTTTCGCGGTGCTGCGCGTGCATGCAGGCTCTGCAGCCTCTTGACTGTCCTGTGTGCTCTGTTTTGGTGTCTGCTCAGCGGTAGTACAATCCGACTTAAGCAGAGGATATTGTGCAAACTGGGAGAGCGTTGCATACATGAAGACGGTTGAGCAGGACGGTTGAACAGTGCAAGCAAGTCTGCAGACTCTGCAAAGGACTACCTAACCCGAACCCTTCAAGTGCGACTTGGCCACGCATGTGTCTGCTAAAATTTTGCGTCCCATGCGCCACCACCCTGTCACTGCTGCATCTTGTAAGCTGACACCCCGTGCTTCTTACTCTTCGTTTCTGCCGCTCTGTGCGTGCGGTCCTGGACCAGGACTCCTACATTGGCGCTGTTACCAATCACATGTGTAGGGTAGGGGCACCTGGGTGGCAGCAGTTTCATCAGACAGATGCCGACTCAGTGCTGCTTCGTCAGAGCCTTTGACTCAGAGGTGTCACAGCAGCAGCCTTGCCGGAAAAAAGCTCCTCACACTGTTTTCTGGTGCTGCCGACAGGGTACTGTGATTACGTAGCTGCGCACCATCCCGCTCGCGCAGCCTGCCGCCACGAAGACTCAGCCGGAGGCAGCAGGAGCTCAGCAATGGGCCTGAGGCACAGCGCGCCTGCCGCGGCCGAGGCAGAGCGCAGGGCGCCGGGCGCCCTGCTGGAAGCCAAGCTCGCCAGCGTGATGCAGGCGCGTGCCCGCAGGCCGCGCCCCAGCTGCGGGGCGCCGCGCCACTGCTGCCGCTGTGCAGAACCAGGGGGGCTGCGCCCGGGCTGCGCCCCTCTGACACTCACAGTGGCACCGCGCATGGCGGCGCCCACAGGAGCGCGCCCGGCGCCCAGGGCCAAGGCCTCCAGCTTGCGCCCCTCACTCACTCACAGTGGCAGCGCGCGTGGCGGCGCCCCCAGGGGCGCGCGCAGGCGCCCAGGGCCAAGGCTTCCAGCTTCCACCGCCTGCTGCTGCGCTTTGACGCGCTGCGCGCCGGCTTTGGCAAGTGCAGTCTCCTGTTCCGCGAGATCGACAGCGACCGCAACGGCGTCATCGATCTCAAGGTGCTCCCAGCACGCCCGGCGCCCGCGCCCTGCGAGCCGCCTGCCTGCCAGACCGCGCTGTGCACACAGGTGGTGCGTCTGCTGCGCAGCCGCTGGGAATGCTGGCGAGGCAGGGCGAGCGCGCTCAGCGGTCGGGCGAGGCCGCAGGAGCTGCGGGCGGGCGTGGCGCGCCGCATGTTCCACGTCAGCGATGCCCTGCTGCGGACGACCTTTGGCGCCGCCGACATGGACAACAACCACACGATTGACTTCAAGGTCCCGCGCCCAGCTTGATAGGGTAGGGGTAGGGGTAGGGTCCATCACGCCCTGGAGTGCTCCCATGCCCGGCGGCGACCTGTCCACCGGGCAGGGCGTGACGAGCGCAAAGGCCACCGCCGCAGGACTTTGTCCTCGTGCTCGCCATGTTTGGAGTTGGTCCCATGCACGGCGGCGACCTGTCCAGCGTGCACAGCCTGGCCACGACCGGGGCCGCGCCGCAGGAGTTTGTCCTCGTGCTGGCCATTTTCTGCTTCCTGTCGCAGACGGACATGGCCGGCGCGCTGGACCCGGAGATCACGCGCACCTTCCACCTGGTGCGCCGGCTCGGGGCCTGCATGCGCGCCGCGCCCTGCTCGGCTCGACCCCACACTGCTGAGCGAAGGCGTGACCATACACGCAACACCGCTGGGTGCAGGCGGAGGAGTCCTTCCTGTTCTTCGACACCTCGCGCGACGGCTACATCCAGGCGGTGCGCCGCCCTGGACGCTGAACCGGGTTTGCTCAGATGCGGCGCGTGCGCGCTCTCGCAGCCAGCCCGCCAGGCGCATGCACCCTTCAGCCGCGTCAGGCTGAGGGAAGCTAGTGCGCGGCTGTGTGCAGACTCTATGTGGCCTCGGGAATCCATGCAAAGGCCAGAACCCAGAGCATGTCAGTCGTGCCGGTCTGCCGGGCTCTTGCATGCGCGGGTCACTAACTGGGCTGGCGAGCGGGAGCAGGAGGAGCTCCTAGCCGCCCTTAGGGAGCCCGGCGATGTCGCGCATCATGGGCAGCCGCGAGACGGGGGCGCCTCCACGGCCGCGCACGACCTGGGCAAGCGCTTTGAGGAGATGGACTTTGACCATGACGGTGTGTGCCTCTGAGCGCCACGCCAGCAGGCCGCCGTATGGCTTCTGGGTCGCACAGCAGCACATGTCATTGTCACCAGCTTTTGGCTCTGCGCTGCGCCGGTGCGTGTAAAATACCATGCATAAGGTACATCATTGGACATTGTGTAATCTGCCAAGCCATAGCGCCCAGGGCAGGAGACTGTGCTGCTGCGCGTGCGGCACAGAAGGGTCCTGACCCCTGCGCTGGTGCAGGCATGGTCGCCTTCAAGGAGTTTCTCTTTGCGCTGGTGGGCTGGGTCCTGGAAGAGGACGAGGACCCGGCCCCTGAGGGCGGCGCCGCGGCCGCGCGCACCGAGGCCACGGCGGCCGCGGCCGCCGCTGCCACCGCGCTGAGCCGCCAGACGCGGGGGCTGCGGCCGGCGCGCCGAGTCTGATGTAGGCATCAAGCTTTCGCGCGTGGCTTGGGGTGGTCTGGGGTGTCCGGCTCTTTCAAGATTGTCATGTGCTGCATCTGCACCTCATTGCAGTGAGGGGCAGGGCTAGCGCATTGGGTGGCGACTTTGTCCCGTTGTAGGTATGCTGGCGAGAACGCAAACGCATGCGGCGGCCTGATACAAACATAGCAGGATCACGCACTCTATTGCGCCATGGCCAGGTTTGGCTTTTTGGTCACTGCTGCACAAGGTCGCGTGTGACAAAGCAAACAGCCAACTCACACAGCAAGCACGCGCACTCCTTGGCCATCTCAGTTACTCTGCTGCAATGCGAGGAGGCTCCTGCTCACGCCCCTCGCTGGCTGCCTGCCCGGCACAGCCATGTCTCTGGGCCGCATCCGCATGAGCACCTGTTGCCCCGCCTGCACCGCTGTCCGCCGGCCGGCTGTGAGCGGCGCTCGTGCCAGCTGCGCCACCACCCTGCCTCTCACCCCTGCCTGGGCGGCCCCCTGCATGGGGCGGCACGGCGGCCCTGTCATCACCGCCAGCCGCATGCCGCACGCCGGACGCGGCACCCGCACCACTCGGCGACGCCGCGCCTGGGTTGTCGCAGGCGGCGGCTGCCTCGCTGCCTTGTGCAGACTCGCCGCCTGCCGCGCCTGCAGCACCGCCCCGGCCGGCGCCCGCGGGGCCTCCGCCGCGAGCGGCGCTCGCGGCGCCGCTGCTTCCGGCGGCGCCGCCGGCCCCGCGGCCTGCTGCGCGGCCGGGCGGCGCGCCGGCGCCGCCCGTCTCGCTTGTACTTAAGCCAGAGGGCGCTGCCGGCGCCTGCGCGCCCGGCTGCGGCCCGAGCGCGTCCTCCCAGGACGCGGGCGGCGCGGCGCGGCCCTCCGCGTAGCCCTCGATGAACGCGCGCACGGAGTCGCGGTAGGCCGCCGCGCGCGTCTGGTACAGCTGCGTCAGCAGCGCCTTGAGCGCCTCCGCGCCGCTGCGCGGCGCCGGCGCCGCTGCATTCGCGCGCCCCAGCGTGTCACGGACGCCACCAGTGTGGGCATATTGTAAGTCTGCATTATGTGGGAGAACAAGGGCGCAAGTAGGCGAGCGCGGGCCGCTGTGTTCTGAGTGCTGCGCTGCAGCTGCTGCGACCTTCCCACCGCTTCCGCAGCCGCCTGTGAGTGCTTGCTTCCGCTGACACACCGGCAAGCGTGATACAAAGCCGACAAAGGAGCGCACCTGGGCCCTGGCCGGGTCCGTCTGCCCCGTCCGCCTGCTCGGTCCCGGCAGCACCTGCCTTGCCGGGCTCCTCCTGCGGCGCACTCCGCCAGGTTCCCTTGTAGACAATCGTTGCTTCTTTTGCGGCCTGCGCGCTGGCGCACACTGGTCGGCAAGCTGTCCCGCCGGCGGTGCCTGTCTGCAAGCTGCGCCCCAGCGCCGCAAAACTCCATCGCAGACATATCCCTCCGCACCTGCCAGTAGTCCTTCAGCGTGAGGCGCTTCGGTAGGACTCTGCCGGGCGGGTCGGGCAGCGAGCGCGGCGCGACAATCTCGCGCAGGTCGTAGCGGATGTAGTCGCGCACTGCTTTCAGAGCCCGGCGCAGGCGGCCGCGGCTCATGTCATAGTTGTTTGCATGCTGCTGAAAGTGCTGCTGCTACAACAACACTGTAAAGTTGATGCTCTTACAGCCTCAGTCGAGGGCTGCAAAGAGCCCAGGCCTTGGATAGCCTGCACTTACAGTCATGCAGCTTCAGGCATCAGCACGCATTGAAAGGCAGCGCGATGTCTGGAACGTCCTGGTGCTTGAGGACAACGGTGCAATTGTTTGCAGCTCCTAAGAAGCAGGTGAGCGTACGCAGCACTTCTGAGGAGGCCAGTCAAGAAAAAAGCAGGGAGGGTTCATGGAGGGTCAGCAAGCAGACTCTTTGAAGTAGCCAGGCGCACCAGGTGACACTGGATGGACCTCAACTGACCTTAATTCAGCTGCCGAGTGGCTGGTGATGCCGGGTGCAGGCACCATCCTGTGTTGCTCGGTCATCTTTAAGTCTAGCGGTCACTGCCCCAGCTCTCGGGGGCCCCACGGCCTGCCGCGCAGCCCACCATGCTCCACAGCCTCAAGGCCTACTTTGCGAGCACGGCGGTGCGCTGCCTTCCCCGACATTGACTCTTGACGCGCCTTCAAATGCAACACTGCACTACCAGGCGCCCTCACGGCCGGCAGCTCGCAGGCAGCAGTGCGGCGCCGCGCGCTGCAGACGCAGCAGCTCTCGGCTCAGCCCGAGCGGCAAGGGCAGGGGCTGCGCAAGTGCCTGGGCGCAACCGACCTGGTCCTGCTCGGCGTCGGGGCAATCGTCGGCGCGGGCGTCTTTGTCCTGACGGGGGTCGCCGCGCACGACCACGCCGGGTAGCACCTGGTCTGCTGGAGCTTGCCAGCAGCAGCTGCATGGTGTTAACGAAAGACGCTTGCCCAGGCGTCGGGTTGCAGCGTAGCTGAACCCATAGCGCTGCCGCAGGCCTGCAGTGGTGGTGAGCTACCTGGTGGCGGCGCTCGCGGCGCTGCTGAGCGGGCTGGCGTACACGGAGTTTGTGGTGGACCAGCCGGTGGCCGGGGGCGCGTTCAACATGGTCTCGGGCGTCTTCGGCGAGCTAGCTGGCTGGTGCCGCCCCCCGAGCACTGTGCATGCTGGGGCTGCACACTTGGTCCTCATCATGCATGTGCCGCGCCTGTTTGGCTCTTCTGCCGGCTGCTGCAGTGTGCCATGCCTGCTCCGGTGGTCCCTTGCTGTCAGATGCTGCTGGTTCGCTCTCCCGGCCCATCCACACAATACCAGGTCATGGCAACCATGTGTTCCTGCCCTCAGGGACGCTGGCGACCCCCCGCGCTCTCCAGACCACATTCATGCATGCACATCACCCATATGAGGCGCGTTGACATGCCCAGGACCCATCCGATGTCTGTGCGCGCCAGGGCTAGGGTGAGTGTCCAGCATCCTACCCTACATGCGCGCGCAGGCTAGTCGCGTGCAACATGGTGCTGGAGTACACGCTGAGCGCGGCCGCGGTGGCGCGCGGCTTCCGCGCGTACGGCGCCACGCTGCTGGGCTTCGGCCCGGAGGCTGGCCTGGTGCGCGCGGGGCCGCTCGCGCTGGACTTCTTCGCGCTCGCACTGGTGGCCGCGCTGAGCGCGCTGCTGGCGCTGTCCACGGCCGACAGCGCCGCGTTCAACTCGGGTGCGCGCGCCGCCGGCGCGCCCGTTACGCTCCTCCTGATGGGAGGAGAGGGGCGTAGGGAAGGCACTCCTGATATGCGACGTATGCGTAGGCATACATCACATATGAATGTCTGGAGTGGCCAGGCCCGAGCTGGAGCAGCTGCGTGAGCATTGCGCGCGTGTGGCGACACCCCGGGACCCGGGGCGCGCAGTGGTCACCGGCATGAACCTCATCGTCATCGCCTACATCCTGTGCGCGGGGCTGCCCTTCGGCCGGCTGGCCAACCTGGCGCCGTTCGCGCCGTCCGGCGCGCGCGGCGTCTTCGCTGCGGCGTCCATCGTCTTCTTCGCCTTCATCGGCTTTGACACGGTCGCGTGCGCGGCCGAGGAGGCGCGGCCCGTCTGCTGTCGCAATAGTGCGCGTCAAGCAACCAGCCCGCAGGCCCCAATTTGCATGAGTTACGGCGTGTAAAATTTGCATTCTCTTCATTATCGACCCAACGGGCTGTCGAGGCCGCCCTTCCGCTGAGGCAGCGTGGAATGCCGTCGCACGGCCCGCCGAGCGGCTGAGTGGGGCGCGCAGACCAAGAACCCCGCCGTGGACCTGCCCATCGGCATCGTGGGATCGCTGCTCGCGTGCTCGGCGCTTTACGCGGGCCTGGCGCTCACGCTCTGCCTGATGGCGCGCGCCTCTGCTGCGCTGCCCGTCGCTGAGACCCCGCACGGCCCTGCTCTTGACAGCGGCTGACCGCTACATGGTGTGTGGCCAAGGCCTCAACGGGCGCGCCGGCGAGCCTCTGTACACGCGGGCAGGTGCCAACGGCGGACATAGACACGTCGGCGCCGTTCGCGACCGCATTCCTGGGCCAGCTGCGCGCCGACAGCGGCTGGGCGCGGCGCGTGTTCCTTGCGACGTCCGCGCGCTTTGTCAGCTTCGGCGCGGTCACAGGCGCGCGCCTGCCGGAGCCCGGCGCGCCCTTCGCAAGCGCGCCCCGCTCCAGGAACGCGGAGCAGCGGCGCGGCCTGGTCGAGGGGCCGGGGCGACGCTGCACCCCAGCGCACTCACGGGGCGCAGGCATGCTTGCATTTGGCTCGAAGTGCGAAGACTGCACCCGCCCGTGCGTAGCAGGCATGCAGGCCGTTCCCCGGGGCGCCGCAGGCCTGCGCTGATAGGCCCGATCGGGGCGGGCGCCGCGCACATGCGCGGCCCTGCCCAGCCTGGGCGCCCGCGCGCAGGCATCGTGACCTCGCTGCTGGTCAGCCTGCTGGGCCAGGCGCGCATCTACGTGGTGCTGGGCCGCGAGGGCCTGCTGCCGGCGCGCCTGGCGGCGCTGCACCCGCGCCGCGCGACGCCCGTGGCCGCCACCGCCCTGACCGGCGTCTCCGCAGGCGCCGCCCGCGCGCCGCCCAGCGCCACCCGCCCTGCACTGAGCGCAGGCGCTTGCTGTGTAGGCGAGCGAGCGTGCATGCCTGCCCTCCTCGCGCAGGCCCTGCCTTTCTCTGCGTGCCGGGCTCGTGAGGCGCATGCTAGGTGCGCCAGGAGCCACGCTGGTCAGAAGCATGTGCTGAAGTGCTGTCGTGCGGTGCGTCAGCAGCAGTCCTTCACGGAAGGCACACCTGTGCATTCACAGGCGTGCCTGGGCGCATCATCGACCTGGGGACGCTGGCGGCCATGGCGTCGGGGACAGTTTTAGGAATGAGGCAGGTTAGCTGCACGCGCGCAGGCGCACTCGCGCTGGTCGCCGACCTAGGGACGCTGCCGGCCGTGGTATCGGTGAAACTATAAGGTTTTAGGTAGGATTGCTGCGCACACGCAGGCGCGCTCGCGCTGGTCGCCGACCTGGAGACGCTGGCGGCCATGGCATCGGCGTACCACTGAGGGTTGAGGCAGGGTAGCTGCACACGTGCAGGCGTGCTTGCGCTATTAGGGTTAAGGCAGGGCGGTTGCACGCGCGCAGGCGCGCTCGCGCTGGTCGTCGACCTGGAGACGCTGGCGGCCATGGCGTCGGTCGGCGCGCTGTTCGTGTTCCTGTTCGTGGCGTCAGCACACCTCCTAGGGTTGAGGCAGGGTTGCTGCGCCCGCGCAGGCGCGCTCGCGCTGGTCGCCGACCTGGAGACGCTGGCGGCCATGGTGTCGGTTGGTGCGCTGTTCGTGTTCCTGTGCGTGGCGGCGGGCGTGCTGTGGCGGCGCTGCCGGGCGCCGGCGCCCGCGCCCGCGCGGGGCCTGGCCGCGCACCTCGCCGCGCTCGTTGCGCTGTCGCTCGGTGCGCGTTGCGCAACGACTCTCGGCCGCCGGGCTCAAGGTGGCGGCGCGCCGAGGGTTCGTTACTGTGGCGCTGTCAGGTGGCGCCGATGCCTGTCCGACCGTCATGTTAATAGATCTGGGATCAGAGCGTGCGCCGCCACCTTGGAGCCGGCCATATCTGACCACGCTAGCCGCACAGCCGGCTGTATGGGCAGCCTGGCGAGCATGTCCCTTGGGGGAGTGCCAGGCTGGCATGCACCAAGGCATGTGGCGGTCAGGGAGGCGAGAGGTGACTTGCATGCAGGCATCAGCCTGGCGTTCAGGCTGGGCGCGCCTGCATGGGCGGGCGCCGCGCTGGCGGCCGGCTGGCTGGCGGCGGTGGGCGGCCTGGCGGCGCGGCCGGTGCACTTCCGCGCTGACAAGTTCCGCATGCCGCTGGCGCCGCTCACGCCCGCGCTCGCCATCTTGGCCACGGTGCACCTCATTGGTGCGCTGTCGCCTCTGATCGACTGCCCTGTGGCCACTGAGTCCGCCATGCAGGGGGCTATCGATGTGACCTTGATCCGCTGTGCATGCAGGCGGGTATGGCTGGGGCTTGCACCGCCGCATGCACCCACTGCTCGGACTGGGCCGCCAGCGCCGGCACTCGCGGATGCAGCATGGTGTGGGCTTTCCAAGCAATGCGCCGTTCAAGCCGGCATTGGCGGCGCGTTGCTGAAGAGGGGCCGCCGGACGCAGGCAGCCTGGGCTGGCCGGCCTATGTGCGCTTCGGCGCCTGGATGGTGCTCAGCGTGCTCGTGTACTGCTGCTACAGCGTGCACAGCGCCGACGCGCGCCAGCACGCCTTCCTGCGCATGCAGAGCTCAGGGTGGGTGCTGCGGCCTTTGCCATGCGCGGCTTAAGGTGGGGGCGGCGCCGCTCTGCATATTTGCTAACAGCCGTTGGTCCTATGCATATGTGAAAGTACGTGTGCGCCCGCAATGCTGTGCTGCCCCTGGCGTCCGGCATACGGCAGTGACGCTCAGATGCGCAACCCGCCACGCAGCTGGGAGGCTGTCCCTCCACTTCTGAATGTGTTGCACATGCCCTGTGGGTGCCCTGTGGGTGCGCCTTCAGTCTTGTGCGCCAAACAGAGACGGCGGAAGTCTAACCCTAACCCTAACCTGATGTGCACTGCGTCGCTTATCACTGGCCGCACCCTGGCTCGAACGGCATGGCGGCCCGCGCCAGGTTGGGCGACGCGTCAGAGCCGGACGGCGAGGACGAGGCGGCGGCCATCAACGCCGCGCCTCGCAGCGACGCGCTGGAGCTAGCCGCCATGGCGGAGCGCCCGGGCGCCGCCGCCGCAATCTCGCGCCCACCCGCCCACTCCGACAGCCAGGACGAGCTGTGGGCGGACACGCCGCCGGCGGGCGCAGGCGCCCGGGCGGCGTTTGACGCCGTTGAGCCAGACAGTGCGTCGGAACGCGATAGCGCGACTGGGCCGCGCGGCGCGCCGGCAGCAGGGACCCAAGCTGCAGCGGGCGGGCCTGCAGGCGCTGCACCGCGCAAGGCCGGCGCGCTGCCGACGCCGGTCGCGCCGGGCTGCGCCGCGTCCGATGCGGCCGGTCTCGCGCCCGCGAGTCGTGTACAGCCCAGCGGAGGCGAATCGAGCAGCGAGGTGTAACACTAGCTAGCCAGCACATGTACACCTAGGCACGCTGTACAACTAGGAATCAGCCAGTCTCATCGAGGTGACTTGACTGCTACAGCGGCGTGCAGAAGGCGAGTGTGGCCTTGAAGTCCGTCCCAGGCCACTGCGCTTCCAGTGTGAACTATGGTACCATAGTTCACTCCTGAGAAACCGTTTTGTTAGGAAGGCTCCCAGTGCCAGACTCCCTCCTTGCTGAGCGTCTAAAACAAGATTTGCAGAGCGCACCAGCAATGCTCAATTAGCATGATGAAGGGCGCAAAAGGCCGTCCAAATGCAGCGTCCAAAGGACACCGAAAGATGGCACAGTGAAAGGGTCCCTCTCCACACAGGACGGCGTGTTACTCTACTGGCGGTCAATGCTCCTACAGCCAGCTTGCCAAGCAATGCCGCAGGCAGGATAAAGTGGACGACATGGAATTGACTGCATGCCAGCGCACGAGGTCCGCACGTGCCACATGTTATATTTCCAAAAAAACCCCTCCATGTTGAGGTTGCTCTGCGCTGCGAGAAAGGCTTCCTTTGAGGCACTGGGAAGCTGGCCGCCTGAGCAGTTTGCGCTTGGCTGTTTCATCTTGCACCTTGACCATCATCGCTCGCCGCTTTCGCAGGCACAGGCGGTGTGCTTGTCCACTGCATCGTGCACCGTGTGCACACTTCTTATCACCGTGTGCCACAGCGTAGCATGGCCGCGCGCGAGACCAACGCTGACAGAGCAGCCGGGCCTTCAGCCATACGCCTGGACCAGCTCCCCGCAGAGGTGCGTGCAGGGGAGCCTGCGTCCTGCCTGTCGCCGCAGGCGCTCTGCGCGCAGGGGCAGCGCCGCGCCTCCGACGTGTAATGCCTGTGATCTCTGCAGGTTCTGCAGGCGTGCGCGCTCTGCCTTGCGAGGTTCTCCGAGACTTCACCACCAGGCTCGACACAGGCGTTCTTCCTGCAGTCAGTCTGCAGGCGCGCTCCGCGCGCTGACAAGTTAAGGAAGCAGCCGGCAGGAGCTGTGCTTGCGACCCAGTGCACGCCGCAGGCGGTTCAAGGAGGTGCTCGAGCAGCCGTTCTGGAGCACGCTGGAGTGGGACCTCACTGCCAGACTGTGGCGGGCGCTTAAGCTGCCCGGTGCACCCCTTCCTCTGCTGATCTCAGGCACTGTAGTTGCGCAGAGGGGCAGAGAAGCATGACGTGGCATTCCTGATGGCTGCACTTCAACTGCTCTGCTGAACTGTCCTAACTTGTGGCAACATAGCGCCAAGCAGGCCCGCCTCGATACGTGCACTCATCTACTCCTTGGCTGCCGCAGGTACGCCCGAGGAAGCCAGCGCCCGGCGGTGGCTCCAGGTGCAAGGCGGCGCTGTCAAGTGCGTGCGCGGCTTGCTTGTCGGAGGGCTTGCCGATGAGGATGTACCTGTCAGCGGCCTGGACGCCGAGCGGCTGTTGGACCTACTGGCCAGCCTGCCTGCGCTGACGTCCATCGACAACTTGGTCCTGCGCACGGACCTGCCCCGCAGACCCACTCAACCAGCCATCCGGGCCTTCCTGGCCGGGGTGCCGCGCGCCATAGCGCGCTGCTCGAGCCTGCAGCACCTCCATCTTTATATTTCTCTGCCTGGTGGGCTGGCGGGCCAGGTCCCTCTTTCGCTGGTGCGCGAGCTGGCCAGCGTGCGCACACTGGAAGATGTCACCCTCAGCTTTCAGGCCGGCCAGGCCGCCAGGCCCGACTGGCCGGCCGCTGTCAGCCTCGCACACCTGGTGGCAGGCCTGGCCGGCCTGCCGCGGCTCTGCAAGCTGCGCCTAATGGTATGTAGAGTGTGCGTGGAGGCCACGCTGCCCGCCTGCGTGTCGCGCCTGGCAGCTGACCTCCCTGAAGCTGGACGGCTTTGACGGCCTCCGCTGTGAACCCGGCTGGGCGCGCCTGCCGGCGCTTGCGCGTCTCAAGTTTGAGGACTGCGAGTTTGCGTGCGACGGCGAGGTTGCGCTGCCGGGCATGGACGCGCTGGTGTCTTTGACCAGCCTCAAAGTGTGGGGATGCCCCAGCCTGCGGGTTCTCCCTGCGTCCCTGTGGCGGCTGCCGCAGCTGCGCTTCCTCAGCCACCATGGCCGCTGGCCATCGTGGAAAATGGCCGACGTGCCGCGCGGCGCGCCGCGCGGCGCGCTGCCGGCCGCTTGCATGCCCCCGAGCGGCGCGCCCTGCTTTGCGTCTCTGACGCACTTGACCCTGGCGTGGCGCAGCCTGCGCGCCTTTCCGCCCTGCATCCTGACCGCTACGCGGTTGAAGGACCTGGACCTGTCGCGCTGCTGCTTTGGGCAGCTGCCAGAGGGCGTGAGCGTGCTGACTGGTCTCGAGGAGCTGTGCCTCGGGCGGCACTCCGCCGGCGCAGTGGCGCTTGGGCGCCTGGACGCCCAGGCCCTGGGCAGCCTGGCCTGCTTCCCGAACCTGAGCTGGCTGAGCTTTGCGAATTGCAGCGTGCTCTTCAGTCCGGACTTCCCGGCCGCGGCCGCACACCCGCGCCTGCAGAACCTTTTGCTCAAGACGGCGTATGCGGTGAACGGCCCGTCGTGCGCGGCGTTCCTGGGCTTTGTGAGTGGTCTGCTGCAGCGAGGACGCGCAGACGTGCTGCATCTTGCACACAGCGGTGTCTCAGGCGCGGGCCAGAACTTCCTTGCCGCCCTGGAGGCTGTGGGGTATCCGCTAAGTCCTGGGCGGGCCGTTGTGTATGAAAACAATGACAGCTTGGTGGCTGAGGATGGTGATGCGGCCGACGACGGCGAGGTAGCTGACGATGGTGATGTGGCCGACGATGACGACCGTGTATACTCCGAATGCTCCTCTGACGGGGTGTAGGCGGTGTGCGCCGCGCAATGCATGTGAGCCAGCTGTGCAAAGTGGTGTGCAGATAGCGGCGGCAACGTTCAAGGGCATGCAGCTCTTGCCTGTACATCACGGCGATTAGGACAGGATTGCGTGCAGTGCTATGGAGAGTACGCGTGTTGTATTTTTGATAAGGTGTAGAGCAGCAAGGGGCTTGCATTTTTAAGGCGCCTGTGTAAGCCATGTGCGCCTGCCCGAGCGGTCTCTCAACATGTGGAGACGGACAATGATGTGACAAGCAGCAGCCAGGGGCTCATGCTTTGTCGCCCGCCGGCGTCTTATGGCATCGGCATGTGGGCAGCGCCGACTGGCACAGCGCCGCTGTATCCAGGCTCAAACGCAGTGCCATGCGCGCTCAAGACGCCGCACGCCTGGCCTCCCAGCACCCCGCCGGAGCCTGTGCAAAGCCGCCCGAGCACAGACAGGACTGCATAGTCTCAAAGACACGCCGAGGGAACATGCAAGGTGACGCCTGGTTGCTCTTGCACCTCCCTGCCAAAGTCCACTCACTGAACATGGAAGTGCGATGCAGTCCCCTGCTACTGCCAAGCTTGCCCCTGGTCTCGCACAGCTGTTGCTGGGCTGCTGCATGGGGGCCCAGCAGGCTGGTGACGGCATGAGCTGTCATGCAGGCCCATGCCTTGCTGCACACGCTGCTGTGCAGTTGCTCTTGCTCTGCAGGCTCTGGTTGGCCTGCTGCGGTCATGCAGGTCCTTGCCTTGCTAATGTAGCTGTGCTACTCCTTGTGAGCCCTGCAGGATCTGGTTGGCCTGCTGCTCTCATGCTGGTCCAGGCTGTGCCTGTGCATGCTGCTGATGCTGTTGCTTGTGAGCCCTGCAGGCTCATGTTGGTCTGCTGCTGCCATGCTGGCCCGGGCTTTGCTCTCAACGCCATGTCTCCTCAGCTGTTCTGAGTGTGTGTTAGGTCTGGTCCTCCGCGCCTGCGTGCTTGCTCAGTGTGTGAAATAACATCTGGTTGGTGAGCTGCCTGGTTGCCATACCGGCGAGCTCTCTCACCAGTTCAAGCTCTCAACAGATCAAGTGAGTCGCACACCAGACACCCACGTCACAGTGTGTCCCGCTTAATATGAACTGGGCTGAATAAGCAACAACGCCCATGTCACAGTGTGTCCCGGTTGTGCATGCGCGCACACTGGCTGCAATAAATTGCTGACTCAGCCCTGAACCTTGCGCTTAAGGCGCTTCAAGGCTGCGTGCCTCAAGGCGCGCCGCCCGCTTGCATCGGTGTGCAGATTTCTTGTAGCGCCAGGCCTGAGCAAGCACCCGCGTGCGGTGCAGTGCGCCGCCCGAACGACAAAAACGCAATTGAGCTGACGGCCAGAGACATCCACGAGGTCAGCTATGGTCGCTGGCAGGCTCAAGGCGTGCGCGCACAGCTCCAGCCGGAACTTGTAATCATTGCTGACCTTGCGGACGGCCCTGGCCGTCAGCTTGATCGCGCCCCCGTCGTACAGCGGCGCGAACTGCCTCGCACGCACGCATGGCTGCTTGCTCAGGCCTGGCGTTGCAAGGGAGATGCGCACTGATGCATGTGGGGCGCCTTGGCTGCGGCGTCCGCGTTGAGGTAGGCAGCCTGGCAGCGCCCCGAGCGCAAGGTTCAGTGCCAAGACAGCAGTTTCTCACAGCGGGCATACGTGCATGCACAAGCGGGGTACGCTGTGACGTGCGCGTCATTCTCCAGGTGTGCGCGCCCCAGAGAGCCAGCTGCACGTCGTCGTCACAGTCTTGCGAGGAGGTGCACAGCAACGCATACCACGCGCACGCCCTCGGCCTGCGCGGAGGTCCGGGGTGTCAGGGTTGTGCACGTGGGCCGGGCGCTGCGGGCGCAGGTGGGCGCCGCGCCGCCCTCGTTGACACAGCCCGCAAGGCGGAGGCAGCGCGCCAGGCGCGCCACCGGCCCCATGCAGAGGTTGTCCTACCGCCCCCGCCGCACCTGTCAAATGCAAATGACACAAAGGCACAGTGAAGGGTAGACGCATCCAGACTACCCACTGCTGTGGGTGGTTGCATCAGCAGCAACCCAAGCGAGCCGGAGCGCCGCCGGCAAGGAGGCGGCCATCGTCGCATACGTGACGGCGCTCGACATCCACTTGGATGCTGCACACGACCCATTCCCGCTGGCAGCGGACCCCGCGCGAGCTGCCGCCCTCCGCCAAAGACGGCGGCGGCGGGCTGCCGGGGTCAGCAGGCAGCGCAAGCGGGTCGTGCGCGGCAACAAGGCGCATGTCGAGCGCCGTCAGGCAAGCGGCGATGAGCGCCTTGAGGCCAGGCGCGCCCCGCATGAAGATAGAGGGCAGGGCCGCAGTCAGGCGCCTCTGATCAGGGGCTCGGCTGCACATGCGGGACAGCAGCGCGGGCAGCATCCTCACCACTATGCAGCAGGACGCGCCAGCGGCAACTCAAGCAGCCGCGCATGCGGTGCAGAACGCGCCGCTCTTCGACGAGGGCATGGTCAAGCTGACGGCCCGGGCCATCCGCGAGGTCAGGCACGGATACCAAATCCGCCTGAAATTGATCGCGCCCACCCTCCGCCTGCCAATTGCTGCATCCGACATTGCATGTACGCTTTGAGTCGTCGGACACAGCTGCTGGCAGGCGGAGGGTGGGCGCGTACAGGTGCAGGCGGATCTGGTAGCCGCCGCTGATGGGGCGGATGGCCTTTGCCGTCAGCTTGATCAGGCCGTCGTCGAACAGCGGCGCGAGTTGCGCCGCATGCGCGGCTGCTTCTGCGCAGGCCTGGCGCGCAGGAGTGTGGCACAGAAGCCACCCTATCGCATGTGATCAGCATGCCCCAGGACACCGGTATCACGCATGTAATGCAGCACTGCAAAGGCGGTTGGGGCGCTGCTTGACATCCACGGCATACCTGCTTTGCACTCCAGTCGTTCAAGGTGAGACACGCACGCTCGTGCGCTGCTGCATGCATGCGCTGCTGCATAAGTGCAGTGTGGCCTTTCGCTGCGGGTGCTTTGCAAGCGACTGCCTCTGCAGAGACACCTGGATACTGGAGCTTCCAGCAGCGCTTCTTGACACCATCAACGAGTGATCCTACCGGCTGCACAGTAGAGGAAGACGAGGGTATGTCTGTCTTGCCTCCCACCAAGTGTTTAGCAGACAGTGTCTCGGCACGCAGGCAGGCAGGATAAAGCACCTGGGTCAAGCACCTGGTGAGACAGACAACCCTCATCTGCCACAGCAGTGCAGCTGGTAGGATAACCCATTGATGCATCATTCATTGACGGTCTCACAGAGTGCTGCTGGAAGCTCCAGGAGCCTGGTGTCTCTGCAGAGACGTTCGCCAGATGCTGGGTCGGGTGCGTGGGTATGCTGGGCGCGCCTGCAGCCACGGCGTGCTCCAGACCCATGTTGCAGCGTCCAGCACCGCCATTATCTCCACGCAGGCGTGGGTGTCCACGTTGCCTGCATGTCCAGAGCTGTGTGCTTAGCTGCTGACAGCCCATGTAATGCTTAGCTCACGCTCCTGCACAGCAGCGTAGGCAGCGTCCCAATACTTCTGCAGCAGGACGGGCCAGCGACAACTCGAGCAGCCGCACATGGAGCAGTTGGCGCCGCTCTTCGACGAGGGCGCCATCAAGCTGCTGCCAGGGCCGTCTGCCTGATCGACAACGAATATTGCCACTGCATTGAGCTGTGCGCGCGCCCCCTCCGCCTGCCAGCAGTTGTGTCCGACATGTGCATGTACACCTGAAAGTTGTCGGACAAAGCTGCTGGCAGGCATAGAGGGTGCTTGCACAGCGCGAGGCGGTAGTGATTGTCGCTGTTGGTCAGACGTACGGCCCTGGCCGCCAGCTTGACGGCGCCGTTGGCGGACAGCAATGCAAACTGCTCCGCACGCGCGGCTGCTTCTGCCCAGGCCTGGCGCTGCAAGGTATCTGCACACTGATGCAAGCAGGCGGCGCGCCTTCGCAGCGACGTCCTTCTTGAGGTTGGCAGCCTTGCAGCGCCCTGAGCGCAAGGTACGGTGCCAAGTAAGCAGCTTCTCGCAGCCAGCATGCGCGGCTGCACATCGCAGCGTTCGCGGCATTGTCCAAGCGCAAGGCATCGGCAAGCCAAAGCAGGATAGCAGCGCATGCAAGTGGTGGTGTTCCGCAGGCTGCCGCGACAAGCCTGTACAGTACCACACCTTGCACACACTGTGGCCTGCTCTGTGCAGCTTGTGGGCCCTGGCTAACCAGCATGAGCAGAGCACCAACGCTAGTAGTAAAGGATGCTGGCGATGGGCACACCGGAGTCATGCCGATGTCAGCACCGCCGGCCGCGGCTGCAGCCAGCGCCACTGGAGCCGCCACGCAGATGCCCATACGTCCGATGCCCGCCGCGCCTGCGCACCGCGCCCGGCGTGTCAAGCGCCCAGCATGTCAAGCGCTGAGCGGCCGCGGCCCCGCTTGCCGGTGCGGAGCTGGTGGACACCCCCAGCGCACGCGGCTGCTTGCGCCGCAGCAGCCAGTAGCACGAGCAGCAGCAGTGCATGCTGGCAGCGCAAGCCCAGATGTTACAACCACCATGCGTCAATTGACATGCATGGCCAGGTTGCTGCAGCCTGTCCCTCCTCCTTGGCGCACGGGCCCGCTGGCCCGCAGCGCCGCGCAGGCGACACCGCCCCCGCCGCACCTGTCAAGTGTGAATGACATGAAGGGACAGAGAAGGGAACACGCATGCAGACCGCCCACTGCTATGGATGGTTGCTACAGCAGCATCCCAAGCGAGTCAGGGCGCCCCCAGCAACGTGGCGCGCGCCACGGCGTGCTTGACGGCGCTCAACATCGACCTGAATGCTGCACACGACCCAATCCCGCTAGCAGCGGACCCCGAGCGAGCTGCCGCCCTCCGCCAATGACGGCGGCGGCGAGCTCCCGGGGTCGGCTGGCCGCGCAAGTGGCCGTGTGCGGCAACGAGGCACATGTCGTGCGCCGTCAGGCGCGGGCCGACGCGCCACGTTGCCGGGCGCGCCCCGCACCAACCTAAAGGGCGTCCGCGCAGTTAGGCGCCTCAGATCAGGGGCTCGGCTGCACCAGCGGGACAGCGGCGCGGGCAGCGTCCCAAACATTTTGCAGCAGGACGGGCTCGCGACAACTCAAGCAGCCGCGCGTGCGGTGCATTTTGCGCCGCTGTATGACGAGGGCCTGAACAGGCTCACGGCACGGGCCACACACCCCATCAGCAATGGCAACCACCTACCGGCTGGAGCTGCGCGCGCGCCCCCTCCGCATGCTAGCACTTGTGTCCGACACTGCGCGTATACTTTGAGTCGTGGGACACAGCTGCTGGCAGGCGGAAGGTGCGCGCGCACAGCTCCAGGCGGTAGTGGTACCCGTCACTGATGGGGTGTGTCGCCCGTGCCGTGAGCTTGATCAGGCCGTCGTCAAGCAGCGGCGCGGACTGCACCGCGCACGCGGCTGCTTGCTCGGGCCTGACGCTGCAAGGCACCGGCACACTGATGCAAGCAGGCGGCGCGCCTTTGCAGCGACGTTCTTCTTGAGGTTGGCAGGCTTGCAGCGCCCTGAGCACAAGCTTCAGAGCCAAGACAGCAGCTTCTTGCAGCTGGCATGCGCAAATGCACATCATAGCGTGCGCGTCATTGTCCAAGCAAGAGGCACTGGCGAGCCAAAGCAAGGAAAGCAGCGCATGCAATCAATGTTCCGCATGCTGTCGTGACAAGCCTGTTCGGTGTCACAACTTGTACACATAGTAGGCTCCGTGCAGCTCGCAGGGCCTGGCTAACCAGCATGAGCAGAGCGCCGACACCAGCAGCGCAGGGTGCTGGCAGCGAGCGCACCGGGGCCGTGCCGCTGTCAGCACCTGCCGCTATCAGCACTGTCGGCAGCTGCTGCAGCTGGCGCCGCCGACACCGCGGGCCGCGCGCCGGCCCCACGCCTGGGCGCCGACGCGCCATTGCCCAGCCTAGCCTGCGCAGCGCGCCTGGCGTGTCAAGCTCCAAGCGGCTGCAACCCGGCGTGCTGGTGCAGAGCAGGCGTACACACCAGATCATGCGGCCGCTTGCGCCGCAGCAGCAAGTGGCACGAGCAGCAGCGCTGCATGCTGGGAGCGGCTTCGCGCATGCCTGCGCACTACCTGCTGGTCGCATGCCCGCAGGAGCGCGCGTGACAGCCACGGCCGCCCCGCACCAGAGCGAGGCTGCCTGGCTCACATGAGGCTGCGCTCTAGCACAGAAACAGCATGCACATGCAAGGCTGCTTGGCACACATGAGCCTGCACTCTAGCAAACCTACAGCTCTTGCATGTGCAGCTCAGGGTGCGCGGCGCGCGGACCTGCGGAGGCGGCAGGCGGTGCAGCAGGCGGCTGCACGGCGCGCGCGCCCGCGAAGACGGGAGCCGCGCCCCGCCGTCACTGCGGCGCTGCTTCTTGGCAGCGGACGCCTCGCTATGCAGGCTCAGTGGAAGTGCCGGGGCATGCCCACACAACTGGCATGGGCCTCCAGTGCTACCTACGAGGCACAACCGGAGTACAGTGCCCCGCAATGTGCAGCATCAAGTATTCCGTCTGCTGCCGTAACAAGCCCATATGTATGCAAGGAGTGGTACCGAATGGGCTTGTCACGGCAGCACGCGGAACACTATCGCTGCGCATCACGGGGCAACGTACTCCGGCTGTGCCTGTCGGGTAGTACTGAAGGCCCATGCCGATTGTGCGGTACAAGCCCCGGCACGTCCACTGGACCTGCGTGGCGCAGCGTGCCTGCCTGAATGGAAGAAGCGCAGCCGTTGATCAGCCTACCGTGGCTGTTGGCTGTTGACTGCGCACAAAGGCACAAGCTTGCCAGTTCCCAGTGCCAAAGCCAGGCCGAGCGGCGTACTGCTCAGGCAGCAGGTGAGACAGCCTGGACCCTTGTGGGACAGCAGAATGCGCAGCGTTCACCTTCCCCAGCTCAAGGTCACAGTGTTGCTGCTCCAAGACACAGAGTGCACAGTGGCACTGCCTCTGCCCTTTGGCCCCATCAATCAGTTTGGTTCGCCCTTGCACAACACCAGAGCCTTGGATCGTCCTTCCACAAGACGAGAGCCTGCGATCGTCACACACGATCGTGTGGGCAGAAGCACAGTGACGCACCCAGCTGTCACGACCGGTGATGGCAGTCCTGCACCACGTCCCCAAGTACGCCCTCGGTGACCGCATTGGATTTGCATACAAAGACAGTTGGCAGCACAGCCACGGCTGAGTGATGTTTGAGCTGTCCCGTATCACTGTTGAGCCCTGGGACGGCGCCGAGAAGGCCGTCCTCTGCAGGCTCTGCCCCGCACTGCCGCTCACTGGGTCGGCGGGGCCACTTGGGCATTTGCGCACCGCGTAGGCAAGGGTGCAAACGCTGCAGAAAGCTGGCGAGCTTTTGAAGTCCAAGGACTCGAGAGGGTAAAATAATCCTCTAGCCAATGACTTCAGTGCAAGTCAGCTGGAGGCCTTTGCACATGTGCACGGACTCCATCGCCGCTTCTGCTCCTTGCCTGCTGTTCCTGAGACAGCTCACCTTCCTTGTTTGCGGCGCTTAGCGTACGCCATGTCATATTGTGTTCTTACTTTCCTACAAGTATTCTTCTTTCAATTCAGCAGCCTCTCAAGCTTTCACGCTTGAGGCTGGCGACCTGCGTATCGTGCACTTGCTGGTGGGCGCAGCAGCGCTGTTCGATCACATGATCACCTACACGCGCACGTCTCGGCTTTCAGAAGTCAAGGCAACTGAGCTACGGCCGCTCGCCAAGCACACAGAGCACGGGCTGAACGCCGCCAAGACCCTCTCCTCGGCGCCTGAGCGCGCGATGACAACCAAGTTTGAGCTGCTGGCCGAAGCAGCAACAGCAGCCCAGGCGAGGTGGTCAGCGCGTGCCGGAGCGCCAAGCAAAGGGTCGTGGTCAGCTCAGCTTGTGTTGGTGTGCTTGACGAGCAGCCGTAGCTTTGCGGCTTGTGCTTCTGTGATCCGGCACGAGCGCTTATATGCAAACGCGCGAGCAAATAGCGCAATCAGCGTGACTGCCCTTAGTGCCAGTTGCGCAACGCGTATGTTGTCAGCCTCAAGCATGGAAGCTTGAGGGGCTGCAGACCCGAAGGAGCCTTGCATTTTCTATGAAAATGCAAGGCTGCGCAGAACTATGCATGCAGAGTTGCTTATGGCTGCGGCGCTGCATGTGCGAGCAGAGCCTGCGGAGGTGACATGCAGTCTGGGACAACATGCTTTGGTGTCGCTTCATCTTTTTGCAAGCGTGCGAGTGCAGGCCGCATGGCGCAGGCCAAGTCAGCTGCAGCACCTTTAGGTAACGCTCACTCACATGGGCTCTGAAGGCCTTGGTGTGTGCTCCTGTCATCAGTGTTGCGCTGTGTGGATTCTGCACATCGCAATCAAACACGCTTTGCTGCGGCAGCATGTCTCAAACTGCGGCGCAGGCTATGCAAATGTTGCATTTCATCTGTGTTGCACTGAGCCTCCTTTTGTGTCTCACCCTGCCACTAAGCTTTGGCAAGCACGCATGAAAGCGCAGCGTAGCAACATGGCAATAACACCGCCAGCAGTGCATGTGCACCCAAGATTTCTCTCAACCGGTGGCGCGCATATGCACGCATGCAAGTGGTAGAGCCAAACCAGACTGCAACCACCAGCCACCTGCAGTGGCACTGGAACGCACCCCAACCATGCGCAGAACAGCGAGCAAACCCCCTCAAATAGCTAGCGATACCAGAGCGACCCTAGGATCAATGCTGGAGCAAAAAGAATGGCGAATTCTAGCGAGCTGGAGCTACTGCAGGCTGGGTACGAGCACCTTGACCTGCGGCGGCCCGCGCACGCCCGCATCAGCATCGTCACAGGCGCTCCGGGATCAGCAGCGAGCCAGGCAGGCGCGCGCGCGCACCTCGTCCCACAGCGTGGACAGCAGCGCGCGCGCCTCGCCCGCGGCCTTGTCGTCCAGCGCCGCCAGCGCCTGCGCGCGCGCGCCCCGCAGCCTCGCGCCTGGCGGCAGCGCAATCCAGCCGGCGTGCAGGCGCGCGCGGCGCGCGCGATCATGCTCCAGGCGTGCCGCGCGCAGGCAGGCTGCCTCTGCTAGGGTAGGGTGTGTAGGGTCTGGTAGGGTATTCAAAGCAGGCGCGCACGTGCTCCAGGCGGTCGCGCGCGGTGTAGGCCGCCTCGGCGTGCCGCGCGGGCGCGTCCGCAGCGGTCAGGTTGGACATGCTGCTGTGCCGCGAGCCGTTGGACGCGCTGTCGTCGCCGGAGCAGCCCGGCAGCGGCGTGTGCATCTGGAACTTGTCAAAGCACAGCGTCTGCAGGTGGTCCATCTCCACGCAGCTCTGCACGAAGCGGTGGTTCCACAGGATGTCGTCCGCGTGGTACGTCGTGTGCGCATAGATCGTCTGCAGGCTGCTGTCGTCGGTCGCGGCCACGCTGATGTACACGGCCGCCAGCTCGTCCTGCCGCGTCGCGTGCCCAGGGCTGGAGGGGGCTGCCATAGGGTTATTGAATTAGGATAAGGGTAGGGAGCGCAGGAGGCGGCAGGGCCCGGCGCGCGCGCGCGCCTGCATGTCCTGCAGCGACTTGCCGTACAGCGGCGAGTGCTCGTCGATGACGTGCGAGATGTTGAAGCAGGGCGCCATGGCCGGCGGGCAGTCCGTCTCCATCGGCGCGCCCTGCGTCCGGCGATGCAGGCGTGGGCTCGCACGCTCCGCAGCTCACCCGCCAGGCGCCTTCAGGGCAGCGTCACGAACTGAGCAGGTTGCAGCGAGCGGCGCGACATGGGAACACACCAGCAGCATGTATCAAGCGAGGCAGCAACTGGGAGGGGGCGGGGCAGGCATCAAGTGGGAGGGGGCGGGGCGGCCGACCGGCGAGCACCGCTGCAGCGGCCTGCCTTGCTCAAGCAGCTCACGCGGCCTCAGCCCTATGTCATGCAGGTCCAGGTTGGCCTGGGCCGCAGGCAGGCAGGTGTCAGGCGCGCAGTCGCTTCCGCCAACGCCGGGGGGTCTGGGTGGGTGCGGTGGGCCACCCACATGTGCGCCGATCAGCTCGCCCTCCAGGGTCACAGCCCGCCGCATGTAGCCCATGCGGATCTGCGCCGAGACCACCAGCAGCCATGAGTTTGCAAGGGGATTGTCGCGCAGCACACTGGCTGCAACGAGCAGAAAGGGTGTAGACATCTGATGCTCGGCAAGAGGGGTACTCTAAGCCCTGCAGTCTCTGCATGTTGCATGTGCTCTGGCGTGCCCCTCAGCAACGCTCACCCAAGACAAGCCATTGGCCAGGTGAGCCGCCCCGGTAGGAGGGCCGCGCCTCGGGGTTGAGCAGGTAGTTGCCGCGCGTGTTGCAGACGCGCGCGATGAGTTTCGGCACGCCGTTGCGCGGGGTGACAAGCATCGCCTTGCTGAACACCAGCTTGGCGCTCGGCAGGCTGGCCTTGGCCACGACCAGCCCGAGCAGGATGGACGACAGCAGGATGCCCACAAAGTGCTCCAGGCTGGTCAGCGCGGCCGCGACGCGGCTGGCCGGCACCAGGTTGCCGTAGCCGATCGTGATCAGGTTGTTGGAGGAGAACCAGAAGCAGGCCTCCGCGTGCGCCATGCCGGCCGGCGTGTCGCCCATCAGGTGCTCGTGCGCGGGCCACAGCGCCTGCGCGCGTGGGCGCGCGGGCCGCTGACGGTGACAGGCGGGCGTTCGCTGCACGCCGGTGCCCAGCGGGCAAGGTCGGCGCGTGCGGCGTGGGGGCGGCACGTGCGCGCTGTGTGCGCCTGCGGCCCGCTGCGAGGGCAGAATGTAAGGGCGCCAGACGCAAGACCATGCAGGGGCGATGGTGATGTGCAGGCATGGCGACTGATATAAAGGAAAAGGGGCTGAACGCACGAGCGCCGAGCGCGACACCATGCAGGGCGAATGGGGAGGCGCAGGCATGGCAAATGATCAAAGGCAGAGGGGCTGAGCGCAAGGGCGCCAGACGCCAGAGCATGCATGGGCGAAGGGGAGGCGCAGGCACGGCAACGGATCACAGAAGTAGGGACGGCGCGCACGGCTATGAACAGGAAGACGCCCGTGAAGATCATGCTCACGCAGAAGTAGGTCAGCAGCACCAGCGCGAGCAGGCTGCTCCAGTTCATCTCCATGCAGTGGTGCTGCGCGCGCGGCAGCGCATTTGGCAGCCCGGCCGGCACCCCGGGGCGCCGCTCGGCCGGGTCGGCGCGGCCAGCATCAGGTGGCGGCCGTGCGTGCGCATGCTTGCTGCAAGGAGGCCCACAGGCTGGGGGTGCACGCACGCGCGCGCAAGGTATCTACTTTAATGCGCCCTGGGCAGGTTTTGCATCAGGCCTGCCATTGACATGGCACATGATTGACTGTGTTGCCTGACAGCTGCATTTCTGAGCAGCTATCCCATCAGCATATTTACTTGTGTGATTAGCAGAGCGGCGACGCCCCATGCCCTCGGGCCCTGACACACCATGTGCTGCGGCATCACAGCAGCAGCAAGCCAACACGTGCTGGCTGCCTTTGACCGCCTGGCTGGCACTGCCAGCGCCGCCTCCTTGCCCACTGTGAGGCTTGTCTTAGGCGCCGACGTCCGGTGCACGGCAAGGGTTGCCCCACCTGGAAGTCGGCCGCGATGGTGTTCTGGTAGCCCAGCACCTTCCAGCGCGACGGCTTGTTCGGTGGCGCACCCATCAGGTGAGTCAGGTGGCTCAGGCTGCACGCGCGGGCAAAGCGTCAAGGCGTTGCGTGAAAACCCATGCGGGTGCGCCCCAGCACGAGCAGCAGGCCTGGGACACCCGCCTGTGGTGGATTTTGCGGCCCGCGGCGAGCATATCCGTGAGCGCTTTGTATGAGTTGTGCGACCGGTGGAGCTTCCTCTGCTTGGCCTTGTCGCTGTTGCCCGCCGGCGAGGTGCTGGGCGGGATGGGGGGCAGGTCCCGCGTCGGGGAAGGCAGCGACCATCCCTCCTTGTCGTGCTTCTTCTTGTTGTCCACAGGCATCTTGTGCTCATGGCGGTGCAGCAGGTGTGCGGCCGCGTGCTGCATTGCTGCCTGCGGGGGCGACTCTGGCTTGGGAGCGCTGGAGCTTTTCTGACCAGGGGGGCGTACGCGCACATCCAAGACGCTGTTTGCTGATTCACACTCCAGAGAACCCAAGCTAGGCACTCTGAAGGGCAAACCTAACTCTACCAGGCTAGTCACTTGAGGTCTGGGCCAGGTAGCACCTGTGCCGGCCTCCGCTGTGCTCATTTGAAAGGTAGAGACTGGTGCCAGCAAATCCATTTGCTCGCCTGTGTTTCAGGTCACAACACAAGTGGCACAGCAGAGTGGCACGGCATTGAGCGCAGCGCTATATTAGAAGATGGGGGCGCCTGCGGCGGCTGACGGCGCTTTCGCGAGCTACAGCTCCAAAGAGCTGGTCGGCCACAAGCGGCGGGTGCGTGCGCCATGCTGCTGGCTGCCGAACCAGCGCGCATTCATGGCCGCGGCAAGCGGCCAGCCCCTGCACGCAGGTGAACTGGCTGGCGTGGAATCGCAGCGGCAAGAAGCTCGCCACGGCCGGCTGCGACAAGGCCGTCTGCATCTGGCACGTCGAGCCGCACGGCCATGTGCGCGCGCCCCGCCGCCGCCGCAGCGCGCGCACGCGCCGCCGCCCGGCCCCCGCAAGCGCGGCTGGCGCGGCGTGCAGGGCAAGGCGGACAAGGCGCTCGTGACGCTGGCGGGCCACGGCGACTGGGTGCAGCAGGTGGTGTGGGACCCGTCGCACGAGGAGCAGGTCGCCAGCGCGGCCGACGACAAGACCATCAGGTGCCAATCCACCGGCCTGCTCAGCCCTTTGTGCGCACGCAAGCCTCTGGCCTGGTGTACATGCTTGGCCTGCCCCAAATTCTCCCAGGCTCCAAAGTCTGAGGCTGGCTAGGACACCCTGCGCTGCTGCTGCGTCCACAGGTCGGCGCTTCACATGCCTGTTTGCGTTTGCGCGAGCTGCTGCAGGAGGCCTCTCGGCGTCAGCTGCCCCGTCAGGCCTCTCTGCTTTTGGCTGACAGCGGAGCTGGGCGCCCGGCATAAATGCACCGCGCGCGCGCCAGGCTGTGGGACGCGCGCCAGCCCAAGGCCGGCCAGGAGGTCGCCTGCGCGAGCGTGCCCGAGTGGCTGGACTGGCACCCGGCGCGCCCGGAGCTCGCCGTGCTGGACCGCGCCGGGACGCTGACGGTCGCCGACGCGCGCCGCGCCGGCAAGCCGCTGAGCAAGCGGAAGACCGACTGCGAGGCGCGGCCCGCCCCGGCCGTGCCGCGAGCTGCGCGGAGCGGAGCGGCTACCCGCGTTGCGGCCAGGGCTGCGCTCCGGTGTCACGGTGAGGCGAGCCAGCGTGGTGTGCGGCCGCGCAGACGCACCAGAAGCCGGGCCAGATCGCGTTCAGCCGCGATGGCTTGCTCTTCTTCCAGTGCATCGGGAACGGCGTGGAGGCGCGCCGTCTCACGGCGCCGCCGCGCCGCCCTCTATCAGCAGCGTCCACGCGCCCTGACACAGAACAGAGCGGGCGGCAGGCCACAGCTGCCATAGCAGTGGTCGCTCTTGCAGGCGGCTGGGCCTGCGGAGGGCAGTCTCGGCGAGCGAGGGGTCTCATGCAGCGAGCAGGCGCTGTGCGGGCGCCAGTGAAGGGTAAGGTTAGGATAGGTTTGAGTTGGAGCCAATGCCGTGTGGCATCCTGGCGCGCAGGTGTACAGCTACCCCGCGATGGAGTGCGTGGCCGTGCTGGAGGGCCACACCGGGCTCGCGCACAGCCTGGCGCTCGACCAGGGCGGGCGGTGCGGCCCGCGCGCGCCGGCACCATGGCCCGCTCCTGTCGGGCACGCACAGGGTCTTGCAACCGGTTTCTGTCCTCGCAGCATGCTCCATGTCGGCCGCAATGCACCGAGCGCGGCGCGCGCCCAGCAGGGCGCCGCTGCTGCGTGCGGCGCCATCACGCGGCCGCGGGCGGCGGGCGCGCAGGTGGCTGCTGAGCGGCGGCGCGGACGGGCTCGCTGCCGCGTGGGACCTGGATGCCATGGCCTGCCCGCGTACGCTCACCGCGCTCGACCAGGCGGTCACCGCGCTCAGCGTCAGCGCCGACGGCGCGCACGTCGCGTACGGCGGCGCGCAGGAGTTTGTGCCCATCGATGCGCTGGAGCCCGGCGCGCCGCCTCCTTCCCAGGGCAACTTTTAGGGGTTCTTTACAGGGTGTTGCTACACCAGTGCCTGCCCGCCTCGGAGCTCCTGTCGCGCAGGCACTGGCATCGCCGGCGCGCTGGAGCCCCGCCATGCTCTGCTCTCTGTGGAGGCATGCTAGGACCGGGCGTGATCAGCTGGCGAGGTGGGCGGCATTTGCCGCGCCGCTCGCTTGCTATGCCGCGGCCTGCCCCGTTCAAACAACACTTCGCCACAATCTCCGGAGCAGTGGGACGCAGCTCAGGATGGCCTCAGGCGGTGATGCTGATCACCCTCTGCATTCACAAGCAGCAGCTTCTTGGAACCAGCGAGCAGGAGCCTGTCAGCCACGTACAAGTCCGCTGCGGTCAGCCCCCGGGGCGGCCGCTGACGACCGATCCGGGGCCCGCAGGCGCCCGGACGCACCTGCTGCCGGTCAAGCAGGCGGGCGTGCAGTGCCTGGCCTGGAACCCCGCGCACCCCGTGCTGGCGCTGACGGGCGAGGAGGCGCGCGCGCCGCGCGACCTGGGCTCGCGCGGCAGCGACACGGCGTCCATACTGGTGTTCCGGCCTGCGTAGGGGCGCCGGCGCTGGCGCCCGCCCCGTGCTCGCGGCCGGCACAGCTGCCCGTATCGCGCTCAGTGAGCCTGTACTCGGTGAGCCTGTACATCACCCTCTCGCTGGGCCAAGCGCTCTGCGCTGTGCGGCCGTCTGCATGCATAGGTAGCACCCGAGCCTTGCTCGCAGGGCTGGAGCGTCCTGCCAGGACTGGATGCCACGGACAAGCTGTGCATGAGGGACCATGAATTGGCAGCTCTTGGTTCCTAGGGCTAGACAGAAGCATGAGGGAACCAGTTAGGCTTTTGAACCCTGTTGGCCTTGCGCGCTGCGCGGCCTACATCAGCATTTGAAATCAAGCTGGGCAGGCTGCATGGCAGCGCGTGTGTGGAACAGGCTGTGCACTGCATTCTCCCAAGGCACTGCCACCATGAAAAGTATATTAAAAACATGCTGCGCCGCCAGTCCAGCAGAGGTGGGCAACCATGAGAAGAGGCACGGCTGCACGCACGTGACGTGCAGACTGCGTGACTGCTTAGAGTGTTCCAACACACTTGTTGCGCTACATCATTGCATAACAGAAGCACATGTGGAAACAATAATAATTATCCGAAGCCTAGGGTAGGTCTAGCTCCTCCCGAGTTTTATCGGAGCGGGATAGAAGCTCAGCCGTGTACGCCCAGCTTTGTGACGCCGTAGCCGCTACAGTACTGCTGCTGGGCTGCTCGGGAGCTCTCACTAAAAATTCTGCACCATGGGTGGCGGAATGAGGCGCCTTCGGGAAGGGTTCCGTTCTACTTTCCACTTGCAGGGCAAGCTCCTGCAGCCGACGAAGATCGACAGGTGGGATGCCGTTTGGTTTCTCAGGAAAAACGGTCAAATCCGTGAGTGAGTAGAATGCACCGGCTCTGCTCTGGTGGCGCACGCTGGCACTTGGCAGAGTGTTGCAGAAGAGGCAGCGTCGCTGTGTGCCGTAGGGCCGAAGCGCGCATCCTGCATGCGCCTGACGCTCGTGCGGCGCAGGCTGGAACACACGCTCAAGGAGGCTGGGAACTTTGCAAAGTCGCTGCGCAGCGTTGAGGCGCACATCAAGGCGCAGGAGAAGGAAACGCTGGGTGCGGGGCCTCCGCGCGCCGTGCAGCTGTCCTATGTGGCTGCCAGCTTGCGGCTGCCGCGCGGCCACACGACGCCCGCCGGCAAGCGCTCGGCGCAGCCGTTGACAGCGGGAGGCGCTGTGCCGCTCGCGTGCTCCCAGCTAGGCCTCGGCGCGACGCGGCCCGACCTCTGTTTCGGCGCCCGCAGGCTTCCTGCATGACCTGGGCGTGACGCTGTCGCGGGCGGCGCCCATCGTGTACGACAACAAGGGCCAGGACGGCAGCACGGTGGCGACCGTCCCGCACGCGGGCTCGCTGGGCGGCGACACCTTCAACGCGGACGAGCTGCGCATCGTCAAGGAGGAGACGGCGCGCGCCCGCCCTTCTTCGCACTCCGCGCCCTGGACAGCTGGACAGCCCCGGCCGCGGGCAGGCGGGGCGTGCTTGCCAGGGCGGGCGCTGCTGCGCCTCCCGCGCCCTGCTTGCGACGGGGCACGCACGCAGGACACGGCGCCCGCCCGCCTTTGTGCACCCGCACGTCGCCGGGTCGGGAGGTGAGGGCTGTTGCGAGAGCCTGCAGCGCGCCCTGCAGCCGCCGGCAGCGGTTGGGAAGCCTGACAGCGCTCTTCGGTCGGTGCACACGTGCCCAGCAGCAGCGCTTGTTGCGTGCCAGTGCCAAAGGGCGGACGCGCGCAGCGACCCGCACCTCGAGCGCGGGCGGGCCCGGGCCCGTGCACGCCGAGCGGCGCGGCGGGCGCGCGCGCAGGCGCTGAAGATGCAGGCGGAGGTGCTGGGGCCGCTGCACGCGTGGAGCGTAGGGTTCGCGGCCGCGCAGCGCAAGGTCGAGGCCATGCGCCGGCAGGGCCTGGAGCTGGACTCGCGGCGGCGCACCGTCATCGAGCTCAACCAGCAGGCGCGGCTGGGGTTTAGGGTTCAGAGTAGGGCGCATGCAGGGGCACCTCCTGCGCGTCCGCGCCGGCGTGGTCGCGCTGAGGCTGCGCCGGGCGGGGAAGGGAGCGTGCGCGAGGGCGCCCACCCGCATCGAGCGCACTCTGCCCATGGCATGGGCCGGCGCGCGAGCGGGCGCGTGCGTGCGCTAGCTGACGCCGATGCGCCCAGTGATGCAGCCGCTGAGATAGCCGCAGCATCACCGTATGCTCTGGCCCTACCCTAGTTCTACCCCACCGCAGCCTCACCGTGTCCACGGCGCGCAGCTGGAGCGCGAGCGCGCCAGGATGGTCAAGGCGAAGACGCCCGACGAGGCGAGCGTGAACACCATCTTCGCAAAAATGCAGCACAAGCAGGCCAAGGCCGAAGGTGACCCCCGCGCGCGCCCGCCGCCGCGCCGCCGCCGCCCCGCTGCCCGGCGGCCCCGCCGCGCCCGGCGCCGGTCAGCGCGAGCGCGCGCCCGGTGCCGCGCAGCGCGCGCGCAGCGCTCTCAGGCGGCGTCCCAGCGCGGGCACAGGCCTGTGCACCAGCCCTGCATCAGCTCGAGGCAGCGCCTGGCGCCTCGATGCGCCGCAGCCGCATGCTGCCACACCGCAGAAAGAAGCCTCAATTTTCTAGGCAAGGAGGCTTCTAGAAAGAGGGCGATAGACCTTCCTTGCCATTCCTGGCCACAGGCGCACAGAGATTCCCTGCCAGAGCCCACACGGGCGGGTGTGCTGTAGCCCACACGGGCGGGTGTGCCACAGCCCACACGGGCGGGTGTGCGGCGCGGCAGAGGCGGCGATCGCGTTCACGTCCCAGGAGGAGGTGGTCTTCGGCGTGCTGCACGAGCTGATCGGCCAGGCGGAGTGGCTGCGCAACTACGTCGTCCTCTTCTGCCGCATGCAGGCGCGCGCCCGGCCGGCGCGGCGGCGCTCGCCGGCGGCGCCGCGCCTGGCCGCCCAACCTGAGGCACAGGTCCAGCCATGTGAACACGCGCGGTGCCTTCGTCCGTAGTGCCGCAATGCAGTGGATAGAGCAGCGGCCTGCGCGCCAGCGCGTCGGGGGCCTGGCCGGGCGCCAGAGCTGCGGCGCGCTCCTGGGTCGCAAGAGCCTGCGGACCGCGCGGACAGGGCGCCGCCGCGCGCGCAGGCGGACGCTTACATGAAGGCCGGCAACGCGCTGCACTCGTCGTCCAACGTGCCGACCATGCCCGACTTTGCGCCCAGCGAGCTGCCGGCCGGCCTGCCGCCCGCGGCCAGCGCCGACCTGGGCCCGAGCCAAAGCCCGCCCGCGGCCACGCCCCAGGCGCGCGCGACCCCCGCCGCGGGCGGACCCCCTCCGAGCTGGCGCTACCCGGGCGCCGCGCGCCTGACCCGCCCTGCTTGCTCTGTGCGGGATGCGTGCTGCGCTGTGAAGCCAGCTCTGGGGGCGGGCGCGGGCCTGTGGCAGCGCCAGAGCAGCCAGCAGCCGCTCTGTTGGTGGTCGATCACACACTGCCACCCACCCACAAGCTGAAGAGTCCCATAGGTCTGGTGGAGAGGCATTTGCAAAACTGCGTGCGCCCAGTAAGCGCGATGCGCCGCGCAGGCGCCGGCCGGCGTGCCGGCCGGCAAGGAGTCGTGGGCGCTGCCGCTCTCGCCGTCGACGGCCGGCGTCGCGCCGCACACGCCTGAGGCGCGCCTGCCGCAGCTCGGCGACGGCGGCGTCGGGACGCCCTCGCCGTCGACGCCAACGCGCGCGGGCGCGGGCGCGGGCGCGGGCGCGGGCGCGGGCGCGGGCGCGGGCGCGGGCGTGGGCCCGGGCGTGGGCGTGTACGCGCCCATGACGACGCAGCCGCACGTGCCGGCCGCGCGCATGGGCGCGCCGGACGCCGGGCCGAACAGCGCCAACCCATTCGTGGGCGCGCCGGCGGGCGGGCTCCCAGGGCTCACGCACAGCCACAGCGGCCGGTCCGACTATGTGGACGCGCATGAGGTGTGAAGGATTGAGAGAGCAGCACGGAGCGCCGTCGCCGGCACAGGTGGGGCCCGATGCGGGAGGCTGGAGTGGGGTAGTTCCCTGGTGGTGGGGAAGGCAAGGCGTGGAGAGGCAGCATAGGGGTCGTATTCAGGGTAGTAGCAGGGCTGGCAGCATGCACTTGGGGTCGTGTAAGTACTATTCTGCGTTGCGCGAGTCTTTTCGGGGTGACAGCGGCTTTACATATTCTTCAAGTTCTGTCAGCAAAGAGTTTGACTGCTATAGTAGCTTGGCTAGCGCGCACCGCAGTCTGCATGCCATACATAGAGGCAGTTTTGCATGACACGCCGTGCTGCAAGCTTGCATGCAAGCTGATGTCACAACAGAACGCAGCTGCTCGCTCTTTCAGTTCCTCATGGCCTAACGCAGCGTGCAGGTTGCCTATGTACTTTTCAGACCTAACCTACACTCGGCGCGTTGCGACGGCAGCGGCAGCAAAACCACACTTGTACATGTGCCGCGTGCCGCACACCCGTATGCATGCAAAGCACCCAAATCGACAAGGGCTGTTCACACTAGGCTGCGGACGACACAGACGCAATAGCACAGCAATGCGCCGCGGCAGGCTGGAGGGACAGACTGAATAAGTGGCCTAATAGAGCTTGTTGCACACAGGATGTTCTGGAACTCGCATGCAGGCTCCGTTCAGCACTGTATGGTGTCTGCAGCAACAGCGTTGCCCTCCGCGACTCCCACAGGACTGCCCAAGCTGACAGTAGGCCAGCCCAGCCTATCCTGCGCCTGGTACGCTGCAGCATCCAATCCCCCTTCCTGCCTAGAGACTGCCCAGAGACCGCTGGCAGGTACTCATGCGATCATCGCTGCACGGCAGTGCCTTGCAAACAAAGCCATACACTGCACATGACAGTGGCATGCATTGCCGCGACGCACGGCACCCGCCATATGCCGTGCATGCCCCAGGCATTGCAACCTCCAAGGCAGCTGCTGCGCCAGGCATGCACACGCGCGTTGCTTCTCTGTTGGTGTGGGCATGCCCCCAGCCGCCACACCCAACCCTCCCTGCTGCTGCAGACGCCGCGCTTAGAGAGACGCTCCCTGCGTGCGGCACGTGCAGCGCGTGTGCGCACGCAAGGTATGTGAAACCGGAACCCTGAAGAACGTCACGCCCCCGAGCCTCAGCGCGCGGGCGGCACGTACGGCGCGTGTAGGTACACCAGGTATGTGTAACCCTAATCCTGAAGAACATCAAGCCCTTAGCCTCAGCGCGCGGGCGGCACGTACGGCGCGTTGATGATGCTGAGGTCGTCGGCGGCGAATGGGTCGGCGTCGGGCTCGGCGGCCGGCGGGCCGCCCGCGGCCGCGCGGCGCATGTGCCGGCCCAGGCGCTGCTGCAGGCGCTCCTGGATCGCGCGCGTCGTGCAGCGCACGCGCCGCCGCAGCGGCAGCTGCCACACGCCCAGGCAGCCCGCGCGCACCGGGTGCAGGTACTCCAGGAACAGTCGCAGCCGGTCCGCGTCGCCTGCCGGGGCGCCACCCCCGCCAAGCTCTCAGCGCGCAAACTCTGGCGAGGCTTTTGTACTGAGAGCAGGTACTCCGGGTGCAGCCGCAGCCGCAGCTCGCAGTGCGCACACCCCGCCAGGCTCTCAGCGGGTCACGGTGCAGGGCCCCACAGGAAACTCTTTTTCTCGCTACACTGACAACACAGCCTGCTGCGGCGCCCTCCTAATCGCCCGACACTCCGGGGGGTGGCCCGCCCGGCCATGTGCCAGGCATGCACCTGCAAACCAACATTGCTCAGACCCAAGGCCTGCGCTAAAAAAGGAACCCTTCTGTGTGTCACAAGCGCAACCAATCTGTAGTGCCTTGGACATGGCGATGGGCCGAGGCCGCACTGCGGATGGTCTGGATCTAACTGAGCCGGATTGCCGGGCGGGCACATAAAGTTGTGACTAGGGTTAGGTGCGCAGGCGGCCGGCCCGGGCCGCAACTGCCGATGGTCTGGATCTCGCTGAGCCGGATCGCCCGAGCGGGGCACGTAGGTTTGTAACTAGGGTTAGGTGCGTAGGCGGTCGGCCAGGGCCGCACTGCGGATGGTCTGGATCTCGCTGAGCCGGATGGCCCAGGCGGGCGTGTAGGTCGCGCGCAGCGAGATGGCCTTGGCGCGCAGCATGGCCACGTGCGCCTGCGTCAGCACCAGCAGCCGGCCCTCCGCCGCGGCCACCACGTCCACCACGGCCTCGCCCTGCCGCGCGGAGGCCCTGGTTAGGCCCTAACCTTACCTACCCTGGCCGCGCCAGCGGCGGCCAGCAGCGCTGCGGCGCGCCCGCAGCGCGGGGGAGGCCCTGGGCGCGCGCACGGGGACGCCTGCAGCGGTTTCGCCCCAAGAAGATAGCCCGGCGGCGGCGCTCAGGAGCTGACACGCTTGCTGCGGTGTCAGCAAGCAAGCTGCGCTTGGTGCTGAGTACACGCATGCTGCGCCGACGCAAACCCTGGGGGCGCTGCAAGGGCGCTGGGCGGGCGGCGCGCCCGCAGGCGCGGCAGCACGGATGGCAGCGCGGCCTGCCAGGCGGCGATGACGCGGCGGCGGCGCGCGCGCAGCTCCGGGTCCGCCCCCGCGTCCTCTTCCAGCGCCTGGTCGGAGAAGCAGCGAGAGATGAGCAAAAAAATGTGCGCGAGTGGGAGCAGCTCCAAGCCGCCCGCCGCATCGGCCTCCGGCCTGACACCAAGCAAGGGCGGCCGCGGGGCCGCGCCTCGGCGGAGTCGTCGTTCAGCGCGGCCGGCGCGCGCATGCGCCGCAGCGTCGACCCGCTGATCGCCTCGCGGCCCAGGCAGACCAGGCCCGCGCCCAGCGCGCCCTTGGCCAGGAACTGCAGCGCGCCGCACGCCGGCCGCAGCGCCAGGCCCAGCACGCCCTTGCCCGCGCCGAGCACCATGAGCGGGAAGCCGCCGTCGTGCCAGCCGCGCGTGGGGTCCATGGCCAGGCCGGCCGCGCCGCCCAGCAGGCCCGCCGCGCCCTGCGCGCCCACAGGGGTTTGCGGCGTGCCTGTCGTGCTGCGACTGGGGCACCTGCTGGCTGAGGCGGACCCGTCATGGGTGCGCCTTCCTCTTGCATTGCATCTGAACATAAAACGCGCGATACCCACGACCAGGTGGCAACAGGAGGCACCTACGACGTGGCTGACGTCACTCCTTCCCGAATCTGCTGCAGAGCTGGCGGTTGTGACAAGGTCTACTTTTTTACACATATGAACGCTGGACAAGTACCTCTCAGGTGGGAGGCTAAGAGGAGGTGCAGGATGCTAGAAACCCTAGAGTGTCACAGCCCCTCCATTAATATATGGATAGGGCTAGAGCCGGAGCGCGCCTCCTCCCAGGAGCGCCGGAAGGCCTCAAAAGCGTTGGTCGGGCGCTGGCTGCCGCGCGCGAGCGCGCCCGCGTCCGTCAGCGCGCCCGGCGCCTGGTTGGGCGGCCAGACAGTCAGCACCGCCAGGCCCAGCCGCGCGAAGCTGTCCAGCACCTGCGCGCCCGGCGCCAGGGCGGGTCAGGGCCGGGGCCGCGCGAGTGAGCGCCTGCGCGGCGCCGCCGCCGGCTCAGGCCCCGCTGCGCCTGCGCCACGCTCGCAGCCGTAACATCCAGCTGATGCGCAGCGGTGCGCGATGGTACGCGCAACAGACATGCCGGAAACTCGACCATATGCGCACAGCATGAGCGTCAACATGTCCAGCCCTGACTCAGCACTCTGAGATGAAGGCGGGAATGTGACTCTGTGAACAGACATCTGCAGCTGCACAACGATCTGCAGTGCAGCTGCATCTGCAGTGATCCTCATGACAGCGGCCGTCCCGCCTCCACGAGTCCGTCGTTCAGCGCAAGGCGGCGCGCCGGGGCCGGCCGCCGCCGGGGGGCGCGCGCCTGCGACAGCGAAGCCAGTGCGACGTAGCCCACGCGCTGGCCGGCCGCCAGCGGGCTCAGCTGCGCAGTGGCCAGGCTGGCGGCGACGGTCACGACGCTGCCGCCCACCCAGATCGCGGTGAGCGGCACCGCCGCGATCGCCGGCCCTGCGCCGCCGAGGACCTGCGCGGCAGGGCAGGGTTTGCGTCATATAACCTAAGGGTCAGAACTATATGACCTGCTACTCTCCTCCGTGCGGCTGTGCCATCGCTTACGCAATGATGGTGACGACCCGTGGCGCCCGCTCCTCAAAACTCACCAGATCGGCCGGTTCGCATCGCGCGGCCGCCGTGCGCGCCCCAGAGCAGCAGTGCGGGCACGGGCTGACACTGCCTGATCTAGCCTGGCTGCATTGGACACATACCACCCGGCCGGCGTGGCGGGGGCGGGGCAGGGGGCGAGGGGTGCGGGCGGCCGGCGCGCGCCTTGTGCGCCTCCGCCAGCGCCTGGCCGAAGTAGTGTCGCGTCAGGCTGGCGACCAGCGCCTTGCGGCCCAGCAGCCGCGTGTCCAGGCTCCACTCCTTCAGGCTCAGCGGCACGTTGGTCACGTTCACCTGGGCGCCTCGGCGCGGCGCGCGCGTCACGGCGGCAGCGCGGCGCGGGCTGCGCTCCGGAGCGCGCACGCTCGCGCGCGCGCCGCCCGGCGCTGCTGGGCGGGCCGCCGGCAGCGCCGCGAGGCTGCTCGCCGCACGTCTCTGCTGGCCCGGCCGTGACGGAGGGCGGCGCTCCCTGGCAGTCTGCAGCGCAGAGGGGCGGGCTGCGACGGAACAGCACCGGGCTCCATGCGCCACACCAGGAGATCCCGCTCGGGTACAAATTAGGCACAAACCAGAGGCCAGCTCGCGTGTCTGGCACCCACGGCGGCCCGGGGCAGCAGGGCGCCACCCAGCGCCCGGTGCGGCGCCCGGCCGCGCACCAGCTATAGGGATAGGGTAGGGTAGGGCCGCGCACCAGCTGGAAGCCGGACGCGCCAATGAGGCGCGAGAACAGCCCCGCGCCCGCGGCCGGCGCGCCGCCCGCGCCGCCGGGCGCGCTGCCGCCCGGCGCTGGCGCCGGCGCGCCCGGCGGCAGCGCGGCCGGCTCGCCGCCGGCGCGCGCGGCCAGGATGGACGACGTGAGAGCGATGCTGACGTTGGCGTGCACGGCGCCGATGCGCGCGTGCTGGATGAAGAACCAGGAGCGCTGCGCGCTCTGCCCGCGCAGCACCGCCAGCTCGGCCGCCTCGCGCGCCTGCGCGCCGGGGGTTGGGTTCAGGGTAGGGCAGGGTAGGCACAAAGGCTCACACGCCCGCGCAGCTCCGCCAGCTCGGCCGCCTCGCGCGCCCGCGCGCTGCGCGCCCCGCTCCGCCGCTGCAGCAGAGGGCAGGGGTAGGTTAGGGTCAGGGTTGTATGGCTTTGGCTCTCCCTGAGCTGGGGGTGCGCCTGGCCCCTGGAGCGGCGCCGGCGGCCACACGCCCGCAGGAGCGGCCTGCTGGCGCCGGCTGCGCGTTCAGACAAGCAACCCGCAGCCGCGCCCCACCCTCAGCGCCAGACGCCAAGCGCGCGGCCCTGGCAGCACGGCACACCATGAGACACCGCAGGACGCCCTGCAGATGGGGTTAGGGACAGGGTCGGCGGCAGGGTTAGCGGCCGCGCCTGGACCCAGGCGAGCGGGCCGCCGGCCGCGGCGCCCGCCTCGGCCGGGCCGGCCGCGAGCGTGGCCGGGTTGGCGGCGCCGAGCGCGGCCACCTCGCGCGGCCCGAACTGCGCCGTCAGCAGCTTGCGCTGCTGCTCGCGCCAGGCCGCATCCTGCGCCACGTCGGCCAGCGGCAGCGCGACAAACCACTGCAGCACGGCCTCAAGGAAGCCGTCGTCCGCCTGGCGCCGGCGCCGCGCGCGGTTGACGTGGCGGACTGAGGTTAGAATTAGGGGTACTGGTGAGCTAGCGCTGCCCGTGGCGCATGGGACTGCGCATGTCATGTGATCAGCAAGATTGGATGTGTGAAGTAGCCATTGCCGTGCAGACTCCTTCATATATATTCTTTATGCCGCCACAAGCAGTCACAAGCAATGAACCTTGCAGCAATCCTTTCCCAGGTGAAACTGCCATGCAGCATGACGGGCAAGGCAGAGCAGCCAGCAAGCTCAGATACTGGCGGGACGCTCGGGGCGGCCGGGGCGCGCGCCTGCACGTCCAGCGCGCCCACGTCGAGCGTCGCGCTGCGGAACGACCAGATCTCGCCGGGGCCCGCCTCCGGCGCGGGGCCCCCCGCCTCGGCGCCCCCGGCCCCGCCCCTGGGGCCCCCCGCGCCGCCGCCGCGGCCGCTACGCCCCCCGTACAGGGCGCCTGCGTCCGCGGGCCCCTCGTCCAGGGACCCCCCGTCGAGCGACATCCGGGCGCGCGGCCCCCGGCCGTCGGCGGTCGCGCCGCTGGCGAGCCCGGGCGAGCGCGCGTTGGCGTAGCTGCGCACGAGGCTGAAGCGCACGAGCGGCGCCGCGCCGGCGACCGCGCCGCCCGCGCCCGCGCCCGCCGCGCCCGCCGGCGCCAGCACCACCGGCCGGAACGCGTCCAGCATCTGGTTGTCCTGCGCGCGCGGGGCAGGCACTGGGTTGTTGGTAGGGTGTGATTAGCAAATACAGGGTAGCAGGCACAAGAAGAGAATAGCACGCGCTCCGCCCCAGGCTGGCCTTGCAGCGGCGCGCGCTTCTGGCGCTTGCTGTCGGCGGCGCCTGCGAGCGGGTTGCGGAATGACGGACAGCGCTTCGACTACTCCTCCTCTTCAGGGAAGAGCAGACGCCCGCAGGGACCCGGAGAGCGCAGGCCAACGTACGCGCAGGGCGAGCCGGCAGGTGCTGAACCCCTTTGGGCTTGGCTTGAGTACCAGCTCGGTAGGTGCTGAACCCCAAGGGCTTGAGAACCGGCTCGGCGGGTGCTATATCCTAAAGGGCCTGAGAGGCAGCTCAGAAAGTGCTGCACCCACAAGGGCTTAGACTGCGGGCTGCGGGCGCGGGGCGCCGGCGGGCCGCACCAGCTGCACGCGCTGGATGCTGCCCGACAGCGTCGCCTCCGCCGCCAGGCGCTCCGCGACGACATTCACCTGCGCGTTGAGGCGGTTTAGAATAGCTTAGCTACCCTACACCATACCGCAAGTACATCGCGCCAACGAGAGAGCCTCCTCCATGCGCACGCCCAGCGGTCGTACGATGCCTCCGCCCGCATGTGCGGCCTCGGCGAGCCCATGCCCGTCTGCCACGGGAGCTAGGCGAGGCGCCCCGCCGTGTGGGGCACAGACGCCTGTGTCAGGGACGACCTGCGAGGGGAGGATCAAGGTTAGGATTAGGCTGCGCGCCTGGTCGAGCGTGGCGTTGAACAGCTCGTCCTGCAGCGCGCCCACCACCGACAGCGCGCCGCCCGCCAGCGCGACCTCGGCGCACAGCGCGCGCCCGCGCCGCTCCTCGGTCACCCACTGCAGGCGCAGCCGCACCTGCGTGCCCCCCTGCAGGCGCTCTGATGCGTTCTGTGCATGTAGGCACCCGTCACCCACGGCAGGTGCGGCCGCACCTGCGCGCCCGCCGCGCTGAGGGGCGCGCGGCAGCCACTTTGCTGTACAGTCAGGCCAGGCAAAGCCCAAGGCAGGGCCCCGACGTCCCAAGCTCCTTGCTGCTGCATGCAGCTCGCGGCCCGCGCAAAGCGCGCGTGCGCAGACGCGCACTGCGCGCTGGGTCGGCAGGCGCATGCCGTGCGCAAAACCGAGCAGGCCAGCCCCGGTCAGGCGCCTCAGGTAGCTGCGGGCAGGACGGACGCAGCGCATCGCGCAGCGCATGCAGCGGCCCTCAGAACTGTAGGTTGGCCGACCTGCAGCTCGGGCACGCCGTCGCCCTCCTCGAGCACGACGCTGCTGGTGCGCCGCGCGCGCCAGCCCAGCGCCGTGCGCGGCGGCACGAGCGGCAGCCACACGTACAGCGGCCCCTCGAACCCGGCGCCGCCGCCTGGCGCCCCGCAGCAAGCCCGGCCTCAGCCGCCAGGTGCGCTGCGCGGGGCACAGGCATTCGACCGCGTCGCCGGCAGCGCCATGCCGTGCGGCAGGGCGCTGCGCAGGCGCGTCTCACGAGCTGGGCCGCCGCTGGCAGGCGACGCGGTCAGGGGACGAGAATCCAGGTGCGCGACGTGCGCTGGCAGACGGCGGCTGAGGCGAGGCGGGCCCGCACCGCGCGGCCCGCTGGGCGTGCGCCCGGAGCGCGCGCGGCCGCGCATGGGCCCGCCCACCGCCGCGCCGGCCGCGAACGTGGCCGCGCCGAGCACCGCGTCGCGGCTGCCGGCCTTGCGGTCGAGCAGGCGCACGGTCAGCGCGGCCTCGGGCGCGAGCGCGGCAAAGCGCCCGGGCGGCACGTCCGCGAACACCGGCTTGAGCGTGTGCTCGGCCTTCACGCGGTGCGGCGCGTGCCCGGCCGCGGCGACCTCCACGACCGGGTTGGGCAGCTGGCTGGCCTGGAAGGCGACCACGACGCCTGCGCGGCGCGTGCGGCGTATGGGTAGGTTTAGGGTTGGAAAATGGCTAGGCAACCACCACGCCTGCACTGCGCGTGCGGCACGCGGTCGGCCCAGCGCGCGGCCGCGGCTTTGAGCGCGCCACTGCCCGTGCGCGGCGCACACAGGGCGGCGGGCGGCGCGGCAGGTCGCGCCGGCCGCGGCTCCGCCGCCGGCCTCTGCCGGCCGGTCGCGCACCGGCATCTGCCCAGCTTGGTCACACAGCAGGGCACATGCACCCCTGCAAGCCACCTCCCCACAAGAGCCCGCCCTGGGCAAAGCGCTCGCACCCTTGCGCGGCTGCAGCCCGCGCGCCTCCAGCACGGACACCAGCAGCGTCTGCCGCTGCTCCAGGCGCGCCTGCGCGCCGCGCCCCCGCCTTGGGCGCCGCAGTCGCACTCTGTGCCGCCGTGTCACGCGCGGCAGAAGCTGCGCATGCCGCCACACGCCCGCCCGCCGTCGGCAGCACGCCCTTTCGATGGTGCGGAGGCCTTTGGACTGCGCCGAGGGGTCGGGCAGCGCATGATAGGGGCGCCGGCTGCCGCGCGCGCGCCTGCGTGGCCGCCAGCATCTCGCCCACACTGCTGCTCGCGCCCGGCGCCTTGGCGGCTTCCGCCGTGGCGGCGACCAGCGCGCGGCCGCCGGCGGCCGCGCCCTCGACGCCGTCCGCGGCCGCGGTGGGCTGCCCGTGCGGCGTCTCGCAGCCCTGCGCGCGCGCGAGCTCGCGTCGAGCGCGCGATGCGCACTCCGCTGGCGCAACGCGCGCGCTGCCCGTCGCTGCAGGGCCGCCCGCGCGACCCGGCGCTGCGTCACGCACCGGGCTGCCGCCAGTGGCTGGCAATATGCGTGTAAGCTCATGCGCGAGCCTGTCTGCATCGTCAGCCTGGCAAGAGCGGCCCGCGGGGCTCAGTGCTTGAGTGAGTGCGCAGGCGGTCGTTGCGCGGACTCGCTCACAGTATACCCCGGCAGGCCCCCCAGCTCTGCACCCCAGGCTGCAGGCTCTGCACGGCCGCGCCCGGCACGGCACACTGCCAGCAGCTGCTTGCTGGGGTAGAAATAGGGCGGCACACCACCGACGCGGAGTTATGCTTAGACAAGTATAAAGTCAGGCACCGACAGCGCGGGGGTAGAGTTAGGACGGCGCACCATGAGCGGCCGCGGCGGCAGCTGCAGCCAGGCCAGCGCGGCCGCGGCCGGCACGGGCGCGAGCGCGCACAGCACCTCCACGCGCTGCGTCAGCACGCCCTCCAGCGCGGCCAGCTTGAGGCGCAGCAGGCTGCGCGCGTTGAAGTCCCAGTCGAAGCCGAGCTGCAGGCGGCCGGCGACCGCGTCGCCCGCGGCGCGCCGCATGAGCGGGAACCAGCGCGGCTCGTCTGCGCGTGCGGGCGATAGGATTACGGTTATGATACTACCTGATAGGTACCACCCTACCCCAACAGGTGGCCAGGCCGGATGTGGGTGCAGCAGCTGCCAGCAAGAGCATGGCAGGCGCCGCATGAGCGGGAACCAGCGCGGTTCATCTGCGCGCGCGCGCGCGGCGCGCGTCAGGCGGCCGGGCCGACCGGGCGCCAGAGCTGCCGAGAGCGCATGGCGGGGGGTGCAAGCCGCCCGTCAAAGGTGCATCTCATATGACAGCAGGCGCTTGACGTTGTGATACACCTCGAACAAATGTGCCATTATTGGCTGCTGCACCTTGAGGGGCTCATGTATTTTTGTTAAAGGTCTGTGCGCACCACCTCAGAGCAGGCTGTCGCAGACGTGCAACCTACGGGAATTGACCCAAATTACCCCGTGCTCAAGTCAGAAACACGTGGACAGGCAGGCGCTGCAGCACGCAGAACCAGGTAGGCGTCGGCAGCGGGCGCGGCTCGCATGCAGCACAGCGGGGCCGCGCCCGGCAGCGGGGCCGCGCCGGGCGGGTGGCGCGCGGGGCGCGCCGCGGCCGCAGCCGCGCTCGCAGCGCGGCCACATTGCGCCAGACAGGGAAGGGTAGGGTTAGGGTTGAGCAGTGGCCGCATCGCAGCGCAGCGTGACCGTGTCCGACAGCGGCACCTCCACGCGGCCCAGGAAGCGCGCGGCGGCCTGGCAGGGTAGGGTCTGGTTAGGGTCAAGCAGCAGCCGCACCGCAGCGCAGCGTGACCGTGTCCGACAGCGGCACCTCCACGCGGCCCAGGAAGCGCGCGGCCGCCAGCATGCGCCCGGGGTCCTGCTGCTCGCGGAGCTTCTTGGAGCGCGTCGGCGCGCCGCCGACGTCCCACAGCTCCACCTCCAGCTCGGCCGCCGCCGGCACGTCCCTGCGCGCGCGCGCGCGCACTAAATGTTGCGCATCACACTGCTGTGCATGCGAGCGCACGCGTCGCACCACCTCATGCACTGCGCCTTTGGATGCTTCGACTCAGAAAGTCAGCTACTGGACCCCCCAGCCGGTGCGTCTGTGTGGTAGCCCTACCAAGCAGTCGCTCGGCGCCGCGTGCGCGCCGTCCAGAGCACGCCGGGCAAGCGCGCAGACACGCGCGGCGACTCAGTCACAGTCAGCCTGCTGGCATCGACGCCCACTCCATTACTGCGCGCGCGAGGGCGCAAGCCGCGCGCACCAGACATGACACCACAAGAGAGCGCCATCCTTCACCCCTGCAACATCCCTGCAGCGCTGCAGTGGCGCAGACGCCCGCCGGGACCGCGCCTGAACACCAGGCCCTCGTCGGCCCACTGCGGGTGCAGCGTGGCCCATCGCACACCCGTCAGCTGCACCTGCCCGGCCACGCCCACGCGCGCGAAGCTGTGCGTGCTGCGCGCCTGCCCGCTCAGGCCCTCCGCCTGCACCCCGCGCGCGTCCAGTCTGAAAAGCGGCCATACGAGAGAGCTGCAGAGCTCGCGCCTGGCAAAAAGCACAGACGGCGCGTGCGCGGGAGCGTTGCGCGCTGCGCATGCGCTGCCGTGCTCCGTGGGTTGCGCGGTCAGCGTGTCAGCGGGGAAGCAGCTGTGGAGTCGCCCCCCATGAGGCGGCCAGACCGACCGGGCAGGCGCGCGGTCGCGTGCGCGCACGGCCCTGGAACCAAGACAGCGCACATGCCGTGCTAGGGTTTAGGATATCATGATGCAGGCGCGCCTGCACGACCACGACGCCCAGGTCGCCGCCGAGCAGCAGCGCCGAGTCGGACTCGGCCGCGGAGCGCATCAGCTGCGTGCCCTGCACGCCGCGCTTGCTCATGCCACGCGAGACCAGGTGCCCTGCGTCGTGCGCGCGGTCGGCGGCGCCGTCGCCGCCCGCCGCGGCCGGCGCGCAAGCGGGGCCGGACGGGCCGGCGGCCTCCACATCGGCGAACGGCGACGGCGCCTCGGGCTGCCTCTCGGTCGCTCCCTGCCGCCAGGCGACAGAGCCTCTAAACAAGGGTTTAGGGAGGGCCTTGGGTATGCAGGTTGCAGGTGCGAGTCGCTCTCCTGCGCAGCCGCAGCATCCATGGCAACGATGCTCAGGACCTCCTTGCTGCCTTGGAGGACGAAGCACAGTGCTGGCACAGACAGACGGACGCGAGTGCATGGACACCTCATGCGCGCTGAGGCCCGCCGGGGCCCTGGGACAGGGTCCATGGCCGGCTGTGTCACCTGCGGCTTATCCAGGTCGGCAAGCGCCCCGCTGCTGCGCGGTCGCGGCATTCGCGCGGCGCCGGGCACGCGCCCCAGGCCCGCCTCGCCGTCGTCGTCGGGCATTTCAAAGTGCGCGGTCAGCACCTGCGGCGGCGCAGCACGGCCGTGTGCGCGCGCAGCGGGCGCGCAAGCGGCACTCGGCGCCTGGTGACTCATGCCCCGGACAATCAAGGGGGCATGTTCCTCTGCCCCACACCGGCCCCTCAAACCTACCAGCGGCGACGCCGTATCGAGAGGGACATCTTCCATGCAGCCGGCCGCACATGATTGACGCGTGTCACGCCAATCACACCCGCAAGGCCTGCGCCGCGCATGCCGCAGCAGCGGCGCTGTCAGCACCAGCGCGCGGGGCGCGCGCCGGCGCGGCTGCCCCTGCCCCACAGGGAACAGCCGGGGTAAAGGATATAGGAGCAGAAGGGACGATCACTTCAGATTAGGAACAACCCGGGGCCGGCCCCGGGCGGGCGCCTGCTCGGAGCGCGCGCGCTGCATCGCGGGCCTGACCGCCCGCGCCCGCCCCGGCACATCGGGCATGGACTTGGCCTGCGGGCTGCCCGGCGGCTCCCCGGGCCCGGGCTTCAGCCTGCGCGGCGCCCCCCGACCACCTCAGTCAGACCCGGCCCTGTTGCTGCGCAGGCACCTGCAACGCCGACGCACGCTGCGCAGCGACAGGCGCCGGCCGCCCAGCGGCGCGCCGGCTGCATGCGCACAGCCCGCAGCCCACGGCTCGACCTCCTGCCCCCCAAAGCGCATGCTTGCGCCAGGCAAACCTCTTAACACGGCAGGGCAGGCTGCCCTGCCCTGCCGCAGCAGAGCAGGGCAGGTTTACGCTCAGTGTGCATACTCGTCTGGCAACAGCATGCGCGTGATCGGGCGCGGTGTGAGGAGCCAGGGCACGGAGGCAAGCTGCGCGCGCAGGAGCTGGCCGGGGCCGCGCGCCGCAGGCGGGACGGCCCGGCGGCGGCCGGCGCGCGCGGCGTCGGCGCCGGCTCGGGCTCCGACGGCGGCGCCGCGCCCGGCACGCAGCGCCCGAACAGGTCCAGCTCGCGGCCGGCGGCCGCGCCGTGCAGCGTGCCGAAGCGCACATTCACGCCGCGCAGCTCCTGCTCCACCTGCGCGCCACGCCCGGCTCGCCCGCGCCGGCCGGGGCGCGGCCGGGTATATGGTAGGGTTAGGGTTAGGCCCGCGGCCTGCCGGCGATGCGCGGGCGCCCTGCAAAAGGCCCGTGGGAGCAGCGATGTGCGTACTGGCATCCTTCCGCTGCCGCTCGCCGTGCGATTGTCCATCCAGAATAGGGCGAGGTTAGGGTGGTGCGTTTGGGGCGCACAGCATGCTGGCGGGGGGCGGCGGCGTGCCTGCTTGAGGCGGGCAGCCAGATCCAGGATGCTCTGCTCGGAGTCGGCCTCCGCGCGGCTGCGCACGTCGCTGAGGCGCAGCACGCGCGTCGGGCCGTCCGCCTGCGCCGCGCGGCGGGCGTCAGGGCGCGCCGGCGCATCTGCCGCCTATGCCTGGGCATGGTGCAAGGCCGTGCGCCCCGCAGCGCACAGCACCTGCCGCAGGCTGTGCAGACAGACGTGTGCAGGCTGGGCGCAGCTGCATCACATGTGCGGGGGAGAGCGCAGTGGCGCGCTCCCGGCACAGGAGCGCGCGGCGCGCCTGCACGGTGACGTACATGCGCCGGCTGCTCTGCGAGGCGAGCAGCTGCGCGACGCGCGCGCGCAGCTCGGCGGGCACGGCCGCGCCCGCGCCCGCGGCGGCCGCCGCGCGCTGCGGCGGCAGCGAGCCCAGCGGCAGCGTCAGCGGCCGCTTGGGGCCCAGCGTATCCAGCGCGTACTCAGCCTCCACCCACGCGGCGTCGCGCACGCGCGCCTGCGCGGGATATTGGGTTAGAGCTAGGGTTAGGGTCGGCCCAAAGACTGAGGCCCGCGGGCCGTGAGGCTGCAGCAGGCGGCGCCAAGCGGGCAGAAAGCGCCAGGGTCTGAATGACAGTGGCGCGCGTGCGCACAGGGTTATTGTGGTTCGGCCCTTTGATGGCCCTGGCAAGCCTGCAAGGCACAAACGCAGCAGCATGGAGATGCGTTGCCTAAACTGCCCTCGTGCATGCAAGCTGCGGCAAGCCCACGCCACCTCGACGGAGGCGCGCTCCCGCCCGGCGGCGCATGCAGCAAGCAGGCATGCGCGCGACGCGGGGCATCCTGGGCCCCGCTGCTCACGGGGCCTACGCAGCGACAGATCTTATCCAACCCTACCCTACCCTAAACCCTACCATAAACCCTATCTGGGTGCGCGGGCGCGCACGCGGACAAGCAGCGAGTGCTCCAGGTTGGGCTCGTCCCACGCGTAGTCGAGCGCGCTGCCGCCGCGCGAGGCCGGCAGCTTGTTCCTGGCGCGGCGCGCGCGCGCGCGCGGGCTTCAGGGTAGGGTTAGGGTAGGCCGCTTGCTGCCTCTCAGGCCAAACGGAAGGCGCGGCAGCTTGTTGCTGCGGCGGCGCGCGCGCTCGCTGCTTCTCAGGCCGCCCGGCAGGCGCAGCGGCTGCTCGCACAGGGAGCGCGGCCCCCGCCGCGAAGGCAGGCCCCTCGCGGCTGTCCTGGCGCATCAGCGGCGGCCGGCCCGCACCGCCGGCCACAACCAAGAAGTCACGAGGCATATTTTGCATGATCCTGCATGACGCCGAAGCGACATACCCGGCACGCTCGGCTTGCCTACAGACTGCAGACCGCAGGCGAGGCCTGCGCCATGACGGCCTTCAGCGCTGCCAGCCGCAGGCGGGGCCGGGAATGGTGCTGCGACCCTTTTGAGCTGCTGTGTAGGGAGTGCAGGCACCGAGGGGCGGCCGAGTAAGCGTCTTTCATCTCGTAACAGTAGGGCGATCTTGCGCACCACTGCGCGCGGCCCAGGTACTCCAGCGGCGCCTGCGCGACGGCGACCGCCACGTCCGCGCACATGTTCTCGATGCGGTACGGCGGCACAGACGCCTGGCTCTTGAACGTCACCAGCACGATGCCTGCGCGCGGTGGGCGCGCCGGCGTTAGCTACCCTAACATATACCCTAGCGCGCCGGGCGAGGCTAGGCGGCCCACGCGGGGGGGTGCAGTGGCAGGACATGCGCTGGATGGCACGGGCAGGGAGCCTGCACAAAACATCACCTCGGGCCCCTTCATCAGCGCGTCGTGCACCCGCGCGTGCGCACACAGACTCGCATGCGTCTGCGGGCAGCCAGCGCGGCGGGGAGTGGGGGCGGGCGCGCGCCCGAGGGCCCGACGGTGGTGGAGACAGGGATGTTGATCGCGCGCTCCGGCGCGGCGCGCGCGCGCACGCGCAGGCCCAGGTACTCCTCGCGCGTGGCGAGCGGGAAGGAGCCGCTCCACTGCCACTCGCCGCTGGCCGGGCGCATGACCACCTCGCGCGCCAGCGAGCGGTCGTCCCAGTGCAACGGCGCGCTGCGCAGGCACGGTGCACCGGATTAAGGGTTAGGGGTAGCCCAACCCTACCCTATCATATATCAGGGCCGCCATGGGCGCGCCGCAGGGCGCTCTGCCGGCATGCACTGTGCGGGCCGTGCAGGAGCGCGGCGCTGATGGCTCGGCGGCGGGCGGCCCGCGGAGTGGCGGCGGGAGTCAGCCGCACAAGCTGTCTCCATCACTGGCGCATTGGTGACGGGACTCCTGCCTTGCAGCCTGCAGAAATGCAGCAGGAGGCAGGGGCGCCGGCGCGCGCGCAGGGGCCGCGCACCGCTCGTTGGGCGCCAGGCGCTGCGCGCAGCGGTGCGCGGCGTCGCCGCCGGCCGGGTCGTCCAGGTCGGGCGTGCCCAGCTGCTTCACCTCGATGGTGCCGCCTGTCTGGTTGTCCATGATGTAGCGGCTCTTGACGGTGACCACCTGGCGGCGCCCACCGCGCGCACAGCTGGCCGTGCAGCTCTCAAGCATTGCCGAGGGCCAGCAGCCGTTGGTTGCGATAGCGCGCGCTTGTGCAGGCGCATGCGCGTTGGCGATCACGATGCGGCGATAGCCGCCCCGCCAGGCCCGGTCCTCTGGCTGGCTACCAGGCGGCGCTGGAAGCGACGAACGCGGCGCGTGAGCAGCGCCCAGCGCCCAGCAGGCACCCCTGCCCTAACTCCAAAGCTGGATCGCGACCCCGGCCGGGCGCGGGCGCGCCCGGCCGGGGCGCGCCCGCGCCCCATTTAGGGTTATTTGGCATAACCCTAACCTTGGTGTGGCGGAAGATGGAGCTGGGCGGCCCGGCGGCGACCTCCACGGCGAACTCAAACTCGCGCTCGCGCCGCGCCCACGGCCGCGCCGCCGCCGCCTCCCAGCCCGGGCCTGCTGCGCCCAGACAGCGCAGAGTCAAACGCTTGCAGCCGCGACTCTGCCCTGACACTGTTGGCGGACCCTTCACGCAGCCAGGGTTGCGGGTGCCGCCCATTGTCCGCATGTTGGCTGATGCACGGTTGTAATTCATTCATTCATTCTGTACGTACGAAGAATGCGCAAGCGCGATGCATCCCACGGACAAGCTCACGTCCCGTGAGCGAGTCCGGAACCTGCTTCAAGACCCGGCATGCGCCCTGCGCGCGCATGCCCCGCCGCAGCGCGCCAGGCTCTGCCGCCGAGCACTGCACGCCCAGAGGGCCTCCCTGCGCGCAGGGAGCCGCTCGGCGCGCCCGGCGGCGCACTGGCGGCCGGGCCGCGCGCCCGGCGGCGCACTGGCGGCCGGGCCGCGCACCCGCCGAGGCGCGCTCGCTGACCAGGGATCCGCTCCGCGCGAGCGGCCGCGCGCTCGTCCTCACCAGCGGCTCCTGCGCACCAGAGCGATGAGGCAACTGTACCTATCCTCCTGGGTGCGCGCCAGCAGCCAGCCAGCCTCCTGCTTGTGTGCACCGAGCGAATAACTGCCTCCGTACAGGCGCCGCATGCGGCCGTGTGAGCACAAGGGCGGCTCTGCTGCAGCGCGACGCATTGCCCCGCCCAGGCGGGTGGTGCCGCCGCGCGACGTGAGAGCGCAGCAACGGGCGATGGGGTATCTGACCCTACCCTATCGGCCCGGCCGCGCACCGCGGCCGCGGGCGCCGAGCGCGCCTCCCCCGCCGGCAGCAGCCGCACGGTCACGCTCCCATCGCGCTCCGCCACGCGCAGCTGCACCGCAACGGCGCCGGCGTCGGCGCTGAAGGGCGCCGGCGGCACCGGCGCCGACGAGCGGCCCGACAGCCGCGCGGCGCCCAGCGCCGACGTGCGCATTAGCGACTGCAGGCTGCCGCGCATGCGCGCCGGCAGCGGCGGCGCGGGCACCAAGTCGCGGATGCGCACGCTGCCCTTGGTGCCTGCGATGCCAGGAAATGTATATAAACCAGCAATAGTACTAGTGAGGCATATCACACAGGGGTAAGTACCCCGCGCGAACACCTAGTGAGTCACAACCACGGCACGCCCGGCGCATCGTCGTGGGTGAGGCGAGGGGATGTCGGGCAGTGACACACAAAGGTGAAGGCGCCCGCGGCCGCGCCACAGGCACCAAGCTGCCTGTATGCGCTCTGCGCTCGCAGCCTGCAGCATGCCCTTGTGCTCTGCGATTGCGGCGTGATGCAGATTACTGCAGGCCTGGAAGCCCTGCATGCTCACGGCCCCGGCCGGCGCAAGCGCGCGCGCTGCGGCCCCGGCGTGCTGCTGCAGCTGCACCATAGGCGCAGCGCGCATGCCCGCCGCGCCCATCGTAAAGCGACGCACAGCGGGTCCGCAGCAGCGGCCGCACGACCTGCCAGACCGGCTGCGCAGGCGCGCGACCGCACCCACGCACGCAGTTGCCGAGCAGGGCGCACCGACGGTGCGGATGTGGACCGCGGAGGAGAAGGCGCGTCGGGAGCCGTCCGCCAGCCGGAACCGCGTGACGTCCTGCCGCGCGCCGCAGCGTGTGAGTGAAGGGCGCGCGCCGAGCTGCGCGGCGCGGCGCGCTCGCGCGCCCAGGGTGCAGGGCTTGCTGGGCAGCAGGGATGCGGCGCGCAGCGTGAGCATTGGGTCACGCTCATGCAGGAGCGCTGATACGGCCGGCCCTGAACAGCCCGATGCGCGGGGCTAAGAACCACTTTGGGCGCTGAGACAAGGAGGCGCCCCTCCAGCATGCGTCAAGCAGGTAATCAAGCCCTCGCAGCAGCCGGGCGCGCGCGCAGCGCCGCGCACCTGGCTGTTCAGCATGACCGGCTTGAACGGGATGTGGGCGGCGTCGCTGGTGTCCCAGGCGCCGTTGGGCCCGCCGTCGAGCGCCTCCGTCTGGCTCACCGCTGCGCGCGCGCCACGCGCCGCCTCAGAAAGCCTAACCATACCCTCAGAGAGGTATGTTGCCTATCCGCTGCGTGCGCGCACTGAGCCACAGTCATGCAGCTGCTTGCACGGGGGCTTGTGACGCTTGCACTCCACAGCGATCCAGGCACACACGCAGTGCCTCGTGCCAGTGACAGCGCAGGCCGCCCTTGCTGTGCGGAGCCCAGCGCAGGGTCCCCAGGCAATCAGGCCGCAGGGAGAGGGCGCCCGCTCGGACAGCGCGCCGTCGGGCGCCCGCACCTGGGCACTGCACCTCCGCGAACGCGCCGAGCGCGCGCCCGTGCGGCAGGCAGAGCGAGCCGGGCGCGGCCGCGCGGTCCTGGAAAGTGAGCGGGCGCCCCGTGCGGTTGTCCAGCCAGAACGGCGCGAACAGCGTCACGCGCGTCAGCGGCTGCCGCGCGCGGCCGGCCGCGCCCGCGTTGCTGTTCTCCAGGCCCAGCAGCAGCGTCGGCGGCGCCGCGCCCCCTGTCGCGCGCGCGCGCGCGCGGTGTCGTCAGTGAGCCAGCCGGCCGGCCAGCACTCACCCACATCGATGCCCGTGTCGCGTGTCGCAGCGCGGGTACCAGCCATGACGCAGCAAGCACGCCGCGCCCAAGCGCCTCGTCATGCACCGGCGCTGCCTAGCGCGCATGCATGCCTGCCGCGCCCGCCGTCGCTGCATGACCCCTAGGTGGCTGGTGCAGCAATGCGCACCACATGGCAGGGCAGACTCGCTCCACACACCAGCATGCGCATGACGTGTGGTGGCACCAAGCGTTGATGGGCTGGAACAGGCTCCAGCCAGCCAGGCCCAGGGGCCTTAAGTCCCGCTGAGATGTGCGTTTTCCGGTCAGGACGTGACTTCCATCGGGCCCCCACATGCCGCCCGCACGCCCCGCTGGGAGCGCACTCGGCATCGGCTCGCTCGGCTCCGCCCGGGCGCGCTCCCGGCTGGCGCTGCGGCGGACGCGCTCCGCGCTCGCGCGCGCCGCGGCCGCCCGCCAGTGCGCGAACACCGCCGCCTGGAGCGCGCGCCGCTCGGCGTCGCCGCCCCCCGCCGCGCCCGGCCCGCGCGCAGCCTCCCGCTCGGCCAGACCCTGGCGCGGCTCCGGCCCTAAGCCGCTGCGCTCGCGGCGGCCCCCGGGCGCCTCTGCCGTGTCTGCCGCCCGCGCGGCCGCGCCCGCCGGAGGCGGGGTCGCCGCGCCGGGCGCGGGCGGGCCCGGCGCGGGGCCGAGTGGGGAGGGGCCGCGCGCGGGGGCGCCCGCCACCGCCGCGTCGGCGAGCCAGCCGCGTGGCACGCCCGCGCTGCGGGCGCGGCCGCGGTCGGGGCCGGCCGGGCCGGCGGTGCTGCTGCCGGGCCCCGCGCATGGGCTGCCCGTTTCCACATCAAGTGAGCCCGTCTCGGACGTCGCCGGCGAGGACTGCGCGCCGTCCGCGGAGGCGCTCCGGCTCTCCGCCCACACCTGCGCCCGCCCACACCATGCGCGTGCTCACCTGCACCCGCACTGGCACGTCCGCACCGAGGCCTCTGTGGCAGCGGGGGGTTAGACGGGCGTGAGCGAAGCGCAGCGGCCGCGGCGCATCGCTCACCAGCCAAAGCACCCGCAGAGACCCGGACAGGGCTGCCCGGTCCAGCAACCGCGTGTTTGACTGCGCAGACATCGGGCTTCCTTGCAGGCATGTGCCGCCAGCAGCCTGGAACACCCTGGACCGGGGGGACAACAATGAACATGGCGGCAAGGGCAGCCAACCCTGAGCATCTGCCCACCTGCGACGATGTGCGCCCGCCGCCGGGCAGCAGCGGCGCGCCCTCGCGCTCCTCGCTTGCCCAGCGCTCGCGCAGCGAGCCCGCCAGGGCCAGCGGCGCGGGGGCGGGGGTTGGAGGGTTCGCGGCCGCGCCCGCGCCACGCACGCGGACCGGGCGCGGCGGCAGCGGCAGCCCCGCCGGGCGCGGCGGCAGCGGCGACGCCGCCGGGCGCGGCGGCGGCGGCGATGCGGGCGGCGGCGGCGTTGGCGGCGCCGCGGCGGGCGCGCCTAGGGTGGCGCTGGGTTCTGACGCCGTCGGCATGAAGCTGATCAGCTCCACCTCGGGCGCCACGCCACGGCCGTCCGCTTCGGCGGGCATGGCCGGACGCGGGGCCGGCGCCGCAGCAGCCGGCCCCGCCTGCGCGCCCACTGCGGCGCGCGCGGCCGGCGGCGGATGCCCGCGCCGGCCGAGCAGCTCCAGGCAGCCGCGGCCGCGGGCGGCCGCGGGCGCCGCGCGCTCCCGGGGCGGCGCCGCGTCGACGCCGGGGCCGTCGGCGGCGGCGCCGCCGTCGGGCGGCGCACGCGGGCGGCGCACAAGGGCGCGCGCAGACGCGCCCTGCGCGGCCGCGCGCAGCCGCGCCAGCCGCTGCGGCAGGGTGGGCGCCGGCGGCCGCAGGGGCCCTCCGGTGGCCTCCCGCAGCTCCACCTCCTTTGGCAGCCTGAGGGCGCCAGCCTTGGTAGTCAATGAGGTTCTGCAGACACCTGCATGGATCAGGGCAGGCCAAATGCTCGTAGCTGCACACCCCACTACAAGATCGTGGCACAGGGACTGTATGGTGAGCCATGCCCGATGCAGGGCGCCGGTGCGGGCGAAGAGGCGAGCGCCCAGGAGACTCACACGCGTCGCCAGAACAACCTGCGCGCAGAGGTGCCTAGACAGCTGGAGCGAGGCCAGCATGGCTTACGATAGGGTGTGGCAGGGTAATCTGGGGCCGGTGCAGGCGGGCGCACCTGTACACGTGGCGCGCGTCCGTGAACTTCTCCCAGCGGACCTGCCCGCGGCACCAGCTCACGACGGCCCTGCGCGCAGCGCCGTGCGCCTCAACTCTAACCCCAAACCTACTCTGACCCAGCCCTGTGCCACGCAGCGCAGGTGGCCGGCCTGTTGGCAGGGCGGGGTGCAGAGCAGGCCGCCAGCCTGTGGCAGCGGCCGGCAGCTCTTTCACCAGGCCGAGACCGATACCCGCACAGGACCGCAGATGTGGCCGCCACCACCCGACTCAGCACTCCATGCTGGTGGCAGTGGACGTGCTCTGGCGGGCACGTCGGCGCCGCGGCCGGCGGCGGGGCGCGTCGGGGCGCAGCACTGGCCGGCCTGGGCGCCGGGCGCGCGGCGCGGGCGCACCAGTGCGTGGCGCTCAGGCCCAGCGCGGGCACGGTGACATGGATGAGCACGTTGCAGGCCAGGTCGGCGTACACTTTCTGCCGCGCGCCCCGCGCGTGCTGCACGTCAGCCCCCGCGCGGCTGGGCCGGGCGCGGCGCTGCCAGCGGTGTGCTTGTGCAGCCCTGCTGAGGCAGGTGTGGCGCACATGCGGGCCAGGCGCTTGCAGCGCCCGCCTCACCACAGAGGCGGATCTGAGTTCTGGGGCGGTTGCCGTCAAGCAGCAGCGCTCCCATTATCTCTGGGATCGCCCGCGTCTATGTGACCCTCATCAGAGCTACCAGCAGCAAAAGGGTGGCCTCTTTGTGACATCAGGAACCCTGGCAGAGCGCCAGGCAGTCCTACTGCGCGCGACACGCCCGCCTCGGGCTGCATGCAGCTTCACACAAACACAGCTGGCGGTTGGCACCAGGGCGCCCGGCCGCAGCGCCGACCCCAAATTGCTTGCACGGGCCGCGCGCGGGCGCCGCGCCTGCGAGCGCCCCGGCTGCAGCGACACCAAATTCTTCTCGCGCTCGCCGCGGTACCACGCGCTGCCGAGCGCCGCCGGCTCCGCTGGCTGCGGCGAGCCGCTGCGCGACGCGCGGCCGCCGGGTGCCTCCCCCGCGGCCGCGGCCGCGCCGCTGGCCGCTGGCGCCGCGCCCGCCAGCGCCTGCGGCGCGGGGCCAGGGCACCGCGCTGAGGCGCGGGCCAGCCGCTGCTGAGGTGCAGGGGCACGGGAGTTTGGCACGGCGAGCGTCCGTGAGGACAGAGCCGCACGGGGCGCAGCGCAGGGTCATGCACGGTCACGGCGAGCAAGCAGGCCGCGGAGCAAAACCCAAGCCCAAATATGCACACGCGCGCGCGCGCTCGGCCCCCCGCGCCCTGGGCGATCTGCGGCGCCTCGGCCCCCGCGCGCCAGGCCACCCCCGGCATAGCAGGTTCTGTTCACACCACAAGTCTTTCTGCCTTTTGTTTTCTTTGAAGGTGGAATATACTTGTGCTTTCCATGTTGCCTTGGAGGGAGTATCTGAAGCCAGGAGCGCGGGGCGGCGCACGTCGGCGTCGGCCATCAGCGTGCCCGAGAACGCGGTCTGCATCTGGCGCAGGTCGCCGCGCAGCTGGCGGCCCCACTCCAGCGGCCCCGCGCGCTGCTCCGCGCGCGCGCGCCTGATCGGGTCCACCTGCCGCGCGCGCGCTGTGTGCTCGCGCGCAGCATGCTGACATGGCGCGCGCGCCCTGGGCGCGCGCGCACGCCTGCGTGGCCGTGCGCGCCGCGCGCTGCAGCGCTCCTGGATGCCGAGGTGCGCGCAGCCGGGCGCACATGTGCTGCGCGCGCCACGCCGAGCGGGCAGCACATGCGAGCGCTGCGGGCGGTCGGGGGTTGAAACCTCAGGCAAGGAGGTGGCGAGGCCGGGCGCTGCTGAGAGAGTGCGCGGCGGCGCAGCGCCCATGAGACAGTACAGTGGGCGTGTGCACCGACCCTGGCCCACAGCAGAGGGTTAGGGTTGTCGGGTCAGACCAGGTGAGGCTCATACCCTGCCCATGAGCAGCTGTTGGCGCTGTTTGCGCCGACCCCGACCCTGCAAGCCCTGTCCGCGCCCGCCCTGACCCCCATCCCGCGCCAGCGAAGGCCGGCGTGCCTGCCAGATGACGAGGTCCGCGGCGGCCGGCGGCGCACCGGCCAGCAGCAGCGCGGGGGCGGGCCGGCCCCCGCTGGGGCGCGCTGGGGGGCGGGGCCGGCGCGGACGAGGGCGCCGGCGCGCCTGCCAGATGACGATGTCCATGGCGGCCGGCAGCGCGTTGGCCAGCAGCAGCGTGGGGTGCAGCGCGAGCGTGGCCTCCAGCGGCGCGACCGCGCGCTGCAGCTCGCCCGGGCCCAGCGCCTCAAAGTGCTTGAACGCGTGGAACTCGGAGTTGACCTGGCACGCGCGGGGCGGGCGCTGTCGGTCACACCCTAACCCTAGGCCCTAAACCTAACCCTAGGCGATCAGCGTCCCAGCGCTTCCACGCGCACTTGCGCGCACGCCCTGTGGGGCGGAGCCTGACCCCGAGCAGCGCGGCTGCCTGCTGGTCGGCAGGCGACGGGGCCCTGACCCTGCGTTCCAGCCCTGCACGGACAGGCCCGGCCGCCTGCCGCGGTCACCACCAGCCAGCAGGCTGTGCTGCGGAGGCGCGGGCAGCGGCGCGCGCGCGGGCGGGCGCGCACCGGCGCGGGCGTGACCAGCAGGGAGCAGTGCAGGGGCAGCTGGTCGGGCAGGCCGCCGTCGTCGCGCGGCAGCGGCGCGCACTCCACCGGACCCTGCCGGCGCACGCACTCTCAAACGCGGCTTGGGTGCGGTGCATAGGGTAAGGGTTAGGGTAGCATCACGGCTCGGGAGGCACGCGCGGGGCTGACAGCGCCCCATGCACCGGCTGCAGGGCCGAAGGCGCGCCTGCGGGCGACGCGCAGGCGGGCGGGCGGAGCGGGGCCCGGCGCGCCTGCTGCTCCTGCAGGCCGGCCACGTCCGCGCACAGGCGCACCACGTCCCGCACCGCCTCCTCATACCCCTCCGCCGCCACAAACAGCCGCCCGCCCAGCACCGCCGTCACGGGCAGGTACACGCCTGCGCCGCCGCATGCGAGGCTCCGCACGCCTGCACAGGGTCTGCATCATCCCAGCCCCATCTTTCAACCCTAGGGCAGGCAGGCACACGCCAGCGCCGCCGCTGGAGGCCGACACATGCCCGGCATGCCATGGCTGTGCAACATCATGCTGTGACTGCTTTGGCCGCGCAGCGGCAGGCCCGCCAGGACACCCACCTCTGCCCGCGAACAGGCCGCGGAGGGAGCACAGGCGCTGCAAGGAAGCACAGCTGACAAGCTGCCGCTCGGGATCCAGTGTCCCTGGCCTGGTGCGGCGACGGGCAAGGCCGTGCTTGCGCCGGCGCGGCCGGCCCCGGCCGCACCCTCGTCCGGGCCGAGCGGGCCGATGGTGGAGTCGGTGCGCGCGTTGGCGGGCGGCGCGACCAGCGTCGAGATCGGCGTGTGCAGCCGGAAGGTGACGCGGCGGTCGGTGCAGTTCTCCAGCCACATGCCCGAGTGCAGCGTGATGATCTTGGTGCGGCCCACCTGCGCGCCGCGCGCGCGCGCGCGGCTGTCCAGCGCACGTGCAGGCGAGCCCAAACCTACGCCCGTTCAGCACCAGGACTCTACCAGCGCCCTGGCGTCCCCGGCCACGGCCCGCCACGCTGCTGCGCTGCAAGAGGGAGGAGGCTCCTTGCCATGGGCTGCTTGCGAACCAACCATCCTACCCTCACCCTCCACAAAACCCTAAGACAGCCCCGGCGTGTACAGCGGGCAGGGCGCCCACCAGGATGATGTCGACCACGACGGGCACGCGGTCGTTCTCGGCGGGGCTGGCCATGAGGTAGCGGTACTTGCCCACCACCGACACGCCCACGTCCTGCGCGCAGGCGCGGCCAGCAGGGGTGGCTTTAGGGTCTGCATCATGTTTTGCTCATGGACCTCGAGCTCTGCATGGGCTGGCCAACAGCGCGTCTGGCCCTGCGTGTGAATCTGAGCACCAAGGAAAAGGAGGAGCAACAGAGAAGTGCCTGGCGATGCGGCGCGCCCCTGCACGCGGCAAGTATTGCACAGGTCACCAGCCGCTGAATACCCCTGCGGCGGGCGGGAGGCGCGGGACGCGGCCTGCCTAGGGAGTGCGCCCCGCGCCTGCAGCGGGCACCAGTTGCCCTCGAAGTACAGGTTGATGACGTTGGCGACCTTGGCCACCGCGCCGCCCTGCGCTATATATAGGGTTAGGGTAGGGTTTATGGTATACCCTATACCCTATCCTATACTCCCTAGTATTGAGGTATCTAAGGCATCCTCAAGGGCCAGTCTCCCTCACGCTTTCCACATCTCTGGTTGACAGTGTGTGTACATCCACTGCTGTCCTCGATGACATGCCCTGCATCTCCAATGCAGCAAGCGCTGCGCAGCTCCCATGGGGCCTCGGGACCGCGGCCACCGGCGGCTCCTGAGCACGGGCGCGCTGACAGCGGTGACGCGCGCGCAGGAGCTGCAATCTCACACACAACAAGTGCAGCACATGCAGCAAGTGCACAAATTTGGCTCAGTTGGGACTACACAATTGGCTCCCTGATGCCAAGGAAGGGCCAACTCCAGTGCCGCCACAACTTCATGCGGCCACTATGCAGCCTGCATGCCCGATCGAAAACCCAACCAGCATGGCAGTCATGATGCGCACGCTGGAGGACGTCGGAGGGCAGGCGGGCGCCGGGCGGCACCTTGGAGAAGGTGCTGAGGTGGATGACGCGGCGCACGGGCTGGATGCGCAGCGTCTCGCTGTCGCCGCTCTCCAGGCAGAAGCGCCGGTGCAGGCTGGTCTCCTGCACAGCACTGCCAGCGTGCAGTGGAGTGCGCGGGTGGGGCGCGCTGCGCAACGAGCTCGTCTGGCTCCCATGACGTCTCGCATGCGCACACGCCAGACAGCACACGCTGCAGTCGCGGCGCCGCCCCAATCCAAGGGGCTTGCAGCATACGGCACACAGCCAGAATGCATTGGCGTGGAGGTGACATGAGCGGGCGCGCACTGCGTCGGCGTAGTAGTAGCACCGGAGCCCCGTCTGGTTCTGGATCAGGTACTTCTGCGCGCTCGGGCAGCGCGCCGCTTGAGCGCCGCTACCCAGACAGGGCCTGCGACTACTAGAACAGCATGGTTTGTGCGGGGTGTGTGCTTTTTGAGTGAGTGCACTCTGTAAACGGCGTGGCACAAGCGCCCTGGCTGCAATTTCTGCCAACTGGGGGATGCCCAAGGTGAGCGTCCTCCTCTTCCTCTGCCGTGGGGAGACGGACAGTGCTCGACCACCCACGGCTTTGTTCTGGACCCACATCCACAAGAAATACACTGCTCTCAGGGCGGACAGCACAACAGGGCTTTCGTAACCGCTGCAAGGCGTCCCCAGGCCCACTCCTGGGTAGGGATAGGCTTAAGCATAGGGATCGGGTTAGGGACAGGGTCCCCAGGCCCCGCACCTGCGGCACGCGCGCAGTGAGCGCCGCGCGGATGGCCAGCTGCTCCGCGATGGCGGGCGCGCTGGCCGCATGCGCGGCGCGCCCCGACGAAGACACCACCGAAGCAGCCGGCTCGCGCGGCGGCGCGCCGGCCGCCGGCCGCGGCGGGCGCGGCGCCGCCAGCGCGGCCGCCAGCGCGCGCGCGTCGCCCAGCGCCAGCAGCGCCGCCGGGTTGAACGCCACGCTCAGGTGCTCCTCGCTCGTCACCCACAGCCGCCTGCGCCCGCGCGCGGGTGACCTACAAGACATGCGGCCATCGCGCTGCTGGCATGTTCGGCGGCGTGTTGCGGGTCACACATGGGCGCCCCAGTGGCCCCAGAAGTGGTGGGTGCAAAGCTAATGAGTGGGGCCATACATAGCATCCTAGTTTGGTTGCTGAAACTATTTCCTACCCAGCAGCCTCATGCACAACAGGAGCGAGGCAGCATTTTCTATATATTCCCGGCAAGAAGGCCGCAGCGCCGGGCCGCAGCGGCCGGCGGCAGCCCAGAGCAGCGCCGACATGCCGTCGTTTGTCAAGAGGCGGGCGCGCCGCTGGTGGTCGGAGCGGTAGACGGCGGAGACGCGGTCCACGAGCTCCAGGCGCAGCGGCCAGGCCTCCCACGCGGCCTCCCAGCGGCTGCTGCTGTTGTTCAGGAACGACGCCCACAGGCGCAGCGACACCTGCGCCACCTGCGCCCGCGCGCCCGGCACAGGTGTTACAGCCCGGTCGCGCGGCCTCCCAGCGGCTGCTGTTGTTGTTCAGGGACGACGCCCACAGGCGCAGCGACACCTGCCCCACCTGCGCACCCGCGCGCCCGGCGGCGGTGACGCAAGCCGGCCGCGCCAGCGCGGCCTCCCCGGGCTCGACACGGCTGGATGCGCGCCGAGGCGCACTCGTGGACCTGTTCTCTTACCACATGTTGCCATCGCCTCAGACAGGGCGCGGGGTTGCAGGCCGCGCCATGCCTGGCCGCGCCATGCTTGCTCGCGCGCGCATGAAAGAGGGTAGGATAGGGTTGGGGCGCGTACATCACGGGGCGCGCGCCTGGTTGGGCGGCCGGTCGGCGAGCACGGCCTCGCGCGCAAATGCGGCGGCCAGCTCGGAGACAGCGAGCTGCAGCACGTCCGGCGCGCCGTACGTCTGCGGCTTGTCGTTGCACAGCACGAGCGCGGCGCTGCGCATGCTGGCCATCACCTCCAGCGCGGCCGGCTGCCACGCGGCCGCCGGCCGCACCTGCGGCGCCGGCCGGTCGCAGGCTCAGGACCGAGCGGGTCTGTGTCTCACACACAGCAATCCAGCAATAATGTTGCAAGGCCTGGAAGCCGTTCCAGAGACCATCCTGGAGGCCAGCTTGGAAGGCCGTCGTGCGTCCAGGTAGTACCAAGCAGCTGCGCGCGCAACTGCCCATGCTGCTCCCAGACACGTGGAAAACACTGACGTTCTTCGCCTAATGCACCTCTATGCCCGCCACTTTTAAAGCCCCCGTTCCCTTACAAGCATGGCGCGCGTCTACGGGGGCCGCGCCTCGGCGCTCGCGCCCTCGGCGGCGGCGCCACCCGCGGGCGCCCCGGCGGCCACGCTGCGCGCCAGCCACGCCGCGTCGCGCCAGAAGGGCACGTGCGAGAACGCCGCGCGGCCGGCCAGGCCGCCCGCACGCAGAGTCAGCCGCATCGATGCGGGCCGCGCCGCAGGCTGCCCCGCCGTCGGCGCGGCCTCCTCGACCGCCTGCGCGCATGCGCGGGCGGGCCTGTGGGCTCGCCGCACCCGCTGCAGCTGCATGCCGACTCGCTGCACTTGCAGTTTGCCGGTGAGGAGTGGACACGGGTGCCGCGCGGCTGTGGGTCCTTGCGCGCCTGCTTTGTTCCGGGTTACCTTCGCGCAGGCCAGCCACCGTCCCAAAGACATGGCATGACGCGCTCGGCATCCAGCTGAAAAGCGGGCACCAGCCGCATGGTGGGGCAGATGGCTGCACAGTGCTCCCGCTTAGCGGCAAACTGCCCGCGCATGCCCAAGCAGGCATGCAACGCAGAGCGCAAGCACGGCAGGCCGCGGGCGCGAGCGCGCACGGCGGCGTGGTGCTCCTGGTAGGCGGTCAGCAGCCCGCGCGTGCGCGGCGACGCGCGCTCCAGCACCAGCGCGTCAATGAGCGAGCCGCCGCGCGTCGCGCCGCCCGCGCCCGCGGCCTGCAGCGCCCGCAGCGCCTCGCCAGCCAGCGCGGTTGCCTCGGCTGGCTCTGGGCGCGCCCTGGCGGCGCGGCACGGCGTCAGAAGCTGCGTGGCGACGGGCCACGCGCCGCGCGGCGACCGCCCCGCGCCGCGCCGGGCCGCCCCGCGGTCCGCGCATTGCAGCGCGCGCGACGTCTCGCCCGCCGGCGCGGTCGATTCTGCCGGATTCGCGCGCTCCCTGGCGGCGTCGCTGCTACCAGCATGGCTTGGGGCATGGTCCCGGGGCGCCTGCCTCACTCTCCGTCCTTGGTGCCGGATGCCTGCTTGCGCCCGATCGAGCCACAGCATGCATCTCGAACCCAGGTGAGTGCGCTCGGTCCCTACCCTACCCTACCCCAACGTGTATCAGACCCACGTGAGAACGCAGGGTGGGCTGCACGGCGCCTCATGCAGCCTGCGGTTGCCAGGCAGAGGGAGCCGCGCACGCACACCGATCGGACAGCCTGCCCCCGGCAGGAGCTCCCCCCGCGGCGCACCACTCCGCGAGGCTGTTGGCCGCGAGCGCGCGCGCGCGCACACGGCGCCGGCGCCAGAGCCGGAAGCGGCGCTGGATGCAGACGGCCGCGCGGACGGCGCGCTCCAGGGCGCGCGCGGCGTCGCTGCGTGGCGCCTGCTCGGCGCGCCGCAGCCTCACCAGGCACTCCCATGAAAGCATAGGGTTGGGGTTGATCTGCCAACACACACAGAATGGCTACGCTGCGTTCGGCAGCATCCCAATCCTGACTAGAGACCCGGCCAGGGCTTCTGCCGCACGGCGCAGGCAGCAGCCAGGCATGGAGGCGGGCGCGCTCGCGGCACCGTCCCGCCCCCCCGGCGCGCCGGCGCCGCCGTGCCGCGGCCGGGGCGGGGCGGGTCGCGTGCGCCCTCGTGCGCGCGGGGTGCCGCGCGCGCCCCGGTCATGCGCCCTTTCACGGCCCAAGGCGGGCGGGGCACGCGCCTGCGCCTCCATGCGCGCCGAGGCGCTGAGCGGCAGCAGCAGGCAGGTGACGAGCGCGTCCGGGTCGCGCACGAAGGCGGCCGCGTTGCGCAGGTCCAGGCGCAGGTCGGTGCCGCCGTCGCCGCCGGCCGCGTACGCCACGCGCAGCGCCGACGCCGTGACGGCCAGCCCGCGCTCCTCCAGGCGCCGCGCCGGCTCTGCCGGGAGCGACCGGCGCGCTCGGAGGGGCGCTGCGCCCGGGGCTGGGCAGCGCGGCGGTGTGGCGGGGCGCTTTGCAGCCCTCGGGTTCTCTGTGTGCGATTGCTCGCGCTGCCGAGCGAACGGCATCACGCTCAAGGCCGAGTTGAGCCCCATGCGCTGCAACACAGGTTTGCGACCGGCCGCCGCCCGGGGCCGTGCAGTGCGCTCTGTCAAAGACCTTTCCCTGCGCAGAGCGCCCCGACATGGCGCGAGCTGCGGAGCTGGCAGCTGCGGCGGGCCAGGGCAGCGGGTATTTGCCAAACCCTTGCAGACCCTGAACAGCACGCACCGGCCTCGTCCATGCTGAGCGCGTGTGCCAGCAGCAGCAGGTCCGCCATGGCAGCGTGCAGGTTAGCGCCGCGCGCGTCGGCGAAGCGCGCTTCCACAAACTCCGCCAGGCCGCCCTGCACGGCGCGGCGCGCCGCTGACTGGCGCGCCAGCGCGGACGCAGGGCCCACAGTGCACCTTGCTGCCTCTGCAGTCACGCTCATGGCAAGCGGCTGCGCGCGACCTGGGTGTCGCCCGTGCCTCAAGTGCGCTTACGGTGCGCACCAGGCGCCGCTGCCCCGCCGTGTAACCCTTTGCGGCAGCCTTCCTGAGCAAGCAGGGAGCAGCGGCATACACACGAACGTAATGTCTACACACACATATAGTATGGACACAAATAACCACAGGGTAGGGCCTACCCTAACCATAAACTACCCTAACGGTGTGGAGTGAGAGGCGCCCCGCGCGCCTGGTCCAGCACGGGCAGGAAGAGCTGCGAGTTGGTCAGCAGGAAGTTGAGGTAAAGCCAGGGCGCGGGCCGCCAGGCAGGCGCCGCCGGCGCGGGCGCCGTCTGCGGCCCCGGCGCCGGCGCGGGCCCCGCGAACACCGCGGCGAGCGCCGCGCCGAGGGAGACATCCGCTGCAAACGGCCACGCGAGCAGGCAGTGCGCGCCCTCCAGCTCCACCGCCGTCGTGCCGTCGCGCATCAGAGCGACCGCCACCTGCGCGGGCCGCCGCGCACGCCTGCTCAGCTCCATGCTATATAATAAAGCAAAGGATGGTATTGCAATCAATACTAATATAAGACTAGGTGCAACGGTCCATGCGATTTCAATGGTAGTGCTGCGCCCCCGCGAGCATGGAGGGTAAAAGCCTGCCCCATCCCCAGCGAGCCTGCTCAGCGCCCCCGACCATGGGCAGTGATTTTTACCCTATCCCAGCGAGCCTGCTCAGCGCCCCCGACCATGGCCAACAAAAGCAATGTCCCTCCTAGAGCGTGCCCCACAACCCTGCGCGACCTGGTTGCGCTGGAGGCAAACTCGTGTCCGGTGCGGCCCGCACACGCGGCCCCAGCCAGGCCCCTTACATGCCACCACCGCTCTGCAGCCAGGCAGCAGCAGGGGCCGCGCGCCCGGACGGCCGGCGCTCGCAGCGCGGGCATCCGGCAGTCGGCGGGCAGGTGCGCGGACTCGGGCGCGGGCGCCGCGGCCGGCGCGCGCAGCAGCTGCACCACCGGCAGCTGACCGCCGCCGCGCGGCAGCCAGCCGCGCGCGGGCACGCGCTGCATGCTGACCACCGCAGGCGCGCTCCCGGCGGCCTCGGGGCGGCCCGCCGGGCGCGCCCCCGGGGCCGGCCCGTCGAAGGACGTGTCGGCCAGCGACGGCTCTGGCTCTGCCGAGCGGGGCGGCGCCGCAAGCGGCGCAGCGTTGAACGCGCTGGGCGGCGGCGCGGCGGCGGCCGGCTGAGGGGGAGCCGCATGTGGCCCGGCGCCCGCTGACGCAGACCGCAGCGCCGGCACCGGCGTGCGCGCCGCGCCTGCCGACGCGGCGCGTGCCAGGGCGCCCGCGCGGCGCGCGAGCGGGGGGCGCCCAAAGGGGCCGGACGCTGCGCCGGCCGGCGGCGGCGAGGCGGTCGGCGCGGACGCGGTGGACCGCGCGTCGCGTGGCGACGGCGGCGCTGCGGAGCAGGGCACGACCTGCACGCGCGCGCCCCCAGCATGCGCGGTGTGCTCGGCATGCCGGCCGCCCGTGCATGCCGTGCATCGCCGGCGCATGCGCTCGCCGGCGGGCATGCGCGCATCCGCGGATCTGCGCCTGCGCGGCGGCCTGGCGGCCAGCCGCCGAGCCTGGCCGCTGCGCGTCGTATGTCGTGCCATCACGCCGCGCTGCCCAGGTCCCGGGGCTGCAGGGACAGGCATTTCCAGGGCGCAGGTCAGGGGAAGGCGCCTCGACAGCACCAACGTACTGCGCCAGGTGCACCATGCCGCATGCATTTGTCCCACAGTGGCGGGGTGCGGGTGGCCGCGGGGCAGGGCGCTGCAAAGGCGTGAAACAGCGCGGCAGCCTCGCGCAGGCGCGGCCGCTGCCTGTCCCCCGGGCCGCCGCGCCGCACCTCGCAGCGCGCCATGGTCTGGCAGAACGCCAGGCGCAGGTCGGCCAGGCCTGCCTCGGCGGCCGAGACCGCTAGGTGCGTCCCGGCATCGCCCTCCAGCGTCACCAGGTCCATCGTGAAGCCCTGCAGGCGCGCCTGCGCGAACGGCAGCGCGCCCGCCGGCGCGCCCGCCGGCGCGCCGGCCTGCCACGCGGACGGCTCCGCCTCGACGGTCACCTGCCGCCGCGCGCGCGGCCTCAAGGGGGGCCACGCGCGGGGTGGCCCGCACATGCATGCCTCTGCGTGCGGGCGCGAGGCGCAACACCCCGACGCGCTCTTGAGGGGCGGGTCGTTGGGCAGCTGTAGGGCCTGGCCCGGCGGCCGTGAAGCGGACACGTGCCGCGGCGCACTGCCGGCGAGCACTCGACTTTCCCCAGCGCAGGCCAGCAGCCGCCAGAGCAGCGCATGCGAGGCCCCATGGTCAGCGAGCAGGCAGCGGGGGGGGCCGCGCCACAGCGGAGGGCGCAGCGGCGGTCATGACGAACGTGGCCGCGGCGCCCGCCGGCGGCCCGAACTTGAAGTTGGCATCGAAGGCGGTGCGCGGCGGCGGCAGTGGCGTGCGTGTCCACAGGCCGCGCGCGCCCGGGAACGCCGACGTCTCGGCCACGTTGCCGCGCACGATCGCCAGCATGGCGGCCACGCAGGGCGCGTCCAGGTCAGCCGCGAGCGGCCCGGACGCGAGGTGCAGATGCATCGGTCCGCCGCGCGCGGCCGGCGGCGCGGACACCAGCGCATAGTTCGCCGCGCCCAGGAACTCGGACCTGCCGCCGCGGCCGCGTCGGCGGGGTGGGGTGGTATAGGGTAGGGTAGGGGCCTATCCCTGCTCGATCCCTACCCCTGGCGGGACGCAGGGTGCCGGGCTGGATCCGCACGCCCCGCGCCCCTCCGGCTCGCCGGCGGCTGCGCGCCCTGGTATGCCCTGGCAGCTCTGGGCGTCAGGCCGCGTGGGCAGCCGCGCCGGGACCGTGCCAGCGGTGCGCACTCCCTCAACGCCGCCAGCGAACACACATAACTATTTTGACCAGGACAGCGCCTGTGCAATACCTGTGCGATTGCGAGGTTCGTTCTAGTCTGGGCAACACCACCAAAGGCGCACTTGCTCGAGAGGCCCGCTCCAGGTCGGTACCCAATTGGCATGCGCCTGCAGGCGCGCGGGCGCACCGAGCGCCCACTTCGACCTGCGCCTCGGGCTCCGCGGCCGCGCCGGCCGATGGCTGCACGGCGCGGCGGTGCGCGCGCGCGCACGGCACCAGTGACGCGCGGCTGAAGGCCAGGCGGTTGGCCAGCACGGCCACCGCGGCGCCCGCGCTGCCTGCGCCTGCAAGGCGCGCGCGGTCAGCGCCCACGATGATTTGTGGCGCGGGGCGCCCATGATAATGCGTGGCGCCAGGCAGTCACGGTGCACGCGCCAGCGTGTCTATGCTCGGCGGACACGCGCCGGCGGCCAGCACACCCCCGCGCACGGTGCAGGAGCATACTGCTGCACGCGTGGCCGCAGCATGCACCAATGCTGCTACGTCAGGCACGCACGGTGCACCTCTGCATCTCGAGGGCACATGCTCAGGGCGGACCCATCCGACATGTGGGAGAGTGGGCAGCGGTGATGGCGGGGGCAGGCTTCGCTCGGTCTGCTGCCCAGAGTCGCAGGGGCGCTGCGCACCCGCGTCCGCGCCCTGCCTCACGGCGGGCGCCGCGCCGAGCTCCGCCGCGGCGCGCGCCGCCGCCGCCTCCAGCAGCACATCTGGCGCGCTGAGCGCCTTGCGCTCAGCGCCCTTGCCGCCGGCCGCGCCGCCGGCGGCGCCCCGGCCCCGCCCGCCTGCCGGCGTCGCGCGCTGGACCGCCGGCGCCGCGAACGCCGACGCCGCGGGCACTGCCGCGCGGGTGCCGCCGCCGCCGGCCGGCTCGAGCGGCACGCCGAGCACGCCCGGGCCGAGCTCGTCCTCGTCGGACAGCGGCTCGGCGGGGTCGACGAACAGCACGCCGCCGGCGGCGCCGCCGGCGGCGCCGCGGCCGCCGCCGCGCGCCTCCCAGCGGTCCCAGCGCCGCCAGCGCTTGCCGACGCGCTCCAGCAGGCTGTCGCCGGCGGCCGGCGCCAGCTCATCCTCGCCCTCTTCGCCGCTGCCGCCGCGGCCCGCGCCGGCCGCCGCGGGCGGCACGCCGCCGCCGCCGCCGCCGCCGCCGCCGCCGCCGCCGGCCCCGTCCGGCGCCCGCGGCGCGCCCGAGGCGGGGCCGGCGGGCGGCGCGGCGGGCGGCGCCGCCGCCGCCGCCGCCGCGCCGGACCGGCGCGCCATCAGCGTGTGGCACTCGGCCGCGCCGGCCAGCAGGGCGGGCAGCGTCGGCAGGCCGGCGGCCTCCAGGTGGTGCGCCGGCAGCGCGGCGCTCGGGCAGGCCACGTACACGCTGGCCGCCTCGCACGCCAGCACCTCGTGCGACCTGCCGCGCGCGCGCGCGGCTCATGTCTTGGACCGCGCGGGCCCTGTGCAGAGCGCTGCGATCATGGGGTCAGACTTCCGAGCTCTGAGTGCCAGGAGCAACACACCTCGCCCAGCTGTCAGTGAGCGCTGTCGGGCACAGATGCACTCTGGGTCGCTCGTTGACAGCCGCGCTGCCGCGTGGGGCACGCACTGCGGCGGCGCATGCACGAGCGCTGCGCCCTCTGTCTGCTCATTGTTTTTGGACCCAAAACGGCTTGCCCGCGCGGCGCCCTGGGGTGCGCGCGGGGCGCCGGCCGCGCACCGCGAGCTGAGCGGCAGCAGCACCGCCGCGGACGTCAGGTGCACCAGCAGCTGCAGCGGCGGCGCGCCGCCCGCGCCCGCGCCCGGCGCGCCGCCCGCGGCCTCGCCACCGCCGGGCGCATCCAGGCCGCCCGAGCCGCCGCTCGGCAGGCCGCTGCTGCCCAGGCCGGCGCGGATGATGTCCAGGCCGTGCAGCGCGTCGGCCGCAAAGCGCGCGAGCAGGAGCAGGCGCGGGTTGGCCAGCTGGACGACCAGCGACGGCGGCGCGGCCGGCGCGGCCGGCGCGCAGTACTCCAGCGTCAGCCCGCACGACGCACCGGCCGCGTTGGGCTGCAGCACCACGCGGTGCTCCGGCGCCGCCTGGCCAGTCACAAGAAAAAATTGAGGGTAAGGGCTGCCTAGGATACCACAGGGGTTCAGGTATCCCGGGAGAGCACCTAGTACATGACAGCCATTCCCTCCTCACACATAGCCTTTCCTTCTTTTCCTTCCCTTCCCTCAACATGCCAGCCGAGCGTTACCCCGGCACCTGGCGCGCCGGCCGCAGGCGGGCGGGCCGTGTGCGCTGCTCCCAGCGCGAGCGCGGCTTTGCCAGTCGCGGCGCCCCTTGCGCCAGGGCGCCATCCGCTCAGACACACTGAACCCACGGAGCGCGGGCGGCAGCTGTGCCCGCGCGCGTGATACCCTATTGTATACCCTGTCCATGTCATGCATATGTGACCCTACTGCGAACCTAATCCTACCCTACCTGCACGCCCCGCGCGCGCCTGCAGGTCCAGCAGGCTGAGCGCGTCAACCTGCAGGCCGACCGTGGTGGCCGCGCCGCCAGGCAGCGCCTGCGCGGGGTCCGGGTGCGCCGGCGCGGCGCGCGGCGCGAGGTGCGCCCGCAGCGCCGCATCCACCATCTGGAACGCGACCAGTTCACGCCCCTCCACCAGCAGCACTGCGTCCAGGCCCACCGCCGTCACGCGCACGTCCACGCCGGGCCGCGGCGCCGGCGCGGCCGCCGCCGGGTCCGCCGCGGCGGCGGGCGCGGGCGCGGGCGCGGGCGGAGCGGCGCCGGCATAAGGGTTGCGCCGGCGGAGCAGGTCCAGGATCTGCGACGTGAGCGGCAGCAGCCGGTTGCTGGCCGCGAAGCGCAGCGTGGTCAGCAGCTGCCCGACCTGCACGGCCACGGCGGCCGGCGGCGCCGGCGCCAGCAGGCCGCCGGCGGCCGGCGGCGCGGGCCGCTTGTGCAGCGAGGCGGCCAGCTGCGGGCCGGCGACGCGCGCGCCGGCAAAGCGCCGGCTGAACGCCGAGGCCGCTGAGTTGAGCGTGGCCAGGCGCCGCGAGAGCGCCGCGTGGTGCTGCTGGCGGCCGCGCCAGCGCAGCACCTGCGCGCAGGTGGGAGCAGGGTTAGGGCTGCATGCAGGCGCGGTGCTGCGCACTGACGGCGCCGATGCCGGCGTGCAGGTGCCGCGTCTAGCGGAGCCATGCGCGTACATGCGTTGCGTCACAGCGCGAGCTGCAAAAACCCTGGCGGGAACCCCGCGAGGCGGGCGGGGCGGCACCAGCGTGCGTGTGGCCGAGGCCCAGCGCGCGCGCGCGGCCGAGGCGCCGCCCGCGCCCAGGCGCAGCATGGCGCGGCGGTGCCGTGCAGCGAAGGCGGCCAGCGCGGCCGCGCGCGCGGGCAGCGGCGCCAGCACGCACGCGGAGCGCGCCTCTGTTCGCAGCTGCAGGTCGCGGATGAGCACGCCGTCCACGACCGCACCGGCCGCCAGGCCGTCGCCGCCCTGCGCAGCAGGTTAGGAGCAGATTAGGCAAGCTGACTTAGGGTACAGTATAGGGTAGGGCCGTCGACAATCGCGCCGGCGACCAGGCCGTCGCCGCCATGGGCGGCGCAGGGCGCCGGCTGGGGCGGCGCGCCCCGGGCTGCGAGCGCTGCGCGGCCCTACCCTAGACTACACCTTATCCCACCCTCACACTAGCCTGCTGCGCGGCACGGCGGCTGTGCCCGCCGCGGCTGCGCCTTGCCACCAGGCCAATCGCGCCCCGTGCAAGCGCAGGGCGCTGCGTTGGGGTCGGGCCGCGCCTAGCACGGGGCAGCGTTCCATGCCCGAGACGGACAGGCAGGGCCCGTCTGGGCAGGGGCCTGCAGGCTGCGGCGGGAGCATGCTGTTCCGCAAGCGCAGCCCAGCCGGCAGCCGCCCAAGGAGGGGCGAGCTGGCCTCGCGGGCTACGGCCAAGCCAGCGCGCGCACCGGAGCGCCGCTTACCAGCACCAAAACAGGCACCTGAGCCATTTCGGCCGCGGCCATTGCTGCGCCGCGCACCGAGTACGTGGCCGCGCCCAGCAGGCCGACGACGTGCGCGCCGTAGACGGGCGCGAGCGCGCGCTGCGCGCCGGCCGCGCCGCCGCCGCCGCCGCCGTCGCGCGGCCGGCCGCGCGCGACCAGGCACAGCACCGACACCACCGGCACCTCCAGCGTGGCCGCGACGTGCAGCAGCGCGGTGCTGGCCGCGCGGCGCGCGCCGGCGCCGCCGTCGCGCGCGGCGTGGCGCGCGGCCACGGGGCGCCAGGCGGGCGCCAGGTCGCGCCGCAGCGTCTCCGCAATGGACAGCCCGTGCGCGACCTGCCGCGCCGCGCGCGAGCGCCCCGGTCGCGTGTCATACATGCGTGGAAGGCCACCGTGCATGGCTCAGCAGAGCGTGCCTCGGGCAGCACTTGGGCGCGCGGCATGGCCGAACGCCGACAGCAGCAGGCCGGCCTGCGCCGGAGGCGGCGGCACAGCGCGCCCGGCCTGCGACACAGCCACCCGGCCGGGCGGCGGGCGCAAAGCATGGGACCAAAGGGCGCGACGCATTGGTGCGCGCCTGCAGCGGCGACACCCAGGCCATGGCGCCGCTCGCGGCCAGCGCGAGGCCGGCCGTCAGGCTGCCGGGCGCGGCCGGCAGGCTGCTCACGCGCTGCGCGGCCTCGGCCTGCAGGCCCGCCACGCGCAGCAGCGGCACCAGCGGCAGCGCCGGCAGCCACGCGCCGTGCCCGGGCTCGGACCCTAACCCTGGCCCCGGCCCAAACGCCGCCCCGCCGTCCGGGCCGCCGCCGCCGCCCGGCGGCGCGTCGCCGGGCAGCCGCACGGTGCGCCGCCCGCGGCTGCGGCGCCGCGCAGCGCCGCTGGCGTCCGGGTAGAGGTGCGCGTCCTCCGGGTGCGCCCACACACGCGCCATGGCTGACATCTGCGCGTCCGCGCCGCCGCCGCCGCCGCCGCCGACCTGGGCGGCCCCGCGCGCCGGCGCCGCTCGGCGCGAGCGCGGGGGCGGCGCGCGCCCGACCGCGGCCGCTGCCGCCAACAGCCCAGGTCGCACCGCTGGTTGAGCCCGACAGTTCAGGAGAGGCCAACAAATGAGGGGGTTGGACTCAGGGTAGGGTATGTTCTAACCTAACTAGGACACACTCTACCCTAACTGAGTTAAGCCAGGTTATTTCCAAACCTAAACCAAGGAATTGCGAGGCGCGCAGGGCTGCCGGGCGCGCCTGCGTGCCCAGGCGGCGCAGCGGCTCCAGGCGGTCGCGCGGCGTGACCGTGCGGAAGGCGAGCCCGGCGGCGGCGCTGCCGCCGGCCGCGCCCGCCCGCAGCTCCGGCGGCTGGTAGCAGAGCACGTCCAGGTCGGCGCGCACGCTCGCGCGGCGCGTCGCGCCGGCGGCCAGCAGCTCGGGAAAGCCCTCGCCGAAGACCTGGCACCGGATCGCGCTCAGCGCGGCCACGAGCTCGTAGCGCGCGCCGGCGGCCGGCGCGGCGGCGGCGCCGGCGGCGTCGTCGTCGCGGTGCAGGTACCGCGCCGCGCACACGATGCCTGCGCGGGCAAGCGCTGCCCCGTCGGCCGCGGCCGCGGGCATGCGGCGGCCCCGCTGGGCGGCGCTGCTGCGCTCGGCAGCGACGCGTGCGCAGGCGCGTCCGGACGCCTGCACGGCCGCCGAGTGGCGGCCAAAAAGCAGCCTGCTGGGCGCCACGCGCGCAACCAAATGCCGTCCACCGCGGTCTCGGCTGTACCGCGAACAGAGCCGCGCGCCGGCTGGCCGCCCGCTCGGCGGCCAGCCTCGGGCCCTGCCGGCCGGCCGGCCGCCGCGGCCCAGCGGGGCCCTGCCGGTCAAGGCTGCGGCCGCCAGGTTACTTAACCCAACCCTAACCCCGGCGCGGGCGGGCGCACCTGGGCAGGCCAGGTCCAGCGACAGCGTCGGCAGCGACAGCTGCCGGTGCACCGGCAGGTCGTTGGCGGCAAAGGCGTGCAGCACGCGCTCCGGCAGGCTGCCCGGCTGCCGCGCCGCGGCCGCTGCCGCCGCCGCTGCCCCGGATCCAACGCGCGCCGGGCGCGGCGTGCGCAGGCGCGCCAGGTCGCCGGCAAACGCCAGCGCTGCCACGACCACCTCCGTGCTGTGCAGCACCTGGTGGGACGAGCCCGGGCAGAGCTTGAGCAGCTAGGGTGTATACTCTAGCTCAACGATAAACCTCACTTTTACACCCACAGCTGTCAGGGAGGGCTTCACACCACAGGGCCTGCAGCGGCATCGGCCGCGAGGCTACCGCGCGGCGGTGGCCGCTCCAGCACGCAGCTCCGCCCGGTCGACCCGCCGCGGTCCACCCACGTTCCCTGTCCTACTGGGGGACTTGCGGGCATAAGAAAGCAACGCTTGTGTCCTGAGCGGCAACCAACCCTCGATGCCGTGGCGGCGCGACGGCTCTGTGCTGAGGCGGCGCGCGCGGGCCGCACCTCCAGCCCGGCGACGCGCACGGCCACCGCGTGCGTGGGCGGCCGCGCGTTCACCCAGCCCTCGGCCATGCCGGCCGCGCCGCCGCCGCCGCCGGCGCGCGCGCGCACGCGTACCTCCAGGAAGCGCGTCCCCGCCGGCGGGCTGTCCTCGGCCTCGCTGCCGCCCGCTGGGGATAGGTTATGTACCCTAACCCTAACCCTAACCCTCCCCTCCCCGCGCGGCGCGCCTGCTGCCGCAACACCGTCTTTTACCCCCCCGCCGCGCTCCGGTGCGCCGCCGGGGTCCCACCGGTGGCTGGGCGGGCTGTCCCGCTCACGCAGCGCGCTGCGCGCGCGCGGCGCGCGCGCGTCCCCACGCTCCGCACCGGCCGCGCCGGCCTCGCCCGCGGCCGCGGAGTGCGCGCCCACCACGCCCAGCAGCGCGGCGCAGTGCACGGATGGGCTCTGCAGCACGGGCACCGCGCCGGCACCGCCCGCGGCCGCGGCGCCGCCCGCGCCCAGCGCGTCGACCGTCAGCACGACGGCGCCTGGCGCGCGGCGCGCGCGCATCAGCGCAATGCCGGCAGGGCGGGCCGGCGGCGACGCGGATCTCCCAGCGCGGCCGCGCGCCGCAGGCGGCGCGGCGCGGCGCACCCCGGAGGGCGGGCCTGCACTCTGGAAGCAGACCTGCACACCCTGGAAAGCGCGCCGGCACAGCGCCGAGCAGTTGCGTCGCATGCACAGCCTGTGCAGCACCTGCAGCCCGCCAAGACCCTGGATAGGGTTAAGGGCGCGCGCCGTCGGGCGCGAGCTCCAGCCGCACGCCGGCCAGCGCGGCCTCGAGCAGCTCGAACGGGCGCGCCGGCGGCGCCGGCGCGAGCGCCGCCCAGGCGCGCCCGACAGCCAGCCGCGCGCCCAGGCGCGGGCACGACGCCGTCAGCGCGAGCGCCGCGTCGGCGGCGCCCCAAGCCGCGCGCCCGCGCGCCGCCGGGGCCTGGCCCAGCAGCATGGCGCGCACGGGCGCCGCCAGCGGCGCGCGGCTGCCGAGCAGCGCGTCCGCCGCGGCCAGCGCCGCGCCGCGCGCGCGCCGCGTCGCCTGCGCGTGGGCGTCGGCGCAGGCGCGGTCACCGGGGCCGCCTCGTCGCCGGGATGCCTGCACGAGGGGTCGCTGGGAGCTTGCGCTCTGCTTGAGCGCTGCATGTTCTGCGGGCGCTGGGCGCCTGATGCCAAAAGCAGCGTCACTGCTGCGGCGCCGTGCGCCCTGAGCATGCTCCGCCTCTCCAATAGCGCCGGCTGGCGGCTGGCGGCAGCCCACACCAGGCGGGCTGCCAGCACCAGACGGCCAGCAGCAAGACCGCGGCATCGCCGCGTCCCGGCAACGCGCCGCTGCCGCAGCGCGATGCCGCAGAGCGTGGCGGCGCGCGCTGGGGGGCAGCACAGGTCGGGCGCACGCACGAGCGGGCGGCTGTGCGCGGCCGCGACGCCCGCGCGGAAGTGCACCGCCTCCTCCAGGCTCAGCGCGGCGTCCGCCTTAGCCAGCGCGGCCGCGTCCGCCGGCGCCGGCCGTGGCGCGCCGGCTCCGCGCCTCCACGGCCGCCATGGGGCCGCGGGCGGGCCGTTGCCCGCGTCGATCCCGCGCGCGCGCGCGTACAGCGCCTGACGCGGCGCGCATCGTCAGCCGCGCGCGTGCGCGGCAGGCGCCGCTCGCGCCGCTCGCGCGTCCCTGGAGTGTCGCACACGCGGGCGCGGCTGCTCGCGCGGCACTATGTGAACAGGCAGCTCAGCGCAGCCGCGGCCAGGGGCACCTGCGCTACGCCCCGGGGCCAGGCATGACTGCGACCACCAGTGCGGCCATCCGAACGGGCCGCGCAAAAGAAGGCCTGCCGGGCGCGGCCGGCCGGGCGCGCCTGGTAGGCCAGGCGGCGCGCGCGGCGCGCGGGCAGCGCGCCCAGCGGCACGGGCGGCCGGCGGCCGACCTCGCGGCACGCCGCGCGCGCCGCGCCGACCGCGTGCCGCCACCAGGCGGCCGGCGCGGCCGCCACGGCCGCGCTCGGCCGCCGCCGCCAATGCGCCCAGAAGCGCGCGCAGCGCTCGGCGCGCGTGGCCATGCGCAGCGCCGCCGCGGCGCCCGCCGCCGACACCACCGGCACGAGCGCGCGCAGCTGCACGTCAACGCGCACCTGCGCGCGCGTGCGGCCGGCGCCGGCGGCCGCCCGCCGCGCGCCACAGCCGTCCCCGTCATCCCCCGCGCCATCCCTGTCGTACCCCACGCCGTCTCCATCATTCCCCCCGCCCGGCTGCTCCCGCAGCGCATCATCCGGGAGCGCATCGAGCCGCCCGTTGGCGCGCGCGGCGTGCTCGGGCATGTGCCCGGCGCCGTTCGCAGCGGCGTGCGGCCCCTTGGGCGGCGGTGGCGCGCGCCCCGCCCCGCCGCCCCCCTTGCTGGAGCGCCCGGCGCGCGCGCTGTCCGCAGCAGCCCCCCCGGCGCCCCCGGCGTGCCCGCCCGGCACGATGTGCAGCACCGCGGTGAACCCCCACTGGCGCAGCAGCTCGTGGCGCGCGGGCTCCGCAGGCCGCCCGCCCGCCTCAGGGCCGCCGCCGCCGTCGCCGCGGGGCGCGCGCGCAGCATTCGTGGCGTCCGCCTCCCCGGCTGGGTCCCGGCGCGCGCGCTCGGGCGCAGCCTCGCTCCCGGGCGCGGCTGGGCCCGGGGGCTCCACCGGGCCTTCCGCAGCGCCGTGGCAGAGCAGCGCCAGGCTGACGCCCGTGACGCCGAGCTCCGTCACGGCTGGCCGCGCAGCGGGCGCGCAGGCCCGGAGCGCGTGCGTCAGGCCCTGCGGCAGGGCACAGGCGAGCTCACTTGCCAGGCCCGGGCAAGCCCATAGGGGGCTGCGCCCCGAGGGGCGTTCGGCAGCCGTGGGACGTGCGGGCGTGGCCGAGCGCCATACAGGGGCGCCGCCATGACCCGCTCAAGGCCGGCCCTGGCAGGCCCCACATGCGAGCAGATGCCGGCTCCCTACGCTTCCAAATCCTACATAGGAGGCTGCAGGACGCGCCCACTGCTGCGGCCGTCCTGCGTCGGCTCCCCCGTCCGCACGCGCAGCGTGCGCGGCCGCGCCCTTTGCGCCGCCCGCGTCCGCGTCCCCATCGGCCCCCGCCGCCGCAGCGCCGCCGCCTGCCGTTGCACACGCGGCCGACTCGTTTGCAACAGTCTGTCAAGCCTGTCAGTCCATTCAGCGTGGACTGGGGCGCAGGCAGACTGATGTGGCGCCGGCAGCGCGAGTCTGCACGCTCCCGGCCCTGCATGGCGTGCAGGGCGGGCGGGGTCAGGCACCTGGCGGGGCTCCCCGGCCGCGCGCCACCCCAGCAGGGCGCCCCGCACCTGCGCGCGGCAGCAGCGCGACGCGCCGGACCTCGAGCACGACCGCGTCGTGGCCGCCGTCGGGCTCCGGCTCGAGGCCCTCCTCGAAACCCTGACCAGGGTCCGGCCCCGGCTCGCCCGCCTGCGCCAGCACGCAGACAAGCCCGTCCACCTCCAGCGCCACGCCGCGCGCGCAGGTGGCCGCCAGCCACAGCAGCGCGCGGCCCGCTACCCCGCCCGCGGGCGCGCCCCCTGCGCGCGCGAGGGCGCCGTCACCCGCTGCGCCGCAGCCCGCGGCCTACCCAGGTCGCCGCCGCCTCGGGCGCCAAAGGCTCGGCCAGCTCGCAGCCTGCAGCGCTCACGACACGCGCGGCGCGGTTCGCGCCTGGGGCGGCCGCGCGCTCGGCCGCCGGCGCCGGCCAGAGCAGCGCCTCCAGCGCGCCCAGCTTGTCCGCCTTGATCGCGGCCTGCGCCGCGGCCTCCGCGGCCGCCAGGGCTTCCGGGTCCTCCCACTGCGCGCGCGAGCGGCTTTCGCACGCGCGGGTGCGCATGCATGCGCTCGCGGCAGTATGCAGGGCGGCGATGCGCGCATGCATGCCCTGCCGGCTGGCGCCGCCCCACGCCGAGCGCAGCTGAGCACCCGCATAAGAGGCCATCGTGACGGGGCGCTTGGCTGGTGGCTCCAGGAGCCCGCGTCGCCATTCTTTCCCCGCACTGACCCAGCCTCTGGCAGCCTAGGGCAGGGCCGGCTGCAGCGGGTGCTGCGCTGCCAGCCGCGACAGCGCAGCAGGGCCCTGCGCGGCCCTGCAGCGGCCCCCGGGCCGGCGGGCGCGCCTGCGGCACGCGGCGCTGCTGCAGCTCCAGCCGCACGCCCTGCAGGCGCACGCGCAGCGGGCGCCGCCAGCCCGGCAGCTCCACCTCCAGCTCGGCGGCTGACGCCTCCGCCAGCAGCAGGTGCGCAGGCGCGAGGCGTGCGCGCAGGCGCCCGCCCAGGTGCACGTTGCTCGCGCGCACCCCTGCGGCGCGGCGGTGGGCGCTCCACGGACGCCTCAAGGGACGCATCACGCGCACCGCGCCGACCGCCCACGTTGGCAGGCGGGTCGGCGGTAGGCCGCACGCGCGGGACCGCAGAATGCTGGCAAGGCTGGGAGGCTGCGCGCCGGACGGCACTCGTGCAGCAGGTGGCGACCGCCTCGTGCAGGCCCCGCACCTTCGTAGGTGCGCCGCACCGACAGCTCGCCCGCGGGCGTCCACGCGTTGCAGCAGCGCCGCAGCGCCGCCCGCAGCAGCAGCGCGAGCGCAGCCCGCGCCGCCGGCGCCCATGCCCTGGCGCAGGCGCCCACCAGCAGGGCGGCCACGCAGATGATGGAGAGGCATGCGAGCATGCCCCAGGCGCGGGGGAGGTGAGCTGCACCGGGCGCCCCGCCGGGCGCCGGGCAGTAGACCTGCAGCGCCGAGCACTCCGACGATGCAGGCATGCTCAGCTGCATGCCCTCGCAGGCCAGACGAGTGCTGGAGCACCTGTCTGGCCGTGCCTACCACTTGGATCCCGCATCGCGTACGTCTTCAACGAGCTCACACCTGCACCTCCATGCCATGCTGGGCTGGCACCACCAGGGCTTGGAACCCCAGCTAGCTGCAGCACAGGCCTGGGCCCCCACAATGCAAAATAACAGACCACGAGCACTCGCAGGGGCGCTGCTGAAGGTCAGACCTGACGTCTGGAGACCAGGAGTGTCTGGAGCTTCAAGCGTAGAGTCACTCGGGTGAACGCAAGCGGCGCTGCTGGTAGCTGGGATGCTGTGCCAGTGCTATGCGGGCCCGGCGCCCGTCCGGGCGAGCTATCCGGCCGGGCAGGGCTCGCTGCCCCAGCGGCCGCTTGGTGCGCCAGGCAGCGGCGGCATGCTTGACCCCGCCGCGCCGCAGCCGCTCGGCGCGGGCGTGCCGCTGACCCGGCCGGCATCGGTGCCCATCCCGGCGGCGCGACCGCTCGTGAAGCCGTACCAGCCGCCGCTATGGGGTGCGGCCGCGCTGCGCGCCCGTGCCGCCACACCGTCAACGGGTCCTCACACTCGCTGGCAGCTGATGTCTGTCTGGCGCAAGGCCGTGATGGTGACGGTGTGCCGCGACGCAGACACCTTCCGCTTCAACGCCGAGACGCTGGCGGGCAGGCAGGCGATGGTGGGCTTTGTACTGGTGCGCGCCGCGCCGCGCCCGCAAGCTGCTCAGCGTCGCTGTCAGGACAGAGGCGTGTTGCTCTGCAGCGCAGTGCAGTGCAGGCCAGCGTGCGCTGCGCTGACAGCGTGCTTGCGCCGGGGCGCCCAGGGCGCCGCGGCAGAGGCGCAGACCGGGCTGACGTTCCAGCAGCAGGCGGCGAGCCTGCCCGCGGACCGCGCGGCGCTCATCGCGCTCATCCTGGTGGCCAGCCTGGTGCCGATCAGCAAGGGCGCGATCTCGGAGCCGTTCGGCGTGTTCACGCCGCGCGCGGAGCGCGTCAACTCGCGCGCGGCGATGCTGGCGCTCGCCGTGCTCGTGTGGGCGGAGGCGCAGTCGGGGGTGCCCTTCTTCTGACGCACGCTTCAAGTCCTTCTGGCCCGCGCTCTTCGGCCGCCGGAGCTTGTACGTAGTTACACAGCGCATGCAGCAAACGTATGATACAGTGACATGTGTCCCTGCGAAAGCATGACCTCTAGTACACGTGACCGCCCCCGACTGCAATGTTCAGAGGAACCACACACCACGGATGTCGGAAGCAGATTGTTTGTAGACCAGCTGGGCCTTGTGCGCCAGCCTCTGAAGCATCTGGGACAACATGGAGCGCAAGGCGCACGCCGGGCGCTGGCAGGCGCCGCGCAGTCTGACAGGAGCACCTGCGATGCCGCACAGGGCCGCAGGCGCCGCGCTGCACCAGCTGCGGCACTAGTACACACCCTGCCCCGGGCCTGCCACGCAAACAGCCCAGCGCCTGGCCACGAGGGCAGAGATGACGCCGCCCTCGGCACGCATGCACCTAGCAGCGCCGCAGGCTGAGCGGCAGCGCCGCCCCAGCCGGCGCCGCCCCTGCTCACAAGGTGGAGGGCTCCACGCCGCCGGGGCAGAGCTCCTTTCAGCTGTGGTTATGTGCATGCGCCTGCTGCGCCGCCGCACCCGCCCGGCCGGCAGGAAAAGCGCCACCACGTGCCTGAGGTCCGCCTGACAGCGCTGCCCCTGCGCGCGCGCGGCCCGCAGCGCATCCCCGCGACCGACCCGCCGCCGGCCATGCGTCGCGCGCCTGGAAGCACCGAGAGGGGCCCCCTCGCGCTGCCCGCTACGCGGCCGCTTCCGGCAGCGCCTGCGGCGGCGCCGCCACGGCCTGATGCCTCTGCGAGCAGAACGTCTCCGCCACCGTCTCGAATATCCGGCTCACGTTGGCCGCGGTCTTGGCGGAGCTCTCGATGAACAGCATGGGCGCATTCCTGCGCGCCGTCACGCGCAGCCACCAATTAGGAAAAGGGTTAGGGTTGATCCTAACCCTAGTCAGCAGAAGCGCCTGCCGCTGGCGTGTGCGACCGAAGGCATGTGCGACCGCAACCGCAGCGGGACGCAAGCCGTCGCTATTTTGCTACAAGCACGCCAGGCTTGCTAGGTAGTGGGCGGGTCGACTCGCTGAGCTGAGTTCAGCGTGGGGGTGCGCACTGCGCCGCATACTCCTGCCCCTCCTCCGCGCTCACCTCCCGCTGCTCCGCCAGGTCCGTCTTGTTGCCAACCAGGATGATTACTGCGCCGGGCAGATGACGCAGGTCAGCCACAGACGCCACCGCGCCCTCGCTGCCGGCCCCACCAAACGCCTGCGAACAGTCCGCTGTTCGCGGCCCACGAACTGTACAGCAGGGTTGACGCCTGGTGCGTGCATGGCAACAGTGGCTACATGGCTGCAGTGTGCATGCGCGTGGCCCACAGACTGCGGGCGTTGCCAGGGGGGGCGGGGCGCGCCTATGTCGCCACTGGCGTTCTTCTGCAGCTCGGAGACCCAGTACTTGGCCTTGCTGAACGACTCGGGGCTGGTCACGTCGTACACGACCGCCGCCGCCGAGGCGCCCCGATAGTACAGCGGGGCCAGGCTGGAGTACCGCTCCTGCCCGGCCGTGTCCCTGGCAAGCCGGGAGGGGCTGCGGGTGAGCAACGCGTGGCGCGCGCCACGGCCAGCGCCGGGTGCACGCTACAAACAACAGTCACAGCGGACTCTACTGACTGGAGCGCACTGCCGCGCATCCCAAGAGGAGGCCCGGCGCACCAGATCTCAAACTTGACGACCGTGCCGTCCTGCGTCTGTATCGAGTGGCTCATAAAAGCGGCGCCCACGGTGACCTTGCTGCTCTCGTCAAACTGCCCGCGCACGTAGCGCAGCACCAGGCACGACTTGCCGACGCCCTGGCGCACACCGCACGGAGTCACCACAGCAGGCTGCCAGGGGCATAAGCGCCAGTGCCGACGTGCTGTTGCGGCTCACGAATGCCTGCACGACGAGGTCTAGCCCCAGCGTTAGCGCCTGGGCGGGGCAAGGGCACTCGAGTGCCTTCCCGCAAAACCCCGTGCGTGCGCCCCTCGGTTTCTTAGCTGCCTCTCCACGCCACACACGGCCGCTTGCGCGGGCCGCAGTGCGCACCGAGTCGCCCAAAAGGACCAGCTTCACGCGCGGCGCGGCGGTCGGCCCAGCATCGGCAGGTGCACGGCCCACCGCTCGCAGATCCGCCTTCTCCGCTGGTGCTGCGCGGCAGCAGAGCGTGTGAGCGCGCGTGAAGTCATGGGGTACACATCGGCACAGTGCGGCACGCAGGTAACTGATGCCATCCTGGATGCGTCACCTTTGCTCCCTGCGCAGCCCATCCTGTGACGCGCGCGCAGCGACGCAAGGAACCCAGGCCGCGACTCGCGTATGAGCGCAGGTGCGGTCAAATGCGGTGCTTGGTCCGCGCGACACCTTGAGAGTCACTGTTGAGGAGAGCACAGGCACGGCGCGTTTGTAAGGCGCCCAGGCTCCCGTGCACGCTCCTCTTATATATGCCACAGAGGAGGGCAATGTTTCTGCACCAGAGCCTATCTTGGTGGACAGCTGACCATCAAACCAGCCTGTGGACAGACTTCCCTGTGACCGGCTGAGCAGTGCTTGTAGTATTCCGCGCTGGGCTGTGCGCCGTGCTGTGTCGCACGCTGCGCCCGGCCAATGTGCGCTGCAGAGCGCGACCCCACAGCACCGTTCAGGCGCCGTGACAGGTATGGTGACGCGGGCATGGCCGTCGGCCTGCTTGACTCGCTCAGGCTCGCCATTGGAGCGCTGCTGTGGCTTCCGCTCAAGGTCGTCGGCATTGCCTTTTGCGTGGTGGCTTGCTACTGCGTGTGGCAGCTGCCGCTGCTGCCACTGCAGCCGCGGGTCTGGCTCTCGCGCGGCCTGTGCCGCCTCTGCCTCTTCTGCATCGGTTTCAGCGTCACAGTGGTCGAGGCCGCGCCAGGCGCCGCCGCGAGCGCGCGGCCCCTGGGCCTGGTCTGCAACCACGTGTCGTACATAGATATCCTGGTCCTGATGGTGAGCCTTCCCAGCACGCCACAGATAGCAGCCTCCAGGCGAGCGCGCGCGCCCTGCTGCAGCCTGCACCTCACAATGGTGATCACCATCCTGGTGCATGCAGGCGGAATACTTCCCCAGCTTTGTTGCGCGGCGCGGCACGGAGAGCATCCCCTTGGTCGGCCTCGTGAGGTGCTCCGCCCACGCGGGCCGCGCTGCGGTGCCCACGCGGCGCCCCGCCGCCGGCTGAGGTCTGTGCGCGCGGACAGCACAAAGATGCAGTGCGTGTACGTGGACCGCGAGACTGTCAGCGCTGGCAAGGAGGCGCAGGCAAGTGTGGCGGCGCCGCAGTTTGAGCTCGCTGGGCTACACCCGCTTCACCCAATAGTGACGGCCTGCGGAGAGCCAAGAATAAGCAGGGCTGCAACAATCGCCCTGAGTGCGTCCAACCTGCCGCAGGGCGCAGCCGCACAGGTGAGGGCGCGCATGGCGCGTGCGGCCCAGGGGCAGGCGATGGGCGAGCGGCCGATGCTGCTATTCCCCGAGGTACGAGCCTGCCCGCGCTCTCTAGGTCAGCAACCACAGCGGCGCAGCCAGGCCTGGCGCTGAGCCAGCTCTCGGCCCATGCAGGGCACGACCACGAATGGTCGCTACCTGCTCCCGTTTAAGACAGGCGCGGGCCGAGTCCCCCGGCACCTTGGCAGCTGCCCCGTGATCCAGAAGTGCCAGCTCGGCCGCGACGGTCGCCTGCAGGCGCGTTCCTGGCGGGCATGCCGCTGCAGCCTGTCGTCCTGCGCTATGCCGAGGTGCGGGGCTAAGCTGGGGCGCTGGCGCCCGCCGTCGCTGCACCCTGCCCGGCCGCGCAGCCCCAGGCGCGGCCGCTGCGGCAGGGGGGCGTCTCGCCGGCCTGGGAGAGCATCAGCGCGCAGCGGCACTTGCTGCTGATGCTGTGCCAACCCTGCCACGCCCTCACGGTGTACAAGGCGCGGCCGCCCCGCGCACCCAGCACCCCCCAGTCCCGGCAACGGGAATTTGCAACGCATATGAGGCCCGACGCCTCAGGCAAGTGCGGCCCTCATGTGCGGCCCACATGGGTGGCGCCCGCTGCGCAGCTACCCGCGTACGCGCCGAGCGAGGCCGAGGCGCGCGACCCGCCCCTGTTCGCCAGGAACGTCCGGGCATACATGGTGCGGGTACCCTGCTCTACCCTTACACCCTATCCCTGATAAACGTACCCTAGATCTATTTGCCAGGAACGTCAGGGCGTACGTGGTGCGGGCACGTTGGCTGCCTTGCGACGCAGTCCTGCCCTGCATATCCAGCCCGCTGCGCTGCGGCCTGCCCCAGCTGTGCAAGAGGCGGACAGTAATGCGCGAGCTCGCGGGGGTGGGCAGCTGCAGCATGCGCCCTTCCTGACGGCCAGCGATGCGACCCTGGCCGACAAGCGCGCGTACCACCGGCGGCTGCTGGGCCAGGCGCCGGCCGCGGAGCATGGCAAGGCGGCATAGGCCTGCTCGGGGGCATGCGCCCTAGCTATCACAGGATGCGATGCACTGCCCACGCTCCCGGAGCTTCTCGGCAGGAGTGCGTGGGCACGGGCTAGCTGTAGCCAGTGAAGCAAGTGAACTCTTGGTGTCACTGCTTGCGCTCGTGCAGTCACTGCTTACACCAGAGGCTGCGCGATGCGCCCTGCCATTGACACTCGCTGGGCCTGAGGATGCCACATCAGCCGGCCACGCTGCTCTGCACAGCGTCCAGCATGCTCCCGCGCCACACTATCCAGCCCTATCCAGTCCACCCACATGCCAGGAAACCCAAGTCCTCGCCTCACACGTGAGGCGGCGGCGACACACAGTGCACAGCATGTTGGTACAGGACTCTCAAGCACACGCAGCATGATGCGCCTATCCTAGGCCCGCGGCAAGCACCTTGCTCATGAGCAGCTGCGGCGCCCGCCGCGACAGCAGCCGCGTGAGGTTGAACCCCCGGTCGCTGTCGCGCTCCTTCACCACGTAGCCGGCCCGCTCGTACAGGCCCCGCGCCGCGGCGTTCGCCTCGTTCACGATCAGGCAGATCTCGTCGCCGCGCCCCGCCGCGGCCGCCGCGCGCTCGCACGCGCCGAGCAGCAGCTCCGCGATGCCCTGCCGCCTGAACTTGGCGTCCACCGCCTGCGCGCGCCCTAACCCCATTGCCGCCTGCACGCGCCCTAACCCTATCACTGCCTACGCGTGCCCTGACCCTATCACCGCCTGCGCGGCATCCACCGCCTGCGCGGCCACCATGGCGCGGGCGCCCCGGGCCTCTCCCCCGAGCCCGTGCGTCCACCCAGCAGGCGGCGGGGGCGCGCAGCCGCGCACCATGTTGGACAGGTAGACGGCCGTCTCCGGCGGCCGGACCTGGAAGGGGCCAAAGCACTCGCGCTCCGCGGGGTCTATCGAGATGCTGGCCGTGCCGACCAGGCGCCGGTCGCGGCCGGCCGGCAGCAGCGCCGCGTCTGCACTGGCGCCGCAGGCCCCGCTTCAGGCACGGCGGGTCGAGCGGACCGTGCAGCGGCGCAGGACGGCGGCAGCAGAGCTTGGACATCTTTGCAGTTGCAACAGGCGGGCAGCGGAGACTAGCTGCCGGGAGCAGCGCCACTGACCCACAGCGCGGGCCCCGCCGCACCCGTGGGTGCCAGGCGCGCCACAAGGACCTGCGCCTTTGCCGGCGGCACGGCCAGCAGCGAGGTCAGGAACTTTGACACGTCGCCGTACGACAGCGCCTCCTGAGGGCTCTCCGCGAACGCGCGCGTCAGCACGACCGCCGCCGCGCCGACCTCCCCTTCAGCCATGGTGCCGATGCTGACCTCCCCGGCAGGCACCTGCCTGGCAAGGTAACCCTGCGCCTGCACCTGCTCTACAGGGGCCTCTGCCCGGCACTGACACCGTGTCCGCTGCACTCGCGTGAACGCGCGCAGGGCAGGGCCCCGCCGCAACCGGCTGTGAGCAGACAACGCAGCCTGCCCCTGCGGCACGGCCAGCATGCCTGCTTGTCACCAGGCCTGGCACAATCAGAGCTTTGCCTACAGACCTGGTAAGGCAGGGCCCCTGCACACAGGAATCAGGTGTTGGGAGCGCTCCGCAGTGCAGAGCAGACGGGCGAGCTACTATGTGCAAAAACCAGCTTTATCTTCGTATTTGCGCTCCCGAGGTAGGTGAAAAGTAGGGTCAACAGGGCATCAGCCGGCGGAACGCTGTCGAGCCTTGACACAAACAAAGAACGATTTGCACCTGAGATTGGCATCGCACGGGTATCACGATGGACTTGGGTGTGACGCGGACCTGCACAGGGTGCGAAGCCTGCGCCGTCGCGCGCACGCCGCACATGTGCTAGCACATTGAGCTTGCAGCCCCCATGCCGCCCTGTCCGGCTTGCCATGGGGTCACGCTTGGCAGCTTACGCTTCCACTGTGGCTGCGGCTGCAGGGCGGGGCCCTCCACCAGCATGCCGCAGTTCTGTGGCTTGCGCAGGAGCGCGCCCAGGAAACAAGGTGAGACAACGGGTTGCTCCTCGGCCCGCGCACCCGGGCACCCTCTGTATACTCCTGGCAGGCGGCAAGGCTTGCCGGAGCTGCGCTCGCCAGATGTTTCTAGAACTCATGCCCGGCGCCCGTGCTGCGCCCGACAGGCTGGGCGAGCACACGCGAGCGGCAGGCGGGCTGCGGCTGGCGCAGGTGGGCCCCCGCAGCAGCTTTTATGTCGCGGCATGCAACATGCTGCAATGACGGCCGCCGCGGCGGGGCGCTGGAGCTGTGTGCGTGCTGCGCTGCAGGGGCGCCGCACACCCGACGCTGGCAATGGCAAAGCAGCTGCACTTCAACAAGAACGGTGAGGCGCTGAAGAAGATGCAGGCCGGCGTGGACAAGCTGGCCAGCGTCGTGGGCGTCACGCTGGGCCCCAAGGTGCGCACGCCGGAGCGCCGGCAGCGCCGTGTGTGCAAACGCCGCGCGACATTTTGCCGCGCAGCTCTGCCTGGTACCCACCGCGCCTGACCGTCAGCTCGGTGCACTCCAGCACACGGTGCATGGGTGACCGCGCCGCTCCATGCAGGAGCTCAGAACCCGGCACCCGGGCACTCACAGACGCAGCACCTGCTTCGGAGCAGTGGGTCTTCCAGGCGGAGCGGGGCGCGCGCGCTGCGGCAGGGGCGCAACGTGGTGCTGGAGAGCAAGTACGGCTCGCCGCGCATTGTCAACGACGGCGTGACCGTCGCGAAGGAGGTCGAGCTGGAGGACCCGGTGGAGAACATCGGCGCGAAGCTCGTTCGCCAGGTGCGCGCGCCTCTCCACGAACGGCTCCTGTGCCGTGCCTGTATCGACTGGAGGCACGTCGGACGCTGACCCGAGCGATGGTTGTGAAAGAGGCGGGGTCGCCGAGTGGTCAACGTCAGTCTACTGGGTGGCGCAAGTGTTGGGAGACACATTTCATCTGCAGTGCAACGATTGTATGCTACCTAGCGCGGCAGAAAGCGAAAGTCGCAGTGCAAGCAGCTGCCTGGGAGCAAGGTTTTGCCCGCTTGGTGTGCACGGCGTGTTAGCGCCGCCGTGACGGGTCGCCTAGCGCCCGCTGAAACCCTGCACAGGCTGGCACGGCGCCGCTCTGCTGTCATGCGTCGTATGCGATGCGCCGACGCGGCCGCCGCGCCGCGCGCCAGGCGGCCTCCAAGACGAACGACACGGCCGGCGACGGCACCACGACCGCGACCATCCTGTCCGCGGCCATCATCGCGGAGGGCATGAAGATCGTGGCGGCAGGCACCAACCCGGTGCAGCTGACGCGCGGCATCGAGAAGACGGTGGCCGCGCTTGTTAAGGAGCTGCAGTCGCTGAGCGTGCCCGTCTCCGATGACGACCTGGCCAACGTGGCCACCGTGTCCGCGGGCAACAACGAGGTGGTGCGCTGCCCGCGCCGGCGGACAGGGTAAGGGTAGGAACGCCATCCTAGCGCTGATCGGCAGCCGGCAAGCCGCGACACGCCGCACCCCGCCCGCCGCGTCTGACGCAGTCCCCGAGACCCTCCACGCCGCGCGCGCGGCGCTCCCAATGAGCCTGTGACATGCGCCAGCAATGAGCAAAATGGTGGACACAACTTTCGGGGCGGCGCGGGGCCGAGCGCGCGGCGGGTGCGCGCGCAGATCGGGTCGCTCATCAGCTCGGCGATGGCGCGCGTGGGCCGGCAAGGTGTGGTGACCATGGAGGAGAGCCGCACCGCCGAGGACAACCTGTACGTGGTGGAGGGCATGCAGTTCGACCGCGGCTACATCTCGCCCTACTTTGTGACCGACCCCGAGCGCATGGTGCGGCGCCCCGCGCGCCCATGCGGCCCGCCGCACGCCCGCTCACAGCGGCGGCCGCTCCTCCAGAGAGGCTGCCGCAGCTTGCTGAGTATGGAGCGCGCACGGGGTGTGCCCTGCTGCGGGGAGGCCTCAGGGCTGAGCCAGAGCTGCAAGAGGGGCGCGGGGCCGCGTCGCGCGGAGCGCGCGCGAGGCGCGGCGCGCGCGCGCGCCGCAGGCGGCCGCATGACCCTTGACATACCCTTGGCATGACCCTTGGCATGACCCTTGGCATGACCCTGGGACGCAGGTGGCCGAGTACGACAACTGCCGCCTGCTGCTGGTGGACAAGAAGATCAGCACCGCGCGCGACATCGTGGGCATCCTGGAGGCGGCCATCCGCGGCGCCTACCCGCTCATGATCATGGCGGAGGACATCGAGCAGGAGGCGCTCGCCACGCTCGTCGTCAACAAGCTGCGCGGCTCGCTCAAGGCGCGCGCGCGCCCGCGCGCACCGACCCCTCGCGGGAAGCAGCCGGCTGCATGGAAAGCATGCGTTGTCCGGCAGTCACGCTTCTGCCGCCGCCGTCCGGCAGTGTCGCAGCGCCGCACAACGCGCTCTATTTCACTGCACGCGCTCGGCACGCTCGCCTGGGCTCACTGGCGAGCTGGCGTGCACGAGCGCTGACGGGCGCGACATAAGCAGACGCGCCTCCGCCTGCAGCCTGCTACGTGCCTGAGGCGCAGCGGCCCCGGCCGCGGCGCGCGCAGGTCATCGCGGTCAAGGCGCCCGGCTTCGGCGAGCGCAAGAGCAGCTACTTGGAGGACATCGCCATCCTGACCGGCGCCCAGGTCGTCAAGGACGAGCTCGGCCTGTCCATCGATAAGGCGCGCATATCTTTCCGCCGCAGCGCCCGCATGACATGATGCCAGCGCGGCTAGCAGGCCCGCGTGCAAGCTGCTCGCCGGCGGCGACGAATTTGTGCGGGCGCGCCGCAGCTGCAGGGCTTTGTAGGGTTTTACAGGGTTATGGTTAGGGTATGAAGCGCGCGGCCGCTGTGCAGGTGGGCGAGGAGGTGCTGGGCGTGGCGGCCAAGGTGGAGGTGAGCAAGGAGGCGACCACGATCGTGGGCGACGGCCGCAGCGAGGACGCGGTCAAGGCGCGCGTGAAGCAGATCAAGAACCTGATCGCCGACACCGAGCAGGACTACGAGCGCGAGAAGCTGAACGAGCGCGTCGCGCGGCTGTCCGGCGGCGTGGCCATCATCCAGGTCGGCGCGCAGACCGAGACCGAGCTCAAGGAGAAGAAGCTGCGCGTGGAGGACGCGCTGAACGCGACTAAGGTCGCGTCCCCCTGGCGCTCAACCCTAGCCCTACTACTTACCCAACCCTGACCCCACCACTAGCCCATGACTCGTACTGCGCCTGCGCGGCCGCAGCGGCGGGGCGCGCGGCCGCAGGGGTGTATGCTGGCAGACCTGCACCTGACTCTGGTGACAGCGGCCTCCCTGGCACCTTGTATGCCTGTACAATTCTCAGCGAGGGAGCTCGACACCGCAGGCCTCCCGCCCAAGGGACACTGCTGGCCATGCTGTCGTGGTCCTGTATGCGTTCCGGCGCTGGAATGCATGTGAAAATTTATCGTGACACTGGCCGTTGAGTTGCTGTGCTCACATGGTCACATATGGCTGCAGGCCGCGGTGGAGGAGGGCATCGTCATCGGCGGCGGCTGCACGCTGCTCAAGCTGGCGCAGGCGGTCGAGGGCATCAAGGGTGGCCTGGACAACGACGAGCAGAAGGCGCGCAGCCGCCTGAGTCGTGCGAAGGAGACGGCCTCAGAGGGACGACGCACGCAGTCTGTGCAGGTCACTGTGGACCCAAGGCCGCAAGCCCATGGACCCAAGGAGTGGCACTGCGTGTGCCTGGCTTGCCTCTCACACATGTGCAGTGGCAGGGTGCGGGCGCTGGCTCCCGGGCGGCACGCAGGCAGCGCCCAGGAGCGAGGGCGCGCGCGCGCAGGTGGGCGCGGAGATCGTCAAGCGCGCGCTGGGCTACCCGCTGAAGCTGATCGCGAACAACGCGGGCGTGAACGGCAGCGTGGTGATGCAGAAGGTGATGGACCAGGCTGACAAGAACATCGGCTTCAACGCCGCCACCGGCGTGTACGAGGACCTCATGTCCGCCGGCATCATCGACCCCACCAAGGTCGTGCGCTGCTCGCTGGAGAACGCCGCGAGCGTCGCCAAGACGTTCCTGACCTCGGACGTGGTCGTCACGGAGATCCCGGAGCCGGAGCCGGCGGCCGCGGGCGCGGGGATGGACGCCATGGGCGGCTACTAGCCGGGCGGCTACTAGCCGGGCGGGCGCGGGCGGACGCGGCCGCCGCGTGCTTTAGGACTGCATCAGCATTGCTTCAGCGTGTTTATAAGGGCAGCGAGGTGTGGGTTAGGCGCTGGGCGGAGGCGCCTCGCTGGCGAGGCGCGGATGAGTCATGGCAGCTGCCAGCTGGACGCAGACGCGCACATTGCGTCCGCTCTCGGCGCGCTCTTCCTTTTGCTGCGCGCTCAGGCCTGTAACCTCTGCGCACCTTCGTCAGACCGATGATCCTCTCCTGCTACGCAATCTCCCCAAAACAAGCTTACTAAAAAGGTTACACGCAGCCCTACCCTCTCTGCTCAGCATGCGGCACGGAGCACCATCGCTAGCTTAAAGGCCAAGCGCTGGGCCGGCAAAGCATGACCCAGTGGCTGCAAAGCGGCCAGAAGTAGTTTTACCAAAAGCTTGCAGCGCGTCCCGGCGGAGAGGGCGCGATGTTGGCTTTCAACTGGCGCGGGGCGCAGCTGTGCGCATGCGTGGCCGCGCTTGCCGTGTGCGCCCAGGTGGCTGGGCTGGAGCTGCAGGGCGCTGAGCTGACAGGTGGGAGCCGCAAAGCCCAGCCTTTCTGTCATGCACTGGCTGTGTGGCTGGGCCCGGGGCTTCTTTGGTCCTTGGGCGGGCGGTGTACGAGCAGGACGCAGTGTCCTCGCTGCCACAGCTGCCGCTGAGGGCTGCGGGCCGGGCCGGCTGCGGGCCGGATTGCCGCTGCCACCATTCCGGGTAGCGGCCGCGCTTCCCGGGCGTGAGGCATGCTGCCGGGTGTCTGGGGCGCCGGCCGGCCCGTTGCCGCGAGCTGGGACCGGCGCTGGGTGCTGCCGACGGGCTTTTGAGTACATCTTGTAAAGCGAGAACGGCCAGCTCACGCGGACACCGGGCGCATCAGCCCGCTGTTTGGGTTCGCAGCTGTTGGCGTGGTGGTTCCACAGGGCGGCTGGCCCTGCCGCGCAGCCAGGCCTCTCTAGTGATTGGTCCGAGGCAGTTAGTAGCTGACTCGATCCCGCCCTTATTTCGCGAGGCTCAGTCCCGCGTCCCGCCTGTGCTGCGGCCTGCGGCCGCCCGAACGCGCACTGCGAAGCGGGCGCGCGCCTGTCCAAGGCTGACTGCGCAGCGTTTCAAGTGCGGGGCGCCGTGCCGTAGCTGCCAGATAGACGCTGTGGCGGCAGGCCTGCGCAGCAAGTCGTGGACGCGCGCCGCCCCGGCAGCTGGGTTCAGCAACGCGTGGGCGTTGCTGGGTTGCAGATACTGAGCGCACCTGCAACATGCGCATGCGCTGACCGTTCGAAGCGGACACGCGTGCAGGGCCGTCCGGCGCGAGCGGCCGCGCGCTGCTGCAGACAGGTCCGCCTCCGTGCTGATGTCCAGCATCACTGCTCTGCGCGCAACATGCCCTGGCCTGATTTGCGCCGCGCCGCGCCCTTCGCGCGCTGACACGGCGCCGGCTCCTGCGCAGGCAGCAATGGCACGCTTATCGAGGACTTTGTGCAGCGCACCGGCACGCGCTTCGTCGTGCAGTCGCGCAACGGCACCAAGGGCGACTGCGAGACGTTCTACTTCTCGGGCGCAAACGCCAACTATATGGTGCGCGGCGCTCTGGGGCCTGCAGGGCCGCCGTAAGGCCACCCAGCGGCGGCGCTGGCGCGTGGCGCTGACGCCGGCGCGCGCTGGCCGGGGCGTGCGCGTCTGACTGGCGGCCGGCTGGGGCGCAGATGGTGCGCGCGGCGGACCCGGACATGCGCTGGCAGGTGAACGAGATCCTGGATACGTCCAAGGCCATGGGGCTCAAGGTGCTGCGCACGTGGGCCTTCAGTGAGGGCCCGCTCCAGTACAACTCGCTGCAGCGCTACCCGGGTGCGTGCCCGGCGCCCGGCGCCGCAGCAGCGCCCCGCCTGGCAACAGAGCGCCGGCACTTGAGGCACTGGCAGCGCGCGTAGCAAAGCGCACCGATGCGCAAGCGCTGACACGTTGCCTGCGGCGCGGCGCACCTGATGGGAAGTTAACACTGGAGGTGACTACTCGCAAACCCATAAGCAGCGAGCCAGTGACCTGCGCGCTTTCGCACTTGCGGCCTGGGGAACGCGCTTATGTATGCGGAGGGCGGCGGTGCGCAAGCACGCAACAGGCCGCAGCGCCTGGCCGAGGCGCGCGCACTAGGCAGGGCTGACGGACGGTTTGCCAGCGGCAACCAGCCTGAGTTAGGCTGTTCTGACGCGGGCCGTGACCCTCTAGGGCTTCCTCAGAGGCTTCCTCAAGAAGTTTCGGCTCGCGCGGCGCAGGCGTGTATGACGAGGCGACGCTGGTGGGCATGGACTATGTGGTGCAGCAGGCCAGCCTGCGCGGCATCCGCCTGGTGCTCGTGTTCGCCAACTACTGGGCCATGTACGGCGGCATCGACCAGTACAACATCTGGTCGTTCGAGGCGGGCGCGGGTGCGGCCCACCGCGCGCCGCCGGCCCGCCGACCGCTCCTGTGAGTGCTGGGTGTGGCCGTGCGGGGTGTGGGGTGTTGCAGAGCACGGCGCTTTACAAGGCGTGCAGTGTGCTGCTGCGTGTGCCTGCACCTCGTCAAAGCCGCAGCCGGCGCAGATGGTGCGGTGGGCCGGCGCTGATGTGCAGCCTGTCAGCCAGCGCGTGCCGCATGGACGTTCACCATGCACATGTGCATGTTTATGGAGAAAAGAGCGACCTGGCCTTGGCCATGGTGCGCGCGCGCCAGAGCCTGGCAGCCCGCGCGCTGCCGGCAGCAGCGCCAGCCGCGCAGCGCCTGAGCGGGCGGCGCCGGCGCGCGCGCAGGCACCTGCAACGGCGACACCACCTGCCGCGACAACTTCTACTCCGACCCGACCGCCATTGGGTACTACAAGGACCACGTCAAGATGTGGCTCAACCGCCGCAACACGCTGACCGGGCGCCTGTACAGGTGCGCCGCGCGGCAGCCCGCGCCGCGCTCGGCAAGCACTCCCTGATGCGGGCTGGGGCGTTGAACAACGGGGTGCCATTGACGTCGCCTGTGCAGTTGCGGCGTGTGCAGCGGGACGCGCCTGCTGCGCCTGTCAGCGGCGCGTGTGGCTGGGCGGTCGGCCCTGGAAACTGCCAAGCCCTGGAGACTGCCAAGCCCACTGGGTGTGGTGACAGACGCCGAGTATGTGGTGTCCTGCATGTGGAGTTGCACACGTCGTCAATGAAATCTCATAGCAGCGCACACGTTGCTCCTGTGCGAGGCACTGCACCACGGCGTCTTGGCAGTTTCCTGCGTATGTTCACAACTGCGTAGACGCCGTGGTACAGCGCCTCGGCGACAAGAGCTGCGTGGGCGCTTTATGAGATCTTCATTGACGACGTCTGCAGCGTGGCAGAGGCAGAGCAGCTCACCCTGTGCTAGATGTGCAAGCTGGCCGGGGCGGTTCATCCTCTGCGGCATCTTATTATAGTTGCCTAGCGGGGCTGTTCCGCGCTAAGCGAAGGGCGTGGAGCGCAATTGCATCATGCGCTAAAACAGCCTCTGCCCGAGCAGTACAAATTGTCGTGATCAAGGGCACTGCGCAGGGGCGGCCTGCGCTGAGCGCGGGGGCGGGCGCTGACGGCGCCTGGCGCGGCGTGCGCGCAGGGAGGACCCGTCCATCTTCGGCTACAACCTGATGAACGAGCCCCGCTCGCAGAGCCAGCTGTACCTTGTGCGCCGCCAGACGACCGACGGCTCGCGCATGTACAACATCTCGTACAACCCGGGCGACGACCTGCAGAGCTGGATCGAGGAGTCGGCGTCCTTCGTCAAGGCCATCGACCCCATCCACCTGCTGTCCACAGGTGCGCATGGACGCCTGTCCCCTAACCCTATCCCCGAACCCTACCTGAACATGGTGCTCTGTACGCTGGAGGTACGCATGGACGCCTGTCCTGCCGCGCGCAGCGCTGGCCGCCGGCCATCAGGCTGGCCTGATGGCGTGCATACAGCTGAGGGTGACCAGGGATGTCAGATAACACACTGCAACGTTAAAAAGGCACCAAGAGAAGAGGAGGTGGCTGTGCTGCAATGGCCGCACAGTTGCCACAGTTGCCATATCCATATCAGCAACAGAATTCAGCAAAGGCTATGCTGAGTGCGCTGCGCCTGACGCACATGCCGCGCGTTGCGCAGGCCAGGAGGGCTTCGCGGGCAACAGCACGCCGCTGTACATGTACAGCAACCCGGGCGCGTGGGCGTCGCTCATGGGCGTCGACTTTGTGCGCAACAACAAGGCCAAGGGCATCGACTATGCGACCATGCACGCGTACACCGACCAGTGGCTGTGCGTGTCGGAGGGCGCCACGACGCAGGGCCAGCTGGACTTCCTGAAGTGCGCGCCGCGCCCGCCCGGCCGCCCGCTGCCCCCGCCCCCTGCCTGTGCCGCCGCACCCCGTGCCCGGCGCGCCTGCGCAGGCGGTGCGGCAGGCTGTGTGCTTGTCTCTGCCGCGCGCGCCTGTGCTGGCGCAAGAGTGCGGCGCGCAGCGGCACATGTCCTGGCGCGCAGGAAGCGCGCACAGGCTGCTCCGCTGGCCGCTGCATAGGCGTACCTGGTGTAGATCTGTGCCAGGCAGTGATTGCCAGGCAGTGGTGCCATAACCGATTTCAATCCCGTGCAAACCCTGCGGCGCAGGCAGTGGATGGAGGCGCGCATTCAGGCCGCGGAGGAGGAGCTGGAGATGCCGGTCGTGCTGGAGGAGTTTGGCTCCAAGCTGGACAAGCGGTGCGGCCGGCGGCCACTTGTCCCGCCCTCAGCGCGCGTGACGTGACGCGCTCTTGCCTGCCCACATGGGAGTAGTTGGCTGCGCCCGAACCATGCCATACCTACATGCCGAGTGCTGAGGACGGTGTGGCAGCGCCCAAAGCACAGCACAGCGCGGCGCGCCGGGCCACTGAAGCAAAGTGCGCCCCGCGCCGCAGGCCCGGGCAGTTCCAGACGGCGTACGACACGTGCCTCGCGTCCGCCAAGCGCGGCGGCGCCTGCAGCGGCGTCATGTTCTGGGACGTCACGCACCACGTGCGGCCCCGCCGGCGCCGCCCCGCACGCCCTTTCAGGCCCCGCTGCCTTCCTGCCCGCAGCGGCTGCATGCCCTCTCTGGCCCGCAGCCCTGCTCCTTGCTGCGGCACCAGGTGCCGGGCTGCCACGCACATCAAGCGCCTCGCACCGCCTACCCTGTCCTTGTTCTCCTGCCGGCAACGCCTTGTTGCAAGTTGGCGCAGCGCTGGGCTTTGTGCCCCGGGATAGCCAGCGGGCGGCGCCTTGTTATCAACGCTGTTCGTCCCCTTGCGCGCAGTATGAGTGTGTTGCAGCAATGATGCGCCATCGCTTTGGCTCTTCTGTACCATCGGCTGCATGAGGCAGCACGGCGCTGAGGCGGTAGCGCCGCGCAGGGCTTTGCGGATGTGGACCCCTGGCTGGACGGCACGCTGCGCTTTGGCGGCGGCTACTCCACCTGGAGCCCGCCGTCCAACGCCCAGATGGGCCAGGCGCGCCCCGGCGCCCCGCATGCTTGCACGCCGCTGCTGCCCGTCCTGCGGCGGCTGCGCTGGCATGAGTGAGGAGCTGTGCCCCGGGTCCTGCCAACCCCAACAGGACGAGCGGCTCAGGCCTCCAGCCATGCTGATGCCTACTCGATATGTCAACCCCGTAGCGTCTGAGGCGACGCTCGCCCCAGCCATGACAGATGTTACCCTAAACCTGACAGACGCTTGCGCGCGCAGGTGCTCGCGCTGGCGACCAGCTTCTCGCAGCAGGTGGCGACCATCAACGCGGCGTCCGGCGGCGCCGACACCTGCGTGTTTGTGCCGCCGCCGCAGATGGGCCTCGGCTGCAAGTGCGCGCCCCCTGCGCGCGGCCGAGCGGGGCGGCCGTGCGGGCTCCCCATTGGGCGGTGTCTCCATCCAAATCGAGCTTGGCATGCAGTTCAGAGTCTCCTGGGCAGCTATGGCGTGGCAGAGGCAGGCACGAGGCAGGGGATGCGGCGAGCGCCGCAGCAAGCGCGAGCTGCGCGGCATGTCTTCTTCCCGACACACTCTCAATCACACACCCCTGACGCAGTTGCACGTCTCGGGCATGAGCAGTGCATGGTGCCACGCGCCTGCAGCAGAAGCCATGCTGCCGGAGCTCTCACCCTGTGTGCTCACACCCTGTGTGCCCGGCCGCGCGCAGGAACCTACAGATCAACCTGGACGAGGGCGGCATGCCCTGGACGTGCCTGCCCGGCGAGCCGGCCAACGTCAACTGGTGCAACAACGCCGGCGGCGCCGACCTGTACAAGAACCCGCCGGCCGCCTGGCGCGGCGCGCGCTACCAGGGTAGGGCCCTGCCGCCGCGCTGCCAGCTGCCCGCTCGCTTGTAGTGCCGGCCGCTGTCGTGGAGCGGCCCACGCCGAGCGACGCGCATCGGCGCGGTTGCTTTGTTGCGGACAGGATCGTTGTGTGCGCCACCCTAACCTGTACCCCAATGGGCGCAGGGCTGCCCTACAACTCCATCGAGGCCCTGGTGCTGGGCAACCTGACCAACACGGGCACGCAGCCGCTCAACCTCAAGGGCTCCTGGATCATCGTGCCCTACTCCATGGGCGTGCAGACGCAGTTTGAGGGCGTGTGGAAGCGCCAGACGCAGCCCAACTCGTACTTCAAGGTCTACTGCTGGTGCGCGCCGGCGCTGGCGCTGCGCAGATGGTCCCGCGACTGTCTTGTCCCGTGAAGGGCAGGGCCCTGGGGTGGATGCGGTGCTGCCGTGGTCGAGCTGGCGTGCGCACATGCGCCGTCGACGGGATGGAGTTGAGCTGCTCAAAGCTGCTCAAAGCCGGCCAAGGAAGGGTGGGTGCCTGCGCCTGCGCATGCGCAAACCTGAGCAGGGGCCTGCTGGCGCCCCCTCTGCAAGCGCCCCCTCTGCAGGCGCAAGCCTGACGCCTCACGGCCGGCCGGCCGCGCGCAGGTACCTGGGCGCGACCAACTCGGGCTCGGACCTGTGCCAGAACGGCGCGGTGTCGATCAGCTTCACCAACTTCAGCTGGCCGGTCGGCGTCAAGCGCGACCGCGGGCTCAACATCACGTTTGTGTCCGACGTCATCCTGCCGCCCGGCGGCGTGGTGCTGGGCGCCAACCCGGGCGCGGCCGGCGCGTCCACGAGCGTCGCCATCTCGTTCAAGGACGACACCAACCACTTCCGGCTGGATGTGTCCTCCCTGGGCCTCCAGGGCAGCACCAACTGCCCCAGCGACCCCGCGCTGGCCTCCTGGCCGCCGCCGCCGCCGCCCGCGCCGCGGCCCTGCTCCGCCGGGCCCGACCCGCGCCGCGGCTGCCCCGCGCTGGAGTGGTACTGGCGCAACCAGACGGCCGCGAGCCACGTGGAGACGTCGTCCATCCGGACCGCGTCGATCGACGGCGCGCCGGCGCCCGCGGGCGGCGCCGCCGGCCGCCACCTGCTGCAGGTCGGCGGCACGACGCAGACGAGCAACGGCGGCACGGGCCCGCGCGCACCGCCGCCGCGCCCGTCCGGCCCGATCGCGACGACGCTCAACTCGGTCAGCCCCGACGTGCCCGTCGGCAGCCTGCCGCTGACGCGCGGCGAGCAGTGGATCCTGACCGCCAACGTGCGCGTGGCCGGCAACGTGCGGCGGCCGGTGCCGGTGGCCGCGCCCGGCGAGCCGGCGCCCAAGACGACCGAGAAGATGCTGGCCGCGTTTGACGCCAAGGGCGTGTCGGTGTCCATCACGCTCAAGTACACGCGGCGCGGCCTGTCGGGGCACACGTACCTGGTGCGTCCCAGCGCGTGCACCAATCCACCTTTTACAGTGTTGCTTGTTGCAGCCGCCGGAGCAGGGCGCGCGCCTGATCGAGCGCCGGCCTGCCGGCGGCCGCGCCTTGGCGGCGCCCTCCTGTCGCGCATGGCGCCAGCGTTTCTGGGCCGCGTGGTGGCAGGTGCTGAGTCATGTGGCGCTGCGAGCGTGCTGGTGCGAACACCTGCCGAGCGCAGCGCTGATGCGGGTTTGCGCGCGCGGTGCCGCAGGTGCTGGCCATGGGCCAGGTGGTCGCCGGCGCGTCCGGCTGGACGCCGCTGCGCGGCGTGTTCATGCTCAAGGACGTGGACGACCTGACTGGCGCGGTCATCTACGCCGACACGCCGCACCCGGGGCTCACCGTCACGCTCGACCGCCCGCTCTTCTACGGCGCGGCCAACCTGTCGTCGCCGACCGTCGTGCCGAGCCTGCCGGCCAACATCACGGATGTGTACCAGCCGTGCGCGCTGCACCCGGACCACGGGCACACGGTCGTGATCGCGGTGCAGGTCAACCGGACCGATACGCTGCTCGCCGAGCTGTGCTCGCACGGCGGCTACGACCAGATCCTGCGCGTGTACGGCGACGGCGCGCTCGTCGCGCGCACCGACGCGGCCAACCAGCCGAGCAGCTACAACGTCACGGTGCCGGTCAAGGCGGGCGAGCGCTACATCCTCGCCGTCTCCGGCTCCATTGGCGAGCCGTACGGCGGCTACCGCGGCATGCCCGGCGTGCGCCTGCGCTGGGCGAGCGGGCAGCCGTACGACGACCTGTACGACGCGGCGCCGACGCCCGTCAACGCCACGCAGTTTGTGCGCATCCATGACGGCGACCTGGTCATCGACTGCAAGCGCGCGGCCTACGTGGGCGTGAACACGTGGGACCTCATGGACAAGAGCCGCTACACGTACAACCGCGCGGAGGTGCGCGGCGTCGCAGGGTTTCACAAACAGTGGTCTCTTACGGGAAATAGGTTTCTTATGGCCCGATTTCTATAGAATTCCACATGGCAGAGCGTTATATAATTTTGTCTGTTGTCAAGAAGCCGGTATGGATCGAGCGTAACTTCTAGTGTATCAGCAAGTTGTCACCGTTGTACTCTAGGAAATGAGCAAGCTGTCACCGCCGCGCAGGTGGAGGCGCGCCTGGACTCGATGGTCAAGGCGGGCTGGGGCGTCGGGCGCACGTGGGGCTTCTCGCTGGGCGAGGGCCTGACCAACGGCGCCATGGGCAAGACCGTCGCCGACAAGGACAAGATTCTGGAGACCGGCCCGGGTGCGCGCGCCGCGCGCTCACATCTGGCGGCTCCCAACCTGAGTTCCGGGCATGCACCGCACTGAAGCTGGCTCCCTCGTGCACTGGTGCTCGCCGAGCGTTGGTGCTGTATGCTTGAGTCGTCTGGAGTGCGCTCGTGCCTGTGCAGCGGGGCACGCGGCGCGCATGCCTTTGCGCGCAAGCGGAGCTGCCCGCAGCCAGCGTATTCCTCTGATGCTGGCGGTGCCTGATGCTGAGCTGACCGCGGCCGCGCAGGCGTGTACAACGAGGAGGTGTTCGCCTCGCTGGACTGGGTGCTGGACCAGGCCGCGCAGCGCAAGATCCGCATCATCATTCCCTTCGAGGCGCGCGCCCGGCCGCCCCTGCTCGCGGGCGCTGGCTTGCCTGCCAGCTGGTTGCAAATTTGGCTCATAGCATGTCGTGCCAGCGCGCCGTGCGTCCACTGGATGATGTGGCGCCAGCGCCATGCATGCAGCACAGCTCCTGCGCTGCCCCGCAGCACAGGCCTGGCTGCCTGCAAACGCGCTGTGATGGCGTGACAAGCAAGGCCGAGCTGCGAGAGGTAGAGCCAGCCAGCACTACGCAGCTGCAGGCCGTGAGCTCTGACAGCCATGTGGCAGCAGGAAGAGAGGGCTGCAACAGCAGCGCCGCCCCCGCTGATACATGTTGGCCCGCCGCGCGCAGGACTACTGGCTGTCCATCGACCGCTTCGTCAACTGGTCCGACACCGCGTCCGGCAAGAACGACTTTTACACCGACTACAAGATCAAGCAGATGTACAAGGCGCACCTGCGCACGTTCACCAGCCGCGTCAACACCATCAACGGGCGCAAGTACAGCGAGGACCCCACCATCTACTACTGGAACCTGCTCAACGAGCCGCGCTGGTGCGCGCCCGTGCCCCACCCTATTTCTACTCTGCAGTACCGTGAGCCCTTGCGGGCTGGCAGTGGTGTGCTTGCTGTGCCCGGAAATAACGCATTACCACAAAGCGGCATGCGCTCACACAGGGCGGCATGGGCGTGCGGGAGAACACTCGGCAGGGGGTGTCCCTTGCACATGCTGTTTGCGCTGCGCCTGGAGGCACTGCAGAGTAAGAGCGCGTGTTGCCTCTCGGTGTGGAATTTAGCGCCGGCAGTCGTGGTGGTTATCTGTTGAGCGAGCAGTCAGCGCGCGCGCTGACGCTCCCTGTGCATCCGCGCAGCACGGGCTGCGGCACGGCGCTGCAGCAGTGGGTGGAGGAGATGGCGCCCTTCCTCAAGGCCATCGACCCCAACCACCTGGTCACCATCGGCGAGGAGGGCTTCTACTCCACCACCTGCGAGCGGCGCGCGCCCACGTCAGGCCCCGGCTGCAGCAAGCGCGCACGCGGCCGCGGCCGCGCGCGCGGCGCCGCGCCAGCCCGTGCGGGCTGTGCGCACGCGCGCGGCGCGCCTGTGCTGCTTGTGCGCGCTGCTGCAATTCGAGAAAAATTGGTGGATCAGGCAGTGCGTTGATGCTCAACTTTACTTTGGCAGAGACAGTGTGTGGCAGGGTCGGCAGGATGGGGCCTACCACAGGTGGCCTATCACAGTCGGCCTATCACAGGTGTTGATGCGTCGCGGTGTGATACATGCATATGCTGACGCTTGAGCGGCGTGGCGGCAGGGTGTTCCTGAACCCCGGCGCGGGCAAGCGGCGCACCGGCATCGCGTCGTCGCCGTGGGCGTCGCAGGAGGGTCAGGACTTCCTGGCCAACCATGTGGTGCCCTCCATCGACCTGGTCACCACGCATATCTGGGCCGACAACTGGATGGGGTGCGCCCCTGGGGCTAGGATTGGTGCAGATTAGGATTAGCCATACTCTGTGCAATTAGGGGCTGGGGGCCTTGCTTGCCTGTGCCCACATGGGAATGTGAAGGAGGAGAGTCTGATGTGCAGGCGTTTTGCAGGCGGGAGGGCCCAACGTGGCAACAGCCCGCTGGCGCCCATGGTGGCAGGTGCCCTTGCGCGCGTGCCAGCGCCGGGCACGTTGCTGACATATGGCGAGCGTGCGAGCGCGCTGCGACTGCGCCTGAGCGGCCGAGCGCGGCGCGCGCAGGTATGCCGACTGGGCCGGCAGCACCATCGACGACGGCTTTGACTACACGCACGGCCGCAACCTGTGGCAGGAGAAGCTGGACTACACCAACAACTGGCTCGCCGCGCACATCAGCGACGCGCAGGCGCTGGGCAAGCCGCTGATCGTGGAGGAGTTTGGCAAGGCGCACATGGCCTCCAAGATCCTGACCGACGAGCTGCCGCACCCGCTGCAGCCCGGTGCGCGCCCCGCGCCATTGGCGTCAGCACTTTGTGGCCTCTTATGCGCCGCCCTGCATGTGGCCTGTGACGCGCCGCCCTGTATGTGGCCTCTGACGCGCTGCCCTGCGTGTGAAGGCGCCGTTTCAGCCCAGCTCAGCCGGTCTGCGCCATGCTCGCATGCCTCCACCTGCGCACAGCTGACCGAAGAGCGCTATGCGGCAGCATCCACCGTGCGCGCCCTAATCCTACCCTACCCTATGGCGCGCAGGCGAGACGATCGCGAGCGGCAACGACATCCGCAACCAGTTCTTCTCCGCGGTGTACACCCAGATCCAGGGCAACGCGCTGCAGAACGGCGTCGCGCAGGGCAGCAACTTCTGGAACCTGTACACGGTCGGCACCGGCGCCGACGACCCCTACCAGGTCACGCTGGCCGACACGAGCACCATGGACGTCATCGGCGCGCACGTGCGGCCCCGCGCCCGCGCGCTGGCAGCCTCTAAGAGGGTTTCAGGGTTGCTGCCAAAGCGCAGACCGGAACGTGCCGATGCGGTGAGTGCTTGAGCGCCAGCTTGCCAGTGAGGTCAGGGACAGAGCTGTGCCTCCCTGGTGGCAGCCCCTGCGGTAGGCACGGCAGCGTGATGCCCTTGCAACGCTGCGTACCGCCAGTCGGCATGTGCTGTGCGAGGGTGCAGCCTGATCAGGAGGCTGTCATGCAAGGCGTCGACAGCGGCCGGCTGTCCTGAGCGGCGGACTGACGCGCCCCCCGCCCGCGGCGCAGATGCACAACATGTCCACCATCATCGGCGTGGCCGCGCCCCAGGGCTGCACGCCCAACAGCACCAACACGGGCGCGGTGCCCTTCCCCGGCTTCGCCGCCGGCAACTGGACCGGCCCGCCGCCGCTGCCGTCCACGCTCACGCCGGGCTCGTTCGGCGCGGGGCCGGCCGTCAACAGCAGCACCGGCGGCAACTCGAGCGCGCCCGCGAGCTGAGCGCGCCGGCCGGCGCGCGGCCTGCATGCCCGCGCCTACACACCCCGGCGCGGGGCCTGCTGTCGTAAAGGAGCTCGGCCGCGGCGGCCCTCGCCCGCTTGTCGCCGAGCGCGCTGTCCCCGCATATGACCCGAGGCGGCAGGGCCGCTCGCGCTGGGCTGATTTGACAGCGCTCAGCGGGCCACTCTGGGAGCGCGCTGCGGCGCGATGCCCTTGTGTCTGCTTTACAATAATGGCGGCTGCCGGCGTCCTCCCGGCCTGGGAGGGCTGCCCGCGCCGCCCTGGCGCATATGCGGTCCGTCATGTGAAGCGCTGTGGGGAGGGAGGGGGGAGTGGGGGACACGACAACAAGATTTCGGGTTCGGGGCTTTCTTTTTAATTATCTAGTGTCCAGCAGGTTTCCTCCGCGCCTTTGCCCCAGGCGCGCGCGTCCGCGGTTTGCGCAGGCGGCTCGCCCACGGCGGCGCCCGTGTGGGCGGCCGCCGGCCGGCGCCGGCTGCGCTGTAGCCAGGTCCCGCCCTTTGACGACCTACGCCCGGCACTGCTGAATGCAAGCATTGATGCGCGCGCGCTGTCTACTGCAGCGGCGCCCCTTTTCAGCAGGCGAGCACCGCACGGGAACTGATAACGTCAGTGTGAACTCTAGACCAGTTTTGCGAGGGGCAGGCGCCGGGGCTGAGCAGGGCCGGACAGGTGGCGGTTGTGGAGGGTTTCGTGTCGCCTCGTGTCGCGCAGGCCCTGCGGATTTGCAGGGATGCGCGCGCGGGCCGGGTAGGCCAGCAGATTTTGCGCGGGTGTTGCTTGCGGCACTCGCGCCGGTGGTTTGGCAGCACCAACCTTTACAGGGGTAGGAGGCAGGCGGCAGTGCATCGGAGCGTGCGCGCTGCACTGGAGGCAGGTTGCTGCGCGTGCGCGCTGCCCCCTGGGCGCCAGGCAGGGCGGGTAGCGGGGGGCGGCGAGCGTCATGCAGCGCCCGAACAGTCCCACTAGAGAACAGCCATGCTGGTTATTTGATTTTGGCGGGCAGGGCGGCTCCATGCTCCCAGCGCCAGGGTGGCGCTTTCGCCTCGGCTGTTGTGCTGACAGTGCCGTGCATGCTACGCTTGGTTTGTCCCTGTATTCGGTGCTGTATGGTCCCTGTAACCAACAACGCCAGACCCAGCGACCTTGTGCTTCCGTCATAAATTACTGATGGAGTCACATGTGTCCCTGCGCGTGCATGCGACGGCAGGACAAGCGCACGGCGTCACTGGATACAGCTCAAAGGCAAGGCATTGTACGCGCGCTTCCATTATTATCCATGGAGTCACATGTGTCCCTGCGCGTGCATGCGATGGCAGGACAACCGCACGGCGTTACTGGATAAGCTCAAAGGCCAGGCATTGTACGCGCGCACACAGCAGAAGCAAAGCACCACACCGCATGCACAGGTGTGGCACCCCACAGTTAGCACGCTTCCTAGCATGTGCAGCACAGACGAGCACGCAGCTCCTCGCAGCTGGCACGCCGCAGCCGCGCGCGCGCATCCGCAGGTCACGAAGCAGCTACCGGATCCTGGCGCGCGCCGCCGGCCCCACGCGCGCGGCCTTGGCGGCGGGCGTCTGCGTCTTGGCCGCGAGCGAGCCCACGAACGACGTCGCGGCGGCCGCGCCCGCCAGCTCCGCAGCGAGCACACCCACCGCCTCCGCGGTGTCCGCGGACGCGCCAAAGCCGGCCAGGAACGACGGCAGCGACGGCAGCGACGGCAGCGACGACGCGGCCGCCGCCGCGGCTTCTGCTGCCGCCGCTGCCGCCTTGGTCAGCTCCGTCTGGCGCGCCGCCTCGGCCGCCGCGGCTGCACGCGCAGCGCGCCCGGCCGGGTCACGCGAGCGGGGCTGGGACGGGAGGGGCAGCCGTGCTTGCAACTCCCCAGGCAGCAGGAAGCTCCTCGCTACCCGCAAAGACAGTCCTGCCGGCCACATGCGCGCCGGCAGGCAGAACAGAGGCAGAAGGCATCGATGCGACCGGGGCCGTGCCTGCGGCAGCGGCGGCAGCGGCCGCCGCCTTGCCAGCCGGCGACGCCTCGAACTTGGCCTTGGCCTCGGCGGCGGCCCGCTGCGCCGCCTTGGGCACCGGCAGCTCGATGCCCTGCAGGCCCTGCAGAGGCAGGCTCTGTTTCACGCGCCAGGGCACCCCTCGTCCGACCGCCCCCTGGGCTCTGACGCCTCCAGGCCCCCTGCTGCTCCGCTCCTCGCAGTGCGCAGCTGCGCTCTGCGCACCGTGGGCCCCCATCCGCTTTCACGCGCGCCTTCGCTCAACAGCAGAGTACGCAACTTGGATCACTGAGGGGCTGCAGCAAGGTGATCAGTGCACTGTCTGCATGGGCGGGCGCCTGGGCATGCCCGAGCGCCCCACCCGGGAACCTCTGGCACCCGCGTCCCGAGGTCACGGATGAGAGTGGCTGCAGGGGCGGGAAGGCAGGAGGCGCGCCTTGGGCGCGATGCCGGCCAGGCCCTCCTTTACCTTGTCAAACTTGAGCTGGCTGCTCACGCTTGCAGCGGCCTTCTTGACCTGCGCGCCAGCGGGCGCGCTGACTCGCGTCCCATCACACCCCGGAGCGGCCGCAGCAACAGGAGCGCGTGCGCAACAGAGCACACTCCCGTGTGCCAGTGCGCAGCCGGCGCCGACGCGGCGCAGTCCACGCAGGGCGTATGGGCCTGCAGCCGATGGCTGGCGGAGCGCAGCGGAGGCCAGCGCGTGAGGCGCGCGCCTCGGCAACGGGCTGCTTCACGGCCTGCTCGACCTCGGCCTTCTTGCCGTCGAAGCCCGACGCGGCCTTCTGCGCCGCCTGCGTCACCGGCGCCAGCGGCTGCTGCGCCGCCTTCTGCACGGCCGCCTTGGCCTGCGCTGCAGGCGCCTCCAGCGCCTTCACCGGCGCCTTGAGCACCCGGACGCCTGGCGGCCGCGACATGTCTGTTAAAGAAGCGCCAAAGGTTTGTGCGTGTGCATGCATACAGTTACGGGTCGTGTGGCTGTGTGTCCGTCTGTCTGTCAGAGCTAGCTGTCCTGTGAGGTGAGGAAGGTCGTGACTCTGCACCTCAGTACGTTGCACTGTCGCAGTATGGCACACAGCGTGCTGTGGGTGCTGGTGGCTGTGCCGTGGCACGGCAGCGCTGGGGGTATGCCGAGAGACTGCAGCAGGGGCCATGGGTGCGTGGGTGCGGCCCGGCGCGCGCCCGCACCCTTGCCAGCGTTCTTCTCCAGCAGCTCCGTCAGCAGGTCGCCCTACAGTCGCAGGCTCCCTCAGAAGCAGGCCGGGGTACGACGATGGGTCCTAACTGCGGGTGTGGCCTGACGTACCTGGGTGTCAGAGATCTTTGCCCCGACCTGCACCGGCGTAGCAAACAGCAGGCCAGCTGCCAGGCCCGCCGCGGCGATGCCGCGCAATGTCCTCTCAGGTTGCCTGCAAAGCAACATCGCACGTGAAAGAACGCAGAGCGCAAGCAGTGAGAGGGCAAATCATGCACAGTCCTTCAAGGGAAAGAGCGAGTGTGCACGGCACTGTGCCGGTACCTTGTTGAAGCATCGGGGTGCAGCGCGGCAACCACCGTGGTCACGCGCGCTGCACGCGCCGGTGCAAAGGCCGCAGGGCGCGGCTGGGTCAGCCTCTGGCCAAGCAGCGCGGACGGTGCCATGGTCATCAAGTCGAAGCTGTCCAGGCGTACTCTTTGCTTTCTTGTATCAATCTGCAATCTCATCTTCAAACTTAGGGCAGCTGCAAGTGCCCTACAGACAGACAGTGCAGACGAGGGGCGCGACTCGACGCGCAAAATCGGAGAGGAGGCTCCTGGGTGCAGCCATCTTCAGCTGGTACAGGTATCACAGCTGTAGACTACGTTCGGCCCGGCTCTGCTCATCATCCGTAAAGGAGACGTGGCGTCCCTGCGTATGTGTGCGCACAGCGCGCGGCGATGCAGCAATACCTCGCCAGGCTGGAGAGCCTGGCCAAGATTTTCCGTGTCTTCCAGGCAGCGCTGCTCCCGCCGCTGCCCGCGCCGGCCGCCCCGCACAGGTTTGCCGCGGTGACCGCGGCCAGCGACCACCCGCTGCTGCCCTGCGCGCTGATGGAGTGCGCCGAGCATGTGCTCAGCGCGCTGGACGCCGCGCCGGACTTCTGCCTGCTGCAGACGCGCGCGCCCGGCGAGCGGCCGGAGCTGGCGCCGCAGCTGGCGCGCACGTTCCTGCGCGGCGGCCGCTGGGGCCTGCAGCCGGCGCCGGTGCTGATAGGCAGCACTGACCGCGCGCTCGACGCGGCTGTGGTGCTCACCGCGGCAACGCTGCCTGGTGCGCGCCTGCTCCCGCTTCCGCCTCCCACGCCCCTCCCGCCACAAGCAGGTGGCCTGCAGAGCTCCAGTCGCCACGGTGCCAGCAGGCACGGCAGTGTACCCGTTCCATGCAGAGTCCGCCGCGCTGCCGGAGCTGGAGGACGGCGCCTGGCGCGAGCTGGTGCCGCCGCCGGCCGCCGGCCAGGCGCAGGCCGCCGTGCTGCTCTCCGCAGCTGAATTCCGCCAGGTCTGCCCCAGTGCCAGGCTGGCGCGCGTGGAAGGGTCTGCCGACCTGCTGGACGTACTGGTGTGTGTTCTGATGCTGTGTATACCTGGATGGTGTGCTTGATAGCCGACCCCGCGTTGAGCCTGAGCGGAGGCGGCGCCGGACGGCAGAGCGCGGGAGAGCTCGGGCAGCGGCTGAACGCCGTGCTGCAGCCGCAGCTGCGCCTGCTGACGCGCTCGGCCGCCGCGGGCGAGGGCAGCCCCGGCAGCGCCCTGTTCCTGGGCGACGCTGCTGTGCGGGGCCCGAGTGCGGTGGGCGCTGTGTTTCGCGGCCCTGCTGCTGGCCTGGATAATCTGGTCAGCCACCTGCTGGCATGCCAGCACGAACACAGCGCCGAGGCGCGCTGAGGAGGCACGCGCGACAAGGCCGCCTTTGTTACGCGTTAACAAGCGTATGCTTGTATAAGTGTCATGGGTCTCTGGGTGTTGGCGGACTGTTACGTCTGCGTCTTCCCATCCGTTTTGTCCAGTGCTGCTTCCACCCAATGACTGTATGCTTAGGGCGGGCCACGGTAGGACCATGATTGCGTGCTGCGTGCTGTGTGTCATAGCTAGTCGTGCGGCATGTGATGCCTCCACAACTGGTGTGCTGTTGTCCTAGGAGTATTCTTTCGTCGTCTGCCCCGCACGGCTGTGGCGAATTTTTGCGCCGCACACTGCACGGCAATGCATGTCGTGTTGCGCGGGCTGCTGCAGAAGCGCAACTGGCGCAGCAATTAATGCGCACGAGGGCTCAGGAGGCTTGACGAAACGCACGGCGCGTGCCCAGCGTCGTGAGTGAATGCGCTCACATGCATGGGACGCCAGAGTGTCAGAATTGTAGAAGACATGATGTTGCAAATGCATGTCATGCTGCGCGGGCTGCTGGGGCAAGCGCACTGGCGCAGAAGTTGGTGTGCGCAATGATGACGCAGGTGCTGGTTGGGAAGCGCTTGTTACACGGCCCAGCATCCAGCGCGCTCTGGAGGCGCGCAAAAAACTCCACATTTATTTTAACCAAATGATGTGTTGCAGCTCAACTGAGTTGGTAGCTGCTGGGTAGTTAGGGCACGATTGTTCAATTGATCTCGACTTTGCCAATGTAGTGGCCATTAGCGTGCCAAAGAACGGCGTGATAGCCTTGTGCCCTCCCCAGTTTATCACGACCTTGTCAAGTTGTTAACGTGAACGTGGTGGGCGCATGTGCATTGGTGCAAGCCGCAAGTCAGCTGCGTACACGTGTAACAACTCGCGCCAAGACCACACTGCTCTGACACTTGTTATACGTTCTGCATAGTGCCCGACAGGCAGCTTCATTTAAACGTTAAAGATGAGCAGCGAACGGCTCATGGATGGCGTCCTTAGCCAGTCGGACCTCCAGCGCCTGGAGGAGGGGGGCGTGAGCGACAACTTTTGCTTTGAGGATATTGTTGCGGCGCATCCCAAGAAGGCGTACAAGTGGTGAGTTTCGGTCTATTTGTTCAGACATAACCTCTGCTCTGAAATCCAGTCCTACCTGCTCTGAACTGGACGCCTGACGCTCACTCACGTCTTTGCACTGCGCAGGCTGGAGCTGCACGGCACCGAGAAGCTGGGAGAGTTTGAAGTGCCGGTCAGCGCCCTGGCTCCAGGCGGCCGCAGCGCCTCGCTGCGACTGGCCCCCGCACCTTGAAGTCTTATAGATGGGCATGCTGCTGCAACAGGAGGAGTTGTTCTACTCTGCTATGTCGGACGGCGGCCTGCTCACGCACGGACTTGAGGAGCGCTGCCCGAGCGACGTTGAGCAAATGTGGCACGCATACCTGGCGCGTCAGAAGCCTCGCAAGGGTGCGGTCATACAGGCACCCAGTAAGCAGTGTTTGCCGCAGGGACTCTGAGGTCTGGGCAGTGCGCAGAGGTGCCTGTGCTGCAGCAGGGCGCAAGCAAAAGAGGACGTGGGACGAGACTGTTGCAGTGGAGGCATTTGTTATCCCGGTGAGCACCCAGAATAATAAATGCTATTAACGGTGCATTGCATGCCGATTCACGCGCTCAACAGCCTGCAGGACACAGAAGACGCCTCGTGCATAGCATTGTCAAATACCTTGCATGTCGCTTGGCCTCGCTGCTGCGCTCTGGTCTATTGCATGCATCAGCATCAGCTGTTGCCAACGCGGCGTTGCGGTGTAGGTGAAGCACGCGGCTGCCGCAGAAAATGTTGGCCTGCTGCAGCCGACGCTGCGACGGTACCTGGCCGGGCGCTGCTCCATGCTCGCGTTCGGCCTGCCGCCCCTCCAGGTCAGTGCAGCAGAGCCTCTCAGTTTTGCTCTGGGAGCATGCCATGCTCCTTACATGTGTGCCAAGCAGCGCGCGAATTGTGTCGAGCTGCTGCATGGAGCGGCTGCTGCTGTGCCACTTTGGCTTGCTGCAAGTGTGCCCCGGGCTTGGCTTGCCCCTATGGACTGTGTCGATCGGAGTGGCATGCGCATCACCCGACGTCATGAGCAGCTGGCAGCAGGTCTCTATGAGGGGCATGGTGCTGACATCTGGCTGCGCCGGGCGCGGCGCGGCAGGCGGTCGTCGACTTCAAGTGGTCCAAGGTGTTTGTGAAGCTGCTGTACGTGCAGCTCGCCATGTTTGCCGTGTGGCTCATGACCTTCACCGTCTTCACGAAGCTGTTCCAGGCGCGGCCCCGCGCGGGCACGCGCAGGCGGAAAGAAACTCCGCGCTGGCGGCGAGCCGTGCTTCTGCGGTTGGGTGCTGTAACGCCAAAGCATGCCGTGCGGCGCGCGGCGGGTCAAAGCACGCCGTGCATTGCGCGGCAGACTGTTGGGTCCAGTACAGGCATGGAGGCCTGTCAGCGCCTTTGCGCTGATACGCGGAACGCTTCTGCTGCCCCAGGATGAGGATGAGAGCTTGAGCCTGGCCGAGCTGCTGGCGACGTCGTCCGGCCGCTGGACTGTGGCGCTCGAGGTCATCGCCACCATTTTCATGCTGCCCTTTATGTACATCGGTGCGGCGGTTGCGCGGGAGTCAGCGCATGTCGTGCGGGCTGTCATTGCCACACATCTCACAAGCCCAGTGCTTTTGCAGCTTGCAGACAAACTTGTTGCTGCATGCGGCATGCCTGCTGCACAGCACGGGGTGTCTGGGGCCGGTGCCAGCGCGCGCTGCGCGCGCAAGTGCGCACCGTGAGGCGCCGCGCGGTCTGCCGCGCAGAGTACCACACCTTCTCCGATTTTGGGTGGCACTCCTGGATTAATACAGAGAACGTCATCGATGCGCTCACGTACGCCAACCAGGCATGCTCGCCTTGCATGCGCACGCCTGGTCCTATGCATGGCTGACGCTGGAGCTCACGATGCCTCTGCCGGGGTCGGTGGGAGGCTAGGGTGCTGAGTGGCCGCTAGGTTTAGGGTAGGTTAGGGCAGGGTAAGGCCTCTGCCGCACGTGTGCCACGCTGCCCTGGGCTGTCTATGTGGCTTTGTGAGCATGCCGTCGCATGAGTCAGCATGCGCGGTGCCGCCCTGCATGCAGATCGCCATCGTGATCATGCACCTGAGCCGCCTAGCCGTCAACTCCGACGCGATCGTCATCCTGATGGCCCTGCAGTGCATCCTGCTCTGGCTGCGCCTGCAGTACTACCTGAGGTGCGCGCAGGCGCAGCCCTGCATACCGTATCATGCATAGGCTGCTCTCCTCATGCGCGCTGAGCATGGCTGATGTGCCGCAGACTCTGCCTGGCGCCCAGACAATGCCGTGAACATGTGGGACACCGCTGCCCACGGCAATCAGTGACCCATTGCTCTGATGGCGCCCTGTCGCCAGGTTTCATACGGCCAGCTGTTGTCTGCCCAGTGACCGGGGCTTGCCCGCGAGCGCAGGGTCTTCCGGGCGTCCAAGTTTGCGTTTGTGGACACGCTGGTGGCCATCATCTCAGACGTCAAGATCTTCTTGGCCTTCCTGTTCCTCACGCTGGTGGTGCGCGCTGGTGGTGTGTACCAGATAGGGTATGATAGGGAAGGGTCGTTAGGTTAGGGTTGAGAAAGGACCCCATGTGACAGACGCCACCACGAGGCCCAGCTCCATGTGCCGGCAGCCGTCATGCATGGACAGAGCCCGCGCACGCTCTGCGCGGACGCCTGAGCACCCCGCGGCGCGCAGGGCTTTGCCTTTTCGTTCCACGTCCTCTACAAGAAGGTGCGGGCGCGCTGTGCTCTGTGCGCGCTGTGCCCACACGTTCCCGGCGCAGCGGGCTGACGGGGGCACGGCGCCGGCGCCGACGCACAGGACCAGGACAAGTACGAGGTGTGCGCCCGGCCGCCTGCGCTGCGCGCTGCATGCACGCAAGGCCGCGCAGCTGCGGCGCATGCGACTCATGCGGAGGTAGTTAAGGTAGTTTTCTTGCATATAGGAGTACCAAACGCTGGTCCGCAGCATCTTCACCGTGTTCAACGTGGCGGCGGCCGGCGAGTACAACACCGACACATACCTGAAGACGCACTTTCCCGTCGTGACCGCGACGCTGCTGTGCGCGTTCCTGTTCGTGGTCGCCGTCATGCTGTTCAACGTGCTCATCGCGCTGCTGACTAACGCGAGCCAGAAGGCGCGCCGCGCGCGGCCCGGCACTGCGCCTGGGCCGCGCACCGAGCGCCCGACAGCCTCGCCGCGCGTGTCACGAAAGGGCCTGCTCCTGACGCTTGCGCGCTCTGGCTGCGCGCGGCCTGTGCCGCATTTGGAAATGCCCTTGACGCGCGAGAAGGCACATTAGTGATATTGTTTTTCTGGAACGGCAGATGACGGACAATGCGGGGCTCCGCGCGGTCATCAGCAAGGCGCAGGTCATCGACGAGCTGGAGAGCACGCTGCCGGGGTGGGTCAAGCGGCACCACGTGATGTATCCCGCCTACGTCCACGTGCTCAAGGCGCGCGCCTCGCCGAGCTGTGAGGGTAGGGTTAGGGTAATGTCAGGCGGCGGCCCCGAGCACCTGCAGACAGGCGCTGGGCGGGACGGGGTGCGGGTGCCGGCGCAGGAATGTTCAGCCTGGCGCACCGGCCCGTTGCCGAGCTCGTGTGCGTCGCCGGCCTGCCCCCGCATCACATCAGGCTCAGCCAGGGGCAAGGCCGCAGCGCGAGCTGACGCCGTGCCCGAGGCTGACAGACAGTCTGTCGCAGGAGCGGCCGGGCGGGGACTATGAGATCTCGTCGGACAGCCTCTGGGCCCTCCGCGGCGAGACGCTGGTGCGCCCCGGCCCGCCGACCGGCGCCCTGCGCCGCCGCGCCTCGACCTGCATGGCGCGCCGCGCACTCCCACGCCGGCGCATGGCGGCGCCCGCGCCGCTCCCGCGGCTGTCTGCGCCGCCAGGCCGTCGCTGCCAGGGCTCGCCGTGCAGGGCGCCCGCCATGCTTTTAAAGCTAACCCTATACTGTCCCTGATCTTACCCTGACGCTGGGCGCGCGCGCGGCAGGTGGACGCCAGCGAGGAGGTGCGGCTGCGCACGTTCGCGATGGAGGACCGCCTGCAGGCGATCGAGACCGCGCTCGCCAGCCTGCGCGCGGCGCTCGTGCCGGGCGACCGCGGCCAGGCGGCGCCCGGCGGGCAGACCGAGGACAAGGCGCGCGTGGACGCGCACCGCAGCTCCCTCGTGTGTACGGCAGCGCGCCTTGCGCCTGGGCATCAGAACTCTGATTGCAGGCCGCCCACCGAGCCGCGGGCTGCGTACGCGGCTTGCGCAGAGGCGCTTTTCGGACTGACGGGCGCGTGTGGCGGGGAGCGCAGATCAGGGAAGGGGCGCCGAAGGAGGAGCGCTCGGTGGACGGGCACCCCAAGGCGGATGTCGTTATGGGCAGCAAGTAGCTGCGGCCGTGCGCGATCCATGCCTGGTTGGTCCCGCAGCAGGCTCTGGAGTGCTCTGCGCATGCAACGCACCTACAGGTTCTGTAAAGGAATCCATGGGCGCTATGTTTTCTTCTGTATGCTGAAATCACTCGCCGTTTAGATGGCGGGTTGCATGCAATATAAACTCCGCGTGTTGTGCGGCAACTGCGGCGGCAGGGAGCTGTGCTGCTGGGCACTCAGAACATGGCCTTAACATGCTTGGTGATGACCGCGCCAATGCATGCCGAAGAACTACAGCGTCATTGCAAATGCGGTAGCTACTGGTGATGCCGCGCCAGCTGCGCACCCATGTCGACGCACTTATTCTGCGGTTAGAGCCACTCACCAGAGTCTGAACCCCCACCACCTACCTATGCTGCCAGCCCAGAGAGCCGGCGCTACGCCCTGCGGCACTGACTACGCTAGCAGGGGCTCGCGCTCACCCAAACCCCCTAAACGACCTCACTTGGTACACAGGAGGCTTCGGCGCCGGCCGCATTGCATTCAGCACGCAGCCTCATGCGCCAGGCCCCACGCTCACCGCGTGACCGTTTGCCCAGCAGAACACTGCAGCCAGCACCCAAACCCAAACATGTGACCCAAGCAGGAGACAGCAAAGGCGAGCTGACCGCCTGCCAATACCAAGCTGCACAATTACCTCCCATACCCTAAGGAGACCCCGTGGCGCTCTACTTTGGCCACCAGCCGGCGCCCGCGCGGGGCGCCTGCACGGCCGCGCGCAGCGCCTTGAACTCCGGCGGCGACGCGCGCACCAGCGCCGCGATCGCCGGCAGCAGGATCTCGCACTGCGCGCCGTAGCCCACTGTGACCCGGCGGCATTGGCGCAACCCTTGCTGTGAGCTCCAGCCGCGTGTAACATTGTGCACCACTGTCACGCGAGCGGACCGCAAGCAGGCAATGAGTTACAGCTCTCCTGCAGCAGATTTCAGGCCCTCTATCAATCCCTCAGTCTGACAGCGCAAGGCACGGCAGAGCAGGGGTGCAAGGCTTGGCACTGCTGCCCTGCACGTCCGGGCAAGCTGCCGCAGGACCCACGCGAGGCAGCCAGCCGGCAGGGGTGGGGCCGCAAGTCGGCGCGTTGGCCACGGCCGCCACCACAAGCTCGAGTGGTGGCCTGTGCAGACTGCGGCCGGGTGCGTGATGCAGCCCGGCAGCAGGGCGGGGGCACCTGGTCGGAGCGGCCGGCTGCGGCGGCGTCCAGGAACTTGAGCAGCACGTTCTTGAGGTACAAAATGTCCACGCCCGCCATCTGCTCGCGCTCGCCGCCGCCGCCGCCGCCGCCGCCGCCGCCGCCGCCGCCGCCGCCGCGCTCGGCGGCCTCGGCGCCGGCGTGCGGCGTGCCGAGCAGGCTGCCGCCGCCTGGCGCGGCAGGGCGCTTTTAGGTTTGAGGTAGGGTGCGCTCTGTCACAAAGAGCATGCGCTACTGTGCTGGGCCAGCCCTGGCCAGGCTGCGCGCGCGGCTCGCGCGCCCCCACGCACGGCTGCGACGGGCGGGGCCACAACAGAACGAGGCTGTGCAGAACGACGCCCCGGCTCACCGACCTGAGCACGCCAACATCTCGCCTGTGCTGTGCTGCAGCTCAGGCTGCTGCTCAGTGGCCATCCCGATCGATAAGGTCTGGTCGCCGGCTGCTGCATTGGCGCCACATGCTGTGCAGCTGCATTCGCCTGAGCGCCACAACGGATCGTAATGAAGTCTCTGACTTATACTGGGGGGTCGGTGGACAATCCAGAGCTGTCTGCGCCGTCCCTATCTATGCGCACGAACTGACCATGAGATGCCGCGCAGGCGGGAGGCGGTTCGCACCGCGCAGCGCGCGCGGCGTGCCGCCAAAGCTGGCGCCCGAGCCGCGGCGGCCCAGCTTGGCCGTTGCAGCCGCATGCGCGACCTCCGCCTCGGCCGCGGCCGCCTCGCGCTTCCAGTCGGCGGCCTCCGCGCGCGCGGCCGCCAGCTCGCGACGCGCGGCCTCGCCCGCCTCGCGCGCCTCCCACTCCGCGCGCGATACGCGCTCCTCCGCGGCCGCCAGCCGGACCTGTGCCGCGCGCGGCCGCGCTCGAGGCCGCCGCGGCGCCGCCAGGCACGGCGCCCGACTCGCTTCTGCTACATCTTGTACCCAGGGGCGCGGGGATCCCGCCGTCGCCAGGCTGAGCAGCGCGGCGCGTGGCGGGCGCAGCGCCCTGCCCTGCTAGCAGCAGCCCCTGGTTGCGTGCGCACAGTAAGAAGCGCTTCTGTCAGCCTGGAGGCTACCATGTGGAGCTGCGCAGGCCGCATGCACAGCTGCCGCCCTGTGCTGCCGGCGGCCCCCAGTCGCCCGCCTGGCAGCGCACGCCTGCCGATGCACGGAGTACGCTTCGAGCGGGCATTTGAGCACAATGAGCGGCGCCGCGCGGCCGCCTTGCGCAGCGCCGGCGCGTGCGCAGCGGGCGCCGCCCGCAAGACAACATGCTGAGCACGGCCCCCGGGGCCCCGCGCGGTGCCGCGCCTGCAGCTGCGCGCGCGCGACGGCCTCGGCCTGCCGCGCGGCCTGCTCGGCGGCCACCTCGGAGCGCAGCGCGGCGGCCAGGCCGCTGGCGGCCGCCAGGCGCTTGTCCAGGCGCGCGGCCTCCTCGCGCGCCGCGCGCGGCCACTGCCGCGCGTCCGCGCCGCTCAGCTCCAGGCGGCGTGCGACCTCGCGCTCCACGCGCGCCTCCGCCTGCCGCGCCGCGCGCGCCTGGGTCAGGGTAGGGTGGCGGCCAGTTTTGGGCGCGCGGCCCCGCGGTCACTGCCCGCAGCGCGCGCCCAGCGGCCCGGCCCCGCGCCCGCAGGCGCGCGCCCGCCGCGCCCAGCCGCATGAGCGCGCCAGCAAAAGCGCCCCGAGCGGCTCGGCCCGCCCTGCCTGCGCGGCGGCCAGGCGCGGCCGCCCGCGGCACCCCCCGCCCGCTGCCAGCACAAAGGCGCCGGCGCGCGCGGCAGGGCCGCGCACGTCGGCGGCGGCGCGCGCGGCGGCGGCCGCGCGCGTCTCGGCGGCCTCGCGGCCGGCGAGCGCGGCGCGCAGGCGCGCCTCCAGCCCGGTCGCCAGGCGCGCGGTCGCCAGCACCTCGCCCTCCACGCGGCCCAGCTCGGCCGCGGCCGCCGCCGCCGCCTCCTTGTACGTCGCCATCTGGCCCTGCGCGGTTGAAGTGGGGGGGCTGGGCAGAGGCGCGACGCGCCGTGAGCGGGCTGCGCGCGATGCCGCGCAGGTGAACGACCCGCAGCGCTCGGCACGGGCGCTGCTCGCTGCCAGGCCGCACACGCTCGGCAGAGCCTCACGCTCGATGCGTTGCTGCACGCGGGAAGCGGTGTCGCCGGGCGCTGGACAGCTGGCGAGCAGGCGCGGTGCCGGGCGGCGCGCGACGCCCGAGCGCCGCGCCCCAGCCCCCTGCCCAGCGGTGTCACAGCACGGAAAATCGGCACGGCGTGCCAGACAGGGGCGCGTGGGGCAGCGCCTGTGAACCCTAACACCTACCCGGACGGGGGCGTGAGGTGGCGCCTGTTACCCTGTGAACCCTAGCACCTACCCGGGCAGGGGCGTGTCGGGCGGCGCCTGCTCGGCGCGCAGGTCGGCCACGCGCTGCTCGAGCGCCTCCGCGCGCGCGACCGCCGCGTCGCGGTCCGCCGCGCCCGCCTCCGCGCCGCGCAGCTCGGCGGCCGCGGCCGCCTCGGCCGCCTCTGCGTCGGCCGCGCGCGCCTCCAGCGCCTCCGCCTCAGCGCGCGCGCGCGCGAGCACCCTGCGGCCGGCGCAACCGAAGGTTCCGGGGTCGCGGGCTGCGGCAGGTCTGCGGGGACGCGCGGCCCCGGCGCGCGGGCGGGGCACGCGCCCAGGGCGGGTGCATTGCAGCCGCTCTGCCCCGCGTAAGATGCGCAGGCTCGGACACGGCCAGCAGCTTCAACCTTCTACCAATGCAATTAAGCCACGTACCCATGCACGTCCACCCACTGTGCAGCCCTCCGCCTCACACGCTCTCCAGACCTGCCTGCAGCACCTGCCCCTCCAAGCACCTCGGTGTGTGAAACTTATATTCGCATTTTAAGTCCTTGGTGTAGGGTTAGGGTTAGGGGGCGGCACCGACGCAGGCCCTGGTTGTCCTCGTCCAGCGCGGCCACGCGCTCGCGCAGGCGCGCCTCGGCCTCGCGCGCCGCGCGCCGCAGCTCGGCCTCGCGCTCCTCGGCCGCGCGGCGCGCCGCGCCGCCGCGCTCGCCCGCGCCGCGCTCCTTCGCCTGCGCGCGCGGGGGGCGCCACGAGGCGTCGGCGACCGGAAACGGCGCCGTCGGGGCGGCGCCGCGCCTCGCGCTCGAGGCGCGGCATGCGTGCCTCCGCCCTCAGTCCGCACGCAGGTCGCGCGCGTCTACAAGCGGACCCTGCGTGCCGAGGAGGGGAGCCGGATAGGTCCCCACACAAGCCGCACTGCTGGCAAGCGTGCGCCACGCAGCCGCACTGCACAGCAGCTCACACTGCCTGGCCCACTCAGGGCCTCTGTCGCTGCGCCGCCGGGGGCCCAGCGCTTTGAGCGCCTGCTCTTGCGGACATCCGCCCAGCCTCACCTGCGTCTGGCACAACACGCGCAGCCCCGGTGTCCCGGCCCCCTCCGCCCAGCAGACTCGCCAGCACCAGCACGCCGCGCCTGCCGACCCTAACCCTACCCCTGAGCCGAGCGGCGGCCATGGGGCATGCGCGCCTTCAGCTCCTTCTCCAGGCGGCGCGCCTCGGCGCGCGCCTCGGCCGCCTCGTCCTCGCCGCGGCCGGCGCGGCGCTCGGCGGCGTCGGCGCGCGCGGCGGCCGCGTCCGCGCGCGCCTCGGCCTCCGCGCAGATGGCCTGCGCGCGCCGCAGCGTCTCCGCGTGCGCGGCCGCCGCGCTGGTCACGCGCTCGCGCAGCTCCTGCGCGGCGCACGTGGGTCCTCATGCGGCGCTGGTAGGGTGTATGCAGAGGAAACCTGCACGTGCTGTACAGTGCCCCAGGTCTGCACAGCCAGCTTGAGCTCAGAGGCCTGCGGGGCGCCCCAAAGGGCCATGCATGCGCCAGTCTAATTTGGATGAAGCAGATAGCAGCAAGCAGATGCGCAGTCCCTTGCAGGAGGGGCTCCCTCCGAGCAGCCAAAGAGCGGCGGCAGGGCCGCCTCTGTGCCCATGCGCGCGCGGCCGCCGCCGCACGCCTGGGGACCTCGTCCGCGCGGCGCGCGCGCGCCGCGGGGGAGCAAGCGCGGGCCGACCTGCACGCGCGCGTCGGCGGTCGCCTGCGCCTCGCCCAGCGCCTGGCGCGCGGCCGCGAGCTCGGCGTGCAGCGCGCCGCGCTCGCCGGCGGCCGCGCTGACCAGCGCCTCAGCGCCCTCTGCGCGCTCCTGCTGCGCGCGCGCCTGCCGCGCCCGCGCCCGCCCCAGTGTGAGCCGCCTGCCCCGGTGGCCAGGGTGCGCGCGGCCTGCCGCCGCCCTCGGCCTCCGACCTAGCGGCTGCCCGGCAAGGTCGCCGAAACAAACGCATGGCCAGCGCCCGCCCATGTCACAGGCGCGCTCCCGGCACAGAAGGCGGCTCGGCTTGGCATCAACAGTGACACGCGGCCGCGGCGCACGTCTGCCAGAGCGCAGCGGCGCCGCGCGCACTGCGCCCCCAGGTTTGAGGCGGGCTCTGTTCGCGCGACTGCCGGCCGCCGGCGGCAGAGCGCACGCTCGGGGCCCCTACCTGCTGCGCGAGCGCCACGCCCTCCGCTTCCAGGCGCTGCAGCTCCGCCGCCGGCCCGCCGCGCTCATCAGCGGGCGTGGGCGCTCCGCCGCCGCCGCCGCCGCCGCCGCCGCCGCCGCCGCCGCCGTCGCCCGCCTGCGCGCCCGCAGGCGGCGCCGCGCCCGCGCCCGCGTCGGCCGGCGGCCAGGGCGCGCTGAGCGGGTCGCGCGGCGCCGTCGCGTCCTCGCCGGCGCCGGCCGGGGCGGGGCCGCGCTCGCCGTCGGCCGCGCCGGCGCCGCATCCGGCGCCGCCGGCGCCGCCGCCGGCGCCGCGCGGCCGGCGCGCGGCCTCCGCCGTGGGCGTGCCGGGCGCCTCGGCGCCCTCCGCGTCCCTGAGCCTGCGGCCGCCCCCCACATCTGGGCCTCACGGCGGCCCCTGCACTGCTCACCGTACAGGCACGCGTTCACTGTACATGCGCTACAACGTGTGCCGCCCCTCCGCGGCACGGCAGGCCGGCGCCTGCACAGGCGGAGGGATGTGGCGCGCGCCGCATGCGCGCCTGCTGCGCAGCTCCAAGAGCTCGGCGGCCTGCGCCGCGGCGGCGGCCTCCGCGCGCGCCAGGCGCTCGCGCAGGCCGGCGTCTGCGGCGGCGGCCGCCTGCGCGCGCGCGGCCGACGCCAGCGCCTCCGCGCGCGCCTCGGCCGCCTGGCCGCGCAGCTGCGCGCGCAGCCGCAGCGTGAGCGCCGATGGCCGCAACACCGCGTGGTCCGGCGCGGCCGTCGGCGCATGCGGATGGCCGAGGCTTTGTAGCGGGCGGCGGCACCCTACCGCTGCCCGTGCTGCACCTGGCGCGGCTGCACCGCCAGGCGTGCCTTCTATCTGGCTTCACCGCCCGTGACCGCCCGAACACCATGGTGCAGCCCATGCCCGCCCGCCCTGGTCGTCACCCCGCAGCCCGCAGACACGCCCGTGACGCGCCGGAGCGCCTGCCGCCCATCGCACAAGCGCAGGCGCCGCACCGCAGGCGCAAGCAGGTCAGATGTTAAACGCAGCCTGGTCAAACCGGGACGCGGCGCGCCTGCACGAGCTCCTCCTGCGCGGCGAGCAGCAGCACCATGCTGACGCCCTCGTCGGCGCCCTGCTGGCCCGCCGCCTCCCCCAGCAGCTCGCGCGCCTCGGCGTCCAGCTGCTCCTCGTCGACGCCGCGCCGCAGCAGCGCCTGCCGCCCCGCGGGCCGCCGCTCGGCGCGCGCCTGCTGAGCACGCAGGTGCGCACGGGCTGGCTGCTGGCCCTGGCAGGCACGCTGCGTGCCTACCGAAGCGTGCCGCCCGCAGGCCGGCGAAGCGGGGCCGGGAGGCGCGCGCGCCTGGCGCAGCGCGGCGATGCCGGCCTGCAGCTGCAGCTTCTCGGACGTGTGCAGCGCGACCAGCTGGCTCAGGTCGTCGCGGTCGTACCAGCGCAGCTTCCGCGCGCTCTCGACCTGCGCGGGCCCGTCTCAGCGCTGGCGTGCGGAGGATGCAGGCTGCGAGGTGTGGTGCGCCAGTCCAGTCGGAGTGCGAGCAGTGCGGGGCTCGCACCGGCAGGCGCAGGACCTGCGAGTCCTTGCCATCGGGGCTGCTGGCCGAGCTGACCGGCTTGGAGGGGCTGTCGCCCTCGGCCCCGGCCTGCTTGTCGGCGACAAACTGCTTGCCAATCCTGCGCGCCGGCCAAAGCGTTGAGGGGCCGCCCCGGGCGCGCGAGGACGTACAATGCAGCCCTCCAGGCGCGGCGTGCGCACCGGGCCGCGCTGTCGGACAGGCCGGCCACCGTCTTCCCGACCGCCTGCCAGTTGAACTTGCTCATGCCTGCCCGCTTTGAGTACGGCTTCAGAGGGGCCACTCACCTCCCCCCACCCATCTTGTTTGGTCTCTCCGTTTGGCTTGCGCTCATCCTCGTCCTCTCCCGCCAAAGCTGCAACCCTAGCTGTCACACACTTGGGGGTGCGATGCAGAGCTCGCTTATTGGCGTACCAGAGACACCCCGCGCGGCGATCGCCCCCCAGGATGGACATGGGCGCCATGGCCATGGCCGCGGCGCCGGCCGGCCCCGGCGCGCCGTTCCCGCACCCGCAGCACGGGGGCTGGCTCGGCCACATGCTGCCAGGCGGCTTCTTCCTGTTCTGGGGCTCCTGGTGGCTGCTGGGCGTGTTCCGGCTGGCGCTGCGGGCCACGCCGCGCGCCCCGTACGCCGGGCGCGCCTGGTTCGACCTGCCCTGGGCGCCGCGGCGCGTGCCGCTCGAGCCGCTGTTCAAGGTCGCGCTTCCCTTTATCGGCATCAACGGCGAGCTGTGGTTCGGCCACGAGTCCTGGAGGCGCGTCCGCCCCGCAATAGCTGGCTCCCGCAGCGCCGCGTTGCGCGGCGGGCGCCGGCGCGCTCAGGCGCCGGCCTGGCCTGCGCTGTGAGCCGCTGCGCTGCTCGCCGCCTCCTTGGGCGCGAGGCAGGCGCTGCTCGTACTAATATGAGCCACTAGCAACGCGCATCCAGGCTGTCCCGGGACCCAAAGCCGAGCGCTTTGTGCGCGCGAGCAGGAATCTGTACGGCGAGGACGGCAGGTTTGTGGTGGGCAACATCAACGAGTGGCAGCACAGCGCGATGTATGTCGCGTTCCTGCTCTCTGGCGTCGTCGACCTGGTGGGCTTTTACATGCCGCCCGGCACGCTGCCCGTGGGCACCGAGCAGGTGCGCTCCCCCGGCACGCCGTGCTTGTCGCACTGTCTAGGAGCGAGCAGCCGAACGCCCGAAAACGGCGCGCGAGACGCGGCGGCGGCCTGAGCGTAGAAGTCCAGCGCGCGGCGCGGCGGGTGCCTGAGCGTAAAGGCGGAGCGCATGGCGTGGTGATTGCCTGAGCGTGCACCCTACCCTTACTGCAGCGCGCGGCGGGCGCAGGCGGTCCTGAGCCTGGCGTTCGTGGTGGAGGGCACGCTGTTTGCCTTCCACTTGGAGGGCGCCGCACTGAACGTGCACGCGCACCTGCTGCTCGTGCTGTGCATCTTCGCGGCCGCGGGCGCGCTGGCGCTGGAGATGCGCTTCCCGAGCAGCGCGCTGCTGGGCGCGCTGCGCGCGCAGCTGGTGGTGCTGCAGGGCATCTGGTTCACGCAGATCGCGCGCCTGCTGTTTGAGGGTGCGCCCGCGCCGACGGCGCCCGCCGCCAGCCTCTCCCGTCGGCCACCAGCAAGCAGCGCGCGCCTGCGCGCGTTCACGCTCACTGCCCTACCCTACCCTAAGCTGATGCGGCCTGCGCGCGCGCAGAGCACCCGCAGTGGCATCCGGGCTACCACGGCAGCGTGATGATGGTGCCGGTGGTGTTCGTGGCATGCCTGATGTCGGTCGTCGCGGCCACGTTTGCGCTTTTCGTCGGCGCGCGCCTGTGGCAGCTGCGCGCCGCGGCGCGCGCGCCCAACTACAAGGCGCTCAGGCCCGACGAGGAGGAGGCCTGGGCCGCCAGCGGCCAGCGCAAGGAGGTGGAAGTGGCTGTGCTGGCCGGGCAGGACGCGCCGCGCGGGCGCATCCCGGCCTCGCACCCCGAGTGACGCGCGCAGCATGGACCGGGTGCTCCGCGCCTGGTTTGTGCTGTGCGCGACGCGCGTGTCCCAGGTCCTTAGTATCGCAGCGAGGCTGTCGTCCCTGTTCGGCTCCGTGTGTCTTCTGGCCGGTCTGGCTTATGGTTCTACCGCAGTGCTGAGCTTGGAGTGCAGAATGAGGACTGCTGAGTCACCCTTTGTCAGTGTGAAAGTTACACACGCAGTCAGCACCATACAGTCCACTACCACTCAATTGCAAGCCCTTGCTTGGGCATGCAACACTCGTGCTCACACCTTCAGTGGTTGCCTGCGTATTATTCAGGGCACATCCAGTGCGCAATTGCGGTATGTTGATGACAGACCCTTTATACACTGCGAAGAGCGCACAACGCAGATGCGAACGGCTCTAAAACATACGCTCAAAAGCACACTGCGAACGGATTTTGGTGCGCATCCATGTCGCGCCTCATTTGAGGCCGCGGCGCGCCTATGACCGTAAAGACCACCTCCAGCTGAACTCTGCAAAGGCGAGACAAGGCCAGGCATTGTGTAGCATCCAAACCCCCGCAGCAGCCGCGTCCCGGCATGAGCTGAGGCAGCGCAGCCCTGCACGCCCGCGCGAAGCTGGCCGCCCGCGGCACCCGCAGCGAGCGGCGCGGCCCGCCGCGCTCAGCCGGGCGGCGCGGCCGCGGCGCCGCTGCCCAGCCGCAGCAGCGCGGCCTTGCCGGCCGCCAGGCTGGCCGCGCGCTGCTGCTGCTCGCGCTGTTGCGCAGCCAGCGCCTCTTCCACCGCCTGCCGCAGCAGCGCCGGTGCAGCCGCCGTCAGGCTCGCGCTGACCAGGGCACCCCCACGGTGTGTGCAGCGGGCCGCCCCCCGCGCTCCTCCGCTTGCAAGAACGCATGCGCCGAGCCCACGGCCGGGCCACTTCCATCACGCGTTCATTCATTCAGCACAGCAAGGGCAGGGAAGCGCTGCTCACGCCGGACACTCGCAGAGCGCCCAGTGTCCGTCGGCCGCACCTGGTCAGCGGCGGCCTTCCCGGCCAGGCTCGCCACGCTGCGCTGCCGCGCGGCGGCCTCCGCAGCGCATGCGGCCTCCAGGTCGCGCCGCAGCTCCTCCGCGCGCCTGCGCACGCACCGACCCCACCATCAGCACATTGCGCGCCGAAGCGCACGGAGTGCTGGGTGCTGAGCCCGCGCTCGGCCCTGCCCCGCGGACCAAGATCGCAGGCCGTCGGCCCTGCACATGCTTGTCGACCTGCACAGCGTGCAATGTATCTGTAGAGGGTCAAGTTAATGGAAACGTCTACGAAACGCGCCCTGCAGCTCTGCGGCCGTCAGGCACCGCTTGGCCCACATGGCGCGACCGGCCGGCCCGGCCGGCCGGCCGCATCCTGCGACGGGCCGCGGCGCGCCTCGACGTGCGGTCCACTTCCCGAGCGTCGCCCGCCAGGCGCTTGGCGGCGGCAGCCTGCGCCGCGCGCGCGCCGCCGACGGCGTCCTGCGCCGCGCCGGCGGCCGCGCAGGCGGCCTCCACGCCGTCCCACAGCCGCCCCAGGGCCATGGCCCACGCGGCTGGCTGCTGGCCGCCTGCGGGCTGGCCGCGGCAGGCGGCCTGCGGCGCGCGGGCGCCGGAGCCGCTCGTCAGTGCAGCAGTGCGCCGGCGGTAGGCGGGCACATGCTCAAGCAAAAGCACCAGCGCTTGTGCACGCAGCAGCTTGTAGCTGCTGGACCAACACCGTCGTCACCTGGCCAACATCATGCTGCACAACCTGCCCCACAGCCCAAACAATATACCAGGGCCCTAGAGGACACAGTCCTTGTTAATGTATCAGGCAGGTGAGGCGGCTCTGCGGGGCGCGCCTGCTGATCCAGCCTATCAGCAAACCCTCCCGCGGAGCCCCCGCCCGCTGCGTACGGCTGCCCCGGCGCTCGCCGTGCGCGACGCGGCGGGCTCTCGGGGTTGCCCTCGCTCGGCGCGCCCGCGCGCGCCTCGCCTGCCGCCGCGGCGCCCACGACGGCGCTCACGACAGCGACCACAGCGCCGCCCGCCGACCCCGGCGGCGTGTCGCCTGCGCCGTTGGCCATCGCGTGCAGCGCCGCCGCGGCCTGCGCCGCGGAGCGCGCGCCGCGCGCCCGCTTGCTGGGCCCGCCGTCTGCGCTGGCCGGCGCGCCGGGCTCGGGGGCCGGACGGGCCGCCTGTTCGGGCGGGCGCCCGAGCGCGCGCTTCCTGGCAGCCGGCCTCTCCGCGCTCGCTGGTGCACCAGGGTCTTCGCTCGACGGGTGCGGACAGGGCGCCGGCGCGCTGCCGCCGCCGCTGGACACCGCCGCGCCCTGCCGTCCGCCGCCGGCGGGCGCGCCGCCGCCGCTGGCGTCGCCGGGCGCCGGACGGGCCGCCGCGGCGCCAGGCGCGGCGGGCGGCGCGGGCGACGGCGCGGCCTGCGCGTGCGCGCGCAGCGCCTCGTAGACGGCCTCCAGCGAGCGGAAGCGCTGCCGCGCGGGGCGGGCCCCGCGCGGCGCGCCGGGCCAGGGCCCGCGGCCCCCGGCGCTGACGGTCGTCGTGCTGGACGCGGCGGCGTGCGAGTCCGGCGGGGTGGGCGGGTCCGCCGGGTGTGCGTGGGTCGGCCACTCCTGCAGGTCCCGGCCGCCAGACCGTGCGGCGAGCGGGCGCGGCTGGCCAGTGGGTTGGCTGTTGTGCAGAGCGCATGCGCTGCCTTGCACTTCGGCACCGGCCATGGCCGCGCTCGCAGCGCAGCGCCACTGCGCTGGCACGTATTCGCTCGACCCACCACCAGCCTGAGGTCCCTGTGAGACTTGATCAAGTGCCTTGCAAACGCCGAGGCGCAGAGCCTGGGGTAATGATGGGGCTGCACTTTGGACAGGCAGCAATGCAGGGTGCAAAGCACAACTTTGGCAAAGCTGCCAAGCCGATACGCAAGCACCGAGTGCACGCACGCGCCCGTGAATAGTGTGTTCGCCAGCGTGCCTGAAGCGCAGCCCCGCTCGGTGTTCAGCAGGCCGTGTCTTCACATGCGCGCAGCCCGGGCGGCGTTGGAGCGTGGCTCGCCGTAGCCGCTGCACACAAGCTTTGCCACCATAGGGAAGAAAAGGAAGCTCCAGAGGCGCCAGCACCAGAGCCATACAGCTCCAGCATGAACGACAGGAAGCCGATTGAGCTGGAGACTGGATGGAGCTATATGGAGGTGCGGCGGAGCGCTCTGGCGCGGCCGCGCGCCGGCCGCGCTGCGCTGCCGAGGCTGCGACGGCCCTAGCCAGCCACCTTGTCCGCCGGCGCGCAGAACGGCATCACAAAGCTGAAGCGGATACTGGAGGCGGAGGAGGAGGAGCAGTTCAGCGCGGAGCAGTACATGATGCTCTACACGTGCGCGCGCTCTGCCTGCGCACGCTCTGCACGCGCGCCTTGGGAGCGCCGCGCGCGTCCGGGCCGCCTTGCTGGCCCTGGCAGAACCGTCGGTGACTGTGCTTGCGGCCGCGACAGGACCATCTACAACATGTGCACCCAGAAACCGCCGCACGACTACTCCGAGGCGCTGTATGAGCGGTATAAGCAGGCCTTCACCCAGTACATCAACGAGAAGGTGCGGCCTGTCGCCGTGCGCGGCTCCTGCTGTGTGCTGTGTGCTGTCTGCGCCTGGCGCTGTGCCCGCGCGCGGCGCCGCCGACGAGCTGCGCGGGGCCCCAGGTGCTGCCCTCGCTGCGGGATCACCGCGACGAGTTTCTGCTGCGGGAGCTGCTGAAGCGCTGGAACAACCACAAGGTGATGGTGCGGTGGCTGTCGCGCTTCTTCAACTACCTGGACAGGCGCGCCGGCACCCCCGGAGCACCCGCCCCGCTTCCTCCCCGCCTCTCCGCGCTGTGCGCCGCGCGGCGGCGCTGTGCGCCAGCGACGTCACTGAACCTCCAGCTGCTGGCCAGCAAGCTCCTGACTCGCTCTGGGGTGGCGCAGGTATTACATCCAGCGGCACTCGCTGCACTCGCTGCAGGACGTGGGCCTGATGCGCTTCCGCGGTGCGCCCCGCGCCGCTCCTGCTGCGCTCCCCCTGATGCGCTGCGGGGACCAGAGCTGCGCTGTGGGGGAAGCTGCGCCTTGGTCTGTGCGTGTGGTGCGTGAGACGCGCGCGGCGCCGGTGGCCAAGCGAGCGTGCCCTCTCACGAGAAAGTCCCCATTTCTATGAAACCGAGGCAGTACATCTGCAATATATGATAAGAAAGAAGCAGCACGCGAGCGTGCGCGGCGCGCGCAGACGAGGTGTACGTGGAGATGAAGAAGAAGGCCAAGGACGCCATCCTGGCGCTGGTGGAGAAGGAGCGCGACGGCGAGCAGATCGACCGCGCGCTGCTGAAGAACGTGCTGGTGACACCACTCTGCCGCGCACAGGCTCCCCCCCGCAGCCCCGCCCGGCGTCCCAGCCAGGCTCGGCTGCCGACTAGCTTGAGCACGGGCATGGGTGCGGCGCGGCACCTGACGCTGGCACAGGCCTGCATGGGATGCACCGGGCTGGCCGGGCGCCTGGGCAGAAGCGCAGACTGCATGCGGTCACCGCAACGTCCTTGCCCGCGTGGCTTCCCGTGCTACGCCGCCTGGGCGAGCGCGCGCCTCTGCGCGCAGGGCATCTTCATCGAGGTGGGCATGGGCTCCATGGACACGTACGATGCCGACTTCGAGGCGTACCTGCTCGCCGACTCGGCCACGTACTACCAGCGCAAGGCCGCCGCCTGGATCCAGGTGCCCGCCGCGCGCCTGCATGCGCCTAGCTCCCTCACCCTTAATTCGCACCGCCTAGCATGTGATCATGTGAGTGGACGCGCGCCCGCTCGGAGCGCCTGAGCTCAGAGCGGATCCAGGTGCCTGCCGCGCCTTTGCATGAGCCTGGCTCCCGCAACCTTGTTGACACCGTCGAGCGTGCCATCATGTCATGAAACGGCGGGCGCCTGAGCCGCAAGCGCCTGAGCGTGGAGCGGCGGGGCGCGCGCAGGAGGACACGTGCCCCGACTACATGCTGAAGGCGGAGGAGTGCCTGAAGGCGGAGGAGGAGCGCGTGGTGCTGTACCTGCACATCTCCACCAAGGCCAAGCTGCTGCGCGCGGTGGAGACCGAGCTGCTGGCCAAGTACGAGGACACGCTGCTGCAGAAGGAGCACTCGGGCGCGGCCGCGCTGCTGCGCGACGACAAGGCGCGCCCGCGCGCCCGCGGCGCCCCGCCCTGACTGGGCCGGGCATGGTGTCGCGAGCCAGCGCGCTGAGTCGGCGCGGGCATGGTGTGCTTGTGCACCCTCGGTGCTCCTGTGCTTGTAGACATGCGCTGTGTGGTCAGAGTGGCACTGTACAAGGGGGTAGTTTGACTGATCGAACCGAGCCATGCGAGGCTGACCTGGCTAAAGTCTTTTCTTGTGGCTGTTATGTGAGCGCATATCAGGCGCCACGTGCCAAAAGTGTCACAGCAGGGACACGCAGCGCTCCTGGGTGGACGCAGGTTGCTTGCTTGCATGCAGCGCGGCCCGGGTGCGGGCTTTTCGTAGCATACCTCCGGCTGGTAGGCTGGCAGGCCGGCCTCACGGTTGCGCCGGCCCCGCGCGCGGCCGCAGAAGGACGACCTGGCGCGCATGTACCGCCTCTTCCTCCGCATCGTCAAGGGCCTGGACCCCGTGGCGGACGTGTTCAAGAAGCACGTGGAGGGCGAGGGCATGAAGCTGGTGCGCGAGGTGACCGAGGCGGCCGACGCCAAGAAGGAGAAGGACGTCGGTGCGCGCGCGCTGCACCCTGCCCTAGCCCCGGGGTTCGGCATCCACTGGTGCGCGGGGCGGCCGAGGCCGCCGACGCCAAGCGGGAGAAGAGATGTCGGTGCGCGTGTGTTTGCGGCCCCGGCGGCATCGGCATCCAGCGCCGCAGGCCGCCGAAGAGCTTTAGGCTTCCATTGGGGGCGCGCCAGGAGTCCCGCCCGGACGCGCGCCTGAGCCTGTCGGTTGCGAGCGTGCGAGCGTTTGTCATGCGGCACGATGTCATCAGGCTGGCAGTGTGTGGCGCAGTCGGCGAGCCCGCACGCTCCCCTGGCGCGCAGGCAAGCCGAGCCGGGATTCTGGGAGCGCGCACGAGCAGCAGTTTGTGCGCGCGGTCATCGACCTGCACGACAAGTACCTGCAGGTGGCCCACTGGCCTACGCTCGCCTGAGCTGGGCCAGCACTGTCTATGCTGTTCGCCGAACACTGCTGCATGCTGGCTGTGCTCCTGTGGGGCATGTTGCGGCGTAAGCCGCAATATTTCCGAGGCGCTCAGGAGCGCGGCGCCGGCCCCGCCGCCAGCCATGCTGCGTGCGCCCGCTGACGCGTCGCGGCGCGCGCCGCGCGCAGTACGTAGCCGAGTGCTTCAGCAACAGCTCGCTCTTCCACAAGGCGCTCAAGGAGGCGTTCGAGTCGTTCTGCAACAAGCAGGTCGCCGGCAGCAGCAGCGCAGAGCTGATGGCCAACTTCTGCGACAACCTGCTGAAGAAGGCGCGCCCGCCCCTCGCCACCTAGAGGGATGACCTGTGACTAGGGGTAAAAAGCTGATCGAACCTGGAAATAGCTGGGGTATTTCTTTTTCGAATCTCCCGAGGCCGCCCGTGTTGCCAGGGTGCTCCCAGCCGCGCTGCGCCGCCGCAGGCATGCAATAGCAGCCGCACAATGGCCGGCGCGCGCGCGCACGCAGGGCGGCCTGGAGAGGCTGAGCGGCCATCCTAACCTTAACACACCCTACCTCACACCGCGCAGGGCGGCCTGGAGGAGCTGAGCGACAAGGTGATCGAGGACACGCTGGAGAAGGTGGTGCGCGTTAAGGAGCTGAGCGACCATCCTAACCCTAACCAACCCTACCCTACGCCGCGCAGGGCGGCCTGGAGAAGCTGAGCGACGAGGGCACGCTGGAGGAGGTGGTGCGCCTGAGCGGCCATCCGGACCCTAACCCACCCTACCCTACACTGCGCAGGGCGGCCTGGAGAAGCTGAGCGACGAGGTGATCGAGGACACGCTGGAGAAGGTGGTGCGCCTGCTCGCCTACATCAGCGACAAGGACCTCTTCGCCGAGTTCTACCGCAAGAAGCTCGCGCGGCGGCTGCTGTTCGACAAGAGCGCGTCCGACGACCATGAGCGCTCCATCCTCGCGCGCCTCAAGCAGCAGTGCGGCGCGCAATTCACATCCAAGGTGCGCCCCGCGCGGCCTGCCGTTTTGGTACTGACAGGGTGCGGGAGGTTGCGGATGGGCTGCTCGCTGACTCCGTGAGCGACTCCGCAAGGCAAAGTTTCTGTGCCTCTCATGAATTGGAGCTGTGAGTGCTGATACTCGCAGGTATGTGCGTCACGGCGCGGTTAAGCGGCATGTGCAAGAGATGCGAGCGCCGTTTGTGAGCCTCGGCGCCGCCGGGCCCGCGCGCGCAGATGGAGGGCATGGTGACCGACCTGCAGCTGGCGCGCGAGAAGCAGGCGGCGTTCGACGACTGGAAGGGCGGCGCCGCGAAGGAGCTGGCCATCGACCTCTCCGTCACCGTCCTCACCACCGGCTTCTGGCCCACCTACAAGGCGCGCGCGCGCGCCGGCCGCCGCGCCGGCGGCCGCGCCGGCCGCCGCGCCGGCGGCAGGCGTGGCAGCACCTTGCCCATGGAGCGGGGGCGCGCAGCTGCGGCGCCGCGCAGCGCGCGCGCACCTCCGGCTGGCCGCGCCCGCTTTGACAAAGCCCTGGGGCTCGCGTGCGCATGGCAGAGCGGCAGGCAGGCAGGGCAGGGCAGGGTTTTCAGCCACTGGCGAGCGGGCCGGTCGCCAGGGCGCGCGCGAGCGTGCAAGGACGGCGCGCGCGCGGGCGCAGGCGGTGGACCTGGCGCTGCCGCGGGAGATGGTCGAGGGCGTGGAGCAGTTCAAGGCGTGCGCCCGCCGCCCCCCCTTGCCTGGCTCCGCCCATGGGCGCCCGCCGCCGGCCGCAACCCGCACGCGGCACCGCCCCTGCAGGCGTCCTGCGGGCAAGCGCATGTTGACAGGCAACGCAGCGCGCTGGCCGGGCAGCCGTCGCCGGCGAGGCGCGCGGGGGCGCGGGGGAGGAGCAAGCTGCGCGCCCAACGCGCGAACGCGCGAGCGGAGGAGGCGAGCTGCGCGCGCGCGCAGGAGTGGTACGAGGCCAGCACCAAGCACCGCAAGCTGACCTGGATCTACGCGCTGGGCACGTGCAACCTGAAGGCCAACTTCGACGCGCGGCCCGTGGAGCTGATCATGGCCACGTTCCAGGCGGCGCTGCTGCTGCTGTTCAACAACCGTGCGCGCGCGCCCGCGCGCCTTGCGTAACTTGCTCTGCTCATCCGCCCTTCTGGCTCGTAGCATATATCGAGGCAATGGCTGCGGCTCCGTGCCTGACTGCATGCCTCTCATGCGCTCTGGCAGCGCCGCGTGTGCAACTGGGCTGGTCAGCAGGAGAGTGGCTCATACATGTGAAGCAACCGCTTTTGTAACCATGTTAACACGCTGTGCGTCGAAGCGGTGCGCTGACGTGCGGGCGGCGCGCGGGGGCGCAGAGGGCGGCGGCGACGAGACGCTGACGTACGCGGAGGTGAAGGAGCGGCTGAACCTGCCGGACGAGGACGTCACGCGCCTGCTGCACTCGCTGTCGTGCGCCAAGTACAAGATCCTGCTCAAGGAGCCGAGCGGCAAGACGATCGCCAAGGGCGACGCGTTCCGCATCAACGCCAAGTTCACCGACCGCCAGCGCCGCATCAAGGCGCGGCCGCTGGCGTAAATGTAGGGTTTTAGGATAGGGTAGGATTGCAGGGTAGGGTCTCAGCATAGGGTTCCGGGGCCCGCCTGTCTGTTGTTGCGCAGCTGGCGCGGCCGCACGCGCGGCCCTGCTCGTGCACGCGTGGCGCTGCGCGCGCGGCGGGGCAGCGGATGGGCCGCAGGCGGGCGTGCGCGCCGGTGCGCATGCGCGCCTGCCTGGCGTCGGCTGTCGCACTTTGAGGAGTTGCGGGCGCGGCTGATCTGGACGGCCAGGGCTGAGGCGGGGCTGGGCGCGGGCAGATCCCGCTGCCGCCGGTGGACGAGAAGAAGCGCGTGATCGAGGACGTGGACAAGGACCGGCGGTATGCGATCGACGCGGCCATCGTGCGCACGATGAAGAGCCGCAAGGTCCTGCAGCACCAGCAGGCGCGCCGGTCTCCATGCAAGATGACCTTTTAGCTATAAGGTCCTCGCCCTTCTACAGGCTGCTTCAAAGGTTTGTAATACTGAGCAGCACAGAGCTGGGGACTGGATGGTCTGCTGTGTGCATGTTCACATGTGGCCCCCATGACCCGCGGCGCGCAAGTCGGGGCGGGCGCCCGCCTCTTGGGCGTGGCGCAGGCCATGCGCACACCCTGCGCGACACCCACCAGCGGCCCTGCTCTTGAGCGTGGCGCACCAGGGCCCCGGCGGCCGCGCTCACGCGCGCGGCCCGGCGCGCGCAGCTGATGCTGGAGGTGGTCGGCCAGCTGCAGCGCATGTTCCAGCCGGACTTCCGCCTAATTAAGAAGCGCATCGAGGACCTCATCCAGCGCGACTACCTGGAGCGCGACAAGGAGAACGCAAACCAGTACCGGTACCTGGCCTGAGGCGGCGCGCCGGCGCGCGCGCCGCCGCGCGCGCGCGCCGCTGCCCGGCCGGCGTGCGCCCGGGCCTCCCGAGCCCGAGCCTGCGGCGGGTGCTCGCATGCGCGCGCTGCGCTACGCTGCCGCCGCATGGTCAACAGCCGAGCGCGTGCGCTTGCGACCAGGCACTGGGACATCACGCTGAGCGGGTGCACGTCTGACTGGCGGTGCATGCCCTGATTGGGCTCCCGCATGGACTGCAGTCCCGCAGGCATGTAGGCAGGCAGCAGACACCATGTAGAGCTGCGAGAGTGCTGCAGCGCAGGGTCGTCTCCTGTGCAGCAGCTGCCCTGCGTAGGCAGCGGGGTGGCAGGGGTGCAGAGCGGGCGGCGGCGCGCGCAGCCAGCCGCGTTCTCTCAGCAGCGCTGCAAGTGCGCAGGCTGGCGTGGACTGCGAGGGTAGCGTGTGTACCAAAATATCCGAGGGGGGTGGCAGAATGTATGGGTCGGGGGGTTGGCTGTGTTCAGGGCATCACAAAATGCAGAATAGGGCGAGGGAACATGTCGTATTATACGGCCCTTGCTCCTGCGTTCCCAACGGCGCTTAGAAGCAGCAGCAACATGCTGCCCTGTGCCGCAGCGAGGCTGATCATGCCGTGCTGCGTGCACTGCGCTCGGGAGTGTGCTTGTTTGGCGCCTTGGCGGGAAGGAAGTGAGCTTCCTGTCTGCCACTGCTGACCCTGCCTCGCCGCGCTGTAAGCACGCCCGGCTGTGCATTTCCTGCCGTCCATGGCTTCGCTTTCTGACAGGCCTCGGAATGCTTGTAGCCAGTCAGCATTGCAAGGTCACGGCCCGCCCTGCAATGTGGCGCGCGTTTGAATTCGGCATTGGACCTCCCGCCCAGCTGTTGCGATGGTCCTCCCGCCCCTCTGACACACAACTGCACTACATTCTTTCTAGCAACAAGTGCAGACGCAGCCTTGCACCTTGCTAACTCGGAACTAAATAGCCTGAAGACAGCGCTTCTTGGGAACGCGTCTTGCAGTTTGCTGCCCCTTTTCTCAGCCTTGTGCTACAGTACCTTGCTACTGTCTGCCGTCAAAGTCTGTCCTGTTGCACTCACACCTGCTACCAGGCATTGACGTGCACGTGCCTGCTCAGGGGAGGAGGCTCGCATCCCATAATATGTTTTCAATACCAGACTGTCCTGCGGTTCCTCTGGAGAATGTGCTGAACCATCACAAGCAGTTCCAGTGAGCCCGGCGCCCTCCTGGCGTGCTGCACAGGGGTCTTCTCCACTTGCAGACAGCGCGCCTCACCTGCGCGCTGTGTGCGCTGCACAGGAGCACCTTCGACAAGCCGCTGCCCCTGGCTATCCTCAAGGCGGTGTCTGTTGTGACGTGCATGGACGGCCGCCTTATGCCCGTGGGTCCTGGCACTGCAGTTTAGTTTTGCTTGCAAGCTAGGGAGGCAGGAGGTCCTGCCGCTCTGCGATACTTGTTATGACAGTCTGTGACCGTGCAGGCTAGTATGTTTGGCTTCAAGCTGGGCGAGGCTGAGTGCGCGCCCTTCCCGCTGGGCTCTGCTAAGTTGCACTGGTGCGCAAGTGACACTGGCGAGCCCCGCGCAGGTACATCCGCAACGCAGGCGGGTGAGCGCTCGTCTCGCAGGCGCTGCTCTCCGCTTCCCTGTGAGGCGACTCTGGCAGAGCCACTGCAGCTCCCTTGCTTTTGCAGAGCTGAGTATGTGTGCTGCCAGGCGGGTCACGGACGACGTTATCCGCAGCCTGTTTGTCGCCCAGGAGCTGCTGCACACCAAGGTCATCCTGCTGGTCCACCACACCGGTGGGTCCGCCTGCGTCGTGCCGCCGCTCCTTGCAGACTTTACGCACCCAAATACAAACCTGCTGCTGAACGTGGTGTGCGGGCGCAGACTGCGTGCGCCCCGCGCCAGCAGAGCGCCCCGCCCCATGCTCTGCATCACCGGCTTTGGTCCTTTGGCCCAGCACAGCGCTTACGACAGCATGCGGCAGAGCGGCCGTGCATGTGAACGCAGGGCGCGCAAGCCGCTGTTCGGCACCATGACGAGCTTATGGCGCACGCCAAGAACAACCTCGGCCTGGACCTGTCGGGCTACAAGATGCTTGGCATTGGTGCGGCTGCGCACAGGGAGCTGTGCGTTGCTTTACAGCTCCCTGTGCTCACACTGGCACACGAGCTGTTGTTTTTCTGGGCATGCCATCAGGTGTCGGCATGAGCCTTGTGTTGTCCCGCAGGCGACTCCATGGAGGGGCTGTATGACAGGTGCGTGATGACGCCCCTGCAAATACTGGCAGTTGCCCTTCTTGGACTCCCTCGTGACAGCAAAGCCCTCTGCTCTACCCACTTCATCAACCTCGTGCGGGCATGCAGTGTGAAGGAGGACATCGCCAAGCTGCGGGCCTCGCCGCTGATCAACCCGAACATCGAGATCTACGGCTTTGTGTACGATGTGAAGGTGCTGGCACATGCGGGTGCCTGGCTGCAACCACCTCTTGAGAGCATGCATGGTCTCAGTGTGCTGACGCTGTGCGCGGGGGCAGGACGCATCGCTGACCGAGGTGATGCGCAGCGTGCGGCGCGAGGAGTAGCGTCTGCACTGGACCGAGCTTTGCAAACGCCATGTCCTCACCAAGTGAACAAGTCGTCTGTGCGTCTGTGCCGATCTGAAGTAAATCGAGTCACTTGTGAAGGCTGCAAAAGCTTGGAGATGGGCAGCCTGTTGGAACTCCAGACTGATCTGTACATTAAGGTGTATGATAAGGATGTGAGCTGGTGTGCGCATGCATGCAAGCAGGCAGCACACACTGCATGCTCATCAGCCGCAAAGCTCAGAGCACGGCTCACAAATGCTTGGTACCAAGGGGTCAATGCTGGACACGTCAACGCCAGGTGACAACTGAGCTCGTGCCTGCCGAGTCAACGGCCTGGAATGCATGCCAGAAGCGACCGCCCAAAGCGCAAGTCACACAGCAGGCCGGGTCACCGCTTGCGCTTGCTCAACTTGTGCTTCCCGGACCGCGCACTTGGCGACGTGGGGTCGTCGCCATCTGCGCGGTCTTCCGCGTCCGCATGCTCCCTGCCGCCGCCCCTCGCCCCTCAGTGCACTTCTTGCCAGACAGCTGCGCCGTTTCAGGGCATGACACGTGCAAACAGACGAATCCAAAAAATGGGCACGGCAGGCTGCACAAGATGCCGAGGCGCACTCGGAAGTGCACACCAATTGCAAACGGGCTGTGGGCCGCAGGCTGCGCGCCTCTCCCGCTTCTTGTGCACGCTCTTCTTCTTGCGCTCCTTCTTGTCCTTGTCCTTGCCGCGCTTCTCGGCCCGGCCGCCCCGGCTGCTGCGCGGCGAGCTGCCGCCGAGGCTGCCGCCATCGCCGCCCTCCCCGGCGACGAGCTCCACGATGCCACGGTGCAGCGGCAGCGGCGGCGGCGGCATCGCCTCGGCCGCCGACGGCCCCGGCGTGCCGGCCGCTCCCGTGCGCCGCGGCGCGTTCCGCCTGCAACGCGCCGCCGATGGTGGCAGCCTCTCCCAGGGGTGCAGAGGGGAGTGAGCATGCAAGTGCTCTTGCCCTACCGCTCAGCAGCTTTTGGGATGTTGCGGTGCAGCAGGAGGGGCGGCTGTAATGTGCCCCGGCCATGCATCAGCTGCAGCGGCGGCACAACACAACACTCGCAGCTGTGCGACTGGGCACCACCCTGCTCTGCGCAGGTTGCACCACATGGTGTGTGCCAGCAAAGTGCAGCAGCACACGCGCCTGTCTGCTGCGGGGCACCAGACGCGGCTGCACCTGCATGGCTGCTGTCGCTTGGAGCTGCTGCCTGCCGGTGCTGCGACTGCCAGGCAGAGGGATCAGCGGCCAGACACCCTGCACACACTGCCGCTCTCAGAAAGCGGGCCGCGCCTGTCGCGCTCATCGCGCGGCGGCGCGCGCTCCGCCTCGCCCCGCTCGCGCTCCTCGGCCGGGGGCGGGCGCTCCGGGTCCGCGCGCTCGCGCGCGCGCCGGCCGTCCGCGGGCGCGCGCGGCGCCGCGCCGCCGCCGCCGCCGGCGTCCTCGGTGCGCCGCCAGGCGATGGCGGTGCGCGCGCGCGCCGGCCGCTCGGCCTCCGCCGCGCCCGACTCCTTCGCCTGCGGCCGCGCACCGCGCTCCGGTCGCCGCTCAACCTGCACTCTCACCGGCGACTCTTGCAGCGGGCCTGCCGCGGCTGCGCCTCGGCGAACTGCGAGCGCGGGCGCCCGCCCTCGCGCTCGCCGCGGCCCCGCGCCGCTCGTGCGCAGCGCGGCGCGGCGCACGCGCGCCACATGAGGTGGCACGCCGCGACGACCTACTCAGGATGTCGGGCAAGAGCACCAAAGGCGTCAGTATGGCCAGTGGCAGCCCGGAGACAGCTTTGACGACATGGTGAGCACAGGCACGTGTGGTAGCCCCATAGGAGGCAGCTGCCATCGATAGAGAGCAGCCGGGGGCACATCGCCCTCGCCGCGCCGCACCAGCTGGGCCGCCAGCCGCCGCCGCGCGGCCTCGCGGTCGATGCCCTGGGCCGGCGCGTCCGCCACGCCCGTGGCCGCGCCCGCGTCGCCGGCGCCCGCCTCCGCCGCCCTCTGCGAGCTCTCCTGGCGCGCCGCGGCGGCCGCCACGGCCGCGCGCCGCGCGGCCTCCACCTCGCGCACGCCGCGCGCCGCGGCGTCCGCCTTTGCGTCCTCCCGCTGCGCGGCCTCGCGCCCGGGCTCCTCGCGCGGCCTGCTGGCCGCCCCGCGCGAGCCCTCGCGCGCGGCGGCGCGGACGGACGCGCGCGCGCCATCAGCCTCCGGCTGGCGCGGCCGCGGCGCGGACGCGGCCGCTCGCGGCGCGGAGGCCTCGCGCTCGGCCGCGGGCGGGCCCCGCTCCCGCGCGGCGGGCTCCGGCCCGGCGGCCGGCCGCTCGCGGCCGGCGCGGCGGCCGGGCTCGCGCTCGCCGGTGCCGCGATCGCCGGCGGCGGACGCGCGCGGCGCGTGCGCAGCCGGCTCAGCGCGGCTCCTGCGCGGCGCAGGCGCACGCGCGGCGCCGCTGCGCGGCGGCGGCGCGTCCGGCGCGCGGTCCGGCCGCGCGCGCGGCGCGTCCGCCGCAGCTCCGTCCGGGTGCTCGCCGGCCTGCGCAAGGACTGGACCTGTGAGCTGTGGGGACAGGCTGGCAGCTTTGGTGTGGAGGTGGAGCCACACAACCCACAAACCAGGTGCCGCGCTGGTGGCAGGGCGACATGCGGCGCGAAAGTGCAAGGGTGCAGTCCAGGGCTTTGCCGGCCGCCGAAGCGCACATGCAGGACAGGTGCACGCTGTCGCTGCGCTCTGGTCCCCCGCAGCACCTGGCTCTTGCTGTCCAAGCGCCTGCTAAACACACAGCGCGGGCCTGCAAGACGGGCGCGCCTCGGGCTCGGAGCGCGCGCGCTTCGCCGGCCGCTCGTCCGGCGCGCGCGCGTCGCGCCCGAGCGGCGGCACGTACGGCTGCGCCTCGGCACGCAGGGCGGCGCGGCGTGGGTCGTCGGCGCCGCCGCGGCCAGCCGCGGCCCCAGACGGCGCGGCGCCGTCGCCGCTCTCGCGGCCGTGCGCGCTGCGCTCCCGTCGCTCCGCCGCCTCCGCGCCGCCCGCCGCGCCGCCGGGCTGCGCCGCGGCGCCCGCCGCCGCGGGCGGCGCGGCGTCAGCGTCGGGGGCAGCGGCCGCCGCGCCGACGCCGTTGCGGTCGGCGCCGGGCGGCGCGGCGGCGCGCGCGCGGCCGCTGCCGCGCTCGCCAGGTGCCTGCCTGCCGGCGCCTGCGCCGCGCGTGGCAGCTGGTTGCGCTGCGGCCTGGGCGGCGGGTGCCGTGCAGAGGCCCGCTGTGCGGCCTCACGCTGAGGCACCCAGCGGGGAGACCCCGCAGGGATTTTCGCAGGGTCAGACAGCCGTGACCGCGCACTCACACTAGCAGGAACGCAGCGCCCGACAAGCGCTCGCGCGCCGACGCGCGCACGAGCGGGCGGCGTAATGGCATGCGCTCGCGAGCGCATGCGCACTTCGAGCCCGCACGGCGAAGCAGCGCACCTGGCGCAGGCGCGTCGGCTGCGGTGCGCCGCCGCTGCGCCGGCGGCGCGCCGTCCGCATCGCCGCGCTCGGCGGCCGCAGCCGGCGCTGGCGCAGCGCCGTCCGCCGGGCCGGCCGCCGGGCCGGACGCGGCCGCGGTGGGCGCCAGAGCAGCGGCCGCGGCCGGCCGCGGCGCGCCGCCCGTGCCGGAGCCAGCTCGCGCGGCCGCGGCGGGCGCGGGCCGCGGCTTGGGCGCCTGCCCGCTGTACTCCTGCAGCGAGAACATCCTGCGCGGCGCGCGGCGCATGTCAGCGCAGTTGCCGCCCGCCTCCAGCAGGCTCGCTCCCGCGCGCCGCACAGCATGCGCTCGGCAACAGCGGCGGCCGCGACGACCCACAGACACCTGACAGCGCGCTGGCCGGGCGCGGCGCGGCGTGCGGCCGCCCCGGGGGCACGGCGGCGGGCGCGGCCGCGCGGGCCGCCGCACCTGCCCGGCCGCTTCATCTGCACGTCTAGCGCAAACACGTAGAACTTGGCCACGGTCTTTACGTCCTCGCGCTGGCCGGGCGCGTCGCGCACCGCGACCGTCGCCAGCTGCAGCTGCGTCGCCATGCCGTGCGTGCGCGGGAAGACCTGCGCGCCGCGCGCGCGGCGCCGCTCGGCAGACTCAGGGTAGGTTTAGGGCTGCGGCAGGCGTTCCTGGCGGAGCACCCGGCAGGCGCAGGCCGCAGGCTTGAGAGACCCATGTGTGTTGCGCCGCACGCCTGAGCGCGACCGGGCCGCGCCCAGGGCCGCCCCCCGGACGTTGCCGCGAGCGGAGCCAAGGAGGCTGGCAGCGCCGCCGCCCCGCGCGGACGCGCGCTGCCGGCTGGGCGCCCACGGCCGCCAGCATCCCCGCCGCCAGCATCCAGGCAGCGGCGGGCCCCCGGCCGACAGCGCACAGGCGAGGCCGCGGCCGCAGCCAGCAGCAGCCGCAGCCAGCAGCAGCCGCCCGGCTCTAGGGTTAGGGGCAGGGTAACCCGTTGCGCGCACCGCCACGACCTTCTTCAGGTACAGCAGCACGGTGCGGTGCACAAATCCGTCGGCCTTGGACGCCAGGCAGCTGGTCAGCACGCCCGCCATGCGCTTCTCCCACTTGAAGCACAGCTGCTTGAAGATGGCCAGCGGCGTCGGCTGGCTGCCGCGCTGCTTGCTGTCCACGGCCAGGCCCGGCAGCCGCGCGGCCTCTGCGTACGCGCGCTTGTCGCCCTGCGCGCGGCGCCCGCAGGGGGCGCTCCTCGGTGCGGCACGGGCCGCGCGGAGCCGCGCCCGCGCGCCACCCCGCGGCCGCATACGCGGGGATGGCTGCGCCTGCGGCGCGTGCCTGGCGGCGCGCCACAGCAGCCGCCGGCAGGCAGGCAGCGTGCCTCAGGGCCCCGGGACTCCGAGTCAACTCTGCCATCAATGGCGCAGCGGACACACACACCCACTGCTTCGAGCACACTCCGCCGGCCTGCATCCCGACCGGTCAACCCCAGGCTCACGCCGAGCAAAGACGCCATGCATGCACAATTGATGAGGGCGCCGGAACCTGACCGGCGCTGCGCCTGAGCGGCAAGGCAGGAGACCGTACCCATGGCTCACGGGTGTGGGTAGGGTTAGGGTAGGGTCAGGGATCTCACCCGCCAGGACTCGATTGCGCGGAACAGCTCCAGCATGAACACGCCCATGTTCTCCGCCTCGCGCTCGGTGCAGCACGGCACGATGTGCACCAGCTTGTTGAACACCTGCGCGGCCGCGCGCGCGCGCCGTCGCCGCCCGGCCCACCTCCGCCGGCGTGTCATCAAGTCGACGCTAGCACGCACTCACACGCACTCACAGGCATTGAGCAGACATGTGCAGTTCGGCCGCGGGCGCGAGGCACGACAGCGCGGCGCGCCGCGGCGCAGGCGCGTCAGAGCGGCCGAGCGGGCTTCCGGGCGCGCGGGGCGGCGCGCGGGGCCGCGCGAGCGGGGCGCAGCGCCGGGGCGCACGTTGTCCAGCACCATGAGCGTGCTGAAGAAGGGCGTGGCGCTGGCGTGCAGCAGCAGCAGGAAGCGCGCAGCGTAGCGCGCGTCGGCCGGGCTCTGCAGCGCGCGCGGCAGCACGCAGTGCTGCACCAGCTCGCCCGCCACGCTCGCGCCCTGCAGGAACCAGGCGCCCTTGCGGCGCTCCAGCGCGGCCGCCACGCGCGCCGCGTGCGCCGCCTGCTCGCGCCGCTCGGCCGCCAGCCGGCGCTCGCGCTCCTGCGCAGCCGGCCGCGCGGCGGCTCAGCCCGCCGCATGCCCCTCCGGTGGCCGCGCTCGCCGCGAGCGACGGCGGCTCTGCTGCGAGCGAGCTGCAATCAGGCTGAAGAACTAGGAACAAGGCTGGCACGGCGCGAGTCCCGCGTGCTGCGGGCGCGGCGGCGCGGCGGGCCGCGGCGCGCGCGGCGGGGGCGGCACCGTCTCCTCGTCGAAGCTGCGCGCGGCCTCGCGCGCGTCGTCCGCCAGCCGCCGCGCGTCCAGCGGCGCGCCAAACATGTCGAGCGGCGCATAGATGGAGTCGCGGCTCTTCTGCGCGCGCTCTAGGTCGCCCTCCAGCCGGCGCGCGGCGACCTCGCGCTCCGCCGCGCGGTCTCGCGCGCGGCGCTCCTGCTCTTCGTACCTGCCGGCGCGCCCTGAAGGTCAGGGCCAACGGCGGGGCGCTCCGGCGCTCGCGCGCGCGGCGGCGGGCGCCCTGGCGATCGCGCGTGCGGAAACAGGCACTCTGGCAATTGCACGTGCGGTGGCCTCCGCTCGCAGTCGCGCGCGGCGCGCCCCCCACATCGCACACCCGCTGCCTTGTCCTGAGGGGTCGGGCGGCGGCGCATGCTTGGGCCTGTGGTGATTGCCCCGGAGTCCGCCGACGTGCGCCCGAGCACACGCGGCCGTCTGCAGCAGCGCAGACGGACGCCATTAGGCCGAACATGATAGCGAGCGACCTACTCTGCGGTCGCGCGGGTGCGCTGCTCCCGTGCCGCGCGCGGATCTCTTGCGGGGACAGCAGCAGCAAAATTCCACACGTGCTATGCTGCGTTCCTGGCGCGGCCCTCAGGCCCTGACGACCCCCGTGTCGCCTCCAACGCCTAACCAAAGCCGGCGAGAGAGCCGCGTGCGCGCAGGCGGGTCGGCACGGGTCCGCAAAAGCACGCAAGGGCCGGCGC